>VOFH01000850.1_pt1 | contig 622000 bp, 974 predicted proteins | sample 5384091 | NCBI WGS metagenome assembly VOFH01 (sample SAMN12384727, study PRJNA508395) | human gut metagenome | isolation source: healthy gut G | host: Homo sapiens
AGATATAATTTGGCATATTCAAGAGGTTCATCAATGGCAAGTGGGTTTAATGCACAGTCTGATCCAGGCGTAGTTTTTAAATCCTTTTCAGCTTCCCAGCAGTCAATGCGGAGCATATAGCCGGCAGAGGTATAAACATCAATACTGTTGCATTGTGGATTGTATTCTGCAAATATTGTTCTCATCGTATCAAATCTCCTTATCGTTCAATCAATCATTTGTTAAAAAAATCAGAAGCATTTCAATCAGTTCACAATGTCACTTTTATTTTGTGTTATACTGTTTTATAGGATTTTCTTTCCCTTGTTTTTGCCCTTATCAGAGTTCGTAAACACTGGTGGGACGGGGCGCGTTCAAGCCCCGGACCTCGCCCTATGACTTCCAGGGGCTGGGAGAGGAGGGCATCCGCCTGCTGCTGGAGGCCAAAAGGCCACGGGGCTGCCCATTGTCACAGAGCTCATGGATATCCGAAACCTGCCCCTGTTTGAGCAGGTGGATGTGATCCAGGTGGGCGCCCGGAACATGCAGAACTTTGAATTGCTGAAGGAGCTGGGTCACACCCGCAAGCCCATCCTCCTCAAGCGGGGCCTGGCCGGTACCATTAAGGAGCTGCTCATGAGCGCAGAATACATCATGGCCAGCGGCAATGAGAACATCATTCTGTGCGAGCGGGGCATCCGCACCTACGACTCCACCTACACCCGCAACACCCTGGACCTGTCGGTGGTGCCGGTGCTCAAGGGGCTGACCCACCTGCCAGTGGTGGTGGACCCCAGCCACGCCACCGGCCATGCCCACCTGGTGGAACCCATGGCCATGGCCGCCGCCGACGCCGGCGCCGACGGCATTATGGTGGAGGTTCACAACGATCCCCCCATGCCCTGTGTGACGGCGCGCAGTCGCTGACTCTGGAGCAGTTCGCCCACACCGCCGGAAAGATCTTCCGGATTCGGGAGGCGATGGAGGGATGACCGTCGGCATCATCGGCCTGGGGCTCATTGGAGGCTCCCTGGCCAAGGCCTTCTGCCGGGAGGAGGGAAACACCGTCCTGGGCTGGGACACGGACAGTACCATCGTGGAGTTTGCCCAGATCGCCCAGGCCATCCACGGACCCTTGACCGATGAGCGTCTGGGAGAACTGGACTTGCTGCTGCTGGCCACCTACCCTGAGGCGGTGGTGGAACACATGACCCGTCTGGCGCCGCTGCTGTCGAAGCACACCATGGTGATTGACTGCGCGGGGACCAAGGAGAAGGTGTGTGCCGGCGTGTTTCCCCTGGCGGAGCGGTATGGGTTCCGCTTCCTGGGGGACACCCCATGGCGGGCACCCATTTCTCCGGCTTTAAGTACAGCCGGGCGGACCTCTTTGACGGGGCCCCGATGGTCATCGTGCCCCCCGATTTGATGACATCCGGCTGCTGGACGAGGCGAAAAAGCTGCTGGCTCCTGTGGGCTTTGGGCGGGTTTCCATTACCACGGCCCAGGAGCATGACAAGCGGATCGCCTTCACCTCCCAGATGGCCCACGTGATCTCCAACGCCTATATCAAGAGCCCCACAGCCCGCAACCACGACGGATTCTCCGCCGGCAGCTACAAGGACCTCACCCGGGTGGCCTGGCTGAACCCGGCGATGTGGGCCGAGCTCTTTCTGGAGAACCGGGAGAATCTGCTTTTCGAGCTGGATACGCTGATCCGGTCTCTGAACAGTATCGGGAGGCCATCCAGGAGGATGACTTTGCCGCCCTCTGCCAGCTGTTGGAGGAGGGCCGGAGAATCAAGGAGGAGGTGGACGGGACATGACCACCGTCACGGTAAGGGCTTCCCGGCCCTACGAGGTTACCATCGGGCGGGGGCTGCTGGACACTGTGGGCCGGCAGGCCGCCGGACAGTGGAAGGGTCGGTCCGCCGCTGTCGTCTCTGATTCTACGGTGGCGCCCCTCTACCTGAATCGGGTGAAGGACAGCCTGGAGCGGGCGGGTTTTCGGGTCCATTCCTTTGTCTTTCCCGCGGGGGAGGACCAAAAAACGGAGGAACCTATCTCAAACTGCTGGAGTTTTTGGCGGCACGGCGCCTCACCCGGGCCGACGGCCTGATTGCCCTGGGGGGCGGCGTGGTGGGGGACCTGGCCGGGTTTGCCGCCGCCACCTTTCTGCGGGGGATTGGATTTCTTCAGCTGCCCACCACCCTCTTGGCGGCGGTGGACTCCTCTGTGGGGGAAAGACCGCCATTGATCTGACCAACGGCAAGAACTTAGCGGGGGCGTTTTACCAGCCCCAGGCAGTGCTGTGTGACTTGGACACCTTGGACACTCTCCCGGCAGAAGTTTTCGCGGATGGGTGCGCCGAGGTGATTAAATACGGCATGATTGGAGACCCGGCCCTGCTGGCGCGGCTGGAGACAGTCGATTTCCGGGCCGACCCGGAGGAACTGGTGGCCCGGTGCGTGGCCCAGAAACGGGACCTGGTGGAGCAGGACGAGTTTGACACCGGCGCCCGGCAGCTGCTCAACCTGGGCCACACCCTGGGCCATGGGGTGGAGGCTTGCAGCGGATACACGGTTTCCCATGGCCGGGCGGTGGCCATTGGCATGACCCTGGTCACCCGGGCGGCAGTCGCCTTTGGCAGGTGCCCCGCCGAGGTGCTGCCGCCTGCGGCGGCTGCTGGAGCGGTATGGCCTGCCGGACGCCACCGCCTATTCGGCCCAGGCGCTGTATGAGAAAACCCTGTCGGACAAAAAGCGGTCCGGAGACACCATTTCTCTGGTGGTACCCATTGCCTGGGGCGCCAGCCAGCTGGTGCGGATTCCCGTGTCAGAACTGCCGGCGTGGATAGAAAGGGGGCTGGGCCTGTGAACGTCACCATACAGCCGGGAGCGGTTGCGGGGACCGTAGCCGCCATTCCCTCCAAGTCGGCGGCCCACCGCCTGCTGATCTGCGCGGCCCTGGCAGACCGGCCCACCCGGGTGATCTGCCCCCAGCTCTCCCAGGATATTGCGGCCACGGTCCGGTGTTTGGAAGGGCTGGGGGCACAGCTCCGGCGCCAGGGGAGGGCTATGAGGTGATCCCTCTGGACCGGACAAAACCGGTGGGAACCTGCCTGCTGGACTGTGGAGAGAGCGGGTCCACCCTGCGCTTTCTCCTGCCGGTGGCAGGGGCCCTGGGGGCCGAGGCCACGGTGCGAATGGCGGGCCGCTTGGCCCAGCGCCCCCTGGGGCCCCTGGTGGAGCAGCTGCGGAAGGGCGGCTGTGCCGTGACCCTGTGGGAGGAGGAGAAGCGTCTGACCATCTCCGGCCAGCTTCGCCCAGGGGAGTACCATCTGCCGGGAGATGTCTCCTCCCAGTTTATCTCCGGGATGCTCTTTGCCCTGCCCCTGCTGCCGGATGGCAGCCGGTTGGTGGTGGAGGGCGCGCGGGAGTCGGCCAGCTATCTCCAGCTGACTCTCCGGGCCCTGGCGACCTTTGGCCTGACGCCCAGAGAGCAGGAGGAGGGCTGGACGATTGCTTCCCAGGGGTACGCCAGCCCCGGCGTGGTACAGGTGGAGGGGACTGGTCCAACGCGGCCCCCTGGCTCTGCCTGGGCATGCTGGGGGAGAGGGCGTCACCGTCACCGGAATGGACCTGGATTCCCTCCAGGGGACAGGGCGGTCTGCCGGGTGCTGGCGGCAATGGGGGGACAGGTCCGTACCGCCGCCGACCGGGTGACTGTACTGCCAGGACCCCGGGTTCCCACGAGAATGGATGCCCGCGATATTCCGGACCTGGTTCCCGTTTTGGCTGCGGTGGCAGCTGCCACCCCCGGCGTCACGGAGATCACCGGGGCCGCCCGGCTGCGGCTGAAGGAGTCGGACCGGCTGGAGACCACAGCGCGGATGCTGAACGGCTTGGGCGGGCAGGTGGAGGAGACGGCGGATGGACTTCTCATTCGGGAAGGTCCCACCTGTCCGGGGACAGGTGGACGCCGCAGGCGACCACCGCATCGCCATGGCGGCGGCGGTGGCGTCAGGGGCCTGTACCGGTCCTGTCACCATCACCGGTGCCCAGGCGGTGGAGAAATCCTACCCGACGTTTTGGGCGGAGCTCCGGTCCCTGGGAAAGCAGGTGGAGGAAACGCCCGTTGGGCCTTGACGGACCGCCTGGGATATTTCATAATGAGGATAGCGCGATGAGCAGTATTTATCACGGTCAGCTGACCGTTTCCATCTTCGGCCAGTCCCACGCCCCGGCCATCGGCGTGACGGTGGACGGCCTGCCGGCGGGTGAGCCGGTGGACCTGGAGGAGCTCCAGGTCTTTCTGAACCGCCGGGCCCCTGGGACGGGGAACTGGTCCACCCCTCGGAAGGAGGGGGACCAGCCGGAGTTTCTGTCGGGGCTCAGCCAGGGGAGAACCTGCGGTGCCCCGCTGACGGCGGTCATTCGCAATACCAATACCCGCTCTGGGGACTATGCTGATCTCCGGGACATTCCCCGGCCGGGACATGCCGACTATACCGCCCAGGTGAAATACGGGGGCTTTCAGGATGTGGCGGGCGGGGGCATTTCTCCGGTCGGCTCACCGCCCCCTGTGTATCGCCGGCGGGATCTGCAAGCAGATGTTGGCCCGTCGGGGCATCTGGGTGGGGGCCCACATCGCCGCCATCGGAGGAATTTGGGACCGGGCCTACGATCCGGTGGCCCTCTCCCGGGAGGACCTGCTGGCCCCCGGCAGGACGCGGTTTTCCGTCCTTGCCCCGGAGGCGGGGGGAGCGGATGCAGGCGGCCATTGCCGCGCCAAGGCCGACCGGGACTCTCTGGGCGGGATCATTGAGTGCGGCGTGGTGGGTCTGCCTGCCGGTCTGGGGACCCCATGCTGGACGGAATGGAAAACCGCATTGCCCGGCTGGCCTTCGCCATTCCCGCGGTCAAGGGCGTGGAATTTGGCGCGGGCTTTGGCGTGGCGGCCCTGCGTGGCAGCCAGAACAACGACCCATTTTACATGGACGGGGGACAGGTAAAAACCCGAACCAACCACGCGGGGGGATTCTGGGCGGTATCACCAACGGTATGCCCCTGGTATTCCGGGTGGCGGTAAAGCCGACCCCTTCCATCGCACAGCCCCAGGACAGCGTCAGTCTGTCCCGGGGAGAAAATACCACCTTAGAGATACACGGACGCCATGATCCCTGCATTGTCCCACGGGCTGTGCCCTGTGTGGAGGCGGCGGCGGCCATCGCCGTCTGTGACGCGCTGTTGGAGCAGCAGAGAAGGAGTGAACTGTTATGAACTTAGAGGAACTGAGAACAGAAATTGATGCCATTGACGACACCCTGGTCAACGCCTTTGCCCAGCGGATGGACGTGGTGGCCCGGGTGAGCCAGGCCAAGAAGGAGCAGGGACTGCCCACCCTGGACCCTGCCCGGGAACGGGCCAAGCTGGCGGACATCGCCTCCAAGCTGCCCCGGAGCTGGCGCAGTACGGCTATGCCCTGTGGTCCATGCTCTTTGAGATCAGCCGGGGCTATCAGAACGCCATGAATCCCCAGCCCTCCGCCCTGCGCAAGGAGATTGAGGGGCTATGGCATCTACCCCCAACCTCTTCCCTCCTTCTGCCACGGTGGCCTGTCAAGGGGTGGAAGGCGCCTACTCCCAGCTGGCCTGTGAAAAACTCTTCAAGCACCCCCAGGTGATGTATTTCGGCAGCTTCGAGAGTGTGTTTAGTGCCATTGAGAACGGGTTCTGTGACTATGGGGTGCTTCCCTTGAAAACAGCACCGCGGGCTCCGTCAAGCAGATTTATGATCTGATGCTCCGCCACAGCAGCTTCAAAATTGTCCGCTCCACCCGCCTGAAAATTGACCATAACCTGGTGGCCAAGAAGGGCACTAAGCTGGAGGACATCAAGGAGATCTTCTCCCATCCCCAGGCCATCAGCCAGTGCTCGGCCTATCTGGAAAAGCTGGGTAAGGATGTGAAGATCACCCCCTGTGAGAATACCGCCGCCGCGGCGGGAGGCTGTGGCCCAGTCGGACCGAAAGGATGTGGCCGCCATCGCCTCCCACAGCTGTGTGGCCCTCTATGGGCTCGAGCGCCTGGCCGCGGACATCCAGGACCGGAGCAACAACTACACCCGCTTTATCTGCATCTCCAAAAGCTGGAGATCTATCCCGGCGCGGACAAGACCTCCCTCATGGTGGTGCTGCCCCACCGGCCCGGTTCCCTGTACCAGATTCTGGCGCGGTTCTATGCCCTGGGGCTGAACCTCATCAAGCTGGAGAGCCGCCCCCTGCCTGACCGGGAGTTTGAGTTCATGTTCTACTTTGATCTGGAGACCTCGGTCTATTCCGACGAGTTTATCCGCATGGTGGACGACCTGTCCGCGGTCTGTGAGGAGTTTCAGTACCTGGGAAGTTACAGTGAGGTGATTTAATGCGATGCGGATTGTTGGGAGAGAAGCTGGGGCATAGCTATTCGCCGGAACTGCATGCCTTTTTGGGAACTATGACTATGAGCTCTTTGAGGTCCCCCGGACCAACTGGGCGATTTTATCCGGGCCGGGATTTTCAGGGCTTGAACGTGTCCATCCCTTATAAGACCACCATGCTGGCCATCTGCGACGATCTCACCGAGGCCGCTGCGGCCATCGGCAGTGTGAACACCGTGGTCAAGCAGCTGGACGGGTCTCTGCGGGGGACAACACCGACGCGGCCGGGTTTGAGGGCATGGTCTGGAAGAGCCGGATGCGGATTCTGGGCCGGAAGTGCCTGGTGCTGGGCTCCGGCAGGGGCCAGCCTGTCGGTTCAGTATGTCCTGCGAAAGCTGGGGGCTGGGGAGATCGTGGTGATCTCCCGCACCGGCGAGGACAACTATACCAACCTGGACCGGCATCGGGACGCCTCCATCCTGGTCAATACCACCCCTGTGGGCATGTATCCCAACACCGCTGCGTCCCTGTGGACCTGCGGGAATTTCCCCCAGTGCGAGGGGTTCTGGACCTGATCTACAACCCCGCCCGCACCGCGCTGCTCCAGCAGGCGGAGGCATTGGGGATTCCCTGTCTGGGCGGGCTGTATATGCTGGCGGAACAGGCCCGGTGCGCCGCCCAGATTTTTACGGGAGAGGTCATCCCCGCCATCCGCACCAAGGAGGCCTACCACGCCCTGAGCCGCCGGAAGGAGAACCGAATCCTGATCGGTATGCCCGGCTGTGGGAAGAGCACCGTGGGGCAGGCGCTGGCCCAGCGCCTGGACCGGCCGTTTGTGGACTGTGACCAGGAGCTGGAAAGAATTTTGGAGATGCCGGTGGGCGAGTACATCACCCACTATGGGGAGGAGGCCTTCCGGGCCCAGGAGACCGCCCTGCTTACCCAGCTGGGGAAGGCGTCGGGACTGGTGATCGCCACAGGTGGCGGTTGCGTGACCCGGCCGGAGAACTATCCCCATCTTCACCAGAACGGCGCCATCATCTTCCTGGGCGGGAGCTGTCCAAGCTGCCCAAAAAGGGCCGCCCCCTGTCCCTGCGGGGAGCCTCCAGGATATGTATACCATCCGTCTGCCCATGTACCGGCGGTTCGCGGACATCACCGTGGCCAACGACGGCCCGGCGGAGACTGTGGCCCAGACCGTGGAGGAAGCCTATGAACATTTTAGTGATTAACGGCCCCAACCTGAATCTGCTGGGCATCCGGGAGCCGGACCTCTATGGGAAACAGGACTACACCGCCCTGGTGGCCCTGGTGGAGGAGACCTGTGCCCAGGAGGGGATGGAGGTGGAGGTATTCCAGTCCAACCACGAGGGGGCCATTGTGGACCGGATTCAGGCGGCTCTGGGGACTGCCGACGGCATTGTAATCAATCCCGCCGCCTATACGCACACCAGCGTGGCAATTCTGGACGCGCTGAAGGCGGTAGGCCTGCCGGCGGTGGAGGTCCACATCTCCGATGTCTCCCAGCGGGAGGACTTCCGCCAGGTTTCCTACGCTGGCATGGCCTGCGTGCAGACCTACATGGGATTGGGGCTGGAGGGCTACCGAAAGGCCATCCTTTTCCTGAAGGACTATTTGCAGCACCGCTGACACAGAAAGGAAAACGGCCAGACTGTGGTCAATTCCACGGTCTGGCCGTTTTTTGTCTTGTCATGGTTCTGCCGCGATCCGGCGGCGGATGTAGTCCTCCAGAAAATCCGTGGTGCCGGAGAGCCCCAGGCGGGAGGAGTTGATGGTGAGGTCATAGGTGTCCCCATGTCCCCACTGGGTGGGACAGTGTTCGTTTGTGGTAGGCGGCGCGGCGCTTATCTCCCTTGCGGATAAACTCCAGCGCCTCGTCCTGGGTCAGGTGATGGGCCTGCTGGATGCTGGCCACCCGGTCTGCCAGGTCCCCCGGACGAACAGAGAGATCAGCCCGGGAAACTCCCGCAGAATGTACCCCGAGCACCGACCTAAGACGACAAAGGAGTCCCCTTTGGCCGCCTTTTCCCGCAGGAAGAGAAACTGCATGCCGGCCAGTCCCGCCTCGGCGGAGTTGCTGAGGCCCCGGATACTCCGGGAAAGGTAGGGATGCCGGGGCGCCTCTTCATACTTTCGCAGCGTCTCCGGGTCCAGCTCCCGCTGGGCCACCAGCTCGGCAATGAGATTTTTGTCGTACAGCGGCAGGGAGAACCGCTCCGCCAGAGCCTCCGCGATCTTATGACCGCCGCTGCCCACCTGTCGGCCCAGGGAAATGATCAGTTGCTTCATGGCAAACCCTCCTTTTTGTCGCTTTCTTTTCCTCCATTATGGCAAAGGCGCGAAGAAAAATCAATGTGAAAGGACGGGAAAACCCTTGGTTTTTTCTTAAAAACACGTTTTTAAGACGTACACTTGTCCATAAAAAAGGAGTGGCGTTTCTGACTGCCCAGATGGGAACGTTGACAGAGCAAGGACAAAATGCTATATTCTGAATAGAACATATGTTCTAATTTGGCAAAATAAAGGAAAATGTTTAGAGCAAATGGAGATGATTCATGAGAAAGCAGGCAAGCAGGAGCAGTCCGCCTAAGCAGAGATTACATACCGTAAAGCAAAGAAGATATTTCTTCCGCTGGTCGGGGTATTCTTTGGCAACAACCTTGTAGGAAATGAGGCTGGCCATTGAGGCGATGAGAGAACCAAGTCCCCCTAAGTTACATCCGATCATCAGTGCTTGCCATTGGGAAGTAAACCCGGATAGTAATAGAGCGGTTGGTACATTGCTGATCACTTGACTGGTCAACATAGCCACCGGTGCCACGTGATTTGTAAGGAGGAGGCAAGGAAAGTCTGGAAGTCACCAATGCATCCGAGGTTTCCAATGAAAATAAAAAGAGCAAAAAATGTTCCCAGAAGGGAATAGTCAAGGTCAGCCAGTACACTTCTGTCTGTGAAAAAAGAAAAATAAAAATGCAAAGGGCGATGAGAATAGGAGGGATGGTTTGAAAAATCCCTAAAAGACATAGGGAGAAGCCGACGGAGGAACATAGAAAGCACTTTGGGTCCGGTGGCTTTGCTGGGGAGAAAGACATCGGAACGGAGGTGGACCTCCGGAAAAGGATGAGAAGTGTCAAGCAGAGCGCGGATAGTAAGACATAGGGAAGCATGAGTTGGCAGAGTTGTCCAAAATGAAGGTTAAACTTGGTATACAGGTATAGATTCTGGGGTTTCCCATCGGGGTTAGCATACTACCTAAATTTGCAGCGACGGTTTGCATGACGACCAGAGGGACTATGAGGGATTCTTGATTTGCCATTTGCAGCACGGTGAGACCGAAAGGAACAAAAATAAGTAAGGAAACATCGTTTGTAATTACCATGCTGGAGATAAAAGGTAAAAAACGAGAGAGAATAGCATTTTCCGGGAGGTAGTGGCTCTCTTGATTAAGTGATTCCCAAGGTAGAGAAACAATCCGGCTTTTTGAAATCCTTTGGTAACTGCCATCAGGCTAAACAAAAGAAATAGTGTGTCCCAATCAACATAGGCAATGTAAGAAAGATTGGGAGGGACAATCATGGAGAAGATGAGAGCTAATGCAATTGCGATACAAAGAATCGTTTCTTTCTGAACAAACCCAATACAGCGTTTTACAAATTTTGACATAAGGACATGAAATCGAGGAAAAGGAAAGAAATGAAAAAGTGACCGATTATAAAATCGATCACTTTCTTGTGGTGGAGGAGGATGGATTCGAACCATCGAAGTCGTCGACAACAGATTTACAGTCTGCCCCCTTTGGCCACTCGGGAACTCCTCCATATGAAATTGGAGCTGGTGGACGGACTCGAACCCCCGACCTGCTGATTACAAATCAGCTGCTCTACCAACTGAGCTACACCAGCATAGGTACTCATCCGCAGCGAGGATTAGTCTAACAGATGGCAGCTGTTTTGTCAATAGTTTTTGAAAAAAGAAGGGATTTTTGTGGAGTGAAACCGGAGGCAGGTGGGGAAGGAGGACATGGAAGCTGAGGAGAAGGCAGAGTGGGTTTCCCTTTCGGGACAAGCAGCGGGATTTCCCCTGGGCAATCTGCCCCGTATGCGGACAGGAACAGTATCAGGAGGATCTGCCGCTGGAGGAAGGCCGGTGCCTGGCGTGCCGGCGGCGGGCGCGTAAGAGAGGAGGATGCTATGACATTGCGGGAGATGTCCGTGGAGTACCGGGCCCAGGCCCAGGCGCTCCGGGGACGGATGCAGGAGCTGGAGAAGGCGTGGAAACAGACGAAGGACCCGGCGGAGCGGGCCAATTTGGAGGGAAGAATCTGGACGCTGGAGGTCCTCTGGCGGGAGACCCGGGATGAGGCGGTTTTGCTGGAGCGTTACTATGAAAGGGGGTACCACCGCAATGAAAAGTATACGTTATAGGAGAGGACGGAAAACGAACGGGACCTGGCGGTGTACACCCGCCTGATGGCCGAGGACAACGGCAGCCAGCTCCAGCAGCTGCGCCGAAATCTGGCCCAGGCGCTTCGGGAGGAGGTGACGGAGCGCCAGAAGCAGGTCCTGTTTTTATACTATAACCAGGGGCTTACCATGCGGGAGATTGGAGCGGCGCTGGGGTGGACCGGGTACGGTGTCCCGCACCATAAAGCGGGGAGAAGCCCGGCTCCACCGCTGCCTGCGCTATGGCGGGGCGGCGTTGCTCCGAGGGTCTCTGGGGGAGGAGGGAAGAAAAAATTTTCGGCACGCCGTTGACAAACGGGTTTTCCGGGGAAGATAATACAGACACGAAGTAAGCCAAAGGGGAAGGCGGCATGAAAGAAAATCCGATCCGGGACCTGTTGGCCCAGGGAAACTGGGGGGAGGACCAGGCCCTGCTCCAGGGGCTGAGGCAGTGGCAGTATGCACCTGTGCTCTGGCAGGCCTATGAGACCTTGCAGGAGGAGGCTTTGTTTCACAGCCAGGTGCATGGCCCCGGCCACATTCACCGGGTTCTTCTCCTGGCGGCGCTGCTCTGCTGGAAGGAGGGTGCGCCGGAGGAGATGGTCCGGCAGGTGTTCCGGGCGGCCAGCTATCACGATGTGGGAAGGACCTTTGACGGATATGATATCTACCATGGGGCTCGGTCCGCCCTCCGTCTGGCGGCGCTGACAGGCCAGACGGGGAGGCCCTGGTGGAGCTGCAGGCGGCGGTGACCGCCCATTCCGTCGGACCGGGAGATGGCGTCCATTGTGGCCTCGTTCCAGCCGCGGGACCTGCCCCACGCCATGGCGCTGACCCGTCTTCTGAAGGATGCGGACAACCTGGACCGAGTGCGTCTGGGCGACTTGGACCCAAAGTTTCTCCGGCATGACAGCGCTAAGGACTTAGTGGGTTTTGCCCAGCGCTTGTTTCAGAGGGACCAGGCGGCACGAGAACCATAAGGATGCCCAGCGGGATGGCCGGCAGTAAGCCGGCTGTCCCGTTTTTTTGTCGAATCTGCCTGAAAACGCCCCTGGAATGTTGTGCAGTCGGTGCAGCGGTTTGGAAGAAAGAAACCTTTACATTTGCCGGGTCGAATGATACAATAGCCGCGTTGGCCGGCCCCAATCGCTTTTTGAAGGGCCGGGCGGCAAACGGATGGTATTCGAATAGGAAACTGTACCGGCATATTCCCTGCGGGTCCGCTGCTCCGGCACGGGACCCATCGCGTCACCCTGACCTGTGGAAAGGCAAGGTGATCGGATGAAGATTGGATTCATTGGAGCGGGAAAAGTTGGCTTCTCCTGGGGCAGTTTTTTGTCAGGGTGGCCTCCCAGTGACCGGCTATTACAGCAGGCACCGAGGGTCGGCCCAGGAAGCGGCGGCATGGACTGGCACGAAGCAATACGAATCTTTGGAGTCGTTGGTTCGGGCGAGTGACGCGTTATTTTTGACCGTTCGGATGGAGCGATTGCCTCAGTGTTTGCACAGCTGAGGGAATTTGACCTGGCAGGAAAACAGATTTGTCATTGCAGCGGCGCACTGACCGCCCGGGAAGCCTTTCCCGGGGTGGAGGAGACAGGCGCCGGTCACTATTCGATCCACCCGTTGTTCCCCCTCTGCGACAAGACCGTCGCCTGGCGGGAATTACCGGGTGCTTTTTTCTGCCTGGAGGGCCATGGCCCCCACCTGGACTGGTGGGCGGAGCGGCTGGCTTCTCTGGGGCCAGGGTGCGGATTCTCCCCAGCCGGGGAAAAGAGGCCTACCATGCCGCCTGCACCGTGGCCAGCAACCTGATGTGTGCGCTGGTTCAGGAGAGTGTGGCACTGTTGCGGGGCTGCGGGTTCTCCCAGCGGGAGGCCCTGGACGCATTGGCCCCCTGATGAAAGCCAATCTGGCCCATCTTCTCCAGGTGGGGCCCCAGCAGGCTTTGACAGGGCCTGTGGAGCGAGGGGACACTGCCACGGTGGCCAAACATTTGGCCTGCTTGACCGGGGAGGATGCCCGGCAGGTTTATCAGGGGGGCCTCCCGCATGCTGGTGGAGTTGGCACGAAACAAGCACCCGGACATTGACGCGGAGTCTATGAACGAGATACTAAAGGAAGGATCGAACCGATGAAACAGAACAATGTTGTCACCTTAGCAGCCATGAAAGCCCGGGGGGAAAAAATCTCCCAGCTCACCTGCTACGACTATTCCACCGCCCGGCTGATGGACCAGGCGGGCATCAACATGATCCTGGTGGGGGACAGCCTGGGGATGACCATGCAGGGCTATTCCGACACCCTGCCGGTAACCCTGGAGGAGATGATCCTCTATGGCCGCAGCGTGGCCCGGGGATGCCGGAATGCCTTTGTGGTTTTGGACATGCCCTTTATGAGTTACCAGGTCTCCCGGAGCAGGCCCTGGCCAATGCCGGCCGAATGATGAAAGAGACCGGCGTGGGACGGGCGTGAAGCTGGAGGGCGGCGAAGGATCTGCCCCCAGATCCGGGCCATCACCGCCGCCGGCATTCCGGTCTGCGCCCATGTGGGGATGACCCCGCAGTCCTACCACGCTTTTGGGGGCTTTACGGTACAGGGCAGGGGGAAGCCGGCGCGGCCCGTCTGCTGAAGGATGCCTTGACGGTGCAGGAAGCTGGGGGCCTTTGCCGTGGTTCTGGAGTGTGTTCCCCTAAGCTGGCCGCGCTGATCTCCCGGAAGCTGGACATCATCACCATCGGCATTGGGGCCGGCGGGGGCTGTGATGGCCAAGTGCTGGTCTACCAGGATATGCTGGGGATCACCGAAGGACAGACGCCAAAGTTTGTCAAGGCGTTTGCCCAGGTGGGACAGCAGATGATGGAGGCCTTTCAGGCCTATGACAGCCAGGTGAAGAGCGGTGCTTTTCCCGCCCCGGCCCAGACCTATGCCAAAAGCGACTGCGGCGATGAAGTGCTGAACCGACTGGACGAGAGCCAGTCGGCCCCGCTGCTGTCCGTCTGTTCTACGCAGTGAGGAGGAAGACCATGCTGATTGCAACAACCTGTTCTGAGGTGCGGGCCCAGGTGGCGGCCTGGAAAAAGGAGGGACTGACCGTGGGGCTGGTCCCCACCATGGGATATCTCCATGAGGGCCATGCCAGCCTGGTGGAGGAAGCGGTCCGCCAGTGCGACCGGGTGGTGGTGTCCGACTTTGTCAACCCCACCCAGTTTGGCCCCAATGAGGACCTGGAGGCCTATCCCGGGATTTCCGCCGGGACTGCGCTATTCTGGAGGCCCACGGCTGCCATTTGGTGTTTCATCCCACTGTGGAGGAGATGTACCCGCCCGACGCGGCGACCTATGTGGAAATGCTATCTGAGATGCCCAAACAGCTGTGCGGCAAGACCCGCCCCATCCATTTCCGGGGCGTGTGCACCGTGGTGGCCAAGCTATTCAATATTGTCACCCCGGACAAGGCGTTCTTTGGCCAAAAGGACGCCCAGCAGCTGGCCATTCTCCGCCGGATGGTCCGGGACCTGTCCTATGGAATCACGCTGGTGGGCTGCCCTATTGTCCGGGAGCCCGACGGACTGGCCAAGTCCTCCCGCAATACCTATTTAAGTAAAGAGGAACGCCGGGCCGCATTGGTGCTTTCCCAGGCTGTGGCCCTGGGGGAGGACCTGGTGGCCTCCGGGGAGACCGATGCCCGCAGCATTGTGACGGCGATGACCGACCACATTGCCGCAGAGCCCCTGGCCAGAGTGGACTATGTCTCCGCTGTGGATGGGGAGACCATGGAGCCGGTGGATCAAATTCGGGAAGGGGTTCTGGTGGCGCTGGCGGTCTATATTGGAAAAACCCGTCTCATTGATAATTTTCTTGTGGAGGGCAGATGATATGACGGTGGAGATGCTGAAGGGAAAAATCCATCGGGCCACGGTGGTCCAGGCGGAGCTTCATTACGTGGGGTCTATCACCGTGGACCAGGCACTGCTGGAGGCCGCTGGGATTTTGGAGTATGAGAAGGTCCAGATTGTGGACATCGACAATGGCAGCCGCTTTGAGACTTACACCATCGCCGGGGAGCGGGGCTCGGGGATGATCTGCCTCAACGGGGCTGCTGCCCGGTGCGTCAGCGTGGGGGACAAAATCATCATCATGTCCTATGCCCACATGACGCCGGAAGAGATTGCCCGGGGATACCACCCCAATGTGGTTTTTGTGGACGAAGAGAACCAGGTGGCCCGGGTAACAGCCTATGAAAAGCACGGCCTGCTCAAAGACATGGCCTGAGCCATTCCCCCTGTGGGGACGTGAAGAAGGATGCGTCGGTATGCCGGCGAGATTGGAGCGAGAGATTCATGGAAAATCTGCAAGGAAAGTGCGTCCTGCTGTGTGTGTCCGGCGGCATTGCCGCCTATAAAATGCCCAACGTGGCCAGCGCCCTGCGGAAAGCGGGGGCGGAGGTCCATGTGGTGATGACCCAGAACGCCACTCAGTTTATTACCCCCTGACCTTTGAGCCCCTGCCCAACCCCCGGTGTGTGGTGGACACCTTTGCCCGGGACTTTCAGTCTGCCATTGCCCACGTCTCCCCTGGCCACCGCAGCGGACCTGATTTTGGTGGCGCCGGCCACCGCCGATGTCATCGCCAAGCTGGCCCACGGCCTGGCTGATGACATGCTGACCACGGTGGTTCTGGCGGCCCGCTGCAAAAACTGGTGGCCCCCGCCATGAACACCCATATGCTGGAAAACCCCATCACCCAGGACAATCTTGCTGCCTTGAGAAGTACGGTTTTTCCATTATCCCCCGGACAGCGGCCTCTTGGCCTGCCAAGCGGTGGGCAGTGGGAAGATGCCGGAACCGGAGGTTTTGCTGGACCACATTGCCCGGGAACTGGCCCGGGAGAAGACCCTGGCCGGGGTTCGGGTGACAGTGACGGCCGGCCCCACCCAGGAGCCGCTGGATCCGGTGCGCTACCTCACCAACCACTCCTCCGGAAAAATGGGCTATGCCATCGCCCGGATGGCCATGCTCCGGGGGCGCAGGTGACCCTGGTCTCCGGACCGGTGGACCTGCCCTTGGTTCCCTTTGTGGAGACCCGTCCGGTGACCACGGCGGCGGACATGTTCCGGGCGGTGCGGGATCTGCTGCCCGCCACGGATGTCCTCATCAAGGCCGCCGCTGTGGCGGACTACCGCCCGGCCCAGGTGGCCTCGGATAAGATGAAAAAGTCGGACCAGGACTTGTCCATCCCCTGGAGCGCACCGATGACATTCTGGGATGGGTGGCGGAGCACCGCCATCCCGGCCTCTTTGTCTGCGGCTTTTTCCATGGAGACCCGGGATATGGTGGCAAACTCCCGGGCCAAGCTGGAGCGAAAGAAGCTGGATATGATTGTGGCCAACAACCTGAAAGTGGCCGGCGCGGGCTTTGGGACCAAGACCAATGTGGTCACCCTCATCACCCGGGAGGGGGAGCGGAACTGCCCCTCATGGGAAAGGATCAGGTGGCGGCCCATCTGCTGGACGAGATTCAGCGGCGCCGGTGAATGCCCAGTGCCGAAGGACCCAGGAAGTGTATACACTTCCTGGGTCCTTATTTTCTCGGAACAATCGCCTGCCAGCCTTTGCCCTTTCCCTTCAACTTTCGCCTGACCGTTTTTCCAGAACGCCGCCCCTTGCCGCCGAAGAAGACGGGACAAGGGAAAATGCTGGAGAAAGCCCCCATCTTTCCCCATGCACCGTCCGACAGCCTTTTTTCCTCCGGTGGGTATAATCTGGGCACACGATGCATAGAAAAACAGGTTCGCCAAACACAGGAGGGATCATCCATGGCAACGAAAGAAAGAGCGGGGGGACGGCTGCTTCGGTTCCCACGCCGGGACACCGTCAATCTGTCCCGACGGGCCTTCATGGGCATGGCAGAGGCGGGGTGGGATTCCTCCTGGGGGCTGTGCTGTCGGGGGCGGAGATCTTTGGGCTCTATTCCCCCTTCGGGGGGTGGCCGCGGTGGCGGCGGCCGGGTCGGGGATCAGCGGGTTTTGCACCCTGGCCGGGGCCTGCCTGGGGTACCTCTGTCTGGAGGGATGACCGATGGGATGCGCTACGCGGCCTCCGCCATTTTGACATATTCCGTGGCTTTCGCCTTTTATGATGCAAAGTTTTATAAACGGGCCTGGTTCATGCCTGCCATTGCCGCAGTGCTCAGCGCCCTGACGGGGATCATCTGCCGAGGAGGCGAGGGCTGGTACGGGGAGGACCTGGTTTACTTTGTCACAGAGGTCCTGTTCACGGGGGCGGCGGCCTATGGCTACCGGATCATTTTCACCCAGTGGCCCGAGGCTCTGGACGGACCCAGAAACTTAACGCCAAGGCAGAGTATCGGTCTGATGATGTTGGCGGGCACGGTGCTCATGGCCCTGGCCCGGGTGGAAATTTTGGGGACCTTCTCCATGGGCCGCCTCCTGGCGGCGGTGGGGGTGATGCTGGCGGCCCGCAAGGGCGTGGGGGAAGGGGTTCTGGCCGGGGCCTGTGCCGGGGTGGCCCTGGACCTGGCCTCTGGAGAACAGCCCTATTACAGTATGGTTTTTGCCCTGGCGGGCCTGGCCTGCGGGCTGTGTAAAGGGAACCCGAAAGATCGTGGCCGCGCTGGTCTACGTGCTGACCTGCTTTGTGGCGGTGCTGTGGAGCTGGGACGGGGACTCCATGTGGGCCTGCCCATGGAGGCGGTGGTGGGGGGCCATTGTCTTCTTGGTGCTGCCCGTCCGCCCGAAGAAGGAACAGGCCCTTCCAGCCGCCCCGGGGGCAGGGCGGGGACCGGACCTGGAGAGCAGCCGGCAGGCAATTTCCCGTAAAATGGGGAGATGGCCTCGGCCTTCCATGCCCTGTATGATACGGTGCAGGAGACCCTCCATCCCGAGAGCGCCAATACGGAGAATCCAGCGGAAATTTTTACCAGTACGGCGGACAAGGTGTGCGCCAAATGTGTGCTGCGCACCACCTGCTGGCAGAAGGAGTACCAAGACACGCGGCGGGCATTCAACGATGCCACCGGCCCCATTCTGGAACGGGGCCGGGCATTGGCCACGGACTTTTCCGGGCAGTTTAGCGCCCGCTGTGTCCATTTCCCGGAGCTGTTGGGGGAGGTAAACCGCCAGCTGACCGCCTTTCTCCGCCGGAGGCAGGCCCTCCGGCGGACTTGGCAGACCCGGTCCGCCCTGTGCAGTCAGTATGCCCGGCTGGACAAGTTCATGCGCAGCGCGGCCACGGAGCTCTCCACAGGGCTGACCCCCGACCTGCCCCGGCAGGAAAAATTGGACGGGTTTCTGCGGAGCATGAATCTCTCCGGCGGGGTGGTATACTATGACAAGGAGGGACGTCTCCGGGTGGAGGTTCCCGCCGCAGAGGAGCTCAAAACCCGGTCGGCCCGCCGGGAGCTGGCGGAGATTTTGGGTACGCCTCTGCGGGAGGGAGAGGAGGAAAACAACCGAATTTTGTTTGCCCAGGCAGAGCCCTTTCGGGCCACCGCCGCCCTGGCCGGGGCCCCCAGACAGGGGGAGCCGGTGAGCGGAGACACCGGCATCTGGTTCCGGCGGGAGGACGGGATGCTGTTTCTCCTCCTCTGCGACGGTATGGGGTCCGGCCCGGGGGCGAAGCAGGAGAGCGCCCAGGCGGCCAAGCTGATTGAGCGATTTCTCCGGGCGGGCATGGACCCGGCGGAAGCGGTGGAGACCGTCAGTTCCGCCCTGTCCCTCCGGGGAGAGGCGGGGGGCAGCACCACCATTGACCTGCTCTCCGTGGACTTGTTCACAGGGCGGTGCTGTGTCCATAAGCAGGGAGCGGCCCCCACCTATGTCCGGCGGGGAAGGCAGATCAAATGCGCCGTGGGGAGTTCTCTGCCCGCCGGCATTGTGACAGGGGAGCAGGCAAAGCCCGATGTCCATCGTTTCCGGGGGGAGCAGGGGATTGGATCGTCATGGTGACAGACGGAATTCTCTGCGGACGGGAGGACATTTGGATTCGGGACCTGATGACCGCCTACCAGGGGGACAGCCCCAGTGACCTGGCCCAGCGAATTTTGCAGCAGAGTGAGGAAATCTGTCAGGGAGAGGACGACGGGACGGTACTGGCAGTGCATTTGGAACGGGGAAAGGAGGGCTGAGGCAGAGAAATCCGGCAGAGCAGAATCGGGAGAGGAGGCTGCCTGTGTTGACAGACCGCAGGGGCGCGTTGCGCGCCCCTGCGGTCTGTCAATTTTCCTGGCAATTTGCCATCCGGTATGGTATGCTGTTGATGACTGGTTTCCACACCCCGGTCCAACCGGCGGAGAGATGTCTCTTCGCCGCTGCGTGGCCCGCGCACCACGTTCTAAATACGAAAATGGAGGCAATTTATTTTGACGCGCACAAATACTCACTTGTTGGCCCTCAATGGGGGCATCGCGGCGGCCTACGCCGCCCTCACTTATGTGGCTGCGGCCATGAATCTGGCCTATGGCCCGGTGCAGTTTTCGAGTTTCCGAGGCTTTGACTGTGCTGCCCTTCCTATTTCCTGGCACCTGGCCGGGGCTCTTTGTGGGCTGTCTGGTGGCCAATTTAATGAGTCCTTACGGTCCTTTGGATATCCTCATCGGCTCGGCGGGCACGCTTTTTGGCGGCATGGCTCACCCAGAGGACCAACCACCCGTGGCTGGCGCCGCTGCCCCCGGTGCTGAGCTGCATGGTTCTGACCGGGGGATGCTGACCTGGTACGAGGTGGGCTTCTCCGCCCAGTTCCCCGCCCTGTTTGCAGCCAACGCCCTCTGGGTTGGCATTGGAGAGGCGGTGGTATGCTATCTGCTGGGCATGCTGCTTCTCCGGGGACTTCCCAGGGTGCCCTCCCTCCGGCGCTATATTCCGGAAGCCCGCCAAGGGCTTGCCCGGGCCCGAAAAGAGTAGGATCGTTGCACAAATGGTAGAAAAAGCAGGTCCCGTGCGCGGCGGGGACCTGCTTTTTAAGGAAGTGCCTGGGGCGGCGCCGGAGAAAAGACGCCCGGGGTATGGAGCAAGGCCTCCAGTTGTTCCGGAGTATCCGCCAGGGCCGCCGCACCGGCTTCCCGCATGGCCTCGACCTGGCCGTAGCCCCAGGTGACGCCGATGGTGGGGATGCCGTGGACCTTGGCCCCCAGAACGTCAAAGGCGGTGTCCCCCACCATCACCACCTGGCCGGGGTCGCCGATCTGGGCGAGAAGATAGGAGATGACGTCCTCCTTGGTCTCCCGGCCTGCGTCCAGGGAGGCCCCCGCAGACGCGCTCGAAGTAACGGGCCAGCTGGAAATGCTCCAGCACCTCCTGGGCGGTGACCTGGGGCTTGGAGGTGGCCACGAAAAGACGGTATCCCGCACCTTGCAGCCGGTCCAGCAGGCCGGCAATGCCGGGGTAGGGGTGTTTTCAAATTTTCCAATGGGGACATACCGGGCCCGGAAACGGGCAATGGCCTCGTCCAGGGACGCCGGGGAACCCCGAAGCGGGCAAAGCTCTGCCGCAGGGGCGGGCCCACAAAGACCCGGAGCTGATCGCGGTCCGGCACCTGGATGCCAAAATGGGCCAGGGCCAGCTGGGCGCAGTTGATGATCCCGGGACCGGAGTCGGTCAGGGTTCCGTCTAAATCAAAGAAAATGGCGCGTGACATAGGGGTCTCCTCTCGACTGGAATGACGCTGTTTGGGTATTATACGACAATGGGCGGCGGTTTGCAATGGGGGCATTTCCATTGACACAGGCGGGGAAGGTGTGCTATCCTAAAGCAAAAGAAATGCTTTCTTCGGAAACGAGGTATTCTCTACTGGCGGTCAAAGCCCGCGAGCCATGCGCTGATTCGGTGAAATTCCGAAGCCAACAGTTGGTCTGGATGGGAGAAGAAAGAGGTTCAGGCGTGTCGCCGGCGGCCTCCCATCCCCTTGTTGTCTGGAACGTGAGCTTGGGATGGCATCCGGTGGCCCAGAGACCAGGGGCGTATCCGGGTGCTTTTTTTGCTGCCCGTCCGCCCCGCCGTGGAAGAAAGGAGCAGGAACGATGGAACAACCCCAACGGAAACAGAATCCCCTGGAGACCGAACCCATTGGCCGTCTGATCCGCCGGTATTCGATCCCCACAGCCCTGACCCTGATGGTCAACTACTTGTACAACATTGTGGATCAGATCTTTGTCGGCCAGGGGTGGGGGGCACGGGGATGGCCGCCACCAACGTGGCCTTTCCTCTGACCATTGTCACCATTGCCCTGGCGCTGATGATCGGGGACGGCTGCGCGGCGAATATGAGCCTCTGCCTGGGCCGCCGGCAGCAAGAGGAGGCGGACCGGACCGCCAGCCATACCGTGACCCTGCTGGTGGCCGCAGGGGTTTTCCTGGCGGTGGCGGGAAGCCTGTTCGCCCGGCAGATTGTCCTGCTGTTCGGGGCCACGGAGGCGGCTTTTCAGGCGTCTCTGGATTATACCCGGATCATCGTCTGGGGCTGCCCTTCCTGCTCTTTAGCTCTGCCCTCACGGCCATTATCCGGGCGGACGGCAACCCCAAATACACCATGAAGTGCATGATTTTAGGGGCGGTGATCAACACGGTGCTGGACCCTGTTTTCATTTTCGGTCTGCACATGGGGGTGGTGGGGGCCGCCATTGCCACCGTCATTGGACAGGTGGCGGCCGGCGGTCTGTGCCTGGTCTATCTGCGGCGGCTTCAGTCGGTGCGGATTCGCCGGGCCTGGCTGCGTCCACGGCGGCCCTCACGGGCCGGATTTTCAAGCTGGGCATCCCCAGTTTTCTCACGCAGATTATGACCGCTGCCGTTCAGGTGACCATGAACAACTTGATGACCCGGTATGGGGCCCAGACGCCTATGGCGGGGATGTGGCGCTTTCGGTTTATGGCATGGTGATGAAGGTGTACCAGATTGCCCACGCCATGTTTGTGGGGGTGTCCTCGGCCACCCAGCCCATCAACGGCTATAATTTCGGCGCCAAACGGTATGACCGGGTGCGGGCTACCTACCGTATGGCGGCTACCATCGCGCTGGTGGTGTCCGTGGGCTGGTTCGCGGTCTATCAGCTCTTCCCCGGGCCATTGGCACATTGTTTGTCTCAGGGGACCCGGTGTACCTGGACGCCTGCCAGCACATCTTCCGGGTTTACATGCTGGCCTTTTTCCTCTATGGGATTCACATGGCCACTTCCTCCTTTTTCCAGGGGATTGGGAGACCCGTGCAGGCTCTGGCCATTCCCTTGGTCCGGCAGGCTGTGGTGCTGATTCCCCTGGCGCTGCTGTTGTCCCAGGCCTTTGGTTTCAATGGGGCGCTGCTGGCAGCCCCCATCGCCGATGTGGTCTCCTTTCTCCTCTCCCTGGCGCTGGTACTGCGGGAGTTCCGGCGTTGGAAAAAACAGGGCTGGCTCTCGTAAGCCGGCGGAGATGGAACAAACCGCACACCGCGCCGTCCAATTAGGACAGCGCGGTGTGCGGCTTTTCTATGGAGAACCGGGGCTCCCTCAGGGGCGGTCCTGCTTTCGGAACACGTGAATCCGAAAAGAGATGGTGGTGTCCAGCTGGGGCAGCCCAGCCAGGCGGAGGGCGCCCTGCCGGGGCGTTTTCCAGAAATACGGGGTCATTTGAAACAGGTCCAGGATGGCCTGGGTATCCGGCAGATGGATGGTGCCGTCCACCGCCTGAATTTCCTGGTAAGAGAGGCCGGGGTATGGGGTTTTTTTCCTCGTTGGGATAAGGCGTGTCATAGAGCACCTGCTTGAGCTCCCACAGGTGGCGGGCGCCGGGAACCACATAGCAGTAGAGCCCGCCGGGCCGCAGCACCCGGAGAAACTCCTCCAGGGCCAGGGGGAGAAGCAGTTGACCAGCAGGTCGATCTGCTGGTCGGCCACCGGCAGGTCATAGACGGAGGCCACGGCAAACTCAATGCTGCCCTGGCGCTTAGCCGCCCGGCGCAGGGCGTGCTTGGAGAGGTCCACCCCAGCCATCCTGGGGTGTTTTCCCGCCTGGAGCAGGGCCTGGAAAAGGGCGGCGCTGTAATATCCCTCTCCGCAGCCGGCGTCCAGGATCTGAGCCCGGTCCGGTGCGTAGGCCAGCGCCAGACGGGTCAGGGCATCCCGGAGCGGGGCGTAATAGCCCCCCGACAGGAAACGGTTCCGGGCAGCGGCCATGGCCTTGTCGTCTCCCGGGTCTTTGGAGTGGAGCTTGTTGGCGGGGAGCAGATGGACATAGCCGGCGGCGGCCAGGTCAAAGCTGTGGCCCCGGGGGCAGAGATAGCGGGTGTCCTGCCGGTCCAGGGGCTGGGCGCAGAGGGGCAGCGCAAGAGACTTTCCATGGGATCGCTTCCTTTTCAATGGATGAGATGGGTCAGAGGGACACGATGGTCTTGACCAGTTCAGGGGCTTGTCCCTCATGAGGGCAAAGGCGGTCTCCACCTGGGGCAGTCCCTGGAACCGGTGGGTGATCAGCGGGACCGGGTCCACCCGGCCGTATTGGAGCAGGGCCAGGAGCTTTTCCATCCGGGCCCGCCCCCCGGGGCACTCACCGCCCCGAATGGTTTTGTTCCCCATGCCGAAGCCATACCGCACATTGGGAATGGGCAAGTCCCCCTGGGTGGTAAAATAGTTCACATTGCCCACGGTGCCGCCCCAGCGGACCATGGTGACAGCCTGCCCCAGGGCGTCGGGACCGCCGCCGGCACAGATGCAGCAGTCGGCGCCCTGCTTGTGGGTGAGCAGGTGGATTTGCCGGGTGACGTCCCCTCTTTGTAGTTGACCAGGTCGGTGGCCCCGTAGAACTGGGCCAATGCCAGCCCGGCTGGCCGGCTGCCGATGGCCAGGATGCGTCCGGCCCCCGGAGCTTTGCCCCGGCAATGGCCATAAGCCCCACAGGCCCCACGCCCATGACCACCACCGTGTCCCCGGGCTGGACGTCGGCCAGCTGGGCGCCGTAGAGGCCGGTGTTCAGCATGTCCGCCGCCATGACAGCCCCCTCCCCAGGAGACCCCGGGGGGAATCCGTGCGGCATTGGCGTCCAGGTCACGGATGCGGACGTACTCGGCCAGAAGACCGTCCTCTCCGTTGGACAGCTTCTGCCCGGTGATTAGCCCCGCGCAGTGCTGGTGGGCGCCCAGCTGGGAGGGGACGGTCCGCCAGTCGGGGGTCACAGGGGCACCACCACGATCTCTCCCACCTGGAAGTCACGCACCTGGTCCCCTACGGCCACGATCTCTCCCAGACCCTCGTGGCCCAGGATGCGGTGGGGGGCCAGACAGCCGATCTCCACATTGTGGACATCAGAGGTGCAGGGGGAGACCAGCAGGGGGCGGATGATCCCGTCAAAGCCTGTGGCCTGGGGCGGCGCCTTCTCCACCCATCCTGCCTGACCCTGGGACAGGTAAGCAAATGCTCTCATAGGACAACCTCCTTTGGGGCGCGATCCCGGCGTTGGGATGGCCGATTTTTTACCAGTGTAGCACAGTGGGGGCCTGGGGCGCAAGGGCGGAGACGGGCTTTGACTTGTGTTTTCCCCAAATTATGATATAATGAGGACCTATTGCAGGGGAGAAGGCGATTCTTGTCCGGGGACGGAGGGGCCGCCTTCTGCCGTGCACTGTGTCAAGAGGACAGACCGGCGCTGTTTGCCGGAGAAAGGAGGGACGCATGCAGGAACTCATAGCCCGTTTGGGCGTGATTTTCTCCCAGCTTGGCGACCAGGTCCGGGCCCCGGTGGAAAACGCGGACACCGGCGCGGCGCTGGGCGCCGCCATTGATGTGATTCTGCCTGTGGCCTGCGGGATTCTGCGGGTGGTGGCGGTCATTGTCGCCATTGTGATCATTGTCCGCTGCCTAATGTCCCTGTTCCGGGAGAAACCCGGAAAGGAAATCTGGGGGTGGCTCACCCTGGGAGATGGGACCCGTCTGGACCTGTGCCATTGGGAGAACGCCATTGGACGGGGGCGATGGGCGGATGTCAGTCTGGATTTTCCCACCGTCTCCCGCAGCCATGCGGCCCTGCTGCGGGACGACAAGGGGAGCTGGAAACTCCAGCCCCTGCAGACCAAGAACGGAACCCGGCTCAACGGAAAGAAAGTCACCCACACCGTGCCGGTGAAGACAGGGGACGTCATTGACTTGGGCGGCATCGGCCTGTCGTTCTACGCCATCAGCGAGAAGGAGGAGCGGGAGCAGGCGATGCGCTGGGGGGTGGCGGAGCGGCCCCTGAGCCCCGGCAGAACCCTGGGATACCTGACCGTTTTCCAAATCATGATGGCAGTGCAGTGCCTGCCCGACCGGGAGAGCCCGGAGATCGCCATGATCGGGGTGGCCTTTGGCATTCTCATGGCGGCCATGTGGGGGACCTATCTGCTCTACCGCACGCTGAAGCGAACGGCCTTTGAGGCGGAGACCATCGCCTTTTTTCTGTGTACCATTTCCTTTGCCGTGACGGCGGCCTATTCCCCGGAGGCCCTGCTGACCCAGACCATCTGTGTGATCGCGGGCATCGCGGTGTTTCTGGTGCTGAGCCTGCTGCTGCGGGACCTGAAGTCCACGGTGTCCCTGCGCTGGCCGGTGGCCGTGTTTACCTGCCTGCTGCTGATTTTCAATGTGGTGCTGGGCTCCCGGATTTTCGGGGCCAAGAACTGGATCTCCCTTGGCCCCATTGGATTCCAGCCCTCGGAGTTTGTGAAGATTGCCTTTATTTTTACCGGCGCTGCCACGCTGGACCGGCTGTTTGCCCGGCGAAACCTGATTTTTACCGTCCTCTTCTGCGGCTTCTGCATGGGATGCCTGGCCCTGATGAGCGACTTCGGCACGGCGCTGATCTTCTTCGTGGCCCTGCTGGTCATCGCCTTTCTCCGGTCTGGAGACCTGGGCTTCCTGGCCCTGATGGCCACGGCGGCGGGGGCAGGCGGCTGGATGATTCTCCAGTTTAAGCCCTACATTGCCAACCGTTTTGGGGCCTGGCGGCACGTCTGGGAGCACGCCGCGGACTCCGGCGGCTTCCAGCAGACCCGCACCATGTCGGCCATTGCCAGCGGCGGCCTCTTTGGCAAGGGAACCGGGGAGGATGCCTTCCTGAAGAACATCGGCGCGGCCAACACGGACCTGGTCTTTGGGGTCATCAGTGAACAGTTTGGCCTGATTCTGGCCCTGTGCACGGTGTTTATTTTGCTGGTACTGGTGCTCTATGCCACCCGTTGTGCCGCCACGGCCCGGTCCAGCTATTATGTCATCGCGGCCAATTCCGCCGCCGCCATGCTGGTGTTCCAGGCGACCCTGAATGTGCTGGGCTCGGTGGACATCCTGCCCCTCACCGGTGTGACCCTGCCCTTTGTCTCTGTGGGCGGCTCCAGCATGATCTCCTGCTGGGGGCTTCTGGCCTTTTTGAAGGCGGCGGACACCCGGCCCAATGCCAGCTTTACCCTGAAGCTGCCCAAACGCATCCGGGGTTGGATTCCCCGGACGCGGACCGGATGTACGATGACCGGTACAACGGCTGGTATGACGACTACGATGAGGATGCCTATGAGGACTATGGGTATGACGACGGATACGAGGACTATGACGAGTATGAGGACTACGACGACTACGACCAATTTGCGGAGGACTGGACCCAGGACCGGGGCGGCTGGGAGGACCTGATCGACGGCCCCCTGTGGCCGGAAGGGGAGGACCCCTTGGCCGATCCCCCGCCGGCCTGCGGACGGTCGGATGAAAGGAGGCGGCGCAGATGAAACGACTCAGACGGCGGACAATCATCGCTCTGGTGCTGGCCGGGGCGCTGGCCGCCGGGGTGCTGTTCTTTTGCTTCCAGCTGATCGGGAAGGGCAATGACTGGGTGGGCTTCTTCGGCACCCGGTACTATGATTCCGGCGCCATCTATGATAGAAACGGTGTCCTCCTCTACGACGGGCAGACCAAAAGCTATGCGGAAAACCAGGCTACCCGGGTGTCCACCCTTCACCTGGTGGGGGACCAGAATTTCGGCACCTCCCTGCGCTCAGTGCTGGCCAGCCGGCTGACAGGCTATAATCTGGTCACCGGCACCTCCCTGGGCAGCCATGACGTGACCCTCACCATTGATGCGGCCCTCAACGAGGACGGCCTACGCCGCCCTCAACGGACGCAAGGGGGTGGTGGCGGTGTATGACTATACCACGGGAGACCTGCTGTGTGAGGTGAGCTCCCCTCCTACGACCCCAACAATCCCCCTTCGGACATCAACGAGAACCCCGCCTATGAGGGGGTGTATTTGAATCGGTTCTTTTCCAGCACCTATCCCCCCCCGGCTCGGTCTTTAAGCTGGTGACCACGGCGGCGGCCATTGAGCAGAAGAAGGACCTGGACCAGTTCCGCTATACCTGCACTGGCAGTCTGGAAGTGGACGGAGATGTCATCACCTGTCCCTATGCCCACGGCGAGAATATGGACATCAAGCAGTGTCTGGCCACCTCCTGCAATGGGGCCTATGCCACCTTGGCCATGGAGCTGGGGGGCAAGACCCTGGGAGAGTACATGGAGCAGGCGGGCCTGCTGGATTCCCTGGCAGTCTGCGACATCCATACCGCCAAAGGAAGCTTTGTGGCCCAGGAGGATGGAAGCGCCTTTTTGGGCTGGTCGGGTGTGGGGCAGGACAAAGACCTGGTCAACCCCTGCAATATGCTGGCCTTTATGGGGGGGCATTGCCAATGACGGCGTGGCGGTGGTGCCCAAACTGGTGGAGCGGGAGACCATCACCGGAACGTCCATTCCGGCGGCCTTTCCCGGACGGCAAGGACACCTATTCCATCTATGGAGAGGAGACCTGCCGGCAGCTGAAAGAGATGATGCGCAACAATGTGGCCAGCCAGTATGGGCAGTCCCGGTTCGGGGATCTGGCGGTCTGCGCCAAGTCCGGCACGGCGGAAGTGGGCGGGGGACAGGAGCCCCACGCCTGGTTTGCCGGCTTTATCGACGACCCGGAGCATCCCTTGGCCTTCCTGGTTCTGGTGGAAAACGGCGGCGGCGGCGCCCGGGTGGCGGGTTCCATCGCGGCCCAGGTTTTGGCCCAGGCAACTGCGGAGTAAGAGAAAACGCCTCCCTTCAAAGGGAGGCGTTTTTCTTTGGGTTGCGCTTTTTCCAGTGCCCGCAGAACCCGGTCCAAGGTGTGCTCGATGTCCTGCCCGCCGCAATCCACCGTAATATGGGCGTATGTCTCGTACAGGGAATGCGCTGTTCGTAGAGCATTCGGAGGGTCTGGCCCGGGCGGAGAACCACCCGCGGTTTTTGAGGTTGCCCAGCCGGCGGGCCAGTGCCTTGTAGCCCAGCTTCAGGTAGACGACGGTACCGATTTCCCGGAGATGGGCCATGGCCTCCGGCTCATAAACCACGCTGCCGCCGGTGGCGATCACGGCGTTTTCCGCCTGGAGGCCGGCGCAGACGGTGCCCTCAGGGCCAGAAAGCCGTCGATGCCGTGCTGGGCGATCAGCTCCCGGAGCAGGGCCTTTTTTTGATCCTGAATGACAAGATCTGTGTCAAGAAAGGTCATGCCCAGGGTTTTGGCCAGCAGCACCCCCAGGGTGCTCTTGCCCACACCGGGCATGCCGATGAGAATGACGTTGTGCATGGCGCTCTCTCCCTTTCTGTTTTTGGAGATAGCCTGAGTATACCACCGGAGGAATTAAAAGGGAAGAGGAAAAACCCCAGTGGCAAAAAGCCAGATCACCGAGGCGACCCCGCCGCCCGCCAGGGCGGAGACCGCGGGAATCCAGATCCGCCGCCGTTTCCCCTGGGGGAGGTGCGAAGAAGATAGGCGTCGGCCACTTCCTGGGCCCGTTTCAGCACTTGCTCCTCCGGCGCGTCCTCTGCGCCGGCCTCTTCCCGGAGCAGAAAGATGGCCTGTTCAAACCATTTTGGGTCCGGGGACTTGACCACCACGACCCGTCGGGAGACTCCTTTTACCATGGATACCACTCCTTTCCGTTTCCCTCAGTATGGACGGGGCGGGGCCATTTTATACCAGGGGGAAGGGAGGATTACCGGCAGAGCGCGGGGTGGTAGAGCTGGGGCTGCCGGTGGTGGAGGTAGTTGAGAAAATCGTCGGGGGCGGTGGTGTCCTCCATATCTATGAGGGCATAGAGGGTGGTCTCCTCCTGGGTGCCGGCCTCCGCCAGAATGCGCCCGGTGGGGTGGAAGGCTCCGCTCTGGCCGCAGTAGTGGAACCGCTTTTCATCTCCGACATAGTTGCAGTAGAGGGTATACGCGCGGTTCTCCATGGCCCGGGTCCGCATGTACAGGAAGTGGTAGTCCTCATAGGGGCTCATGTTGGCCGCACACATGCAGATCAGCTTGGCGCCATCCAGAGCCAGCGACCGGGCAGTCTCGGGGAACTCCCCGTCATAGCAGACCAGAATCCCCATGCGGCCGAAGGAGGTGTCAAAGGCCCTGAGGCTGGTGCCTGGCGCGAACATCTTCTCCTCCCCGCCAAAGAAGTGGGTTTTGGCCTGGAACCCGGCGGGGGGTACCGTCCCGGTCGATCATGACCACGGCGTTGTAGGGCTTGCCGCCGGGGTTTGCCAAGGGCATGCCCATGACCACCCCCAGGGAAAGGGCTTTGGCTTTCTGGCCCAGGACGGTGAGGGCGGGGCCGTTGGGGTAGGGCTCTGCCAGCTGTGCCAGCTGGTCCCGGATGAGATAGCCGGTGAGGAACATCTCGGGAAGAGAATCAGGGACGCGCCCCGGGCGGCGGCGGCCTCCATGGCGCGCAGGGCCCGGTCCAGGTTGCCCTGCTTGTCATAGGGCAGGGAGGTGGTCTGGACGATGCAGGCGGTAAAGGGGGACATAAAAGCATCTCCTTTCAGGTTGTCTGGGTAGAAAAAGACGCGCCGGAGATGCGGCGCGTCTTTTGGTAGAAACCGAAATCAGTCGGTGACGTAAGGCAGCAGAGCGATCTGACGGGCGCGCTTGATGGCTTCGGTCAGCTGGCGCTGGTGCATGGCGCAGGTGCCGGTGGTTCTGCGGGGCAGAATCTTGGAGCGCTCAGAAAGGAAACGGCGCAGCTTGGCGGAGTCCTTATAATCGATGTGCTCGACCTTATCGACACAGAAAGTACAAACCTTACGGCGTTTACGGCCGCCGCGAGGGCGTTCTCTATCCATAGCCATGATAGCAAACCTCCTTAAAATAGAATGAGAGTGGTCTGACAGGGTCTCTCCCGGAGGAGAGGATCAGAAAGGCAGCTCCCCATCGTCGTCGGTGAGATCAGCAAACTGATCCACCGCAGGGGCCGCGGTGTAACCGCCGCCGGAGGGGGGTAGCTGTTGTTGCCGGCGGGGGCACCGTAGCCGCTGCTCCGGCCAGCCTGGGGGGCGGGGTGTAGCCGCCTTCTCCATCCCGGCGGGAATCGCCGAAATAGACGTTGTCGGCCACCACTTCCGTGGCGTACCGGCGGTTGCCGTCCCGGTCGGTGTAGTCGCGGGTCTGGGCTTGCCCTCCACCACGGCCAGACGGCCCTTGGTGAGGAAGCGGGAGACGAACTCTCCCGTCTGACGCCAAGCCACGACATTGATGAAATCGGCCTTCCGCTCCCCGGTTTCCCGGTCCTTGAAGTCCCGGTCCACCGCCAGGCGGAAGGAAGCCACGGCCACGCCGTTCTGGGTGTGGCACAGCTCAGGGTCGGCCACCAGCCGGCCCTGGAGGAAGATCTTGTTCAGCAAAGCAAGAGCCCCCTTATTCGTCCTTGCAGATGATCATGGAACGCATCACGCCTTCGGTGATCTTCAGCACACGGTCCAGCTCAGCGGGGAGCTCGGGCGCGGCGGTGAAGGTCATGAGGACATAGTGGCCCTCGTTCAGGTCGTTGATGGGATAGGCCAGACGGCGCTTGCCCCAGTCGTCGATGGCGGCCACCGTGCCCTGGGTTTCCACCAGAGTCTTGAACTTCTCGATCATTGCGGCGATGGCCTCTTCGCCCAGCGCGGGGTCCATGATATAGACCACTTCATAGTTTGCGTTTACCTTTGCCATGGTTCGTTGCACCTCCTTATGGACATTTGGCCGGCAATCCTCGTTGCCGGCAAGGATCTGCCTGCATAGAAAGACAGGCTATACTATTATATCGAAAAGGGGAATTTGTCAAGGCTTTTTTCCTTTTCCCGGGTTTTCCGGAAGGGAGCGTGTGCTGGGGCAGGCATAATTTGCTTTCACCGGGACATACTGCCTGTGAGGTGATATCCATGGAGTTGAACAAACTGAGCAATGAGGCGTACAACGCCTATGTCCAGAAGCAAGGCCAAGCCCTCCCCATGGGGAAGAACATGGTGTGGGCTTTTCTGGTGGGGGACTGATCTGTGTGATCGGGCAGGGGCTGCTGGACTGGTACCAGACGATGGGACTGTCCCGGGAGCTGGCGGGCACGGCGGTTTCCGTTACCCTGATTTTCCTCACGGCGCTGCTCACAGGGATTGGGGTGTTTGACAGCTTTGCCAAGCACGCCGGCGCGGGGACGCTGGTTCCCATCACAGGGTTTGCCAACGCGGTGGTGGCGCCCGCCATGGAGTTTAAGCAGGAGGACTGGTCACCGGGACCGCCGCCAAACTCTTTACCGTGGCTGGCCCGGTGCTGGTCTATGGGATTTCCGCCAGTGTGCTCTATGGCCTGATTCTGTGGCTGATCCAGGTTCTGTAAGACAGACTGCCCGTGCCTTCCCTGGCACGGGCAGTCTGCTGTATGGGGCTTGTCTCCGGCGGACGAGTGGCCTGCCGGGCTGTTGTGGCTCTGTCTGCCCGAAAGCCATGGGGGATTGGATGGGGAGCGACCGATTCAAAAAAGAAGATCCAGGGCGCAGAGGGCCAGCACGGCGGCCATGGCCCCGTTGAACGCCCGGGTGTGCCGGCGCAGAAAGGACTGCAGCAGCCCGCCGGCCACTGCCCAGGTGAGAAAGCCCGCAGTGCCGAAGAGGGTGAGGACAAAGGGCTGTATGGGGAACAGGGCGCCGCTGCCGGCGGGCAGGACGTAGCCGGTATAGATGGTGATGGCGTACAGAATAATTTTCCCGTTGACGAACTGGAGAAAAAATCCGCTCCAAAAGGTAGACCGGGGACTGACATCCTTTGCAGGGGTGCTCCGGAGCAGATGGAGGGCCAGCCAGAAGAGATAGAGGGCCCCGGCGAAGGGGAGCACCTGGGTCAGCGCGGGAGCAGCCGCTCCAGCTGGTAACAGCCCAGCGCGCAGACCGCCATCACGGAAAAAAAGCCGGCGACAATCCCGGCCAGGGTGGCCCGCCCCTGGACCCAGCCCTTCTGGCCCACGGTGTGGAATGCCAGGATGTTGTTGGGGCCCGGCGTAAAGCTGGTGACTAAGGCGTAGGGAAGGTAAGATAGAACAACCGAAAAAACACTTGAGATCAGCCTCCTTTTCTGCTATCCTACACGCGAGAAAAACTAAAATCAAATTGAAAGTTTTTATAAAACGATGCAAAAAAATTGAAATGAGTGAGGCGGCCTATGGATCTCAAGTATTTGAATACCTTTCGGGTGATTGCGGAGGAGGGGAGCTTTACCAGGGCGGCGGAGCGGCTGGGTTATACCCAGTCCACCATGACCTTTCAGATGGGACAGCTGGAGCAGGCCCTCTCCGCCCGGCTCTTTGAGAAGGTGGGGCGGCGGATGGTGCTCAGCCAGGCGGGGCGGCAGCTGCTGCCCTATGTGGAGCGGGTGCTGGAGGCGGTCAATCAAATGCACTGTTTTACCCAGGACCTGACCCAATGCCGGGGAAATCACCATCGGGGTGGCGGAAACCCTGCTGTGCTACCGACTGCCGCCGCTGCTGAAGGCCTTTCACCGGCGGGCGCCCCAGGCCCGGCTGCTGATCCGCTCCATGGGCTGCTATGATATCCGGGATGGGCTGATGGATGGGTCGCTGGATGTGGGGCTGTTTTATGAGAACATCTGGGGGACTTAGCAGCCAGTTGGTGACCCATCCTGTGGGAACCTTTCCCGTGGTGCTGACGGCGGCGCCTCAAGTCAAGGCATTGGGCCCTGATTTCGTGGCTCCTGACCATCAAGTCCCCCTGCCCTTCCTCATCAACGAACCCAACTCCATTTTTCGCCAGATGTTTGAGGGATACCTGCGGGAAAAGCCATCCGAATGGACCACACCATTGAGCTGGGGAGCATCCCCACCATCAAGCACCTGGTGGAAAACGAGGTGGGGGTGACCTTTCTGCCCCGGTTTGCCGTGGAGGATGCCCTGGCGGCAGGGCGGCTCGTGGAGCTGGAGACCGGGATGGAGGAGCCCGTGCTCTCGGCGGTGTGCGCTCATCACAAGAGCAAGTGGATCAGCCCGCTGATGGCGTGCTTTTTGGAGATTGTCACTGCAGCGGGCGTATAGCCCCCTCCGCCGCTGAGAAGCAATGACTTCCCAGGCGGGGAGGCTCCCTGCCCCGACTGCTTAGGGGCAAGGGCCCTAACAAAACGCCCCTCCCCAAGACGAGATGTCTTGGGGAGGGGCTTGTGCTTTGCAGGCAGCGTTATTTGAACTTTACGCGGTGCCGTAGGCCATGACCTCCGCGGCACCCTGCATCACGGCGGCGGAGGCGTAACGGACGTTGACCACGGCGTCCGCACCCAGATGCTCCGCCTCCCCACCATGCGTTTGGTGGCCAGGGCGCGGGCGTCGTTCATCATGTCGGTATAGGCGCCCAATTCACCGCCCACCAGGGTCTTGAACCCCTGGGTAATATCCCGGCCGATGTTTTTGGACTGAATGGTGCTGCCCTTGACCAGGCCCAGCATTTCCAGCTCCTGGCCGGCAATGTAATCAGTATTGACTAAGATCATCTTCTTCTCCTCCATTGATTTCTCGAATTCTTGCACAGGCTGCCACGATCACCGCGACGGCGGCAGCGGTCAGCAGGAGGGCCAGCACCCAAAACAGAGGGTGAGAGCCCAGCAGGGTCCAGATCCAAGCGACCCCTGCGATCTGGACAGCCAGAGGCGCCAGCACGGCTGCCACAGACAACCACACACCGACCTTTTTCCCACGGTGTATATCCATGTTTTCCGACTCCTTTCCCGGCTACTCAAGGTCCAACTCCGGCGGTACATCAAGCTCGTCGGAGACATACTTGCCGTTTTTCTTCCGCTGGCGGACGCATTCTGTGAGCAGGTATTCAATCTGCCCGTTCACTGAGCGGAAGTCATCCTCGGCCCAGGCCGCGATGGCGGCGTAGAGCTTGGCGGAAAGCCGGAGAGGGATCTGCTTTTTCGCGTCCTTCTTGCCCTCAGCCATCTTCAGCACCTTAATACAGGCTGCCGGTGTTCACCACGGGCTGGGCCTCGTGGTTGCCGCAGAGCACCACCAGAAGGTTGGAGACCATGGCGGCCTTCCGCTCCTCATCCAGCTCCACCACCTGGTTTTCGTTCAGCCGCTCCAGTGCCATCTCCACCATGCCTACGGCTCCGTCCACAATCATCTTCCGGGCGTCGATGATGGCGCTGGCCTGCTGGCGCCGCAGCATGGCGGCGGCAATCTCCGAGGCGTAGGCCAGGTGGGTGATCCGCGCCTCTAAGATCTCCAGACCGGCCTCCTGGACCTTGGCCTGAATTTCCTCCCGAATGCGGGCGGCCACCACTTCGCTGGACCCCCGGAGGCTGCCCTCATCGGGGACGCCGTCGCCGGTGGTGTCCACGCCGGGAGATACATCGTAGGGGTAGAGCCGGACGATGTTCCGCAGGGCGCTGTCACACTGGAGGGGAGAGAAACTCCTTGTAATTGTCCACGTCAAAGACCGCCTTCCCCGTGTCCACCACCCGCCAGGTGACGGCGATGCCAATTTCCACCGGATTGCCGAGGCAGTCGTTGATTTTCTGCCGGGCGTTGCTGAGGGTCATGATCTTCAGGGAGATCTTCTTGGTGACAGCCTCCTTGGGCAGGGAGACCGAGCTCCCGCCCAGGGCGGCCAAGACCTTGGAGCCTTTGGCGCTGTCCACGTCGCCGCTCTGGCTCAGCTGGGTCTTGGCGGCGGGGTTCACCGCGGTGCAGAAGGGGTTGACGAAGTAGAACCCCTCTCCCTTCAGGGTGCCGATATAGTTGCCGATCAGGGTGAGCACCAGGGCTTCCTGGGGGCCCAGTACCTTCAGGCCCAGCAGGGGCAGCCAACCTAAGCTCAGGTAGAGGATGCACAGGACCAAGGGGGCGATCTGCGCCTCGTCCGCGAAAAAGATGGTGCCCAAAACGGCGAGAATGTACAGGACAATGGTGAGCAGAAGCACGAGCATACCGTGCTTCTTATTGGATAAAATAATTTCCGTCATAGACAGTCCTCCTGGTTGATCTATTTGATATCAAAAAAATATCATATTGATTTTTCGCTGTCAAGAGGAATTTGAAAAAATCAGGTGGAAAACTTATCCCAGACCCCCGGGAGGCGTACACAGGAAAAAGGCCAGCAGCAGGGGCAGACTCACCCCCAACACCAGGCCGGGGGAGGACCCAGGGCGCGCAGGCAAGCAGGCCGGTGAACAGGGAAGGCCCAGGCACAGCAGCAGGGCGGCCAGCAGACGAGTCAAAAGGGCGGGCAGGGGACTGCCGCCGGAGAAGAGCAGGGGAAGAGATCGGGCAGCTGAGAAAAACAAAAGGTCCAGAGAGAGGACCACAGTGCGGCCAACAAACTGGACGGGAGAGAGAGGGGTGCATATAGATTCTCCTTACGAGGGATAGTTGATATCCAAATGGATATCACATGGGCATTATATCGTCGGGGCGGATTAATGTCAAGATATCCAAATGGATATCAATGGAGGAATTATGGGATACTATAAACGGATCCGCGATCTTCGGGAGGACCATGACCTCACCCAACGGCAGCTGGCGGCCAGACTTCGGATGACCCAGACCCAGTATTTCCGCTATGAGCAGGGCTACCGGGATATCCCCAGCGACATTCTGATTGCCCTGGCCGATCTCTACGGCACATCCACAGATTATATCTTGGGACGCACCGACGATCCCCGGTTTTCCGGGGCCAAGGGGAAGTGAGCCGGCCTGGGGAGGGAATGGCGCCTTGCCAAGAGTGGAAAGATATGGTATTCTATAAAGGTATCCCAGCAAGCAAATCGACGTTTAAGGGGACTTTGCCTTGAAGACAGCCATTGTAACTGATACCAACAGCAGTATTTCTGCCAAAGAGGCCCAGGAGATGGGCATTGATCTGATCCCGATGCCCTTTTTTGTGGATGGGGAGACCTATTTGGAGGAAAGGACTGTACCCCTGAGACGTTCTTTCAAAGGATGAAAGCGGGGGCGGAGATCAGCACCTCCCAGCCTGCCCCGGAGGAGATTACCTCCCTGTGGGACACCCTGCTGAAGACCCATGACGCGGTGCTCCACTTCCCCATGTCCTCGGGGCTGAGCGGCTCCTGCCACACCGCCAAAGCCCTGGCCCAGGAGTACGGCGGCCGGGTGCTGGTGGTGGATGACCGGAGAATCTCCGTCACGCTGGCCCAGTCCATCCGCAACGCCCAGGTGCTGCTGGCCCAGGGAAAGACAGCGGCGGAGGTCCGGGACATTCTGGAGGCGGAGCGGGATGCGTCCAGCGTCTACATCGCGGTGAACACCCTGGAGTATCTGCGGAAAAGCGGCCGGGTGACGCGGCGGGCGCTGCGATGGCGGCGGTGCTCCATATTAAGCCCGTCCTGCAGATCCAGGGCGGAAAGCTGGACGCCTACAAAAGGTCCGGGGAATGCTCCAGGCCAAAAGACCTTGTTGGAGGCTCTGCGCCATGACTTGGCCACCCGGTTTTCGGGGATGAAAATGGCCGTGTTTTCCGGCTATTCCGGCGGCGACCCCACCCTGGGGAGACCTGGCGCAGGGAGGTGCAGGCCGCATTTCCCGATTACGCGGTGGGGATGATCTCCCTCCCCTGAGCATCTGCTGCCACACGGGAGAGGGCGCGGTGGGCGTGGCCTGTGCAAAACTTTGGTGAAGGGAACGCAGCGGTTCCGGCATCCACGCCGGGACCGCTGCTGTATTTTAATTAAAATTTAAGAAAAATCCTATCCTTTCTTCATTTTCCTCCCGTATAATCAAACCCAGAAGAGGAGGGAAGTCCATGAAGAGCAAGCGCAGGTTGGGGATCTGCTTGGCCGTGGGGATTCTGGTTTTGGCGGTGTCGGCGGCAGCGGCCTTTGGCAGCGTCAATGGGTATGCCCGGTATAAGCAGGCGGTGAAGGACCTGCTGCTGCGGGAGGACAATTTCACGGTCCAGGCCCAGACCCACCTGTCAGTGGACGGGGAGAGACTTCTGTCTGTGCAGATGGACTATGCAAAAGCCGGCCTCAACAGTGCCTATCACAGCAGGGAAGACCACGGCGGGGAGAGCCACCAGGAGTACCGCACCGTGCTCGACGGAGTACGTACCCGGTTTGCCGGGGACAGTTCCTTTACTCCTGCGAGTCCATAGAGGGGGGGAGGCCTTTTCCAACCTCCTGGGCTATGATGTGGACAACGAGATGGAGCGGCGCCTGGTGGACTTCGCGGAGACCGCGGTGGATCTGGTGCTGGGCGAGCTGAAGAACAACGTGGTACAGTTGGGCACCGAAGGGGATGAGACGATCTATCAGGTGTGGGTGGCCCGGAGTCAGATTCCCACCCTCCTCAACGCTGGACTTTCCCTGTTTGTCTATGACAACGTAGGTGTGCCGGTGTCGCGGTTTCTCACCTATGAGGATGAGATAGGCCTGCTGTTCCAGCGCTATGAGGCTGTCACGGGGGAAACCCTGCCGGAGGAATTCCGCGCCAAATACGCCAGCGGAGATTACGATGACGCCTGGTACCAGGCCAACCGGCGCCTCATCGAACGGCTGGACACCTTCAGCACGGACTGGAATGCGCCATATTGGACCCTGTTTGAGAAAAAGGACCAGGGTGTGCTCTATGTGAAAGCCGATGGCAGCGTCCAGGACTATGACACGGTCCAGGCATTTTTGACCGACCATCCTGAACAGAAGTACCACTATCTGGAGTATTACATGGGCGGCAGCGCTGCCCTCTGCGAAGTGGTCTGCACCTTCCGGGTGAACGGGGCGGGAAAGCTGACCGCCAACCAAATACAGGCCAACTTGAAGACCACGGACAGCGCCGGCGGAAGCCACGCCATGCAGATGGTCCTGGACCTGACCATAACAGACTATGGCACCACCACCGTGGCTCCCCTGGATGTGGGGGACCGGGTGATGCGTTCCTGATACCAAGTTCTCTCTCATTTTGATTGGATCAAAGCGCCGCCGCCCTCCGGGAATCCTGTCCCCGGAGGGCGGTGGTGCGTTTCCATGACATGAGGGAAGGAGAACCGTGTATTTTTAATGAATTTTTAAGAGTTTCCCCATTCTTTTTTTAGAGATGTACGGTATAATAACAACAGTCAACAAAGCCCGTCTCGGGGCGGTGCGCTGGCAGAACCGAGCGTGAAGGTCCCGTGACGCAGTGAAGGAGGAACTGAGGATGAAGAAGCGAAATCGATTGACCATCTGCCTGGTGGCCGGTGTGCTGATCCTGGCGGTATCCGCCACGGCGGCCTTTGGGAGCGTCAATGGGTACAGTAAGTACAAAGGAGGCGGTCAAGGCCCTGGCCCTGAAACAGACAATTTCACCGCCAACGGAACCCTGAAAATGATCTGTGACGGGAAAGAGGTCGTGCATGTGACGGAGGACTACGCCATGGACGGTCATAATATGTCCAGCCATAGCATCAGCAAGGACAGCATGGGGTCTCATGAGCAGTACGAAACCATTCTGAACGGCGTGAATACCTGGTTTGATGTGAACGACCGGTACTATTACCAGTCGGAGTATGAAACCGACAGCAGCAGCCTGGGAGGCAATCTGCTGGGGGTGGACCAGGACGACGAGATGGCCCGGCGCATGGTGAACTTTATGGAGATCGCCGCGGACACCGTGGTGGGTGAGCTGAAGAACAACTTTGTCCAGGTGGGCAAGGAGAACGGCGCCACCCTGTACCAGGTGGAAATTGCCAAGAACCAGGTGCCCTCCTGGTCAACGCCGGCCTCTCCCTTTTTGCTTACAGTGTCGGCCAGTCCCATGACTACGATTATACCGTGAATTATGAGGATTACTCTGCCACCGCCATCCAGAACTATGAGAAGGTGACGGGGAGACCCTGCCGGAGACCTTCAAAGAGGGCTATATCAACGGCGGGAATGAGCAGTGGTATGAGGACAACGAGGAGCTGCTCCAGAAAGTGGAGGAGGTCAACGCGGAGAACTGGGAAGAAAAGTATTACGAGGTCCTGGAGAAGAACAACGGCGGCATTGTCTACGTCAAGGCGGACGGCACCTATGACTACTATGCCGATTACGACGCCTTTGCCGCGGCAAAGCCGGAGCTGGTGGCGGATAACCTGGAGTCCTATATCGGCCAGGACATGACCTTGGAAAAGGTCCTGTGCAACTTCGGCGTGGACGACAAGGGCAACCTGACCTCCAACCAGATTACGGTGAACTTCAACACCACCGATCAGGACGGGGAACACCACACGCTGGTGATCACCGGGGATGTGACCATCTCCAACTACGGCACCACCACGGTACAGCCGCTGGATGTGGGGACCGGGAGAAATACGCGTGAGGCATCCGCGGAGGCGGAAAGCAGACTGATACCATCGAGGGCGAAACCCCGGAGGCCAAGGGCCTCCGGGGTCGTCCTGCCCTCACAGGTCCTTTGGACCGCGGGAAAGGAGCACAGAATTTGGATACCGTTTTGACCTTGGACCACGTTTCCAAGATTTATCACAACGGCCGGGGCGCCCGGAACATTACCTTCTCTGTGGGAGCGGGGACAGGTGGTGGGACTGCTGGGCCCCAACGGCTCAGGGAAGACCACCATTATGAAATCCATCACGGGGCTTTCCCAGCCCACGGAGGGGACCATCACGGTGTTCGGCGCCCCTGTCACCGACCGGGAGAAGGCGCTGATGCAGGTGGGGGCCCTCATTGAGCAGCCCGCTCTCTATGAAAATCTCACCGCCCAGGACCACCTGCGTATGGCGGCCCGATACTACCCCCGGCGTGGACCAGGCCCGCATGGACAAGGTGCTGGAGATTGTGGGACTGACCCCGTACCGCAAGGAGCGGTGCGGAAAATTTTCCCTGGGCATGAAGCAGCGGATGGGCCTGGCCCTGGCGCTGCTGTCCGAGCCGGAGCTGATGATTTTGGACGAGCCCACCAACGGCCTGGACATTGAGGCCACCGTGGAGATGCGGGAGGTCATTCTCCGCCTGGCCAAGGAAAAAGGCGTGACCTTCCTGGTGGCCAGCCATCTGGCCGCGGAGATTGAGAAGATGTGTGACAAAGTGCTGGTGCTCTACGAGGGGGGAGATGCTCTCCTTTGACACCAAGGAGGAGGCCCTGCGGCTCAACCCTTCCCTGGAGGACTACTTCCTGGCGAAGGTCCGGGACAAGAAGGGCTCTGTGGTCCTGTAAGGAGGAGACGATGGAACGATTTTTGGCCAGTTTGAGCAATGAGCTGTTTAAGCTCCGCAAGCGGAAAAATATCTGGTGTTTCTGATCATCGGCGCGGTGATCTGCGTGGCCAGCGCCCTGCGGGTTCTGATTGTCAACTACATCACCGACGGGGCGTGTCCCGGGAGGCCATTCTGGGGGGCTGATGTCCTCCAACCTCCCCTTTATCCTGTTGATCTTCCTGCCTTTGATGGCGGTGATGGCCGCCAGCGACCTCTTTGTGGGGGAGCAGGTGGACCATACCCTCCGATTTTCCCTCATGCGCCCTGTGGGAAAGGGAAAGCTCTTCTTTTCCAAGGCGGCGGCGGTGTTCCTTTGTGCGCCTTTGACCTGGCGGTGCTGTATGTGGTCAGCACCGTGGCCCAGGTGGGCCTGGGAGGGGGCACGGAGGGGATCCTCACCAGCCTGGGGGCCTGCCTGCTGGACCTGATCCCCCCTGGCGGTGCTGGTTCTTTTCTTCTGCCTGATCAATCAGCTGGTGAGAGGGTCCAGCCTGACGGTCCTGCTGTGTGTGGTTTTGTACATCGGGCTGCTGGTTATGGGGACCTATCTGCCCGCGGTGGGGGGCTGGTGTTCACCGGGTATCTCCGGTGGCACAATCTTTGGATTGGGATTGCCCTGCCCTTCTTCTCGTTGCTGCCCCGCATTGGCCTTCTGGCGGGGTACGGCCTGGTCTTTGGATGCTGCGGCTATCTCCTCTTTGACAGGAAGGAAGCCTGATGGTAAAATGGCGGGGAGAAATCCAAAAAAGGAGGCGGGCGCCATGCCGAAAAAAAACCACCCTGAAGGGACAGTTCCTGCGGACCAGTCTGGCGATGCTGGTGCTCTCCCTGCTGATCGGCGTGGCGGTCATGGTGGCGGTGATGATTTTTTCACCGTGCGGGTTCCCGATGGAGAGAAGTTTCTGATGGAGAGCCTGTCCTTCCTCTTTGGCAAGCAGACCATCGGCCCCAGCAGGATGGTGCCTGTTTTGGTGCTGGCGGGGGTTTTGCTGTGCCTGATGGTGACGGGGGTGTGCATTCTTCTCACCTCCCGGCTCACGGGAAGGATCACAGCCACCCTGAAAACCCTGCGCCAGGCGGCGGACAATCTGCGGGACGGAGAGCTGGATTTCCAAATCCTCTCCTGCGACGAGCGGGAGCTGGACGAGCTCAGCCACTCCCTGGAGAGCGTCCGCCAGCGCCTGAAGGCCACCGCGGTGGCGGAGGCCGCCGCCCAGGAGGAGCGGGGGCTGCTGATGGCCAATCTCTCCCACGACCTTCGCACCCCCATCACCGCCATCAAGGGATATGTGGAGGGGATTCAGGACGGCATTGCCAATACCCCGGAAAAGCAGCGCCATTACCTGGAGATTGTCTATAACAAATCTGTGATTCTGGAGAGGCTGGTCCGGAATATGTCCGATTTCTCGGAGTATGAGCTGGGACGGATGCAGTATCATTTTGAATATGTGGAGATGGGGCCCTTCCTCCGGGACCTGGCTGAGGAATACCAGGTGGACGTGCAGCAGAACGGCATGACCTTTACCGCCCAGATCCCCCAGGGCCATTACGTGGTGACCGCGGACCGGAGCAAGCTCAAGCGGGTGCTGGACAACCTGGTCTCCAACGCCATCAAGTATGGACGGGCAGGCGGGGCCATTGCCCTGACCGCAGAGGAGTATGAGCGGGGCTTGGTGATCCAGGTCTCGGACAACGGGAAGGGCATCAGCGCCCAGGCGCTGCGCCATGTGTTTGACAGCTTTTTCCGGGAGGACAGCGCCCGAACCAGCTCGGTGCCAGGCAGCGGCTTGGGGCTGGCCATCTGCCGGAGCATTGTGGACAGCCACCACGGCAAGATTTGGCTGACCAGTGAGGAGGGAGAGGGCACCCGGGCCTTCCTCTATCTCCCGCTCCAGAAAGAAGAGGGGTTGCTGTGATGAAAATTTTGATTATTGAAGACGACCAGAGTGTGGCGGAGCTGGAGCGGGATTACCTGGAGATCAACGGCGGATTCCAATGCGATCTGTACACCGACGGTACCCAAGGGCTCCAGGCGGCGCTGGCGGGGACTATGCCCTGGTCATTGTGGATGTGATGCTGCCGGGACTGAGCGGCTTTGAGATCTGCCGGCGGCTGCGGGAGGTGAAGGACACCCCTGTCATCATCATCTCTGCCCTGGCCGACGACATTGACAAGGTGCGGGGCCTGGGGTTGGGGGCGGATGACTACATGACCAAGCCCTTCTCCCCAGTGAACTGGTGGCCCGGGTAAAGGGACACATTCAGCGGTACCAGCGCTTGGTGGGCAGCCGGGAAAAGGCCCGGCCGGAGATGCTGAAGGTCCGGGGGCTGGAGATCGACCGGGAGAGCCGGCGGGTCTGGGTCAACGGCAAGGAGACCAACATGACCAGCAAGGAGTATGATCTGCTCCTCTTTTTGGCTGAGCATCCGGACACCGTGTTTTCAAGGACCGTCTGTTTGACAGCGTCTGGGGGTGGATGCCTATGGAGATGTCTCCACGGTCACGGTGCACATCAAACACATCCGGGATAAAATTGAACTCAACCCCGACCGCACCCAGTACATTGAGACCGTCTGGGGGGTAGGGTACCGGTTTCGCGGCTGATTTGCCCAAGGGCTCCTTTGCAGGAGCCCTTTCCTTTTGCCTGGCGGCCCTTTCGGGAGCGTGTACGGAGGAGAAACCGGACCCAAAAAGCCCCCTGCCCGGGGTTCCGCCGGGCAGGGGCTGGCTGTTTTCAAAAAGTGCTGATGGGAATGTCCGGGTCCTCGCCTGTTTTCTCGATCTTTCGGATCTGGACGTAGTAGTGGTAGCTGTCGCTGACATGGATGCAGACCCGGTCGCCCACCTGATGGCCCAGCAGGGCCTTCCCCAAAGGGGACTCCTTGCTGATGAGGCCGTGGAGGGCGTCCTGCCGCATGGTGGTGACCAGCTGGATGGTCTCTTCGGTCTCCTCCTCTTCCAGGTAAAAGGTGACTTTGTCAAACAGGGCCACCCCGTCCCCGGCGGCGGTGCCGTCGATGACCACGGCGGTCTTGATCATGTTCTCCAGAAATCGGATGCGGCTCTCGTTGCGGTTCTTCTCCTGCTTGGCGGCCTTGTACTCAAAATTTTCACTGAGATCGCCAAAGGAGCGGGCCACCTTGACCTCCTCAATGAGCTGGGGGCGGAGGACCTGAATCCGGTGCTGGAGCTCTTCCTTCATTTTGTCAATGTCAACCTGGGTCAGTTCGTCGTGCATGATCATACGCCTCTTTTGTATCAAATCCGTGGGGACTGTCTGCCGGTCCAGTGTCACGGTGTCCCTGAATTATAGCACGGAAGACCGGCGGGGCAAGCCTTATGGGTGGAGACGGACGGTCTCATCCCCTCAAAGAAGAGGGCCAGCGCACCGGGGCCGGCGTGGCAGCCGTTGGCGGGATCAAACGGCGCGATGAGAATCTCCTTGGGCGGATTGGTCTGGCGGAGGCGCTGGGCCAGGGCCTCCGCCTCCTGGGGGGGCATTGCCGTGGGCGATGCACACCGTCTGGTCCCCGGGGTACCGGACCAGGGCGTTGTATTGGTCGGCCAGCTTCCCAATGGCCTGGGCCCGCCTCGCGGGCTTTGCCGCACAGGACAATGCGGCCGTTTGGGTCTCCCTTGAGCAGGGGCTTGAGGCCCAGCGCCGTCCCCAGCATGGCCTTGGCGCCGGAGAGACGTCCGCCCCGGCTGAGGTACATCAGGTCATCCACCGTGAAAAGGTGGGCAATCCGGGGCCGGAGGGAGAGGAGGGTGCGGGCGGTGTCCTCCAGGCACATCCCCCTCTCCCGCAGGTCGAAGGCCCGGAGGACCAGTAGTCCCTGCCCCAGGGAGGAGGAGAGGGAGTCCACAATCTGGAGCTTCCGCTGGGGAAATTCCTCCCGCAGCTGTTCCGCCGCCATGCAGGCGGACTGATAGGAGGAACTGAGGCCGGAGGAGGCGCTGAGAAAGAGCAGGTCCAGGCCGGAACGGAGCAGGGGCTTTAGAAAGGTGAGAAACCGATGGGGCGGAACCATGGAGGTGGAGACCTCTCCCCGCAGCTTCATCGTCTGAAAAAGGCGGCGCTGTCATAGCCCTCGGGCGCCAGGCAGAGGTGTTCTTTGCCGCTTATGGTATAGGACAGGGGGATGACCACCAGGCCGCGCCGGGCGATCTGCGCCAGGGGCAAACCGGCCAGGGAATCGGTAACAATGGCAAATGACATAATTTCTGCCTCCTTGACATATAATATACAACATTAGATTAACAGGAGATTGTGATTATGTCAAGCAGTAATGAACGTGAAATTTCTTGCACAGAGAACAGGAAAGCGCCCTTCCCCATCCGGAACAGGACAGCCGGGCGGGGGAGGGCGCTGCATCGGGCGGCGCTCAGCCGAACAGAGAAACGGTTTTGGTGGCCATACGCTGACCGTAGAGACGGAAGAGCTCCTTGCTCTCCTCCAGGTGTCCGTGGAGGGCCACAGGCCCCAGGTGGATCACGGGCTTGCCAAAGGAGCCGCCCCCGGAGTAGGTGAGCATGCCCAGAACCATCATGTGATTGAGGATGGTTTGAATGCCCAAATCCCCCGCCGCCGTGGAGATAGTCCGCCGTGGCGAACGCACCCCCACCTTGCCGGCCAACCCGGCTTTCAAAGCGGGGCCGTCCAGCCAGACCTTGACGGCACTGCACAGATCAGCCAGATAGATGGGTGTTCCCAGAACGACACACTTGCTCTCCTTCACCCAGGCGGCGTCCCAATTTTCAATGGGAAAGGCCTTGGCCTCCACCCCTGCCACGGTCATCATCCCTTCCGCAATGACTTGGGCCATGGTTTTGGTGTTGCCGGTGACAGAATGGTATAGTACGGTCATTTTCATCATGGGTTCCTCCTTTGCTTCTACTGCGAGTATGGGAAGGGGGACGGATGTGGGGGCCCGCCTTCCTCTCTTACCATAGCATAGCACAAGATGGTGCGAACGGCAAAGAAATTAAGAGGAGGAAACGGCTCAGGGACGAAGTCGCTGCTTTTTGAGTGGAGCTGATTGTAACACGACATCGCAGCGGCAGTATAACAATTGCCGTAGCGGGACAGCAATTCTGGCTTGCTGTAATCAAACATCAGGGAATCAGTGTCGGTCGTATTTACCCATTGATAAATGGTTTCCGTTCCGGTGGTTTTCCGATAAAAGAGAAGGTAGGGCTGACCAGTGCTTCCCCATTCTGTCAGCCAATTCTTTCCGTGGATGCGCTCTGAGGACATGCCTCCCACTAAGAGGCTGTCGAGATTCCCCTCTACACACAGGCGATATTCCAAGCGGTATATCTCGACCCCGTCGTTTAAGCTTGCAACGCCTGTGGGAATCGGTGTTAAGCCGGTAATTTTTGCCTCTGTGATGAGGCGGTTGTCTTTGTGCTCTGACCAGCTTTGGTTCAAAGCGTGAATTTTTTCGGCGAGGAAATCCTCGGACCAGGACACCACGGCATCGGGAACTTGGTCCGAAAAGGCATGTTCTATGACAATATCTCCTTTGGAAGAGATCGAGGCTGTGCGCCCTCCAGTGAAGGTGCAGCCTGCCGCCATCAGTACGAAGAGCAAAAGAGCAAGCACAGTACCGCGTGTAATTTTATTTTTGCCTTTTTGAACAACTCGAGCAATTCGCTCTCGAAGGAACTGACGATTGTCAGCCAGCGGAGCGGAAAGGATAAAGGGGTTTACGGATTTCTGGCAGGCCATACGGATTAAGGTCCTCCCGTAGGCGGCCCGCTCTTCCTGGCCCAGGCGCTGAAGGGTGGCTTCATCGCAGGCAGTCTCGCTGTCCCGGTGAGATAGAACGGCTGCCCACCAGACCAGGGGATTGTACCAATGCAGCGCCACACATATCCCCCGTAATAAGGACCAGAAAGCGTCTCCGTGGAGGAAATGTGTGGTTTCATGGGCGATGACATGGCGGAACACGGTAGGATCTTCCAGTGCCTCAGACGTCACATAGATGGCGGAAGGGAACAGTCCAAAAGACAGGGGGAGCCAATGGCATCCGTCTTATAAACAGGAAGGCGGGCCTGTTTGCATTTTACCGCCTGCCGGGACCGCCGCAGGCGGAGGGCAAAGTGAAGGTTGACCGCCGCGAAGTACGCGCCGATCCCCAGCGTCCCGGCCAACCAGAAATAGAACAGCACCCGCGTCGGGGTTATCTGGTCAGGTGAGGAGATTGGCTGGGGCGAGAGGGAGGGACCTGTTTCTTGCTGGGAGGAGGCAAGAGATGTAATGCCGTCAAAAGAGGAATCTATCCCCGCAGTGAGCATCTGGACCGGCGGGACATTCATCACAGAAAATCCTGTTTCACCAAAGCTGAATGGCAGGAGAAGACGGAGTAGGACAATGGCCCAAAGAGCGTATTGCAGCCGACGGCTCATCGCTGCCGTTAGAATATGCCGCAGGACAAGGAACCCTGCAAGCAGGACGGAAGAACTAATGATCCATGTCAACATCATGCTTTTCCTCCAGTTCTCGTAATAGAGCGTACAGCGCGTCAATTTCTTCCTGGGGCAGGGCCTGTTTTTGGGTGAGCGAGGAGACCATGAGGCTTAGGCTTCCATGGTAAACGCGGTGCAGGAAATGTTTTGTTTCCTGCAGAACAGCGGCATCCCGCTTGACAAGGGGGCGAAAAGACTTTTTCCCATGGTCGGTATCACTGGCGACTGCCCCTTTGCTCTCCAGCCTTCGCAGTAGTGTCAGTGTGGTGCTGCGGCTCCAGCCCATTGTTTTTTCCAGGCAGCTGGTCGCCTCTCTGCCAGTGCATGGGGTATGGTCCCAAAGAAATTCCATGACATGCCACTCGGAAGAGGTCAGATGAATGTTCTCGGCAGACATGTTGGGAAACCTCCTTTTGTCTACGTCTGTAAACAAATTGTACTACATATGTTTACAAACGTCAACAAAAAAGAGGAGAAAAGTTATTGGTAGAACACAAGATGCCCTCCCCGACACACGACAGGTGTTGGGAGGGCATCTTGAACTTGTTGGTGCCGGTGGCCGGACTCGAACCGGCACGGTGTCGCCAGCGGTGGATTTTGAGTCCACTACGTCTACCAATTCCATCACACCGGCAGAGGGATGACTTGGAATCGCAACCAATTATACAACAGCTTCTCCCACTTGGCAAGAGTTTTTCTGCGGGAAAATTGAAATAAATGATAGGAAATGAGAGACAAGTGTGGTATGATAAACTACTGGAAAGAATTTCGAGGCTTGTACCGTCCTTCGGCGGGGCAGGCGGGAAAGAGGAGGGCCGGCATGGGAAAGCGGATGCTGGGCTGTCTGGTTCTGGCCATTTGCATGCTGGGGCTGGGGGCTGTATGTTTGGAAACGTGGACGAGATGTACGCCCTGCCCAAGTCCTCAGAGGCCTATGTCAATCTTCAGGCGAAGATCAACCAGGAGAAAGGAAGCGCGGAGTACATTGCCCCCTCAGCGGGGAAAACCGGCAGACCATTCAGCTGGTGGATGTGGATGGAGACGGCGTGCAGGAGGCCGTGGCGTTTTTCCGGGACACAACCTCAGGAAAACCCCTTGAAAATTGTGATTTTCAAGCAGGATGAACACGAGGAATACCAGGTCTATACCCGGATTGAAGGGGTGGGCAGCGAGATTGAGTCCATCGACTACCTGGACCTGGGGGAAGCGGCGGCATGGACATCCTGGTGAGCTGGCAGGTCAGCGGGGCGGTGCACACCTTGGTGGGTTACACCTTGGCGGAAGAACAGCCTGTGGAGATCATGCGCAGCGGATACAGCCAGTACCTGGCAACGGACCTGGATGGCGACGGCAAGGAGGAAATCGTCCTGGCCCAGGCGGAGAGCGGCAGCAAAGCCCAGCTGCGAATTGAGTACTACGATGGCCGGGACGGGATCATGGAACTGACCTCCACCGCCCCCCTGTCCGAGGGGACCACAAGCATCAGCAGCTGGACCGATGGATTCTTGGAAGGGGAGATTCCCGCGCTGTTTGTCACGTCCTTTTTGGAAAGGACGGGCTCATTACCGACGTGTTTTACCTGGAGGAGGGCCACGGGCTAAAGAACATCGCCATGGACCCGGAGACCCGCCGCAGCAAGAATGTGTTTCACTACTACGCGGGGGTCCAGCCGGAGGACATTGACGGAGATGGATGTATGGACGTTCCGGTGGCCCAGTCTGTGCCGGCCTATGGAGAGAGCTCGGCGGACCGGTTCTGGTGGCTCCAGTGGATGCACTACCGGGTCGACGGAAGCCGGGACCTGGTGATGACCACCTACCACAGCGGGGATGGCTGGTACCTGGAAATCCCGGAGGACTGGACCGGGGAATTCTCGATGCGCCGGCAGGAGAGCTCCACCATTGGGGTGCGTACGGTGACCTTTGCCAGAGGGGAGAAGGCACAGACGGAAGCGGAGGAGAGCAAAACCGTCCCCTTCCTGGAGATCAGCTGTCTGGTGGGCAGCGACCGTACCCGCCAGGCCCGCCAGGGAAACCGGTTTATTCTATGCGGACAGCACCACCATCTACACCGCAGAATTTCTGGAGAGCGGCTGGGACTGCGGTTTGGACCAGGAGGGGCTGAAAGCCCGGTTCCATGCGGGCTTGGGACGGCTGGAACACCAGGGAGTAAATGCCCCCGGAATACCAAAAACCCAGGGAGAGCCCCGTCTGAACCGGGCTGGGGAACCTCCCCAAATTTGAGGCAGGAGGAGCAGGACGATGAAAAAATTCTGGTTCTGGAGGATGAGGCCAACATCCGCAGTTTTGTTGTGATCAATCTCAACCGAGCCGGCTATGAGACCATTGAGGCCGGGACTGGGGAGGAGGCGCTGGAGCAGCTCCGGCTGAACCCCGATGTCCGGGTGGCGCTGCTGGATATTATGCTGCCGGATATTGATGGGTTTGAGGTCTGCCGCCGAATCCGGGCGGGCAACTCCAAAATTGGCATCATTATGCTCACGGCCCGGACCCAGGAGATGGACAAGGTCACAGGTCTTATGACCGGCGCGGACGACTATATGACCAAGCCCTTTTCCCCGGCGGAATTGACCGCCCGAATTGGCGCCCTCTACCGCCGGATTGGGGGGGGGACATGATGGATGACGGAGAGATTCAGCAGCCTCCCTTTGTGCTCAACACCCGCAAGCGGACTCTGGAGAAAAACGGCCAGCGGATCAAGCTCACCCAGGTGGAGTATGCCATTATGAAGATGTTTATGGAAAATCTGGGAAGGCCCTCTCCCGGGAGGAGATCCTGAAGTTCGTCTGGGGAGAGAACTATTTGGGGGAGTTGAAGATCGTGGATGTGAACATTCGGCGCCTGCGGGTGAAGATTGAGGATGAACCCACCAGCCCCGCCTTCATCACCACCATCTGGGGCTACGGCTATAAGTGGGAATTTTGAGGAACAATCGGGAGGAAGGGAGAGAGCCATGATTCCATTCCTGAAGGTGAAGGGGATCCGCCAGCGGTGGCTGCTCAACAGCATCAGTATCTTGGTGATGATTCTGGTGGTGGTGGTCGCGGCGTTCTCCTGATCATCAAGAACTACTACGACAGCAGCATTCTCACGGACATGGAGAGCAAGGCCCGGATGGCGGCCAGTTATTTCAGCACGGAGGCCAGCAGCTACAATTACAACAGCAGCGGGGATTATCTCACCGCGGCCCAGGATTATGTCAGCTCCTTTGAGGACGGCACGCGGATTGAGCTGCAGTTTCTCAACCCCGGGGGCAAGGTGATCTACTCCTCCAACGGCCTGACCCTCTCAGGGACCATGCCGGGGACCGGGGACATCACCCAGGTGCAGAGCTACCAGGAGGTGGCCACCTGGAAGGGGGTCTCCAGCCAGACCGGCGAGCGGATCACCGCGGTCTCCGCCCCGCTGCTGTACAATGGGGAGCTGGTGGGGATCATGCGCTATGTCACCTCCATGCGGCTGGTGGACCGCCAGGTGCTGGTGATGACTCTGGTGGCGGTGATCCTGTCGGTGACTATCCTCATTTTGGTCTATATTTCCAACATTTACTTTGTCCGCTCCATTGTGGACCCGGTGAAAAACATCACCGGCATCGCCCGGCGGATTGCCGGGGGAGTTATGGCATCCAAGTGGAGAAAAAATTTGACGACGAGGTGGGAGAGCTTACCGACACCATCAACGATATGTCCCTGAGGATCAAACAGGCCGAAAGGATGAAGTCGGAGTTCATCTCCTCCGTCTCCCATGAGCTGCGTACCCCCCTGACCGCCATCACCGGATGGGCGGAGACCATTATGAGCGGCGAAGCCCGGGATGAGGGGGGATGTCCGAAAGGGCATGGGGATCATCGCCAGCGAGGCCCGCCGCCTGTCGGGCATGGTGGAGGAGCTGCTGGAGTTCTCCCGCATTGAGGATGGCCGGTTCACCCTGTCGGTGGAGCCTCTGGACCTGAAGGCGGAGCTGGAGGATGCGGTGTACACCTACCATGAGTTTCTGGCCGCGGAGGGATTGCCGTGTACCATACCGACTGCGAGGAGGAGTTCCCCCATTCCAGGGGACCCCGACCGGCTGCGGCAGGTCTTCTGCAACCTGCTGGACAACGCGGCCAAGCACGGCGGGGCCGGCAAGCGGATTGACACCGCTATTTTCCCCCGGACGGCAATGAGGTGGTCATCACCGTCCGAGACTACGGCCCGGGCATTCCGCCGGAGGAACTGCCCAACGTCAAGTATAAGTTCTATAAGGGAAGCTCCACCGCCCGGGGGCAGCGGCATCGGCCTGGCGGTGTGCGAGGAGATCGTCACCCGGCACGATGGAGAGCTGATCATCTCCAACGCGGAGGATGAGGCCGGAGGCTGTGTGGTGGAGGTCCGCCTGCCGACTGGAACATAAGTTCGAAAAAAGAGCGCCATATTCTTGCATTTTTTGGCTGGGGTCTGCTACAATCGCCCCAGAACCAAGGAAACACTGTTTAGGAGATACTATGAAACAAGAAAACAACTGCGCGCTGCCCCAGGAGGGCGCGTTTCGCACCACCATCGGCGGGCAGGCGCTCATTGAGGGAATCCTCATGCGGGGCCGGAAAAACAGGCCATTGTGGTGCGCAACCAGGAGGGAGAACTGGAGGTCAAGGAGCAAACCCTGAAGCTCATCAAGGACCGCTATCCCATTCTGGGGCTTCCCTTCCTCCGGGGGTGGTAAACTTTCTGGCCTCCCTGGTGGAAGGGGTGAAGGCCCTGATGTGGTCGGCGGAATTTTACCCTGACGAGGAGGAGGAGAAGCCGCCCTCCAAGTTTGAAACCTGGCTGGAAAAGCACTTTGGCAGCGAGGGGCTGATGAAGTGGGTCATCGGTTTTTCCGTGGTGGTGGGCATTGCCTTTGCCATTGCCCTGTTTATCATCCTCCCGACGCTGGCCACCTCCGCCCTGCTGTATTTTTTCCCGACGCCCCCATGTGGCTGCGGAACCTGCTGGAGGGTGTGCTGAAGCTGGTGATTTTTTCCTCTATCTGTTCCTCTGCTCCCGGCTGAAGGACATTCACCGGACCTTTCAGTACCATGGGGCGGAGCACAAAACCATTTTCTGCTATGAGCGGGGCCTGGAGCTGACGGTGGAAAACGCCCGCCGGATGCCCCGGCACCATCCCCGGTGCGGTACCAGCTTTCTCTTTGTGGTGATTGTGGTGGCGGTGCTGGCCTCCTGCGTGGTCTTTGCCCTGCCGGTGGTGCGGGAGGTGGCCGCCAATCCCATTGTGCGGATTCTTCTCCATCTGCTCCTGCTGCCCATTGTGGTGGCGGTGACCTATGAGATCAACCGCTTCATTGGCCGGCATGACAATCCGGTGACTCGGGCGCTGTCGGCGCCGGGCATGTGGATGCAGAATTTTACCACCTTCGAGCCGGATGACTCCATGCTGGAGGTGGCCATCCACGCCCTGAAGCTGGTGCTGACCCGGGAAAAGGGGCCGACGCCTGGTGAGGCCGGGCAGATTTGGTTCCAAGGAAAGGATTCTTTGAAAAATGATTGATTGGGGTGGAGATGTGTGGCGATCACCTACCATGATTTGTATTTGAAGACCCGGATGGCGCTCTCGTCAGCGGGGATCGAGGCCGCCCAGCTGGAGGCCCGGGAGATCCTTTGCGCCGCGGCGGAAAAGACTGCGGAGGAACTCTATCGAGACATTTCTTTGTATACCACAGACGCCATCGCGGAGAAAACGGAGGCCCTTCAGGCCCGGCGTCTGGCCGGGGAACCCATTGCCTATCTTTTGGGGGAGTGGTCCTTCTGCGGTCTGCCGTTTTCGTCTCCCCGGCCGCGCTGATTCCCCGGGTGGACACGGAGATGCTTGCCCAGCTGGCCATGAACCGCCTGAAGGAGCACCCCGGCCATACCCGGATTCTGGACCTGTGCGCGGGGACGGGCTGCGTGGGCCTGACAGCCGCGGCGCTGCTGAAGAATACCCGGGCGGTGCTGGTGGACCTCTCCGACGGGGCACTGGACCTGTGCAAGCGGAACATCCGGCGGCATAAACTCACCGGCCGGGCGGTTTCCCTTAAGGGAGACGCGCTGCAGGCCCCAGCCATGCCCTGGGACAGTTTGACGTGCTGGTGTGCAACCCGCCTTACATTCCCACCGGGGACCTGGCGGCCCTGGATACCTCGGTCAAAGATTTTGAGCCGCTGCTGGCCTTGGACGGCGGGGAGGACGGCCTGGATTTTTACCGGGGCATTACAGAGCTGTGGCAGCCGGCGCTGAAGCCCGGCGGCCATCTCCTCTATGAGGTAGGCATCGGCCAGGCGGAGAAGGTGGCCTGGCTGCTGGTGAAAGCTGGCTACGAGAACATCCGCATCACCCGGGACACTGGCGGCATTGATCGGGTGGTGGAGGGCCAGCGGCCCAAGGAGCGGGAGATTCCCGATATGCTCCACGAGACCATGGAGGAGGACGTGTAACAATGGCAGAGAAAAAAGAAAATGATGGAGTCCGCCGCCCCCGCCGCCGATAAGAAGAAGGCACTGGAGACCGCCATGGCGCAGATTGAGAAGACCTATGGCAAGGGGGCCATCATGCGCCTGGGCACCAACACCCGGGTGGTGGTGGAGAGCATTCCCACCGGCTCGGTGGCCCTGGACCTGGCGTTGGGCATCGGCGGGGTTCCCCGGGGGCGGATCATTGAGGTCTATGGGCCGGAGTCCTCCGGTAAGACCACACTGGCCCTCCACATGGTGGCCGAGGCCCAGAAGCGGGGGGGCGAGGTGGCCTTCATCGACGCCGAGCATGCCCTGGACCCCACCTATGCCCGGGCGCTGGGGGTGGACATCGACTCCATGCTGATCTCCCAGCCGGACACCGGCGAGCAGGGCCTGGAGATCTGTGAGGCCCTGGTCCGCTCCGGGGCCATTGACGTGGTTGTGGTGGACTCTGTGGCCGCGCTGACCCCCCGGGCGGAGATCGAGGGCGACATGGGGCGACTCCCATGTGGGCCTGCTGGCCCGCCTCATGAGCCAGGCTCTGCGCAAGCTGGCCGGCTCCATCGCCAAGACCAACTGCGTGGTCATCTTCATCAACCAGCTCCGGGAAAAGGTGGGGGTGATGTACGGCAACCCTGAGGTCACCACCGGCGGCCGGGCCTTGAAATTCTACTCCTCTGTGCGGATGGAGGTGCGCCGGGTGGAGCCCATTAAGGCGGGCAGTGAGATCATCGGCAACCGGACCCGGGCGAAGGTGGTAAAAAACAAGGTGGCTCCCCCCTTCCGGGAGGCGGAATTTGACATCATGTACGGGGAGGGAATCTCCAAGTATGGCGAGCTGGTGGACCTGGCCGTGAAGCTGGGCTTTATCCAGAAGAGCGGCGCCTGGTTCTCCATGGGAGAGGAGCGGATTGGTCAGGGCAAGGACGCTGCCAAGCAGTACCTGCGGGACAACCCGGAAATCTGCGAGCGGGTGGAGGCGGAAATCCGTCAGAACTCCTTTAAGCTCCTGTCCAACCAGGCCCAGGCGGCGGCCCGGGCGGCCGGACGGGCCCCCCAGGAGGCGGTGGTCCACAGCGCCCAGCCCGCCGCGGCGCCGGCAGCGCCCAAAGGGATCGACGTAAGCGCCGACGACTTTGACGACGATGAGGATTGAGCGCCTGCTCCCCCCGGCCCAGCCAGGCAGACCCTGGACTGTGGTACTGGAGGGGGAGATGCCCTCCGGGTCCCAGAGGGGACGGTGGCGGCATTTTCCCTCTACGATGGTCTGACCCTGGAGGAGGAGCGGCTGGCGGAACTGAAGTCTGCGGCCTTCGTGGCCACCCTGCGGGAAAAGAACGGTTGCCCTCCTCTCTGCCCGGATGCTTTCCGCCGGCCAGCTCCAGGAGAAGCTGATGGCCAAGGGCGCCACGGACCGCCAGGCGGCGGAGGTGGTGGCCTGGGCCCTGGAGATCGGCCTGCTCAATGAGGAAGAATATGCCAAGATCCTGGCCCGGCACTATCAGGCCAGGGGTATGGCATATATAAAATCAAAGACGAACTGTACCGCCGCCAGGTTCCCCGCCGGTATTGGGAGCAGGCCCTGGCGGAACTGGAGGACCCGGAGGAATTCATTGACGCCTTTCTCGCCCGGAAAGTCCAGGACCCCGGGGACAGGAAACAGATCAAAAAAGCCTCAGACGCCTTGGTGCGGCGGGGCTTTTCCTGGCGTCAGGTGTCTGAGGGGTTGCCCGCCTGCGCTGGGGGATTGACGGTCCCTGGTCTGGAACGGGCCCAAACGCGACGGAGAGGAGAAGACCATGAAAGTAGGATTTATTTCCCTTGGCTGTGCCAAGAATCAGGTAAACTGTGAGCAGATGATTTCGCAGACCTACGAGGCCGGCTATGAGGTGGCCTTAGGCGCTGCGGGCTGTGATGTGGCGGTGGTCAACACCTGCGGCTTTCTCCAGGAGGCCCGGGAGGAGGCCCTGGCGGAGATTCAGAAGCTGGTGGAGCAAAAACAGGCCGGTCAGCTGCAAAAGATTCTGGTCACTGGCTGCATGGCCCAGTGGTGGCGGGACCAGCTGGCCCAGCGCTGTCCCCAGGCCGACGGCTTTGTGGGGGTGAGCGGCTATGAGAACCTGCCCCAGGTTATTGACCAGGCCCTCCGAGGGGAGCACCCGGCGCTGTTTGGGGACATTGACGCACCCATTCCCGAGACCGACCGGGTGGTCTGCACCTCGGACTACTGGGCCTGGCTGCGGATTGCGGAGGGCTGCGACAACCGCTGCGCCTACTGCATCATCCCCATGATCCGGGGAAGGTTCCGCAGCCGCCCGGAAGAGGCCATTCTGGCCGAGGCGGAAAACTTGGCCCAGGCGGGAATGAAGGAGCTCATTGTGGTGGCCCAGGACATCACCCGGTATGGCCTGGACCTCTATGGCCGGCGCACCCTGGCACAGCTGCTGCCCAAGCTCTGCGCCATTGAGGGCATCCAGTGGGTCCGGCTCCATTACCTCTATCCCGATGAGATCACCGACGAGCTCATAGATGTCATCGCCCGGGAACCGAAGATCGTGAAGTATTTGGATATTCCCATCCAGCATATCAGCGACCGGGTCCTCCGCGCCATGCATCGCCGGGGACGGGGCAGGAGATTCGCACGCTCTTTCGAAAGCTGCGGGAGAGAATCCCCGGCCTGGTCCTGCGCACCAGTTTGATCGCAGGATTTCCGGGGAGACAGAGGAGGAGTTCGAAGAACTTTGTGAATTCCTGCTGGCCTTCCGGGTGGAGCGGGCGGGGGTTTTCCCCTACTCCCCCGAGCCGGGCAGTGCGGCGGCGGCCTTCCCCGACCAGGTGGACGAGGATGTGAAGCGCCGCCGGGTGGAACTGCTCACCGATCTGCAAATGCGGATTGTGGACGACTACTGCGCCGCGATGGTGGGCAAAGTGCTCACGGTGTTGTGTGAGGGCTATGATGAGGAGACCGAGCTTTTCTTTGGCCGGGGAGAGGCGGACTCCCCGGGGATTGACGGACTGATCCACTTTGAAGGAGAGGAAGGGGGCGTCCGCCCGGGCGAATTCTATTCCGTGAAAATCACCAACACCTATGACGGGGAACTGGTGGGTGTGCTGTATGAGGAGGAAGAGGCATGAACACGGCGAATAAACTGACCCTTTGCCGGGTGGTGATGATCCCCATCTTCATCGTCCTGCTCTATCTGGAGTTTGCCGGCCATCTGTGGGTGGCTCTGGCAGTGTTTATCCTGGCCAGTGTCACCGACTTTGTGGACGGATATGTGGCCCGCCACTACAACCAGGTCACCGACTTTGGGAAATTTATGGACCCCCTGGCGGATAAGCTCTTGGTGATGTCCGCTATGGTCTGGTTTGTGGAAGTGGGTTGGATGCCTGCGTGGGCATTCTTTATCGTGATTGCCCGGGAACTGGCGGTTACCGGATTGCGCCTGGTGGCGGTGGAGCAGGGGCTGGTCATTGCCGCCGGCAAGTCTGGAAAGGTAAAAACTGCCTCCACCATGGTCTGTATCTGCTTGCTGCTGGCCATTCCCAACGAGACTCTCCGGCTGGTCTGTGTGGCGGTCATTCTGGTGACGACGGTCTACTCCGGGGTGGAGTATTTTGTGAAGAACCGGCAGGTTATTTTGAATGGGAATATGTGAAAGCCGTCCTGAGACGGGATGGAAGCGCAGCCGCCTCCCCCCTTTCGTGCCCCGGCGCGGACACGAGAGGAGAGGCGGCTGGCGGTTTGAGAGGGGGCTGGGCGAGCCCTCTTTTTATGTTCTAATCTCAATTTCCTCTTGCAATTTATAAAATATAGAGTAAAAAAAATAAGAATCAGGCCAAGAAGAATGCTTTTCTTAATAGTTACTTTTGCGCACCTGTAAGCGGCGAAAGCGGGGCGGAGAGAGAGGAGAAGGTCCCCGGCACAGGTGCGCCGGGGATTGGAGAATGGAAACGGGTTAGACGGAGGATTTTTTCCGTTTCTCAGCCTCCCAAGTGCGATGATCTCAATAAACTCAGAGACCTTGGGGTAGGTAAAGAGCGTATAGCCTGCCATTTCCCGGAGCTTGGCAGGGTCCTTCCGCCAGGCCTGCTGGATGATGGTGCGGATGTTCCGTTCCACGTTGTCGGAGGTACAGCGGCAGCGTTTTGCCGCGGGTTTATAAATTTCGTCGATCACGGCGGAGAGTCGGTTGGGGTCTTCAGGTAGAGCTCGACGGAAGCCACGAGCATGGGAAAGCCCGCGTAGCGAGGGGTTACGCCAAAGGGCCGCATGATGTCTTGGATGATCGCATTCATAACAGTGTCTCCTTTGTGAAATATAGATTTGGCATTTAGAAAGAAGAAAATAAACCGTTATGCACGATTTGGTGGGGAAATACCCGGTTATATGCCATGGTGAAGGGCGGGGAAATGTAGTGGCTCACAACGAATCACCTCCTTTCCAAAGGGGTCTCTGCCCAACCGGTTAGCCGGCGTTGGTACCTTGGATGGGGAGCATGGCTTTTTTCAGGTGGGAGACCATGATTTGCAGAAAGTCAGAGACAGAGGGGCGGCGCGAGCAAAGGTATTCTGACAAGGCCTGGAGCCCCGGCCGGTTGACTTTCCAGGCGTGGTGGATCACGGTACGGATGTTTCGCTCCACATCGGACCGGTTGCATCCGTGCAGCTCCGCGGTCTCCCAGTAGACCTCCTTGGTGACCGAGCGCAGGCGGCTGGGGCGCTCGAAGCAGAGGCTGATGGCTGTGACAGCGAGGAAAACCCAGCATACTTCTCTGTGATCCCCAGACTTCTCAATGTACTTTGCAGAATGAGCTTCATTAACAAAACCTCCTTGTTAGTTGGTAATTAAATCATACGACAAATTCCAACAAAAATGTCAAAAACGACTATTTTGGACATAATTCGACACATAGAAAGCTTGCAAAACAGAAAATCCCCTGACGCAGCACGTCAGGGGAAGGGAAGAAAGGGGATCGGGGAAGGGAAAGGCCCCTCTTGACACCTTCGATGGGGCATGGTAATATACTACTACCATAGTAAGATGGAAAACTTTATCTCGTGTGGAACGGGAAGAGTACCCTGTCAGATCCGGACAGAGAGGGGCGGCCACCGACTGCAAGCCGCCCTGCGGGGAGGGAGGGGAACGTGCGCCCGGGAGCGAGAGGGATGCAGATGCCCTCCGGTTTGGCACCGTTACCGGCCCTTTGAGTGAGAAACAAGAGTGGAACCGCGGTAGACATCGCCTCTTGACCCTGGGGGTCGGGCGGTGTTTTTTCTATGCGGTTTTCCGTCCCCCTTTGGGGCGGCGCGGGCATAGCATGCTATGGTATTTGCTGAAATTTTTGTGAGGTGACCGGAAATGTCCCATCTGAGTGAAACCCTGGCGGCCTATCAGGCCCGCGACCCGGCGGCCCGGAGTAAATTGGAGATCTTCCTTCTTTACCCCGGGGTCCATGCCACCCTTTACCATCAGGCGGCCCATTTCTGTTACTGTCACAAGATGAAATTTTTGGCCAGGGCAGTCTCCCAGTGGAGCCGTTTCTGGACAGGGATCGAGATCCACCCCGGGGCCAAGATCGGCCGCCGCCTGGTCATCGACCATGGCATGGGCATCGTCATCGGCGAGACCGCCGAGGTGGGGGATGACTGCCTGATCTACCACACGGCGTGACACTGGGGGGGACGGGCAAAGACCAGGGGAAGCGCCACCCCACCGTGGGCAACAATGTGCTCTTGTCCACCGGGTCTAAGGTGCTGGGGCCCTTTAAGGTGGGGGATGGCGCCCGCATCGCGGCCAACGCGGTGGTGCTCAGCGAAATACCGCCCGAGTGCACCGCCGTGGGCGTCCCCGCCCGGGTGGTGCGCATCGCCGGGGAGAAGACCAACTTTGTGGGGGATGTGGACCAGGTCAGCGTGACCGATCCCGTCCAAAAGGAGCTGGAGGCCATCAACTCCCGCCTGACCTGGCTGGAGAACTATTTAGACCGCACCCATCAACCGGAAGAGAAGAAAGACAGGAAGGAGAACCAACATGAAGCTGTTTAACACCATGACCCGGCAGAAAGAGAGTTTGTCCCCTCACCCCCGGAGAGGTTAAGATGTATTGCTGCGGCCCCACGGTCTACAACTATATTCACGTGGGCAACGCCCGCCCCATGATCCTCTTTGACGTGCTGCGGCGCTACCTGGAGTACCGGGGCAACAAGGTGACCTTTGTGCAGAATTTCACCGATGTGGACGACAAGATCATCAAGCGGGCCAATGAGGAGGGGACCACCTCCCAGGCCATTTCGGGAAAAGTACATCGACGAGTACTTCAAAGACGCCCATGGCCTGGGGGTGCGGGACGCCACCATTCACCCCAAGGCCACGGAGAACATCCAGCAGATCATTGACCTGGTGCAGACCCTGATTGACAAGGGGTATGCCTACGCGGTGAACGGAGATGTGTACTACCGCACCAAAAAGTTTGCCGATTACGGGAAACTCTCCCACCAGCCCATTGAGGAGCTCAGGCGGGGGCCCGCATTGATGTGAACGATGTGAAGGAGGACCCGCTGGACTTCGCCCTCTGGAAGGCGGCGAAACCCGGGGAGCCCTATTGGGACTCTCCCTGGGGACAGGGCCGGCCTGGCTGGCATATCGAGTGTTCCGCCATGTCCAACCGCTACCTGGGCAAGACCATCGACATCCACTGCGGTGGGGAGGACTTGCAGTTTCCCCACCATGAAAAACGAGATTGCCCAGTCGGAGGCCGCCAACGGCTGCAAATTTGTCAACTACTGGCTGCATAACGGCTTCCTGAACATTGACAATCAGAAGATGTCCAAGTCTCTGGGCAATTTCTTTACCGTGCGGGAGGCTGCGGAGGCCTACGGGTACGAGGCGGTCCGCTTCTTTATGCTCTCGGCCCAGTATCGGTCTCCTCTGAACTATTCCCGAGACTCCCTTATCATGGCCCAGAATTCCCTGGACCGGCTGTACACCGCAGAGAGCAACCTGGAATTTTGGTCAAGAACGGCGCCGATGGGGAGATGACCCCCAGGAGAGGGCCTTTACCGAGACCTTTGACAGCTACCGGCAAAAGTTTGACGACGCCATGGACGACGATCTGAACACCGCCGACGCGGTCAGCGTGATCTTTGAGCTGGTCCGGGCCATCAACATCGCGGTGGAAAAGACCCCCACCAAGGCGCTGGCCCAGGCCTGCCTGGAGATGCTCCACGAATTTACCCAGGTCCTGGGGCTGCTCTATCAGAAAAAAGGGGAGGAGAACCTGGATGCAAAGGTGGAAGCCATGATCCAGGCCCGCCAGGCGGCCCGGAAAGAAAAAAACTTTGCCGAGGCGGACCGCATCCGGGATGAGCTCAAGGCCATGGGGATTACCTTGATGGACACCCCCGGGGGTGAAATGGTCCAAGGCATGAACTTTGCCAGGATAGAAAAAGCGCACCGGGAGCCAGGCGGTCAGCCTGGCTCCCGGTTGTTGTGCAGGGAAACTCATTTTGAGGAAACTGGAAAAGGAGAGGAGAAAACGATGCGTGTGAAAGGAACATGGCTTGCCCTTTGCTGGTCCTATGGAGCCTGCTGCTGGCAGGCTGTACCGGGGGACACAGCCTGCGGTGGACTTGGGGCAGGTGGAGATTGGACAGTTCCGGACGGAGCAGCCCTGGGTGGAGCTCAACGGCAACCAGCCGGACTTTGCCCAGGAGGAATATACCACCGAGGCCTTTGAGACCTATGCTCCGTTGGATGCCCTGGGGCGCTGCGGGGACGGCCTATGCCAACCTCTGCCCCGCGCTCATGCCCACCCAGCCCCGGGGAGAGATCGGCCAGGTGAAGCCCGCCGGCTGGCACACGGTGAAGTATGACTGGGTGGACGGGAAGTATCTCTACAACCGCTGCCACCTCATCGGCTACCAGTTGGCCGGGGAGAACGCCAACGAGCGCAACCTCATCACCGGCACCCGCTTTCTGAACACCCAGGGAATGCTCCCCTTTGAGAATCAGGTGGCTGACTATATAGAGGAAACCGGCAACCACGTCCTCTACCGGGTGACCCCTGTCTACGACGGGGCCGACCTGCTGGCCTGGGGGGGTTCAAATGGAGGCGTACAGTGTGGAGGACCAGGGGCGGGGGTGTGCTTCAATGTCCTGTGTTTTAATGCCGAGCCCGGCGTGGCCATAGATTACGCCACCGGAGCGTCCTGGGCGGACGAAGGTGTGGGGAAGGGGACTTCCCCGGCGGCGGAGGGAGAGGCGCCCGAGATGCCCTACGTTCTCAACACCAGCTCAATGAAGTTTCATCTGCCGGACTGCGCCGGCGCGGCGCGGATCGCGCCCCAGAACCGACGGGAGACCACGGCCTCCCGTCAGGCCCTTCTGGACCAGGGGTATACGCCGTGCGGCAGTTGCGGCCCGTAAAGGGCGGAAAGCACGTCCCACAGTCAGGGGAGAAAAGGCATTCTGGCGGCTCTGTCTGTTCCCACTGATCGCTTCACGCCCTCTGCCGGTGGATACCAGCAGAGGGCGCAAAAAGGTTATCGGTGTTTTCGGCGCGGTCCCCTGCCCGGGCGGGTGGGGGATTTGCCCTTTATGGGCGGGAGCGGTGGATTGGCCGCGTTTGCCGGCGGCGGGTTTGGCCGGGGCGGCAGCTTTGCTGGGCCGGAGCAGGCACTGGGGACCATAGCCGATGAGGTCTTCCCGCCCCGCTTTGTGCAGGGCCTCCATCACCAACCGGCGTTTCTCCGGCCGCTTCCACTGGAGCAGGGCCCGCTGGAGCTCCTTCTCGTGGGGGGATTTGGGAATGTAAACCGGCTGCATGGTCCGGGGATCCAGGCCGGTGTACCACATACAGGTGGCCACCGTGCCGGGGGTGGGGTAGAAGTCCTGCACCTGCTCGGGCTGACGGCCGGTCTTGTTGATCCATTGGGCCATGGCGATGGCGTCCTCCAGGGTACAGCCCGGGTGGGAGGAGATCAGGTAGGGCACCAGGTACTGGTTTTTCCCATATTTCTGGTTCAGCCGCTGGTATTTCTCCCGGAATTTTTCGTAGGTGCCGATGTGGGGTTTCCCCATGGCGTCCAGCACGTGGCCCACACAGTGCTCCGGGGCCACCTTCAGCTGTCCGGAGATGTGGTGCTGGACCAGGTCGGCGAAGAATTCACCATTTTTGTCCTGGAGAAGATAGTCAAAGCGAATCCCCGAGCGAATGAAAATCTTTTTGATGCCAGGGATCTCCCGCAGTTTTCGCAGCAGGAGAAGATAATCGGTGTGATCGGCGTCCAGGTTGGGACATGGCGTGGGGGCCAGGCAGTCCCGGTGCTTGCACAGGCCGTGTTTGCGCTGCTTTTGACAGGAGGGGCGGCGGAAGGTGGCGGTGGGGCCGCCCACGTCGTGGATATAGCCCTTGAAGCCCGGGTGATGGGTCAGGGCGGTCACCTCCCGGATGACGCTCTCATGGCTGCGGCAGGAGATGGTCCGCCCCTGGTGGAAGGCCAGGGAGCAGAAGTTGCACGCCCCGAAGCAGCCCCGGTTATGGGCCACAGAGAAGCGCACCTCCTCGATGGCGGGCACGCCGCCCATCGCGTCATACATGGGGTGGGGCTCCCGCAGGTAGGGCAGCTCCGCCACTTCGTCCAGCTCCTGGGTGTCCAGGGGCATGGCGGGGGATTGGCGATGAGGTATCGGTCCCCGTGGGGCTGGATCACCGCCCGGCCCCGGATGGGGTCGTGTTCATCATACTCCGCCAGGTTGGCCGCCGCATAGGCCCGCTTGTCCCGGGTGACCGTTTCGTAGGAGGCCACCGTCACAGCGGGAAAGGCGCAGACGCTGGGGTCTTTGGTGAGAAAGCAGGTCCCTTTCACCGCAGTGATCTCTGCTGCCGGTGTGCCGGCGGCCAGGAGAGCGGCCAGCTGCCGGGTGGCCCGCTCCCCCATGCCATAGGTCAGGATGTCCGCCTGGGCGTCAAAGAGGATGGAGCGGCGCACCTTGTCCTCCCAGTAGTCGTAGTGGGCGAAGCGGCGCAGGCTGGCCTCCAGGCCGCCGATGACGATGGGGATGTCCCCAAAGACCTCCCGGACCTTGTTGGCGTAGACAATGGTGGCCCGGTCGGGCCGCAGGCCGGCCCGATTGCCCGGGGAGTAGGCGTCGTCATGGCGGCGCTTTTTGGCGGCGGTGTAGTGGGCCACCATGGAGTCGATGTTTCCCCCGCTGATGAAGACCCCGTACCGGGGCGGCCCATATCGGTGAAGGAGGAGAGCTCCCGCCAGTCGGGCTGGGCCAGGATGGCCACCCGATAGCCCTCGTCCTCCAGAAGACGGCCGATGATGGTGGGACCGAAGGAGGGGTGGTCCACGTATGCGTCCCCGGTGATCACCAGAAAATCATAGTAGTACCATCCCCGCTGCAGCATGTCCGCCCGGGAGATGGGCAAAAATCACGATGCTTGTTCAATCCAACGCTCCTTGGTCGTCATAACCGATGTATTTTTCCATCTCATACAGCCTCCCGTAGGCCCCGGCGGTGGCGCCGGTGCGGCGGAAGCCATATTTTTCGTAGAAGGACAGGGCGGGCTGGTTGGCCTCTGAGCAAGACAGCTGAGCCTCTCCCGGCCCAGAGGGCGGTAGAGGCTGACAGCTTTGCCGATGAGCTGAACACCCACCCCATTGTGCCGCTGTTCCGGGGTCAGATAGAGGAAGGAGACATACCCCTTTTTCTCCTGGGCGCCCCGGTTGGGGTCCAGCTGGAGCAGGCCCGCCCGGCGGTTGCCCGCCATGGCCATGGACAGGCTGCGGGGGTCTTCTTGCCAACTGGCATAGGCATCGTCCAGAAACCCGGTGCCGTTGTAGCGGTCCAAGCGGCCGTAGAGGTTCTGCCAGGCCTCCTCCCGGCAGGTTTGATAGAAGACTCGGTCTGCTTCCTGGGTCAGGTCGAAGGGGGCGAACCATAGGTTGACATCGGCCCGCTGATCCCCCTTTTTCCACCAGTGCTGCTGGGCCAGGGTGGAAATTTCCGGGGTCAGATGGGAGTTGTCGTCCATATAGACCACTTTGACTTTGCCGTCGGTGATCTCCAGCAGGGTGACTGCGGTATTGTCACTGTGTCCCATTTTCTTCATCCCCTCGGGACCGATGCCCAGGAACTCCGCCACAGTGTTGCGGATGAAAGTGCCGTGGGCGAAAACAGCCACCGATTGATTGGGGTGCTTGGAAGCTATGTCCAAAATGGCGGCCACGCCTCGCCGGCGGACTTCTGGGAAGCTCTCGCCGCCGGGGGCCCGGAAGTCGGGGGAGGCGGCGGAGAAGAGCCCCATCATGGTGTGGTCCGTCCGGTCAATTCCCGCCCAGGAACGGTCCTCCCATTCTCCCATGCCCAGCTCCCGCAGGTCGGCGCGGGTCTGGAGCGGCAGACCCTTGGGAACATAGATGGCCCGGGCGGTGGTCATGGTCCGGAACAGGTCGCTGGAATACACCGCGTCAATGGGGACATCGGCAAAGCGTTTTTGCAGGGCCTGGATCTGCCGGTAGCCGTTGTCGGTGATGAGACTGTTATATTGGCCGTGGATGCGGCGGTACAGATTCCCCTCGGCCTCGGCGTGTCGAATGAGGTACAGTGTTGTCATGCCTTCTCCTCCGGTTCTGTAAAAATTGCATTGTTGAAATGATAACACTTCATTATATAGTAACTCACATATTTTAGCAACAAGTTTTCCGGCAAAGAGGGACACACTAAATTTGTCTGCCTCAGACAAATTTATGGAAAGGAGGCGAGCCTATGTGCTGCAACAACTTCTGCACAGGGATGGTGGTGGGCATTGCCGCCGGCACCTGCCTGGGGATTCGCTTAAAAGCCAAGGAGAAGAAGATCCGCCGGGGCATTAACCGCGCCGCCCGCAACGTGGAACACGCCTTTGACAACATGACACGTTGAATATTTGGATTTTTCCAAAAAATTTCCAAAACTCCCTTGACAAAAGCCCTCCCATCTGATAATATAACTCTTGCCTCAAGCGAGAGGCGAAACGAATCGGGGGTATAGCTCAGCTGGGAGAGCGCTTGAATGCATTCAAGAGGTCAGCGGTTCGATCCCGCTTATCTCCACCAAAGGGTACGCAAAAAGGCTTGTTTTCGTAAGAAAGCAAGCCTTTTCCCCTTTTCTGCGATGAAATCGGCATATCCGTGCCATCTCAGCCACTCCCCTAAGGGGGCATTCCGTGTGGACGCACCCCTTTTTGTGTCCCAAGTTGGGACGGATTTTGCCGATCCCCTTTCTTAAGTCAATAAAAAATTATTTTATTTGAGATGTGCTTGAACTAAATCCAAAAATTCGCCAATATCGGCAAAGTAATTTGGATAAGCGGCCTTTAATTCACTAAACGACGCAGCGCGAACAAGAACAGCATCTATTTCATCTTCTGCATGATTGCTTTCAATCTGAGTATATAGAGTATTGGCTTCATCAATTTGGCTGGGAGAAAAATAACGAATACGGAGTTTTCGTGTGATATAGTTCAAAATCAGAACATAATACCCCTTTTTTTGTCTAATTTGACCCCATTTTCATGGTCAAGGGCGACTCTAATAGCGCTTAGAATTTCAAGCAAATGATACTGGTCGTTGATCTGTTCAATTTCTGAAACTAACTCATTTTCATCTTTAAAAGTACCGGGAATGATTGGACAATTTTCCCGCATCGCAAATAGTGAAGAAACTAATACAAAAAAGCGCTTTACATACCCTGCCCCTTGCCCTGCTTTCAATGCCTGCTTTGTAAACAATCCCATGGTTTCCAATGCAGTTGCCCAAACGTGCTGTAAGCGGCTGCGAAATTGGATTTCAACTAACATATTTTGGTTGTAAGCATCCTTTTTTTCGCTATGGTACTTGTATACAAGGTGAAGAGAGCGATAGCCTGATGGTTTTGGATTATGAATGTAATCATATGTACGTTTATATTCATGTCGAACACGGTTTTTTGTATTCTTCTGCAAAGTGAAACACTTCATCAACAGAGGGAGTGATAAATCTGCATCCACCCAAGTCTTGCATTCGCCACAGATCCATTCTTGTTTCTCTTCTGAGTTTTCCAATGATTGAATCTAATCGCTTTAGACGCTCGACAACAAGGATATCGTTGCGAGGCGCAGCCATCCTCCGCAAGTGTATGTAGATAACGTGCATTGATAGGCATGAGTTGCTCTCCAGTTATCAATCACTTGGGTTGCAAAAGCTAATTCTTCTGCTGTTGTGTTATCTTTGCGAATAATATTACCGGCATCATTGATTTGACGTTTTGAATATTCAACAATTTTCCATCGCTGCTGCTTTATTTCTGGCACTTTTATGTTTCTCCCTTACAGATGAAAATACTTTGTTTTTATTATATCAATCATCAATGGCAAAGACAACCTCCTACTAACATTCTTGGAAAACGTGACGCCGGAAGCACATAGGGTGCTTCCGGCGTTTTGTGTCTGAAATTCGGGGCCAATTTAGGGCATGGGAAAAATTTTGCCCGGATTCAAAATCATTTTGGGGTCGAACACCGCCTTGATGCCCTGCATCAGGGCAATGTTGGTATCCCCTGCGGCCTGGGCCAGGTATTTGATTTTCCCCGGCCGATGCCGTGTTCGCCGGAGATTTGACCGCCCAGCTCCATGGTCTTGGCGTAGAGCTTGGTCATAAAATCGTCCACTTGGCGCAGAAATTCTTCCCGCTCCATGTCGTTGGAGCAGGTGTAAATGTGCAGGTTGCCGTCCCCAGCGTGGCCAAAGGATTGCAGGCGGAAGTCATATTCCTTGGCCAGCTGATCCGCGAAAACCACATAGTCTGGAATCTTGGTCACGGGCACCACCACGTCGCACTCGTCCAGGAGCTTGGTCTGTTCCTCGATCCCCCTCCAGGAAGGAGGAGCGGGCGGCCCAGGCCTCTTTTTAACTTTTGGGGGTGTCCGCCACCAGAACATCCAGGGCACTCTCTTCCAGCAGTAGGGTGGCCGCCCGTTCAATGGTGGGCTCCAGGGCCTCCATGGAATCTCCGTCAAAGGTGATGAGGAGGTAGGCGCCCACGTCGGTCCCCTCAATGACCCGGGGAAGACTTGTTTTTCCAAATAGGTCTCGGAGGTAATTAGAATCTCCTTTTCAAAAAACTCAATGGCCTGGGGATTCAGATGGCTGTGGCGCAGTTTGGGCACGGTGGAAATGCAGGTGGGCAGGTCCGCGAAAGGCACCACCAAGCTGATGGTGGCCCCCGGCGCGGGATCAGCTTTAAGGTCAGCTCGGTGATGATGCCCAGGGTGCCCTCCGAACCGATCATCAGGTGGAGCAGGTTGTAGCCCGAGCTGGTTTTGGAGACGGCGGAGCCAAACTGAGTGACCTCTCCGGTGGGCAGCACCACGGTCATGGCCTTGACGTAGTCCCGGGTGGCCCTGTACTTCACCCCTCGCATCCCGCTGGCATTGGTGGAGACATTGCCTCCCAGTGTGGCCAGCTTTTCTCCGGGATCGGGGGATAAAGACATCCGTGGGACAGAGCGTCCTCCGCCAGTTGCTGGAGCAAAACCCCGGGCTGGACTGTGACCGTGAAATTTTCCAGGTCATATCCCAGAATCCGGTTCATGCGGGCGGTGCTGAGGACCACGCCTCCAAAAACAGGGACGCAGCCGCCCACCAGCCCTGTGCCAGCGCCCCGGGTGGTGACGGGGATGTTGTGTGCATAGCAGAGTTTCACCACCGCCGCAGCCTCTTCCGTGGAGAGAATTTCCACGGCAGCCTCGGGGGATGGACCCCGTAGATGGGCATTTCATCCCGACCGTAGTCGGGATTGACCTCACTGCCGGCAGTGACCCGGCCGGGGACAATGGATTCCAGTTGTGCCAGGAACTCTTGGGTGACAGGTTGATAGGAAGCCATAACGGCCAACCTCCTTTTGCGTGTATGGGCGGACCGGTGCCCGACCCGATGAAAATCTAATGCCCACAGCCCGCCTGGAGGCTGTGGGGGAAGAACTGTATTCTCCCGTTTGAACAGCATAGTATTTTGGCACAGAACGGGAATGATGTCAAGATAAGACGAAATGCCCTGCCGGACAAACTGTTCCATCGCCCGCCATGCAGTGGATGAAGATGGCGTCAATCAGGCGGCTGTGTCGGTTGAAATGGTTGGAGATCGCTTGATGTAGCTTATAAGGGGCCTTTTGTGCATTCCCTCCGCATCCCTTTCAAATCGGGGAAAAAGCCTCTGGCCAGTTCCCTTGACAAACCAGAGCGGGACTGCTATCATAAAAACAGAAAGGGCGCTGCAACAAGCGGTTTAGCCCTGTGAAGTGAATCTAATAAAAGCATTAGAAACCGTCACTTGGCCGAGTGGCGGTTTCTACCTTTGATGCGAATCGTTACGGTGTATCCGAAGATATGTAACGTAATCGTAATGGGCATGGGCCTCACCTCCTTTCGGAGGGTGTGGCTAAACCGCCTGCCGTTTTGTGCAGCGCCTCTTTCTGTCCCCTTTCGGGGCACGTTTATCATAGCATGCTGTGTTGAAGATTGTCAATGAGAGGGATTGTTGCACATTTCCTCTGCATTCCTTTTGGATCGGATAAAAGGTCCCCGGTCTGTTCCCTTGACAAACCGGGGAAGGGTGATGTAATAAAAACAGAAAGGGCGTTGCCACTGCGGTTAGCCCCACATATCTAACTTAGTTTCTAAGCTGACCGTTTGGGTGCCACCAAGCGGTCAGCACGCTTTTTATGGAGAGTATGTAGGCCGCAAAGACCAAGCATACAAAAACTTCCAGAGGAAGTTTCCCATCCAGCCTCACCTCCCTTCGCAGGGAAGTGGCTAACCGCCGTCTATGTAACAGCGCCTCTTTCTGGCCCCGCTTTGGGGCACATTCATCATAGCATGCTGTGTCGCAGATTGTCAATTTTGCGGTCACTTTGACGGGGGCAGTTTTTTGTTTATAAGGGGATCAGAACAGTTCCGTTCAGGAGGTACTCCGTGTACCACTTTTTTGACCCTTACAGCAAATCTTTATAAAAATTTATAAAAAGACGCTGCTTAAAAGCAGCGTCTTAAAATTTGGTGTTATTTCTGTTGCAGCCGTTCAAACAGGCGCTGCATTAACTGCATATCGTGGGATTCCAGTGCTTCCGTAGAAGTCAACGCGTTGGAATGTCGCTGTGAATGGAGTGCCCCCTGGTCGAAAAACTGCATAGGGGTTATTCCGAAGTATTCGCATATATTAAGAAACTGCGCCATGGAGGGCAATGCCTTTCCTGATGTGATCCCCTGAATATAGTTTCGGTTTTGGCCCAGGTCTAAGCTCATGCGATATTCCGAAACGTCCTTTTGTATGCGGAGTTCCGTAATGCGGTTACGGATATAGCTTGCATAGTCCACCACGAGGCATCACCCTGTACAAGCATACAACTTTTTTTCGACAGCAGTAGACAGAATGAATACCTTAAATTATGCGAAAATCGGCATTTCTGCAAGATTGAATCTGGAATCTGCTGGTGAGAGGTGGAATGCGGTTGTACTTTGCCGTATACTCCCGAAAGGAATAGAATCGCTTCGTGAAAAGGGTTGTCAAAAAGTGCTGCGCCTCTGTTTGATGTGTGGAAAGAATACCGAGGATGGTACCAGGGAAGGCTCTCAATCATGTGAGTGGCATCTTCTGTTGTGGAGGAAAGATTTCTCCGTGTGTTTAGGTTGGGGGCGGTTGTGGGGGTGTTTCCATCGCCGTTGGAACGGCAGGGAACCTTGGCTTGCCCAGCCGGAGCCCCATTTCTTGGGAAGAAATGGGGAAAGAACCCCCCGGGGGAGGAGGTTCCTCCCCGGGACCCCCCCTTCTCTGGTGGGTGCGTGTGGGGAAAGGCTGTACTTCTTAGGATACCTGGCCTGCGGCCCTCTCGTTGTCACGCTGGTAACGGCCCGCCCACCGGCTGGGCGGGCTGGGGATGTGGATGGGTACCCTTTGGGAGAAGGCGGAGAGTAGCCTTTCGATTTTCCATGCTTTCCTACCGTCAACAAGCCACTTCTCCCGCCCGCCCGAGCTGGTGGGCGGGCCATGAGGCGTTGGTCTTTGAGGCCGCAGGCCAGGTAGGCCGACAGAAAACCCACGCCGCTTCTACAACAGTCCAGAGAAAAGGGGTGTGGGGGAAAGAAACTCTTTTTCCCCGGCGGGGTCTCAGGGGCAGCGCCCCGAGTGTTCTTTCCCCCTATTTCTTCCAAGAAATAGGGCCCCGCCCGGGAGGGCACCGTTCCCGTCCGTTCCACCGGCGAGGGAAGCCCCCCACCCCCCCCCTGCCGCCGCAAAACACAGCAACAAACCACCAGGATTGGAGAATAGGATGGACAGAGAAAATACCGCCGCAGAGTACCCCGAACTGCCCTTCCGCCTTGGCGACGAGCTGGACGGCCTGGGCCGGGTGATTAGAATTGAACAGGAGGGGCCGGGGGGTATATTACGTGGCCGCCAAGGACCCGGCGGGGGCGTTCCGCCTGCCGGGGAGTATTACGTGGTCCGGCGGGATTCTCCGGCCATCCCCGGGAGGCAAAGACTTATGGGGTTCCCCTTCCCCAGTATCCCATGCTCCTGTCCTACGCCCTGGATGAGGCGGACAATGGACATAGAATCGTGCGCTATGAGCTGTATAAATACCGGCTTCAGCACGGCCTGCCCCTGCCGGAGCAGAGCGCCCTCCGTGACACCGCGGTATACGGGATGGAGCTTCACCCGGAGTATTTTGGACCCTACCCGGTGCCCCTCCACACGCCCCGGGGAATACTGTGCGCCACAAGAGGCTGCTCAACGGGGTGTACTGGATCGAGACCGATCAGTGCCGGGAATTGCTGGCGGTCTGCTATCCCATCGGACAGGGGGACCTGCCGGTAATGGTGCAGGAGTGGGCCCTGCAAACCGACTATGACCGGACCCACGGCATCCATCATACCCTGGGCTATCTGTTTTTCGCGGGACGCCACCTCTGCGTGGCTCTGTTTGAGCTGATGCAGGTCCACCGGGAACTGGAGACCAACGGCATGGTGGACCCTGCGGCGCTGATGAACGCCATCTGGCGGGACAATCCCGCCTATGCCGTCGTCTATAACCTGGAGGAGGCGCAGGGGCTCCACGACACCTTTGGCCTTTTGATGCAGCAGGTGGGGTGGAGCAGGAATTGGTGGGGAGCACAGAGCAGATGATCGTCTATTCTCCCGAGGCGGGGGTGACGTTCCTTCGCTTTCAGGGGTGAGAACAGAAAAAGGCGGGGGCTCTGGGTTTATCCCAGAGCCCCCGCCTTCTGGAAACGGGGTCAGAGGCCAACCTGATACAGGGGAATCACGTTGATGACCGGCTCCTCGTAGGGGTGTACGGCCCGGATGGCGGCCACAGTGGCTTCCACCCGCTCTGTTTGACAGGTGACTTCCACCTTCAGTTCTTGCTCCCGGCTGAGAGCCCCTTGGGTTCCCAGATATGGGGTGGTTCCCGCCAGGGGGCGCCAACAGCTGGTGACCGGGGAATAGGACAGACAGCTGTCATAGGCCCCGATGTGTCCGGCGTCCACCTGCCGCAGAGCGGTTTCAAGGGGGAGAGATGGGAGGCGGGGAGAAAGATCTCCAGCTTACAATAGGAAAACGGGCGCATGTGGGGTCTCCTTTCCCGGCGAGGGGGTGAGACGCCCACGCCGTCTGGGTAATAGGTGTTGAGGGTTAGGATGCGGGAGTCGGGGTCCCAGTCCCCTGCCAGGGATGCCAATGTCCCTTGCCCTTGGCGCGGAAATCATAGACCGGGACCATCAGCTCCCCCAAACAGCAGCCGGGCCGGGGCCAACAGGGTGGAGGCATCAGGATGGGTTTCAGGTCCCCGGGGCGGGTTCCCTGGAGACAGCGGTCCCATCCCGCCCGGTAGGCGTAGACCATGTTTTTCTCCAGGTCCACCTGCTGCCGGCGGGGAGACCAGCGGGCGGGATAGCCCACTGCAGGGGGGCAGGGAACTCAGCCCCCGCTGAAAGCGCAGCTGGGCCTCTGCCTGAAACAGGTCCCGTACACAGGCGTAAACCCGTCCCTCCACCATCCGCAGGCGAAGGGCGGGGTCCAGCATCTGGACCATGGTGTCCTCGTCATAGTGGCGGAGGCGGCAGCGGAAGGTGGGGATGCCCTCTCCGGCCATGATCCTCTGGACCTGAAGGGCCATTGCCTCCGCCTCCGTCTGGGAGAGGGGGGCACGGGGATGGAAGCGGCCGCCGGTGTGGCCTGGGAGAATCCCCGTCTGAACAGCTGTCAGGGCGTACCCCGCCGTGCCGGCGGGAAACTGTGCCTGATCTGAAAAGCCCGGAGAACAGGTCGCCGCCTGGGCAGCGGGGAAACCCCAGCCCCAAGGCTCGGACCGCCATGCGGGCCCCTTCCCAACGGGGCAGGGGGCGTCGGGACAAAACTGCCCGGCGGGACGGTCCTCCGGCAGGAGCAGGCCGGCGCAGAGGGCGCTGTGCAGCCAGCCCTCTTTCCGCAGCCAGTGCGCGGCCAGGTCCCCCCAAACCAGGGGCTGGGCCGTGCAGTGTGCGCTCATCCACTGGACCGCCTCGCTGTCCGGGGACAAATGGGCGGCCTTAAGCAGGAGTTTGGTCAGCCGCGCCCGGGTGACAGGACGGGCGTCCTGTTTCCGGCCTGGGGCCCGCCGGGCCAGGATAGGAACCAGAGACCCGGCGGCCAGCAGGCCGCCCAAGGCAGGTTTCCACCAGTTCATGGCATAGTCAGCCTCCGTCTCATTGGAATCTGTGTTGGACTGCGTCCACTCCATAAGACGAAAGTTTTTCCAAAAACGCAACGGCTTTTGGAAAAATTGCGGAAATATTATGAAATAGAAATCCACAGGGTGGCCCGGCCCCCACGGGAGGTGTTTTCAGGCATAGTCCACCGCCGTGGGCCCGGGCGGGCTGGGCGGCGGAATAGAGGCCCATCCCCAGATGCCCGCCCTGGGGGCGGCTGGGCTCCTCGGTGTAGAAGAGCTTGCCGGCCTTGGCCAGTGCCTCGGGGAGAAGCCGGGCCCGCTGTCCTGAACCCAGAGAAACAGCCGCTGGGCGGTCAGGCGCAGGCCGCAGTCCAAGGTCTGCCCGGCGGGGGTATAGCGGACGCCGTTGCTGAGCAGGTTTTCCGCTGCCCGCAGAAAGGCGGTCCGGTCCAGGGAGAGTGCCCGGTCCGGCAGGGGGATGGGGGTCGGTCTGCCAGGAGAACGTGATCCCCCTTGGGGGCGGTCAGGTCCCGGCCCAAAGCGGCGCAGGCCTGGGCCAGATCGGCACAGGAGACCGTCTGGGCAGAGGCAGCCGGGGGAAGCCCCGTGGTGATGGCCTGGAGGTGGGTGACGTAGTGCTCAGCGCTGCGGGCCCCCCGGAGGATGGCCTGGACACAGGCCTGCTGGGCCGGGGGGAGGTTGTCCTCGTCCAGCAGCTCCGCATTGCCGCTGATGATGGTGAGGGGCGTTTTTCAGATCATGGGCCAGGGCGGCCAGCAGGGCCTGCTTCTGCTGCTCCCCTGCCCACTGGTCCTGGAGGGAGGCGGCCAGCTCCCGGCGCAGGGTGTCCAGGGCGGTGAGGGCGGCCTGGAGTTCCCGGACCTGCGCCTGGGCAGGGGAAGGGGGTGTCCAGTGTCTGCTGGGCGACCCCGTTGCAGGCCAGGGTGATGGCCTGGGCGTCCCGGCGCAGACCCTTGGTATAGTGATGGGTCCGCCAGAGAGCCACCAGCACGAGGCACCCCAGGCAGACCAGGAAGAACAGGAGCTGGAAATCCGGCAGCCTCTCCTGGAGGGTGGGATTGGCGTAGCAGACCGCGTAGTCATACTGGAGCAGACAGACCCGCCCACCGGACAGTGGAACCGACCAGTAGTATTTTGTGTAGAGAAATCCGTGGCGTGAGACCTCGCCGGCGAGGACCTTCTGGGCCCAGGTCTCCTCTTTCGGGGACAGGTTGCTCTCCAGGATGCCGCTACTGTCCGCCAGCGCCCAGCGATAGTAGAATGGGATTTCCCGGGGTCAAAGGTCTCCTGGGCCTGGAGGAGGACGGTGGTCCGCTCCAGATTCCGGGCGCCGGTGTCCGCCGGGAGAACTGCCCCCATGCGGATCAGCTGGAGCAGGACGAACCAAAGTGCCAGGAGCACCCCGGCCAGCAGGGCCATGGTGCTGAGCAGATACCGCCAGAACAGACCATTGAGACTGCGCTGTTTCCCCTTCATGGCAGGTCTCGCTTCCACCGGTACCCCACGCCCCAGACGGTGTCGATGGGATGGCAGTCCAGGGCGCGGAGCTTGGCTCGGATATTTTTGATGTGTTCGGTGACAGCGGCTTGGTCCCCGGGGGCGTCAAAGCCGAATACCGCCTCGTAGATCTGTTCCTTGAGAAGGTCTGGCCGCTGTGCAGGGCCAGGTATTCGCAGATGGCGTACTCCCCCCGGGTGAGCTTCACCGGCTGCTCTCCCCAGTAAACCGCCTTCTCCCCCAGGTCAAAATCCAGGCCGCCCCGGCGGAACCGGTGCTGGGGGGGTACGGTGCTGCCGGCGCAGGTGGGCCGCGACCCGGCCCGGAGCCCCCAGGCGAAAGGGCTTGGTGAGGTAGTCATCGCCGCCCAGGCCCAGTCCCTGGATGACGTCGGCCTCCTCGGTCTTGGCGGTGAGAAAAAGAATGGGGCAGGCGGCCAGGGCGCGGATGCGGCGGCAGGTGGCAAAGCCGTCCTCCCCCGGCATCATCACGTCCAGCAGAATACAGTGGGCCCAGCGGCAATGGGCCTCGGTGACGGCGCTGCCCCGGTCCAGGGCAGTGACCTGGTGTCCGTCCCGCTCCAGGGCGGTGAGGAGCAGCTGGCGCAGGTCGGCATCGTCGTCCACCACTAAGATGTGGGCCATAATGGACCCTCCTTTCTTCAGCCCATGGCCAGGAGAAGGAGCCAGGACAGGGCGTACAGGATGTAGATATGGGCGGGGTAGAAAGCATAAAGAACCGGCGGTACCCGCGCCGCGCTGTCCATTATAACACAGCAGCAGGGGTGTGGCCAAGAGGCCCCCCATCCATTCGTAGTAGGTGGTGAACATTTGAACCATCTGAAAATCCGGCCAGGTGCGGACCTGAAGATAGACCAGGACAAAGTGCCAGCCGAAGGAGACCACATTGAGGGCGATCACCTGGGCGATGCGGCTTCTCTTGGCGAAGTAGAGGGCCAGGCCCACCAGAATAACGGGCAGACTCAGGTCCCCGGTGAAGTTCATCATGGGTAGCACCGCGTAGCCCAACACCCCGAACACGGTGGCCGTTTGGGGAAACAGGAGGGTGCACCGTCCGGCCAACTGGGGCCAGAGCACCAGAAACACCACCAGAGCCAGGCCCAAAACCACCTTGGAAGCCCGCCGGCTGGCGATCCACTCAAAGCCCTGGTAAAAGAGCAGCAGCAGGACAAAGGTGGACAGCATGGAGTTTTCCGGGTAAAAGCCGTCCGGCCGGGTGAACCAGCCGCCGTACCGCATGAAAAACAGGAGCAGTCCCATGGGGGGGCGGCGAGAACCCAGACCCGGAAGAAATACTTTTTCCGGTTGCTGGTGTGGACAAAGCCCTCCACCAGGCAGAACAGGAACAGGGGCGCGGCCAGGCGGCCGACCATGCTGCACCAGGTGGGGATGCAGCCGGTATAGCCGAAGAAGTAATAGATGTGGTCCAGCACCATGCTCACCACGGCGATGCCCTTGAGGGCGGTGTCGGTCAGGCCCCGCCGGGCAGCGGCGGGGGCGAAGGGATTCGGTCATAGAAAACACTCCTTTGTAATGGATGAGACCAGGATACCGGGTGTTTCTAAGGAAAGGATAAGGAAATCCCCTGTTTGAACAAAAAATACGCGGTGGGAAATTTATACTTGTCCTCCGGATCCTTCTGATACCCATAGGGCGGGATGGAGGCGATCCGGGTACCGACTTCTGCTTTCATCTGGATCACCGTGTTGATTTTCTGGCTGGTCATGCGGGGAAAATACTCGTTGAACAGGTTGAAGAACATGGCCAAATTCTCGTCAGCCGGTGTGTTGGTCGCGTTGTCATAGCCCTCGCTGAGAGAGAACAGCCGCACTTTGAACGAGGGCAGCGTCACTTCTATCAAATTGTTAGCAAAGGACTGGTTGCGGGACAGGCGGCTCAACTCTGTGACAATAAGACTATTTACCTCTCCGCAGAGGATCATTTGCATGGTCCGTTGGAACGCGGGGCGGTTGCCCGTTGTCCCCGTGATTCCATCGTCGGTGTAGACCTCAACAAACTCCCAATCGTCACGACCTTTAATGTAGTTGGTGTAATAATCAACTTGCGCAGCGTAGCTGCTGAACTGGTCATCGTGGTCTGTGGAAACACGGGCATATCCAGCCACACGGCGCTTTTTCTGCTGGTTGATTGGCGTTGCTGTAAATCTGGTCAGCGTTGCCGGAATCGTGGTAATCTTCTTAGTCGTTTTTGGCATGGCGTTCCCTCCATTTCGCTTTTATGACCTCGCTCATGTGCTTCTTCCGTTCCTCAGTCTGGCGTGGCATCTGGCGCTTCTGGACGAAGATTCGGGAAGCCTCGTGTCCGTCACGAAAGTGAAAGACAATCTCATTGTCTGCGGGCACCGTTGCGTAAGCCAGCTGCTGATTGAAAAGCTCCTCGTCAAAATCCGGTAGGCCCATTACGTCAGCAATGAGCGTCTTGAGTGTAACTTCTCGGATGCCGACTTTGAAGCAGCCCGCCGCTGTTGGCGACGAGCAGTACCAGAACGTACAATTGTCCCGTCCACACGCTTGTGAGTCTGGACACGATAGTTCGCTCCGCAGTGCCCGCATTTGATGAAGTGGGTGAAGGTGTTATAGCACTTCCATCCGGGTTCCCGACTGCGCCGGTATTCGCTGACCGCTTTTCGCCGTTCTGCTGTCCAGCTGTCCTTTTTGCATTCCGGCTCCAGTGATGCTCAAGTGAGGTTCCATCAGTAAAGTCGAAGATCATAATACCAGGAGCTGGAATCGTAATCTTTTGACCCATTCCGAGAAAGTCTCCTCATCAAATTCCGGCAGGCCGAGCACTTTGGCGCATTCTTCTTTCAGAACCTCCTCGCGTATTGTGCCGGAGGAACAGTGTGCTCCTTTACGTTTGTTTGTGCCGCAGCCGTAGAAAGTGTAACGCTCCCCAAGCTGGCTGGTCTTGGCCCAATTATTCCGGGTGTTGCGTACAAAACTGGCACTGCAGAGACCACATTTGATTTTTGATGTAAAGCAGCTGGTGTTGATGCCCCAGCTTGCAAAAACACCGAGCTCCCGTCGCCGTGCAATTTCGGCATGCACTGCTTGATAGGTCTCCATCGGTATGATAGCCTCGTGCGTACTTTCTACGAAATACTGCGGAAGCTCCCCGCGGTTCTTGCGGGTTGTCTTGCTAATTGGGTCAAGGACATATTCCTTTTGAAAGAACTTATGTCGCTACCAGATAATGACATCCAAGCGATGGTTTGCTTTTTTGAAACAAATGGTTCCTTCTTTAAGGTTGGGGATGCAAATTTTGAGTCATTATATTTCGAAGACGTGATCGAGATTATTAATAGACTGAAGGCAACTGTCGCATTCATGAATAAAATTGAATCTCAGAAATTGATTATGAAAGAATGATTTCGCTAACTTTGTATTTACATTTAAGTCAGAAAATATCTATTGAATTGTCGACTTTGCCACGGCTATATGTTTCTTATAAACATTTTTTGTCCAATGAAATAGATAAAGCCTCACAGCTGACAGAAATTGATGGACAGCAGGAGGCCTTTCAAAAGGATACGTATACAATTCGTGATTCTATCTATGGCTCATATGAATTGGATATTGAAGAATATAACGATGTCGTTTCAGAAAATATATATGAAAATCGATATCCGGGGTATTTAGATATGCGATATAAAGCTATCGTATATCTATACCGTAATGGCGCAAATCTCTCCAAGAATAGACGATATGTAATAGATTTCCTGTTTCATTTTATGAGGGACATTGGTGTTATTGGAGGTGTGTCTTTTGAGAAAGGCATTGAATATTATTCAGACGTTCCTCAAACTACACTGTTAGATGAAAAAATGAAAAAAATAGTGCCGTTACAGTTGCTAAAATTGTTTTAAACGAAGAAATGAACCATAATCTTTCTGGTATTTCACCGAAATACAGCGTTCTAAAAATGGGTCCTACTTGGAGAGCTCCAAATTTGATTTCTGCTTTGTATTTTCTGTGTTCTACTTACGTCCCGGCACAGATGTTTATCGCAAGTGCGAAAATCCAGCATGCAATAATCGTTTTGTTGTTAAAACTACAAACGGTCGAAAAAATACTGTTGCGCTAATTGCAGAAACGCAACAGCTCAGAGAAACCATCGAAAAAAGGTGAAAGCTAATAAAATATGATGAAACCAGAGTTAAATATAAACAAATATCAGCAAATATCTTAAAAATCCGACGCTGCTGTGGTATAATACAGAATGAATTTTTATAGCAATGACATTTAGCGAGGTGTTCAGAATGACTAAAAATGAAAATGATAACTATATTAGCATTGATGAAGCCGCAGAGTATTTAGGCATAAAGACAGTTACGATTCGTAACTGGATAAAAAAAGAAATGGTCCCAGCACACAAGGTTGGAAAGCTGTGGAAATTTAAGCGTTCCGAGTTGGATGAATGGGTCAAAAGTGGAAAGAGCGCAATTAATTAGAAATGAGGTTAAAACTACATGGACTACAATAGCTTGCCAAATTTTTATGCTGCTCTTGACGCCAAATATAATGTAACGAACAACGAGTTGAATAGTGCTACGTACACAAATGTTGATTGTAACTTTGTTTACAGCGCTAAGTATGCTCGACATAGATGGTTTAATTATAAGGAAGGATTCTCTCCTATTCTGGTTGAGAAAATCTTCAATGAATACAAACTGAACAAGTCTTCCGTTGTCTGTGATCCATTCTGTGGAGCCGGAACTACTGTTGCTGTCGCAAAGGCCAAAGGAATGAAGTCTATTGGTTTTGAAGTTAATCCTTTTGCAGCATTTATTACAAAGGTCAAAACTGAGAATTATAGCAAAGATAATATGGAGGAATTCGAAAAACTCCTACAGGAGCTATCGACTATTGAGATTGCAATCAATATTGAGCTTCCTGAAAATGAGTATTTGCGTCGTATATTTGAGTCTGAAATGTTGTTGGCACAGCTCAATATAAGAAAGTACATCAATGAATTACCAGAGAGTAAGCCGAAGGAATTATTGTTTTTGCTTGGATTTGCACACTTGAAGAGTGTGCACTATACAGAAAAGCAGGTAATGGATTAAAAATAAAGAGACGTCCACCAACTTATGATAAGGGCTGTGCATTCAAGTTCGCAATGGAGTGTATTTCGAAGAAAGCGGCTTCTATGATTGAGGATTTTTCGCTTGAAGATAACGGCCCAATTCCACAAGTGTATGTGGAAAGCGTTACAACGATGGAAAAAATGTGGCGAAGAACACCGTAGATTTAGTTCTTTTTTCGCCGCCGTATGCAAATTGCTTTGACTATACGAAGATTTATTATTTGGAGCTTTGGTTTGCGGGTTTTGTAAACTCCACAAGTGATCAAAAAATATCCGTATGAAATCTTTGAGATCACATTGCCATGCTACGTGGCCGGAACGCTATACCAGTTTTAATTTGCCAGAGCTGAACGATCAAATAATTCCGTTGTTGCGTCAGCAGAAGCTTTGGACAAACAAAATACCGGATATGCTTAACGGCTATTTTGCAGACATGGAGGAAGCACTTCGACAGATATATGATTCTCTGAAGAGTGGCGGACATTGTGCAATTGTTGTTAGCAATTCTGCGTATGCTGGCATTGTGATTCCGACAGATGTGTTTTTGGCAATGATTGCTGAAAAATTGGATTTAAAGTTCAGGAAATCGCAGTGGAAAGGCTTATTATCACAAGCTCACAGCAATATAAAAAACTGAACGTGTACGAAAATACTTGCGTGAGAGCATAGTGAAATTAGAGAAATGAGGTTTCCAGAATGGAAGTAATTAAATTGGATGATTTTCCAATCAATCCGATTCAGGATCAGATATATGAAATCATCCCCGACAAGACTAAAATTGTAGCCTCAACCAATAGGTTGTTTAATAAATACCCGACAAGGTATATTTCTGCCGTGCCCCGTTTTGCAATTAACGCATATTCAAAGGCTGGAGAAACTGTGCTGGACCCGTTTTGTGGATCAGGAACTACTGCGATAGAAGCGATGCTTTTGGGCAGAAATGCTATGTCAATTGATATTGACCCATTTGCCCGATTGCTCATCAAAGTAAAAACTACAGTTTACTCCAAGGAGGATATTGATTTTCTCGATGAGGTTGTAAGGAAAATAAAGGAGATGTCTCCCGACGAGAGTTTTCAGTATCCGATTCCCGGTATTCCTAATATCGAGAAATGGTTTTGTGATAAATCAATTCTGTGGCTTTCGTTCTTTAAGTATACAATCGATAAACTTGCAGCAGACAACCAGAATGTCAAGGATTATTTATATGTTGTCCTTTCTGGGATTATTCGAAAGGTTTCGAATGCTGATGAGGTTTCTCCAAAACCGTATATATCCACAAAGTACCCCAAGACACCTGCTGACCCTTCAGAGCTGTTCTTTAAAGTAGAGAATATGTATAGAGAGGCTATTATTGGATTTTCTGAGGCCGTTGCACCACTCCATTGTAATAGCACTATTTTAGAGAGCAATAATGCCAGAACAATTAATGCAGAAAACACTATCGATTTGGCAGTAACATCTCCGCCATATATTAATGCTTATGACTATGTGCGTAGTTTGCGTTTTGAAGATATGTGGCTTGGTTTGGCATCGAATGAAGAATTGAAAAAAGCAAGCAGTCGTATATTGGGACAGAAATTTCAAAATCTTTTTACGATAAATACCGCTATGCTTCGCAATCAGAAACAGTTGTCCCGATTGTGGAAAAAATCACTGAAGTTGATGCAAAACGTGCAGCCATTGTAAATACCTACTTCGAGGATATGGCAAAAAAATATGATTGCTGTACGTGAAGAATTGAAACAGAACGGACGGTATGTAATCGTGGTCGGAGATAGTAATATTCGTGGGCAGAGTATTCCTACGGCAAAAGTTTTGGCCGAGATTGCAGAGAAAAATGGATATATATTTGAGCTTAGTTTCAAATATGTTATTCGTGATAGATATCTTCATCTTCCACGAGGTAACCGTGGCGGCATCATCAAATACGATGAAATATTGGTATTAAAAAGAAGTAATGAAAAGGAGGAATGGACTATGGATCTTCGTGGCTGGGACTATACCGGTCGAAATATTGGGCCAGATTTGCATAGGCAGTTCGAATCATGATCGATTGCTTGTCAGATTCCTCGTTCACGGATCATTCGTCTTGGGAAACGGAATACAAGATCGTTTAGCGGAGCAAATGCAAATATCATCTTCAGGTGCAGTACGAACAGTAAAACGTGTTTGCGTAAATTTCGGCTTTTTAAATGAAGATTCCTTTAGCAGTCGAAATGAGATGGACATACAAAACCTTTTGACGGACAGAGGAAAACTGGTCTACCAAGCAGCTAAGCTGGAAGAACAGGTGGGGTTTGCTGACAATTACGAAGATGATGTAAAAGAAAAGATCTATGCAGAAATCAAGAAATTATATGAGGAAGCTTATTGCGATGCATTACGCTTTTACTACTTCAAAAACAGTGATGGAAGCAAATTACATCCATTAAGAGCGACGCTGAGAGCATTGAACAAATACGGGCGTATGGATAAATGGGAATGGTATCTGTTAAACACTTGTATTCGACATGATGATTGTGATGTCGAAGAGGCCGCTCTGGATGATTATATCACCAGATATCGTAATGGTGAATATGACTTCACTATGAGAAATGTAATAGAGAAGCCAAAAGGGCATCAATATATACCTCAGTATTTTGAATTTGCTGGACTACTTCATGTTATTCAACGCCCTGAATGGTCAATCAGTGATTCTGGTAGACACACGGAAGTTAAATCGGAAGTTCTTGAAGCTGATTTCTTGGAAAAGTTATATGGAGGTAGCCTGTAATGGATACAAGTAGAATTCATAATACAATGGACAATTTAAGTCAGTTGCTTGGGTATACTACGCCGGATAGAGTTGATGAAGGAACTGGGCACGATGGTGTGGATTTAGATCACTGTGACAGAAAAAAAAGGCGGTACAAATGTATTGCTTTATGGTGTACCCGGTTCTGGTAAAAGCTACACTATTCAACATGAATATTGTAGTGATGAAAACCGAATGGAGCGCCTTGTGTTTCATCCGGATTACACGTATTCCGACTTTGTAGGCCAGATATTGCCGACAGTATCGGCCGATGACAAAGTACGTTATTTATTTACGCCCGGTCCATTTACCAGATTGCTTTGGAAGGCATACCACAATCCAGATATTGAATATTTTCTGATTATCGAAGAAATTAATCGTGGAAATGCTCCAGCAATTTTTGGTGAGGTATTCCAACTTTTAGATAGGACAACTGATGATACGAGTTTCCCTATGGGTACCAGCGAGTATTCCATCACTAATGCGAATGTCGCAGCAATAGTTTACGGAGATCCAGAGCATAAAGTTCGTATTCCCTCTAATATGTCTATTGTTGGGACAATGAACACGTCTGATCAGAATGTGTTCACGTTAGATACTGCCTTTCAGAGACGTTGGCATATGCGTTTAATTGAGAATTCATTTGAAAATCATCCTTACGCAAACGATAAAATTTTAGATACCGAAGTGACGTGGAGTGCTTTTTGTCGTGCTATTAATAAAGAAATTTTAGATGGCAATGTAAGAATGACATCCTCAGAAGACAAACGCTTAGGAGCCTATTTTGTTTCAAAACTGGATTTGTGGTACGATCCGGTTGCAGATGACGTAGACGCAAGTGAACAGGCTCGAATTGTGGCAAAACATCATAACAGACGTTTCCCTGAGAAAGTCATAAAATATCTGTGGGATGATGCGTTTAAGTTTTCTCGTGAAAATATTTTTTTTGAAATAAGCTCTTACAAGAGTCTTGAAGCTGTTATAAAAAATTTACATCTGAAACCGGAAACGAACGTTTTGCCTTTTTCAAAGAAGGAATGTTTAATGCTATTACCGGGCAGAACAACGGCGAAGATTAACATGAGGTGGTGATACCGTGGATTTAGACGCAAGATTGCTTGACAGATGCCATATTAATAAAAACGATGAAGGAGACCGTTTCGTCGGAATAAAGGCGGATTCTGAAAACGCAATGGTCTATTTTCCTGTGGGATATCAATTACCTGAAACTGACCAAGAAATCCGCAGAGATATATTGCATTTGATTTCTGTATTGGCTGAGTTTACGGATAAGTCTGACCGTGTGCTTGCAATGAAAAAGTTTGAAGCGCCGCAATCGGTTGATTTTCCGATCAATGCCTATATGGAGGTGATCAACTATTATCTGGAACAAAACTCCTATTACACTGAAAAAGAACCTGTTTTTAAGACGAGCGATCGAGGTAGTATTGATTGGGCAAAAACTATCAGAAAACAGCGTCCTCTTATTCAATCTGATGGGTCACCAGTGTACACAGAGTACACTGTAAGAGTGTCGTCGCCCAACGATAAAAATTTGATAACACAAATTCACAAGTATTGTGTATATGAGAGTTTTCAAAAACTTGGATGGCTATTTACGCCTGATTTGCCACCTAAACCAACAATCGAAAAGAACACCAAAATGTTTCTTTCGGTGTTGAATGATAAGTTGGCAAGAACCAACAATGATAAAAATAAGCATTTATTTACGGCGATGATTGCCGTCTTGAAGTATATTGATGAGCAGACAAATCTGAAGCAGTTTTATTTTGGTACAGATTCTTTTGAATATGTATGGGAGAAACTGATAGACCGAGTGTATGGAATAAAAGATAAGTACAAGTTTTTCCCCGCGGACACGCTGGTATCTCAAGGGGAAGGTAAAAGAGAATTATGCTTTGGAGCCGGATTCTATCATGTTGCATAACGGTAAAATATATGTGTTAGATGCCAAATATTATCGTTATGGCATTACCGGTAATCCCATGCATCTGCCCGAATCGTCTTCGATAAATAAGCAAATCACATATGGTGAATACATATATACACAAGAAAGATTCAAACGTGAATATGGAGATGACGTGCCGGTTTATAACGCCTTTTTAATGCCTTACAACAGCGCCAAAAATGTGTTCGGTTTTGATTCGATATACGGTAATATTGGTGAGGCAAAGGGTGATTGGAAGGTCGGAGATCATAATTACGAAAGAGTTCAGGGCATTGTTGTAGACATTAGATACCTTATGTATCACTATACTGGAAATCATAAAAGCAAGATATTACGATTGGCTGATACTATTGAACAGGCATTGCATGATAATGGGCAGATGATTTAATTATAAGATGAATTATATGGGGGTAAACACAGTGAGTGTATACTATGAAGAACGAAAAGGATTGATAACTCAAACCATCTCTTTGTCGTTGGAAGAACTTTTGAATTCATTTATACAGGGTTATCACTATTTTAACAGAAAGGGTTCCTTTGAACTTGCGTTTAAGGGGCCAATCACGAAGATCGATGGACGCATGAAATTATCTGCATATTACCACCAACGATGGCTCCATCTCCTAATATATTTTTATCGCGTGTTTGCAGGATAAATATATATAGTCTATTATAGAATATTACGAAAGCTATACTGAAGAAATCCTCTTTTCTGTAATTGAGATGTTATATGCGCACATAGGTGTTTACCATTATTCGACTGGGAAAATTGACGTAAAAGATGAAAAAGCTCTGTTTTCAGAACAAATAAATAATTTACTGCGATCTTATAAGGACGGTTACTATTTAGAACGGTCTAATGGCTTTATTATGGAAATGCCCAACAAAGCTCTTCAAGAACAATTAAGTTATGACGGAGCCGAATTGTCAGAAGATGTATTAGAACAGTTAAAATCTGCTTCAAGGATGTATTATCGTTTTGATACAGATATGGAAGCTAAGAAAAAACCTATCAACATTCTTGCAGATATCCTCGAAAAAGTAAGAGACGACTTGAAGGAAACACTGAATCAAGAATACGATGTTTCTAAGAATGAGCATGACCGTCTCATTTTTGGTATTGTGAATGAATATAATATACGACATAATAAGGCCGATCAAAAGACTGACTACAGTCGTGAAATCTGGTATGATTGGATGATGCAGTATTATACCAGCACAATAATTACCTATTGTAAACTGAAAAAAGTTCATGCCAATCCATAAGTAAACCTTTTAATTTTGGCATACTTTTTAATTTTACCCTTTCCGGGCCTGCCGGGATGACTTCTGGCACCGTCCGAGGCGGGTAAGTACACTGACAATAGAATAAATGCTGGGCTTCCACTTCTATGAGCTGGCCCCCATGCTCATCAAAGAAGTCGCTTTCGGAGAGGCGATTATCAACCCAGATTACAGCGCCGACGCGCTGGCAGCGGCAATAGCCTTACATGAAGGCTTTACCTATCAGCCCAGTGCCGATTTCTTCTGGAAACAGGCGTTGGGCAATGAGAATAGCGACCTCTTTACCACTACCCGGCACTTGACCGCCGATTATCTGGATGCCATCAAGAGCGGTATGGAGGAGGGCGAGTGTCTGGTGATTGCCTGCCGTTCCTATGATAAGGGACTGGACAAAGCGTATACGAATATTGCGGTGAAGAAAATCCCACAAATGCTCCTTGACCGCTGTGAGTTTGGCAAGGACGATTACAGCCTGAATATCGCTCACCCATCGGCCTATGAGGACGAGGAGGTGGAAGACGATGAGTGAGCGTTTTCCGTTATACACCACCGACTATATCAGCGGTGTTATGTCGTTGCGTAAGCCCCAGACTGCTTCTCTGAGAATTCTGGAGGAAATCGTTACCTCGGTCAATCTCCGTAAAGGGATGAACCTGAAAGCAGCACTGGGCAGCGTCCACGCCATGTATCCCACTTGCTCAGACTTTGAACGGGAGTTCATGTCACTGACCTTTACCCTTGCCACCGGCGTGGGCAAGACTCGCCTGATGGGTGCGTTCATCGCTTACCTGTATACGCAACACAATATCAAGAATTTCTTCGTTGTTGCGCCAAACACCACTATCTATGACAAGCGGAAAAAGACTTGAACAATAACAACAGCCCCAAGTATGTGTTCCGCGGCCTGGGCTGCTTCCCCGTACTGCTGCAGATTATCACTGATGATGATTACAGGGACAAAAGTATATCCCTATATGATTCGGATATTCATATTTTCATTTATAATATCGACAAGTTCAACAAAGAGAGCGCCAATATGCGCAAGGTGAACGAGTTGCTGGGTGACTCGTTCTACCGGTACCTTTCTAACCTGCCCGACTTGGTGCTCATCATGGACGAGTCCCACCACTACCGAGCGGAAAGAGGCGCTCAAGCGCTTAACGACCTGTACCCGCTGCTGGGGCTGGCGTTGACGGCTCCCCTTATAACAAAAAGGTGCAAAACAAGTCCCTTTCAAAAATGTGGTATACGAATATCCCTGTCCAAGGCCATTGAGGACGGCTATACCCGAACGCCCTTTGCGGTCACACGGTCGGACATTGATTTTTACAAGTTCGGTGACGAGAAGCTTGATAAACTGATGCTAATAGATGGCGTCGCCTGCCACGAGCGGACAAAGGGAAAGTTGGAAGTCTATGCGGCAAATTATGAAAAACCCCTTGTAAAGCCCTTTATGCTTGTGGTTTGCAAAGATACCCGTCATGCACAATGGGTGGAGCATTTCATAAAATCTGACGAGTTCAAAAATGGCGCGTACCGCAACAAAACAATCACCGTTCACTCCAAGCAAAAAGGCGCTGAAACAGAAGCCAATACCCGTTTGCTGCTGGATGTGGAAAGCCCTGACAATCCCGTTGAAATCGTCATTCATGTCAATATGCTGAAAGAGGGCTGGGATGTCAACAACCTCTATACCATTGTTCCGCTTCGCACCGCTGCTTCTAAAATCCTACGGGAACAAATGGTAGGGCGTGGACTTCGCCTGCCTTATGGAGAGCGTACCGGGGACAAAGATGTGGACGCAGTGATGCTCACCGCTCACGATAAGTTTCAGGATATACTGGCTGAAGCGCAAAAAGGCGATTCCATCTTCAAGGCAGGTAATGTCATTCAGGCAGAGGAAGAACTGGACGAACCAGAGGAAATCGTCTATACTCAGCTCTCACTGGATATTGACCAAAATGAGACATTAGAGCAGGCTTATGTGCAAACAGGACTGCCAACAAGCGAAGAAAACGACATTCTGCTGCAAACGGCAAAAGCCTATTTGCAAGTGGAAACGATAAACTACATTGCACAAAACGGGAAAGTACCTTTTGTCCTTGCTCACCCGGAAAAGAAGAAAATTGTACAGACAGTGACGCAGAAGCTGGAAGAAAATCAGGATTGGGGAAAGATCTTTAAGAACAATGAAAACCCCTTCCTTACATGGTTGGAGGAAGAGGCAGAGCAGACCTACACGACGATCATTGGAAAGTTCATTCCCATTCCCCGTATTCGAGTAACGGACGCAGGGGTGGAGGAATATATCTTTGTGGACTTTGATCTTGATCTCAGTGTGTTTACCCACATGCCAATCAAAAACGAGCTGCTGATTCAAAATCTTGAGGACATGAGTGACCGGGAGCGAATCAAGGGCGACGCCATTGATTTTGAGGGCTATCACCCCGAGAAAGTGATTCTAACAGAGCTTCACAAAAAGCCGGAGATTGACTATGAGCGCTGCTCGAAATTGTTGTTTAAGCTCATCACACAGGTATGCGACCACTATGAAACCGGCTATGGTATAAACGGAATGCAGAATATCGTTATGATGTACCGGCGGGAGATTGCGGGTAAGATATACGATCAGATGATGAAGCACTTCTATTGTGAAAACGGCCTTTTTCAGGAAGAAGTCATTGATGTCGAATACAGCAACCTGCCGCAGAAATTGAATTGCAGGCAAAAAAGTCGGGCTGTATGATGATTTCAAGGAGAATTATGAGGGCATATCAAATCTGTTCTGTTCACGGGAATTAAAAAGGGCGTGTATCCTGAAGCTAAATTTGATTCTGATGAAAGCGAACTGACACTGGCTCGTTTACTTGATCGGGACGATGATGTGTTGAAATGGCTGCGTCCTGCACCTAATGAGTTCAACATTACATACAACCGTGGCAAGCGATATGAGCCTGACTTTTGTGGTAGAGACAGCAGACTGTTGCTATCTCGTGGAAGTAAAGGGCGAGAACAAGCTGACCGATCCTGATGTGCTTGACAAGAAAAAGCGAGGTATTCAATATTGCGATGTCTCGACTCGTTGGTGTAAAGCGAATGGGTATAAGCCGTGGAGATATTTGTTTATCCCGTCCAAGCAGGTGCTCCCTAATTCATCATTTGCACAATTAGCCAAGCGTTTTCAAGAACAGTGAGATAATGCTTTGAAAATGTTTCTAAAAAGCTGCTCTCACCGCTGACATAGAGCAGGAAGAACCCTGCCTTGTATTACAGACGGCTTGTGTGCTGCCTTTGACTGTAGGGTGGAGAAAAAGTATCGTCAGGAAAAGGTATCTGGTTATAGCGTCAATAATTGCTACACCTAAACTTTGTGACACGTTTTGCAACTGTGGCTCTGCAAAATGGAGTGGATGTCAAGAGGATCTCATCCGCGCTGAGACATTATGATGTTGGGTTTACCCTGTACACTTAACACCCACCACCCAGCAGATACAGGAGCAGGCGGTGGAAAAGATAGCAGTCAACACAAGTGATGTGAGCACAGGAAAAAGCACCGGAGAGAAGGTACACCTTCCTCTCCGGTGCTTTCTGCCTCTTTCAGGTGTGAATCACGGTGTGGGTCTTATCCACCTCGAAGAGGCGCAGAAAAAACAGTGGTCGTTACAAATCATCTGCTCTGCCAACTGAACTGCCTTCCTATCGTTTGATATGCACTTGGGGATATAATAGATTTGATATCTTACCCGCCGGTTCCGCCTAAACATCCTTATTACACGGCGGGAAACCGTCCGCATAATAAAGACGTTTTCTACTGTATTCACAGAGGGAGTACCTTTTGGTACTCCCTCTGTTTTTTTCGTTGAGATTGCCGGCGTAGTTGAAGTAATCATTCCTACAATGGCAGCTCTCAATGCCTCCAGCGGAATCCATCAACTTGGCAATATTATTTCCAGTGTAAAACAGTATTTTAATCTAATCTGAAAATCCGTGGTTTCGTGTTTACACGGTTTGTCCCTCGATTTAGAATCAGCAAGCAAATTGGAGACATCGCCAATCTTCTTACTGATTTACTCGATACTAAGATGTTCTCCACATACATTAGACAGTCTGTAAACGCTCCTGAAGCAACCTATATGCGAAAAGGCCTCGTTGACTACAACCCAACAAGTAAAGTGGTAAAAGACAATGAAGCATTCGTGTCTGAACTTTTGTCTGATTGGAAACACTAAACATTCTTTCCCATGCAGCAACTAACCATTTCTTGTCTCCAAACACAGACGTTTGACACTCTCCTCAGATGAATGAAGTAACTCGGCGACATAAAAAGTGGGGCTTGCTGTGATCCAGGCCCGTGGCTTTGTCAGTATCAAGAGAAGGAAGTACATCCCCAGTGATCTTTAATCGTTAGGCCTTTCCAAATCAAAAGTGTCGAATATTAGCAACAACCCACGATGCATCAAGCAGGCCCTGAACGCCTGGTCTTCGCCGCCTCCAGAAAATCACTCCGCTTCTCGCACTTCGATTCGGTATTTGATTCTGTTGCCATATCTTGCTGCTCGCAGCAATCCCAGTTTCTCAAACTTTAGGACGAATCCACGGATCGTCGCATAGGCAGCATTCCCGAAGGCTTTCTCCAGCTGCTTGGTAGAAAACTCGCTGCTTCCATAGGCAGTAAGGACAAAATGCCACAGAGCCTGCTCTTTTTCCGTCACGTTGCCTTGCTCCAGCGCGCGCTGAAAGGCGTCCGTAATACTGGGCGCGGGCAGCGCGGTGACCAGTTTATGGTATACGTTTTCAATGAAATAGACCAAGAAAGGCGTCACATCCAAAATTTCGCTGATCTGGGTGTTCTGTTCTGCCAATGTGTAGGCATCGTAATAACCCCGGCGGCTTTTTCCCACATATTCAGAAAGAGGGACAAACAGAGCAGAGGAATACCGTTGCTGTACCAGGTACCACAGATGCAGTAACCGTGCCATTCTTCCGTTTCCATCAAACCAAGGGTGCAGGTAGCCAATATAGAAATGAATGATCGCAGCTTTCAGCAGGTCATTTATGGTCGATGCTTCATTGATGAACGACACCAGATTCCCCATGTATTCTGGCAGCATTTGCCAAGGGAGTCCCGTATGCTTCACTTTGTTGCCCACGATGTAAACACTGTCGTGGCGATATTTGTATCCGGCTAATAGGCGATTCTCTCCTGGTAAAAACGCTCCAATAGCAATCGCATAAAGCTGATGGATATTTTCCTCATTGATCTTGTGCCTGGGATCTCCGATAAACTCCAAGCCCTTTTTCATTCCGTAGATGCGATTCTCGCTCTCGGTCGTAGGGGCATAGCCAGACAGAATCTTATGGACACTGTCTCGAGTAGTAGCAATCTGTTCGATAGTAAATGTGGAAAGGATCTCCTCTTCCATAGCCTTCATGCCGTAGAGCTGCTTGCTGTTTTGAGGGGTCAGCAATACCTTAACTGCGGTAAGATGGACCTGGGCTATACTCTCCAGATAGACCAAATTTCTACCATCAAAATCCTTCAGTGGCAGCTTCTTGTAAAAGCCGTTTCCCAGTAACGCAACAAATTCCTTCATATCAGCTTGCGGGTACCTATATCTCAATTTTTTAAGGTCTAAGATACTTTTGTCCGACAACATATTTGCAAACAGTTCAGCATCCATCTTGCTCACCTCTGATATAATATAGTATCATTTTATATCATAATAATAGGAAACAACCAAATTGGCAAGCGTGATATTGGGATTCGCTGCTGCTCCTTTTTATCCTCCAGCAGACTATTTTCAAACTGTTGTTTATAAATGCAAGAGAGGTCTTTCAAAATATTTCAGAGGCTCTTTCCCACATTCAACGCCATTTGACTTGAACGAAAGATTTTTGGAAAGCTCTGGCTTTTTCTGCCTTACTATGATAAAATTTAATATATTATAAGGATAATCTCTTATTATCACTTATTGTGGCATCAAATAATTACTATCCTTTGTTACAAGCGGTAAAATAAGGTCTGATCAGACTGACAGGAGTGGGAGAAATATGGAACGCCAAAAATATGATGTTGCGGTTTCTTACGCCAGTGAACAGCGGCCTTATGTGGAGCGGTTCGTCGCACGGCTGCAGTCCCAAAAATGCGTGTATACTATGACCGAAACGCACAGGCTAAGATGGTCGGAAAAATTCTGGATCAGGAATTGCACAGGATCTATCTTCAGGAATCCAATTGCTGCATCCTGTTCCTGTCAAACGCATATGTTGAAAAGCCTGTTACACGCTATGAATCGCAGATCATTCTCTCTGAGAACCTTTTCAAGGAAAATTTCATGTATATTTTCAAGTTTGATGATGTAACGCTTCCGGGGTTGAATCGCAATTTTGTTTACTCAAGCGCAGCGGAATTCCCTGAACCAGAGGCGTACTCCAATTTTATATATGAAGTAATACGGGGAAAAAAGCCGAAAGATGACTCTGGCACCTTTTTTTATATGAGTCGCTCGCAGATGGACTCGTTCAGATCCTGGATCGCTGCGCATCCCAATACAAGTTTACGCTTCGCTCTGACCGGCAGTCCAATAAGCTGCTCCTACGTCTGCGATCCGGGGCTGCCGTGCTGCTGCAAGTCCAGGTGGGACAGCTCCTCGGGAAAAGCGGCGTATGTCTGTGGATGCACCCGGGAAGCCGCTCCTGTGACGACCACGCCTATCAGGGCTGCGTCACATGGTCTGCCTTAAAGTGCCAGTATCGCCTGGAAAACCGAGGGCTGCTGCTGGATCTGACGCCGGAGATAGAGTTTCCCTCTTTAGCCGGCCTGCTTGAACGGCTGGATAGGGAAATTCAGACGATACTCGGAGTGTCGGCATGAAGCTGAACGATTATTCAAGCTTGCTCTCGGAGCTTAGAAAAGGAGAACGGCAAAGGGTCTATATTTTGACCGGGGAGAGGGGCCTGGGAAAACACAGCGTTTTATCCGCCGCAGCCGAAACCATCAAAGAGACCGCCCCAGATGCGACCATCCTTTCGGTCCATCCAGACGCATTCAGTTTTTCCCTCTGGCCCATGGAGGAGGCCCTCCGGCAAAGCACTCCAGATGCCGCTTTGCCCAGCCACGAGATGAAAGACGGCTTAAATTATCCGGAACAATTGATTCGGAGTATTTTGGAACTGTGCAGCGAAAAAAAACGTACTATTATCTTTTGAACCGGCTCCAGTCCTTTAACGATGATCTATGGTCGTTTACTACCAAGCTGCTCCGCCTGCTTTTAGATCCATACCGCAGCTTTAACGTCTGTTTCTGTTGCTGTCTGCACACCGACGGCGTTTTGCGCAGCCAATCCGGTACCCAAACCCGCAGTGCCGACCAGCTGATCGGGCTTTTCTCCCGGTATCCGCAGAGTACATGCTACCTGTACTTCCACCCCTGGTCTAGAGAGGGGCTCCAACGCTTTTTGGAGAATGAACTGTTTCAGGGCAAGCTCCGCATGGCTCCGGGGCAGAGGGGCCTGTTGCTTGACGCCGCCATGGGAAACCCAGCCACGCTGATCAACCTGACCGAGCGCATGAAGGCCCGAGGCCTTCTTTATGAGGAAAACGGATTCTACTGCTGCGGCAGTATAGATGGGACGGTACTGCTCACCTGCGGCCCTGTTCCGGCGACAGAGGAGTATACGCGGATGGAGCACCCGCTACAGGAATTGCTCCGCGGCTCCAGCGTCATCGGCGTGGAATTTGAGGCCCAGCTCCTTTCCGACCCGTTGGGTTTCTGGGCGGTAAAGGACAAGTTGAGACGACTCCTCTCCATTTCAAGGATCATCCAACGCAAGGTGGACGATCTGTACGAATTCGAGCATATTCGCCAGACTCTCCATCCGCGATCTTGTATCCAAAGAAGAGAGCGTCCTCTGGAACAGCCGGTTGGGCGAGTATTTCTGGAAGCTCAGCCAGCGGCAGATAACTGAGGGCGCGGTCAGCGCCAGTCTGAACAGTCTGAAAAAGAGCGCGTTTTACTACGATGAGGCCATGAACCGCGCACAGGCCATGCAGCTGTATGAGCGCCTGAGCATGGAACTCATGTCCATCATGCAATACAGGGACGCGGTCAAGGTGCTCCGCAGGATGCGTGATCTTTGTGAACTTGTCCCCGATCTTCGCACACCGAACGATTTGAACCGCACCTGGCAGCTGGAGGGAGACTGCTACCGCTATTGTTCTGATTTTTCTAAGGCGATCACCGCATACGAGACTTTTTTGGAGCGTGCAAAACTCACCAAATATGAACGGATGGACGCCCAATGCAGCTATTGTGTTGTCCTGTATGAATCGGGAGAGATCTCTCGGCCGCTGGAACATCTACGGACGCTCTTATCCGAATTGCAAAAGAGACCGGTCCCCAGGCCGCGTCCATTCTGGTCCGCACACTGTCCTGCCTGACCTCGATAGAAGAGACGCTCTGCGACCCAATGCATGAATTCCATTTTAACGCGGCCCTGGACATTGCCAAGCGGTATCATTTAGAGGACGAGTACTATGTCCTTTTGAGAAAATCTCTGATTGTGCACAAAGGGTGTTTATGGAATCAGCCTGATGGAGAGCGCACGGGTGTATTTTGAGCGGATAGGGAATCAGAAGGAGCTGGCAAGGACCTTGTGCAACCTTGCGGCGGAGCTTCTGCTCCACGGAGATCTGGAGCAGGCAAGGAGCAATTACCAGCACAGCGCCGAGATCCTTCGCAGTTTCGGAGCGGAAACAATCTATGTCCCCATCAATGGCCTGGGGGATTATTGGTGTCTGAGAGGCAATTTTGAACGGGCACTTTCCCTTTTTGAAGAGGCTTACCGAGAAGAGTACGATGCGTTTACCAGAATCGCCATCCGAATCAATCAGGCGACTGCCCACAGAAAGCTCGGACATTACGACGCCGCAGCGGAGCGGCTGGCGCAGGCAGAAAAGATTTCAAACAGCGGAGATGCCGCGGAATATGCGATCTTGCTTCCCCACCTCCTCATCGGTAAGGCACTGCTCCTTTATGACAGAGGGGAACTGGAGGAGGCCTACCCGCTTTTCCTGAAATATATCCAGGAGGATCCCAGCTTTGGCCGCCGTCGGCTGGCCCTTGCGGGACAATACATTCAAAAGATCTGCGCTTATTTTCAGCGCCCTGTCCCGGATGGCGTAGATGCTTTTGCAAAAGCGACCTCACCTGCTGACGAGCGCCTCCTCCGGCACGGGATCACCCTGATTCGATTCTCAATCACCGAGTAGCAGGATATCTCCGCAGGGCGGATTCCAAAACTGCGTTCAGCAGATCGGCATAGGACATCCCCCCTCCGGGCGGCACAAAACTCAAATGTACCGCCCCGGTTCATCGAGGGGATAGGGGTCACTTCCAGCAGATACGGAACACCGTTGTATAGTTTCAAATCAATGCGCGAGAGATCACAGCACTGGAATCCACGGTGGACCCGCAGAGCCATATCGATGATCGCTTGGTCTGTCTCTCTCCCAAATGATCTCCACTCGGTCCGGTGGTTTCCGTGCTCTTTTTCTCCGCAGTGTAAAACGGCATGATGCCACCATCCTGTTCGCAATACTCTACGATTCCCAAGACCTCTGCCTCTGCACCGGTTCGCAGGATAGGGACCGCCAGTTCATGCCCACCAATATATTCGTCACGGCGCACTTCCTGCTTGTAAGTCCGCACGATCCGTCCAACAGCGGCCAAGAACTCATCTTTATTTTTTACCAGCGACAGACCCATGCTAGTGCCTTCACGGTTAGGCTTCACCACCAAAGGATATGTGATCCCGGCCTGGGCGGAGAGAGTCTCCAGTTCGTCCAGCGTGTGAAACTGCGGCTGATAAAGGAACCCCTTAGGCGTATGTATTCCCAAGCTTTCTGCATAGAGCATGGTTATATGCTTGTCCAAAGTGAGGACCATGGCAAAGGCGTCACTCCCTGTATAGGGAAGATGAAAGATCTCGCAAAGCGCCGGCACGATCCCCTCCCGATTTCTGGACAGAAAGCCCTCGCCAAAATTCATGATGATATCAATATCTTTTAGTTTATCCTCGCGAAGCATGCGGGCAAAGCTGTGGGGCGCCCCAACGGGCAAGACATAATGACCGGACTGCTCAAGCGTGTTTTGGAGATACTGCATATCGCTCAGATAGTTAAAATCACAGAAGGTCACATCACTTGCTTCAAGCCCATAATCTTCTCTGATATCAAAAACAAGACCAATACGCATAGATCATCCCTCCCCTACCTGCCGCCGCACAAGAACGATTCATAATGGGGATGACTTCCCGTTCATGTCTTATGCTGGCTTCAGAAACTGATTAAACGATTGATAATAAGAGATTATCCTCACTCCTACAACAAAGACGGGTATGCCAAACCGATGGCATACCCGTCTTTGTCACGCAAAATGTATTTTATTTCTGGGGTGTTTTCTAATAGAATATCCCGCTGTTTTTACCAGCCACATGGGTGTAGATTTGTGTCGTCAAAATGGAGCTATGCCCGAGCAACCGTTGAATATATCGAATATCTACGCCTTCTTCCAGTAAAAGTGTAGCGAAGGAATGCCGAAACATGTGCGGCGTGATATGGCTCTCCACGCCCGCCAGTCTGCAGTACTTATTAACGATGCTTCGAACGGATTGATCGGATAAGGGTTTGTGCAGTCTATTTACAAAAAAGCACCACTCTGCGTTATGACATCTTTGTACGCCTCTTGATAACAGTGGAGTGCACCCAAAACATTTGGATTTGCGATTTGCACAAAACGCTCCTTGGCACCCTTGCCGTAGATTTTAATTTCCCCTTCTTCTAAACGAACATCATCGTACCCAAGTGTGCACAACTCTGATACTCTGACTCCAGTTGCAAATAGGAGTTCCAGTACAGCGATATCCCGCAAGGTTCCATCCCGTTGTATTTGTGACCTTGCGGTTTCCTTTTGCTGATAGGCGGATGCCAAAATGGATGAGATCACCGAAAGCGGAATTGTCCTTGGCAGGATCACCGGGATAGCTAATTTGATCCGAAGTTTTGAAAACGGATTTTCCTGTACCAGCCCTTCATACTCCAAGTAGCCAAAAAACGCTTTGATACTGGCAATTTTGCGTCGGATTGTTTTCGGCTTATATTGCTGGTGTAACCTGGAGATATATGCCATAATCTCGTTTCGTGTGAACTTAAAGTTCTTTTGGCCTGCAAGTTCTAAAAATTGAGCCAAGTCGATTCGATAGGCTTTTATCGTCTTTGGGTCAAGCCCTTTTTGATACTGACAGTCCAGTAAATACTGAGAAATCCACTGTTGTAAGTCACACATTTGTGATGCCTCCTTTCTGGTATGGAGACATTATCATACAATACAAAGGAATCTAACGCAAAAGACAAATTCCCTTATTTTATACTTCATTGCTTTTGAAATTCCACGCGATTAGGTTCCATGTTCTTCGCCTCCTTTGCAAAGCGCAGACAGGCGCAAAGGAATGATTAGAAGCACTTATGTGTTTTGACCATTTATCATTGTGGCTGTAATATCCCAATACAAGGCAAATAAAGAACTGCCCCCGGAAGGGAGCAGCCCGTAACAAATTTGCAGTTGGCAAACCATTCATGCGTCTTATGACGCAACTGTATTAGGCCCTTATAGGGCGGCTGGTGTAAGCCACCGGCTCTGCCGGTGTTCTTGACTCGTTGACCAAAACATGGCCCCAAATGTCTACTACTTAGGGCTATACTTGGTCTATTGCCTTACCCACTGCTTTTATTACGCTTAAACATCTTTATTCAACGGTTGGTAAGACAGCCATGGGGGGATAGAAAGCATGGGGCGGCCATGGCCCGCCGGAACAGATGATATGTGGCGGTAAAGTAGCAGAGCAGCAGAAGAAGAAAGCTGCCATAGGTCAGCGCGGAGAGAAGGAACATGCGGGACAGGGGCAGGTAAGCGGTAAAATCCTCGTAGTTGATCCCGATGAAAAAACCAAGATGCCCAGGCTGCACAGCACAGCGGCGGCCACAGGCAGGCCGAACCAGAAGAGCATCTGCCGCCGGATCACCTGGTCCCGGTCCTCTGCCGCCATACCCAGGTGGATGGCAGTTTGAAAGCGCCGCCGCTGCTGGCGGGCATCGGTGAGCTGCTGGACAGCCAGCAGGGTGAGGCAGCTGATCATCAGGATGCCCCCGGCGTATGTGCCGACCAGGGACAGCAGGAGCAGGTTGGAGACGCCTTCGTTGGCCTGCAGGGTGTGCAGACGGACGTAGAGGTTTTCCGGGGCGAAGCGGCCTAAGCTCTGCTGGTGGGCGGCGGCGATCTGGTCAAAGGACTGGGCGAAGGAGTAGGAGAGAGGCTGTGCCGTGTTGGCGGCGTAGAAGGTGGTGGCCATGGTCAGTCCCTGGCAGGCGGCGTCGGGCAAAATATAGACGCCTCTGTCTGGCTGGTGAACAGGGAGATTCCCACGGAGTCCTGGCAGTCCAGTGCCGGCGCTTTGTGCAGGCGGGAGCCGCCGGCGGTCAGGACGGGGGCTGTCTGCTGAAACCCGTCGATGGTGGAGGCGGGGGGGGTGTTGCTCCAGGCCACGCCGTATTGATCTGCGGCCAGGGAAAGGGGCGGCAGGCCCGAAAGGGCGCGTAGCTGGTTGTAGGAGGAGAGGGAGACCGCCAGCAGAGGCAGGTCCCGGTCCTTGCACTTCAGGTCCTCCCGGCGCAGAAGGTAGAGGGCGCCGCTGGCGGTGCCGGTGACGGGGTAGCCCCCTGGTTGAGGGTGTCGGTGAGAAACTGGTCATCCAGCGGGCCGGTGGGCAGGGCGTCCTCCTGGGCGGTGTATATGGTGCCCACTTGGACCTCGTAGACCGACAGGACCTGCTGGTACCCTTGAATCCGGACCGCCAGCAGGGGAGGAGGGTAAAAGCAGACCAGGGCGGCGGTGAGCACCACGGTAATCACGCCCATGGTTTTGGCCCCGCTGCCCAGACGGCTTTTCAGCTGCCCCAGGAGAAAGAGGTTGCGGTAATACCGGGGCTTGGGTGGGCGCAGGGACCGGGATAGGCTCCAGGAGAGGGTGCTGAACAGCCCCACCAAGGCGAACACCACCAGCAGCAGGGCCAGCAGAGGGGGCATGGTGAGATAGGCTTGGAGTGCGCCTTGGCGTACCAAAGATTTCATCAGTGGGTACAGAGCCAGTAGGCCGCCCCCTGCCAGCAGCGCGCCCAGGGAGAGCAGGAACAACGGGCGCTCTCCGCCTCCGTTGCGGCAGGCCCGAAGAAACCAAATCCCTGTAACCAGGTTCCACAGGGCGGCGCCCAGGACCAACAGCAGGGCCAGCAGCCAGGGCAGGGGAAAGGACAGGCGGCTCAGAAGGGAGAGAATCAGTCCTCCGGCGGCGGTGGAGACCAGGAGAACAGCGGGAATCCATCCCCGCATCTGGGTGCGGAGGGGAAGGACTCTGTCTTCCGGTCAGCCTGCAGCATGGACAGCACGGGAAGCCGCCGCACCAGAACCAGGTTGCGCAGGCCCACCACCAAAAAGATCCCGCCAAAGAACAGGAGAGTCTGGGCAAGGGTATCTGGAAAAAGGCCGGGCTGGAGCCGGTAGGATTCTCCAAAGGCCCGAAAAACCGCGAAACTGGCCAGTTGGGAGAGAAAGGCCCCCAGGGCGATCCCCGCCAGGATGGCCAGAGAACCGAGGAGCAAGGTTTCCCCGAAAACAGGAGGGCCACAGTCCGCCGCTCCATGCCCAGAATGGTCTGCACGGCGAAGGACTTCTGCTTGGCGCGAAGAAGGTGGGCGTTGACATAGCTCAGGAGGAACAGCAGCAGTAGGCCGAGCACGGGGATGGCCACCTGCATCCCGCGCTCCAGAAGCTCCAGATGGATCGAGCGGGGGAGGGCGGCCTGGTAGTGGGAGCTGGACAGGGAGAGAAAGCCGTAGAACATGCCCACGGACAGAATCAGTGTGACCAGATAGATGCCGTAATCCCGGGCGGACCGGTGTACGTTCCGCAGGATCAGCTTGCACAGCATAAAATCACCTCCTGGAGAGCATGGTAGCAGAAAGGGACGGGCGTTTGTATGGGGTTTTCTTACAAAGTTCTAACAAAATTGGAAGAAGTAAGAGGGGGCAGAGGAAAAACAGCGCCCCTGGATGCAGGGGCGCTGGAGAAGGAATCACGCGGCCGCAACATCGGCTAAAAATTGCGTCCAGGTGTCGGGGTGCTCCACAAAGAACAGGGGACAGGCCTTGCCGGTCACATCATAGTGACGGATCACCCGATCCCGGCCGATCCCTGCGGTGTCACAGAGCCAGGCGGTGAGACGGACCAGGGTATCGTAACTGGCCTGGGTAAACTGGCCCGAGGCGTCGGGGGTGGCAGACTTCGATGGAGATGGTGTCCCGGTTGCGCTCGTTGGTGGCGGAGGACTTCTCCTCCAGGGGGATGCACTGGAGCACCTCTCCGTCCAGCCCCACCAGGAAGTGGGCGCTTACCTGGGTGTCCGGCTGGGCGAAGTAGTTCCGGTTGGCCTGGGCGGTGGTGCCGGGGTTGCCCACGTAGTGGATGACGATGTCTGTGACCTTCTTCATGGGCTCTCCCCGGCGGGCGGCGCCGTTGACGGGGATGATCTGGACATCCACCCAGTCGGGAAGGGAGACGGACTTCAGGTGGCGCATCTGACCAGAGCCCAGATGGGAAAAGCCCACGGCGATGACCAGAGCGGCGGCAAGCAGAAGAAAGAGGGGCCAGCGCCGCTGGCGGCGGCGACGGCGGCGGGAGGGGCCCGTGTGATCTGTGTTTTCATGGGGAAATCTCCTTGGTTATTTGAGCTGTTTGTGTTGATAGGTTTTGTAGAGGAGGGGATAAAGAGAAGGGTCAGCACGGTATAAAGGACCAGCAGAATGGGAATGGCCCCCATGACAGAGTCCCCAGTTGGTAGAGGTCGAAATACGCCAGGTCCCGGTTGATCTGCAGCAGCTTATCGGGCAGCAGCCCCAAAATGTTGCTGAGTAAGGTGTTGATATCCCCCAGCATCAGGGCGGGCAGGAAGATCACTGCGAAGGGCAGCACGGCGGCCAGCACCGTGGAGCCGCTCTTGGCGGAGACCCACATGGACAGCAGGCCCAGAAACAGGGTGCCGAGATATCCACCCAGGGCAATGAGAAGAGCCCCCTGGCCCAGGGTGAGGTTGTACAGGGATTTCCAGGCGTACAGCTGCACCGGGCAGCCCGCCCCGTCGGCCCCCAGGAAGGCCAGGGTGATTCCCCGAAGAGGAGGAAGGGCACCCAATAGAGCACGGTGAGCAGGAGAAGACCGGCGCCCACCTTGGCAGAAACCCCTCTGCCCCGGCCGTGGAAAGTGGTGAAGAAGATGGCGTCGGTTTTCCACTGGCCCTCCTGGGAAAAGATGCCCGAGACCAGAAAGCAGGCGAAGAGGCACAGAATGATAATGACTGTGGGGAAAACTCATAAAACTGCTGCCAGCCTGTGGTGCAGTCCACGTACATGGGGGTCTCCAGCGCCTGGTACTGCTGGACCAGGTAGTTCTGCTCGGCCTGGGAGAAGGCGAAGGCGTTGTCCTCCAGCCACTGCTGGAGCAGACGGACCCGGTTGGCGTAAAAGTCAGGGGCATCCTCCGGGGTGAGGGTGTCGGCGGTGAAGTAGTCGAAGGCCTGGAAATCCTCGGAATAGGCGCTGTTCAGCAGGTCCCGAATTGCCTCAAAGGCCTGCTGCCGGTGAAAGGCCATGTCCTGCCGGACGACGTCCTCGGACTGGGCGTCGGGGGAGGTCCGCACATCAAGTTGGCCTGGATGGCCCGGCGGAGCTGGGCCTCATCCAAAGGACCGGCCCAAGCTTTTTGGTCAGCCCGGAGCTGGCGCACGGCGGACAGGCCGTACTGGGTCTGTCCTTCCTCGTCGGTGTAGCGGACATGGCAGGCGAAAAAGGTGGACACGGCCACCAGCACTGCCAGAAGCAGAAGGGCCGCCTTGCCGCTGGGGCGGGCAAAGAGTTTACAGAGTTCATAGCGCAGCATCGGTTTCACCTGCCGTTTCTCCAAAGTAGTGGAGGAAGAGGTCCTCCAAGGTCATCTCCGCCGGGTGGGCCTCCGGCGTGGGGGGCGTCTGGGAGAGCACCCGCAGCTGGACCCCTGGGGGAGGGTTTTGAGGTTGACCACGGGATACTGGTGGAGAAGCTGGTCCGCCTGGGCCCGGGGACGGTGCAGGTCCACACCTGGGTGGGGGCCGCGGCCAGCAGCTGCTGGCTGGTGCCGTGGTGAACCAGGGAGCCGTCCTTCATCAGGAGGATTTGGTCGGCGATGTACTCCACATCGGAGACGATGTGGGTGGACAGCAGGACCAGGCGGTTTTCCGCCAGCTCGCTGATGAGGTTGCGGAAGCGGATGCGCTCCTTGGGGTCCAGACCGGCGGTGGGCTCGTCCAGGATGAGAATTTTGGGGTCGTTGAGCATGGCCTGGGCGATGCCCGCCCGGCGCTTCATGCCGCCGGAGAGCTTTTTCATTTTCTGCCGCCGGACCTGGGTGAGCCCCACCTGCTCCAGCAGGTTTTGCATCCTCTGCCGGGCGGTGGCCGGGCGCAGGCCCTTGATGGAGGCGATATAGAGCAGATAGTCCTGGACAGAGAAGTCGGGGTAGTAGCCAAAGTCCTGGGGCAGATACCCCAGCAGATTTCGATAGGCGCTGCCCAGGGAGAAGATGTCCTGCCCGTCCCAGGTGATGGTCCCCGAGGTGGGGGTGAGGAGGGTGCAGAGCATCCGCATGAGGGTGGTTTTGCCGGCGCCGTTGACGCCCAGCAGGCCGTAGACACCGGTGTCCATGGTGTAGGACAGGTTGTTTACGGCGGGAAAGGATGAAAAGGTCTTTGTGAGACCGTCAAGGATCAATGCCATACAGGGATACCTCCCAAATTGTTTCACAGGTGTTTTGCAGCTTGCGGATGGCGTAGAGAAAGTAGACGGTGGCCAGCAGAAGCATCCCCAGCCACATGGGCAGGGAGATCATCCGGTAGACCTGGTCACTGAGGATGAGCAGCACCCACACCGCGGTCCAGGCCAGGCAGAGGGGCAGCGCCGCGTAGCAGACGGTATCCCGCCGGTGGGACAGGGTGCGAAGACAGATACAGCCGGTGACCAGGAACGGGAGCAGAAAATTGATGATGAGGTCCCGCAGGGTGGCCTGCCCGGCCAGCAGGGCGGCGGAGAAGAACAGGGTGAGCAGAGCCAGGTCCACCAGACCAAACAGAACCATCCGGGCGGCGTAAATTTGCCGCAGGGAGTAGTAAGCGGTGCACTCGATTTCCAAGGCGCCGCTGGACCGGTTTTTCCACAGCTCGGGCAGGACCAGCACCACAAACAGGGGAGCCAGGGTGCCCATGGCCCGCTGGACCTCATAGGCGGTGCCGGCGGACTGGAGCAGCCACCAGAGCAGGACCAGCACCGCCCCTGGAGCAGCCACCAACGCTTGTGGAGGAACTGGGCCTGCTGGCGGAGAAATTCCAGCTGGGACAGGGGCGGGAGGCCTCCCGCTGGCGGAAGGCCTGGGTGGCGGCCCGAACGGTGGCCTGAACGGCCTCCTCCCGGGGCTGTGGTGTGGGAAGGGTGTCAAAGGGGGACGTTTCATCAAGGCGCCTCCTTTCTGAGAAACTGCGCCAGGAGCTCTCTGGCTTTGCGGATACGGTACTTGACCAAGGGGAGACCGATGCCCAGAATTTTGGCGATTTCCCGCTGCTTGCGTTCCTGGAGGAAAAAAAGAGCACCGCGGCGGGCTGAATCTCCGGCGGCAGGACGCGAAAGGCGTCCTGCAGGTCCAGGCGGGTGTCCAGGGTGTCCAGCGGGCGGTCCGCCGGTTCGGGCAGGTCGGCAAGGGGAGTTCCGACTGCCGACGGTAATGGTCCCGGCACAGGTTCCCGGCAATGACATAGAGATAGTTGGCCGCTTTGCCGTAGTGCTTGTATCGGTCCAGGGAGGCGAAGAACCGGGCAAAGGTCTCTTGGGTGAGGTCCTCCGCGTCGTGGATTTCCTGGAGGTGGTAGTGGCAGTATTGCAGGATGCTGGGGTAGTATTTCCGAACAAAGCATTCGATGGCCTCTTCCTCCCCCGTTTCATCTGGGAAAGCAGCCGGAAATCTGCGTCCATGGGAGTCCCTCCTTTCTGGTCAAAGTAGAAAGCGCTTTCTGCATAGTATAACGCGGGGGAAAGGCAAAGGATAGCGGCGGGAGGAAAAAATGTTCAAAAAAAGGGGAAGCAAAGAAAAGGGAACCCCCTTCCGCACAGCTGCGCGGAAGGGGGTTCGTTGAAACAAGAGGGTTATCCTTGTCCCAAATTGACAATTTTCCAGTGTCCTCCATTAGAGCGAGCAACGTACCATTGGTAATCATAAGTATCATTAGGGTTAAAGCCATTTTTGGGGGCAAAGAAATCATCTGTGGTAAAAGTTGAATGAAAAACAACTCCCTCGTCAGCATTGTATTCTGCTGCCCAGTTCCAGGTATCTGAAGAGGCATAAGCATCAACATACTGTAATTTTGTCATCGTGCAGCCGGAAAAACCGTACTTGAAACGGCGGAGCACAACATCCGCCGCGTCCTGAATTTCCTCCTGGGTGAACTGTTCAGAGGGAGCGGATTTGAACTGAAAATCCTTCGACAGTGTTCCCCGAACAGGGTCCAGAAGAGAAGGAAGCCCAGCACCAAAAGGGGCAGGAGGATGAAGAGGGGCTTTAGGGCGGTCAGTTCTTTTTTTCATAAATATAGCTCCTTTCCAAGACGCTGATGTTCCCTCGCGGCGTTGTGGCAGACCAGGGAGATATCTGCCTGGATTCATGGCTGATGGGAGTTTCGGTCATGCGGACGCACGTTTGCCGTGATGTGCCGAACCCCATGCCAAACGAGGCTGAGGAGGACTGCGATCCCTGTGGAAAGGCACAGGGTGGCTGCGAACAACAGCAGCATCCCGGACATGCCCAGATGGAACCGGGGGAACTGGCGTAGATAATAGATCACCAACACATGGTTATAGTAGATCCCCATGGCGTGCCGGGAAAAGAACGAGACGACCCGTCCTGCTCCCGGGCATGCCCTGAGCCACTCCCACACCCCTATGCCGCAGAAAAAGGCCAGTAGGGTGGCTGCCAGCAGAGCGGGACGAATGGCGTGGAGGATGCTGAGCCGATGGGACAAGGCGCAGTACAGACAGGCAAACACAGCGGAAATAAGCAGAAGGGGAAGGGCCGCTTTTTTTGCACTGAACCCGCAGATGGGAGCGATCCAACCGCTGTAAGCACATGCCGGCGACAAAGTAAAAGCTCCAAGTGGGAAAGAGCATCCACAGGTGGGCCGGAAGGGAGAATGGGAGCAGCTCCAGATCATGAAGGAGATATCCCCCTTGCAGCAGGAAGGTGACCATCAGGGCCCAGGCGGCACTTTGGACCGGCGCCCGGTTCACCCACCGCCGCAGCAGGGGGTAGAGGAGATAGCATTGGAAGAGGATGGGGATGAAATAGAGATGGGGCGCCCCCCTGGCCGGTGAGCAGTTCCCGCAGCAGCCAGGGAGGGTTTCCCAGCTGGCCGCCCCAAGTGTGCAGGTCAAAGCCTGTGTTGGCGAGGGCATAGAGCAAGACCCACCCAAGGTAAGGGGGCAGCACACGGGCGCTGCGGGTCCGCAGGAAGGTCAGGTAGGGGACCTGTCTGCCCGTTTGCTCCAGAGAGAAGCCGGAGAGAAGGAGAAAGAGGGGAACGCTGAACCGGGCGGCTTGGTTGAGGAGAAAGGCCAGATTCATCCCCAGGAAGAGGTGGCCGGTCTCATAGGAGAGGTAGGTGCTGCTGACGTGGATGCTGATGACGGCCAGCATGGAGACGAGCCGGAGAAAGTCAATTTCCAGCAGCCGGGCTGTCCCTCGGGGCCTGCCGCCTGTTTTGCCCAGGGCAGAGGTGGTTTGAGAGGGGGCGCAGGGGACGTCAAGGGGAGGGGGTGTACCCCCCTTTTCTCTGTTCAGTTGTGTTAAAAATGGAAATGATCATGATATGTGTGTTATAGAGCGCAAAGAGAGTGGATTGCCGGGGCCTGCCCTCTTTGCTGGTGACGGTTGGGCACGGTTCAGCACCGTTTCACAGGGGGCATTTGAGGGTGCTCTACCAATAAGACGAATGAGGGAGGGGGAAATAAGACACAAAGTGAGAAAATTTGTGGAAGTTTTTTCGATTTTTGGGCACCGCTGGGGACCGTTGCGGGAGAATGGCCAGCCTCCCTTCCGCAAGGCGGCGCGGAAGGAGGCTGAAAAAGCGGGAGAAAATTAGGCGGTCAGGGTAAAGCTGTCCAGCAAAAGCTGTTCTTCCGTGTCAGGGATTGCGTCTGCCTGGAAAAAGAGGTCATAGAACGCATCGCCCTTGGGGAAGAGGTAGTGGATGGTTTCCGGCTCGTCTCTGTCCGGCCAAGGAACGAGAGAAAGGCTGAGATATCCATCCTCCCCATAGGACTCAAACATGTGGTCCACGTGTCCCTCCGGAGCGACCAGCTGTAAAATCTGGTTCAGTTCCTTTTCCGCGTGCCCGTCACCGAGAGAATCCAGGTCCAGCGCCGCTGCGTTTTCATAGGCAATGACGGCCACACCGCCCACCTCCGTGCCGTCCAGGAACAGCGTAAGGGTGTTGTTTTCCTGCTCTTTGGCGGTGATCGTGGCGGGCAGGGTCAGGAATAGGCCTCCGTCCCCGCGGTTTTCGCAGCGGTCTCCCCCTTCTCCTCCTCCGCTTGGGCCGCACAGGCACAGCATGTGAGAAGAAGTGCCGCGGAGAGGGCCAGGAGGGGAAGTTTTTTTCGTCCATCGGTTTGGCATAAAAAGCACCGTCCTTTCTGATGGGTTCAACTATAAAACGATTGAGAGGAGCGATTTGTGACACAAGATGGGAAAATTTGTGGAAAATTTTGCACGGCGCGATGGAGGACGTCTCTTGAAAAGGGGAAAGGTTATCCCTGCCCACTACTCACGATCGTCCAATGCCCGCCATTTGACCGGGCCACACGCCAAGACCAGTCTTGGTAGTTGCTGTTTGCGTTCAGGTGACTTTGCTCGGCGGTGTCATCGGTGACGAAGTCACAGGTGAAATAGAGGCCCTGATCCTTGTCATATCGTTCGGCCCAGTTGTCCTTTTCGCTGGAAGAAGCACCATCTACATACCGAAGTGTGGTCATGGTGGCGCCGCGGAAGTCTTTGAAGCTTCGGACGACCGCGTCTGCCGCGTCTGAAATCTCCTGGGGGTATAGGTCTGGGAGGGCTCTGTGACGAATTGGAAGTCCTCTGCCAGCTGCCCACCCCCAATATTTCGGTACAGGCTAAACAGACCGACAGACAACACCAAGGCCAGCAGAGTGAGGGAGACGGTGTGGTGTTTTTTCATAAGAAACGACCTCCTGTTTGTTTTGTTGGTGTTCTACTGATAAAACGAATGAGGAGGGGAAAATATGACAGGAAGCACCCCACTTTTATCGAATGCTAAGGTTATTTTAATTACTCCCGTCCCCAGATACGAACCCGGGGACGGGAGCACATGGATGATAGCGCGAAGACCTGATGCAAGGAAGAGAACTGGTTTCCTTTCCTTGAGAGAGAAATCATGGTGTATCGGAGTCCACTTTGATGGACGATATTTCTTTTACAGAAATATCATGTTCAAATGGAAAATAGCGGACGCCTTGATGATCCATGAAATAGGGTTCCGTATCCTCTAATAAATTGTTGAGCAAAATTTCTTCACCGCTATGATACGCAATCGTAATGGTGGGAAGGTCTGAAACCGACTTGTATTTCTCAGCCGGACAGACAATCCCCCATGGAGTTACCTCGGGTATAGGTGTCTGGTTTCGCAGCAAAGCATCCTCTTTTACGCGGCGCATGAGGAAACTTGAGGCAGGATGGCTGGGATTTTCTTGTGGCACATCAAGTGATACATACAAGAAAGGGGAGCTGTTATCCGGCAAATCGGTACGATATACATAAGTGGTGGAGGATGGATTGGCTCTAAATTTCCGGATCAAATGATCTGGATGGTGGGACAGTGTACCGGGGCTGTTGCTGCTCCTGTTTTGTGAAGCGGCATACGCGCTATTTATGGTGTCTGGAACAGACACAGAATAAAAACAACCGGCTTCCGTTGAAATAGCATAGTCCAAGGTCACTGTATTTCCATTCTCAAATCGTAGTTTTGAGGTTGGTACTGTATTCAAGGGGCCATTCTTGACCAACAAAAGATCAAAAAAACGAGGATGACAACAGAAAAGATGCCAATACAAACCCTTATATGTTTTGTTTTCATGAGAAGATTCCGTCACCTCCTGAACGGTCATTTCTGATCACTGCATTTGTTTTTCGGCTTATTGGTTTGTCATAAAAAGCACCGTCCTTTCTGGTGTGTTCAACTATAAAACGATTGAGAGGGGCGATTTGTGACACAAGATGAGAAAATTTGTGGAAAATTTTGCACGGCGCAATGGAGGCAGAAAGAGACGTCCTCTCAGGCCGCTGCGCCGGAGGACGTCTCCAGAAAAAGGGGAAAGTTACCCCTGTCCGTGGTTTACAACCTTCCAATGTCCGTCGTCTGACCGGGCAACATACCAGTTCCACCCCTGATAGGTGCTGTTGGGATTCAGGCTGCTCTTGTTGGGGAGATCGCCGGTGGTGAAGTCTGAGACAAAATGGATGCCTTGCTCCATGCCGTCTTTCTCCGCCCAGTTGTCCTCTTCGCTGGAAGAGGCAACATACTGCAACTTTGTCATGGTGGCCCCGGAAAAGCCTTTGAAGTAGTGCAGGACCGCGTCTGCCGCGTCCTGTATCTCTTCGGGGGTATAGGTCTGGGAGGACCCGGTTATGAGCGAAAAGTCGTCAGAGGTCTTCCCAGGAAAGGGGAAGTTATGGGTCAGGATGGTGAAACCGACAGCCAGTAGCAGGGCCAGCAGAATGAGGGAGATGGTGTGGTGTTTTTTTCATAAGAAACGACCTCCTGTTTGTTTTCATGAGAAGATTCCGTCAGCTCCTGAACGGTCATTTCTGATCACTGCATTTGTTTTTCGGCTATTGGTTTGTCATAAAAAGCACCGTCCTTTCTGGTGTGTTCAACTATAAAACGATTGAGAGGGGCGATTTGTGACACAAGATGGAAAAATTTGTGGAAAATTTTGCACGGCGCGATGGAGGCAGAAAGAGACGTCCTCTCAGGCCGCTGCGCCGGAGGACGTCTCTTGAAAAAGGGGCGGTGTTTCTGTTTTCAGGATGTTGCGGTTCCACTGTGTTAAGAGTAGCGTGCGACATCCCCGATGACGGATGGTATATCATCGATTTTCTCAAACTCGAACCGTTCTCCCTGGATGGTGATGGCAAAGCCCTTGCCGTCATAGGTGAATTCCTGGTCGGGGATACGATCTCCATAGTTGGAACTCTGACAGGAGATTAAATACGAATCTCCCTTTTGCTGTCGCACCTCACCGAGTATAAAGCAGTCATTTTTTTGGTCCGCGTAGTAAACCTGATTATTTTGGTCTACTGCTAAAATCTTTTTGAAATTCTGCTTCGCCAGAGGTATAGGTTCCACAAATGGTTTCTGGGGTAGAAGAGGAGTTGTTGGTACAGCCGACCAGAAGAGCCAGCATTGTCAAAAGGCATAACGAGGTGAGGATGCGATGCTTCTTACTGTTCATACAAGTCTAACCTCAAAGTAATTCCGAGTTGGTGTTACAACGGTATTATAACCTTTAAACCACCATTTAGAGGTTCCAATCAAGCGTTCATAGTTGGCATATCTTTTTTTGCAGGTAAGATCCCTATAAACGAAAAGTTTGCAAGGCTTATTCACGGGAGCGCTGACAAAGTAACCGGCTGTACCCCCTGTGGAGCCGACAGAGACACTTGTAGAAATGGGTCCCCAACCTAAATTCAAGTTAAGGGTCACAGAATTACCAAAACCTCCATCGACCCAATAAAATCCGCCGCCATAAGAAGGAAATACTGTGCCATTAGAAGGTTGTCCCTTAGCGTAACCAATGGGGTGTTTGACTAACGTTTGTGTGTTGACGAGTTCTCGCTTGGCTTCGACATCATGTGCCCTTGGGCTTATCGTTGTAGAACCGTCTTCAATTCCATCTGCAGAGGCGGATACTGATATCGCCATAGAGAAAACAAAAAGAAACGACAATATTACGGATAAAAGTTTTCTTTTCATAAAAATTCCTCCTTTTAATTTGTAATCCATTCCATGGGGCTTTACGACAACTGGCGAGAATATAACTATTCTCTGGGTGGTTACGAACAGGTTCTTGTCACAGACTTCTGGGGCTGCTTGACGCCGTTGACAGTGTAGTCCACGGTCAGCTTGTAGGTCTTGCCTTTGGAGACGGTGGCGGTTTTGGTTGTTTGGATTTTCCCGGTTCCCTTGATTGTCCAAGTTTTTAGGCAAGTTTTTCCGGTCCAAAGCTTGGCGGTTGCCGAGAGAGTATCCGAACTTCTGTCTCCGCGGACGATAATCCGGCAAGATGCGGTGGTCCCACTAAAAGAGAGAGACGGCTGTGCGGCGGGGAGCATCGCAGGGCCGGAGGCCTGGGCGGTGATGCCCAAGAGCATCACCAGGATCAGAGACAGTGCCAGCAGTTGTTTTCTCATACAAATCACCTCCCTTCATTTCGTGTTCAGCTACTGTAACGAATGAGGGAGGTGATTTGTGACACTAAATTTGAAAATTTTTCAGAAAATATTATTTTTCTTCTCGAATGACGTTTTCTGCCATATATATCAAAGTATCTTCTTCTAAGTAGGCGGACAAAGTGAGCAAGGCTTTTGTTTCAGGGTCCGTCCAGACCAGTGTGTTGGAGTGGGTTCCTGTATTATCAAAATAATAATCTGCGGGGGTTCCGTTGATTGAAACTGTCTTTTGCTCCATCTCATCTACGAAGAAAAGGGAGAGCATAGATTCAGTGTCTTCTGTTACATACTGATAGGAAAAACTTAAATATTCTCCGGCCTCGTTTTCATAGAGTTCATCTCCTGTGGTTTCAGCTTCATAACGGTCTGTTTCCCAGTATCCAGACGGAATTTCAGAAAGCCGATAACGGTGTGTTGCCTCCGAGACATCGTTGTGGAATCGATAATCGACGGTGCCTCCAATTTGTTCAGATAACCACCCAAAGAATGCCTCCCGTGCCTGGGCATTGGTGGACAGGAAAATCGTTCCCCCAGCAGGAAGAAGCAGGCCACGCCCTTGAGGACCCGGTACACCGGCGCGCGTTTTCGTCTGCGCAGGAGGGCCTCCATTCTGTTCAGAAAGGCGGGGAGAAGGTGTGATGACATTGGTCCGGGTCGGGGAGGCTCTGGTCCAGCAGAGCGCCGGCGTCCCCGGACGGCCTGGCGCAGACGGTCCTCTGAAATCATAAAATTCCCTCCTCTCGGCACAGTTCTTCCAGGCGGTCCCTGGCCCGCTGCTCCAGCTTGCGGGCGGCGGGCCAGGAGATGCCCATGAGTTCAGCCACCTCCTTGGTGGAGTAGCCCAGCTCGTGTTTCAAACGGAGAAATTCCCGGTACCGGGCGGGCAGCTTCAAAATGCACCGGGTCAGCCCGTCCTCCGGTTCGTAGGCGGGGCGAGGCCCGTGGTCTCCTCCCAGAGAATTTCTTCCTTGCGATGGGTTTTCTTGCGGTATAGGTCGATAGCTTTGTTCTCAACTATAGTAACGAGGAAAGCCTTGGTTTTGTGACGCTCCAGACGAGAAAATTTTTTGATATGTTCCGCCACGGACAAAAACGCGTCGTGGACCGCGTCCTCGGCATCCTGCTCGTTCTGGAGAATCTGGTTGGCCACGTAGAACATCAGACCCCGGTAGGTCTCATACAGGGTGATGAATTGGTCCCGGTCCTCTGGGGCGTCGATGACTTGCAGATAGATCAACATGGCCCGTACCTCCTTGGGGTTGATGTCACAGCATGGCGGAGACCCGCTGATGCATGTCATAAAGTTCCTCCACCATCTCCCGGATGATCTGGGCGGCGGGTTTCACGTCGTGGATGCGGCCCAGAACCTGGCCTATGGCGATCTGGGCGGCCTGGGGCTCGTCCTGCTCGTAGGCGGCTTTGGTCACGGTGCCCCGGATCAGAGGGTAGAGTTCGTCAAAGGTGGGGTGGTGCTGTTCAAAGGCGATGATGTCCAGGGCCCCTGGGTTTTCAGGGAGCGCAGGGCGTTGCGGATGCTGGTCTGGGTGAGGACGGTGTCGGTCTCCCTGGCGTCGATGACCGTTTGGCGCAGTCGGGGCCCGATGTCTGTCTCCTGGGCCATGAGGAACCGAGTGCCGACCATAACCCCGTCCAGGCCGGCAGCCAGGGCGGCGTACAGGGGCCGGCCGTCGCAGACGTCGCCGGCCCCCACCACGGGGAGGGTGCATCGCTCGGTGGTCAGGGGCCACTGGACCAGGAGCCCACCCCGGCCATGCCCGGGTGGCCGCCCCCTCATACCCCACGATACACACCGCGTCGCAGCCCACCTCCTGGGCGGTGTGGGCGAAACGGGAGTCGGGAATCTTGTGCATGACCAGGCAGCCGGCCCCCTTCAAGGTGTCCATAAACGGCTTGGGGAACTGCCGGCGGTCTCCACAATGCGGACCTTTTCCTCTGTGATGGCCTGGAGAAAGCCCTTGATGGGGCGTCGGGCTTGGTATCCGGCAGGAGGGAGAGGTTGACGCAGAAGGGTTTGTCTGTGAGGGTTTTCAGCAGCTGAATGTCCTGCTGAAAGGCCTCCGGCGTGTCATAGGTGGTCATGTTGATGGTGCCCAGGCCCCCGGCGTTGGAGACCGCGGCGGCCAGCTTGGGCTTGGAGAGCCACTGCATGGCGCCTTGAATGATGGGATACTGAATGCCGAACAGGTCGGTGATGCGCGTTTTCATGGTGCTTCCTCCTGGATGGAATGAAATCTGAGGAGGCACGGGCGCGGGACATGTGATCTTGTCCATGGTACCCAATTTGCCGGTGAAAGTCAATGCGGACGGTGGGCCGGGCAGGGCCGTTTCTGACGGAGAAGGTTGTGATACTGCCTAATTCGTCGGCGGGAAATAAAATAAATTATAGGGGAAATGGCAAAAACAGGTTTGACAGCGTCTCTGGATGGGAGTATAATACACCATAGATTCTACTGGAAGCGTGAAAGGGAGGAACCAATATGGAATTCAAAACCGCCACCATGGCCGACTTTGATGTGGCCTTTGACTACATTGAGAAACTGTGGACCTATAATACCTATGACAAGGAAGTCATCCGCAAGGTGTATGCCGATGTGCTGGCCGATGAGAACAGCTTTGCCTTTTTCCTCATGGACGGGGATACCTACCACGGCTTCTGTCACGGGGCGTATTTCAACACCTTCTGGCTGTCCGGCATGACCTGCTACGTCTCCAGCATCATCACCAATGAGGACGAGCGGGGCAAGGGGTGCGGCGTGAAGCTCATGGACCACGCCAAGGAACTGGCCAAGGCCAGAGGCTGCAAGGCCTTGGTGCTGGACTCCGGTATGCCCCGGACCCAGGCCCACCGGTTCTATGAGATCTACGGATTTGAAAAAAGCTGCTACGGCTTTGACTATTATCTGGAGCCGTAAACGAGGAAACCTGCCGAGAAAAAACCGGCACCTCCCGCCAGGGAGGTGCCGGTTTTTCGGGGTTCCATACCGGGTTTTCCCCGATGTACCTTTACAAAAAAAAGAAATCCCTTTAGAATAGAAGGGGATGGATATGGACACCCTCTCAGAAAGGAGCCCCCTTATGAGTTTTCGAAGAATCGAATATTTTTTATCGGTGGCCAAACACCTGAATTTTACCAAGGCTGCCCGGGAATGCTATGTGGCACAGGCGGCCATCAGCCAGCAAATCAAGCAGTTTGAGGAAGAACTGGGCTTTAAGCTGTTTGACCGGGGGGGCACGGCGGTGGCGCTGACCCCGGCGGGGGGAGTATTTTGCCCGCCAATGTCAGAGCGTTCTGTCCCAGTACCACGGGGCGGTGAAGCAGGCCAGGTCCATTGCCGACGGTAAGAAGCAGGACCTCCGCCTGGGCATCAACGGACCCTACACCAAGGAGAGCATTCCCGGCTACCTCCGGCAGTTCCGGCAGCTCTACCCCGAGGCGGCCATCCACCTGCGGGAGGGGGGACGGGAGGAAATCCTGGACGCCCTGTTCCAGGAGGAGCTGGACGTCATCGTGGTCCCTGACTATGACCTGGAGCTGGACCAGCGGTTTGACGTGCTGGAGCTGAACAGTGAGCGGGCGAAATTTATGACCGGTCCTCACACGCCTTTGGCCGGGCGGCAGTATGTCTCCCCGGAGGAGCTGGTGGGCCAGACCATTTTCCGGGTGGAGGGACTCAGCGAGGACCCTCAGGGACATCCCTCCCCGACTACTTCGTCCGACTGGGACTGGGAGAGAACCCGGTCCAGCGGGTAAAGACCTATCTGGAGGCCACCATTCTGGTGCAGGCCGGTTTGGGCATCGCCGCCATTCCCGGGGGGATGGAGGGGAAGCTGGCCCGGGATGTGAGTGTCTTTTTCCATAGAGGGGGACTCCTTTCGCATCCGGACGGTGGCCCTGCGTCTGCTCCCGCCGGTGAGTGTGGCCGCGGACCACTTTTCCAGGTGATTCGCCAGGACCCGGAGCGGGTGAAACAGGGGTATAAGTTTTTCTGATTACCCCATTAGTTTTCGGTGTTTCCCAAATCCCGGGGATTGTGCTATAACAGAGTCAGGAAGAAACCTTCCCAACACAATGAGGTAATGGAGCAAAAGAAGGATTTGGTCCCTGTTTTGCAAGAATAGAAAGGAGCACCGAGTATGAACGTCAAGCTGGACGAACGATATGATCTTTACATCAACGGAACGTGGGTTCCCGCCTCCGACGGCCGGGTTTTCACCACCACCAACCCCGCCACAGGGGAGAAGCTGGCCGAGTGTGCCGAGGCCACCAAGGAGGATGTGGATGCCGCTGTTCAGGCCGCCTGGGCTGCCTTCCCCGCTTGGCGAGACTTGGAGCCTGACAAGCGCGCCGATATCCTGCTGAAAATCGCGGATGTGATCGACGAGAACAAGGAACTGCTGGCCACCATCGAGTCCATGGACAACGGCAAGCCCATTCGGGAGACCATGACCATTGACGTGCCCTATTCCTCCGATCACTTCCGGTATTTTGCCGGCGCCATCCGCACCGAGGAGGGAACCGCCAGCGTCCTGAAGGACCATGTGGGCCACTTTATGAACATCATCCTCCACGAGCCCATCGGCGTCGTCGGCCAGATCGTACCGTGGAACTTCCCGTTCCTTATGGCGGCCTGGAAGCTGGCCCCCGCGCTGGCCGCGGGCGACTGCATTGTCTTTAAGCCATCTTCCACCACCTCTTTGAGCGCGCTGACCCTGGTGAAGCTCATCGGTCATCTGCTGCCCCCCGGCGTGCTGAACGTGGTCACCGGCGGCGGCGGCCGTGCCGGCCAGTATATCCTGGATCATCCCGGCTTCCGCAAGCTGGCCTTCACCGGCTCCACCGAAGTGGGCCTGGATGTGGCCAAGGCCGCGGCCGACAAGCTCATCCCCTCCACCTTGGAACTGGGCGGCAAGAGCGCCAATATTTTCTTTGAGGACTGCGACTGGGATCGGGCCTTGGACGGCCTCCAGCTGGGCATCTTGTTCAACCAGGGCCAGGTCTGCTGCGCCGGTTCCCGTGTCTTTGTACAGGACACCATCTATGACAAGTTTGTCGAGGCTGCGGTAAAGGCCTTTAACCAGGTCAACGTGGGCGATCCTCTGGACCCCAACACCCAGATGGGCTCCCAGGTGGACCAGGGCCAGCTGAAGAAGATCATGTCCTATGTGGAGCTGGCCAAGGAAGAAGGGGCCACCATCGCCTGCGGCGGCGAGCCCTGCAAGGAGGGTGCCTGCGCCAACGGCGCCTTTATGAAGCCCACCTTGATTGTCAACGCCAACAACAGCATGCGGGTGGCCCAGGAAGAGATCTTCGGGCCCGTGGCTGTGGTCATCAAGTTCAAGACCGAGGAGGAGGTCATCGCCATGGCCAACGACAGCACCTACGGCTTGGGCGGCGCCGTCTGGACCCGGGACATCAACCGTGCCATCCGGGTGGCCCGCGCCATTGAGACCGGCCGTATGTGGGTGAACACCTATAACGCCATTCCCGAGGGTGCGCCCTTCGGCGGCTATAAGCAGTCCGGCATCGGACGGGAGACCCACAAGGTCATCCTGGAGCACTACACCCAGCAGAAGAATATCATGATTAACCTCAACGAAACGCCCTCCGGCTTCTATCCCGCGAAGTAAACTGGAGTCCTGTGTCAGGGCGGAGGGGAAACTCCCTCCGCCCTGTTTCATCAAAACCCGCCCTCGCCAGAATGTTTGGCAATCTGTTGGGGCGTGGTCCCGATAGAACCATGTCAGAAAGGAAGAAAAGGAATGTCTACTTATTATTTTGTTCCCAGTAGAAACGTATTTGGCGAGGGCTCTGTGGCGGAAACAGGCCATCTGATGAAGAGCTTGGGCGGCACCAAGGCCATGATCGTCACCGACGAGTTTTTGGCCTCCAACCCCATGACCACCCGGATTCAGGCCATCCTGAAGGAGGCTGGCGTGGATTCCGCCGTGTTTGGCAAGGCAGAGCCCAACCCCAAGGACACCAACGTGGTGGAGGGGGGAGACCTTCTACCATGAGAATCGATGTGACTGTATCCTCTCCCTGGGCGGCGGCTCCTCCCATGACTGCGCCAAGGGCATTGGCCTGGTGGCTAGCAACGGCGGCAAGATTGCCGACTATGAGGGCGTGGATAAGGCCCATGAGGCCCTGCCTCCCCTGGTGGCGGTGAACACGACCGCGGAACTGCTTCGAGATTACCCGCTTCTGCATCATCACCGACACGGCCCGGAAGGTAAAAATGTGCATTGTGGACTGGCGAGTGACGCCCGCCATTGCCATCAATGACCCGGAGCTGATGGTGGGGATGCCCTCCTCCCTGACTGCGGCCACGGGAATGGACGCGCTGACCCATGCGGTCGAGGCTTATGTCTCCACCGACGCAAATCCCCTCACCGACGCGGCAGCCATCAAGGCCATTGATAAGATTGTCCACTATCTGCCCCAGGCTGTGGCCAACGGGGACTATATGAAGGCCCGGTCCGAGATGGCGTATGCCCAGTACCTGGCAGGGGTCGCTTTCAACAACGCCTCTCTGGGATATGTCCACGCCATGGCCCACCAGCTGGGCGGCTACTATAACCTGCCCCACGGCGTCTGCAATGCGATCCTGCTGCCCTATGTGCAGGAGTTCAACCTGATCGGCAACCTGGAGCGGTTCGCGGTGATCGCCAAAGCCATGGACCTGAATGTGGACGGCATGTCCCCTTTGAGGCGGGCGAGGCCTGTGTGTATGGTCTGAAGACCTTTGGCCGGTACCTGGGCATTCCCAGAACCTGCGCTCCCTGGGGGGTAGACCCGGCGGACTTCGAGGTGATGGCGGAGAACGCCATGAAGGACGCCTGCGCGGCCACCAACCCCAGAAAGGCCACCAAAGACCAGATCATTGCGATCTTCCAAAAAGCCTACGACGGAGATTGATTTCTCCCTCCCTTCTTTCTATCCAAATCCTTTTTTCACCACAGGGCGGAGTACACTCCGCCCTGTGGTGTTTTTAAAGCAAACAGAAACACCCCCTGGATAGGGGGTGTTTCTGTGCGGGTTAGAAGATGCCGTCATACCCGTCAATGTAGTAATCCAGTCGGACCAGTTCCTCCACCTGGGTTCCGTCGGGCAAGGTGCCCGTACAGTGGAGCTTGAAGGTAATGACCGGATAGGTGACAAGGTTGGCGGTGACGGTTTCCGTGGCGGCCTCCTTGGCGGCGGCCTCGTCATAGCGCAGATAAACCAGGGAAAAGGCATCGGGCAGGGTAACGGTCTGATCTTCTTTCCGGCTGATTTTCTGGCACTGCTCCTTCACTTTGGCCGCTGTGGGATACTGCTCGATCTCACAGGGCAGGCCGTTTGCAGTGGCGGAGGTCACTTCGAACGAGGTGTAAACCTCTTTGCTTTCACGGGTGGGGGTTAGGGAGAAGACCATCTTGTCCTTCTGACAGGTGACGCATTCCTCCTCCCAGGTGCACCGTCCGGCGTTATACTGGATGCCCCTGTCAGCAAGCAGTTCTTCCAGGGTCTGCTCCGAGTCCTTACAGGGTGCCGGCAGAGCACGCACGGAAATCCAAGCGACATCGCCCCGGTCGAAGGAGGTGGTGGAGGCATTGTACTCTCCGTGGGTGATCCCCAGTTTGTCAGACAGCGTCAGGCGCTGTCCCAGGCAAAATCGGTTCCCGACACGTATCCCAAGGCCCGGAGAACAAAGGTCAGGTATTCCGAGGCCCGAATGGTGCTGTCCGGGTCAAAGCGGGTTTCACTTTTTCCGTTGGTCAGCCCCTTTTCATAGGCATAGCCGACATAGGGCGCGGCCCAGTCGGGGGACATCCTGGAAGGGGTGGTCCATGTGCCCGCCAGGGCATCCTCCTCCTGGCCCAGCAGACGGACCAGCATGGTCACGCCCTGGGCACGGGTGGGGAGCGGTCCAGGGAAAAGACGGGGAATCCCTCCGCGTCGGTGTCTGTTCCCTGAAAAAGGCCCATGTAGTAGAGCTGCCAAGCGGCCGCCTCCTCCTGCTCCGGGGTGCGGCCCCAGCGGAAGGGCCAGGCAAGGCTCAAAACCAGGGCCAGCAGCAAAGATATCCATTGTTTCATTGGGTTCTCCTTTGTGTTTTCTCCGTCGAATGGGACAGAGACGGGGGATCAGAAGATCCCCAAGTGTTCCAGCAGAATTTTCAGGCCCAGGAGAATCAGGATCACGCCCCCAAGGCCTCGGCCTTGGACTGCATCCAGGTACCGCAGAGACTGCCGAACTTGACCCCCAGGCTGGAGAGCAGGAAGGTGGTCAGAGCGATACAGCAGACGGCCGGCAGAATATCCACCTCCAGAAAGGCGAAGGTAATGCCCACCGCCAGCGCGTCAATGCTGGTGGCCACCGCCATGGCGAAAATGACCCGGAAGCCCAGGAAGCGCTGGCCTCCTCCGTGTCGCCGCTTCGGGCTTCCCGGAGCATGTTGATCCCCAGAATCGCCAGCAGGGCGAAGGCGATCCAGTGGTCGATGGCGGTGATGTACAGGGGAAAACCGGGAGCCCAGGAGCCAGCCCAGCAAGGGCATGAGCCCCTGGAATCCTCCGAACCATAGTCCCACCAGGACCATCCTTCCCAAAGTGACCCGGTCCATGGCCAGTCCTTTACAGATCGAAACTGCCAGCGCGTCCATGGACAGCCCCACCGCCAAGAGCATCAGTTCTAAAAATCCCATCCTGTTTCGCCCTCCTGGTTCACAGTATGCGTCTGGGGCAGGGGGGTAGACCGGATCACCCAAGGGGGAGGGACATCGGTTATTTCTCAAGGGTTTCCCAGGCTTTGTCCAGGAAGCTCTCGTCATAGATCTGTTCTTCCGTGGGGTCGCCGGTGATGCCGCCGGCCAGCTTGGTCAGGGATACGGCGGCCTCAAAACCAGATTTGGTGTGGTAGCCGGTGAAGCTGGCGACCTTCCGCTCCTGGTCATACTGGGCGTCGTAGAGGAGCTCTTCCTCTGCGCCCTCAAAGAGGGGGAGGAGCTTCTGGGCGATGTCCTCCGGGGAGGCGGTTTCCATCCACTGCATGGCCTTGGCCATGGCGTTGACCGCTTTCTGCACCAGCTCCGGGTCGGACTGGATCAGCGCGTCGGAAGTGATGACGGTGAACAGCTCATAGCTGGAGGAGCCGATGATGCTCTCGATTTCCGCGTCGTCGGTGCCGTCCACAATGACCACACCGCCGGCGTCCAGCAGCTGCTTGGCGGACCAGGGGTTGGTGGGGACGGCGGCCTGGATCTCGTCCTGGTCCATGGCGGCCAGATAGCCGGAGCTGGCGACGTTGGGGAGGCTGACATCGGTATCCGCGTTCAGACCGGCGGAGTTGACGCAGGCCTTAATGAAAGAGGTGGGGCCGCTGTTGGCACTCAGACCGCCGGCGATGGCCTTGCCTTTCAGGGAGTCAAGGGTGGAGTACGACTCGTTGGCGCCGATCAGCTGGTAGGGGTACTTCTGTGTGGCGGAGAGAATTACCTTGCAGCCCTGGCCGGCCTCGTTGACCATGAGGGCGGTCTCGATGCCCTTCAGGCAGAACTGGGCGTCCCCGGACAAAACCGCGGTGGTGGCGTCGCCCCCTTGATGGTCTGGAATTCCGCGTCCAGGCCCTCTTCGGCAAAGTAGCCCAGGGTCTGGGCCAGGTAGGCGGGGGCCCAGTGATAGCCGCGGATTTGTTCCGTGAAGATAATCTTTGCAGGTCTCCTTTGTCCTCGGTTCCGCTTTGCGCGGAGGTGGGTTCCTCCTCCGGGGCGGGCTCACTGGGGCCGCCGCAGCCGGCCAGCAGGCCAAGGGACAGCGTCAGGGTCAGCAGCAGAGCAAGTAGCTTCTTCATAATGACACTCCCTTTTCCTTTCATGGTTTCTTTCGTTTTATCATAACCGCAGGGCGGATACGATCGAACGGGGGCTCATCGCCAGCGCAGCAGGCGGGCTTCCAACAGACGGACCACGCCGTCCAGGAGGATGATGAGGATCACCAGGATTAGCACGCAGCAGAGGACCCGCTGGGCGTTGAACACATCCCCGCCGCGGAGAGGAGCCAGCCCATGCCGCGGGTAGAGCCCAGATATTCCCCACAATGGCGCCGGACAGGGACAGGCCCAGACCGGTGCGGAGACTGGTGAGCAGCCAGGGCAGGCAGGCGGGCCAGATGACCTTTCCCAGGATCTGTCCCTGGGTGCCGCCCAGCAGGCGCACCGCCCCCACCAAGGCGGGGTCCACACTCTGGACGCCGGTGTAGAGGTTGAAGGCAAAAATAAAAAAGACCATCAGGGCCGAGATCAGGACCTTGGAGGAAAGGCCCATCCCGAACCAAATGATAAACAGCGGCCCCAGAGCCAGCTTGGGCAGTCCGTTGAGGCCGGTCATCAGGGGCATCAGGGCCCGGCTGACCCGGGGGAGAGAGCCCCAGGCCCAGGCCGGCCAGGGTGCCCAGCGTACCGCCCAGCAGCAGACCCAACCCGGCCTCCTGGGCAGTGACGGACAGATGACGGGCCAGCATGCCGCTGTGGAGCATGGTCCAGAATTCCTGCCAGAGCAGGCTGGGACGGCTGAAAAAGAAGGGGTCCACATAGCCGGCCGCGGCGGTGGCCTCCCACAGGCCCAGTGCCAGCAGCAGGAGCAGGGCGGTCCATCCGCCCGGGCTGAGCAGCGTTTTCTGGCGTTTCATCTCCGGCCCTCCTCCTGGGGGAGCTGGGCCTCCAGCTCCTGCCAAATGGCCCGCTCCAGCTCCACAAAGCGGGGAGAAAATTTCACATCCATCACCCGCCGGGGACGGGAAGGTCAATGGGATACTCCCGCACCACGCGCCCTGGCCGGGCGCTCATGAGGACCACCTGGTCTGCCAGGGTGATGGCCTCGGTGAGGTCGTGGGTGACATACAGGATGGTACAGCCCGTATTCTCCCAGAGGGAGAGAATATCGTCCTGCAGGCGCTGCCGGGTGAAGGCGTCCAAGGGGGCAAAGGGCTCGTCCATCATGAGAATGGCGGGGTCCACTGCCAGCACCCGGGCGATGGCGGCCCGCTTTCATGCCGCCGGAGAGCTCCCGGGGATAGCTTTGTTCAAAGCCCTCCAGGCCCATGCTTTTCATCAGGGCCCGGGCGGTTTCCTGCCGCTGGGATTTGGGGACGCCCCGCAGCTCCATCGCCAGGGCCACGTTGTCCAGCACGGTTCGCCAGGGCAGCAGGGTGTCCGCCTGGGAGATATACCCTACCGACGGAAGAATGCCCTGGACGGGTTCTCCCGCCAGACGGACTTGGCCGCTGGTGGGGACAACCTGCCCTGCCAGGACATTCAAAGCGGTGGTTTTCCCACAGCCGGAGGGGCCCACCAGAGCCACCAATTCCCCTTGCGCCACGGACAGATTGACTTGATTCAGTGCCAGCAGAGCGGGACGGCCGTCGGGAAACGCAAAGGACACGGTTACCTCTTTAATTCCAGCAACGACACAGGGCGCCTCCTCCCACAGTTGTGATACAAGGATTTTTTTTCTTTCCTTATTATAAAGGGGGAAAAGTCTGTCAACCGTTTCCGGGCAGGCAGGGCTCCCCGGAGACAGGCAAGGAAAAGCGGGAAGACGACGGTTCGTCTCCCGCTTTGGAATGGGATGATCAGTTTTTTGGGGCGGAACTGCCCCCGGATGAGCTTGCCGTTGGCGTTGTGGGCCAGCGCGTCAACAAATTCCAGAGCCCGGATTTTTTTGAAGCCGGCGCAGGCGTTGTTGTGAAAGGCCATAAGCTCGTCCTCCAGAGCCTGGCTGGGGGCATAGCCTGGGGCCAGCATGACATAGACTTTCACCCGCTGTCCCAGGTCTGGGTCAGGCTCCCCCACGGCGAGGCACTCATAAACGGCAGGGTGCAGGGAGAGGACGTCTTCGATCTCCACAGGGCTGACCCGGTACCCCTTGGTCTTGATGATCCCGTCAAACCGGCCCCGGTAAAACAGAAAGCCATCCTCGTCCCGGGTGGCCAGGTCCCCGGTGTGGAAGAAGTCTCCATCCCACAGGCGGCGGTTGGCCTCCTCGTCGTCCAGGTATCCCATCATCAGCCCCTCCCGCCGCCGGCCACCGTCGGCCACCAGAATGATCTCCCCCTCTTCCCCTGGCTGGGCAAAGGTGCCGTCCTCTTTCAGCAGCTCTACATGGTACTTGGGAAGAATTTTCCCCACAGACCCCTCCTTCCGGCCCAGGGCCTTGGAGGCTGCGGCGATTAAGCCGGCCTCGGATTGGGCGTACCCCTCATAAAGCACGTGCCCTGTCTGGGCGGTGACTTTTTGGGCCAGATCCGGGAGAGTTTTCTCCTCCCACCGCAAAGTTGGTGATGGAGGAGAGGTCGTACCGGTCCATGCCCACCTCGGTGAGCATTCGGTAGACCGTGGGCTGGGCCATCATGCCGGTGGCCCTGACCTCCTCCAGAGAGAGAGGACCTTTTCCGGCGGAAAGCGGTCATAGTCGTAGACCAGCAGGGCGCCCAGATGGAGCCACTGGCCATAGAACTTGGTGCCGGAGACCACTTCCCATCCAGTATCTCCGGTGGCGAAGTGGAGGGACCCGTCGTGGGTGTCCTGCATGTAGCGCGCCCCCAGTGGTTGGCCAGGGTGAAGGCGTGGTCGTGGAGCACCCCCTTGGGCTGCCCCGTGGTGCCGGAGGTAAAGTAGAGAAGGATGGGTTCGGACCAGCGGGTCTCCACCCGGTCCATGACAGGGCTCTGCGCGGCCACCTTTTCCAAAAAGTCCTCAAAGCCATCTCCGCCGCCCAAGGCAAAGCGCAGGGGACGCCGGCTTCCTCCGCAGCGGCCAGGACTCTGGCCTCCGCCTGGCTCTCCCGGCAGGTGATGACACAGCGGACGTTTGCCTTTTGCATCCGAAAGGCGAAGTCCTTTTGGGTGAGCAGGTAGTAGGAGGGGGAGAGGACCAGACCCAGCCGGTGGGCGGCCAGAGCCACCACCCAGTAACTCCAGTGGGTGCGCAGCGCGGTCATAATGACATCGCCCTTTTTCAGCCCCGGCTTTGAAAAAAGATTGGCGGCCTGGATGCTCAGGGTTTTCAGGGCGCCGAAGGTCAGCCGTTTTTCCTCGCCCCGGTCGTTCCGCCACAGCATGGCCAGACGGTTGGAACATCGTTCCCCGGGGGTCTATGACATCGTAGCTGTAATTGTAGTTGTCGGCATAGGTGTAGGCCCAGTGGGTGATTTGACCGGTTTCATCAAAGGTCTCCTGAATAAACTGGGTGTAGAATGCTTCCATGGCGCAGGCGCCTCCTTCCGAAATCAAAGGTGACAGAGAAACTCCCGTGTGTTGCGCACGGGAGTTCCGAAAGGGGAAAAATCTTATTTGCCGATGTAGGTGTACACTGCAGAGGGCGGCCCCCTGTGGAGTAGTCCACGCCGCCGATGACGCTGTTCTTGTCAATCAGATAGTTCATGTACCGCCGCAGCGTGACCCGGGACAGAGAGACGTTTTTCGCGATATCCTCAATGGAGAGCTTTTTCGCTTTTGTGTTCCCGCAGAAAGGAACAGATGATCTCCAGGGTCACGGGATGGATTCCTTTGTCCACGAACTGCCCGCCCCGCTGGCCCTCGGGGGAGATGACTTTGTCCAACTCCTCCTGGTTGAAAGCCTTGTCCCCGGCAACAGGCCTCCCGCCGGGAGACAAATTTTTGCAGGGCGGTCTGAAACCGGTTATAGTCAAAGGGTTTGATCAGATAGTCGGACACGCCGTAGGAGTAGAGCTCACTGACGTGCCGGGCTTCACTGGCGGCGGTGACCATAATCACGTCCGCTAAGATTCCTTCTGCTCGGAGCTTGACCAGAAAAGTCCGGCCCGTCCATCACAGGCATATAATAGTCCAGCATAATGAGATCCACTGGGTGAGTTCGGACAAAGTCCAAAGCCTCCTGGCCATTTTGGAAGATTCCCGCAATGGCCATTTGCTGTTGTGTTCCACATATTGCTTGTCAATTTCCGCGACCATGGGGTCGTCTTCCACGATGATAACCTGATACATACGCATTCCTCACAGATGGGTAATTTCTTACATAATTATACATGGAAAAATCGGAAAAGGCAATATCTGCGGGGAAAAAGTTAGAAAGATAGGGCACAAAAGATTTGTAGAAAGAGAAAAAGTTTTCAAACAAATATTGGAAATCCGGAACTGGAGGGTTCAGAAGGCCAAAAACAGGGCGCGCGGCAGCTGCCGTGCGCCCTGTTTGTAATCGTTTAGTTCCAGTAATCGGTTTTTTCCTTCAGGCCGATATTGGCGGCCTTAAATTCGGGATTTTTACCTGCTTTTCGCTGCTCTGTGTAGTCTTTCAGGGCTTTTATCGCGGTCCGTCCCAGGATCAGAATGACGGGAATGTTGATGACAACCATCAGAGCCTGGAAGAGATCGGCGGTGTCCCAGGCCAGCTGCATGCTGATGACAGCACCCAGCAGGACAATCACGGCGGCAATGATCCGGAAAACGGTCATGAAGGTCTGGCTGGGGGTCTTCTTAAAGATGAACCGCAGGCAGCCTTCGCAGTAGTAGTAGTTGCCAATGAGGGTGGTGAAAGCAAAGAGGGCCATGGAGATGGCGATAAAGACAGGGCCAAAATCGCCCAGCGCGTTCTGCAGCGCGGCCTGAACATAGGGGCGCCGGCGGCCTCCGCGGTGGGCTCCACACCGGAGCAGAGGCACATAAGGGCAGTGGCGGAGCAGATGAGAATGGTGTCGATGAAGACAGAGAGCATCTGCACCAGGCCCTGCTTGACCGGGTGGGAGACGTCCGCGGTGGCCGCGGCGTTGGGGGCCGAACCCATGCCGGCCTCGTTGGAATACAGGCCGCGCTTAATGCCCTCCATCATGCAGGAGCCGGCGAAGCCGCCGAAAATGGCGGGGAAATCAAAGGCGCTGGCAAAAATGTTCTGGAAGACGGTGGGGACCAGGTTCAGGTGCATCAGAACCACGACCAAGGCAATGACAACGTAGAGAACGCCCATGATGGGAACCAGTGTGCCGGTGACTTTGGTCAGACGGTGGGCGCCGCCCAGCACGCAGGCGGCCAAGAGAACCGCCAGGATCAGGCCGATGAGAAAGGGGGAATGGTCGCCGTAGAAGCTGAAGCCGGCAAAGGCGGACTGGAGGTTGTAGGAGGCCAGCATATTATATCCCACCGCATAGGTCAGGATAATGATGATGGCGAAGACGACCCCAAGCCAGCGCTGCCGCAGGGCGGTTTCCATGTAGTAGGAGGGACCGCCGTAGCTGCTGCCGTCCTTGTTCTTCCGCTTATAGATTTGGGCCAGGGTGGACTCCACAAAGGCGGAGGCGCCGCCCAGAATGGCGGTGACCCACATCCAGAACACCGCGCCGTATCCGCCCAGGCAGATGGCAGTGGAGACCCCGACAATGTTGCCGGTGCCGAAACGGGAGGCGGTGGAGATCATCAGGGCGCCGAAGGAGGAAATGCTTCCCTTGGTTTTGGGCTTTTCCGAAACCACCCGGAAGGACTCGCCCAGCAGGCGAATCTGGATAAACTTGCTGCGGAAGGTAAAGAATAACCCAGCAGCCAAGAGCAGAAGGGGGACCCATGGCATGTACAGGACCCCGCTGATGGCAGTGACCACAGAATCAATGCCGTCAAGAATTTGGTTCATTGGAATCACTCTCTCTTTTTTTTCTGATAGGGGCATAATAACCAATGCTATCATCTTACAGGAAACGACAAGAAAATGCAAGAAAAATCAACAAATTGTCGTGAGAAAAGACAAGAAAGAGCGTGCCGCTGGAAAGACAGCGGCACGCTCATGAAACAGAAACTATGGAGAAGAAACGAGTGCCTTACGCATCCTTGGCGTGGCTGAACATAGCCGCGGCACGCTCTTCCGGAGAGATCCGGCGTCTCTGCACACCGGAGGCAAAGGAAGAGAATGATGCCAATGACCATCCAGCCCACAAACATGATGCTGGCTGTTTTGCCCATGTAAACAGGGTTGTTGGGGATAAACAGCAGCACGAAGACCACGGTGGTCACAATGGCAGAGAACGCGCCCATGGCAATTCCACCGGGAATCTTGTAGGGACGCTCCAGGTTGGGCTCTTTCTTCCGCAGGCGGATGAGAGAGTAGGAGGTGATGGTCCAGGACAGCACGAAGGCGGCTGCGGAGAAGGAGGTAATATCCTGAATCAGGCCGGCGCCCAGGACAGGACCGATCAGAGACAGCACCAGGCAGACGATCAGACCGGGAACAGGGATGCCGTTTTTATTCTGCTTGGCAAACACCTTGGGCACCAGGCAGCCGCGGCCCATGCCCATGAGCAGGCTGGCGGAAGCCATGAAGAAGCCGTTCAGGTGGTGAACAGGCCGGCGATGGCGCCCAGGGTAATCAGCCAATACAGCACCTCGCCCACGGCACCGGGATACAGGTTCAGGAACATGGTGGAGGCAGAGGGGTTTGCCATGTGGGCAAACTCCTGCCAGGGCCAGCCATAGCCGAAGCAGAACAGCAGGATGGCATAGAAAACACAGGCCAGACAGACGGACAGCACCACGGTTTTGCCCACGTTGGTGATGTCGCCGCCGGCGTCCTCCACGCCCTGGGGAATGGTCTCAAACCCGGCCAGGAAGAAGGGGCGGAGGCCAGAATGGCCATAATGCCGCCAAACATGCTGTGGTGAGAGACCTCTTTCAGCCCCTCGGAGGCAGCGCCGTAGATGGTGGGGTCAGAGACATCGTAGATGGGCTGCCAGTTTTCGCGTCGCCGCCGATGAGAGCGGCCACCGCGCCAATGATGGCGGCACCCACCAGGATGAAGCACAGCACCTTCTGCACTGTGGCGGCCGCTGCCAGGCCGCGCATGTTCAGGGCGAACAGCAGCAGGGAGGCCACGGAGCCAATGATGATGGTGACGAGATAGACATCTGTCCCGGCGATCTGATAGAGGGGTTCCCCGCTCTTGATGTCGGGAATCAGGTAGCCCAACACGTCAGTGATCTGAATGGCTTCCCAAGGAATGATGGAGACGAACGCGCCAAAGGCCGCCCATCCAGAGATAAAAGAGACATTCTCGTTGAATGCCCGATAGGAGAAGGCCATGCCGCCGCCAGCAACGGGGAGAGCATGGGAACCAGCTCACAGTAGCAGAGAGCAATGGGGATCATCATGACCAGCGCCACGATGTAACCAATCGCGGCCGGAATGGGGCCGCCGCAGCTGGTCATCCATCCGTTGATGGCGACTGCCCAGCCAACGCCGACGATTGCGCCAAAGCCAATGCAGAAAAAGTCAATGGCGCTGACACCTTTCTTTTCTGGGTTGTTACTCATACAGTACCTCTTTTCTGAAATGACCGCTTCCGGATGGAGCGGGGATGATGGATTCGTGCAGGAAACGAATCATAAGTTCCCGGAAAGTGCGGCCCTCCTTTCAGCCCGGGGGTGCTCATAAACGAAAAAAGAAAATAAAAATGGCGAAAAAATGGTGACTTAAATCGACAACTTATTATAAAAAATGTCAATAAAGATGTAAAATAGAGAAAATCTATGGCAATATAAAAAAAATTCTTGGACCGGGCGATGAAAGAAAAATAGCAAAAAACAGCCGAACAAAACGGCTGCTTCTTGCTATCCGAAGATGAGTTCAGGAAAAGTTGGCCCGGGTTGGGGAAAAAACGGCGGTCTCTCCCGCCCAGAAGAGGCGGCCTCTTGTCTGCCTGGAAGAAGAAGGGCGAACAGACACCAGCCCAGACCGGTAGGGCAGCTTTGCGCTGCGGTCAAAGTTCTTGACCGCCGATTAGTATACTCGGGGAAGAATTTTTTGTAAAATTGAGAGGATTTATGTCGCCATAAAAAATTCTTGTACCAATTTTGCGGTAGATGTGGTATCATCATGTACTAATCATGGATTGCTTATCCAAAACAGGACACAGCAGAATAAAGGAGAGATGAGCAATGGGTAAATATGCACCGGTCATCAAGACCGCTGAGTGCGGCAGTATGACCCGGGCAGCCCAAACCATGGGTTACACCCAGCCAAGCCTTGGCTATATTATCAATAACATTGAGAACGAACTGGGGGTCAAGATTTTTATCGGGACCAGCGAGGGGTCACCTTGACAGAGGCCGGTGTCGGCCTGCTGGAAATTATGCGCCAGATTGAGGCCATGGAGATGCGGTTGCAGGAAGCGGCCCGGGTCAGCAAATGGGAGCTGCTGCGCGTAGGAATTTTTTCCGACGTGGCGGCCCAGTGGATGCCCGGAATCTTAGAGGCGTTTTATGAGGCGTACCCAGATGTGGTAGTGAAGCTGGAGCAAGAGTCATGCTACCTGAATGGAGAGCTTGATGTGAAGGAGCATAAGCTGGATTGCTGCTTCTTCATTGGACAGTGCCCCCCTGGCATGGAGAGCTTTCCCCTCTATGAGGACCCCTACTATCTGGTGGTGGAAGAGAAGAGCTATTTGGCCAGCCTCAAAGAGGTCTCTGTATGGGATGTGGTGGGAAAGTACCAGTTTATTCCAACCAATGAGAGCTTTGATATGGGAAGTACCATCCATGAGATCTATCAGCTTTTTTGCCAGATTCAGCCGGTTGGATTTCCAACCCCAGGAAAACCAAATGGCCATTGCGCTGGTGGAGAAAGGATTGGGAATCACGGTCCTGCCGGGTCTGACTCTGATTGACTTGATTCCAAACCGGGCGGTGAAGATCATTCCCCTGAAGGACCGCCTGACCCGGACGGTGAGCCTTCTCTGCCCCCGGGAATCGGAGCGGTCCCACTTGACCGAGGTATTTCTTCGCTTAACGCAGCAGCGGGTCGATGCATGGAGAACGGCACAAGAGAACAAAAGCCCCTTGAACCACTGGTTCAAGGGCTTTTTTTCATGGGGAAGACCTGTGAGAGGCAGGGAAAATTATTTGGAAACGACCGGAAACTTGATGAAAATGGAGAAATGGATTGCCATTTTTATCAAGCTTCCGTTACAATAAAAAAGGGTTATATCTCAAAACAACAGGGAGGGCTGCGCCTGGACAGCGGTGAAAAACGGGACATTCCAGTGAGAATAGACGGAGAGATAAAACAGCATTTCCCTGGGCTCCCGGAGCGTGGTCAGGTTTCGGCCAATGATTTTGGCAAGGTATGCGCGGTTGCCCTCCTCCCAGCAGCATAGGACCAGACGCTCCACAGAGCGGGAAATGGTGCGCGGATTTTTGTTGAGCTGTTTGGCGACCTCCGGGTAAATGTCCTTGGTCACCATGATCTCATCCATGGGAATTTTCTGAACAAAGAGCAGTTCAGAAAGGCAATCCACCGAGCAGGCCAGGGGCGGGTATCCCGGCGGATTGGCCCGAGAATGGTGCGAATAATTGCCTCTGTATTTGTCATAAGGAACCACCTTCCGTTAAGAGATGGTTCGATAATACAATGCTTTTAAGGGAACCAAGCAGTACGCGACAAAAGACGACAAAACTTCCAGAAAAATCCAGTTTTTTTCTGGCCGGAAAGGGGAACCTTTTGGAAAAACTTGCGTCTCAATCAGTAGAAGCTTATGAAGTGGAGAAAGGAGCGTGACTCTGATGAAACATTGGAAAAAAGGACTGTGCGGCCTGCTGGCTGCGGTGCTGATGGCGCCGGCCGGGCTGGCAGCACCGGTGAACGGCGAGAAAGGCTTGTCAGATTTGGAGGGGCATTGGGCCCAGAAGGAGGTAGAGGCCGCGGTTGCATCTGGATGGGTGGACGGTTACCCAGATGGGAGTTTTAAGCCGGAGAAGAGCATCACCCGTGCGGAGTTTACAAAAATGCTGCTGGACGCGATCCACTTGACGCCGGACAGTGAGACAGTGGCATGGATGAAAGCGCATGCAAAAATGAAGGATATTTGGGGAAGGCCGACAGCATATACGCCGAAGCTGTACGATATGAGCGGCCACTGGCTGACCAGCCAGGGGTGGCTGGACGCGGCGCTGTACTCCGGCATGGTGGTGCCAGATGACTACAATGGGAAGAATTTCCGGCCGGAGAAAGCGATTGCCCGGTATGAGATCGCGCTGATGACGGACCGGGCCCTCGGCCTGGTGTACCCGGCCAGCCAACCGGTGGAGGGGGAACTGCCCTTTACCGACAAGGAGGAAATCCTGGACTGGATGAAGGGGTATGTGAACGAATCGGTCAAGGCTGGCGTTCTGAAGGGGTATCCCGACGGGAGCTTCCAGCCCAACAAGACCTCCACGCGTGCCGAGGCCGTGGTGATGATCCAGCGGATGCTGGAGGAGATGGAAGAGGGGATTGATGCGTTGGATTCTGCCACGACGATACGTGTGCAGTACAGAGAATCTATTCCGTATACGCATGAAATCAGTGATACCATTTTGCAAGAAAGAGAAACGGACCAAATTCAATTACAAGTGATTGATAATATAGTTTATGCGTCACTCAATGATTTGTATGATGTTCAAATTGAAATGATGCAGGAGAACGGAAATACACAGTGGGAGATTATTGGTTTTGAATGGTGGCCTATCGAGCAAAAATTTTATGTGGAACCTATGGACGGATTTTATTGGGAGTTTCAGTACCAGGCTGGAGATACAACCTACTACTGGGGAAAGTGGTCAGTCCATCCATCCTATTTCTGTGAGCCTGTGCGCTTTCTTTATGGAGAACTCATGGTTCCAATTTGCGACTTTTCCCATCCAAAGGAGGAGCCGCAGGAAGGTTGGCAAGCTGCTTGGGATGCGGAAACCCAAACGCTGACTGTTCCTATGTTCTATTACAATGGATGGGGAATGATTTCGTGAATCTTTTTATATAACGGGGTGGCCGTTTTGGTTGCCTCCGTTTTTTAGGAAGTGAATATAGGACAGAGCAGAGGGACATATCGGATAAAAAATTTTGAGGAAATAGTTAAATTTTAATTAATATTATATATTAAAAAATAAAATGTATTAAGAAAGTGGCGTGACTCGAATGAAACATTGGAAAAGAGGACTGTGCGGCCTGTTGGCTGCGGTGCTGATGGTGCCGGCTGGACTGGCGGCGCCGGTGAGCGGCGAGAAAGGCTTGTCGGATTTGGAGGGGCATTGGGCTCAGAAGGAGGTAGAAGCCGCAGTTGCATCTGGATGGGTGGACGGTTACCCAGATGGGAGCTTCAAGCCGGAGAAGAGCATCACCCGTGCGGGTTTACAAAATGCTGCTGGACGCGATCCACTTGACGCCGGACAGTGAGCTGGTGGCATGGATGAAAGTGCACGCAAAAATGGAGGATATTTGGGGAAATCCGACGGAATATACGCCGAAGCTGTACGATATGAGCGGCCACTGGCTGACCAGCCAGGGGTGGCTGGACGCGGCGCTGTACTCCGGCATGGTGGTACCGGATGACTACAATGGGAAGAATTTCCGGCCAGAGAAGGCGATTGCCCGGTATGAGATCGCGCTGATGACGGACCGGGCCCTTGGCCTGGTGTACCCGGCCAGTCAGCCCGTGGAGGGGGAGCTGCCCTTTACCGACAAGGAGGAAATCCTGGACTGGATGAAGGGGTATGTGAACGAATCGGTCAAGGCCGGCGTTCTGAAGGGGTATCCCGACGGGAGCTTCCAGCCCAACAAGACCTCCACCCGTGCCGAGGCCGTGGTGATGATCCAGCGGATGCTGGAGGAGATGGAAGAGGGGCTGAACCCTGATATCACGGTTGTAGCAAGATATCAAGAGGGTTGGAAAGGGAGAGCATTGTACAGGAAGAGGAGACCAACAAGATTCAACTGCAAATAGTTGACAACAGTATTTACGCATCGGTAAAGGATCTATACGATGTTGAAATGGAAATGATGAAAAAGGTTGGACATATCAATCCAGATAATAGAATGGGGTTCCAATGGTGGCCAGTCCAACAAGGAATTGTAGTGCTTAATGTAACTGTATATGATTATTATAACTATGGATTCCAGATGGGAAGTACTAAGTACTATTGGTTGGGATTTGATAATGAAGAAGTATATTGTGCACCTGCACGTGCCTTATACGGAGAATTAATGATTCCTGTATGCGATCTTTCGCATTATGATAGGGAGCCACAAGATGAATGGAAGGGCGGATGGGTGCCAGAAACCAATACCCTGACTTTATGGATGCTTTATCAGTCTCCCAGGGATTGGCCCTGATTTTATTATTGCGTTTTGAGTCTCTCAGAATGGGGGAATCATGAAAATACAAGAATGGAGGCAGCTTTTGCTGCCTCCATTCTTGTTAAGAGAGAGGTTCAGTGCTGAGGATAATGGAGGAGCGGGCGCTTTGGCGATTGGATAGAGGAAGTACAGAGAATCAGGAATACATTGGGCAAAAAAAAATTTTTGAGAAAATAGTTGCATTTTGAGAGATATTACGTCTTAATAAACAAAGGGTAATAAGAAAGGAGTGTGACCCTGATGAAACATTGGAAAAAGGACTGTGCGGCCTGCTGGCTGCGGTGCTGATGGTGCCGGCCGGGCTGGCGGCGCCGGTAAGCGGCGGGAAAAATCTCTCGGATCTGGAGGGGCATTGGGCCCAGAAGGAGGTAGAAGCCGCAGTTGCATCTGGATGGGTGGACGGTTACCCAGATGGGAGTTTTAAGCCGGAGAAGAGCATCACCCGTGCGGAGTTTACAAAAATGCTGCTGGACGCGATCCACTTGACGCCGGACAGTGAGACAGTGGCGTGGATGAAGGAGAATGCACTGACAGATGATATTTGGGAAATCCGACGGAATATACGCCGAAGCTGTACGATATGAGCGGCCACTGGCTGACCAGCCAGGGGTGGCTGGACGCGGCGCTGTACTCCGGCATGGTGGTGCCGGATGACTACAATGGGAAGAATTTCCGGCCAGAGAAGGCGATTGCCCGGTATGAGATCGCGCTGATGACGGACCGGGCCCTCGGCCTGGTGTACCCGGCCAGCCAACCGGTGGAGGGGAGCTGCCCTTTACCGACAAGGAGGAAATCCTGGACTGGATGAAGGGATATGTGAACGAATCGGTTAAGGCTGGCGTTCTGAAGGGGTATCCCGACGGGAGCTTCCAGCCCAACAAGACCTCCACGCGTGCCGAGGCCGTGGTGATGATTCAGCGGATGCTGGAGGAGATGGAAGAGGGGTTAAACCATGACATCACGGTTGTGGCAAGATATAAAGAGAACTATAAAGAGCATGGAGAAGAAGGGACGATTCTACAGGAAGAGGAAACAGACCAAATTCAGCTGCAAGTGATAGACAACATAATTTATGCGTCGCTTAATGATATGTATGATGTTGAAATAGATTTGATAAAAAAATATGGAAAGGAGAGTGCGGATAAACTTGGAGTTGCTTGGTGGCCGATTCAGCAGGAGATGATAGCGGGCATTACGAATGTAAGTTCTGGTAGTCTATATTACTATCAAATGGGAAATGAAATATACTATTGGGAAAGCAATGGAAGTGAAAAAAATGTTTTGTGCACCAACGCGTGCGTTGTATGGAGAGTTGATGGTTCCAGTGTGTGATCTTTCACATTACAGTAGAGAAGCACAAGATGAATGGAAGGGAGGATGGGATCCTGAAACCAATACGCTTACTCTGTTAATGTATTACAGGGTTCCCCGGAACGGTATAGCTGAGAATAGAGATGGAGGCAGCCGGAAGGCTGCCTCCGTTTTTAAGGGGAAGAAGAAAATAAATTACTTTTTCCAAAAGAGCGCCACTATTTTTCAGAATATTCTGGACTGCTGTGATATCGGCAGAACCGAAGTTCAAAGGATCGATGTTGTTGTTCACAGCGTAGGCGGCGGCAACCCCTGCGGCGTCTCCCAGAACGCACTGGTTGGGGATGGTCCGGGCCTCTGCCCAGCCAAGGGAAGCGATACCGGCAGCATACCCTGGGATCAGCAGGTTGTATACGAAGTTGGTGGCAATGGCGCTGTAGGTGATGTAGGTGGGGCTCACGTGTTCAGGGAACTTGATGTCGGAACGAGCTGCTTCGGTAACTTCGTGTCCCCAGATATATTGGCCATTCTGTTTCAAATCTTCGAATTTATAGGCGTTGATGTCAAGACCATAGTAGTTCAGCCCCATACGTTTGGCATAATGGCGGCTGTCGTTGCCGGTGTTTTTGGTAGCGCCGGGATTCCAGAAATCCTTTGCGCTGAGTGCATAGTTGGTGTCTTCGGTGCCGTTGGCCCGGTCACTGGAAGAAAAAGCGGAGTGGATGGTCTCCCGAAGGTACAGGGAGTTGCCAACAACGGGATCACCGTTTTTGTCTCGGACGAGATCGGCACCCTCAAAACCAAGGAAAGAACGCAAGGCAGGGAGGAAATCGGGATAGTCTAATACTTTTCTGGCGGCGACCCAGGCATCATCCACAGTCTTGTAGTCGGAGCGCATGTCGGAAGGGAAGAGATAACTGGTGTCACCTGTGAGGTCTCGGTTGTAAGCCCGACCGTCTACGTTAAATACCAGGAGCATATTTACCCACCATTCGTCAGAACCAGGGCCATCTTGTGCCATATTGAAGGGCTTCAGAGCAAAGCCTTCTGGACCATGCGTATTATTAAAATTTAAAATTTTGGTATTGGTTTTATAAGCACGCGTACCGCCTGTTGCGCTATAGACACCGTTGTTATCTTTATCTCCAGCAGTCAGTTCATCGTCATCTGCTTTAAAGCGATCGAAATTTTTCACTTTAAACATCAACGTTGCTACCTGCTGACGGGCTTTACCATTACTTCCACGCTCGTCGCTGTCTAACAGGCTGGCGGGCCAGTCATATCGTCCGACGGTACCGCCAAAGTTAGACATGCGGGTCAAACGGCCAGATTCCGAGGCGTCAATAAATACATCGCCAGCGATGGTGAGGGTGTCCGCTTTTTCGTCCCATTTAACGGTGCCATCGGTATCTCGGAAGATGCGTTTCAGGCGAACTTCAGTGATGTCGGACGATTCCCAGCCGATACCGGTGATGTCGTAGGCGTAATGAATCTTGATTCTGCCGCCGTATTCGGCCTTTGTCAGATCGCGCTTCAGAAGGTCGGACATGGCATCCACATTGTAATGCTGCCCCATTTGGCCGCACCACCATTTGAAAGAACCGTTTGTATAGTAGGTTCGGGCTAGGACATCTTTCCAACCAATATCAAAAAGTTCTGTCCACCCACCGTGCCAATGGCGCCGAGGCAGCAGCCGTTGCCGTTGTAGTCCACAGGATCGGGCACAATGAGGTGAATGGTTGCGCTGGGGGCGTTTTTTGCCGCCTTTGCGGCCGCGCCACACCGGCCATGGTGGCGCCGTATACTACGATTGTTTTTGCCATACTTAAAATCTCCTTTTATTTTTTGAATTCCAGTCCCCGCCGGCTGTTGCCCGGCAAATGAATTCCCAACCGGTTTGTACTGGTTTCACCAGAAAAGGAGGCAAACGGGGCAGAGAAGTAAACCGGACGGGGCAAAAGTTGGGAAAAAGTTTGGGCGGAAAGAGGGCTGGCGCTCTGCCCGGGGTTATTGGGGGGTGACATAGTCCAAGGCAATCCACCCCGCGCCGCTTTTCAGCTTTCCCCACTGGCTGTCACCTTGGCCGCCGGCGGTTTCCACGATGGTGTAGACACCCTGGTCCCGGATGGTTCCCACAATGGGGCAGTTGGTTCCCGGACCGGAGCGAATGTGGAGCGCGTCGGCGGTAACCCGGCCCAGAAAGGGAACCGCAGGGGAAGCAGGGGCGGCTGCCTGGCCCGTTAGGGCGGCAGAGACCGCCTGCCGGAAAATATCCATGGTGAGGCCGAAGGGGGACCAAAGGTGCTCAGGGTCCCCGTGGTTGGTGGCGATGCCCCGCTGGTGGCCCTCTCGGTGGGAGAGAATGACGCCATCGCCCAGAGGGTCCAGGGAAAAGGTCCGGCACAGCTGGGCAAAGAGGTCCACGGCGGTGCCATAGGTCCGCAGGACCGCCGCCTCGGTGGCCGCGGGTCTTGGTCTAAGAAGTTTGCCCCGCTGGTATAGCGAATGGAGGCGGGTTCACACATTTCCACGCCGATGTGGGTGTTGTTGGAGGACCCGCCGCCGTGCCAGCCGCGGCAGGTCCAGGGGAGGGTCTGGTAAACTGCCCCGGTGTTGGCGTCGATGAAGCCGTGGACACAGGCTTTCACCCCGGGCTGGTTCCAACTTTGGACAAAGGCCATGGCATCGGGCTGGGCGCAGCCCACGGAGTGGAGCATCAGCCCCTGAGGCGTGAGGGCACCGCCGGAACGGTAGCAGTCGTTTTGGGTGAGATAGGTTTGGTGTACTGTGAGCGCCATGTCTGCGCCTCCTCTCTTAGGATGGGGGATCGTTGTCCCCTGATTTTTTCAGATAGCTGAGCAGGGTTTGGACTTTTTGGGGTAAGGGAACCCCGAGTTTTCCCACATTTTCCAGGATGCTGATGCCTTCGTTGGACAGATAAAAGATGGTAGACACCGTCTCCAGGGCGGCCTCTGCGTGAAGCAGATAGGCGTCAACACGTGACAAAACGCGATTACCACAAACATCGCAACCTTTTTGGTGATCCCCTTGGCGCCGATCTGACTGGAGAGCTGCTTGGTCTGAATGGCGACGCAGATTCCTGTGATATAATCCAGCAGAACCAACAGCAGCAGCGCCAAAAGCAGTCCGGAACTGTTCCCACAGAAGGAGCGGAGCCAAGAATCAATCCATTCGGTGGATTCCATTTTGATTCACCTCCTCTCTCAGAAGAAAAAGAGGGGGGAGAGGGTGGGAAAGTAAACCATCTGGCGGGAGTGTGAGGGCGGGAAGATGTCTCGCTTGATATCTCATATACTTTGATTACATGTATTTGATTAGATTCAAATTATAAAACAATAATATGTTGTATTGAAATGTGATCTGAGTGCGAGTAAAATAATTTCGTGGGGAAACAAGGCGTTTTTTTCGGGAAAATTGGTTTCTCCCAGGAAGGAATGGACTGCTGCTGGACTGTGAAGAAGAAAGAATCAGAAAAGATGGATGTGCCTCCGACCACGTTGACAGAAAAGGACGATATGGATGACCAAGAATTTATGGTGTGGCTGTACAATCACTATGAGGAGCGGATGCTCCGTACAGCAAAGAAATACTGTCGGGATGCGTTTCTCTGGGAAGAGATCCTGCGGGAGAGCTTTCTTCGGCTGCTTTCAAGGATTCCGAAGCTGCGAGCCCTGAAGGAAGGGGAGCGGGTTGGCTATCTTACTGTTACCGTACGCAATACGGCCTTCACCCTGCTCAGAAAGCAGGCCAAGGAACAGGGATGGTGCGTTTCCCTGGAGACGGGTGCTCTGCCTGTGGAGGGATGCCTGCCGGAGGAATGGGTCATTCAAAGAGAACGGTGGAATACGTTGGCCGCTGTCTGGCCTCAGCTTGCCCCCCACAGAGCGTTTTTTGCTGGAGGGACGGTATTTCCAGCAGAGAAGTGACAGGGAACTGTCAGATGATCTGGGATGCGGGGCAAACAGCATACGAATGATGATGACCAGGGCCCGCCGTCACGTGCAGCGTCTGATGAGACGGGAAGGAGAAGATCAGGCAGCAGAGCAGCAAAAATAAAATATGGCGTCAGGCCAGGATGAGACAGAAAATGCCGAAAAATACAAAACTGTATTTTTCGGCATTTTTGTTGCATTTTGGAAATCTGCGTTTCATGTGTTGGAATATTCTCTCATACTCCACAGAAAAGCAGAAAAAGACAGAAAATAAAAATGGAACGTTTCCTTTTGGTCCCGGATTCTCTCTTTTACTTCCATCTCCTTGAGAATGGAAGGATGAAGAATGCTGATGGACCAAATTATACAGGCGAAACAGGGGAGCCAGGCGGACATGCTGTCGCTGCTCCAGCAGTTCCAGCCGATCCTGAAAAAGTATGGACGAAAGTTGTGGGAGAAGATGGATTGGAGGATATGACCGCGGCGTTTTTACAGGTGATTCACGACATGAAGCCGGAACAGATTCGGTGCCGTGCGGAGGGGCCGTGGTCCAGTATTTGGTGCAGTCTGTGCGCCATGCCTATGAGCGGCTGCAACGGGAGCGGATGCGCCAGCCTGCCATTGCCTTTTCTCTGAATGAAATGGAGGAGCAGGACAGCCTGCCGGCGCTGGCCAAGGAGGATTCTGCTGAGAAGCAGCGGTTTTCAGACCTGGTAAAAGGCTGCCCGAGGCTGACGGAAAAAAGAAACCTATGTTTTGGAACAGGTCTATTACTGGGGATACACTGCGGCGGAGCTGGCCCCGGGATGGGGACCAGCAAGCAAAACGTCAATCAGATCAAGCTGCGGGCCCTGGGAAAACTCCGGCGGCAGTGGGAAACAGAGAAATAAACAAGCAGCCTCCCCGGAGAGGCTGCTTGTTTTCCCATGGAATCCGTTAGGGGTTTAGAATGATTTTGATGCTCTGCTTGGCCTGGGTGATGGCAAAGGCCTGCTCCATTTCCCGCAGAGGGAAGTGATGGGTGATGAGGGGGTCTACCTTGACCCGCCCGTCTTCGATGAAGTGGAGACACTCCTCGAACTCCTGCCGGGTATAGCAGATGGTGCCATAGATGTCGATCTCGCTTCGAACCACTTTGCCTAAGTCCACCTGGGGCAGGGTGTGGTAAAGTCCGGTGATGGCATAGGTGCCGGCTTTCTTTAAGAGGTTCATGGCGGTGACTGGAACGGTGGGGGCGCCGACGCAGTCCTGGACGTAGTCGGCCATGGCGCCGTTGGTGATCTCTCTGACCCGCTGTACAGGGTCCTCCCGGGAGACGTTGATGGTGTAGTCGGCCCCCAGGGTTTTGGCCAGCTCCAGCCGCTGGGCACCGGCGTCGGTATCCAGGCAGATGACGGTTTTGACGCCCCGGAGCCGGATCAGCTGGACGGCGTAAAGTCCGATGGGGCCGGCGCCATAGACACAGCAGACATCCTTGGAGGTGATCCTGGAGGCCTTGACCGTCCGGTAAGCGGAGGCCACGGGATCGACGGAGGCCCCCTGGTCATAGGTGGTGGTGTCCCGCATTTTCCGGCAGACCTTGGCGGGGACCCGGACGTATTCGGCAAAGGCACCGTCCACGTGGATTCCCGTCTCCACCAGGTTGTCGCAAAGAACCTCTTTGCCTTCAATGCACATGTCGCAGTCACCGCAGCCGATGACGATGCAGGGGGTGACCCGGTCTCCCACCTTGAGATGCTGGACGGCGGAACCCACCTCCACAATGTCGCCCGCGAACTCATGCCCGGGGATCAAAGGATAGGGGACCGGACGGGTGCCGGCCAGGATCGGGCCGTCGGTGCCGCAGATGCCCACGGAACGGACTTTGATGATGACGTCTGTGTCCCGGAGGACAGGATAGGGGACCTCTTTTACCGCGAAGCCCGGGCCTTCGTGTTCTTTTACCACTGCTAACATAATAGTTTACCTCGATTCTGTTTGCGTTTGGAATCCCTGCAAGGCTATGACAGCACAAGGATAATGACTTGGGAGATGACCACCACCGAGAGCAGCGCGATGGGATAGGTGGCGGCGTAAGCGGCGGCGACCTGCTCCGTTTTGGCCACGGAAATCAGGGTCCCCAGGGGGGGGTGGAGGTCATGCCGCCGGTGATGGAGCCTAAATTGTTTAGGAGGGAGAGTTTTAGCACATGCTTGGCGAAAAGGTATCCCACCACCATGGGCAGCGCGGTCATGAGGATGCCATAGACAAAGTAGATGGGGTGGAAAAACTCCGCGAACCGGGAGCCGCCCGCCACTCCGGCGCCAATGAGGAAAAGGACCAAACCCAGTTCCCGCATGGCCTTGAGGGTGGTGTCCCTGGGCATCAGGTTGACCGGACCGATCCGGCCAAAGTGCCCAAAGACCAGACCGGCCAGCAGGCAGCCGCCTGTGGTGGTCAGGGAAAAGTTTCCCACCTTGCAGCTGCCCACCACGATGCCGCAGACAATGGCCAGGGCCAGAGGCATGAGCCCGAACTCATCCAAACAGACCCGCCCGGTCCGTCTGGCGGCGTTCTGGGAGACTTGGGTCAGCCGGTCCCGTTCCCGGTCCAGATCCGCGTGGGTGAGCTTGGGGATCAGTTGGACAAAGAGGACCACCCCCACCACCCCGAAGAGGTAGGCGATGCCGTAGCCCACGGAGACCAGGGACTCCAGCTCCGCAGTGGCCACCGTGGCCTTGGCTGCGGAGAAAGCGGGGGTGGAGGTGAGAGCTCCGGCCAGAAGGCCCACCAGGATGGCGGTGAACTCCGCGTGGGACAGCCCGGTGAAGGAACGGCCGATGAGGATGCAGAGTACGCAGGCTACCCCGCCAAACAGGGTGATCACCAGCCCCAGGCACACATACGACTTGAAGTTCTGTTTGAAATTGTGGACAAACCCGGGGCCCGCAATGAAGCCGACGGCGGTGACAAAGAACATGAGCCCCAAATTCTCCACAATCTTCAGCCCGTCGGTGACAAAGGTGGCCCCTGCTACGGTGAGCTGTTCCGACAGGCTCCCATAACAGAAGCAGCCGAAGAGCAGGGCGGCCACAAAGACACCGGCGGTACCCAAGCTGACGCCTTGGATGGTGACCCGGCCCAACAGATAGCCCGCCGCAGCAATGGCAAAGACGCAGAACACCAGGAACGTGGTCCCCGCGATGGAAAAGGTAACATGCATGCAATCGCTTCTTTCCTATTTGGATGGTTCCGTTACCGGTTTTTCTGCTTTTGATAGGCGCGCCAGGTGCAGGCGAAGGTGTCCATGTTGTCCAGCCGGTCACCGGTGAGCTGGGTGGCCAAGGCGGCCCGATGGGGGCGGTTTTACCACCTCGGGGGTGGCGTATGCCTCCTCGGAAATGGACTGGAGGGCCGCGGCGTATTCTTCGATATCCGCTTTGGAATAGGTCTCGCAGGCCTCGGGGGTGAAGGGCTCGGGGATGATTCTGGGGTGGTGGCTGGCAAAGTAGCTCTGGAATCCGTAGTCCACAATCCGGCGGTCAATGTCGTCGGTGGTGACGGAGGTTTCCTGGCACAGCTTTTTCCCAGCTGAGCCGGGCCTGCTCCAGCCGGGGCTTGCCCTCGGCCATGGGCATGGAGAGCCCCCGAACGGATGCCAGCTTTTTCAGGAGATAGTTGTTGTTGAGAATGGCCAGCTCAGAGACCTGTTTCAGCCCGTCGGCCCCCAGACTGCGGATATAGGCGTAGGCCCGCAGAACCACGGCGGGCACCCGTAGAATTTGCGCAGCTTGCCGATGGAGTGAGGGCGGTTGTAGTCCAGATAGTATTGAGTGCCGTCAAACTCCACCGTGGGCAGGGGGAGAAACTGGGCCAGTTCCTCGGTGCAGCCCTGGGCGCCGGCCCCCGGCCCCTGGCTGCCGTGGGGGGAGGAGAAGGTCTTGTGCAGGTTGAACTGGCACAGGTCGAAGCCCGCGTCCCTGGCCCGGGTGATGCCCATCAGGCCGTTGAGGTTGGCCTGGTCATAGACGCACAGACCACCGGCGGCGTGGACGATGTCCACAAATTCCCGGATTTTTTCATTGTAAATGCCCGTGTCCTCAGGGTTGGTGATCAGCAGGGCGGCGGTCCGGGGGGAGACTGCGGCCTTGAGGGCGTTCAGGTCGGGGATGCCGCTCTCGTCGGGGTAGAGGGTGATGACCTTGTAGCCCAGGGCGGCGGCGGTGCCGGCGTTGCCTGGATGGGAGAGAATCGTGGTGATGATCTCATCCCGCTGCGCCCCCTCTCCCCGGGCCTCGTGGTAGGCGCGGATGATGGCCACGTTGGAGAAGATGCCCTGGGAACCGCCGGCGGGGTTCAGACTGAAGCGGTCCATTCCTGAGATGGCCTTGAGGTACTGTTCGGTTTCATAGAGCACCTGCAGAATGCCCTGGGTGGTGGACGGGTCCTGATAGGGGTGGAGCTCAGAGAACCGGGGGTCCCGGACAAAGCTCTCGTGGACCTTAGGGTTGTACTTCATGGTGCAGGTGCCCAGGCCGATGTCGATGTTGAGGTCCGCGCCGATGGTCTCTTGGGACAGGCGCAGATAGTGCCGCAGCAGCTGCATTTGACCCAGCTCCGGCAGCTCGGGGGCTTCCCGGCGGAGGTAGCCCTGGGGCACCAGGTCGTCAGGCGCACCGGCGGCCTGGGCGACTTGAGGCTCTATCTCCTCCAACAGAAGGGCCCGCTGGCCGGGCTCTCCCAGTTCCATCAGAATGGGTTCGTCCCATCTGGCTTCGTGGAAATCACGTGTGCCGTCCCGTTTCATGCTCCCGTTCCTCCTAAAATATCGTGCAGCGCGGCGCACAAGGTGTCGATGTCCGCCGCGGTGGTGGTGTCGCTGACGCAGTATAGGGCATAGCCGGCGTACGCGGGGAAAACCTTGCCCAGGTCCACACCGCCAAAGATGTTCCGGGCCAACAGGGCTTGGTGAATCTCCGCCACGGATTTTCCCGTGGCCCGGAAGTCCACCATGAATTCCTGGAACACCTGGCCGCCGGCTGGGTTGGCGGTGACGCCGGGCAGGGCGGACAGGCGCTTTATGGCGTAGGCGGCATAGGACAAGATCCGCTGGCCCAGCTCCTGCATGCCCCGGGGCCCCATGGTAGCCAGGTAGGCCCCGGCCACAATGGCCCATAGGCCGCATTCCGTGCCAAAGTATTCCTTGGCATTTTCCCGGGAGGCGTGGCTGCACCGGTAGTACAGGGCGCGGCCCCAGCCATACTGCCCGTCTTTTTTGGGTTTCGGAGATGCCGTAGAGGTAGGTGGGCAGCTCGTTAACATAGTCCGGATCATTGTCCATGGCGATGAAGCCGCCGCAGCCGCTGCCGTACTGCATGTGAATGCCCAGGGGCTGAATGTCGCCGCAGGTGATGTCCGCGCCGTAGCCCGATGGCGGGGTGACCACCCCTAAGGAGGAGACCTCCGGCATGACAATGCCGATGGCGCCGGCCTGGTGGGCCAGGTCCATGATCTCTTTGGCCCTGGGCTCAAAGGCGCCTAAGTAAGCGGGGTTTTCCAGAAAGACCGCGGCGGTGCGGGGGGAGAGCTTGGCCTGAAGGTCTGCCAGGTCCAGCACCCCGAAGGGGTTCTCCACAGGCACCAGAGTGCCAAAGGGGCGGCAGTAAGCGGCCGCCTGGGAGCGGATTTCCGGATTCATATGGGCGGGAACCAGAATCTCATTCCGGCCTGGGCGCAGGCGCAGCGCCATACGGAAGGAGGAGGAGACCGCCTGGCCAGCGTCGTAGGTGGGGTAGCTGACCACATCCAGTTCCAGCAGTTCCGCCATCATGCTGGCGTACTCGAAGATCGCCTGCATTTTTCCGTGGTCGGAGTAGGTATCGCCGCAGTAGGCGGTGAGGAATTCTGAGCGGTTGGCGATCTCGTCACAGACCGCGGGGATATACCGCTTATAACAGCCCGCCCCCAGAAAGCTGATGGCATCCTCTGTGGAGGTGTTTTTGGCCAGTAAGCGGCTGACATGGCGTTTGAGGGCCTGTTCACTGAGCAAAGGCGCCGGCAGGTCCATGGTGCCTTGAAAGAGAAGGTCCTCTGGAATGACCGTGCGGTAGAGTTCCTCCACGCTGGAGAGCCCAAGTTCCCGCAGCATTTCCTCTTCAATGTGAGGAACGCTGTTGGGCATATAGGGGTGAATGAAATGATGACGCAAGAGAGAATCCCTCCAATTTCTTGATGATGAATGGGTGATCAAATGCTTGCTATATTCTTAGTATAAAGGTTCCCAGCAAGGGAAGGTCAAGCAGTGTTTGGCAGGGCCAGAGATGGAGGAACGGAGATCGAAATGGGGCAATTTCTTTCTGAGAAGAGAAGAAACAAGGAAAAAGTAAGAGATACTATGGCGCCATGAGAAAAATATGGGGGGAATGAGGAAAAATCCTGCGGAATAAACCTTCCAGAAAGGGAAAGGTTTTGAAGTGGAAGGGATGGACATTTTTCAAAAGGTTGGGTAAAATACAATAATATGGTTTGAAAACCACACCGGAACCGGTGGGGAGAGCATGGGGGATATGGGATGAAGCGGTCACGATATACAGTGGGGGAGATGGCCAACCTCTGCAATGTCACCGCCAAACAGCTGCGATACTATGACCAGCAGGGGCTTCTCAAGCCCGCCTATCGAGATAGACAGAACGGCTACCGCTACTATGAGGACAGCCAGATTGAGGAGGTCCTTCTGCTGAGCAGCCTGAAGGAGCTGGACCTGCCCAACCAGAGGATTGGCGCGCTGCTGAAAAAACGGGATCTGCGGACCCTCTCCCGGGAACTGGAGGAACACCTGTATGAGGTGCGCCAGGCGCGGGACGCCACGGTGGCCAAGTATGACGCCCTCATTGACAACATTCTCCGCATTATGGGGGGGTTGTCCTTTTGAGTCCCGCCAGGCTGCCGCGGAGCCCAGCGTCTCTGTGGTGGAATTTCCCGCGGCCTGGGTGGCCTATACCCGCTACCAGTGCTATTGGAAGGCCAGCCGGCTCTTCATCTCCCGCCGGGCGGAGCTGCTGAAGCTGATGGATCAGGCGGGGCTGGAACCTGTGGATGTGAATATGGCGATCTTTCACTCCGATTACAAGAAGCAGTTCAGTGAGGACCCCTCTGACGACGAGGGGGATTTGGAGGTCTGCTATCGGATTAAGAACCCCAACCCCAGCTGCCCAACTGTCGGCGCCTGCCGGCGTTTCGGGCGGTCTCCTGTATCTATGTGGGGCCGTATTCCGAGATGCTTCCCGCCTACCTGTCTCTGGAGGCGTACGCCCAGCGCCATGGACTTCTGCTGCGGGGGATCTCTATGGAGGAGTATCTCATTGGCGCCACCATGACGGCGAATCCCCAAAACTATGTCACCAGAATTTACCTCCCCATCGCAGAGGAGGGGGAAGAGACACAACCACCTCCCCGTTGAGGACGCCCCGCCGCCGGCGGGGCGTCCTTCTTGCGCGGAAAGCGCTTAGGAGGAGACGGGCACTGCCGGCCTGTGTGGTCGATGGTGTAGTCGGTGCCGTATTCCCCGTCCAAAATCAGCTGGCTGATGGGGACGATCTCATAGCCTTCTCCCAACAGATATTCCAGGATGTCGGGCAGCGCCTCCGGCGTGTGGAGGGCGGCGTTGTGGAAGAGCACAATGGACCCGGGGCCCACGCTGGAGGTCACCCGCTGGGTGATAGTGGCCGCGTCATAGTCCTTCCAGTCCAGACTGTCCACGTCCCACTGGATGGGCTCCATGCCCATCCCCGGACGGTGGTGATGACGTGGTCGTCGTACTCCCCGAAAGGCGGGCGGAAGAGCGTGGGGCGCTTGCCGGTGATCTTCTCAATCTTATCGTTGCAGGTGTTGATGTCCTCCACAATCTGATCTGCGGAGAGGGTATTGAAGTGGGCGTGGTCGTTGGAGTGCCCCATCACCTCGTGGCCGGCATCCGCCAGGGCCTTCACGGACTCCGGGTACTTATCCACCCCTCCCCCACCACAAAGAAGGTGACTTTCACGTTGTACTTGTCAAAGATGTCGATGAGGGTTTGGGTGTCTTCGTTGCCCCAAGCTGCGTCAAAAAGAGAGGGCGCAGGTCTTGTAGTCCCGCTGGACGCAGTAGATGGGGAGCTGCCGCTCTGTGGTGGAGGCGGAGACGTAGGAGGGCAGGGTGGTCACCAGGCACAGGGCGCAGATGCACAGCAGCGCCCCGGGGATGGCCAGCCAACGCTTGCGCAGGAAGACGACCTTCCGCTCTTTAGCAGGTTTCACGCGAAAGAATTTCATATCGATCCCGTCCTTTCTATGTCGTTCTATCTATATGCGCTGGTTTCCAAGTCATGCGCCCCCATTTCCCATGGCATGGGGACAGGGAGATGGGAAAACTGGGCTCCGTCAAATTCTACAAAATGCAGGAAATCTTGTAGCAAAAAGAGGAAATGAAAGAATTTACAGATGTTTTGTGGGGATTCGTTGCAGTTTGGGGAGAAATCAGTTATAATACTTGTTAAACTTTCAAAAGGGGAAAGGGGAAGCGGCGGGAGCGTCTATTGACTTGTCACCTGTTTGGGCATATAATAAGGCGATTTTATCGGACCGGCCCGCCCTGGGTGTGACCAGGGCCCCAATTTCCGGGCGGCGGAACGCCCCATCACTGAAACAGAGGATCTTGCCATGAATACAAACAAGAAACTGAACATGACCATGCTGTGCGACTTTTATGAGCTGACCATGGGCAACGGATACTTCAAGGCCGGGTACAAGGACCGGATCACACATTTTGATCTGTTCTTCCGCAGTGTACCGGACAAAGGGGGTATGCCATTGCGGCTGGGTTGGAGCAGGTCATCGAGTACATCCAGGACCTCCACTTTGAGCCCGAGGATATCGAGTATCTTCGGAGCCGGAAAATGTTTGATGAGGGATTCCTGGACTACCTGGCGAACTTTAAGTTTACCGGGGATATCTTCGCGGTGCCGGAGGGAACCCCGTCTTTCCCAATGAGCCCATTCTGACCGTCCGGGCGCCCGCCATCCAGAGCCAGCTGCTGGAGACCTATCTGCTGCTGACCATCAACCACCAGAGCCTCATTGCCACCAAGGCCAATCGAATCGTCCGGGCGGCCCGGGGACGGACGGTGCTGGAGTTTGGCTCCCGCCGGGCCCAGGGGTCCAGCGGCGCCATTGACGGCGCCCGGGCGGCGTTTATTGGCGGGTGCAAAGGAACGGCCTGCACCATCTCCGACCAGCTCTACGGCGTGCCCGCAGGGGGCACCATGGCCCACGCCTGGGTACAGACCTTTGACACCCAGTATGACGCCTTCCGCGCCTACTGTGAGATCTATCCAGATAACCCGGTCCTGCTGGTGGACACCTACAATACCCTGAAAAGCGGCGTCCCGGATGCCATTCGCGCCTTTAACGAGGTGCTCAAGCCCAGGGGACTGACCAAGTGCGGCATTCGGCTGGACTCCGGTGACATGGCCTATCTCACCCGCCAGGCCCGCCAGATGCTGGATGAGGCGGGCTGGACCGAGTGCAAGATCACCGTGTCCAACTCCCTGGATGAGATCATCATTCAGGACCTTTTGATCCAGGGGGCCCAGATCGACGCCTTTGGCGTGGGCGAGCGGCTGATCACTGCCCGGAGTGAACCGGTGTTCGGGGGCGTGTATAAGCTGGTGGCCTATGAGGACGACGAAGGCAATGTGGTGCCCAAGATTAAACTCAGCGAGAATGTGTCGAAAATCACCACCCCTCAGTATAAACGGGTCTATCGCCTCTTCGGCAACGAAACCGGCAAGGCCATTGGAGACTGGCTGTGCACCTATGACGAGGATGTGAAGAGCAACTGCAACCCAGACGGCAGCCTGACGATTTTCGACCCGGACGCCACCTGGAAAAAAGAAAACCATCAACAATTTTACCGCCAAGGAGCCCAGAAGCCGATCTTTGTGGGGGGGGCGGCTGGTTTATGACATGCCCTCTCTGGAGGAGATTCAGCAGTACTGCGCGGACCAGATGGAGACCATGTGGGATGAGGTAAAGCGGTTTGACAACCCCCATAACTATTATGTGGACCTGTCCCAAAAGCTCTGGGACATCAAATATGACCTGCTGACCCACAATAAGTAATCGGTCTGGAAGACGGGGAAGGAGTGTGGTGGAGGAGATGAAGGCGGAAGAGCGGAGAAGGGCCATTGCCAAAACCCTGACGGCGGAGCATCCTGTCAGCGCCACTGCCCTGGCAGGGCAGTTTTCCGTGAGCCGGCAGATCATCGTGGGGGACATCGCGCTGCTGCGCGCGGCGGGTCTGGACATTGTGGCTACGCCCCGGGGGTATAAACTGGGGGAAACCACGGGCCTGCTTCGGGCCGTGGCCTGCGTCCATTCCGCCCAGGAGACGGAGACCGAACTGCTGGCCATGGTGGACAACGGCTGCACCGTCATTGATGTGGTGGTGGACCATCCCCTGTATGGGCAGATGACCGGCCAGCTGAGTTTGGCCTCCCGGTATGATGTGCGGCAGTTTGTGGAGAAGGCCAAGCACGCCGCCCCCCTGTCCTCCCTCACCGATGGGGTTCATATTCACAACCTCCGCTGCCCCAGTGAGGAGGCGTACCAGCGGGTCTGCGAGGACCTGAAGCAGCTGGGCATTCTCTATACCCAGGGGGAACCCTGTGAATTCGCCCTTCAGGGTTGACAAGCTCCCTTGAAAAGAATACAATAGACCTTGCACGTGTCTTGACACCTGCAAGGTCTATTTTGATTTGAGGAAAGAAAGAGGAGAGATGATGGAACAATTTCGTGCTTTTCTCCGGCGGAAAAACATTGTATTTTCCGCCAAGCGTTACGGGGTGGATGCCTTGGGGGGCCATGGCCCAGGGGCTCTTCTGTACGCTGCTGGTAGGGACCATTCTCAATACCCTGGGAACGCAGTTTCACATTGGATTCCTGTCGGCCACGGTGGTGACCGTGGGGACCGGAGAGGCGGCCACGGCCTATACCATTGGGGGGCTGGCCTCGGCCATGGTGGGACCGGCTATGGCGGTGGCCATCGGCTCGGCCCTGCAGGCGCCGGCGCTGGTGCTTTTCTCCCTGGTGCCGGTGGGCTATGCCACCAATATCCTGGGAGGGGCTGGCGGGCCGTTGGCGGTGCTGGTCATCGCCATCGTCGCGGCGGAATGCGGCAAGGCGGTCTCCAAGGAGACCAAGGTGGATATCCTGGTGACCCCCATTGTGACGGTTTTGGTGGGGATCGGGGTGGCTTATCTGGTGGCGCCTCCCATTGGCACCGCGGCTTCCTGGGTGGGGAACCTTATTATGTGGGCCACGGAGCTGCAGCCCTTCTTCATGGGAATTTTGGTCTCGGTGATCGTGGGGATTGCCCTGACCCTGCCCATCTCCAGCGCGGCAATCTGCGCGGCGCTGGGGCTGACCGGTTTGGCCGGCGGCGCCGCAGTGGCCGGCTGCTGTGCCCAGATGGTGGGCTTTGCGGTGTTGTCCTTCCGGGAGAACCGGTGGGGAGGGCTGGTGTCCCAGGGACTGGGCACCTCCATGCTCCAAATGGGCAACATTGTGCGCAATCCCCGGATCTGGATTCCCCCACCTTGGCCTCGGCCATCACCGGCCCCATTGCCACCTGCCTGTTCCGGCTGGAGATGAACGGCACCCCGGTCTCCTCGGGCATGGGGACCTGCGGCCTGGTGGGGCCCATCGGGGTCTACACCGGCTGGGTGGAGGACATCGCCGCCGGGCTGCGTACCTCCATTGGGGGAATGGATTGGCTGGGCTTGGTCCTGATCTGCTTCGTGCTCCCAGGGTTCTGACCTGGCTGCTTGGGATTCCCTGCCGGAAGGCGGGCTGGATCAAGGAAGGGACTTGAAACTGGAGGACTGAGTGACAGGGCGGCATGGTGGAAAAGTCAGAAACCCTTTCTTGTGGAAAAATTTCATAAAAAACGGTTGTGATCTTGTACAAAATTTACAAAGCGTATTGGTGCAAACTCCAGAAGTTTTCCGGCGATTGCACAAAATGCTTGAAATGCGTTGGGAAAAGGTGGATACTATTCTCAGCGCAGCCTAAGCTGTTGTGTCATGTGCTGAAATCATGGAAGGAGGAAATCGAACCGTGAAAAAATGCTTGCTCTGTGTATGGCGATGCTGCTGTCCCTGGCCATGCTGGCCGGCTGTTCCTCTGCCGACCCCAACCACCCCTATGAGAAGGAACCCCTGCCCGCCAACAACTCTGAGGCTGAGCCGGAGGAGGAGACCTCCTCTGTCCCGCTGTTTGAGCTGCTCTGAGCAAAGGGGAAACATATACGGCCCGACAGAATTTTCTGTCGGGCCGTATGGTTTGGTCTTATTCTTTTATGAAAACCCCAATGACACGGGCGGGGAAGACAACGAGATCAGTCCTGATCCACAATGATGCCGTATCCGCCGTCTTTTCGTTTATAGACCACGGAGAACGCGCCGCCGTCGTCCTCATTGCGGAAAGCGAAGAAGGTGTGGTTGACCAGGTTCATCTGGAGGATGGCCTCGTCGATGCTCATGGGGCGGAAGAAGAACCGCTTGGTGCGGACCAACTGATAGGAGGGTTCCTCTTCTTCGTCCGATTCAGGGATGAAGTAGGACTCCTCCGGGTAGGCGTCAAAGGCATCCTTCCGCAGGCGCTTTTCCAGACGGGTCTTATTCTTGCGCAGCTGGCGCTCAATGGACGCCACGGCGGCGTCAATGGAGACAAACATATCAGAGGTGCTTTCCGCCACACGGATGACGGTGGAGCCGGAACGGATGGTGACTTCCAGGTTGTTCCGACCCTTTTCCACGCTGAAGACGATGGAGGTCTCGGGCTCGGTCTGGAAGTAGCGGTCTAATTTGCCGATCTTCTTCTCCGCATAGGTGTGCACACGATTGGGAATGTTCACTTTTTGTCGGTAAAGGTGAATTTCATGGATGTCAGCTCCTTTCGTAGGGGGTAAGGGAACGGGGCGTGCCCCTTCCTTACACCCATAGTATACCATGGTTTTCCAAAAAAGTCACGCTGTTTTTGGCCGGAAGGAAAAGAAGCCGGGAAAAGAGGGGCTTCGACGGGATTTGACAAAAGACACCCCTTGACCATTGGTAAAAAATGGTATACTATAAATCACGGCGGAAGGTGTTGTCCGTCATGACATCGTTCATTCCATTCTCCTGCTTGTGCGCTTCCCATTCTGGGAAGCGCCTTTTTGCGGGCAAAAAAACCACCCTGCCCTTTGGAAAGGGGCAGGGTGGTTAAACGATAGAGTTTAACGGTGACCGCGGCGGGAGCTGCGCTTTTCGTTCAGTTTCAGGTCGGACAACCGGCTGTCAGAGGCCTGCATGAACTGCTTGAGCCGGGCCTCAAAATCGGCGGGGCCGGCGGGCTGGGGCGCGGCGGCTCTGGGCTCTCTGGTGTGGGGGAGCGTTAAAGGTACGATTTCCCCCTCGGAAATCAGAACGGCCCTGCCGGTCCCGGGCGGAACCCTGGGGACGAGGAGGTGGGGGTGTGGCCTTCTTGATGGACAGATTAATCCGCCCTGCTTCATCGATGCTGACCACCTTGACCTTGACTGCCTGCCCTTCCGAAAGGAAGTCGCTGACATTTGCCACATAGGAGTGGGCGATCTCAGAGATGTGGACCAAACCGGACCGCCCGCCCGGCAGGGAGACGAACGCGCCGAATTTGGTGATGCTTTTGATGGTTCCTTCCAGGATTGCGCCTACACTGATTTCCATAAATGGTGAGAATCCTCCTCGTTGTAATCACGCTCAAGCAATGAGCAAATAAAGAGCGGGGCCCTTAATCGGCAATATTGAACACACGGTCATTGGGTGCCACCAGACCCAGTTTTTCCCGGGCGATGTCCTCCACATAGGAGGGATCATCGCGGTTTTCGATGGCGTTGGAGAGCTCTGTGTTGGTCTGGGTCTGATCGCTGACCTGTTGGGTGAGGGTCTCGACGGCGGCGTTGGCGTCGGCAATTTTTTGCCGGACGCTGACCAGGGTGAAGATCATGTAGGCCAACAGGATCAGCAGAATGATCTTCGCAAGAAGACCAACCTTTTGGATTGGAACATGTGGGGCAGCCTCCGTTTCTTGGCGTTCAGGGGCGACAGATTTGCCATGTTTCCCTATTAGATGACATATTGTACTCCACAACCGGGAAAAAGAAAAGAACTTTTTCCAAGTTTTTTTCCACTTTCTTAAAATTTTTGCCAACGGAGCCGTGAGAACACGAATAAGCCACCGGAGGGGCGCTGTCACCCAGCCCAGAAACCGGGCGGCGGCCCGGGCCAGGATGTCCAGCGCCCGCCGGGTCCAGGGGCTGAGCAGAAGAAAATAAGCCGTTGCCCCCAGCAGCAGGCACAGGGCCATGTACAGCCGCACCCGGCCGTTGCCGAAGACGATCCCGCAGAAAAAGAGCATCCCGCAGGCCCCCAGCCAAAACAGGAGGTCCAAAATTTCCTGGAGGGTCCGGCGGGGCAGGGTGAGGCGGACCAGGCGGAGCAGATCATACAGCAGCCCCACGCCCAACCCCATGGCCAGACAGGAAAAGAGAGTGGAGATCTGCTCCTGAAGGGAGACGCTCATCCCCGGAAGAGACGCCCAGAAAGCTGCCCTGGCGGGGCTCTTCCTCCTCATAGGTTAAAGGAGTCCACCGTACCCTCCACCAGCAGGTCCCCGCCGTCCAGACTTAATTTTTCAATGTGGAGGGATTCGCCTCGGATGATGAGGCTTCCCTCCGCGGTGGACATGACGATGGAGGTCTCGTCAAAGCTCTCCACCCCGTCCACCCCGGACACCGTCAGCCGGTTCCGGTTGTCCAGAACAATCCGATGCGCCGCTCCCCCCCGTCTGGGGGCTTTTTTCGTCGAAGGACATACCATCCCATCCTTTCCCGTGATGTGATCTTGGCTATGTATATGGCGGGGAGAAGGGAAGTATGCAGGGGAAAGGAGGAAGGAACAAAACTGTCAAAAGGTGTACCTTTTGACAGCTGGCAAAAAGGAGGAGGTTTTTGAAATGCCTTTGGAGGAATTCTCGAATCTTCTTCGTCGAGGCTTGCTTTTTTTAGTGTTATCCTGTAAAATATGACTCGAGGAACAAAACTATCAAAAGGTACACCTTTTGATAGCTGGGAGGTGGAGTAAGGGAGTAAGAAAATCGTTTAGAACGCGCAGCTTTAATAAAAACAAACAAGGAGGATACAGACGATGAAAAAGCGATTTTTGTCGGTATTTATGGTGCTGTGCATGATGCTGACAATGGTTCCATCTGCGTTTGCTGAGGGAGCAGACGGAGACACATTACAGAACAAGATTAACCAAGCGTCAGAAAATGCAACAATTACCTTGGACAAGGCGTACACGGAGAGTATTACCATTCCAGAGGGTAAGACAATCACGCTGGACCTGAATGGACAGACGCTGATCAACGAGGAAGGGAAGCACACCATCACCAACGAGGGAACCTTAACCATCGTGGGGACTGGAACTGTGGACAATGTGAGCCATGGGAAGGGTGCGGTGTACAATGATGCAGGCGCAACCTGCACCATCCTGGGCGGCAACTATACTAGAAGTCAGGAAAACGGGCAAAGTGATTCGGATTCCGGCGGAAACAGCTGGTATGCCATTAAGAATTTTGGAACGATGACCATCGGCGAAGAAGGTGCTCCGAACGACGCGGTCAAGGTGTCCTTTACAGGGAAGTATTCCAGCTTAGTGGCCAACGGCTGGCAAGACGGTGCAGCTGCTGGACAGCCCAACAAAGAACCGGCATATGAGCGAGATGCCCAGCTGACCATTCACAGTGGCACCTTTACCGGCGGGATCAACACCATTAAAAACGACGATTATGGTGATTTGACGATTACCGGAGGCGTCTTTGAAAACGTGGCACAGTACGCGGTGATGAACTGGAATATAGCCAGCATCAGTGGCGGCACGTTCCACTCGGATGAGTGGGCTGTGGTCAACTGTGGTAACAGCAGTTTGCCGATGGACAAGGGAGAGCTGACCATTTCCGGCGGCAGCTTCTCTGGCACGAATGGCTCTGTGGGCAGAACGACAGACGCTGCGGCGCCGCAGATTACCGGCGGTACTTTTTCCAGTGATGTGAGTGCCTTCGCCGGGGATGGCTATGTGTGCGTGAAACAGGAAGATGACATGTACGCGGTGACTGGCCTGACAGCGGACAATGCAGTTGCAGCCATTGGAGAGACTTACTATCAAAGCTTGGCGGCGGCCATTGACAAGGTCCAAGCGGGCGAAACCATCACCTTGTTGAGAGATGTGCCCAATGCCAATGGGATTGTGGTTCCTTCCGAGAAATCGTTTACCGTGGACTTCAACGGACACACTTACACGCTGACTGGGCCTGGTGCCGGCTCACCGTCTACGGAGAGCAACGGATTCCAACTGTTAAAGGATTCCACCATTACCTTTCAAAACGGCACGATTCGGATTGGACAGAACCCCAATAATATTAAGCGTATCATTCAGAACTATGCAAACCTGACCCTGGAGGACATGCAGATCTATGCGGAAAACCAGGTGGAGGGGGAAGACTATGCCCTGAGTTTCAACAATGGTACGATTGTCATTAAAGGAAATACCAGCATTTACACAACGAGTGACGAGGCGATTGCCTTTGATGTTTGCAAGTTTTCATCGTACCCTGGGGTAACGGTTACTTTTGACGAGAGCTACACGGGAACCATCAACGGGATAATTCTGTATGACAGCACGGATGCAGGGACGCATCGGTTGGAGATCAAGGGCAATGGTCATTTTGGAGGGGTGCAGGCCACTTCGAGTGCGGCCAATGCTGCGAAAAGTGCGGTTGCTATCTATGGCGGCTATTTTAACAGCGACCCCAGCAGCTATGTAGCGGATGGTTACATTACTGTGATCAGTGATAAGGAAGACTATTCTTACATGGTGGAGGAGAAAACAGAGACAGACGTTCCTGTTGAACCTGAGATTCAAGAACCGTCTGTCCCGGAAGACTTGCCTGATTCGATCCCTTCTGATAGTCAAGGGGCAGTCAAGGAGGCAGCGAAGGGAATCGAGGTTCCTGAACTGGAAGCAGCGGCGGCAACGGAAGCAAATAGCGTTACAAAAGATCAGGCGGCTGCGATAAAGGCTGAATCCAGCTTAAAGGACGATGAGAATGCAAAAGTTGAAGTACAAGCTTATTTGAAGATTGAACCCCAGGGGTATGACGTGGGACAAACCTATACGCTGGATATTACACCTGTTTATGACTTGGTGGTGACGTCTAACACAGCAGGTGCACAAAATGATGTAATTAAGAAGGAACAGCCCCTATCTATTCACGGAAAGACGACAGTTTCTATTCCTCTGCCGGAGGGGTTTGTTAATGAGGCGCAGGATGTTTATGTTCAGCACAAAGGCTATGAGTATGAGGCACAAGTAAGCGAAGCGGGCGGAAAGATGACCGCCACCTTCACGAACCCCCATGGATTCAGTGCGTTTACTGTCACGACGAAGTCCGCAGCTGTGGCGGAGGTGAATGGTAACCGGTACACTTCCTTCCAGGCTGCGGTGGATGCAACTGGAGACAATGGGACGGTCAAAGTGCTTGATGCTAACGCTACTCTCAATGCCACCATCAGCGGAAGCTCCAAGACCATCTACGTAGAAAACGGTACCGGCGAGAACATTACCGTCACGATTAACGGCACGACAAAGACGATTGAAAAGAATGCAAGCGAGGACTTCACCTATACGCATTCTTCCTCCTCCGGCACCACCCGCTATTCCGTGGAAGTGCGCGGCACCACCGGGGGCACCGTGACAGCCAGCCCAACCCGGGCAGCCAAGGGCGCGACGGTGACCCTGACGGTTCGGGCGGACGAGGGCTACCAGCTGGACGGGCTGACGGTGACCGACAGCAAGGGCGGTACGGTGAAGCTCACGGACAAGGGCAGCGGAACCTATACCTTTACCATGCCCGCGTCCAAGGTGACAGTCCAGGCTTCCTTCACCCAAAACCAGTCCGGGACGCTTCCCTTCACCGATGTGAAGACAGGGGATTGGTTCTATGAGGCAGTCCAGTACGTCTACGACAAGGGCATGATGACCGGCGTGTCGGCGGACCGGTTTGCCCCTGCCTCCACCACCACCCGTGGGATGATCGTCACCATCCTCTACCGGCTGGAGAACGAGCCCGCGGTGTCCGGCGGCAGCGCCTTCACCGACGTGGAGAGCGGCGCCTGGTATGCCGATGCCGTTGCCTGGGCAGCGGCCAACGACATTGTCAACGGCACCAGCGCCACTACCTTTGCCCCCAACAGTCCCATCACCCGGGAGCAGATGGCGACCATGCTGTACCGGTTTGCCCAGTACAAGGGGATGGACGCGGTTACCCTTCAGGAGAACCTGACGGGCTATCCCGACGGGGATCAGGTCAGTGACTACGCCATTCCGGCCATGAACTGGGCGGTTGGTCAGGGCCTGATTGCCGGGATGGAGAACGGGACCCTGGTTCCCCAGGGCAGCGCCACCCGCGCCCAGGTGGCCACCATCCTCATGCGTTTTTGTGAGAACGTCATGCAGTAAGGGCGTGAGAGAATTGAAAATGAGGAGAGAGCCTTTGCTCTCTCCTCATTTTTGTAGAATAGGAAAACAGGAAAAAAGAGGCCCCTCCCGCGAGGGGCGGGAGGGGAGATCAGTAGTCCTTGACATCAGCCAGAAATTGGGTCCAGGCGTCTGGGTGATCCACGAAGTAGAGGGGGCAGAGCTTGCCGGTGACGTCATAGTGGCGGATGACGTGGTCCCGGCCAATGCCGCAGTAGTCACATAGCCAGGCGGTGAGCTTCACCAAGGCGTCGTAGGAGGCCTGGGTGAATTGGCCGGTGGCGTCCGGGTGACAGACCTCGATGGAGAGGGTGTCCAGGTTCCGGTCGTTGGTGGCGGAGGACTTCTCATCCATGGGGATACACTGGATGATCTCACCATCCAGACCGATCAGGAAATGGGAGCTGACCGTGGTGTCGGGCTGGTCGTAATAGTCGTGGTTCTGCTGGGCGGTGGTGCCGGGATTGCCCACGTAGTGAATGGCGATGTCGGTGACGCCGCTGAGTTTTTCCCCGCCGGCCGCTGCCGTTGATGGCAATGATCTGCTTGTCCACCCAATGGGGGGTACGGTCCCGGGCCAGTTTGGACATTTGGTCCCCGCCGCCCACCAGGTTGACGACAATCCCCACAATCACCACCAGGGCCAGCACGGGAATCAGGAGGCGGAGGAGGCGGGGAAGGTCCCAGGCGGGCCGGGGGCTCTGCGCCGGGGCGTCTGTTTTCGGGGGCGGTGCGGGGACGGGGTGTGGCTGTGGGCATGACGATGGGCCTCCTTTTTGGGGCAGGATTAGGGCAGAGGGACCGGACGGGTGGCGGTTTGGAGCCAAGCGGCCTCCTCTGGGGAAGGTGGGGGAGAGGGCCTCCCGGACGCGGGGTGGTAGGCATTGAGCAGCGTCCGCTCCCGGGGGGTGAGCTGGGCGGGGCATACGGCGTCCAGATCAAAAGGCGTGAGGGTCAGGGTCTCGAACCCCAGGAAGGTGCCGAAGGGGGTGACAGATTTCTCCACGCACAGCAGGAGATTTTCCAGACGAATCCCATAGGCGCCGTCAAAGTAAACACCCGGCTCATCGGAAGTAATCATGCCGGGGGCCAGAGGCGTTTCCCGTCCCATGGGGAGTTGGCGGATGCTCTGGGGGCCCTCATGGACGCTGAGCACATACCCCACCTCCGTGACCGGTGCCGTGGTTAAAGTCCAGACCCAATTCCCACAGGGGCTGCCGGGCCGCGTAGTCCAGGTTGCTGCCCGTGCAGCCGGCCTTGAAGGTTGCGTCTGCCAGGGCCAGATTTCCCCGGAGAACTGCGGTGTAATGGGTTTTTTCCTGTTCCGAGAGGGGCCCCAGGGCGTAGGTCCGGGTGCAGTCAGTGGTCCCGGTGTAGTAGTGTCCGCCGGTGTCCGCCAGAAGAAAGCCCTGGCCGGTGACGGCGCGGTCACTCTCCGGGGTGGCGGAGTAGTGGACAATGGCGCTGTGGGGACCGGCGGCCAGAATGGGGTCAAAACTGGGCTGGAGGTACAGGGGGCAGGCCCGGCGGAAGGCCTCCAGCTGGGCTGCGGCGGAACGCTCGGTAATGGGCTGGCTTCCCACTTGGGTCTTGAGCCAGTACATAAACCGGGTCAGTGCGATCCCGTCGGCCAGATGGGCCTGCTTCATGTTGGCGATCTCCACGGGATTTTTGATGGCTTTGCGCAGAGCCGTGGGGTTGGGGCGGTCCATCACGGAAACATGGCTGGGAATGCTGGTCAAGAGGGTGGTGTTGATCCGCCGGGTGTCCAGCATGACCCGCTGGCTGGGGGTGAGGCGGCCTACATAGGAATAAACACTCTCGTAGGGACGCAGGGAGACCCCGTCGGCCTCCAACTGCTCCAGGACCGCCGGGGAGAACACGGCCGGATTGGCAAAGAGAACCGCGCTGTCCTGGGTAAGGGACAGATAGCTCAGGACCACTGGGTTGCAGGCCACGTCTCCGCCCCGCAGGTTCAGCAGCCAGGCGATGTCCTCCAGGGAAGTGAGAAGGAGCACGTCGGCACCCTCCGCGGTCATGGCCCCCGGATTTCCCGGAGCTTTTCCCGGCGGCTCACGCCGGCGTATTCCTCTGACAGCAGCCAGGCCGGCTGGGCCGAGAGCGGCGGGCGCTGGGGCCAGACCTCGCCCACCAAATCCAGCTGGTGGTTGATTTTTCCGCCCAGCTGCCGGGCCAGCGCGTGGTACCGCCGGCCGGTCCGGGCATCCACGCAGCGGCCGTCAAAGCCCAGGGTCTGCTCCGGCTGCAGGCTGGCCCGGAGCAAGGCCTCTATGGTGGGGACCCCGGGCTCCCCCTGCTTCATGAGGCGGATGTCAGAGCCCTTGAGCTCCTCCGCTGCCTGGAGAAAGTACCGCCCGTCGGTCCACAGGCCCGCCCAGTTGGCAAAGACCAGCAGGGTGCCGGCGGAGCCGGTGAAGCCGGAGATGTATTCCCGGCAGGCAAAGTGTTCCCCCACGTACTCGCTGCCGTGAAAATCAGCGGTGGGGATGAGATACGCGTCGATTTGATGTTCAGCCATCACGTCCCGGAGGGCCTGAAGAGGATGTGCCATGGGTACTGCTCCTTTATCCTGTTTCTGTATCATAGGACAATTTTTTGAAGGGATTCTGAAGTTTTCCTTAAGAATTGATAAAAAGGGGGAAGAACGACAGACAAATTCAGTATAGCACGAGAATGAAAAAATGGAAAGCCCCCGCCGGGCCAGCAGGAGGGATTCCGGTTTGCCAACGGCGAAATTTGTGGTACAATACCCTCAAACCGAACCGGGCGGATCCCAGGAGGCCGTGCCGGAGAAACCATAGGAAGGTGATTGGGATGATAGAACAGGTGACCATCGTGGGCATGGGGGCGCTGGGGATTCTGTACGGAGACCGGCTGTCCAGGTATTTGGGAGCGGACCACGTCCGGTTCCTGGCGGCGGGAGAGCGGCTGGAGCGATACCGGAGGAAGGGGCCTGGTGCAACGGAAAGAAGTGCGCGTCCCAGTTTTCCGACGGAACAGACGGGGAGGCCCAGCTGCTGATATTTCGCGGTCAAGGCCCCCGCGCTGGAAGAGGCCATTGCCCTGGCCGCCCCCTGTGTGGGGGAGGAGACCGTCGTCCTGTCTGTGCTCAACGGTGTGACCAGCGAGGAGACCCTCAGCCAGGCTTTTGGTCCGGAGAAGGTGCTCTATGCGGTGGCCCAGGGCATGGATGCCGTGCGGGAGGACAACCGGCTCACCTGTACCCAAGAGGGCACCCTCTTTCTGGGGGTGCCGGAGGAGGACTATTTTGACCGGGGAGACAAGCTGGAGGCGGTCTGGTCCCTCTTCCGCCAGGCGGGGTGGACGCCCGGAAGGAGGCGGACATTCTCCACCGGATGTGGTGCAAGTTCATGCTGAATGTGGGGGTCAACCAGGTCTGCATGGCCTATGCCTGCGGCTATGGCGGCGTACAGGCGCCCGGCCCGGCTCGGGATACCATGATCGCGGCCATGAACGAGGCCCGCAAGGTCGGAGCCTGCCAGGGGTGCTGGTCACCCAAAAGGACCTGCGGGAGTATGTGGCCGTTTTGGATAGCTTGAACCCGGAGGCCATGCCCTCCATGCGGCAGGACGCCCTGGCCCACCGTCCCAGTGAGGTGGAGCTCTTTGCCGGTACGGTAATTCAGCTGGCGGAATTCTACGGTATGCAGGTTCCGGTGAACCGGGCGCTGTACCAAACAATCAAAGAGATGGAAACAAATTGGTGAAGGTCCGGCGTAAGCTTGACAAAAAAAACAAAGGGCGCGGCGGCGCGGCAGAACAAATTCGCAAAAACGAAAAAATGATTGACAGGCCACGGGGAAGTGCTATCGTGAAAGGCAAAGAAGGAATCTAACCCCAAAGAGATGGACCGTGAGGCGTTGAAAATGAATCTGTTTTTCGCGGAACTGAACATCCTGGCTGTCAGCATTATTGGGGTACTACTCGTCGTAGTAGTACCGGAAATAATGCTAAATGTTATGTCCAGGACAGGAAAGCGAAACGCAAACAGCACGCAGGTTTGACGGAATGATCCCGCTTGTGGGGGCCCTTACGAACCAAGATTTGCGGAGAACTTACAAGCTCTTGTGGTTTTAACGTTTAGCACGTGAAAGACCACGGAGCTTTTTTGTTGTTCCAAAGACGAAAGATTCCCGAAAAGGAGGAGAAAACAGCATGGAAATGACTGGTGCCAAGATCTTGATGGAATGCCTGCTGGAGCAGGGGGTCGACCTGGTGTTCGGCTATCCCGGCGGCACCATCCTGAACGTCTACGATGAGCTGTATCATTACAGCGATCGCATCACCCACGTGCTGACGGCCCATGAGCAGGGGGCTGCTCACGCCGCCGATGGCTACGCCAGATCCACGGGAAAGGTGGGCGTGTGCTTCGCAACCTCCGGTCCCGGCGCCACCAACCTTACTACCGGCATCGCCACCGCATATCTGGATTCCTCTCCGGTGGTATTCATTACCTGCAACGTGGGGGAAAACCTCTTGGGAAAGGATGCCTTCCAGGAGGTGGATATCACCGGCATTGCCATGCCCATCACCAAATGCACCTATCTGGTGCGGGATGTCAACAACCTGGCCGACACCGTGCGGGAGGCCTTTGCCATCGCCCGCAGCGGCCGGCCCGGCCCTGTGCTCATTGATATCGTAAAAATGTCACTGCGGAGAAGGCGGAGTATGAACCCCTTCCCCGGGAAGAACACATTCACTCCGGACGTCTGGCCAACCTGATCCGCCGGGCCCGGACCAGCAGCCTGAAAATGCCGGAGCCCAACCAGGAGGATGTGAACAAGCTGGTGGAGATGATCGCCCAGGCCAAAAAGCCCCTTTTAATCTGCGGCGGCGGCGTGGTGCGCAGCCGGTCCCATGAGGAGTTCCGGGAATTCGCCCGGCGGATTGACGCCCCTGTGGCCATTACCCTTATGGGAGCGGGGGGATCGCCGGCCGGGACCCCTTGGACCACGGGCATGATCGGCATGCACGGGTCCCGGGCCTCCAACGTGGCCTGTGATGAGTGTGATCTGCTCATTGCGGTGGGCTGCCGGTTTTCTGACCGGGTTGCCCTGGACCCCGAAAGCTTTGCCAGCCAGGCAAAAATCGTCCAGATCGACATCGACCGGGCGGAGATCGACAAGAACGTCAAGACCGACCACCACATCATCGGCAACGCCAAGCAGGTGCTGGCACTGCTGAACCAGAAGGTGCCCCAGTATGACCACAGCGAGTGGAAGGAGTATGTCTTCTCCTTCCCCACGGAGACGGCCTATGATGAGAACCCCAACCACCTGACGCCCAAGCAGATTCTGCACACCATCGCCCGGCTCTGTCCCGACGACACCATCGTGTCCACCGACGTGGGCCAGCATCAGATGTGGGCCATCCAGCATTTCCATTTTGACTACCCGGGCCAGCTGCTCACCTCCGGGGCTTCGGCACCATGGGCTTCGGCCTGGGGGCCGCCATGGGGGCCAAGCTGGGCAACCCGGATAAGACCGTGATCCATATCGCCGGGGACGGCTGCTTCGGATGAACAGCAATGAGCTGTCCACCGAGGAGTTCTACAAAACCCCCGTCATCACCTTTGTCTTCAACAACCACCGGCTGGGCATGGTCCGCCAGTGGCAGGAGCTGATCTATGAGAACCGCTTCAGCCAGACCACCACCGAGCGGGGCCCCGATTTTGTGAAGCTGGCGGATGCCAACGGCCTGAAGGGCCGCCGGGTCACCACCGTGGAGGGTTGGAGGCCGCCATCCAGGAGGCGCTGGAGGAACAGAAGAAGGGCCTGGGCTATGTGGTGGACTGCACCATTGAGGAGACCGAGCTGGTCCGTCCCATGGTCAACGGCGGAACCCATATCACCGAGTTCCTGGTCAACTAAGAGGAGGCAAGAGACATGGAAGAAGTGAAATTGCGCACGTTGTCCGTCTTGGTGGACAATGAATCGGGCGTTTTGTCCCAGGTGTCCCGTTTGTTCTCCCGCAAAGGATTCAACGTGGAATCCCTGGCGGTGGGGACCACCGACAATCCCGCCATCTCCCGCATGACCATCGAGGTTCTGGCCAATGAGAACCAGACCAACCTCATGTGCAATCAGCTGGCGAAAATGGAGCCCGTCCACTCGGTCAAGCTGCTGGTGCCCAGCCATTCCATTCGCCGGGAGCTGGTTTTGTATAAGGTGCGGGCCAAAACCAGTGAGGATAAGAACGAGATCATTCAGATTGCCAACATTTTCCGGGGCTCCATCATTGATGTGTCCAAAGAAACCCTCACCCTCTCCGTCATCGGGGACGAGAAAAAGACCGACGCGGTGCAGGAGCTGCTGGCGGACTTTGGGATTGAGGAACTGGTCCGCACCGGCATGATCGCCCTGGAACGTGGTAAATATACCATTGACGAAGACACCAAGGAAAAAGGAGAGTTCAACTATGGCAAAGATGTATTATGAGAAGGACTGCGACCTCAACCAGCTCAATGGAAAGAAGATCGCCATTGTGGGCTATGGCTCCCAGGGCCATGCCCACGCCCTGAACCTGCGGGACTCCGGCTGTGACGTCATCATCGGCCTGCGCAAGGGCGGCAAGTCCTGGCCCGTGGCGGAGAAGGATGGCTTCCAGGTCTATCCGTTGCCGAGGCCACCAAGGCCGCTGACATCATCATGATCCTCATCAACGATGAAAACCAGGCGGAGATGTACCAGAAGGACATCGCGCCGTACCTCACTGCCGGCAAGGCCATTGCCTTTGCCCATGGCTTCAACATCCGCTACCAGCAGATCCTGCCCCCCGCCGATGTGGACGTGTTCATGGCGGCCCCCAAGGGCCCCGGCCACACGGTCCGCTCCCAGTATGTGGCGGGCAAGGGCGTGCCCTGCCTGCTGGCGGTGGAGCAGGACGCCACCGGCAAGGCCTATGACATCGCCCTGGCCTACATCGCCGGCATCGGCGGTGCCCGGGGCGGCGTGATGGAGACCACGTTCCAGGATGAGACGGAGACCGACCTCTTCGGTGAACAGGCGGTCCTGTGCGGCGGTGTGATTGAGCTGATGAAGCTGGGCTTTGAAACGCTGGTGGAGGCCGGCTACGCCCCCGAGAATGCCTACTTTGAGTGCATCCACGAGATGAAGCTCATCATCGACCTGATCAACAAGGGCGGCGTCGCCATGATGAACTACTCCATCTCCGATACCGCCGAGTACGGCGAGTATGTCTCCGGTCCCCGGATCCTGCCCTATGAGGAGACCAAGGCCAATATGAAAGCGGTGCTCGCCGACATTCAGGACGGCACCTTCGCCGGCAAGTGGATTGCCGAGAACAAAAACGGACGCACCTTCTTTAACTCCAAGCGGGCCCTGCTGGCCAAGCACCCGATGGAGACCGTGGGTGCGGAACTGCGGAAGAACATGCTCTGGGGGACGACGCGGACCCCGACACCGCTTCCAACTAAAATTGAAGAACCGCCGCGGCGCATGCCATCAGCGGCGCCAAAGAGACTTTCGGCTCTCCCGTCGTCAGACGGGAGAGCCGGTTTTGGGTTTGTGGAATATGCCTGCTGCGGGGAAAAGAAATTGTCATGGTGACTAAAAATAATGTTTGCAAAACGGGAAAAGGTGTGCTATAATACCAATAGAGATAGGGAGGAGCTATTTCAAAGGATCGGAAACCTTTTGCCATGTGTGCAGCCCCTATGGACTGCGGAAAGGAGTCGTCATGATGAAGATTCAATTTTCCAACAAGAATATGACTGTCCCCGATCGCGTCTACTCCCATGCAGAGCAGCGAATCAATGAATTGGATCATCTGTTCCGCGGAGAACCCGAAGCTGTCGTTGTCTTCAGCGCGGAGGACGGCAAGCACGTCATTGAGCTGACGATTTTCTCTGGCACCACCATTTTCCGGGTGGTGGAAAAAACCTCCGATATGCTGGTCTCCATCGACGCTGCGGTCTCCTCCATTCGGCGCCAGTTGAGAGAGCACCGGTCGAAGCTGTCCAACAACATCAACAGCGATGCCTTTGAGAAGGATGCCGATGAGCTCATTTTCATTCCGGAGGTGGACCGCTTTGACGAGCCGGCCTATCAAGTGGTGCGCTCCAAGCAGTTCGAGTTTGGCCCCATGTCCGTGCAGGAAGCCATTTTGCAGATGAACCTGATTGGCCACTCCTTCTTTGCTTTCCGAAATGAGGAGAAGGATGGCGCGTTCTCCGTGGTGTATCGCCGCAATGACGGCGGATACGGTATCCTGGTGGATAAGACCTGACAGCGGGCCGCGCTAACCGGAATCTTTGGATAGAGGACAAACGGGCTCCCGAAATTCGGGAGCCCGTTTTTTGTGGAAACCTATGGGCGGTTTTGCTACGGGACGGGGATGAACAGCGCGTCCACTGTGGTCTCCAACTCCCGTGCCAGGTGGAACGCCAGGGCCAGGGAGGGGTCGTATTTGTTGTTCTCAATGGCATTGATGGTTTGACGGGAGACCCCGCATCCTTTCGCCAGTTCCTCCTGGGACAGACCCAGAGACTTCCGCAAGGCGCGAATCCGGTTTTCCATGGTCACCCCCCAGCTTCCGCTGGTACCAGGCCAGGCTGCAGGTGAAAAGAATGGCGACGGTGGAAAGGGTGATTAGGGGATTGAGCAGGACGGTTTGACCATGGAAGAACGCGCGCAGGACAGACAGGAGCAGATAGCCCACCGTGCCTGTGAAGGAAAAGGTACAGGCTTTTCCCACAATCATCTGCCGTCTCTCATCCCCCAGACGGAGGAGGCAGAAAAACATGCGGATGATGCAGACAAGGAGAAAGCCAAGGAAGAGGAGAAAAAGGAAAGCGTGATCAGATCGAATGACATGGGGAAACCTCCAGGAATAAACTCATAATGTCAAAAACTCTTTACATTATGAGGATAGCATACTTCGATTAAAATGTCAAACATTTTTTTACAGAATAGAGGGAGAAGGCAGCACCCGATTCGGGTACTGCCTTTCCGTAAGGGTTCCCAAAGGGGATTGCTGGGGATCACTGGGTACCCAGCCCCATGACGTCAATGGAGTGGTGCATGTGAATGGCCATGGCATGCCCTGCGCCGGCGGCGTCGCGCTTTCGGAAGAAGTCCATCAGCAGGGCATGGTCCTTGCGGGTGTCCTCCGCCAGCTGGTCCTTGTGCTGGCCAGAGGCAATGGCGGCGGCCACCGCCTGGTTGATCATGGGCAGCAGGCGCATCATAAACTCGTTGTGGGTGGCCCGGACAATGGCGGCATGAAATTCCCGGTCCGCCTCGGTTCGGTCCTGCCCCAGGCGGATGCACCGGTCCACGTCCTCTCCCCGGGCCAGGATGTCCGCCATCTCCTCCTCCGTGGCCCGCTGGCAGGCCAGCCGGGCGGCCTTTGGCTCGAAGATGGCCCGCAGTTCAAAGAGGTCCTTCAGCTCCCCCGGACCTGATCCAGGTGGGAAAAGCCATAGTCGTTGACCTGGGCTGCCTGGTCGGTGACAAAGGTGCCCCCGCCCCCGGCGGGCCCCCAGGATTTTTGGGAGACCAGGACATGGAGGGCCTCCCGCAGGGTGGCGCGGCTGACCCCCAGCTCCCGGGCCAGCTCCACCTCGTTGGGCAGCTTCTCCCCGGGGGACAGGCGGTGCTCCACCACGATCATGGTGTACAGCCGGTCGGCGGTTTGTTGGGATAGACTTTTTTCTCCATAGGGACCTCCTTTTGGGGAAAACCTGCGGATTTCCCTTGACATTGCTCTCTCTATCCTATAATATAATGTCAGACAATTCAAGAGAGGTCATACAATTTTGTATGAGTTTTTATAAGGAGGACAGCCTGATGCGTTCCGATCAAATCAAAAAGGCGTGGAACGGGCCCCCAACCGGTCCCTGCTCTACGCCCTGGGCTATACCGAGGAGGAGCTGAACCGGCCCCTGGTGGGGGTGGTGAGCTCCTGGAATGAGATTGTACCCGGTCACATGGACCTGGATAAAATTGTGGAGGCGGTCAAGGCCGGCATCCGGGCGGCGGGGGGAACCCCGGTGACCTTCCCCGCCATCGCGGTCTGTGACGGCATCGCCATGGGCCACGTGGGCATGAAGTACTCCCTGGTCACCCGGGACCTCATCGCCGACTCCACCGAGGCCATGGTGACCGCCCACCAGTTTGACGGGCTGGTCATGGTGCCCAACTGCGACAAGAATGTGCCGGGCCTGCTGATGGCGGCCGCCCGGCTGAATATCCCCACCATCTTCTGCTCCGGCGGCCCCATGCTGGCCGGCCGGCTGGGGGATGGCCGGCGCACCTGCCTGAGCCACATGTTCGAGGCGGTCGGGGCCTACAAGGCGGGCAAGCTGGACGAGGCGGGCGTGGAGGACTATGTGAACAACGCCTGCCCCACCTGCGGCTCTTGCTCCGGCATGTATACCGCCAACTCCATGAACTGCCTGACAGAGGCCATTGGCATGGCTCTGCCCGGCAACGGGACCATTCCCGCGCCCCTCTCTGCCCGCCGCCGCCTGGCCAAGCAAGCGGGCATGCAGATCATGGAGCTGATCCGGCGGGACATCCGGCCCCGGGACATCATGACCCCGGCAGCCTTCCACAATGCCGAGACGGTGGATATGGCCCTGGGCTGCTCCACCAACACCATGCTCCACCTGCCCGCCATCGCCCATGAGGCCGGGGTGACCATTGACCTGGACGAGGCCAACGCCATCTCCGCCCGGACTCCCAACCTGTGCCACCTGGCCCCCGCCGGGGACACCTACATGGAGGACCTGGAGCGGGCCGGCGGCGTGTACGCCGTGATGGCCGAGCTGGCCAAGAAGAACCTGATCGACACCAGCCTGCTCACCTGCACCGGCAAGACCGTGGCCGAGAACCTGGCCCCGGTCCAGAATCTGGACCCCACCGTCATTCGTCCCATTGAGAATCCCTACTCCCAAACCGGCGGCATCGCTGTCCTGAAGGGCAACCTGGCCCCCGACGGCTGCGTGGTCAAGCAGTCCGCCGTAGCCCCGGAGATGATGGTCCACGAGGGACCCGCCCGGGTGTACAACTCCGAGGAGGAGGCCATTGCCGATATTTATGGGAAGAAGATCCATCCCGGCGATGTGGTGGTCATCCGCTATGAGGGCCCCAAGGGCGGTCCTGGGATGCGGGAGATGCTCAACCCCACCTCTGCCATTGCGGGCATGGGGCTGGATAAGGACGTGGCCCTGATCACCGACGGGCGGTTCTCCGGCGCCACCCGGGGGCGTCCATCGGACACGTCTCCCCGGAGGCCGCCGCCGGCGGGACCATCGGCCTGGTGGAGGAGGGAGATTTGATCTCCATTGATATCCCCAACTGCAAGATTCAGCTGGAGGTCTCCGATGAGGAACTGGCCCGGCGGAAGGCCGCCTGGGTCTGTCCGGAACCCAAGGTCAAGACGGGCTACCTGGCCCGCTACGCAAAGATGGTGACTTCGGCGGACAAGGGTGCCATTCTGGATTTTTAAAGGAATTGGCGGAGGCAGCCCTGTGGGGTGCTTCGCTGCCGTATTGTATTTGTATTGAGAAGGGAAGCGTTTCAAATGTTAGACATCAAGATCACCAAAACCACAGCCCCCAAGGAAAAGCCCAAGGGAAATCTGGGCTTTGGCCGGATTTTTACCGACCACATGTTTGTCATGGACTACACCCAGGAGTGGGTTGGCACGACCCCGCATTGTGCCCTATCAGGACCTCACCCTGTCTCCCGCCGCCATGGTGTTTCACTACGGCCAGGAGATGTTCGAGGGCCTGAAGGCCTACAAGGGGGGATGATGGGGCCAACTACCTTTTCCGCCCGGACATGAATGCCAAGCGGACCAACGACACCAACGACCGCCTCTGCATCCCCGGGTTCCGGAGGAGGACTACGTCCAGGCGGTGAAGGCCATTGTCTCCGTGGACCAGGACTGGATTCCCACGGCCCCCGGCACCGCCCTGTACATCCGCCCCTTCATCATTGCCACGGAGCCCTTCCTGGGGGTGGATGTCTCGCAAACCTTCCAGTTTATCATCATTCTCTCCCCTCGGGCGCCTATTATGAAAGCGGCCTGGAGCCGGTGGGCATCTGGATTGAGGACGACTATGTCCGGGCGGTCCGGGGCGGCATGGGCTTTGCCAAGACTGGCGGCAACTACGCTGCTTCCCTGGCGGCCCAGGTGAAGGCCCATGACGACGGCTATTCCCAGGTCCTGTGGCTGGACGGCGTGGAGCGGAAATACATTGAAGAAGTGGGCGCCATGAACATCTTCTTCAAGATTGACGGCAAGGTGGTCACTCCCATGCTCAATGGGTCCATCCTGCCGGGGATCACCCGGAACTCCGTGCTCCAGCTCTGCCGGGACTGGGGCCTCCCCACGGAGGAGCGGAAAATCTCCGTGGAGGAGCTCATCCAGGCCCAGAAGGAGGGCAAGCTGGAGGAGGTCTTCGGCACCGGCACCGCCGCGGTGATCTCCCCGGTGGGCAAGCTGCGGTATAAGGACGATGTCATGGTCATCGGCAACGGGGAGATTGGCCCTCTGAGCCAGAAGCTCTATGACACGGTGACCGGGATTCAGCTGGGCAGACTGGAGGACAAGTTTGGCTGGCGGGTCCGGGTGGACTGAGGCGCACCCTGGAAAAACGAGAAAACACACCATTTGGCCGCCTGCGGGCGGCCAAATTGCTGCGGAGAAAACGATAGGAGGATTGACAATGGACCAACTGGTATCCCGCTTGCTCCTGTACGGAGACTTGGGAGAAGAGGCCATTCTGTCCAAACTGGCGGCGCTGTTCCAGGCTTGGAAGGAAGTAGTATGCCCCGGCAGACCCTGGTGCGGGGCATTTACCACCAGGTCAAGGGGCTGCTGGACCTGGCGACAGAGTATGGCTTTGACGAGAATCTGTGGCAGAACTACCTGACCTTTCTGCTGATGACCAACGAGAACTCCTTCAGCCTGATTACCGAGCGGGCGGGCGCCCAGGACGCTCGGTGAACCACTTTGCCCGGAACGATTTTCGGGTCTTTCGGGCCCTGTTCCACTACGATTTTTCTGCCGTGGAGGGGGATTTGAACCTGGACTGCTTTACCACCCTCAGCCATTACAAGGCCATTGCCAAGCACGGGCGGCGGTACAACCAAAACGTCAGTGAAAAGGTCCGGGACCTGAGCCGCCGTCTGGCCGCGGCCCCGGATGACGAGACGTTTTTCCGTCTGGTCACGGAACATTACCGGCAGTATGGCGTGGGGATGCTGGGCCTGAATAAGGCCTTCCGCATCCAGTCGGGGCCGGAGGGATTGGGTTTATCCCCATCTACAACACGGACAAGGTCATGCTGCGGGACCTGGTGGGTTACGGGAGCCAGAAGGCGCAGCTGCGGCACAACACGGAGGCCTTCCTGGCGGGGCGAAGCGCCAACAACGCCCTGCTCTATGGGGACGCCGGCACCGGCAAGTCCTCCAGCGTCAAGGCTCTGATCAACGAGTACTATGACCAGGGCCTGCGGATGATTGAGATTTATAAGCATCAGTTCCGGGACCTGTCGGCGGTGATTGCCAAGGTGAAAAACCGGAATTACCGGTTCATTATTTTTATTGATGACCTCTCCTTTGAGGAGAACGAGGTGGAGTATAAGTTCCTCAAAGCGGTGATTGAGGGCGGGGTGGAGACCAAACCGGACAACATCCTTCTCTACGCCACCTCCAACCGGCGAAACCTCATCCGGGAGACCTGGAAGGACCGGGCGGACATGGAGCATGAGAACGACGTCCACCACTCGGACACCTTGGAGGAAAAGCTCTCCCTCTCCGCCCGCTTTGGCGTGCGGATCAACTATTCCATCCCCAACCGGACCCAGTTCCAGGAGATGGTTCGGACCCTGGCCCAGCGGCAGGGCCTGACGGTGCCGGCGGAGGTGCTGCTGGCGGAGGCCAACAAGTGGGAACTGCGCCACGGCGGCGTCTCCGGCCGCACGGCCCAGCAGTTTATCAACTATATGGGTGGGGCCAGCGCCCCAGCATTTGCTGGTTCGGGGAACCAGATGGAAAAAGAGAATCTCCTTCCCGGGAGAAGCATCTATTTGAAGAGGGTCTAAAAGCGAGGCCGCTTCTCTCTGAGAAACAGGGAGAGGTGGCCTTGTAATTTGGGTGTGTCGGATATGCGAATACGCTACACCTTGATGAAATCACATATAAAAGTGTTTTCAATTATTCATTATACCGTAATTGAGGAAAACAATTTGAAATATAATAGATAAAATGATGAAAATGCGTTGCGAATTTTGCGAAATTATGTTATAGATAAACTATGACATAGAAAATAAGGGGGGAACTTATGCGGTATCTATTTTACGGAATGTTTTTGATGATGATACTGGGTTTAGCGGCCTGTACACCGCAGGAAACAGCTTCTATTTCAGCAGAGCCTGTCCAAGACACTGCCGCAGTGGAACCAATCATGCCAGACAAGCCAGTTCTCACCTTAGGAGAAAACGGCCAAGGTACCTTAGCTACTCCGGTGAGCGTGGGTGAGGATTATGGGGTCTTAGTGACTCTGTCTTTCCAATACAGCGATAAGGAAGGGAAAAAGCAGATTACCGGCATCGGAGAGGCCACGGTAGAGAATGCGAAAGGCTGGTTCCATGTAAACCGGGTTGCAGAGATTGACCGAGAGCACATTTACCTCAGTGACGATGGTTGGCAAGCTACGGTACCTTTTACTTATTATGTCAGCTTGGGCTCTGGATATGATGCTTATGACAGTGCGGCGGTCATCTCCCTGAATGCCGATATGCCCATGTCACAACCCTAAAGGACACCAGGGTATGGGAGTTCTCCCATGCCCTGGTGTTATATTTTTCAGAATAGGAAAAGACGAATCGGTGAATTTCCCTTTAGAAGCAAAGGGATGAGCAGACAGCCTGGTCCAAAGAGCGGCGGATCAGGCTGTCTCTTTTGTTTCCCGGCGTTCTGCCTTGCCCGGGAGAGAAAAGTGTGCTATCATTTTACCGCAAAATGACGCGGGTGCAGAGAGGAGACGTAGGATGGAACGGCTGCTGATTTTGGAGGACGATCTGGCCTTGGGAGAGGGGGTCCGGCTGGCGCTGCAGGGGGATGACCGGCCGGTGACCTTGTGCCGGACTTTGGCCCAGGCCCGGCAGGCGCTGGAGGAGGCCGGGCCCTTTGCCCTGCTGATCTTGGATGTGAACCTCCCCCGACGGCAGCGGCCTGTCCCTGCTGGAAGAGGTCAAGGGGCGGGTGCCGGTGATCCTCCTCACCGCCAATGATCTGGAGACCGACATTGTGGCCCGGCTGGAGCTGGGGGCGGAGGACTACATTACAAAGCCCTTCTCCCTGGCGGTGCTCGGGCCCGGGTGAATGCCCAGCTGCGCCGGGGAAAAGGCGCCGGGAATGAGGTGGTGGAGACCGGGGAATTTGTCTTTGACTTTGGCCGGATGGAGTATCGAAAGAAGGGGAAGCTGGTGGAGCTGAGCAAGACGGAGCAAAGGCTGTTGAGGCTCCTGGTCCAGAACCGGGGACCACCCTCAGCCGGGGGACCTGGTGGACCGGGTGTGGACCGATGGTGCAGAATATGTGGAGGAGAATGCCCTGTCTGTCACGGTGAAGCGGCTGCGGGACAAGCTGGAGGAGGTCCCATCCAAGCCCCGGCTCCTCAAAACCGTGTACGGCATCGGCTATACCTGGGCGGTGAAGTGAGATGGGAGTGACCGTTGTTCTGTGCGCGGTTTCCGCCGTCCTGGGGGCCTTGGCCGGCGGGCTGTGGTTTCGCCGGCGGGAAAAGCGCACCCTGCAAAGCCTGGATGGGATGCTGGACCAGGCCATCTGTGGGGAATTCTCCCCGACCAAGTTTGACGAGAGCCTCTTTTCCGCGGTGGAGAGCCGGCTGGCCGATTACCTGGAGGCCTCCGCGGTGTCGGCGCGGAACCTTCAGGCGGAAAAGGACGCCATCAAAACCCTCATTGGGGACATCTCCCACCAGACCAAGACGCCCATTGCCAATCTTTTGTTGTATGCCCAGCTGCTGGGGAGCAGCCTCTGCCCCCAGGGCCGCGACTGTGCCGCGGCCCTGGAGAGACAGGCGGAGAAATTAAAAACCCTCATTGAAGCCCTGGTGAAGACCTCCCGCCTGGAGAACGGCATCCTGACCTTTCAGCCTGTGGTGGGGCCCCTGGCCCCTATGCTGGAACAGGCGGTGGCGGGACTCCAGCCCAAGGCGGACAGGAAGGGATCACACTGAGCCTGCTGCCCACCCAGGCCCAGGCGCGGTTTGACCCCAAGTGGACGGAGGAGGCGGTGTGCAACCTGTTGGACAACGGGGTGAAGTACACCCCCACCGGCGGGGCGGTCACCGTGTCGGTGACCGCTTATGAGCTGTTCTGCCGGATTGACGTGACCGACACGGGGATGGGCCTGGCGGAGGAGGAGCAGGCCAAGGTGTTCCAGCGGTTCTACCGGGCTCCGGCGGCCCGGGACGGGGAAGGCGTTGGGATCGGCCTGTACCTGGTCCGGCAGATTGCGGCGGGGCAGGGGGCTATGTCAAGGTATCCTCCCAGCGAGGGCGGGGGAGTACCTTCTCCTGTTTCTTCCCCGGGAGGGGGCTGCCGCGTCGGAGAGAATCTTTCGAAACTGATAGAATTCAGAAAGAATGTGGAAAGAATCCTCTGGTATAGTCTGTACTGTCGAAGGACGTACAGACTATTTTCTGTTTGGAACCATGGAGGAATTTGATATGACAATCTTGGAGACCAGAGACCTGCGAAAGGTCTACGGCGCAGGGGATACGGAGGTCCGTGCCCTGGACGGCGTCCATCTCACGGTGGAAAAAGGAGAGTTTGTGGCGGTGGTGGGGACCTCGGGGTCCGGCAAGTCCACCCTGCTGCACATGCTGGGAGGCTTAGACCGGCCCACGTCGGGGTCTGTAACGGTGGATGGCCGGGAGATTTTTCAGCTTAAGGATGAGGAACTGACCATTTTCCGCCGCCGGAAGATCGGCTTCGTCTTTCAAAACTATAATCTGGTGCCTGTGCTCAACGTTTACGAGAATATTGTCCTGCCCATTCGTCTGGGACGGCAAAGTAGAGGACCGGGCCTATGTGGAGCAGATCATCGCCACCCTGGGGCTGGAGAAGAAGCTCCAAAATTTGCCCAACAACCTCTCCGGGGTCAGCAGCAGCGGGTGGCCATCGCCCGGGCCTTGGCGGCCAAGCCGGCCATTATCCTGGCCGACGAGCCCACGGGAAACCTGGACTCCAAGACCAGCCAGGACGTGATGGGGCTGCTCAAGGTGACCTCCCAGCGGTTTGCCCAGACCATTGTGATGATCACCCACAATGAGGAGATTGCCCAAATGGCCGACCGGACCATCCGCATTGAGGATGGACAGATTACCAGCCGGGGGTGAGAGGGACATGATCCGCGTATCCAACAAAGCCTGCGTCCGGCATTTGGGACGCCAGTCCATGAAGGCGGCCAAAACCCGAAACTGCATCGCCGTGCTGGCCATCGCCCTGACCACGGTGCTCTTTACCTCCCTGTTTACCATCGCCCTGTCCATCAACGACGGCTTTCAGCAGTCCAATTTCCGGCAGGCGGGGGATATAACCACGCCACCTTCCAATCATTGACACAGGAACAATTTGGGGAGATCAAGGAGGACCCCTGATTAAGGAGTGGGGCCTGCGCCGGTTCATAGGGATGCCCACAGAGGCCCCCTTTCACAAGAGCCATGTGGAGATCGCCTACCCGACCCAACCCAGGCCAAGTGGATGTTCTGCCAGCCCCAGGCGGAACGCCTGCCCCAGGAGGGCACCAATGAGGCGGCCACCGACACCCGGGTACTGGAGCTGCTGGGGGTGGAGCCTGTTTTGGGGGCGGAGTTTACCCTGACCTTCGGGATCGGGGCGGGCTCGGTGGAGACCACCCAGACCTTTACCCTCTGCGGCTGGTGGGAATATGACGAGGCCATCCCGGCTGACCATGTGCTCATTCCCGAGAGCCGGCTGGAGTCCATCCTGGCGGAGACGGGATATGTCCCTGGACAGGACGCCTCCGGCGCGGGACTCTGGGGCCTGGATGTGATGCTGGACAGCTCCTGCACATTGAACAGGATGTCCAGACCATTCTGGCCAACCACGGCTATCAGGAGCAGAACCGGCAGGAGGACAATTATGTGAATACCGGCGTGAACTGGGGCTACACCGGAGCCAAGATGGCCGAGAACATGGACCCGGCCACGCTGGCGGCGCTGGCGGCGGTGCTGCTGCTGATTGTGTTCACCGGATACCTGATTATCTATAATGTCTTCCAGATCTCCGTGACCAACGACATCCGATTCTATGGCCTGCTGAAGACCATCGGGACCACCGGGCGGCAGATCAAAGCTCTGCTGCGGCAGCAGGCGCTGCTTCTGAGCTGTATCGGCATCCCCATCGGGCTTGTGCTGGGCTGGATGGTGGGCGGTCTGCTGGCGCCCATGGTGATCCAGCGGCTGGACGGCGTAGTGAGTACCGTGTCCGTGCATCCCCTGATCTTTGTGGGCTCGGCCCTGTTTGCCCTGTTCACCGTGCTGCTGTCCTGCGCCAAGCCAGGCCGGCTGGCGGCGAAGGTCTCCCCATTGAGGCGGTACGGTACACGGAGGGCAGCCAAAGCAAGAAGAAGGCAAAGCGAGGCAGCGGAAGGGTGTCGCCCTTTTCCATGGCCCGAGCCAACCTGGGCCGCAGCAAGGGCAAGACCGTGGTGACGGTGCTCTCCTGTCCCTGGCGGTGGTGCTCACCACCATAACGGCCACCTTTGTGGGGGGCTTTGACATGGACAAGTATCTCTCCAAAAGCATCTGCACGGACTTTGTCCTGGCGGACGCGGGGCATTTTCAGGTGGGGGGACACCTTCCACGCCGGTATGGCCCTGCCCCAGGAGGTCATTGACCAGGTGACCAGCCAGGGCGGCGTGGCCGAGGGGGGAAAGGTCTATGGAATGACGACCGCAGTACAGGAGGGCGTGACGGAGGACTGGTTCCGTTCTGCCAACCAGCAGTGGTATACCGAGGAGCAAATGGAGAGCTTGATTACGGGCATGGAACGGGATGCTGGGAACCACCTGCTGGACAGAGCACAGCTCTATGGCATGGAAGGCTTTGCCTTGGATCAGCTGGACGTGATGGAAGGGGACCTGTCCAAGCTGTATGAGCCGGGCGGGCGCTACATTGCCGCCGTGTATAACAAGGATGACTATGGCAAGTGGAGGCCAGACTCCCATTGGGCCAAGGTGGGGGACCAGGTCACCCTGCGGTACGTGTCAGAATTTGAATATTACAGCCCCACCACCGGGGAGGTCTTCGGGTCCGAACCCCCGGAGAAAGAGGCATACTTGTCCCGGGCGGTGGAATACCAAGAGGTTACCTATGAGGTGGCGGCGTTGGTAGCTGTGCCCAGCTGTCTGGGTTATGGCTACTATGGGGCGGATGAATTTGTGCGCAACGATGCAACATTCTGCCAAGATACGCAGAGTGACAGCGTGATGCTCTATGCCTTCAACACCCAGGAGGGCGGGGCGACGGCCATGGAGGACTTCCTGGCCGACTACACGGAAAACCAGAATCCCCAATACGACTATGTGAGCAAGGTCACCTACCAGGCGGAGTTTGAGAGCTTCCGCGCCATGTTCCTGATGCTGGGCGGGGCGCTGAGCTTCATTGTGGGGCTGGTGGGCGTGCTGAACTTCTTCAACGCCATTTTGACGGGCATCCTGACCCGGAAGCGGGAGTTTGCCGTGCTCCAGTACATCGGCATGACCGGGCGGCAGCTGAAGATCATGCTGGTCTGGGGCCTCTTCTACGCGCTGGGGTCTATCCTCATTGCCCTGGTGCTGGCCCTGGTGCTGGGGCCGCTGTCCGCACCCACCCTGGAGAACCTGTTCTGGTTCTTCACCTATCATCTGACGGTGACCCCGGTTCTGATTCTGCTGCCGATCTTTCTGCTGCTGGGCGGCCTGGTCCCGCTGGCGGTTTACCGGTCGGTGGCCCGGGTCTCCGTGGTGGAGCGGCTGCGGGAGGCGGAGGGCTGAGGCGCTGCCCTGTCAAACTGCATAATCGTTCGGAACAAACCGGCCCTATCCCACAGGATAGGGCCGGTTTGTTGATGGCGTTTTGGCAGTCTCGCCGGGAAGGTGCAAAGATTGCACGAAAACGGAAGCAGGGGAACACAAAACTATGAAAAGTCCTGAAAGTGAAAAGAAGCTCAGATATTTTTTTCGGAGTGCTTGACATTTTGCAGGGAAGTGCTACATTAGCTTTAGCACTCAGGGAGAATGAGTGCTAAAATGATAGAAGAGGCCAAAGGAGGCCTGAGAATGGAACTGTCGGAGCGCAAAAAACAGATCCTTCGCGCGGTGGTAGAAAACTACATACAGACCGCCGAACCTGTGGGCTCCAAAGCCATTGTGGTCAGCGCCGGCCTGAAGGTCTCCTCCGCCACCATCCGCAATGAGATGGCGGAGTTGGAGACCCTGGGTTACCTGGAACAGCCCCATACCTCCGCCGGACGGATTCCCTCTCCCAAGGGATACCGGCTGTATGTGAACGAACTCATGGAGGAGCACCGGCTGACCATGCAGGAGGCCCAAAAGATCAACGAAGCTCTCAACCTCAAAATCCGGGAAATGGACCAGGTGATGACGGAGGCGGGGAAGATCATCTCCCAGCTGACCAAGTATCCCACCTTTTGCCCTGACCAAGGGGACCAGAAAAGCCACCATCGCCCGCTATGACCTGCTCATGGTGGAGGAATCGGCGTTCATCGCTGTGCTGATGACCGATGGCCAGATGGTGAAGAATAAGCTCTTCCGCCTGCCTACCCCCTGTCGGAGACCCAGCTGCAGCTGCTGGGCACCCTGCTGAATACCTCGTTTACGGGCCTGACCCTGGAGGAACTGGGGCCGGAACTGGCGCGGGTGGCCTCCCATGCCGGGGGCGAGGCCTACGGACTGATCAGTCTGGTGGTATCCTTCGCCATGGAGGTGCTTGAGGAGCTGGAGACCAATGTGATTCACACCGCTGGCATCCCCACGCTGCTGGCCCACCCGGAGTACCAGAGCCTGGAGCGGGCGGAACCCCTGATGAACTTTCTCTCCGAGATGGGAGGGGGTCAACCTGCCGGTGGTGCAGGGAGAAAACGTAAAAATTCTCATTGGCCCGGAGAACGTGGCCGACGAGTTGAAAGAATCCAGCGTGATCATGGCCAGCTATGATATTGGCGGCGGAATGCAGGGCGTCATCGGCGTGGTGGGACCGACCCGCATGGACTATGCGGACCTGGCGGCCCGGTTGTCCTACTTTGCGGAAGGTCTTTCCCGCATGTTTGGCAAAGGCGAGATTCCGCCCCCGCCGGGAGCGAACCTGAAGAATGAGGAGGATACCACATCCCATGAGCAAGAAAAATAACGATCAGAATCAGGTCCCCGAGGAAACCAAGGAGGAGCCCGGAGGAAGTGACCGAAGCCTCTCAGGAAAAGCAGGAATCCAGCCAGGAGGAAGCCCTCCAGCAGGCCCTGCGGGAGCAGGAAGACAAATACCTCCGGCTGCTGGCGGAGTACGACAACTACCGCAAGCGAAGCCAGAAGGAAAAAGGAAAACGCCTGGACCACCGCCAGGGCGGACACCATCAAGGAACTGCTCCCGGTGTATGACAATCTGGAGCGGGCGCTGAAGCAGGAGACCGCCGACGAGGCCTATGCCAAGGGCGTGCAGATCACCATGACCCAGCTCAAGACTGTGCTGGAAAAGCTGGGGGTGGAGGAGATCGACGCCCAGGGCGAATCCTTACCCCAATGTCCATAACGCAGTGATGCACATGGAAGACGAGGCTTTGGGGAGAATACCGTAGTGGTGGAGGTGTTCCAGTCCGGGTTCAAGATGGGCGATAAGGTGATCCGCTTCGCCATGGTCAAAGTGGCCAACTGACCGGCCCTGTCCGGGGGGACAGCCCCGAACCATTTCAGATCACCATATAAATTTGATTGTAAACAACAGCCATCTGTTCTTGATAAGGAGGAACAACATTATGTCTAAGATTATTGGTATTGACCTTGGTACAACCAACTCCTGCGTGGCCGTCATGGAGGGCGGCGAATCCGTCGTCATCCCCAACGCCGAAGGCGCACGTACCACCCCGTCTGTCGTAGCCTTCTCCAAGGACGGCGAGCGCATGGTCGGCCAGGTCGCCAAGCGTCAGGCCATCACCAACCCCGACCGCACCATCATGTCCATCAAGCGCGAGATGGGCACCAACTACAAGGTGGACATCGACGGCAGAGCTACACCCCGCAGGAGATCAGCGCTATGATCCTGCAGAAGCTGAAGAGCGACGCCGAGGCCTATCTGGGCCAGCCCGTCACCGAAGCTGTCATCACCGTCCCCGCCTACTTCAACGACGCTCAGCGTCAGGCCACCAAGGATGCCGGACAGATCGCCGGCCTAGATGTCAAGCGGATCATCAATGAGCCCACGGCGGCGGCCCTGGCCTACGGCGTGGACAAGGGAATCGGATCAGAAGATCATGGTCTATGATCTCGGCGGCGGCACGTTCGACGTATCCATCCTGGAGATCGACGACGGCGTCATTGAAGTTCTGGCTACCGCCGGCAACAACCGCTTGGGCGGCGACGACTTCGATAAGTGCGTCATGGACTGGATGGTGGCGGAGTTCAAGAAGGCCGAGGGCATCGACCTCTCCGGCGATAAGGTCGCCATGCAGCGCCTGAAGGAGGCCGCTGAAAAGGCCAAGATTGAGCTGTCCGGCGTGACCTCCTCCACCATTAACCTGCCCCTATATCACCGCCGATGCCACCGGCCCCAAGCATCTGGACATGACCCTCACCCGGGCGAAGTTCAATGAGCTGACCGCCCACCTGGTGGAGGCCACCGCCGGACCGGTGAGCAGGCCATGAGCGACGCCGGGCCTCACCGGCAATGACATCGCCAAGGTCCTCATGGTGGGCGGCTCCAGCCGTATCTCCCGCCGTGCAGGAGATGGTCAAAAAGCTCACCGGCAAGGAGGGCTTCAAGGGCATCAACCCCGACGAGTGTGTGGCCATGGGCGCCGCCCTCCAGGGCGGCGTGCTGGGCGGCGAGGTCAAGGGCCTGCTGCTGCTGGACGTCACCCCCCTGTCCCTGGGCGTGGAGACCATGGGCGGCATCTTGACCAAAGTCATTGACCGCAACACCACCATCCCCACCAAGAAGAGCCAGATTTTCTCCACCGCGGCCGACAATCAGACCCAGGTGGAGGTCCACGTCCTCCAGGGAGAGCGGGAGATGGCCCAGTACAATAAGACCCTGGGCCGGTTCAGCCTGGACGGCATCGCCCCCGCCCGCCGCGGCGTGCCCCAGATTGAGGTTACCTTCGACATCGACGCCAACGGCATCGTCAACGTCAGCGCCAAGGATCTGGGCACCGGTCGTGAGCAGCACATCACCATCACCTCCTCCACCAACATGTCCAAGGAGGACGTGGACAAGGCCGTCAAGGAGGCCGAGCAGTTCGCCGCCGAGGACGCCAAGCGCAAGGAAGAGGTGGACGTCCGCAACCAGGGCGACCAGATGGTCTATCAAAGTGAGAAGGCCATGGAGGAGATGAAGGATAAGCTGGATGCCAGCGAGGTCAGCGAGCTGGAGGCGGAGATCAACAAGGTGAAGGAGGCCCTGAAGGGCACCGATACCCAGGCCATCAAAACCGCCACAGAGAGCCTGACCCAGGCCTTCTATAAGGTCAGTGAGAAGATGTATCAGCAGGCCAATCCCCAGGGCGGCCAGCCTGGCCCCGATATGGGCGGCGCGGGCTTTGGCGGCCAGCAGGCCGGCGGAGCAGCCGGCGGCAGCGGGAACAAGGGCCCCGATGATGTTGTGGACGCGGATTACACCGTGGTTGACGACCAGTAAGAAAGCGAATCCAACGCAGCCAGCGGGGGACAGGATTTCCTGTCCCCCTGCTTTGTGAAAAGGAAGCGGCGGGGCTGCGCCGGTTCCATAGAGCCTATTGTGAGGTGAGAAACCAATGGCAGACCAGAAGAAAAGAGATTACTATGAGGTCCTGGGGGTCAAGAAAGGCGCCTCGGACGATGAACTGAAAAAGCTTACCGGAAGCTGGCCAAACAGAATCACCCGGACCGGAATCCGGGCGACAAAGCGGCGGAAGCCAAGTTCAAAGAGATCAATGAGGCCTATGAGGTGCTCTCGGACAAGGAGAAGCGGGCCAAGTACGATCAATTTGGCTTTGCGGGGTGGACCCCAATTTTGGCGCCGGTGGTCCCGGCGGGGGCTGGCGGGTTCGGCGGTATTTGACGTGAGCGACCTGTTTGGCTCCTTCTTCGGCGGCGGCTTTGGCGGGTTCGGCGGGGGCGGACAGTCCCGGACAGGACCGGCCAAAGGGAGCACCGTGCGGGCCAGTTTGACCCTGACCCTGGAGGAGGCGGCCTTCGGCTGTGAGAAAGATGTGAACATCTCCCATGTGGAGTCCTGTGACGTATGCGGCGGCACAGGCTGTGAGCCGGGCACCACGGCGGAGGTCTGCCCCGACTGCCACGGCTCCGGCCAAGTGCGGATGCAGCAGCGGACCATGTTTGGGACCATGTCCACCTCCACCGTCTGCCCCAACTGCCGGGGAGAAGGGAAGATCATCCACCAGAAGTGCAAGGCCTGCGGCGGCAGCGGCGGCGTCCGCCGGCAGAAGAAGGTTCACGTGAAAGTGCCCGCCGGCATTGACAACGGCCAGGCCATTTCGGTCCGGGGCCAGGGGGATATGGGACGCAACGGCGGTCCTGCCGGGGATTTGATTGTGGGAATCAATGTGATGCCCCATGCCCGGCTCCGCCGGGACGGCGCCCACATTTACTTGGATCAGACGGTTTCCATTCTCCAGGCTACGCTGGGGGTGAAGTGGAGATTCCCTCTCTGGATGGCAAGATGAAGTGTAAGGTGGAGCCAGGCACCCAGCCGGGCACCACCCCTCCGCCTGCGGGGCAGAGGCGTGCCGGCCCTCAACGGCAGAGGCCGGGGGACCAGTATGTCACCATCCGGGTGGAGATTCCCCGGAACCTGAACGAGGACCAGAAGGAGGCTCTGCGGAAGTTTGCCGAGGCCATGGGAGAGCTTCCCGCCTCCAGCAGCGCAGGGGAAAGCGGGGAGCGGTCCGTGTTCCACCGTCGGAAGAAAAGTAAGGCTCCGTAGACAGAAAGGAAAACAATATGTTTCTTGCCGATTGCCACACCCACTCCCTCTGCTCCCCGGACAGCAATGCCCCCATGCTCCAGATGGCCCAGAAGGCCTATGAATATGGTCTGCATACGCTGTGCCTGACAGACCACTGTGATCTGCTGAGCCTGGAGGGGAGCGGACTCTGGCCTATGATTGGACCCCTGTGCACCGGGAGCGGAAGGGGATGCTGGACGCCTTCGGTGCCCGGCTGGACCTGCCCATGGGGCTGGAGTTTGGCATGGGCCATCTGTTTCCCGAGGCATCTGAGAAAATTCTCGGGGAGCCCGGGCTGGATTTTGTCATCGGCTCCTGCCACAACCTGGACGAGGCGGCGGGAGGACGGGACTTTTATCTGCTGCCCTATGACACCCTGGAGGACTGTTATCGGGCTCTGGACAACTACTTCCAGTCCATGCTGGCCATGGCCGCCAGCCCCTGCTATGATGTGGTGGGCCATGTGATCTATCCGCTTCGCTACATGAACGGCCCCTATGACACCCCCAGCCTGGACCGGTATCGGGATCAAATCCGGGAGATCCTTCGCCTGGCCATTCAGTCGGGCCGGGGCATTGAGATCAATACCTGGAAGGGGCAGACGCTCCGGGAATGGATTCCCATTCTGCGGGATTACCGGGAGTTAGGAGGGGAGATCCTCACAGTGGGCTCGGATGCCCACGCGCCGGAACCTCTGGGCCGGGGGATTCGGGAGGCCTATGGCCTTATGGCCGACTGCGGCTTCCGCTATGTGGCCGTTTACCATGCACGCAAGCCGGAGATGATCCGGCTGAAATAACGGGGCAGGGCCCCGCCGAAAAAAACAAGGAGGAGACGACCATGATTGCATTGGGTTCTGACCACGGCGGCTTTGACCTGAAGGAACGGGTGAAGGCCTATTTAGACCGGGAGGGCATCCCCTATCAGGACTATGGCTGCCACAGCAAGGAGAGCTGTGATTACCCTGTGTTTGGCAAAGCCGCGGCGGAGGCCGTGGCCTCGGGGGTTTGTGAAAAGGGCATCGTCATCTGCACCACCGGCATCGGCATCTCCATTGCGGCCAACAAGGTGCGGGGCATCCGCTGCGCTCTGTGCAGTGACCCCTGTCCGCCGAGATGACCCGTCGGCACAACGACGCCAACATGTTTGCCCTGGGCGCTGGCATCGTGGGGCCCAACTTGGCAGAGCGGATTGTGGAGGTCTTTCTCCACACGGACTTCGAGGGTGGACGCCACGCCCGACGGGTGGGGCTGATTACGGAGATGGAAGAGGCATAAATTATAGAAGACGGGTACACCCCCAGGCGGCTATGACCGCCTGGGGGTGTGGCATGGAAAAGAGAAAGAGGCACACCGTGTATAAAAAAAGACAAGTCCATCTCTGTTTTGATGCCAATATCAGAGGGCTCCTCATGCAGACCTATCATGCAGAGATGGGCAGAACCATGGACCTTCTTTTTTTTGGATGAGGACCTGTCCGTTGGGCGATTGAATCCCTTTGACCCCTTCCTTTCGAAAGCGAATGTTGGAGGAACGGGGAATTCTGACAGAAGATTCTTTTTGTGGGGAATACCGCACGTTTCTTCGGAGAATAGAGGGACTGTCGCCGGAGGATTCCTGTTATGTCTGGTGCTCCAAGGACCCCTATGAGCTGACGGGGTTTGCGCTGGCCAGTACATATCTGGCCTCCAAACGAGAACAGGTTCTCTTTTGCGACAGTGGTCTGCTGCAAGACGTTGAACCCGCAAGGGCCCGGGCGGTCTGTGACGCGTTACTCTCCCGAGCTGCCGTGACCTCTCTGCGCCCTTGGGCAGCCCTTTGGAAGCGATTGCAGGAGGAAAACACGTCTCTTCGGATTGCTGTGGATGGGCTCCCTCGCTCCGTTCCAGAGACCTTTTTTGATCCATGGATTCAAAGACTTTTTTTTGGCTCAAGAGGCGCCACAGGAGAGGGACAATTTTTCCATTGCCATCCAGGTGGAGGAAGAGTACCGTACCCGTTTCCACGGGAAGATGAACATTCATTTTCTGCTTCATCGTGTGGACGTTGTGAGACGGCGGGAGATGTAAAAAGAGGAGGAGCTCCTACTCGGAGGAGGCCTGCCGCCGTTTTGGGACTGACAGCACCCCCCCCTGCACCGGAAGAATCGGAGCAGGGGGTGCTGTCAATAAAATATATACAAAAATAATGGGATTATATTGCGATTTCCACACGAAAATGATATATTATAGATAGAAGAAGAGGGTACCCACGCCAGAAGGACATGGCAGACATCATGACCCCGGAAAGGAGGGGACAATGATGAGGATCTACTCGATTCGGGAGAGACCGGAATACATTCCGGCCATGCTGGAAAGCTTGAAAACCATTGGCCGGCCTGTATGCCGTGGATTCAGAAGCACATGGAGCAGGTGCGCCAGACCGACGCCCCCTTCCCGACGCCTACATTGCGGTGGAGAAGGGCAAGGTGGTGGGAGGATACACTCTGGCCGTGAAAGAGATTCTCTGGAGTGAGGACAAAGGCCTTTGGATTGCCACCCTCTATGTGGACCCTGCGTTTCGGGGGCAGGCATCTCAGCCCGGTCCTGCTTGCTCATGCCCGCCGGCAGGGCGGCCGGCTGGGATTTGAGAAGATCTATCTGGCCACAGAGCACAGCAACTACTATGAGAAGTATGGATTTTTCCCCATTGGCCCCGACGCCTGTGCCTGGGGAGAGCCCACCCGGATGTTTGAAAATACCACACTGCCACCAAAAGTGAGACGAATCGCATAGAAAAAGATCCAAAAGCCCCGGTTCACCGAACCGGGGCTTTTTGGATCTGACTTTCTCTGTATCGTTAACAGATGAAAACGGGGGGAGACCATAAATGGAATTACAGAAACAGCTCAGGCTCTTTCCGCGGCCAGGAATACAGGTCCTCCAACTCTGTTTTGTGATAGAGATAATTGGGGTCATCAAAATACTTGGCCTGTTTGGGACAGAGGCGGACGCAGCGGTTGCACTTCATGCACTTGCCGGGCACCAGGTGGGCGTCCTCAGGGTCAATGGCCCCAGAGGACATTCGGGCGCACAGGCCGCACTGGGTACAGGCGTCCGTGGTTTTGGGTTTCACAGGGAGGATATTGATGGGGTTTTCCGTGGCGGTCCCGGGGGTGTAGTAGGGACCCACGGGGTCGTTGCCCTTCACGGCAACCGGGGAAAGGCTTTCCAGGGAGGTAAGGGCCTCCACTTTTGCGGAAGATTTGGTCGGCAAATCCCGAGGCAATGGTGAGATCGCTGCGGTCCGGCCGGCCGGCCGCCTGGGTGAGGGAGAAGGCGTGCTGGCAGGAGAATGCCCCTGCCGGCCACCGTATGAAACCCGCCGGCCTCCAGGGTGTTTCGCAGTTCCATCAGGGCGTCGTCGTAGTTTCGGTTGCCGTAGCAGACCACGGGGACCGCCAGAGCCCCGTTGCCCTGGGACGGCGGCCACGAAGCGGATGAGTAGGTTGGGAACCCGGCCGGCATAGACTGGCGTTCCGAATACCACCAGATCTCCCGGCGCAAAGGCTTTGGGCGTTTTTCGGGCCTGCGGGTGGGTGAAGTCATAGATTTCCATGGGGCAGGCAGTCTGCTGAGACAGCCGCCGGGCGATTTGCGTGACCACTTTTTGGTGGTGTTGGTGGCGCTGAAGTAGGCGGCCCACACGGTTTTGGTTGTCATGGAGGAGTTCCCTTTCCTAAAATAGAGTGCGTGGTTGGTATCCATTATAAAGATTTCCTATAAAAAGTAAATATCCTGGGGGAAAAAGGCGAAAGGGAAATAACCTCTTCCGCCGTGTTGATTTTTCCCGGTATATTCCATATAATATAACCTAACCATAGCCTTGTCGAAGACTGCCGTTTTTTCCCAGCGGCGTGTTTTAGTCCCGGGGAAGAACGTGTTGCGTAGGATAAGCAAGCGGCCCCCAGAGCTCTGTGGGCCGGGAAAGGGGAGGAACCATGGACCAAACCCATGCGACGGAAACCCATTTGGAGGAGACAAAACCGAATCCCAGAAAAAGATTCTCCTGCTGTGCTGTCTGGTGGCGGCCATCCTTGTGGTGGCATACTGCGTTCTGTGCGGCATGGCCGGAAGAGGGACTATTTATCCCAATGTTACCATCAGCGGGGTGAACGTGGGGGACTGACAAAGCAGGAGGCTCAGACCGCCTTGGAGAAGGCGGTGCAGAAGCAGGCGCCGGACGAGAGCCGAGGGGTGGTTTTCGCGGTCCGCACCGCCGAGGGCGAGGAAAAGGTTGTGGAGGTGCCTTTGTCCAGTGTGGCCACGGACTACGCGGCCTCCATCGACCGGGCCTGGCAGGTGGGAAATACCCTGTCCTTTGGAGCCCGGGGCGGTGTGTATCTGAAATGCCTGGTGCAGGGGGAAACGGTGCTGCCGGTGTACCAAGACAGTGAAAACCTGGATACCATCCTGGATGGGGTGGAGCAGGCACTGGGGCGGGACCCGGTGGAGCCAACTTGGGAGACCAACGACACCCACTTGATCCTCACCAAGGGCCAGCCCGGCAACCAGGTAGATCGAAAGGCCATTCAGGAGGCGATTTTTCAGGCCCTGGGGAAGAACGAAATGGTAGAGCTGAAAGGGGCAAAGCCCCAATTTACCATAGATTTGACCCAAACCCTGCCCGGGGAGCTGGACCTCACAGAGGTTTTGGGGAAGGTGGAGCGGAAGGTGCAAAACGCCCGCTTTGACAAGGCCAAAAAGGAGTTTCAGGTGGATCAGCCGGGGGTCTCCTTCGACGCGGCCCAGGCCCAGACCGTTTTTGATGGGCTGGACTGGGGACAGAGCCAGGAGATTCCCCTGGAGATCACCCAGCCGGAGACCACGGTGGCGGACCTGACACCGCAGCTTTATCAGGATGTGCTGGGCTCCTGCACCACAAACATCTCCGGCAGTGCCAACCGGGTGAGGAACATTCAGCTGGCCGCCCAGTATTTCAGCGGTACCGTTTTAATGCCTGGGGAGGAATTCTCCTACAACGGTGTTGTGGGACGGCGCACCGCGGCCCGGGGCTTTTTTTGCCCGCCCCCGCCTACGTGGGCGGAGAGACGGTGCAGGAGACGGGGGCGGTGTCTGCCAGGGCTCTTCCACAGTGTATCTGGCCGCGCTGCGGTCAAACCTGGAAATTGTGGAACGATATCCCCACGGCTATATCACCCGCTATGTCCCCGATGGGATGGACGCCACGGTTTACTATGGGGCGAAGGACTTCCGATTCGAAACAATACGCCCTTCCCCATTCAAGTGGTGGGCTCTGTGTCCGGTCGGTCTTTGACGGTGAGTATCCTGGGAACCAAGAGCGACAACATCACTGTGGAGATGACCAACCAGACCGTCGGGACCACCGGCTACAAGACGGTCTATAAGGTGGACAGCAGCCTGCCTGCGGGTCCACCCGGGTCAGTGTGACCCCCTACGCCGGGTACACGGTGAAGGTGTATCGGAACCTCTATGAGAACGGCAAGTTAAAGGACACCAAGCTGGAGAACACCAGTGTGTATCGCAGCCGGGATAAGGTGGTTCTGGTGAGCCCGGAGGATGCCGCGCAGTATGGACTCTGATTCCAGCGGCAGCAAGGAAAACGTATGAAACAGAACTTGCCTACTCGCCGTGAGATGAAATTCCTGGCCAAACGTCTGATGATGCACCCGATCTGCATGCGGGTGACCCTCTTGCTGGTCTGTGTGCAGCTGGCTTTCTATGGCCTGCGCGTCTTCTGCGGCGGGACGCTGACCTATGGACTGGCCAAACTCTCTGAGTATGGGGATACGGCCAGCGGGATTTACTTTAACGCGGAGGGCTTCAGCATCCTCTTTCGGATGGATCTGACCCAGACGGTGCTGGCCATTCCCGTGACCTATCATCAGATCCTGGTGTTTTTGCTGGTCAATGCCCTCTTTTTTGTCCTCCTGGCCCATCTGCGTCTGGGGGCGATGGAGCAGTATTGGGGTGTGCTGCGGGGCAGCACACAACTGAGTGTGTTCCGGGTGTTTCAGTGGTTCCGCCAGCCCAAGCGCCTGGGAAAGGCTGTGGCGGTGGAGTTTGTGCTGAGCATTCTGGTGCGGCTGGCGGGGATTGTGGCCACCATTCCCAGCCTGTATCTCTTCTATGTCTTCTATACCAACACCCCGTCGGCAGACGCCTATACCACACTGAGTTCCCTGACGCAGATGGGGGCAACCCTTTTGGCGGTGGCGGCGGCGCTGTTTACCTTCTGGCTCCACAGTGTCTTTCTGCCGGTGCGGTACTGCCTGTGCGCCCATCCAGAGTATTCCCTGGGGCAGACCTTCCGCCGGGGACTGCAAAGCGCCAAGGGGGTTCGGGGGCTTTCTTCCGGTTCCGGCTGAGTTACATTTTGTGGTTTGCGGCGTCCCAGCTCACCTATGGGGCGATGGACCTGTTTGTGACCCCTTACTCCTCCCTGGGCGGGATGGTGTTCCTCCAGGAGGCTGCCAGGGCCAGACAGGGTGGAACACAGACACCCCAGGCAAGCTAAGATAAAAACCTCCGCAGCGAACATCGCTGCGGAGGTTTTTTATGGGGAAGCATCCTCTTTCCGGCGGAGAGCGCGGTAAAATCCAATGGCGACGATCAGAGAGATGGTGTCTACGATGGGCTGTACCCACATACAGCCGTAGAGGGGAAGCCAAGTGTCCAGGAGAAACAGCAAAGGGATGTCCAGGACCCCTTTCCGAAGAATGGAGCAGACCAGGGATTCCCGGGCTTTGCCCATGGCCTGAAACTGGATGATCATCGGATAGCACAGGGACATCATGGGCATGGCGATGACCATTCGCCGCAGAAATCCTGCGCTGTAATGAATGGTGGCCGGGTCGTCGATGAAGAGAGAGGCCAACTGTGGGGCGAAGAGCTCAAAGGTCACAAGACAGAGCAGGGCAAAGGCCAGGGAGAGGGTACAGCCCAGTCGGAAGGCGGCCCGGCGCTTTTCCTGCTGTCCGGCGGCATAGTGGTAGGCCAGCAGGGGAAGCAGACCATTGGAGACGCCGATGGAAAAATACAGGGGAAGCTGATCCAGCTTTTGACAATGCCAAGCCCCGCCACCGCCTCGGTGGCGTAGCGGGAGACAAACCGGGACTGGGCGGCCACCGCCACCACGGTAAGGGCATACTGCAGGGCGGAGGGGAATCCGATGGCCAGGATCTCTTTTCCATACTTGCGGATAAACGGCAGGTGGCGGGGGTGGAGGTCAACGGCGGTCTCTCCCTGACAGCGCAGCAAATGGACCAGGAAGTAAAGGGTGGAGAGAACGTTGGACAGACAGGTGGCCATGCCGGCGCCCACGGCGCCCAACCCCAGAAACTGGGGCAGAATAAACAACGGGTCCAGCACCAGGTTGGCGGCCCCACCCAAAGAAAGGCCGAAGGAGGCTTGCCCTGCCTTGCCCTCCGCCCGGACCAGGTTGGCCAAAAGGGTGCTGAGGATGGTGGCGGGGCCGCCGATCACCACCACCCATTGGGCGTAGCCCAGGGCGATGGGAAGGGTGTCCTGGGTGGCGCCGCAGAGAACGAGAATGGGCTGCCGGAAGCACCAGAAGAGAAGGCAGAAAAGGGCCCCGCTGAAAAGGCCGAACCAGAAGGAGATGGAGGCAATCCGCCGGGCTTCATCGGGGGCCTTCCGCCCCAGTGCCCGGACCAAGGCGCTGGCGCCGCCCACGCCAAACAGGTTGGAGATGGCAGTGAGCATGAGAAAGGAGGAATAGACTACGGTGATGGCCGCTGTCTGACTGGGCTGGTTGAGCATGCCCACAAAATAGGTGTCCGCCAGGTTGTAAATCAAAGTAATCATCTGGCTGGCGATGGCGGGAAAGGTCTGCCGGAATACAGCTTGCCGAATGGGTAAGGCGTCAAACGCGTTGGTAGACTGCTGTAAAGAGGACATAAGGGTCATCTCCTTTTAAGAATGTTCTATCTTAATTCATTCAATCCACCATTTGAAAAACAGTACCTACCACTGCGGCAACTGCGATGAAGAAGACAGAGGGAAGCTCTTTCAGCTTGGGGAAGATTCATCGCAGTCAGCATGATTCCGAACAGCAGGATAGAGGGCCAGTGGAGAACAAGGCCCTGTTCCGTGCTGAACAATGAGACCGCGCACACAGAAAAAGCCGCTGCGCCAATCAGGCCGACGGAGGCGGGGCGCAGGGCGTAAAAGAGTCCTTTGACCTTCGGGTTTTGCCAAAGGGTATTGAGAATTTTGGAGACAAGAAGAATGATGATCACCGCGGGGGTCACAAGGCCCAGGGGCGCGATGATGCTGCCGGGGATTCCCGCGGAGACATAGCCCACATAGGTGGCCATATTCACCCCGATGGGGCCGGGGGTGGCTTCGGAGATGGCGATCATGGTGGTCAGGTCCGCCGTGGTAAACCAGCCGGTTCGTGCTGACAGGTCAAACAGGAAGGGAACCGTGGCCATCCCGCCGCCCATGGAGAACAGGCCCACCAGAAAAAACTCCCAGTACAGGCGGAGCAGCAGGATGATCATAGCGGGCGCTCCTTTCGGATGCGGTGATACGCCAGACCGAACAGACCGGCGCCCACCACCAGAATGGCGGGAGAGAGGCCCACAAAAGCGGCCAGGATCAGCACAGTGAGAAAGACAAGAAAGGTGGGCAGATCCAGAACCGCCTTACGGTAGAGGCGGATGGTGCTGTTGATGATCAGGGCGCAGACGCAGGCCCGCACCCCTGTCAGCGCGTGCTGCACCCAGGGATTTTCCGCGAAAGACCAGAAGAAGGCGGAGATGATGGTGACAATGATCATGGGGGCACCAGCACGCCAAGGGTTGCCAGGAGAGATCCCGACAGACCGTGGACCCGGTACCCGCAGAAGGTGGCGGTGTTCACGGCGATGACGCCAGGGGTGCACTGGGCGACGGCGTTGAGGTCCAGCAGCTCCTCATCGGTCAGCCAGCCCTTTTTGGATACCAGCTCCCGCTGAAAAACGGGAGCATGGCGTAGCCACCGCCGAAACAGCTGGCGCTGATCCGGGCAAAGGTCAGAAAAAGATCCCAATTCTCGCGCATGCGGTCTCCTTCCCGCCCATCAGGCGCAGAGCGCCAGGATGACCTGGGCGTAAATCTTGGCGGCGGTGAGCAGGTCCCCCACATGCACCCGTTCGTCGGGGCCGTGGAGATTGAGACGAAGCCCGGCATACTGGCCCCAAAGGCCACCCCGCCGGGGATATCGTGGACATAGGTGCCTCCGCCGATGGCCAGGCACTGGCTCTTCCGGCCGCTGTACTGCTCATAGCATTTGGCCAGGACCTGGAGGAAGGGAGAGTCGGCGGGAACATGGTGGGGCGGGTCCAGAGGACCCTGGACAGTGAACCCGGCCTGGGTCAAGGCAGCTTGCGCCGGGCGGCAGATGGTCTCCTCGGTTCCGCACAGCGGGGTGCGGCTGTCGAACCGCCCCTGGCAGCCGGTGTCGTGCAGGGTCAGCATGGTGAAGGCCAGAGTCAGGGGACCGGAGAGGTCATCGGCCTGGGCGATGCCCAGGGCCTGCCCGTGGTGGTCTCCGTGGGGAACAGGGCGTGAAGGGCCCGAAGAGCCCGGGTGGAGGGGCAGTCCGCCAGGGGCAGGGCGGCCAGCAGGGCCACCAGGGCGGTCTGGGCGTTGTGCCCCTCTTCCGGCGTGGAGCCGTGGGCGTTTTGCCCGCTGCAGAGGATGTGGACCCCTGGTCCCTTCTCCTGACAGGAGAAAGAGATGGCCTCCTCCAGCGCCAGGTCCCGGATGGCGGCTTCCACGGTGTCCAGGGACAGACCCAAAACCGTGGCCTGGGCCTTGGGAGGGACCATATTCAGCCGGGTGCCGCCGGTGAAGTCAGAGACCCGGGGCAGAGCCTGCTCCTGGGGCCAGGCAGCCTGAAAGGTGGGCTGATAGTGCCCTTTTTCAATGTTGATGATGGGGAAATCGGCGTCGGGAGAGATGGTATAGGGGGCATAGGGGTGCCGGCTGTAATACCATTTCACATCCCGGAACCCGGTTTCCTCGTCCGTGCCGGCGATGAGACGGACATTCCGGCGCAGGGGGATGCCCAGGTCTTTGACCGCTTTCATCGCCAGCAGGGCCGCTGCGACAGGCCCCTTTGTCGTCGTCGGTGCCGCGGCCATAGAGAAGACCGTCCACCAGCTTGGGCACAAAGGCCTCGGTGACGGTCCATCCCTCTCCAGGGTCTACCACGTCCAGGTGTCCTAAGATGTGGAGGACGGTTTCCTGGTCGTTCAGGTCCACTGTGCCCACATAGCCCTCCAGATTCTGCCCTGACAGGCCCCAGGACCGGGCCAGGGCCAGCAGCTCCTCCAGGGCGGCGGCCGGCCCTTCGCCGAAGGGCTTGCCAGGCAGGGCGGGGCCTAAGGTGCTGTCAATTCGAACCAGCCGGGAGACGGCCTCCACCAGCATCGGTTCCTTGTCTGCGAAGTAGTGTTGAATGGCTTGCTCGTGCATGTCAGGTGGCCTCCTCCTCTTGGGTTCCGTTGACCTCGTCCAGGTACTTGTAAATGGTATAGCGGGACACGCCAAGATGGGCGGCCACATAGGGCACGGCCCGGCGGTAGGAGAACGCGTCCATGTTTTTGAGGTACTCAATCACCCGGAGACGGTCTGCCTTATTCATTTCCCGGGCGGGCTTGCCCACCCGGAGAAGCGCACTGTCAAACAGCTCGCTGATCCCGTTGTCCCGGGGCTTATAGACGGCGCTGTGAAAGTCCACCTCGGTGTGCATCAGGTCCAGCAGGACCCGGTTGGCGTAGGCCAGAGGGGTAAAATCGTAGTTGATGCCAAAGCCCAGGTGGTAATCTTCCCCTTTGATGGAGAAGGTGGAGCTTTTGGTCTGCTGTCCACTGGGCGTCACGGCCAACAGATTGACCACGTCGTTGTCCAGGTAGAGGTCCTGCTCCACCCCGGTGACGTCCCGGGTGGAACCCACCGAGCGGCCGGAGACGTGGCCGTTGTAGATGGCCAGCACCGGGTGAAGGGGTCGGCCAAGTCGTGAATGACGGTTTCGCAGTTGGAGCCAAACATCTCGGCGATGCCTTTCGCCATCTGGTCCAGCATTGTGAAGGCTTCTTGACGAGTCATGGGGGATATCACCTCTTGGAAAAGTGGAAAAATAAACGCAAAATGCCCCTCCGGTATGGAAGGGCATTTTGGAAGGAAACGATTACAGGAAGTTCAACACCAGGGTCAGTACAATAAAGACAATGGCGACCCATTTGGTCCAGCGAGCTAACTTGGCATCAGCGGATTTTGCCTTGTTTTTGGACAGGAAAGAATCGCTGGCACCGGAGATCATGCCCAGGCCAGAGTGCTTGCCAGACTGACCCAGCACAAACAGAATGAGGACGGCGCCTGACAGCACCTGAATGATCGAGAGGATTGTTACAGCCATAGTATATATTCCTTTCCCTTGCCTTATCCCATGAATGTAAAAAATTTCTGGAAAACGGCATCTCTTTCCCATTGAAAGAAGAGTATTAAAATTGATTACAAAGCATGACACCATACTATTCTGTCATTTGCAAGGCTTTTTTCCAGGAAAAATGGGGGGTTACCAAAGGGTGAAGAGCATTTTGGCCACCTCCGCCCGGGTGACCGGGGAACTGGGCCGCAGCTTCCCATTGGAGCCGCCCACCACCTCCATGCCCACCAGCGTGGCCACGTGTTCCTTGGCCCAGCTGGGGACAGCGGCGGCGTCGGAGAAGGCGGACAGAGCGGCTTGGGGATAGCCCTTTTCCGTCATCCGGCCCAGAATGGTCATGGCCTCGGCCCGGGTGATGGAGGCCCGGGCATTGGCCCGCAGGGTCCCGTCGTTGGCCCGGCTGCCCTGCATGATGCCCAGCTCGTAAAGGGCCTTTACCGCGTTCAGATCCCAAGAGGGGATGTCTTTGGTATCGGTGTAGGGAAGGGAGACCGACGCATAGGCGTTCAGGTCCAGTCCCAGCCAGTTGGCCGCCATCAGGGCAAAGTCCCCCGGGTGATGTTGCGGTTGGGGTAGAAATTGGTGACGTCTCCGCTGGTGATCCCGGAGATGATGCCCAGCTCACTCAGGCGGGCGGTATAGGTCCGGGCCCAGTGGTTGGTCATGTCCGCAAAGGGGTTGGAGGAGGCGCCGGAGAGGGTCACGGAATCCCGGGCCAGATTGCCGCAGGTGTCGGCGGCGGTGACGGTGACCTGATGGCTGCTCTTGCCCAGGCCGGAGAGGGTGGCGGAGAGGGTGCCGGAGGCGGCGTCCCACTGGAAGGGGACAGGCTGTCCGTCAACCTTCAAGGTCATCCGATCCGCAGCCAAGCCCCCCTGGAGATTGTCGGTGATCTTGGCGGTTGCCGAAGTCCCGGAGACGGAGAGGGAGACCGTGGGCGCGGTGGTGTCCCAGGTGTTTTCGTTGGACAGGACCACCTGATCCAGCCACAGGGTGCCCTTTTTGGGAAGCGGACAGAGAGAGGGCCGTCGAAGGAGACCGCCCCCTCCGGGACCGCGGCGCTGACCTGTTTCCAGCCGGTAAAGTTTAAGGTGGCCAGGGATTGGGTGACGGGGTGCCGTCCTCATAGGAGAAGGCGTCGGAGAGAATGCTGCCGGACCCATCCCCGTAGACCCAAAGGGAGACATAACGGTCCGCCTGGGTCAGGGTGCGGGGAGGCGGTCAGCTTGGCGTCGTTCTGATAGGCGACCTGGAGACTCTGGCTGCCATAGCGCACCTGGGTATCGTTCAGGGAAAGGGTGGCGTTCTGGGCGGAGAAACCAGGGTCGCTTCCTTCAAAGTCCGAGAGAAGGGTGTACTTGGCGGGGGCGGTCACCGAGACGGAGATGGTGACCGCGTAGTTGCCCGAGGCCACCTTGATTTTACCGCTGGCGGTGTTGCTTCCCGCGGTGAATAGGCCATCCGAGGTGATGGTGCCGATGGCGGGATCGGCGGTCCAGGCAAAGCACTCGTCCCCGCCGGTGAGGTCGATGGTTTTGCAGGAGGCGGCCGCCGACAGGTTGACCTTCTGTCCCGGGGAGAGGGAGAGGGTGGAGACGTTCTTTCCGGTGGCCTCATTGGTGACATAGATGGCGTCGGCCTGCAGAACGTTGATGTTTGTGCTGCCGGTTACTCCCCCGCTTTCCGCGGAGACTTGGTAGACGCCTGGAGCCGCCGGCGCGGTAAAGAGTCCGCTGGCACTGACCGCGTTATCCGCCGAGGACCAGGTTACATCGCCGGGGAGGGTGTCCATGGGATACCAGCCGGTGTCCATGGCGGAGGCCACGCACTGGGTGGTGGCGCCGGGCAGAAGGGTCAGGCTTTTGGGGGTGACGTAGAGGGAACCGGCTGTCCCGGTGGGGTTCAGGTTGGACAGCAGGAAGATGGCGTTGGAAACAGAGCGGGGGGTTCCCTCTGAGGGGCTGTTGATGGTAGAGGATGTACCGAAGTCGGGATACGTAGAAACCAGCGTGGTAGAACCGCCGCCGTCCAAAAGAACCGCGTTTTCACAGCCCAGCTCCTGGAGCCGCTGGGCCACCATTTGAATGGTGGCGCCGACGCTCAGGCCGCTCTGGCGGCCGTCGATGGTATAGAAGACAACGCTGCCATCCGGTTTCACTCCCACCGCGGTGCGGGGGGCGGAGGCCCCGTCGGAGATGCTGGTGTCCACCTTGCCGTCTTTCAGAATCCAATACATGGCGCCCACAGCGTGCTGGACGTTGTTCCAGCGGGTGTCTTCGCTGGAGATGTTGATGTCCACTGTATCGCCCACCTGGAGGGAGCGAATGGTCTCCTGAAGCCATTCCCCGCTTTTGTTGGAGATAGACATGATGAACTTGCCATCGGGAATGGCGGTGGCGCCGGAGGCCTCGATGACCTGCTCCACGGTGCAGGAGACGGTGCCGCCGATCTTTAATTGATCCCCCGGGGTGTTGGGGCGAGGATCACATCCACCCCCTTTTGGGTGTTCTTGGTGGTGTTGCCAAAGTCATCGGTAAACAGATAGAAGCCGGTGTTGGTGCGGATCTTGTTGATGTCTGCGATCTTCAAGGACTGCCCTTGAAATCCGCCATCAGGCTCAGGTTAGGGGTGCCGATGACGGCAGAGCCGTCGGCGTTAAAGCCGATGGCGTGGAGGTAGGAGGCGGAGGAGCGGAGGACGCCGTCCGTGATCACAATGCCCAAGGGGTCTCCTGTGGCCATGACAAAGTAGTCACCGTTGATGCCGCTGAGAACGCGGCGCCCGTTCTTTTCCAGGGCCTTGGCCATGGAGGTGACGGTCTGCTTGTCCGGGATGGAGCTGCCGAAGCTCACCACGGGGAGATGCTGTCAGAGGGCTTGTAAGTGACATAATTTTCCGTCCGCAGGTCGGAACGGGAGGAACTCCACATGACTTCCCGCGTAAGCGTGGTGTCGTCACAAATGTCCAAGGTGTATCCATAGATTTTCCCGCCCAAAGCATCCGAGGCCAGAGCCGTGGAACAGAGCAGGACCGCGCAGAGCGCCAGTGCAGTGATTCGTCGAAGGATGGATTTCATAAGCGGTCTCCTTTGCGTCTTGTGTTGGTTGGATTTTTGACAATAAAATGGTTGCGTAGGATTTTTTTTATTGTACCATAGGAGGAAAAAGAAATGCAAAGTGAAGAAGGACGAAGAGGCCAGGAAGAAGCTGGATGGCGGGAAGCAGTCTCTGTTCCCGGGGAACAGAAGGAAGCTTGGACTTGACTCTACAATAATAGTAGACTGGATAATGGGCGGGCAAAGGAGATGGTGAGAGATGGAACAAGCACCCAACGCGCTGACCAAGGGAAGTGTGGTCAAGGCACTGGTGACCTTTACGCTGCCGTTTTTGCTGGCCAATGTGCTCCAGTCCCTCTATGGGGCGGTGGACCTCTTTGTGGTAGGGCAGTACTGCGACGCTCAAAGTGTGGCGGCGGTGTCCACAGGGACCCAGGTGACCCAGATTGTCACCAGTTTGGTGACGGGACTGACCTTGGGAGGGACCAGCCTCATTGGGAAATACACCGGGATGGAGCGGTGGGATAAGGTAAAAACGGCCATAGGGACCACCCTGTCCATTTTCGCGTTGGTGGCCCTGGCCCTGGCGGCGCTGATGCTGCTGTTTGAGGCGCCGCTGCTGACTCTGCTGAATACCCCGGCGGAATCCTTTGAGGCGACCATGGAATATGTGGCCATCTGTGCGTGGGGAATTTTTTCATCTGCGGCTACAATTCGCTCAGCGCCGTGCTCCGGGGCTACGGGGACTCAGTCCGTCCCATGTATTTTGTGGGGTGGCCTGTGTGGTCAATATCCTGCTGGATTTTCTTTTCGTCAAGTACGTGGGCCTGGGGGCAGGGGGGACCGCGTTGGCGACGGTGCTTTCCCAGGGGGTCAGCATGGCCATTGGGATTGGGTATCTGAAAAGGAAGCGGTTTCTCTTTGATTTTAAGCCCGCCAGCTTTCGGATCGACCCTGCGATGGCCAAGGAATTGGCCAGGGTGGGTATCCCTATCTCCTTTCAGGAGCTCATGGTACGGATTTCCTTCCTTTATCTCACCGCTGTGATGAACCACTGCGGGGTGTATGCCGCGGCTGTGGTGGGCATTGGGAGCAAGTACGACGTGTTTTCCATGCTCTCTGCGACCTCCATCGCCAATGCGCTGGCGGCCATTACCGCCCAGAACATGGGGGCAGGGAAGCCGGAACGAGCGAGGAAATCGTTGTGGTACGGGCTGAGTTTTGCCCTTCTTGCCGCCTGCGCCTTCTGGACCTGGGCACAGGTGAGTCCGGAGACGATGATTGCCCTGTTTTCAGAGGACAGTGGAGTGATTGCAGCGGGGGTTCCATTTTTCCGGGCATGCAGTTATGATTATATTATGGTGGCCTTTGTGTTTTGCCTCAACGGCTACCTGAACGGACGGGCCAAGACCCTTTGGACCATGGTCAGCTGCACCTTCGGCGCACTGTGTCTGCGGATTCCCTTGGTCTGGTTTGTGAGCGGCCATTTTTCCCAGGACCTGGGTATGCTGGGGACCGTGGCGCCTGTGGTGTCGGGGATTATGGCACTGTATACTCTGCTCTATATACTTTGGGAGGGGAAGCAGGATGGCAAAAGAAAATCGAGAGCTCTTTCCCATCGGTGAGGTGGCAAAGATGTTCCGGGTCAGCGTAGGGACTCTGCGCCATTATGAGAAGATCGGCCTCCTGGCGCCGGAATTTGTGGCGCCGGATACAGGATACCGGTATTACAGCACCCGGCAGTTGGAGTGCCTGAATACCATCCGCTATCTGCGGGTGCTGGAAATGCCGTTGGAGCAGATACGGGAATTTCTCCAAAACCGGGAAGTGGAAAAGATACAGGAGATGCTCCAGCAGCAGAAAGAGGTGGTTGTCCAGAAACAGCGGGCGCTGGAGATTGTGCAGCGAAAGATAGAAAACCGCTTGCGGCAGATTCAGGATGCGCTGGCCTCAGAGCTGGATGTGATCCGGCAGGTCGATATGCCGGCCCGGCGGATTGCCTGGCTTCACGACACCCCTGACCCCCAAAACCTATCTGGATTTAGAGCCTCTATTCGGCAGCTGGAGCAGCCTGCGCAGGAGTCTGTGGTTTTTCTGGGGAAGGTAGGCGTGGGAATCTCCCGGGCGCGGCTGGAGGAAGGGACGTACACAGAATATGACCGGGTGTTTCTTCTCCTGGACCAGGAAGATGTCTATCAGGGGAAAGAGGAAGCGCTTCCGCCAGAGCGCTGCCTCACCGTGCGCTTTCGGGGCAGCCATCGGGAGGCGGAGGGATACTACCGGCGTCTGATGGAGTATATTCGGCGGGAGAGATTGGAGATTCTTGGGCCCTCAAAAGAGATCACAATGATTGACGATGGGATGACCAGCGACACAGAGAAGTTTGTAACAGAGATTCAAATTCCCGTGGGACCGTCTGAAGGGGAGACAGGATTTCGAAAAAAGAGAAAGAAAATGAAAAATAAGGGTTGACATTCCAGGGGAGGCGTGGTATTCTATCAAAGCTGTCGCGAGACACGGGCCGACAAGAGGTCAGGAAATGAAAAAAGTTTGAAAAAACGGAAAAAATTTCTTGACAAAGCGTCGAAGCTGTGATAAAATACAGCTTACCCCGCAGAAGCGGTGTGCACCTTGTAAATTAAACAACGTAAGTAAGAAACACGAAGCACCAAAACGGACAAGTAGAAGTTGTCCATGAAGCTTAAGGCTTTGTGGGGCAACGTTTTATTTCTTTGAAGCTAACGATTAGCGATCAATGAATTGATTTGAATAGCGGTGAAAGCCGCTGTTTAGATACCATTTTATTGAGAGTTTGATCCTGGCTCAGGATGAACGCTGGCGGCGTGCTTAACACATGCAAGTCGAACGGAGGACCCTTGACGGAGTTTTCGGACAACGGATAGGAATCCTTAGTGGCGGACGGGTGAGTAACGCGTGAGGAACCTGCCTTGGAGAGGGGAATAACACAGAGAAATTTGTGCTAATACCGCATGATGCAGTTGGGTCGCATGGCTCTGACTGCCAAAGATTTATCGCTCTGAGATGGCCTCGCGTCTGATTAGCTAGTTGGTAGGGTAACGGCCTACCAAGGCGACGATCAGTAGCCGGACTGAGAGGTTGACCGGCCACATTGGGACTGAGACACGGCCCAGACTCCTACGGGAGGCAGCAGTGGGGAATATTGGGCAATGGGCGCAAGCCTGACCCAGCAACGCCGCGTGAAGGAAGAAGGCTTTCGGGTTGTAAACTTCTTTTATGAGGGACGAAGGAAATGACGGTACCTCTAGAGTAAGCCACGGCTAACTACGTGCCAGCAGCCGCGGTAATACGTAGGGAGCGAGCGTTGTCCGGATTTACTGGGTGTAAAGGGTGCGTAGGCGGGATGGCAAGTCAGATGTGAAAACCAGTGGCTCAACCACTGGCCTGCATTTGAAACTGTTTTTCTTGAGTGATGGAGAGGCAGGCGGAATTCCGTGTGTAGCGGTGAAATGCGTAGATATACGGAGGAACACCAGTGGCGAAGGCGGCCTGCTGGACATTAACTGACGCTGAGGCGCGAAAGCGTGGGGAGCAAACAGGATTAGATACCCTGGTAGTCCACGCTGTAAACGATGGATACTAGGTGTGGGGGACTGACCCCTTCCGTGCCGCAGTTAACACAATAAGTATCCCACCTGGGGAGTACGATCGCAAGGTTGAAACTCAAAGGAATTGACGGGGGCCCGCACAAGCGGTGGAGTATGTGGTTTAATTCGAAGCAACGCGAAGAACCTTACCAGAGCTTGACATCCCACGGCTGGAATTAGAGATAGTTCTTTCTCTTCGGAGACTGTGGTGACAGGTGGTGCATGGTTGTCGTCAGCTCGTGTCGTGAGATGTTGGGTTAAGTCCCGCAACGAGCGCAACCCCTATTGTTAGTTGCTACGCAAGAGCACTCTAGCGAGACTGCCGTTGACAAAACGGAGGAAGGTGGGGACGACGTCAAATCATCATGCCCCTTATGTCCTGGGCCACACACGTACTACAATGGCGGTAAACAGAGGGAAGCAAGACCGCGAGGTGGAGCAAACCCCTAAAAGCCATCCCAGTTCGGATTGCAGGCTGCAACTCGCCTGTATGAAGTTGGAATCGCTAGTAATCGCGGATCAGCATGCCGCGGTGAATACGTTCCCGGGCCTTGTACACACCGCCCGTCACACCATGAGAGTCGGGAACACCCGAAGTCCGTAGCTTAACCGCAAGGGGGCGCGGCCGAAGGTGGGTTCGATAATTGGGGTGAAGTCGTAACAAGGTAGCCGTTCGAGAACGAGCGGCTGGATCACCTCCTTTCTAAGGAGAACTCAAGTAGTCTGAGGGCTATTTGTAGTGTCCTAAGGTCAGACGTTGGGTGCGGGGTGTCGGCTTACGTTGTTTAATTTAGAGGGCGCACGCCCTGGAGATGGATGGGGGTATAGCTCAGCTGGGAGAGCACCTGCTTTGCAAGCAGGGGGTCATCGGTTCGAGTCCGATTATCTCCACCAATGGGCCCATAGCTCAGCTGGCTAGAGCGCACGACTGATAATCGTGAGGTCGGTGGTTCGAGTCCACTTGGGCCCACCACTCATTTTCACGAAGATGAAAATGAGACAACTGGATAGTCTGAAGTTAGATTCAAGCATTTAGGATTGCTAAGTGTTTGAATCTGGTTTCGAGAGAGACCAGAACCGCACCTTGAAAACTGAACAAAGTAACCAAAGTATGAAGAGCAAGCAACAGAGGGAAACAACAAATTTTTGTGGAACTTTTTAAGGGTAACACGAACAATTTCAAAGAACTCTGAAGCCTGCATAATTCGAACTCATGAGAACCAGAGCGAGACCTTTCTTGTTCACAAGAAAGTAGGTCAAGCTAGAAAGAGCGCAAGGGGAATGCCTTGGCATCAGGAGCCGACGAAGGACGTGACAAGCTGCGATAAGCTGCGGTGAGCGGCACATAAGCTTTGACCCGCAGATTTCCGAATGGGGAAACCCGGCAGAGCAATACTCTGTCAGCGTGCGTTGAATCAAATAGGCGTACGCGGGGAACCGCCTGAACTGAAACATCTAAGTAGGGCGAGGAAGAGAAATCAACCGAGATTCCGCCAGTAGTGGCGAGCGAACGCGGAAGAGGCCAAACCAGTGGATTTATTCACTGGGGTTGCGGACAGTCAAGAAGTGAGAAATGGTTAGACGAAGGGTCTGGGAAGGCCCGCCACAGAAGGTGAGAGCCCTGTAGTCGAAAACGATTTCTTAGTGGACTGGATCCAGAGTACCACGGGACACGTGAAACCCTGTGGGAAACCGGGGGACCACCCTCCAAGCCTAAATACTACCTGATGACCGATAGAGGAGCAGTACCGTGAGGGAAAGGTGAAAAGGACCCCGGGAGGGGAGTGAAAGAGAACCTGAAACCTTGTGCTTACAAGCACTCAAAGCCCGTTAAGGGGTGATGAGGTACCTTTTGTAGAATGGTCCGGCGAGTTATTGTAACAAGCAAGCTTAAGGTATTCAGTACCGGAGGCGCAGGGAAACCGAGGGTTAATAGCCCGTATAAAGTTTGTTGCAATAGACCCGAAACCGGGTGACCTATCCATGAGCAGGTTGAAGTGGAGGTAAAACTCCATGGAGGACCGAACGCACGTTCGTTGCAATGACCGGCGATGACCTGTGGATAGCGGTGAAATTCCAATCGAACCCGGAGATAGCTGGTTCTCCCCGAAATAGCTTTAGGGCTAGCGTTAGTTTAGATTACCGGAGGTAAAGCACTGAATGGGCTAGGGGCCGATAAGGTTACTGAACCCTATCAAACTCTGAATGCCGGCTAATTGATGCATAGCAGTCAGACTACGTGAGATAAGTCTCGTGGTCAAAAGGGAAACAGCCCAGACCCACAGCTAAGGTCCCAAATAATTGCTAAGTGGAAAACGATGTGAGATTGCCCAGACAACCAGGATGTTGGCTTAGAAGCAGCCACACATTAAAAGAGTGCGTAATAGCTCACTGGTCGAGTGGTCTTGCGCGGAAAATATAACGGGGCTAAGCAGTTAACCGAAGCTTGGGCTTGCCGAAGGCAGGGGTAGGGGAGCGTCGAATACGGGGTGAAGTCGCAGCGGAGCAGCGGTGGACTGTATTCGAGTGAGAATGCCGGAATGAGTAGCGAGAATTATGTGGGAATCATAATGGCCGAAAATCTAAGGTTTCCTGGGGAAGGTTCGTCCGCCCAGGGTTAGCCGGGAGCTAAGGCGAGGCCGCGAGGCGTAGTCGATGCACATACGGTTGAAATTCCGTAGCCACCTTATCGAATGAAAGCTGACACTTGGAAATAGCGGGACCCGGAGATTGGTAGATCCGGGCGTAAGGGACCGAACACGAGTAGGGAAGTCCGCGATGTTCTGAGGCGAGAAAAGGCGAAGGTAGGGTGCCCGTACCGCAAACCGACACAGGTAGATGAGGAGAGAATCCTAAGGCCAACGGGAGAAGGGTTGTTAAGGAACTCGGCAAAATGACCCCGTAACTTCGGGATAAAGGGGAGCCTGCGCGAGCAGGCCGCAGAGAATAGGCCCAAGCGACTGTTTACCAAAAACACAGGTCTATGCTAAATCGAAAGATGACGTATATGGGCTGACGCCTGCCCGGTGCTGGAAGGTTAAGAGGAGATGTCAGGCAACGAAGCATTGAATCGAAGCCCCAGTAAACGGCGGCCGTAACTATAACGGTCCTAAGGTAGCGAAATTCCTTGTCAGGTAAGTTCTGACCCGCACGAATGGCGTAACGATTTGGGCGCTGTCTCAACAGCCCACCCGGCGAAATTGTTGTACTGGTGAAGAAGCCAGTTACCCGCAACTAGACGGAAAGACCCCATGGAGCTTTACTGCAGCTTAATACTGGAATTCGGTAATTCATGTACAGGATAGGTGGGAGACATGGAAGTACGGTCGTCAGGCCGTATGGAGTCGCCCTTGGGATACCACTCTTGGATTGCTGGGTTTCTAACCTGCGGCCGTGAATCCGGTCGGGGGACACTGTTAGGCAGACAGTTTGACTGGGGCGGTCGCCTCCTAAAGAGTAACGGAGGCGCTCAAAGGTTGGCTCAGCATGGACGGAAACCATGCTTTGAGTGTAAACGCGTAAGCCAGCCTAACTGCGAGAGAGACATCTCGAGCAGTAACGAAAGTTGGAGTTAGTGATCCGGTGGTATGTGAGTGGAAATGCCATCGCTCAACGGATAAAAGCTACCCTGGGGATAACAGGCTGATCTCCCCAAGCGTCCACAGCGACGGGGAGGTTTGGCACCTCGATGTCGGCTCGTCACATCCTGGGGCTGTACTCGGTCCCAAAGGGTTCGGCTGTTCGCCGATTAAAGTGGCACGCGAGCTGGGTTCAGAACGTCGTGAGACAGTTCGGTCCCTATCTGTTGCGGGCGTAAGAGATTTGAAGGGGCTGTCCTTAGTACGAGAGGACCGGGATGGACGCACCTCTGGTGCACCTGTTGTCGTGCCAACGGCATAGCAGGGTAGCTAAGTGCGGACGAGATAAACGCTGAAAGCATCTAAGCGTGAAACTTTCCCTAAGATAAGATCTCTCATCCTTCGAGGAGTAAGGCACGACAGAGACTATGTCGTAGATAGGCCGGAGGTGGAAGTGCAGTAATGTATGGAGCTGACCGGTACTAATCAGCCGAGGGCTTGACCTGAGTCTCAGGTTAAGAGTAAGAAGTGCAGGCGCTTGCTTGGGGTATGGCGGTTACTTTGTTCGGTTTTGAGGGTGTGGATATTGCCACAACCTTTTCTTGAGGGAAAAGAAAGCAAGGGAATGAAACTGAGTCAGTATGCACCTTTAGCTCAGCTGGTAGAGCACCTGACTCTTAATCAGGGTGTCCAGGGTTCGAGTCCCTGAAGGTGTACCAACGGCCCGTTGGTCAAGCGGTTAAGACGGCGGCCTCTCACGCCGCAAACATGGGTTCGATTCCCGTACGGGTCACCACGTTTTGGTTGACAAGACGCGAAAAATTTGATAAGCTGTTATTGCGACAGCGAGTTGGTGTTGATTGCAGTGAGGGTCCACCCGTTCCCATCCCGAACACGGAAGTTAAGCTCACTTGCGCCGAAGATACTTGTTTGGAGACGAACTGGAAAAATAGGTAACGCCAACATAGGAAACAGGACAGTCAGTTGACTGTCCTGTTTTTTATTGCTATAATAAAGAAAATTGTTTGGCTGTGGGAGGAAATGGCATGGAAATGAGAAGAAAGGACTTAGCGGTCACGGAGAAAAGAACAAATCGACGCCATCATTCAAAGCTGCGACTGTGTTCGGCTGGCCTTTGCGGATGGCACCCATCCCTATATTGTACCCCTGAGTTTTGGATATCACCGGGAGGACGGCGTGTCCAAGTTCTATTTTCACAGTGCAGCAGCAGGGCGGAAGGTGGAGCTATGCCGGAAGCTGGGCTATGCGGGATTTGAATTGGACACCAATCGTCAGCTGAAGCCAGATGAAAAGCCCTGTGATTTTTCGGTGGCCTATCAAAGTGTGGTGGGGAAGGAACGATTACAGAACTGAAGACGCCGGAAGAAAAGACAGCGGGCTTGCAGGTTATTATGAAGCACTATTCTGACCGGACAGATTGGACGTTCCCGGAAGCGGTACTCAACAGGACCTGCGTGTTCTGCTTAACTGTGGTGGAGCTCAGCGGGCGAGCCCATGGATGAACAAAGAAAAGGCACAGGTCAAAACGACCTGTGCTTTTTTTTTTGATTGGGTGTCTGTTTAAGGGGAGAGTGTCTCCACTAGCTGAATCACATACCCGTCGGGATCTTGTATGAAGTAGAAACGAAGGGATGGATTGGGGGACATAGGGGCGGGCAGGAGATTCCGGCCGCCTCCAAGGTGGACAGAAGCTTGCGCATGTTTTCTGGCGCAAATCCCAGGAGAGACCGGGGGCTGGAACCTCCGGCAGGGGCTCGGCGCTTTCAATGAGTTCCAGTTTCGTGCCGGGGTCTGTGCCTAACATGACGATTTGATGTCCAGGAGGACCAAAGCGATCATGGATGGGCAGTCCCAGCAGGTTGTGATAGAAGGCAAGGCTGTCCTCCAGGTTCCGTACACGAATGGTGGCCCAGGAAAAGGTCATAGAAACACTCCTCTCTGCCTATGATGGGATTGTCTTTAGTTTAGCATAGAAGTGCCATCCCGGCAAGAGCGTGTTACGATTCGTTTCTGGAAAACCAATGTTTACAGGCCTCCCACCATTCCACAGCTTTGAATCGGATGGTGTATGGCTGAGATTCCTCACTGATCAGTGCATACTCCTGGTGGGACAGACCGGCGGTTTGCAGAGATTCCTCTGTGACAGCGGAGAGACAGAGGGAGGGAAAGACCACACACCACCAGTTTTTTCCTGCGCCCTCACCAATGAGCACCCGAAGGGCCTGATAATTTCCGGCGGGAAGGGAGACATTTTCATACTGCCGGGTGGGGGAACCAAGTTTCCTCCAGACAGACCTTTACAGGGTAGTGATAGCCCCGGGCGGCGATTTCCTGGGCGGCGGTCTGGGCCAGTGCGTCCAGGTTGTCCTGTAAAATGGCGGCGGCTTGGGCTGCGGATTCCTGGCCGGAGCGCAGGGAGGCCGTTTGCGCCAGAATTTTATCCCGGACCTGCAGCTGGAGGGTCTGGTCGGCTTGGCTGTCTGAGTTGGCCAGGACATGGAGACGAATTACCTTTTCCGCCAACTGAGCTTGGGTGGCCTCGGCCCAAAGGGCAGTACACACGAGAAAGGCGAAGAACAAGGCCAGCACCCGACGCCAAGGAAAGGAAAAACTATGTAATGCTTTCATAAAAAACACCGTCCACTTTCGTATTTGCTGAAAGTATGGACGGTGTTTTTTCGTTTTATACACGGGCAGGTCCCATTCCGCTGGGAAACGCATGGAGAAAAAATTTTTTCACGACGCGCTCAAGGTATGCTGTTTTGCACCAGGGGCTCTGCCAGAAAGACCTCGTCGTAGTCCTCCCGCAGCTGTGCCCAAGCCTCTTGGGCCTGGGATGCCTGAGAGAAGATCCCGAACACGGTGGGACCGCTGCCGCTCATCGCGGCGCCCAGCGCACCGGCTTGGATCATGGTATGTTTGATTGCTTCGATTTCCCGGTGCTGGTGGGGAGGAAGAACTCCTCAAAGACATTGAACGTCCGGCGGGCAATCCCCAGCAGGTCCCCTTGTGCCAAGGCGGCCAGGGTTCCCTTGGTATCCGGGCGGAGATGGCGCCTTTTCTTGTCCCATTCCCGAAACAGGGCAGGGGTGGAGATGGAAAACCGGGGCTTACATAGGACGAACAAGCAGGCGGGCAGGGCGGGCAGCGGGGTTAACGTTTCCCCCGCCCCTCGGCCAGGGCGGTGCCGCCCCGGACGCAGTAGGGGACGTCGGAGCCCACCGCCGCGCCAATCCGGGCCAGGTCCTGGAGGAAAGGCCCGCGTTGGTGAGGAGATTGAGCCCCGGAGAACGGCGGCGGCGTCACTGCTCCCGCCGGCGGTGCCGGCGCAGACGGGGATGCGTTTTTCAATGGAAATCCGCAGATCCGTCCAGCTCTGGCCGGTGGCCTGCCGAAAGGCCACCGCAGCGGCCACGGCCAGGTTGCCCTTGTCATTGGGCAGAAAGCGCAGGCCGGACTCCGCCCGGATGCCTCCGGGAAAGCCCAAATGCAGATGAATTTCATCACACAGGGAGACCGACTGCATCACCATCTCCATCTCATGGTAGCCGCCGGGCCGGGTCCCCAAAATATCCAAGGTCAGGTTGAGCTTGGCGGGGGCGGAGAGGGTGAGAGAGCTCACTTGATTTTCCGGGCCTCCAGGTAAAAGCGCTTGTCGTGGGCCTCCCCCAGGGCGAAGGGCTTCCGGGGCAGCGCGCCGTCGAAGATCACGGTGGGGAAAAGCTGGTCTTTGCCCATGCCGGGGAGGAGGAAGCCGATGCTGTCAGGCTGCTGCACCAACTGCTCCACCACGTCCTCGCCGTGGATGTAGTCAATTTGCCTCCATGGGCCTCCAGATACTGGTCCAGGAAGGTCTGGAGGGTTCCTACCTCCAACTGAGCGGTGGGATGGGGGACGGTAAGGATTCCCCTTTCCCCGGGCAGGACATAGGTGATCTGGTGGCCCTCCCTGCCCCATAGTGGGCGCCGGGATATGCCGCCAGCAGGTCCGCCAAAAGCTGCTTGGGATCGACCCCGAAGAGGACCCGGTGGATGGGCTCAAACTCCAGGGAGGCGTCGTGGAGGTTGACCAGCTCCACCAGGGCGTAACGGGCGGGGTGGGTTTGGCGCTCCGCCTCGGACAGAGTGGGCTTGAGCTCCTCCCAGCAGGCCTTGGCGGTGGCCAGGAGTGATTGCCGCCGCCCATGGCGTAGGTCAGCACAGGCTTGCCCTCGGCGTGGTAGAATTGAGCGAAACGGGCCGGGTCTGCCAGGCCGGCCAGCTGCTTCTGCACCTTGTCGGCCTGTTCCTTGGAGAGAAGATACCCAGAGACCCGGCCACCCTGTTCCATCAGGGTGGTGCTGTAAATCATCTGCATCTGCTTCTTGCTCTCCTTCCGCAGGAAGGGCTCGATGATTTCTTTTTGGGGTCGTCGATGAGGACCATAATGTGGGGCAATTCGATGGGCGCGTTTTTCCGGACCTTCATCCGGGGGGGGATGCGGGAGAGAACGGTGCCCTCGGTGGCGCGAATGGGGGTGCCGGACCCCTTCTCGTAGCTGTACTGCTCCAGATCCAGCTTGCCAATCAGGCCCAGACGGGTTTTCCCGTTGGAGAGTTTGCGTTCCAGAAAGATCATGGCATCCTCCAGCTCCCGCAGGCGGCCCTCTTCCAGGTACTGCTCCATGGTCTGATTGATTTTCTGAATCTCCTCCTCCACGTGCTCACTTTCCAGCTTGCTCTCCGGCAGGATCAGCCGGAGGGTGGAGGGGGCGTCACCGACGAATTGGTCTACTCGCTCCCAGTATTCCGGCTGGGAGGTGTATTGGTCGCAGGCCACCACGGCCCATTTGGTCAGGCCGCAGTCCTGAGGCAGCAGGATGTTGGCCGGGGAAAAGGCGGTTTCATGCATAGGGGTGTTCCTCCGTTCGTGATAGTGATTCGGGTATGTCGTAGGATAGGGACTTACAGTGCAAAGAGTTTTTTCATCAGCACCGGGGCGCCGGCAGGGGTAGGCAGGACCCTTTTGGCCGGATTCTTCACAGTAGGGAAGGCCCAGACCCGTGTCTTTCCGGCTGTCATAGAGCAGATAAGGGACGGGGTCGGCGTCGTGTCCCCGGGTGGCGGTGAGGGTTTTGTGGTCGGAGAGAATGAGCAGCCGGTAATCCGTGCCCTCTTCCGCCAGGGCCTGGGTCAAGGGCCCCACCACCCGGCTGTCCAGCCACTCGATGGCCTGGAGTTTGCCGGGGAGGTCCCCGTTGTGGGTGCACTCGTCAGGGGCCTCCACGTGGACGCCACAAAGTCCTTGCCGCTGCGCAGTTCCTCCAGGGCGGCGGCAACCTGCCTTCATAGTTGGTATCCAGTTCTCCCGTGGCGCCGGGACCTCCCGAATATCCAGACCGGACAGACGGGCGATGCCGAAGCACAGGGGCACCGCGGAGATCACCGTGCCGGTTTTGTGGTACTTTTCCCAGAAGGATTCCAGGGCCACGGCGCTGCCCTCCGCCCAGAACCATACGCCGTTGGCGGGGCGCTTTCCCTCCGCCCGGCGCTGTTCATTGATGGGGTGGTGGTCCAGGACCTGGTGAGCCAGCTTCATGAGAGATTTGAGCACTTGGGCGTTGTCGTTGCCCGAGGGGAGCAGGGGACCAATGACCTCCCCAGATGGTCGTGGGGGAAGCAGGAGATCCCGGTGATGGAGGCCCCGGACTGCACGGCGATGTGCCGGAAAGAGGCGGCGGGGTGGACCACCATGCCGGCCTGCTGGGCGGCCTGCTGGAAGGCGGGGTCCCGGAAGAGGTCGGTAATCAGCTGGATAGACTGGTTCCCTTCAATGGAACCGCCGGAGTGGGAGAGGATACGCTTTTCCTCAAAGGGGAGGTCGCTGTCCTCATAGGTGACCATGTTGCACCGATAGGAAATGTCTCCGGGCTGGAGCTGGATGCCTGTGGCGGCAGCCTCCAAGGGGGAGCGGCCTGTGTAGCAGACATTGGGGTCTGCCCCGAAAATGGACAGAATGGCGGTGTCGCTGCCGGCGGGCAGACCGGCGGGGCAGTTGACCACATTGCCCACCTCACCCTTGGCGGCCAACCCATCCATGACGGGGATGGCGGCGTGCTGAAGGGGGTTTTGTTGTCCAGGGTGGGGACGGGATTGTCAGCCATGCCGTCTCCGATGATCAAGATGTATTTCATGGGTTCTCCTTTCCGGGATGGAAAATTTATGGGTCCTGGTCGGAATCGGGCTGGCCGATGAGTTCCTTCCAGTACGTTTGCTCTTGGATGGTGCCCGACTGGGCATCTAAAAGCTCTAAAATCAAGGTGTTGGAGAGCAGGAAGCCCTGGGGGTGAAATGCCACCGGTGATCGGACTGCTCAGCCCAGTGATGGCTCTCGAAAACTCCAGCCGCCGGGCGATGGGCTCAAAATTCAGGCCGAACTTTCGGCGGTATTCCCATTCCTCGATGCCCCGCAGAGTGCGCATGCGGAGCATCAGGTACTCCGGGCCTGTTCCGGCGGGGTGATGGGCTGAATCTCCTCCAGCTGGGCCGCGCCGGCGGCGATGGCCTGGAGGTATCCCTCCAGGTCCCGGGGATAGGCATAGCGCTGACCGCCGAAATAGGAGTGTGCCCCAGGGCCGAAGCCCAGGTACTCCCGGCCTGTCCAATACTTTAGGTTGTGCCAGGACTCCTGCCTGGCTTGGCAAAGTTGGAGATTTCATACTGCCGGTATCCTCCCTGCTGCAAAAAGCTCCACAGCCCGGAGGTAGAGATCGGCCTGGGCATCCCTGTCGGGCAGGGAGAGCCCCAGGGAGACCTGGTGGGCCAAGGGCGTGTCCGCCTCCACTTTCAGGCCGTAGCAGGAGAGATGCTCAGGGGACAGGCTCATGGCCTTGTGCAGCGTGTCCTCCCAGGAGGCCATGGTCTGACCGGGCAGGCCGTAGATCAGGTCCAGGCTTAGGTTGTTGATTTTGGCCTGCCGGATGTCCGCCACCGCCTGGACCACCTGCTTGGGGGAGTGGATGCGGTGGAGGCACCGAAGCTGCTGGGGTCCGCGGACTGCACCCCCAGGGAGATGCGGTTGACCCCGCTGCGGCGCAGACGGGCCATGGAGCGCCAGTCCACGCTGTCTGGGTTGCACTCCACGGTGATCTCCGCCTGGCGGCTGACGGTAAACAACCGCTGAATCAGGGAGAGAATCTCCCGCAGGCGTTTTCCCCATAGTAGGAGGGGGTGCCGCCGCCAAAGTAGACGGTATCCGCCACCCAGCCCTTCATCCGGGGGCCAAAGGAGCGCAGGTGGGTCAGCAGCGCCCGCTGGTAGCGGTCCATCTGCTCCTCCTGACCGGCCAGGGAGTAGAAGTCACAGTAGTCGCATTTGCTCTTGCAGAAGGGAATGTGGATATAGATGCCAAAGGTGTTGGCCACAAAGATCACTCCAATCCTGCGTGAATCCACACCTATTATACGCATCTTTGGCACAGATGGCAAGAAAGGATTACAGGGAGATTTTTTGGGTGGCGATCTCCTCCTGAAAGGCGCGGTCATGCTCCACAAAGAGCATGGTGGGTTGGGCTTGCCGGAGCAGGGAGGTAATCTGGAGCCGGGTGTGGAGATCCACGAAGTTGAGGGGCTCATCCCACACGTACAGATGGGCGGGCTGACAGAGACTGGCGGCCAGCAGAACCTTCTTTTTCTGGCCCGCAGAGAAATCTTCCATCTTTTTTCAAACTGCACCCGTTCAAACCCCATTTTTCGCAGAATCCCTTTGAAGAGACTCTCGTCCAAATGGTGTTTTTCCGCGAAATGGGACAACAGCCCGTTCAGGTGGGCGGTGTCCTGGGGGACATAGGAGACCACCAAGCCGGCACTGGTGGTGATGGTGCCGCTGTGTGGGATGGATTCCCCCAGCAGGACCTTGAGCAGGCTGCTTTTCCCACTCCCGTTTTTTCCCATCCAGAACCACCCGTTCTCCGGGATGGAGGGCAAAGGAGACCGGGCCGCAGACATCCCGTCCGCAATACTGGACTTTGACCTGGGAAAAGACCGCCAAAGGCCGGTCTCCCCGGCAGGGCAGGGGAGAGAGTTTGAGGGATTCCAAGGGTTCCCAGTTCTGCAAAAAGGCCGGATTTGGCCTGGATTGCCTGCTGCTGCCTGGCTTCTATGGCCTTGGCGCGCTTCATCATCTTTTGGGCCTTGTGGCCGATGTATCCGCGGTCCACCGGCCCGGCGCCGTATTTCTTCTCCTCGATTCGGTCAGACCAGACGGAGGTCTGCCGGGCCGCCTTCCGCAGGCGGGCGATGTCCTTCTGGAGCCCTTCCTTTTGGGCCTGCTCAAAGGCCTGCTGCCGGTTAAAGTTTTCCAGCCAGGTGGAGAAGGTCCCGTTTTGCACGGTGATGTTGGCGCGGTTGAGGGATAGAATGTGGTCTACACAGCCATCCAAAAAGTGACGGTCGTGAGAGACTAAGATAAAGCCCTGCTTTCTTCGCAGGTAAGCAGAGACCAAGTCCCGGGCCTGGGTGTCCAAGTGATTGGTGGGTTCGTCAATCAGCAGGAAATGTCCCTCCTTGAGAAAGAGCGCCGCCAGAAGAACCTTGGTCTGCTCTCCCTTGGACAAGGTGGCAAAAGGACGGAAAAGGACCTCGGGGTCCACGTCCAGGTAGGACAGCTCTCGGAGCAGTTCCCATGACTGGGCCTGGGGACAGACCGACTGGAGGACATCTTGAGTCCATTGGGTTTGGTCGGCCACGGGGTAGGGAAAGTAGTCAAAGGGGACGGAGGAGACGATGGTCCCCTGATAGGGGTAGTTTCCCATCAGAAGCTGGAGGAAGGTGGTCTTTCCCCTTCCGTTTCTGCCCACAAACCCCAGTTTCCAGTTGGTGTCGATTTGAAAGGACACCGAGTCGAAAATGCGGTCATGGCTTGCCGGGTAGGAAAAGGTGAGATCTTCCACTTTGATCATAGACATAGGCGCAGCACTCCTTTCTCTGGCCGTTGAAGAGGGAAATCCGCAAAAATAAGAGCCGCAAGAAGGAAGTCTTCTTGCGGCTCAGGACAATACAAAACACCACCAGAGCGGTGGGGAAGGGAAAGGTCCGGGGAGCAGATTCTTCACATTCTTGCTTTTGGCGCAGCAAGCCCTTTTTTCCCTGGACATGCTGCGGATTCCGTTGGATTAGCAAGAAATTTGAATCATGGGTTCCCCTCTCATTTTCCATACGATGGGTTTAGCATAGCACAGAAAGGGCGATTCGTCAACCAGGCGGCGCCAACTGGGCGAGGAGAAAAACACCCCTGTCAGGCCCGGGGTGGGAGTTGCCAGAGACCCTGGTTTGGTGGTATAATCAACCCGCTTTCATCCTTTTTTCAGCCAGGCCTCAATGGGGCCAGGGTATCAAAGTCGATAAAACTGACGGCGTTTCCATAGCTATCCAGCAGGGCCTGGGTGTCGGCGGTGCGTTCGGTCACGGGCTGGCGGCGGAGAATGGCGCAAAGCCCCTTCATCATCAGCCGGTGCTTGGTGCTCAGCGCCTGGTAGTCTATGGCCCCCCGCAGAGGGACATGAGCGGTCCGGACAAAGATGCCGGGGAGAGCTCCTTGGCCAGGGACTCCCGAATGGAGAGCAGATTGTCCTCGTTGGCCGGGTCCGCCAGGCCCACGGTGGCCACCAACAGGCGGAAGGGATGGTCTGTGGGCAGGCGTCTGGCGGTTTTGGCCAGGCCGGTGGTTTTGCCGACGTAGAGACCGCCCACATAGACAATGGTGTCAAAAGGGCCGAAGTCCCTTACCTCTGCGTAGGGAAACGGCGGGGAGGCCTGTCCTCTCCTCCAGTGCTTGGGCATACTGCCGGGCAGCGCCGTAGCGGCTGCCATAGAGAATGATGCCATTCATCGGATAACCTCCTTTGGGATGCTGTCATAAGGAAAGTGTACCACAAAAAACGCGGCAACGCCAGAGAAAAGAGAGGAGGTCTGTCTATGCGCCGTTTGACCCTGCGCCTGGGAGAGGCCCAGGCGGGGAGGACCGTTCACACCCTGCTCCGGCAGGAGCTTCTGCTGTCCGCCGCCAGTGTCCGGCGGGCCAAGACCCTGCCGGACGGCATTCTGCTGGACGGGCAGCCTGTGTTCACCAACCAAACAGGACGGGCGGGACAGCTTCTCTCGGTGGCGGTGGGGGACGTGGCGGGGAGCGAACAGATTCCGCCGGTTCCCGGTCCCCTGACCATCCGCTATGAGGACGAGGACCTGGTGGTGGTGGAGAAGGAGGGGGCGTCCCCGTCCACCCCAGCCAGGGGCACCATGGGGACACGCTGGCCAACTTTCTGCTGGCCCACTACCGGGACCAGGGGCTGGTGGCGGCCTTCCATCCGGTGAACCGGCTGGACCGGGGAACCTCCGGCCTCATGGCGGTGGCCAAGCACGCCCACGCCCACGAGCGGCTCCAGCACCAGCTGCGGACGGGGAGCTGGCGCGCACCTACCTGGCGGTATGCCAAGGGGTGCCGGTGCCCCGCCGGGGCTGTGTGGACCAGCCCATTAGCCGGCTGCCGGGGTCGGTGCTGAAGCGGCAGGTATGCCCCCAGGGCGCCCGGGCCCGGACCCACTATGCCGTGGAGCGAACCGGCGCCGGGCGAAGCCTGGTGGCGCTGCGCCTGGAGACCGGGCGGACCCACCAGATCCGGGTGCACATGGCGTTTTAGGCTGCCCGCTGGCCGGGGATTTCCTCTATGGGACGGAGCTGGAGGCTCTTCCCCAGCGGTTTGCCCTCCACTCGGCCGCCCTTCGGCTGCGCCAGCCCGTCACCGGGGAGGAGATTGCCCTGTCGTCCCCTCTGCCAGCGGCACTGTCTGCGCTGCTCATTGCAAAGTAACAGGAGAAATAGAGATGCTCAATACGTTATCTTTTCTTCCCATCCCCCTGCTCCAATGGTATGGGGAACATGCCCGGGACCTGCCCTGGCGGCGGGAGCCCACGCCCTATCGGGTGTGGGTGTCGGAGATCATGCTCCAGCAGACCCGTGTGGCGGCGGTGCTGGGGTATTTTGCCAAGTTCATGGACGCTTTTCCCTCGGTACAGGATTTGGCGGCGGCTCCGGAGGACCAGCTGATGAAGCTGTGGCAGGGGCTGGGCTATTACAGCCGGGCACGAAATCTCCAGAAAGCCGCCCGGCAGATTGTGGACACCTTTGGCGGGGTATTTCCCACAGACTATGGGGACATCCGTTCCCTGGCCGGGGTGGGAGACTATACCGCCGCGGCCATTGCCTCCATCTCCTTTGGCCAGCCTGTCCCCGCGGTGGACGGCAATCTGCTGCGGGTGGCCGCCCGAGTGATGGGGATGACACGGATATTACCACCACCCAGGGCAAGCGCCATTTTACGGCGGCCTTGCAGGAGATTATCCCCTTGATTTCCCTGGCCAGTTCAATCAGGCCATGATGGACCTGGGAGCTATGGTCTGCCTGCCCAACGGGGCGCCTCTGTGCCAGCAATGCCCGGCGGAGGCATTCTGCCAGGCCAGAAAACAGGGGGAGAACCAAAGACCTGCCGGTCCGCCCGGCCAAGAAGCCCCGGCGGGTGGAGGAGCGGGTGGTTTTTCTGCTCTTTCGTGGGGGAAAGGTGGCCCTTCGACGGCGGCCGGGCAAGGGCCTCCTGGCCGGGCTGTGGGAGTACCCCAACGAGCTGGCCCCGGCGGAGGGGCGCCATGGCGGACTGGGGGCTCACGGGAGAGGTGACCCATGGCGGGACAGGGGTGCACATCTTTACCCACGTGGAATGGCGTATGACGGCCCAGTGCTGGCAGGTGAACCAGGCGCAGCTGCCTGCGGGATGGGTCTGGGCGGACCGGGATGCGCTGCGCCGGCAGTACGCCATTCCCAGTGCCTTTTCCCCCTTCCAGGTTTTGGTGGAGGAGGGACTGATGTGAGCAGGCTGTCCTATGATCCAACCCACTGTACCCTCTGTCCCCGCCGGTGCGGCGGGGACCGGACCCGGGCAAAGGGGTATTGCCGGATGCCGGACCGCCCCGTGGTGGCCCGGGCGGCGCTGCACTTCTGGGAGGAACCTCCCTCTCCGGGACCCGGGGCGCGGGCACGGTGTTTTTTCCGGTTGCTCCCTGGGGTGCGTCTTTTGCCAAAATGAGGACATCAGCCAGCGGGACTTTGGCAGAGAAATCTCTGTGGAACGGCTGCGGGAGATCTTTTTGGGCGCTGATTGACGCCGGGGCCCATAACATTGATTTGGTCAATCCCACCCACTATGCTCACGTGGTGGCGGAGGCCCTCTCCCAACCGCTGCCCGTCCCCGTGGTTTGGAACAGCGGGGGCTATGACCGGGTGGAGACCCTCCGGGCGCTGGAGGGAACCGTTGACATCTATCTGCCGGACTATAAATATCCCGATGCCCGGGATGCCCAGTGCTGGGCGGGGGCGGCGGACTATCCCCAGGTCGCCCGGGCTGCCATCCAGGAGATGGTCCGTCAGACGGGCCCCTACGTCCTGGACCAGGAGGGCATCCTGCAAAGGGGGGTGGTCATCCGGCACCTGCTTCTGCCGGGACGGGCTGAACCAGGCCAAGGAAGTGATGGACTGGGTGCGGGCGACCTTCCCGCCCCACACCGTGCTCTTTTCCCTGATGAGTCAGTACATCCCCTGGGGCCGGGCGGCGGAATTTCCCCCTTGGACCGGCGGCTGCGGAAGCGTGAGGCAAGGGCTGCCATGGCCTATCTGGAAAACCTGTCTCTGGACGGTTTCTTCCAGGGAGAGGAGGCCGCCCGGGCGGAATATATCCCTGCGTTTGACCTAACCGGCGTGTAGAGGAGAGGCAAGGGAGAACGGGCCCCCTCCGCGGCAGTTCTCGGTGAGACAAATTTTTGAAAAAAAGCGTATAAGAATCCCTCCAGCTGTCAAGAATAGGCTTTCGGAGACAACCTTTCCAAAGAGAAAGGCTTCGAGAATTCACGTACAGCGCATGGAGGGTTTCTTTATGAAACAAAAACCTACTCAGCACAAGCTGGGCGATTTCATGGAGGGCAAGGGCTTCTACATAGTCCTGTTCCTCTGCGTCGCCGCAATTGGAATTTCGGGCTATTATTTGTTCAGCGGGCTCTTTGCCGAGCCGGAGGGATTCGGGTCGGAACCCAGCTCCGTGGTCAGCGGACAGGCGGAGCTGGAAGGGGACCAGAATCCGGGGCAACAAACCGAGGAGACCACGCCGCCCGCCCAGGACGGTGCCGCCGCCTCTGCCACGGAGGAGGAGAAATCGGCGGAGTCCAAACAGGACACCGCTGGCCAGGAGAAGACCACCCCCGATGAGGAGGCAGCCGCTTCTTCGGCCTACGTCTGGCCCATTGAGGGCAACGTGGATCGGGATTTCAGCTTGGAGGTCTTTGCCTACGACGCCACCATGGGAGACTGGCGGACCCATGACGGCCTGGACATTGCCGCCGAGCTGGGGACCCCTGTGGCCGCCTGCGCCAAGGGGACGGTCACTGACGTGAGTACCGACGACATGATGGGCGTCACTGTCACCGTGGACCACGGCAAGGGAATGGAGAGCGTTTACTCCAACCTGGCCGAGTCCGTGAACGTCCAGCCGGGCACGGAAGTGGAGGCGGGCACGGTGATCGGCACCGTGGGCACCACGGCGGTCTCGGAAAGCGCGGACGCCAGTCATCTCCACTTTTCCATGCGGGAGTACGGCGTGGCCATTGACCCGCTGAACTACCTGCACTGACCTTCTGAAAAACACCACCGTGTTCCCAATCGGGGAGACGGTGGTGTTTTTGCTGCAATTAGAAGAAAAAAACGGGGGCCATTTGGAGGAAAACACCGAGGATTCTACTTGACAAAAGGAGGAATCAGAGGTATCATTCGATTAACAATTAAGTTAAATGTTAATTGTTTGCGAAAAGAAAGGAGGAGTACATGGGGATCCAAGCTACCCTGCGGGCCCTGGCGGACCCCACACGGCGGGAGATTTTAAACCTGCTGAAACACGGCAAGAAGTCTGCGGGAGAGATTACCCAGGCGTTTTCCATCACTGCCGCCGCCATTTCCCGGCATCTGTCTGTATTGAAGGAGGCGGATCTGATTCGAGATCAGCGGGAGGGAAAATACATTTTTATGAGCTCAACACTTCTGTGTTAGAGGAGATTATGATTTGGTTTTCGGAACTGAAGGGAGGAAAAGAGGATGAATAATCTCATTCGGGAGAGAAAGGGAATGCTGATTCTGTCCCTGCTTGTGATTCTACTGCCCATGGGGTTGGGACTGTTCTTGTGGAATCAGCTGCCGGACCAGGTCCCGATTCATTTTGGACTGAACGGGCAGGCGGACAACTACGCCGGCAAGGCCTTTGTTGTCTTTGGGCTGCCTCTGCTTATGGCGGCGCTCCAGGTGTTGCTGCTGGTGGTGACTATGGCCGATCCCAAGGGGAAGAATATTGCGGCCAAACCCTTCGGACTACTGCTGTGGATTTGCCCTCTGGTCTCGCTGTTCTGCGGGACTATGACCTATGCCAAGGCCCTGGCGCTGCCGGTGGACATTAACCTGGTGGGAGGTCTGTTCCTGGGCCTGATGTTCTTGGTGGTGGGCAACTACCTGCCCAAGTGCAAACAGACCTATACCGTGGGCATTCGCCTGCCCTGGACCCTGGCTGACGAGGACAACTGGGCCTATACCCATCGGCTGGCGGGCAAGGTCTGGACCATCGGCGGCCTGGTGATTCTGGCGCTGACTTTCCTGCGGCTGCCCGCGCTCCAGTTCGTTGTGATTTTGGTTCTGGTGCTGATTCCCACAGCTGCATCCTTTCTGTATGCCCGGCGGCGGGAAACGAAGTAGGGAATAAAAACAAGAGGGACGTCTTTCTCAAAGACGTCCCTCTGTCTTACTGTCACGGATTGCTGCCGCCGGTACTCAGTGGGAGCACCTGAAAGATGTCCCGAAAGACGTTGGAAAACTTGCTCTGATTTTCATATCCCACCTGTTGGGCAATGTCGCCGATGCTCAGGTCGGTCTCCCGCAGCAGGCGGGCGGCCTTCTGCATGCGGTGGTGCTTCATGTGAGAGGCGATGGGCTGGCCATAGACCGCTTTGAAGACCGCTTTCAAGGTGGAGGTGTTCAGGTGATACTCCTTAGCCAGGGCTTCGATGGTGGTCCGTTGGTTGGGATGGGCCATCAGCTGGTCGTGAATGGCGCGGATGATTTCCACCTGTTGGGAGAGATACTGGTTGAGGCCCGTTCCCCGGCGGGGGCCTGCTGGGAGAGATAGAGGAGCAGCTCCTGCACTTTCAACGTGTAGTAAGGCAGGCGGAGGGCCTCCGGCAGATCGTAGAGCGGAGAGAAAATATGGTCCAGCGCGGTCTGCGCGGGGAGAGACATGGGGTGGCCCTGGGGACAAAACCGCCGCAGAATTTCCTGGGGAGACGCCGCCCAGGGCCAAGGCGGGCGGCAAAGCCTGGGACAGGTGTCCGGGTTCAGGGAGATGGAGAAGCCCCTCGTAGTATCCCAGGGGAAAGCGGAGGGTGGAGTGGGCGCAGCAGTCCATGGGGTGCAGGGAGAGATCCCCGGGGCCCAGATAGAGGGTGAGCCCCCCCTTCATCTCCCAGCCCACCCGCCCCCGGCGGCAGTGGGTGATTTCAGGCCGGAGTCCAGGGCGGCATGCCGGTGAGAAAAGGTCTCGCTTTGGAAACACAGATGGGAGAGGGTGAGGCCGGGAAACAGGGAAAAGGTTTCCACCCGTCCACGGCCGGCCCAGTGGGGCCCGGGGCGGTGGAGCCTGGGCACCTGAGAGACGGGGGGACTCCAGCAGACAGCCCAGGGGCACCTCCGCCAGCTGGCGTTCTATGGATTGAATCCAATCCGCATGCATGGCCATGGCCTCCTTTTTGAAATCTTTGGGCTATTCTATCACAAATGGGGCAGACCATACAATAGGACCGGAGCCCTTTGCTCCATTTGGAAATCCTTTCGCTCCAAACGGGAGGAGAAGCGGGAAAGCCGTTGACATTTCTCAAAAGGGTGCTATGATGTGGACATAACAGTTGAACAAATGCTCAAATATATGATGCAGAGCATTTCTGGAAAGGAGAAACAAAGATGAAAAAGACCTACAAGATTGATGTGGACTGTGCCAACTGCGCCAACAAGATGGAGGATGCCGCCAACAAAACCCCTGGCGTCAAATCCGCTGTGGTGAACTTTATGACGCTGAAGATGCATGTGGAGTTTGAAGAGGGCAGGACCCCAAATCGGTGATGACTGCGGTCCGGGACAACTGCAAGAAGGTGGAGGACGACTGCGAAGTCTTCCTGTAAGCCTCCCATCCAGACTGTCATCGCCCTCCCGCTGGTCCACACGGCGGGAGGGCGATGGAACAGAAGAGGGAAAAGGAGTGTGTAAGCATGAATAAAAAACAAAGGGTGATGCTTTCCCGCATCTTGGCGGCAGCCGCGCTGCTGATTCTGTTTCAGTTTTACCCCTCACCGGTGTGGTGCGCTTTCTTGCCTATTTGGTGCCCTACCTGGTGATCGGGTATGATATCCTCCTCAAGGCGGGGAAGGGATTCGCAACCGCCAGGTCTTTGACGAGAGCTTTCTCATGGCGGTGGCCACAGTAGGGGCCATTGCCCTGGCCCTGTATGAAAAGAGCGGGGACTACACCGAGGCCATTGCGGTTATGCTCTTCTATCAGGTTGGCGAGTGGTTCCAGAGCTATGCTGTGGGGAAGAGCCGCCGGAACATCAGCGAGCTGATGGACATCCGCCCTGATTACGCCAACGTGGAGCAGGGACGGCAGAGTAATCCAGGTAGACCCGGACGAGGTGGAGATTGGAACGGAGATCCTGGTGCAGCCGGGGAGAAGGTTCCCCTTGACGGCGTGGTGGTGGAGGGAGTCTCCACCCTGAACACCAGTGCCCTCACCGGAGAGAGCCTGCCCGGGACGTCCGGGAGGGGATGAGATCATCAGCGGCTGCGTCAACCTGACAGGCCTGCTGACCATTCGGACCACCAAGGAGTTTGGGGAGTCCACCGTCTCAAGATTTTTGACCTTGTGGAGAACGCCAGCTCCCGCAAGTCCCGGTCTGAGGATTTCATTGCCAAGTTTGCCCGGGTCTACACCCCGGCGGTGTGTTACAGTGCCTTGGCCCTGGCCGTTCTGCCGCCCTTGGTGCGGATGCTGGGCCTGGGGCTGGCCCCCGCATGGGGGGACTGGATTTACCGGGCCCTGACCTTCCTCGTCGTGAGCTGCCCGTGCGCCCTTGTCATCAGCATTCCCCTGAGCTTTTCGCGGGCATTGGGGGGCCAGCAAGGCCGGCGTGCTGGTCAAAGGGTCCAACTATTTGGAGACCCTGTCCCAGACCGGCTATGTGGTCTTTGACAAAACCGGGACCCTGACCCAGGGGGTCTTTGAAGTGGTGGGGATTCACCACGCCGCCATGGAGGAGCGCAAGCTTTTGGAGTATGCCGCGCTGGCCGAGTGCGCCTCGTCCCATCCTATCAGCAAGAGCCTGCAGAAGGCCTACGGCAAGGAACTGGACCGGAGCCGGGTCACGGAGGTGCAAGAGATTTCCGGCCACGGGGTTTTGGCCAAGGTGGACGGAATCTCGGTGGCCGCGGGCAACGACAAGCTCATGGCGCGCCTGGGGAATTGCGGCTGTGCCCTGCCATCAGGTGGGGACGGTGATTCACCTGGCGGTGGACGGGGCGTACGCCGGACATATTCTGATTGCGGATGTGGTAAAGCCCACCGCCAAGGCGGCGATGGAAGCCCTGCGCGGAGCGGGGGTGGAAAAGACGGTCATGCTCACCGGGGATGTCCGCACGGTGGCCCAGCAGGTGGCGGAGGAGCTTGGAGTGGACCAGGTGTATAGCGAACTGCTGCCCGGGGACAAGGTGGCCAAGGTGGAGGAGATGCTGCAGCAGAAGCCGGCAAAAAAGAAGCTGGCCTTTGTGGGGATGGCATCAACGACGCGCCGGTTCTCTCTCGCGCGGATATCGGCATTGCCATGGGGGCCATGGGGTCGGACGCGGCCATTGAGGCCGCCGATGTGGTTCTGATGGACGACGACCCCATGAAGATCGCCAAGGCCATCCGCATCTCCCGCAAGTGCCTGCGGATTGTCTATGAGAACATTGCCTTTGCCCTGGGCATCAAGGGGCTGTGCCTGATCCTGGGCGCGCTGGGTATCGCCAACATGTGGCTGGCCATATTTGCCGACGTGGGGTTATGATCCTCGCCGTGCTCAACGCCATCCGGGCACTGTTTGTGAAGAGGCTATAATAGTCATCACGAAGAAGAAAGAGAAACCGGCACGGCCTGTTTAGACCGTGCCGGTTTTTTCTGGGGATTGCGCCGGGGCGGGTTCCGCCGCCTGTCCTTTGCGGCGGGCCATCTCCCGCTCCGCCTCCTGCTCCACCCAGAGGAGGAACTCCAGACTGTCCATATCGTGGAGGGTTGATCCGCGGCTCGTCCTGGTCCGCTGTCTCTGCCTGCTCCTCCTGGCCGGGAACCAGGCCCAGGGAGAGCAGGTCGAAATCGTCGGGGAGTGCAGGCCGCCAAAGTCCTTCGAAAATTGATCCATGGGAAACACCTCCTGTGTCGTCGCATCATACAAAAAATGAGCGCCTTTATTGTATCATAAGATGTTTTTTTGTCACGAAATATGTGATTATGGTGAGAAGCGCGGGAGATTTTGTGGAAAAAAACAGGGATTTCCTCTTGACAAACCGGGAGAAATCACATACCATAAGACAAACCAGAGATAGAGGCGCGTTGCATCAAGAGTACCCGGTGCCAATGCCTTGCAGGGCAGGGCCGGGGAAAGGGCGGACGCCGAAGGCGGTCTTCGCTGCAAAGAGGGCCGAACTGGGCGGGTGAACTAAGAGTTACCCGACTGTCGCAAATGGTACATTTGCGGAGGGCTATCCTTGATATCAAGACCTCTGACGACCGTCAGCGGTCTGCCTTATGTTATCAAGCAGCTATCCCCGCATAGCTTGCTTGATTTTTTGTTGCTTTTTGGGCCGCAGGGAGATCGGGCAGGACATTTCAATATGCAGGAGGAACCTATCATGAAACAGAACCATCCCATCTTCCGCGGCATTGCCACCGCACTGATCACCCCACCACCCCCACCGGGATCGACTATGACCGCTTTGGCAGACTGATTGACTGGCAGATTCAGCAGGGGATCAACGCCCTGGTCATCTGCGGCACCACGGGGGAGAGCTCCACCCTGACCGACGCGGAGCACCGCCGGGCCATTGCCTTTGCCTGTGAGCGGGTGAATGGACGGGTGCCGGTTATTGCCGGCACGGGCTCCAACGAGACCGACTATGCGGTGGAGCTCACCAAAAGCGCCTGTGCCGACGGGGCCGACGCGGTCCTGGTGGTCACGCCCTATTACAACAAGACCACCCAGCGGGGCCTGGTGACCATGTACAACACCATTGCCGATGCCAGCACCAAGCCGGTGATCCTCTACAATGTCCCTTCCCGCACGGGCATTGGCATTGAACCGGCCACCTATGTCAAGCTGGCGGAGCATCCCAACATCGCCGCCATCAAGGAGGCCAACAGCGACATCTCTAAAATTGTGGAGACCTTCTCCCTGGTGGGGGACCGGCTGGACATTTACTCTGGCAATGACGACCAGATTGTCCCCATCCTGTCCATGGGGGGCGCCGGCTGCATTTCCGTGCTGTCCAACGTGATCCCAGCGGAGACGGTGGCCATTACCCAGCGGTTTTTCGCCGGAGATGTGGCCGGGGCGGCCCAGCTCCAGTGCAGATACATGCCCCTGATCCGTGCTCTGTTCTGTGAGAGCAACCCCATTCCCGTCAAGGCAGCTATGGCTGCCCTGGGGTATTGCGACAACTACCTCCGCCTCCCCTTGGTGCCCATGGAGGAAGACCACTATCAGGGGATGCTCCAGCGGATGCGGGAGCTGGGGCTCCCGGTTTGAGAGAGGAGGAGACCATGGACATCATTGTAAACGGCGCCCGAGGCCGCATGGGCCAGGAGGTCTGCCGCCTGCTGCAGGAGGACGGACACCGGCTGGCCGCCGCGGTGGACCGTTCCGGCCAGGACGGCTGCTATGCCCGTCTGGCAGACTACACAGGGCCCGCCGACGTGGTGATTGATTTCTCCAACCACGAAGGGGTGGAGGAACTCATGGCCTACTGTGTCCAACGGGGCCTACCCCTGGTGGCGGCCACGACAGGGTATACGCCGGAAGAGTTTCAGCGGATTCAGGAAGGGGCCCGGACGATCCCGGTCTTTCAGTCCTACAACATGTCCATCGGCGTGGCCCTGCTGGCCCGTCTGGTGGGCCAGGCCGCAGCCATTTTCGGCGGCTGTGACGTGGAGATTGTGGAGGCCCACCACAACCGAAAGGCTGACGCCCCCAGTGGCACCGCCCTTCTGCTGGCGGATGCGGTGAAGGCCCGGCGGCCTGACGCGGCGTATGTCTTTGGCCGCGCGGGGCACCATCCCCGCCAGCCCAATGAGATCGGGATTCATTCCCTGCGCATGGGCAATGTGGTGGGGGAGCACGAGGTAATTTTGCCACCGACAACCAGACCATTACCTTAAAACACCAGGCCCATGACCGGGCGCTTTTCGCGGAGGGGCCCTGGCTGCGGCGGATTTTCTCCAGGGGCAGCCGGCGGGGCTGTATCACATGGAGGACCTGCTGGGACCGTGAACGGAGAGAGAAGGAAATGACGATGCTATATGACAACCTGGGGGTCAACGACCAGGGACATCTGACAGTGGGCGGCCTGGATACGGTGGCCCTGGCGGAGGAGTTTGGCGCCCCGCTGTATGTGTTGGATGAGGACCAGGTCGGGCCAACTGCCGGACCTACCGCCAGGCGATGGCGGAATGGATGCCTGGGGGCTCCCTGCCCCTGTCTGCCGGAAAGGCCCTCTGCTTCAAGGGCCTCTACCCTGTGCTGGAAGAAGAGGGCATGGGGGCGGATGTGGTCTCCCCGGGGAGATTTACACGGCCCTGGCGGGGGGATTTCCCGCGGAGAAACTCTATTTCCACGGGAACAACAAGACCGATGAGGACATTGCGTATGCCCTGGACTGCGGGGTGGGGTGCTTCATCGTGGACAATCACCAGGAGCTGGAGCGCCTGGAGCAGGCCGCCGGCGCCCGGAGTCACCGGCAGCGGGTCCTGCTGCGGGTAACCCCCGGGATTGACCCCCACACCCTCCAGGCCATCAACACCGGACGGATCGACTGCCAGTTCGGGGTTCCCATTGAGACCGGCCAGGCGGCCCAGTTTGTGGCGGACGCCCTGTCCCGGCCCCATCTGCAGGTGGAGGGGTTCCACAGCCACATCGGCTCTCAGATCTTTGAGGCGGCGCCCTTTTGCGACGCGGTGGACATTTTGCTGGACTTTGCCCACGCCATGCGCCAGGCCCATGGCTTTGTGGCCCGAACCCTGAACCTGGGGGGCGGCTTTGGAGTGCGGTATCGGGAGAGCGACCCTACGGTGGATATCCCCGGCAATATCCGGGCCCTGGCAGACCATCTGCGCCGGGGCTGTGAGACCAAGGGCTACCCGATGCCCCGGGTCCTTTTGGAGCCCGGACGAAGCATCGTGGCCAATGCCGGCCTCACCCTCTACCGGGTGGGAGGGGTCAAGACCATTGCGGGGTACCGGAGTTATGTCACCGTCAACGGCGGCATGACGGACAACCCCCGCTATGCCCTTTACCAGGCCCCTTACACGGTCCTCCCGGCCAGCCGGATGGGGGAGACAAGAGATTTTCTGTGCACTGTGGCCGGGCGGTGTTGCGAGAGCGGGGACCTGATTCAGGAGAAGGTCTCTCTGCCGCAGCCGGCGCGGGATGACCTTTTGGCGGTACTCACCACAGGGGCCTACAACTTTACCATGGCCTCCAACTACAACCGTCTCTGCCGCCCGGCGCTGGTGATGGTCCGGGGGGCAAGGCCCGGCTGGCGGTCCGCCGGCAGACCTTTGCGGACCTGGTGGCCTGCGACCTGTAAAGGGTCTGCACGGACAGGGGGGAAGAAAGCCATGGAAATTCGACGGGCTGCTTTGGCGGACATTCCCGGGGTCTGCGCCTGCTGCGTGGCCGCGTTCAAGGACTATATTCCTCTCATCGGCCAGACGCCGGGCCCTATGCTGGAGGACTACTGCCAGGCAAGGAAGGAGCATTTCCTGTTTGTGGCGGCCCAGGGGAGATCATTCTGGGCTACCTTCTCATCAAGGATGGAGATGGGGAGGTCATGTGGATGGATGTTTTGGCCGCCTGGCCCAAGGGGACCGGCGTGGGGAGAAGACTCATGGACCATTGCGAGGCCTTCCTCCGTGCCCGGGGTAAAACGGAATGCCGTCTCTATACCCATGTCAAGTATAAGCGGACCCTGGAAATTTACCGCCAACGAGGCTATGTGATCTATGACCGGGTCCAGGAAAAGGGATTTGACCGGTATTACATGCGCAAACAGCTCAAATAAAGGGACTGTCTTGATAGAACGGCCAAACATCCCCGCGTCAGCGGGGATGTTTGAGTAAGAGAAGGCAGAATGAGAAAACGCTCTGTGAATGGATATCCATTTACAGAGCGTTTTTCTTCTGCACGGTTCAGAGTTTCTGCGTCTATAAAACACGCGGCTGTGGCAATCACGGGGACATATGACATTCCCCTTGGCAGGCAAGGGATCAGAGAGAGGGGCTACCAAAATTTTCACGAAGTTTCTCTAAGAATACTTCTGCTGCGGAGGAGAAAATCTGATGTTTTTTTCCAGATGATATTTAACCCAGAGTGAAGTCGAGGTTCCAGCGGTCGAAAACAGAGATTGCTGCTTTCTGTGGTATTGGCTATTTTATCAATCGTGACGGCACAACCCAGCCCTGACGCAACCATAATGGCAGCATTATAAACCAAGTTGAAAGTGGTCACAATATCCAGTTTCTCAAAATCTTCACCGAACCAGGCTGTAAACTCATTATTTTGCCGGCTCTTGGAAATGGCCTGCCGGGAACAGATTAAGGGGACGTGCAGCAGATCCTCTTTTCGGATGGACGTTTTTTCTGCGAAGGGGCTGTCACGCCGCACAATGACACCCCAGGTGTCTTTGGCAGGAATGTTGATGTAGTCATATTTGGAGATGTCTGCTGGCTGAATTAGGATGCCAAAGTCCAGCAATCCTTTGTCCAAACGTTCGGTTACGTCTTCCGCGTTTCCGCTGTACAGATGATAATGGATGCCGGGATGGTCTTCCCGTATCTCCTTTGCAATTTCTGCAATATGCTGAATCGCCTGGGTTTCTCCGCTGCCGATATAAATATCTCCGCTGACCGTACTTTCCATCGCGTGAAATTCTGCTTCTGTTTTATCGACCATAGAGAGGATTTCTTCCGCACGCTTCCGCAAAACCATACCTTCCGCGGTTAAGGTCATATGATGACTTCCACGGATGAATAACTTCTGGCCCAGTTCATTTTCCAAATCGCGGATCTGCCGGGAAAGCGTTGGCTGTGTGACATGGAGAACATTTGCGGCGCTTGTGATGCTGCCTTCTCGGGCAATTGTCATAAAGTAACGAAGTACCCTGAGTTCCATGGTGCCACCTCCTTTGTGTGTGTACGAGTATAACATGTTATGATATGCCCGTAAAGCAAATGAATGTGTTTATTTTAGGTATTTGCTATTTCGTTAGGGCAAAGTTATAATGAAAAAAGCCCCCAAACGGTGGGGGAGGGAAGGAGATACCGGAGAAGGTAACGAATGTTCTCAGCTGGCAAGCCGGGCGCTGAGGAAGCACAAAAATATCTGAAACAGCAGCAAGCAGGCGCGCGCAGGCACAATTCCAGCGGCTTTCTTTGCGTAGAACATCATTTTTTAGATGGGGTTCATGTAAGGCAAAACAGGACTGCCTGGAGTATCTGCTCCACAGCATGAGAAAAGGAGAACTTTGGGAGGAATTTATGATGCACATGGCATTTCACTTCAATAATCCTACAAATTTGATTTTTGGGCGTGGGACACGTATGGAACTTGGAAGGCAGAAGATGCCGGGGAGGAAAGCCTTGCTACTACTCTCCAATGGAAACTCTACGAAGGTCAACGGTTCCTTTGACTGCGTAACCCAACAGCTCACAGAGGCCGGCGTTGCATATACAGTGTTTCGTAAAATTATGGAGAATCCGCGGAAAGAGGTGGTTATGGAAGGCGCTGCCTTTGCAAGGGAACAGGGCTGTGATTTTATCCTTGCGCTTGGCGGTGGTGCGGTCCTGGATGCGTCCAAAGCGATTGCCGCAATGGCGACAAATCCCGGTGATCTGTGGGACTATGTAAGCGGCGGAACCGGAAAAGGAAAGCCCCTGGTGAATCCAGGACTTCCCATTGTGACAATTCCCACTTCGTCCGGCACAGGTTCTGAGATCAACTGTTGGGGTGTTATCTCGAATTTGGATACGCACGAGAAAATTGGGTTTGGGGCTCCGGGGCTGGTTCGGTTCTTTCCATTGTTGATCCGGAACTGATGAAAACTGTTCCGCCCCAATATACGGCCTACCAAGGGTTTGACGCGCTTTTCCATAACACGGAGGTTATGATCTCCAACGGTGTGAACATTATCAGCGAAGCCATTGCCCTTTCTGCAATCGAAAGGATTGCAAAATATCTGCCTCTTGCGGTAAAGAATGGGGAGGATCTGGAGGCCCGGGAACACGTGGCCTACGGAAGCACCATTGCCGGCATTGCCATGCAGCTTACCAGCACCACCGCGCAGCACGCCATGGAGCATGCCATGAGTGCATACCATCCTAATCTGCCTCACGGCGCGGGGCTGATTATGATATCCAAGGCATTTTCGGAATTTTTTATTGAGAAACACGCCTGCGATGGCCAGTTTATCAAAATGGCCCGTGCGATGGGAATCCCAGAGGCGGACAAGCCGGAGGACTTCATCACAGCATTGGTAAAGCTTCAGAAGGATTGTGGGGTGGACGATCTGCGAATGAGCGATTATGGGTTTGCTCCAGACGAGTCCATGAGGCTGGCAGTCAATGCGAGAGAAACAATGGGCGGCTTATTCCTGGCCAATCCCTGTGAAATGACAGACGAGGAGTGCGCGGACATCTTTGAGAAATCCTATCGCTGAAACCAATCATACGTGGTTCTCTTGGTGGGCTTCCAACGGAGCAGAAACCGGTGTGTTTGGCGTTGGAACGGGAGGATAGGTAAAATGGAGTAGATCAGCAGGGAAAGAAGAGGGAAAACCATGATTATTGATCTCAAAAACGGTAAAAACGGCACGGCTCCGGTGGTCAGACTGAACAGTGGGCACATGCTTCCTGTGGTGGGACTTGGAACCTATGCTCTGCACGGAGATGCCTGCGTCAATGCGGTGTATCAAGCAGTTCAAAGTGGATATCGTCTCATAGACACGGCTTCATTTTATGGAAATGAACGTGAAGTGGGGGAAGGGGTCCGGCAATCCGGGGTTTCCCGTTCAGAAATCTTTGTGCAAACAAAGCTGTATCCGAACCAGTACAGCCACGCGGAACAGGCGATAGATGAGGCACTGAGCAAGCTGGATATTGGATATATTGACATGATGCTCCTGCACCATCCCGCATCCGATGATGTGACGGCATACCAAGCCATTGAGCAAGCGATCCGGGAGGGAAAGGTACGAACAGCTGGGATTTCCTGTTATTATATCCGCGAGATGGATGCTTTCCTGCCAAAGGTATCCATGAAGCCGGCACTGATTCAAAATGAAATCCATCCCTTCTATCAGGATCGCCCTGTGGTGGAGCACATTCAGAAAAGGGGGATTGTTGTGCAGGGATGGTATCCTCTGGGGGACGGGGCTTCACCGGGGCTCTGCTGAATAATCCGGTGTGCAAGGAAATTGCCGCATCCCATGGGAAAACGGTGGCGCAGGTGATTCTCCGGTGGAATCTGCAAAAAGGGTGTGGTGGTGATTCCTGGCTCCAGTGATCCAGAGCATCTCCGGGAGAATCTCTCCCTTTTGACTTTGCGCTGACAGAGAGGGAGATGGAGCGGATCGCGACGTTGGACAGGAAGGAAAAGCATGACTGGTACTGACACTTGGGACCATTCGTGTGCTGCGGGAAACCGGAAGGAAATTCTCAATGCGAAGGAACCGGCGTGATTGTACACGCCGGTTCCTTCGCACATTTTGCTGCGTTTTTATGGGACGCTGTCTTTAAGTGTCCAGTTCCTTTTTGGCTGCAGCTTCGTTCCGCCGCAGAAGGAAGAGGCCCAGGCCCAGGCTCAGCAATTCTCCAATGAGGGCGGCGGTCCAGATCATGGCGCTGGCGCCCAGGAGGTAGAGGACCATGAGGGCGGCCGGCAGCAGGAGGAACCCGCGGCCCAGGGAGAGCAGGGCGGAGGCGCCGGCCTTGCCCAAGGCGGCGAAGTAGCCGGCCAGGACAATGGTGAGGCCCGCAGGCAGATAGGACAGGGCGTATTGACGCAGGGCGGAGACGGTCTCGTCAAAGAGGGCGCTGTCTCCGCTCAGCAGCAGGGAGACGATGGTGCCGGGGGCGGCCTGGCAGAACAGCTCCACCAACACGCCGATCACCAGGACGGAGAGAAGGGCCTTTCGGAGATAGACGCGGATGGAGGGCCGGTCATTTTCTCCCACGGCCAGGCTGACCAGGGGCATCATACCCTGGGCGATGCCCTGCATCACCATGGAGACCACCAGGCTCAGGTAGGCGATCACCGCGAAAATGGGCAGGCTGCTCTCTCCCAGCAGCTGGGTGATCACGTGGTTGTACAGAAGGGTTAAGAAGCCCAGCATCAGCTCAATGGAGCAGTCCGCGATCCCCAGGGGGAGAATCCGCCGGAAGTCTTTCAGACGAAACCGGAACCGGCGGAAGCGCAGGTTGGATTTTCCCGACAGGAAATAGATTAAAAAGAAGATCAAACTGCCCAGCTGGGCCAGCCCTGTGGCCAGCGCGGCGCCCCAGACGCCCCAGTGGAAGACCATGATAAACAGGTAGTCCAGGCCCACGTTGATGAGAAAGCTGATGCCCACGCCGAACATGGCCAGCTGAGGCGCGCCGTCCACCTTCACCATGACCTCCAGACAGTAGGAGAGGATGAAGCAGACGGAGAACAGGCAGACCATGTGCAGGTACTGGGCGGAGTAGCCCACCGTCTGGGGACCGGCCCCCAACAGAACGGCCAGCGGTTCCGAGAACAGGGAGACCGCCACGGTAATCACCGCGGAGATGGCCACGATGGCCACCACCGTCTGGGTGAAGATTTTTCCGCTTTCTCATGGTCCCCATGCCCCAGGGCGAAGGCGCACAGGGTGGAGGTGCCCATGGAGAGCAGGATGGCCGTACCGGACAGGACGTTGATAAACGGAAGGGCGATGTTGACGCCGGCCAGGGCCAACTCGCCCACGCCCTTGGAGACAAAGATACCGTCCACGATGGTATAGGCCGAGAAAAGCACCATGGCGGACACGGACGGAATGACATAGTGTAGAAAGGTTTTCCAGGAATGACGCGGGGTAGACAAGCGAATTCACCTCAAATCAAAGTTCGGTCCTTGCGGACGGGATTTCTGTTTGCTATACTAAGGATAAACTATGGAGTAACCCCAGAGTCAAGGGGGTTCTTCCTTTTTTTTTCAGGAGGCTGCAAAATGGAGAAACACCGGTTCAAAACGGCGGAATTTGCCGCCCTGTGTGGGGTGAAGAAGGACACCCTGCTCCACTATGACCACATTGGTCTGCTCAAGCCCCAATGGGTGGGGGAGAATGGCTATCGCTACTATTCCGCCCGGCAGATTCCCACCTATGACCTCATTGCCACCCTCCGCCGTCTGGGGACCCCTCTGGCGGAGATCCGGTCGTACCTGACCCGCCGGAGCCCGGAGGCCCTGATGGACCTGCTGCGGGAAAAGGAGGCGGACTGGGAGGCGGAGCGCCGGCGCCTGGCCCGTATGGGGGCCTTCCTGCACAACGCCAAGGACAAAATGGCGCTGGCCCAGACCGTCCGGCCGGGGGAGATTCGGCTGGAGACCTTTCCGGAGGCCCACTGTGCGGTGGTGGAGGCGCCGGATTTTGCACATGCAAAATTTGAGGAGGCGGTTTACCTCCTCCATGTGCGGCAGCTGATTACCTGGGCCCGGGAAAACGGCAGCCCCTCCCAGGCCCCGGGGACATCATCTGCCGGGAAAGCCTGGAGAGAGGGGATTTTATGGAGGACTACTATTACTGTCTGGTCCCCCGGGAACCACTGGCTGGCCCCTCCGGGTCCGCCCAGCTGGGACGTATGCGGTTCTCTACCACCAGGGCTCCTATGCCTCCGAATATGGCGCCTGCCGCCGGCTTCGGGACTGGGTGCTGGCGCAGGGGTATGCCATCGACGGAGACCTGTATGAGGAGGACCTGGTGAATGACATTGCCTCAGAGGACCCGCGGTCCTATTTGTTGAAGCTGAGTTTGAAGATACAGACGCCTAAAGAAGCCCCGCCACCCGGCGGGGGCTTTTTGTGCTTTTGCAGGGCAGGGAACGTGTTCTGAAAAAAACTCCCGCAGGAGGAAGGAAATTTCATCCGTACGGGGCGAGAAAGAGAATTTGAAAAGGTGTACTTTTTCAAATTACTTTATAGGAAAAGTACCTATTAAAATAATACATGCATTTTTCCTTTTTGCAAGATTTTTGGGGAAATGGGGCAATTATTTTTGCCTGAAAAAGTACACTTTTTGAAAATGTGGGGGTGATTGCTCTGCTTTTTACACCCGCGAACCCCAAATAAAATCAGAAAGGAAGGAAAACAAACCAATGAAGAAACGACTTTTGTCCGGATTCCTGTGCCTGTGCATGCTGCTGACCCTGGCCCCGGTTGCATTTGCGGCGGAGCCTGCTTCTACGGAAAATGAGCCAGTGGCGAGTACAGAACCGGCAACCCCTCAAGAGCCCACCACGAACGATGATTCTGCATCTGTGGAGGGAAATCAGGGCACAACGGAGTCTGCGAAGGGTACCAAGGACAACCCCTTCACCACTGTGGAGGAGTACAACGCCGCAGTGAAAGAGAATGACAAGAACGGCGAAGATGTTTACTTGACCATCCAGGGAACAGAGGGGAACCCCATTATCTTCGGCACTAAGAATACCGATGCTGATACCCTTGCAGACAATTCAGCACAGTATGACACGTTTGCCCTGACGAACACGCAAAGCAGGGCCAAGCCCCCAAACTGCACCTAACCCTGGAGTGGTGTGAGTTCTATGGCAATACGGCGAATGATCAGAGAAACTCGTCGTTTATGTACCTGCCCAACTGCCAGTCCCTGACGATTGACAACTGCAAGTTCGATACTGGTACGAGCAGGCTGAAATACGGTATCAACTGGAACCTGTGCGGTATTCAGAATTCTGTGGTGTCCATCACCAACTCCACCTTTACTGGAAACTATACGAAGAATGCCCTGAAACTGAACCAGCGCAACGGCGCGGATGATGTGGCTACCGATGTGAAACTGCCAGACAGTGCTGATACTCCGGCTGCCAGCATTAAGAGTGTCAATATCTCCGGCTGTACCTTCTCTGGCACCAATGCTATCATTCAGTTGGGTAGCCAGGGAAAGGGGACAGATGGCGCTGCCGCTCCCTCTACGGGCGCATTCCCGGTGACCATCTCCAATGTAAAAGCCGGAGAGGGAGAAGCAGCGTCTGATGTTAAAGTGGAACTCGCTTATCTGGCGGCGAACGAGGAAGCCATTCCTTCCGTTGAACTTTCCGCAAATGAAACTGCCACAAAGACCGAAAAGGGCGACCTGGGAACCGATGCTGACTTTGTGGCCAAGGTGGGAGAGGATGGCTATATCTCCTTGAAGACCGCACTAGATGCCGCCATTGAAAGCGGGGGCGAAGTTACCCTGCAGCAGGACGTAAGAGAAGATATTAAACTCTCCGCAGGAAGCACCCTCACCATCAATGGTAACAACAAGACCTTGTACGGCACCATCAGCTGTGCGGTAGATTCGGGTGAAAATGCTAACCAGACCAACACGACCCTCACGCTGAATAACTTGAAGTTAGACGGAAGCGGAGCGGGCGAAAATAGCAACAAAAAGTCAAAAATTTTGCTGTTAATTCTGGGGAGCAAAATAAAGATGTTGTCAGTGGCCTGATCCTGACCATGAACAACTGCGAAGTCCAGAATTACATAAAGCAATGCCTGTATCTGACCAATGCAAAAGAACTGAAGATTGATGGCTGCAAATTTACAGGAGGCGGCGCTTTTGGCTATATAGTTGATCTAAATTTGGTCGCTGTTCAGAACGCCGAAATCTCCATTACCAACAGTACTTTTGAACGCGGTCCACTCGTCTTGTCCGCTATCAAAGTGTGTGCTCGTGGTAAAGATGACGGAACAAACCCCAATGATATCACAGGCGCACAAGCCAGCATCAAATCTCTGACTATTGAAGGGTGTACCTTTAGCGGGAGCGGAAATCAAAGTGATATTGCCCTTGGTGTGACCACGAAGAACGGCAGTGAACCGAATAAAAGTGGTTCGTTCCCTGTTAAGATCGTGGATAATAAAGGCTCGGGAGAAAATGGCGCGTTGGGAGTTTCCTTGAACTATAAGGGCAAAACGGCCGAAAAGGAGAGCGTTTCTTCCGGGGAGCCTATGTTGGGGACGGCACAGCAGACCCGGTAGCTGGCTACACTATCACCACAACTGCCAGTGAAGGCGGCACCATCAATCCCAGCGGCAAGGTGGCTGTCGCCGAGAACGGTAGCCAGGACTTCACCGTCATTGCCAACAGCGGATATTCCATCTCCAGTGTGACTGTTGATGGCGGAGCAATTGTGGAGCGAAAGGCGGAGGGGACCTACACAGTCAAGAATGTGACAAAAAACTGTACCGTCACTGCGACATTCTCGAAAAACAGCTCTTCTGGCGGAGGCGGCGGTTCCGTCACCACCAAGTACACCCTGAGCTTTGACACCAACGGCGGCTCCGCCATTGCCAAGGTGACCAAGGAGAAGGGGACCACCGTGGACCTGGGGCAGTATGTACCCACCCGGGAGGGCTACACCTTTGCCGGCTGGTACAGCGACGAGGCCCTGACCCAGAAGGTCACCTCCGTGAAGCTGAACGGCAACACCACTGTGTACGCCAAGTGGACCGAGAACGCCGTGACACCCACCCTGCCCTTCACCGATGTGAAGAGCGGCGATTGGTTCTATGAGGCAGTCCAGTATGTCTACGACAAGGGTATGATGACCGGCGTGTCGGCGGACCGGTTTGCCCCTGCCTCCACCACCACCCGTGGGATGATTGTCACCATCCTCTACCGGCTGGAGAACGAGCCCGCGGTGTGCGGCGGCAGCGCCTTCACCGACGTGGAGAACGGCGCCTGGTATGCCGATGCCGTTGCCTGGGCAGCGGCCAATGATATTGTCAACGGCACCAGCGCCACCACCTTCGCCCCCAACAGCCCCATCACCCGGGAGCAGATGGCGGCGATCCTGTACCGGTATGCCGCTTACAAGGGCTATGACGTGAGCCAGAAGGCGGACCTGTCGGGCTACACCGACGCCGCCTCCATCAGCGGCTACGCCAAGGACGCTTTGGCCTGGGCCAATGCCCAGAAGCTCATCACCGGGGTGACGGACACCACCCTGAATCCCCAGGGCAGCGCCACCCGCGCCCAGGTGGCCACCAGTCTCATGCGGCTGTGTGAGACCGTGGTGAAGTGACAGACAGGGGAGAGAAAATAGAGAACAAAAACCGGCGAACCAAAAACTCTGGTTCGCCGGTTTTCCGTTTTCCAATTAAAACCGGGCATGCCCGGTGCACCGGGCTTCCCTCCGCGGCGGCGTGGGCCACGGCCTCCGCTGCGGCCCGGTTGAGGGGGGAGGGAAGAATGCAGGTGGGGGGAGAGCTGCTCCGGGGGACCAAGTCCGCCAGAGCCCGGGCGGCGGCGTGCTTCATCCCCTCGGTGATCTGTACCGCGCCGCAGGACAGCGCGCCTTTGAACAGGCCGGGAAAGACCAGCAGGTTGTTGATCTGGTTGGGAAAATCCGACCGGCCGGTGCCCACCACGGCGGCGCCGTGGGCCAGGGCAATGTCCGGCATGATCTCGGGCACCGGGTTGGCCATGGCCAGGAGAATGGGGTCCTTGGCCATGGACTCCACCATCTCCCCGGTGACCAGGCCCGGCCGGGAGACGCCGATGAAGACATCAGCGCCCACCAAGGCGTACGCCAGGGTGCCCCGCTGTCCTGCCTGGTTGGTGCGGGCGGCCAGTTCCGCGTGGTGGGGGAGCAGGGTGGGGTCCCCGGCGCAGAGAATCCCATCCTTGTCACATAGGATGAGGTTGGAATACCCCAGGTCCAGCAGCAGCTTGGCGGCGGCGCCCCGGCGGCGCCGATGCCGTTCAGGACCACCTTGACCTGTTCTTTTCTTCTTCCCCACCACCTTCAGGGCGTTGGTGAGGGCGGCGGTGATGACCACGGCGGTGCCGTGCTGGTCGTCGTGGAACACGGGGATGTCGCACACCTCCTTCAGGCGGCGCTCCACCTCGAAGCAGCGGGGGGCGGCGATGTCCTCCAGGTTGATGCCGCCGAAGCTCTTGGAGATCAGGGCGATGGTTTGGACCATCTCTTCTACGTCCTGGGTGTCCACACAGAGGGGAACCGCGTCCACCCCGGCAAACTCCTTGAACAGAACGCATTTCCCTTCCATAACGGGCATGCCCGCCAGAGGACCGATATCTCCCAGGCCCAGCACCGCGGAGCCGTCGGTGATCACCGCCACCAGGTTCCGCCGGCGGGTGAGCTGGAAGGAGAGGGCAGGGTCCTTTTGAATCTCCAGGCAGGGGGGCGGCCACACCGGGGGTGTAGGCCAGGGAGAGGTCCTCCTGGGTCTGGATGGGGCAGCGGGAGACCATCTCCAGCTTGCCCTGGAGGCGGTAGTGCAGAGCCAACGATGCAGCGCGGATGTCCATGGGGGTACGGTCCTTTCTGTCTTAAAATCAATGTCAAATCATGGTCTCCGGGTGGAAGGCCGCCTCAAAGGCCTAGGGGGTGAACAGCCCCAGGCGGACGGGCGGCCTCCTTCAGGGAGAGGTCTTCCTGGTGGGCCAGCTTGGCAATTTTGGCCCCGTTTTCATACCCCACCAGAGGGGTCAGCGCGGTGACGGTCATCAGGGAGCGGTGAAGGTTTTCCGCCATTTTCTCCCGGTTGGGGGTCAGGCCGGACAGGCACCGCCGGGTGAAGGAACGCATGGCGTCCGACAGGAGCCGGACGGACTGGAGGTAGTTGTATCCCATCACCGGCAGATAGACGTTCAGCTCGAAGTTGCCCTGGGAGGCCGCCAGGCCCACCGCCACGTCGTTGGCCATCACCTGTACCGCCACCATGGTCACCGCCTCGCACTGGGTGGGGTTGACCTTGCCGGGCATGATGGAGGAGCCGGGCTCGTTCTCCGGGATCTGGATCTCCCCCCAGGCCGCACCGGGGGCCGGAGGCCAGCCAGCGCACGTCGTTGGCGATTTTCATCAGATCCGCCGCCAGGGCCTTCAAAGCGCCGTGGGAAAATACCAGCCCGTCCCGGGCGGACAAGGCGTGGAATTTGTTGGGGGCTGGGCGGAAGGGCAGGCCGGTCAGCCGGGCCACCTCTTCTGCCGCCGCAGCGTCAAAGCCCGGCGGGGCGTTGAGCCCCGTCCCCACAGCGGTTCCCCCCCAAGGCCAGCTCATACAGGCCTGCCAGTGAGGCGCGGATCATGTCCCGGGCGTGCTCCAGCATGGACCGCCAGCCGCTGATCTCCTGGGCCAGGGTGATGGGCACCGCGTCCTGCAGGTGGGTGCGGCCGGTTTTGACCACGGTCTGGTTGTCTGTCTCCAGGCGCTGTAGACAGAGCAGCATCTCGGTCAAGGCGGGCTCCAGCCGGGTATGCAGGGCGGTGACCGCCGCGATATGCAGAGCGGAGGGGAAGGTGTCGTTGGAGCTCTGGGACATGTTCACGTGGTCGTTGGGGTGGAGCAGCGTCTCCCCAGCCTGGGCGTTGCCCACGTGGGCGATGACCTCGTTGCAGTTCATGTTGGTCTGGGTGCCGCTGCCCGTCTGCCAGACAGACAGGGGAAACTGTTCTGCCAGCTCCCCGGCCCGGATGGCCTGGCAGGCGGACTGAATCAGCTGGTACCGGCGTGTGTCCAGGGTGCCCAGGCGGTGGTTGGCGGCGGCGCAGGCCTCCTTCAAGACGCCAAAGGCGTGGATCAGGTCAGGGGGCATCTTCTCCTCTCCAATGGGAAAGTTTTCAAAGCTCCGCTGGGTCTGGGCGCCCCAGAGTTTGTCCGCGGGAACCGCGACTTCACCCATGGTGTCATGTTCTATCCTCTGTTCCAAGGGGGATTCCTCCTCTTCAAGCGGTGGGGTTTCTTGGGCCGGCGGCCCCTGCGGGGCGCTACCGGGTCCAATGGATCTGCTGAAAAATATCAGTAAAAGAATGATTGCGGATGACGATGCCCGCCCGGGCGTCAAAGACCAGGGGGGCGGTGTTGACCAGGACCAGCTTGTGTCTCTGGTAGGCCTGCATCAGGTTGGGGACGGGAAACTCTTTTAGAGCGGACCCGTCGATGATGAGCACGTCGGCGGCCCGGACATAGTCCAAGGCCTTTTCCAACAGGGCCAGATCATAGGGTTCCTCTTTTAGAACAATGGCCGGGCGCACATAGTCCCCGCACATATCCACATTGCAGTAAGGGATGTGGGTGGGGCTGTCGGCGATGTAGAAAAAAGTCCAGAAACTTTTTCACACTTGGCGCACCAACTGCGCATCACAGAGCCGTGAAGCTCCAATACCTCCCGGCTGCCCGCCTCCTGATGGATTCCGTCGATGTTTACCGTCAAAATGGCCCGGAGTTTGCCGGCCTGCTCCAGATGGGCCAGGGCCTCATGGGCCGGGCTGGGCTGGGCGGTGAGCACAGGGGCCAGGATTTTTTTCCCGGTAGTACCGGTAGAAGTAAAAGGGGTTGCGCTGGAGAAAGGTCAGGCGGAGAATTTCGTCGGGGGCGTATTTGTACCGTGCCCAGTCCGGCTGCGTCATGATTCGATAGTCGGGAAAGCCTGCCTCCGCAGAGAGATCGGCGCCGGAGATAAAGACAATGTTGTCGCTTTCCTGTATCCAGTTTTGCAAAATATTGAGTTCAATGTCCATCGCGGAAAAAACCTCCCTTTGGGGGAACGCTGCCGGGGACTCAGAGACCCACGGTGATCTGGGAGAAAACCTCACCAATGGGGGCGTTGATGGTCAGGTTGGCCATGGTGTCCGCGCTGGTCTGGCCTTTGTTGATGAGCACCAGCTTATTTCCTGTATAATAGTTAATTAGTCCCGCGGCGGGATAGACCACCAGCGAGGTCCCCCCGATGATGAGCATGTCAGCCTTGCGGATGGCATTCACCGCCCCGGAAATCACATCGGGGTCCAGTCCCCTCCTCATAGAGCACCACATCGGGGCGGACGATGGCGCCGCAGTTGGGCTCAGTGCACCGGGGAATGCCGGTGGTTTCCAGCAGAAAAGAGACGGGATATTTTTCTTGCAGCGGGTGCAGTAATTGCGCAGGGTGGAGCCATGCAGCTCATAGACCACCTTGCTTCCGGCAGCCTGATGGAGACCGTCGATGTTTTGGGTGACCACGGCCTTGAGCTTTCCCGCCTGTTCCAACTCCGCCAGTTTCCGGTGGGCGGCGTTGGGCTGCGCCCCTGGATGAGCATTTTTCCCGATAAAACCGGTAGAATTCCCCGGGGTTTTGGGCAAAGAAGGAGTGACTGAGAATGGTCTCCGGGGGATAGGCGTAGGACTGGTGATACAGGCCGTCCACGCTGCGGAAATCGGGGATTCCGCTTTCCGTGGAGACCCCGGCCCCGCCGAAAAAGACGATGTTGTCACTCTCGTCGATCCATTGTTGCAGGGTAGTGATGTTTTGCTCCATAATAACCTCCTTGCGCGCAGAGGCGCTGCGTCCAGGTGAATGGTGTGTGGCACGGCGGCGGGACCGGGCTTACCGACGGTCGTCGGGCCGGCGGCCCTGCTTTTTCCGGGGGGCGCTGCCCTGGCGAGGGTCCCGGGAGGGGACGGGCGGCGCTGGGGGGGGCGTTTCGGGCGGGATCAGCCTGCCGGGCCCGGCGTTCCCATTCGGCCTGCCGGCGGCGTTCCCGGTCGGCCTGTTCCTGCCGGCGCCGTTCCTCCCGCTGCCGGGCCTGCCGTTCCTCCTGCCTGCGGCGGGCCAGTTCTTCCTGGCGTCTGGCTTCCCGTTCCTGGCGCTGCCGGCGCTCTCGCTCCTCCCGCTGGCGACGGGCTTCCTCTTCCTGTCGGCGGCGGACCTCGGCCTGGCGCTGGCGCTCCTCCCGTTCGGCTTGCCGGCGCTGGCGTTCCTCGGCCTGCCGGGCTTCCCGCTCTGCCCGGAGCTGGCGGTTTCGCTCCTCCCGCTCCAGTCGCTCCTGCTCCCGCTTGACCTGCCGTTCCTGGGCTTCCTGGGCCCGCTTGGCCTGTCGCTCCTGGGCCTCCTGCTGGCGGCGGAGCAGCTCTTCCCTTGCGCTGCTGCTCCCGGGCCTCTTTTTCCAGTTTGGCCTGGGCCTCATCCTGCTGCCGGGCCTCGGCCTCCCGCTGGCGGAAGGCGATCTTTTCCTGCTGGCGCAGCTGCCGTTTGGCCCGCCGCTCCTCCTTGGTCCGCTCCTGGAACCGGCGGACAAGTCCCACGACAACCAGGGCCAAGGCGATCAGCAGCAGCAGCCGGACATAGATGTTTCCCAGAACGGTGTTCACACTGGAGACAAAGGCCATAAAAGGGGAGAAGGACACGTCGCTCACCGCGGCCATGTCCACCGTGGCGTATTCCTCCCCGGCGTAAATCACGGTGACGGTGCCCAGGACATCCCCCGCTTCAATGGGGGAGGAGGCCACATCCCGGTGGAAGCGAAGGCGGAGCTCCAGCCGCTCCGGGTCATAGGTCCCGGGGACCATGACCTGAACCGACCGGGTGGGCCGCACCACCACGTGGCTGGCCTCCGAAGAGAAGCGGACAGGGAGCTCCTGCAGGTAGGTCTCCGCATCCAGCAGGGTGGCGTCGGAGAAATTGGTAAAGCCCCAGTTGAGCAGCCGCTTGCTCTCGGTGAACTGCTTGCGCTGGACATTGCCCCGGCTGTCCGTGGGGTTTTGGGCCCCCAAAACCACGGAGACCAGTGTGTGCCCTTTTTCTGGACCGCGGCCACCAGGCAGTAGCCCGCCTCTCCGGTGCTGCCGGTTTTGATGCCGATGGTGCCGTCCATGGTGTAGCCGTAATGCTTGGCGGAGGTCAGCAGACCGTTGGTGTTGAGCAGACTGCGGGCCTTGGACAGGTTGGTGGCGGGGACGGTATAGCGGCCGGTGGAGACGATCTCCCGGAACGTCGCGTGGGTCATGGCCTGCTTGGACATGCGGTAGATGTCCCGGGCTGTGGAGTAGTGGTCGGCGTTGTGCAGGCCATGGGGATTGACAAAGTGGGTGCCCGCCATCCCCAACTCCTGGGCACGCTGGTTCATCAGCTCCACAAACGTGGGGATATCTCCACTGACGGCCATGGCCAATACATTGGCCGCCTCGTTGGCGGACACCAGCAGCAGGCAGTAAAGTAGATTCTTCACCGTGATTTTCTCGCCGGCCTGAAGATTGGCGGTGGAGGAGTCCTCCGTGATGTCCGCCAGGGCGGCGGCGTCCACGGTGATCTCGGTGTTCAGGTCCAGCTCCCCCCGTCCAATGGCCTCCAAGGTTAGCAGGGCGGTCATAATTTTGGTGATACTGGCGGGATAACGCTGTTCATCGGCAGCCTGCTCGTAAAGCACCTGATCGGTGTCCAGGTCGATGAGAAGCGCGGCGGTGGCGTCCACCGTCATGGACTCCACCCCTTCGTACTCGATGGCGCTGGCAAAGGGATCAGCAAGCCCGTGAGCAGTGACAAGGTCAGGAAAAAAGAAATGGCGCGAATCAGCGTTTTTTTCATAGGAAACATCCACATCCCGTGTTATAATCATTTTGTATCTTCACATTCCAGGCCAAGGACCGGGGAATGGAATGAAATTGAAAGGAAATTCACTCATTATCATAACAAAGCTCGACACAAGACGCAATGGGGGAGGGGAACAATGGCCGGAAAATTTGCGAAAATTTCATGGTTGGAGGGAGCAGTCCTTCTTCTGACCGCCTGTTTTGCGGCGGGGACCCTCCTCTGGTTCCATACGGTGCAGCCGGAGGAAGTCCAGGTGACGAAGAATCCGACCGCCCAGACCAGCCAGCCGGCGGAGGAACCAGAGGCGCCGGGAATGCTGGAGGGAGAGGTCCTGGACCTGAACACGGCGACCCTCTCCGACCTGATGCGCCTGCCGGGCATTGGGGAGAAGAAGGGAGCGCCATTCTGGCCTGGCGCCAGGAGAAGGGCGGATTTTCCGCGGTGGAAGAGCTGCTGGAGGTCAAGGGCATTGGGGAGGCCACCCTGGAGCGGCTGCGCCCCTATGTGACCGTTGGGGTTCCGGCGGTGGAGAAAGGAGGAGACCATGGCACGGATTCTGGTGGTTGACGATGAAAAGGTGATGGTGAAAGGCATCCGGTTTAACTTGGAGAACGAGGGATATACCGTGGATGTGGGGTACAATAGCCGTCAGGCGGTGGAGCTGGCCCGGGCCAACGAGTACGACCTGATTATTCTGGACCTGATGATGCCGGAGCTGGACGGGCTGCAGGCCTGTATGGAGATCCGGGCATTCTCCACCGTCCCCATCATTATGCTCACCGCCCGGGGGAGGACACGGACAAGCTTCTGGGGTTTGAGTACGGGGCGGATGACTACATCACAAAGCCCCTTTAATATTTTGGAGGTTAAGGCCCGGGTCAAGGCGCTGCTGCCGGTCCGCCGCCACCCGGCGGCAGGCGGGCTCGGACCAGCGGCTGACCTTGGGGGGACTGACCCTGGACAGTGCGGCCCGGACCACCTGGAAGGACGGCAACCCCGTGGAGCTCACCGCCCGGGAGTTTGATCTGCTGGAGCTGCTGATGAAAAACCCCAACCGGGTTTACAGCCGGGAACAGTTGCTGAACCTGGTATGGGGCTACGAGTATACCGGGGAGTACCGCACGGTGGACGTCCATATCCGCCGTCTGCGGGAAAAGGTGGAGCAAGACCCTGCCCACCCCGCCCACCTGTGCACCAAATGGGGGTGGGGTACTATTTTAAGGAGGCGTGATGGGACGGCGCGGAAAAAAGGGGGCCCCATGGGGGAAAGTGGAACATCAGCCACTCCCTGCAAATGCGTCTTGCCCTGGGGTATTCCTGTCTCATTGCTGTTTTGCTGGTTCTGATGAATACCTATCCCCTGATTATGGGACAGAATCTGATGTTTCGTTCCCAGCAGACCGCCCTGGCCAACCAGCTGGTTTTGATCACCAACACCCTCACCACCGCCGACGAGCTCACGCCGGAGACGGTGGAGCAGGCCATTGGCCAGCTGGAGGAGCTGGAGGTCCGGCGGGTTCTGGTCACGGCCGGGGCGGGACGGGTTCTCTACGATACCGGGGAGCCCTCCGCCCTGGGGAAATATGCCCTCATTGGAGAGGTGGTCTCCGCCCTCCGGGGCAACGACGCCTTTTCCAGTGAGTACCAGGACGGGGCCTTCTCCAGTCGGGCCGCCTCCCCGGTGATGAATCGAAACCAGGTGGTGGGGGCGGTCTGTCTGTATGACCAGGACAGTGACCAGGGGGCATTGCTGGAGGAGCTGCAGCGGAACCTGCGGCTGATCTCCGTGGTGGTCTGCCTGGCGGTACTGGTTCTGTTTGGGGCCTTTTCCACGTTCCTTTCCCGGCGGGTCAGGACCCTCTTGGGGGAATCCGCACGGTGCGGGCCGGGGAGTACACCCATCGGATCTCCATGGATGGACACGATGAGCTGGCGCAGTTGGCTGAGGAGTTTAACCAGCTGACGGGACGGCTCCAGGTCACGGAGGAGGAGCGCCGGCGGTTTGTCTCCGATGCGTCTCATGAGCTGAAGACCCCCCTGGCGTCCATTCGGCTGCTCACCGATTCCATTTTACAGGATGCCTCCATTGACCGGGACACCGCCCGGGAGTTTGTGGCGGACATCGGGGAGGCGGCGGACCGTCTCATCCACATCAGTCAGGAATTATTGGAGCTCAACCGCCTGGACGAGGGGCGGGACATGGCCCAGGAGCCGGTGGACTGGACGGAGCAGGTGGAGAAGATCGGGCGGATGCTGGCGCCGCTGGCGGAGGAGGACCGGATTACGCTGGAGACCGACCTGGGGAGGACTGTATTGTCCGGTGTAACCAGGAGGACGCCAGTCAGATCCTGCGGAATCTGATGGAAAACGCCATCAAGTACAACGTCACCGGCGGAGAAGTTTTGGTGACCACACGCCGCCAAGGAGCGCGGGTGCTGCTGTCCGTGGCCGACACAGGCGTGGGCATTCCCGAGGCGGACATGCCGCGGATTTTCGAGCGCTTTTACCGGGTGGACAAGGCCCGCTCCCGGGCGGCCGGCGGCACGGGGTTGGGCTTGTCCATTGTCCGGGACGCGGTGCGCCACCATGGCGGCACCATCACGGTCCAGGCCAGGCAGCCGGCCGGCGTGGTCTTTACGGTGATTCTTCCGGCGTGGAGAGAGGAGGAGAGCGGGGGATGAAAGAAAGATGCGCCGGGGCCCTGCTCTTGGCCCTCTGCCTCTTCGCGCTGGCGGGCTGCGGGGGAAATGCGAAGGGAACCGAATACGCGGTGTACTACTGCAACCAGGCCGCGGGGGAGGAGGCCGCCCTGGTGGCGGAGAAGCGGGTGCTTCCCCCGGACACCGAGCCGGTGGAGGGGCTTCTGAACCTGCTGCTGAGCCCGCCCCAGAGCGAGAATCTGACGATGGCCATTCCCAGCGGGGTGACGCTGCGGAAGTGGACCCTGTACAACGGACTGTTGACGGTGGATTTTTCCAGTGGATATGGGGTGCTCTCCGGCATTGACCTGACTTTGGCCGATTACAGTGTGGTGCTCACTCTGACCCAGCTGGAGGGGGTGGAGGCGGTGATGATTACCGCCGAGGAGAGATGCTTTCCTTCCGGGATCACCAGCGCTTGACCGCGGAGGAGGCCTGGTCGGCGCTCCAGTCAGGTATGTCGGAGGAAACAGCCCAGGATGTGTCCTAATTTTTGAGGAGACGAACTACAATTAGACTTGCGATAGTTGGCCCCTTGTGCCGCCCCCTGTTTCAGGGGGGCTTTTTTTGTGAAAAATAAAAAAATACCGTTTAGGCCGCACATTTTGCCGGGGACGGCCGTTATACAAAGTGGAAGGAGGGAGACCCTGCCATGGACTTGGAAGATCAATATGATAAGCTATACCGGTATTGCTATTTTCGGGTCAGGGACGTCCAGACCGCCGAGGACCTGGTGCAGGAGACCTTCCTTCGCTGGCTGGACCATTATCCCGGCCAGCGGGAGCGGGAGGCGCTGCCCACCCTGTACACCATTGCCCGGAACCTGTGTGTGGACGTGACCCGGCAAAGGGAAACCCTCCCGCTGCAGGAGACCGACCAGGTTGCTGCGGACCCCGCGGGCACGCTGGTGGAGCGATGGGACTTGGAACGGGCCCTGGAGACGCTCACCCCCAGGACCAGGAACTGCTGCTCCTGCGCTATGCCAACCAGGTGCCCCTGCAGGCGCTGAGCCGGCTGACGGGGCTGTCCCGGTTTGCCATCTATCGAAGGTGCGGCAGGCTGCTGACCCAACTCAGAGAGGCATTGCGAGAGGAGGAGAGAACATGAACCGAAGACTGAAGCGTGCCCTTGCTGCATCCTTTTCCCCGCCGCCCCCCAGAGAAAAACGGTTTTTCTCAGGACCCTGCCCCAGCCGGACCTCTCCCTGGGGACCTTTCTTTGGAACCAGATCCCCTATCTGCGGAAGCGGACTTGGCTGCTGTCCTGCGGGGTGCTGCTTCCGGCGGTTTGGGGCGGAGCTGTATGAATCCCAATGTTCTCTGGATCACTGCTGCGCTGCTGCCCTTTGTGGCGCTGCTGGCGGTGACAGAGGGGACCAGGTCTGCGGTATACGGCATGGAGGAGCTGGAACTGGCCACCCGGTTTTCTCTGAAAAGTGTCCTGCTGGCCCGGCTTTGCCTGGTGGGGAGCTTGCACGCCGTACTGCTGCTCTGACTGACCCTCCTGTGCCGGGGGACTGGGGCGGCCTCCTTTGGACGGACCGTGGTGTATCTTTTGGTCCCCCTACCTTCTCACCGCCTATGGCGGGCTGTGGCTGTCCCGCCGGCTGCGGGGGCGGGAGATGGTCTATGGGGCGGCGGTGCTGGCAGTACTGGTAAGCGGCGGCTATCTTTTGGCGGTGGGGTGGATGCAGACACTGTTTGCGCCGTGGAATTTTCCAGGATGGCTTTTGGCGGCGGCAGTGCTGTCGGCGGCTCTGGCCAGGAACTGGCCCTAACCAAGAAAGGAGTGGAGGAAGCATGGAACTTGTCATTCGAGCGCTGAGCAAACAATACCCCCATAAATTGGCGGTGGACCGGGTTAGCCTGACCCTGACGCCGGGGATTTACGGACTTTTGGGCGCCAATGGCGCGGGGAAGACCACCCTGATGCGAATGCTCTGTGGCATTTTGCATCCCACAGGGGGGGGAGATTTCCCTGGACGCCTGGGGTTGCACAGGAGGAGTACCGGGCGTGCCTGGGCTATCTTCCCCAGGACTTCGGCTATTACCCGGGGTTCACAGGGGAGGAATTTCTATGGTACATGGGGGCGCTGAAGGGGCTGCCCAAGGCCCAGGCCAGGCGCCGGGCCAAAGAACTGCTGGAGCTGGTGGGGCTGTCCCAGGCGGCGAAAGGGAAGATCAAGACCTACTCCGGCGGCATGAAACAGAGATTGGGCATTGCCCAGGCTCTGCTGGGCCACCCGAAGCTGCTTGTTCTGGACGAGCCCACAGCGGGGCTGGACCCAAAGGAGCGGGTGCGCTTTCGTGGGCTGATTGCATCCCTGGGGAAGCAGAGCATTGTCCTGGTGTCCACCCACATTGTCTCTGACCTGGCGCACATTGCGGATGTGATCCTGCTGATGAAAGACGGACGGATCATTCACCAGGGCCCGGCATCGGAGATCGCGGACCTGGAAGGATTCTACCTGGAAGCGTTTGGAGAGGAGGGAGAGCATGGCGGAACTGTATCGCTTTGAGCTGAAAAAATGTTTGCAGCAGAAGGTGCTCTGGATCACAGGGGAATTTTGCTGTTGTGCCTGTGTCTGTGGGGGGCGGCAGCCTGCCTGCAGACCACGGACAGCGGGCTGCGGGGCGAGGAGATCATCCGTCTTCACCGAGAGGGCGGTGCCGCGCTGGCCGGTGAGACCGTGGACCAGGATATGCTGGACCAATTTCGGCCGGCCTATGAAAAAAATGGTTTTTGCAGGGGACGCCAGGGAGCTGATGGGCTGCATCGACATTTATGAGTTTTTGGGCCATGTGCTGGACACTGCGGCCAGCGCGGAGATTCTGGCCGTGGATCAGCAGATGCTGTATGACCGGCTGGAAGATAAGCTGCGCACAGAGGCGGAAAAGGGAAGCGCCACGGAGCAGGCGGCCTCTTACTGGCAGAGCAAGGTCCAGCAGCAGCTCTCCCAGCCGCTGGTCTATGGAGGGTATCATGAGGGGTGGAGCCAGATGGCCTCCCTGATGAAGGTGATGACGTTCCTGGAAGTTCTCTTTCTGTCGGTGGCCCTTTCCGGTATGTTTCCCCAAGAGGCGCAGCACCGGACTGATCAGCTGATCCTGTCCAGCCGCCGGGGCAGAACGGCCCTGTACACCGGGAAGCTCTTGGCGGGCCTGACAGTGGGGGTGGGCTTTGGCCTGCTTCTTCTGGCCACTCTGCTGGGGGTCACCGGGCTGGTCTATGGGCTGGAGGGCTTTCGGGGTCTCCGCGCTCTTTACCCTGCTGATGCCCTTGGGAGCATCCATCGGGCAGGTGACGCTGATTTTGTTCGGCGCCTTTTTGGCCGCGGCGGCGGTCACCAGCCTGGCCGCGATGGTGCTCTCCCAAGTGACCCGGAACAGTGTGGCTACCATGGGAATCTTGGTGGGGATTCTCCTGCTGACCACGCTCATCACCGCGGTGCCAGAAAGCCTCAGGCTGCTCTCCGTGCTGTGGTATCTTCTGCCCAGCAATTTTGTCTCACTGCAGGGGCGTTTCGCTATGATCTGCTCTCAGTGGGGGGCCTTTCCCTGACCACTTGGCAGGTTACGCCGGTGGTTTACCTCCTTCTCACGGCTCTGCTGGCCTTGGGGGGGACGGCGTTTATACCGCCGGTGCCAGGTGGGCGCCCGGTAAAGAACAGCAAACGCGGCAAAGGAACCAGTTCCTTTGCCGCGTTTGCTGTGATGGGATTACAGCGTCCACTTGCGCTGGTCTGTATGGAGCAGGTGATGGGCGGTCTCCGACAGGGGATGGCCCAGGTATTCCTGGTAGAGGGTCTGGATGGTGGGATTTTCATGGGAGAAGCGGATGGGGCTCTCCTGGTCCAGGGCGTACAGACGCTGCCCTCGCTGGGCGGCGTGGTCCTCCCCGTCGTGGATGGGCTGACCGCCGCCGCCGGCACATCCGCCGGGACAGGCCATGACCTCTACAAAATCGTAGGAGACCTGTCCGGCCCGGAGGGCGTCCATCAAAGCCCGGGCACTGCCCAGGCCGGAGGCCACCGCCAGGCGGAGGGTGGTCTCCCCAATGGAGAAGGAGGCCTCCCGCCAGGGCTTTTGCCCCCGGATGTCCTGAAAGGCATCGGCAGGGGGATTGGAGCCGGTGAGCTTCCAATAGGCGGTGCGGAGGGCGGCCTCCATCACCCCGCCGGTGACCCCAAAGATCACCCCGGCGCCAGGCCCCCGGCCCAGGGGACTGTCAAAGTCCTCCTCCGGCAGGGCAGCCACGTTAATCTGCATGGCCCGGAGCATCCGGTCCAGCTCCCGGGTGGTGAGGACCACATCCACATCCTGGTCGGCCACGTCGCTGACCTCGGGGTGGCGGCCTCGTATTTCTTGGCCACGCAGGGCATCACGGAGACGCAGAAGATATCCTTGGCGCTCTTGCCCAGCTTCTGGCCGTAATAGCTTTTGGCGATGGCGCCAAACATCTGCTGGGGGCTTTTGGCGGTGGAGAGGTGACCGGCCAGCTCGGGATATTCCGTGCGGACAAAGCGGACCCAGCCGGGGCAGCAGGAGGTGAACTGGGGGAGCTTGCTGGACTCTGGGTGGGACAGCCGCTCCACGAACTCGCTGCTCTCCTCCAAAATGGTGAGGTCTGCGGAGAAGGTGGTGTCAAACACATGCTTGACCCCCAGGGCCCGGACTGCCGCGGCCAGGCGCTTTTCCGTGGCCTGTTCCGGGGAAAGCCCCAAGCTCTCTCCCCAGGCGGCCCGGACCGCAGGCGCAATCTGGAAAACCACCTCTTTGGTGGGATCGCTGAGGGCGGAGAAGACGGTCTCCGTGTCGTCCCGCTCCCGCAGAGCCCCCCCACGGGACAGTGGACCACGCACTGGCCGCACAGGGCGCAGCTGGCCTCGTTCATCCGCAGCCCGCCCCGGATGCGCACCGTGGTATGGGCGCCGGAGCCGGTGACCTCCCAAACGCCCAGGGACTGGACCCGGTCACAGACCGAGACGCACCGAAGACATTTGATGCATTTGGAACTGTCCCGCAGAATGGGAAGGGCAGGGTCCCAGGGGCGTTCAGTGGCCTCTTTTCGGAAGGGGACAGACTGGATGTTCATGGCCTTGGACAGGGCCTGGAGGGAGCAGTTGCCGCTGCGCACGCAGGTGACGCAGTGGTCCACGTGCTGGGACAGGATGAGCTCCACATTGGTCTTCCGGGTCAGACGGACCCGCTGGGTATTGGTGTGGACCACCATGCCCTCTTCCACCAGGGTGTTGCAGGCGGTGGCCAGCTTGTCCACCCCCTCCACCTCCACGGCGCACACCCGGCAGGAGGCCACCTCATTGATCTCCCGCAGGTAGCACAGGGTGGGGATATGGATGTCCACGGCCCGGGCGGCGTCCAGAATGGTGGTGCCGGCGGGGACGGAGACCTGCTTGTTGTCGATGGTCAGGGTCACCATTTGATCAGCCTCCCTCCTTTGAAGCCCGCGTGACCGTAGTGGTCACAGCGGAGACATCGGCTGCACTCCTGGGCCATCTCCTGCTCGGACATGCAGTTTTCCATGAGCTCAAAGTCGTTTTTCCGCCAGTTGGCCTCCCGCTCGGTGAGGTCCACCCGGCCGGTGGCGTGTTTGAGGCGGAAGGGGGCGGGGGGAATGTCCAGATTGGCCGAAATATCGGTATGGAAGCCCAAGTATTCATCAATACTGGCCGCGGCCACCTTGCCGGCCTCAATGGCCAGGATCACCGTGGCGGGGCCGGAGACGCAGTCGCCCCGGAAAAGACCCCTTCCAGCCCGGGAACGCTGCCGTCGTCGGCGGTGACGATGTTGTTGTGATCTGTGGGGACCCCTGCTTGGGCAAAGCTCTTGGAGTCCACCACCTGCCCCACCGCCATGAGAACCACGTCGCAGGCAATTCGCTCCTCCGGCTGGTCGGCCTTTCTGGGGGCCGGACGGCCTCCCCGGACCTCGCCGATGACCTGGGGCTGTACCACAAGGGCGGTGACAGCGCCATCGTCATCAGTCTCAATCCGTACGGGGGCTTTCAGGGGAAGCACTTCGCAGCCCTCCGCCATGGCCCCCTCGATCTCCTCCGGCAGGGCGGTCATGTCAGAGATCCGGCGGCGGTAGACGCACTTGACCGACGCGGCTCCCAGGCGGACTGCCGTGCGGGTGGCGTCCATGGACACGTTGCCGCCGCCCACCACCACCACGTGCTTGCCGGTAAAGTCGGGTTTTACCGAGCGGATGGTGATGTCCAGCATCTCGATGGCGGAGAGAACCCCTTGGCGTCCTCTCCGGGGATGCCGAGGCCCTGGTGCAGGGAGGCGCCGATGGCCAGATAGAGACTGTCATAGTCCCGGCGGAGCTCCTCTAAGGTGACATCGGTCCCCACTTCGCAGTTTACCCGCACCGACACGCCGGTGGAGAGGATGGTGTCAATGTCCCGGTCCAGGTAGGAGCCGGGCAGGCGGTAGCTGGGGATGCCGTACCGCAGCATGCCGCCCAGCTTGGGCTTGCGCTCGAATACCGTGACGGTGTGGCCCATGAGGGAGAGGAAATAGGCCGCGGTGAGTCCCGAGGGGCCGCCGCCCACAATGGCCACGGTTTTGCCCGAGCTGGGGGCCCGGGGCGGGGCGGGCACCTCTCCGGCGTGGTCCACGGCGAAGCGTTTGATGCCGCGGATGTTCAGGGGAGAGTCCACAATGGTCCGGCGGCAGTGGGTCTCACAGGGGTGCTCGCACACCAGGCCGCAGACCGAGGGAAAGGGGTTGTCCTTTCGGATCAGACGGATGGCGTCGTCGTACCGCTCCTCTCCCACCAGGGAGATGTACCCGGGGACGTCCACGTGGGCGGGACATAGCTCCACACAGGGGACGCTCTTAAAGTTGGCGGTGCAGCTGCCCTGGGTCACGTGGGCCAGGTAATCGTCCTGGAAGGCCACATACCCGTCCAGGACCATTTGGGCGGCCTCGAATCCGATGGCGCAGTCGGCGCTGTCCACAATGGACTGCGCGGTGCGCAGGATGGTGTCCAGATCGGCCTGGCTGCCCTGACCGTCCAGCAGCTGGTCCAGCAGGGCGGCCAGCCGGTCCAGGCCGATGCGGCAGGGCACACATTTGCCGCAGCTCTGGGCCAGGCAGAGTTTCAAAAGGCGCTGGTGAGCTCTACGGGACAGTTTCCGCAGGGGGCCGCAGAGATGCGGCGCTCCATGTCGGCGTAGAGATCGTCCACTGTGCGCTGGGAATTCTCCCATGGGGTGATACGCAGTCTGCTCAAAATCAGTGGTCTCCTTTCCTTTGGGTGGGATAGCGCGTTTGATTGGAAACCGATTATTTTTGTCCCAAAAGTCCAAAATATCGGGAAAAAACAAGGTAGAATTCGGTTATACGGCGTATATCATAATCGGAAATGACGAAAAATGCAATAGAAAATTTTAACCTTACCATTTTTGTGGAAAAAAGAGAGGAAAGCAACAAAAAGGAAGAAACCAGAAAAAGAATTGCTCAAAAATCCGTATAGAGGGGATAAAATGAGTAGAAATAGCATCGGCGGGGAAGATTTTTCACAAAAAGAGAGCATGGAAATCCCGGGGCTGCCGGCCTACAATACAGGCAAGGGCCCGCAGGCCCTGTTCTCCAGCGATCTCTGACCAGCAGGTTTGCCGGAAGGGATTGACCGTGGCGGGAAAAAAGCGGTATAATACGTCGTTCTTAATCAATTACCCGTTGTCAATCACCCGTCGAATCACTCCGGCGGAACCAGCTGATAAGGAGGAGCAAAATTATGCAGGAGTATCAAAAGGGGACCCAGTGTCTCCACGCCGGCTATGTGCCCGAGAGCGGGGAGCCGCGAAACATCCCCATTGTGCAGAGCACCACCTTCCGTTACGGCAGCAGCGAGGCCATGGGGGCGCTGTTTGACCTGGAGGCGGAGGGCTATTTCTACACCCGGCTCCAGAACCCCACCTCAGACCGGGTGGCCGCGAAGATCTGTGCCCTGGAGGGGGCACGGCGGCGATGCTGACCTCCTCCGGTCAGGCGGCCAACTTCTTTGCCGTGTTCAACATCTGTTCCGCCGGGGATCACGTGGTGGCCTCCGCGGCCATCTACGGGGGGACCTTCAACCTCTTTGCCGTTACCATGAAGCGCATGGGCGTCGAGTTCACTTTCGTGGACCCCAATTGCTCTGAAGAGGAGCTGAACGCCGCTTTCCAGCCCAACACCAAGGCGGTCTTTGGCGAGACCATCGCCAACCCTGCCCTCACCGTCCTGGACATTGAGAAGTTTGCCAAGGCGGCCCACGCCCACGGCGTGCCCCTCATTATGGACAACACCTTTGCCACCCCGGTGAACTGCCGCCCCTTCCAGTGGGGCTGTGACATCGTCACCCACTCCACCACCAAGTATATGGACGGCCACGCCCTCACCGTGGGCGGCGCCATCGTGGACAGCGGCAACTTTGACTGGACCCGATACCCGGACCGCTACCCCGGCCTGTGCACCCCGGATGAGAGCTACCACGGCGTGACCTATACCGAGCGCTTCGGACTGGAGGGAGCCTACATCACCAAGGCCACCGCCCAGCTCATGCGGGACTTCGGCGCCATCCCCGCCCCCATGAACGCCTACCTGCTCAACGTGGGGCTGGAGACCCTGCCCCTGCGGATGCCCCAGCACTGTGCCAACGCTTTGGCGGTGGCGAAATTCGTGCAGAAGCACCCCAAGATCGCCTGGGTCAATTACCCCGGTCTGGAGGGGGACAAATACCATGACCTGGCCCAGAAGTACCTGCCCAACGGCACCTGCGGTGTGGTCATCTTCGGCGTCAAGGGCGGCCGGGCCGCGGCGGAGAAATTCATGGCGGGGCTGAAGCTGGCCTCTATCGCCACCCATGTGGCGGACGCCAAGACCTGTGTGCTGCATCCCGCCTCCTCCACCCACCGCCAGATGAACGATGCGGAGCTGGCCGCCGCCGGCGTCTCCGCCGACCTCATTCGCCTGTCTGTGGGCATTGAGGATATCACGGACATTCTGGCAGATTTGGAGCAGGCCCTGGACCAGGTGTGAGTTTGCTTGTCCCACGCTTCTCATTTTATGGATAGGAGCGATTGCAATGGTGTCCAAAAAAGGCGTAGCTATGGTGGTGGCCGCTGCCCTGCTGCTCAGCATCGGCGGTCTCTGTGTGAAGATGATTCCCTGGCAGCCCCTGTCTATCAATTCCTTTCGGAGCTTTATCTCGGTGGGAATTCTGCTGGTGTTTGCCCGGTTAACCCGGCGCAGACTCCGGTTGACCGGGGGAGTGGTTTTAGGGGGGCTGGCCGTGTGCGGAGCCACGGCCCTGTATACCGTTGCCACCAAACTGACCACGGCGGGCAACGCGGTGCTGCTCCAGTTTACCGCGCCCATCTTTGTCATTCTGTGCAGCTGGGCGGTCTTTCGGGAGCGGCCCAAGCGGCTGGACCTGGCGGCCTGCGTCTGTGTGTTCGGCGGGGTGTTTTGCTTTTTCCTGGACAGCTTGGGAAGCGGGCGCTTCCTGGGGATGTGATCGCCGTGCTGGCGGGGATATGCTATGCCTGGGTCTTTCTGCTCAACAAGATTCCGGGGGAGACCCTCTGTGGTCTACCATCCTGGGACAGAGCATGGGGGCGGTAATCGGTCTGCCCTGGTTGGTGCGGGAGACTCAGTTTGATGGGACCACGCTGTGCTTTGGGATTCTGCTGGGGGTGTTTCAGCTGGGGCTGGCCTATGCCCTGCTTACCACGGGAATCCGGTACATTCCGCCTGTGACGGCCTCCCTGATTACGGGCATTGAACCGGTGCTTAATCCCATTTTGGTGGCACTGGTGCTGGGGGAGACCTTGACCAGGCTCTCTCTTCTGGGGGTCGGGATTGTCTTTGTCAGCGTGATGCTGTATAATGTGCTGTCCGTCCGGGGGGCGCCGCAGTCCCCCAAAAATGCGGGGCAGACACTGCCGCAAAAAGAGGAGAAATAGTATGCTTGAAATCCTGTATCAGGACCAGGCCCTGGTGGTCTGCGTCAAGCCCTTTCGGGTGCTCTCCACCGACGAGCCCGGGGGATGCCCGACCTGATCCGACAGGCCATCGGGCAGCCCCAGGCCAAGGTGCGGACGGTCCACCGCCTGGATCAGGTGGTGGGGGACTGATGGTCTACGGACTGACAGGCCACGCGGCCTCGGAGCTCTCCCGGCAGATTCGGGAGGATCAGTTCCAAAAAGAATACCAGGCGGTGGTCCACTGGCGTCCCCAGTACGATGCGGGAACCTATATTGATCTGTTGGGCCGGAATGAAAAGACCCGGAAAACCTATGTGGCCAAGGTCCCCGGCAAGGGGATTCAGCAGGCGGTGCTTCACTACCGGCTGCTGGACAACCGGCAGGGGATTTTCCCTGGTGGAGATCCGCCTGGAGACCGGGCGAACCCACCAGATTCGAGCCCAGTTTTCCGCCCGGGGAATGCCCCCTGGCTGGGGACCGGAAGTACAGTAAATACCCCGACCCCCATCGTGGCAGATTGCCCTCTGGTCCAGCCATCTGGCCTTTACCCATCCGGAAACCGGGGAGGCCATGGACTTTCGTCTTTCCCCGCCGGCGACGGAGCCCTGGACGCTCTTTCAAAATACACTATAAAAATGATACGCGCACGGCCTGCCGCAGTTCTCAAAGGAACCGCGGCAGGCCGTGCGGCATGTTTGGTGGGGGCGGGGATCAAAACCATCTGAACCAGGACCATATAAAAATGGTTCCTCCGGCAATGCTCAGGAGAATATTTTTCTTCCACCGGTGCAGCAAAGCGACGACCAGAATGCCCAAAAGCTCCGGCAGGCCATGCCAGCTGGTGAAGACCGCGTCTTTCAGACAAAAGACCACCAGCAGGCCGATGACTGCGCTGGGAAGCACTGTGCCCAGGTAACGGATAAACGCCGGGGGCTGTTTGCCTTCAGGGAAGAGAAGGAAGGGGAGAAAGCGGGTGGTCATGGTACCCAGCACCACGGCCGCCACAGTGAGAACCTGCTGTAAAATTGTCATGGGGACACCTCCTGGGGGGATCTTCTGCGCAGCCAGAGAAAGCAGAGGATGATCAGGCCCATGGCCGGTAGGAGAAAATGGTCACTGCCCAGGACCAGCAGACACAGCAGGGTACAGCCCACCCCGATCAGGGCGGGGCGGTGGTCTTTCCGCTCCTCCCACTGGTTGAGAAACATGACCACGAACAGGGCGGTCATCACGAATTCAATGCCTGTGGTGTTAAAGTGGATCAAGTACCCCAGCAGGGCGCCCAGGGTGGCCCTGGCCACCCAGTACAGCTGATTCAGCAGAGTGACGAAAAACATAAACCAGCCCCTGGTCCACCCCCTCCGGGGGAGGGACCGCGCAGTGGATGGAAAAGGTCTCGTCGCACAGCCCGAAGATCAGATAGGGCTTCTTCCAGCCCAGGTTCTGGAATTTGTCCAGCATGGACAGGCCATAGAACAGATGACGGGCGTTGACCATCAAGGTCAGCAGGAAGGCGTGGAGCGGCTGGAAGGTGGGCATGAGCAGGAGGTTGGCGTCACGAATTCCATGGAGCCGGCGAAGATGAACAGGCTCATCAGCATGGGATAGACAAAGGAAAAGCCCTGGCTGCGCATGAGAAATCCATAGGACATGCCCAGAAAGAGAAATCCCACACAGATGGGTAAGGTGTAGGGGGAGCGCGGCCCGGAAGGCCTTGGTTTTCATGGGACATACCTCCAATCCTGCTTGCTTTTTTTTTGCGGCGGGTCCGGTATAATAAAATTATTATACTGTACAAAAATCCAAAACATCGAACAAAAGACTGCTATATCTTACAACTGTTCGATTTTTTTTTTGTCAAGAGGCCGAAGGAGGATTTTGCATGGATTGGGGCAAGCGCATTGGGGCAAACCTAAAGCAGATGCGAACAGAACGCAATCTCACGTTGGGCCAGCTGTCGGGCCTGGCGGGGATCAGCAAGGCGATGCTCTCGGAGATGGAGAAGGGGATGGGAAATCCCACCATCAACACCATTTGGAAAATTGCCAATGGACTGAAGGTGCCCTATACCCGGCTGCTGGAGGGAAGTGAGCCCGGCCCCACCCTGGTCCGGCGGGAGGAGCTCTCTCCCCAGACCGAGGGGAACGGCCACTATCGGGTGTACTGCTATTTTCAGGGGGGCCGGAGCGGTCCTTTGAGCTGTTTTACATGGAATTGGACCCCCATACCGCCAACACCTCCCCAGGCCACTTGGCCCCGGCACAGGAATATATCACGGTTTTGGAGGGGGAGCTGACAGTGGAGACCGGGGGAAGTCCTACCGGCTGGGGCCGGGGGATGCGCTGGGCTTTGACTCCACGGCGGACCATACCTATCGAAACGCCGGGGACGAGCGGGTCACCGGTTTGGTGATCAATTACTATCCCGGCTGAAAAAAAGAAAAATGTTCCAGCATGGCGGCCGGAGGGGCGGGACATACTACCTTACGGAGACCGGAAGGGGCAATGCCTCTTGCCGGGCTTCGAAAATCCAATGGACCACGCAGTTGTGGTTCCAGGAGGTTCCCTATGAAGGTGATCGACAGAATCGCCCTGGTCTTGGTCATCATTGGTGGCTTAAACTGGGGCAGCATCGGGATTTTAGGCCTGGACATCGTGGCGGCCCTCTTTGGCGGCTCCGCCAGCGGTCTGAGCCGGCTGGTGTATATCCTGGTTTGCCTGTCTGCCATTTGGTGCATCACTCTCTTTTTCCGAGAGGATCGCGTGGAGCGGACAGCGCGCGGGAATGCGTAAAATCCAACCCAACCCCTTGATCGGCGGAGAAACAGAAAACGCTTATGTTAGCTCTGCCATCCAGGAGAGAACAAACAGAGGAACGGTGTTTCAAAACATCGTTCCTCTGTTTTCTGTTCTCGCGCAAAAAAAAAAAACAAACTATACAAATAAGTTTGACAGAGAATGAGAAATTATGGTAAACTGTACATACGCAAAGAGAGGAAAGAGAGAAGCATTTGTGTCTTGCACGTATGGAGAGGTGAGATGATATGGTGAAATTTAACTGGTCAACCTTTTGGATTGTTTTGGTATCCTGCTTTTGGACGATGATACTGGCCTTTTTCGTCGAGCTCTATCTTGTAGGGGCAATGATGATCGTTATGGCCATTGCCATTACGGGGGTTTGGTGTATTTCCTTGCTCCGGCGCATTTTGGCGCTTCTGGAGCAGAACCAAAACATGAACGACGAGGCGGGGCAAGCCAGTGAGAAGCAATCTGCACAGGCAGAATGATGCAAACAGGGAGACGGCAGGGTGGCAAACCCGCCGTCTCCCTGTTTAGAGAGGCCTTTTTTTTTCGATTTTTATAGGTGGAGGGGTAATGATCCGTTTTGGGGTCAATCTTCCGAATCACCCGGGCGGGGACGCCTGCCGCGATGGTGTAGGGGGGATGTCCTTGGTGACCACGGACCCGGCCCCGATGATGGCGCCGTCCCCGATATGTACCCCCGGAACCACCGTAACGCTGGAGCCGATCCAGACGTTCTTCCCGGTGACGATGGGGGCGGGGTAGGTGGTGGAGCGCTTCTCTGGGTCAAAGTCGTGGTTCATGGTGGTCAGCACCACGTTGTTGCCCAAAAAGGTACCGTCACCCAGGGTGATGCCGCCCTGGTCCTGGAAGTGGCAGCCGGTGTTGATAAAGACCCCTTTGCCCACCGTGGTGTTCTTGCCGCAGTTGGTGTAGAAGGGGGAAAGAGGCGGAAGCTCTTATCCACGGGCTTGCCAATGATTTTGGAGAAAATCTCCCGGATTTCCTCCCCGGTGTGGTACTTGGCGTTGAGCTCACAGGTCAGGCGCATGGTGACCTCATTGATTTCCCGCATAAAGCGGTGCATCTCGCCGCCGCCCTCCACGGGTTCGCCGGAATTCATACGGGCCAGATATTCTTGCAGATCCATCAGGATACCTCCTTTGAGACGCGGGGGCGGAGCGGCGTCTCCGCCGGGGCGGGGGCGTCGTTATAGGGACGGGGTCAGGCCAGGAGTCCGGCCCGAAGCCCTGGGGGAGAAGCTGGCGCAGGGTGTATTTGACAAAGGTGTGATCCTGCCGGGCCACCAGCACCTCCAGGTCGGGGGCAAACTCATAGAGCATCTGCCGGCAGGCGCCGCAGGGCCAGCAGTAATCGGCGCTGTTGCCCACCACTGCCAGACGGGTAAAGGACCGGCAGCCCTCACTGACCGCCTTGACCAGCGCCGTGCGCTCGGCGCAGATGGTGGAGCCGTAGGCCGCGTTCTCCACATTGCAGCCGGTATATACGGTCCCGTCCGTCCCCTCCAGCGCGGCGCCCACGGGGAAGCGGGAGTAAGGAACATAGGATTTTTCCAGCATGGTGAAGGCCAGCTCCACCAGAGCCTGATCGGTCATAGAATATCGCCTCCTGGAGAGGAGCCCGTTCGGGCTCTCATTGGATGTGAATATGGTTGTTGATGTGGTCGGCGCAGTAGCAGTAGTAGCCGTTGCACCGGGAGCAGTAGCGGAACTCCATTTGCGGGTCGGTCAGGTCGGTCTTGCCGCACACGGCGCACTTGTGCAGGTATTGGGTTTTGGTCTTGGTTTTGGCGTCGTGGAAGTTGACCACCTTGGGGCCGCTGCCGGGATGGTTGTAGGCCTGCCGGTACTGGTTCTGCCTTGCCCGGTTCTTGGCCCGGCCTTTCCAGTAGGAGAACTGGCTGCCGATGTCCGCGGCGAAGAACAGAAGGTAGTTGAGCACAGCCACAATGGGAATCAGCGCGTACAGGAAGTGCCCCGTCAGCAGATACTGGAGGACCGCCAGGGCAAAGTAGGCCGCGTCAATCCAGGCCAGCCACTTGGCCTTGACCGGGATGATGAAGAAGAGCAGGAACTGCAAGTTGGGATACAGGGTGGCAAAGGCAAAGAACATGGACATATTGACATAGTACATGGACGCGGTGCCCACCAGAAAGCCCACCAGAATGTTCAGCAGAATGCCGAAGAAATAGAAAATGGTGAACTTGTTGGAACCCCACTCCCGCTCCAGGGCGTTGCCGATGAAGTAGTAGAAGTAGAGGGTGATGGCAAACAGGAAAATGTTTCGGCTGGTGGCGGGGACAAAGACAAAGGTAATGATCCGCCAGATTTGCCCCTGTAAGATCGCATCAGAACTGAAACTGAGCAGGCTGGTGGCAATGGGATAGCCGCCGGTGCTGAACAGGTCCAGCAGAAAAACCAGCACATTGCCGATGACGATATACCGCATGAGACCCGGGATGCTCAGACGGGGTGCTTGTAGCAGAAACGGTCCAGCCACTGTTGCATGGCGCGCAAAGAAATGACCTCCTTGTGAAATGGGATAGATTGTCTACCTTATTCTACCCGCTTTCCGGCGGGAAGTCTACAATAAACTGTAAACAATTGCCTCTCTTTTCAAATTGTCCGCATCCTGAAAAATTTTTCTTGCCTTTTCCGGCGGATGGTGTATAATATAGCGTAAATGTTTTTCGCGTGAATTGAATAGGAGCGCATTATCGAGAGTGGGCGAGAGAGTTAGCTTGATGACCTCACACCAACCTGCCTGCGGGCAAGGTGGTTCTGCTAACAGCGATAAGGAGGCGCCGCGTCCAGCGACCAAGGCTTCCTGACGGAAGCCTTTTTTGTGGGCGGCCGGTCAGCGCCTATATTTTCACATAGAATGTGAAGAAAGGAGCGGAAGAAGATGAGCATTGTTAAAGATCCCGCGCTGGCGGAAGCCGGCCGGAAAAAGATTCAATGGGTCCGGGACTTTATGCCCGCGCTGTCTCAGATTGAGGCCCGGTTTCTGCGGGAGAAACCCTTTCAGGGGCTCCGTGTGGCGGTGTCCGTCCACCTGGAGGCCAAGACCGCCAACCTGGGCTATGTGCTCCAGCAGGGCGGCGCGGAGGTCTATTTCACCGGCTCCAACCCCTGTCCACCCAGGACGACGTGGCCGCCGGCCTGGCCTCCATGGGGGTGGAGACCTTCGGCATCCACGGGGCCAGCCCGGAGGAGTACCAGCGGCACCTTACGGAGACCCTGAAGTGCCATCCTCACATTGTCATTGATGATGGTGGAGATCTAATCGATCTACTGGGGGGCAAGTGCCAGGCGTATGCAGACTGCCTGATCGGCGGCTGTGAGGAAACCACCACCGGTATTCTTCGCCTGAAGGCCCGGGAAAAAGAAGGCATCCTGCCCTGCCCTATGGTAGCAGTTAACGACGCCAAGGCTAAGCATTACTATGATAACAAATACGGTACCGGGCAGTCAGCCTGGGATGGCATTATGCACACTACCAACCTGGTGGTGGCGGGTAAGACTGTAGTGGTGGCCGGTTACGGCTGGTGTGGGAAGGGTGTGGCTATGCGGGCAGCCGGTATGGGTGCCCGAGTGATTGTCACAGAGATTGACCCATTCAAGGCCCTTGATGCCACCATGAACGGCTTCCAGGTGATGACCATGGACCAGGCTGCCCCTCTGGGGGATGTCTTTGTCACAGTGACTGGCTGTCGGGACGTGATTGTGGGCGTCACTTTGCGGCCATGAAGAACAATGTGCTCTTGGCCAACGCTGGCCATTTTGACTGCGAGGTGGCGGTGGCTGCCCTGCGGGAGATGGCGGTACAGTCTGAGGTGCGCCGGGAGAACATTGTGGGCTATACCTATCCAACGGGCATACCCTGAATGTGTTGGCGGAGGGCCGCCTGGTAAATCTGGCCGCCGGAAACGGACATCCCGCGGAGATCATGGATATGTCCTTCGCGGTCCAGGCCTTGGCAGCGGAGTGGCTGACCAAACAGACCGGTCTGGAGAAGAAGGTCTACCCGGTCCCGGACACCATTGACGACGCCATTGGCCGGGCCAAACTGGCCGCCCAGGGTCTGTCCATTGACGCGCTGACCCCGGAACAGGAGGCTTACCTGAGCAGCTGGTCGGTGGAGTGAGGGCGGACCTCTTCCCGCCAAGACGGGTTTGGATCAGATCAACCCGTGCCAGTAACTCGATTGAGAAACACGGAATGAAAGATAGATTATTTATATGAAGGAGGACTCTTTCCCAATGAGCCACAGATTTTTTACATCCGAGTCCGTAACAGAAGGACATCCCGACAAAATTTGCGACCAGATCTCCGACGCGGTGCTGGACGCCATCCTGGCCCAGGACCCCACGGGCCGGGTGGCCTGTGAGACCACGGCGTCCACGGGTCTCATCCACATTATGGGGGAGATCAGCACCAGCTGCTATGTGGACATTCCTAAGATTGCCCGGCAGGTGATCCGGGAGATCGGCTATGACCGGGCCAAGTATGGCTTTGACTGTGACACCTGCGGCATCATCACCAACATCGACGAGCAGAGTGCCGACATCGCCCTGGGGGTGGACCAGTCGCTGGAGGCCAAGGCCGAGGGCGACAGCCAGCTGGACAACGGCGCGGGGGATCAGGGCATGATGTTTGGCTACGCCTGTGACGAGACCCGGAGTGCATGCCCCTGGCCATTTCCCTGGCCCATAAAATGGCCCAGCGCCTCACCCAGGTCCGCAAGGAGGGGCAGGTGGATTACCTCCGTCCCGACGGCAAAACCCAGGTGACGGTGGAGTACGATGAGAACAACCAGCCGGTCCGGGTGGATACGGTGGTTCTGTCCACCCAGCACAGCCCCAAGGCAGAGCTGGATCAGATCCGCAAGGATATGATTGAACGGGTGATCCGGCCCACGGTGCCGGCCCACTTAATGGACGAGAACACGAAGATCTATGTCAACCCCACCGGGCGCTTTGTCATCGGCGGGCCCCAGGGGGGACACGGGTCTCACCGGACGGAAGATCATTGTGGATACTTACGGCGGGTCCGCCCCCCACGGCGGCGGCGCGTTCTCCGGAAAGGACCCCACCAAGGTGGACCGCTCCGCCGCGTATGCCGCCCGGTGGGTGGCCAAAAACGTAGTGGCTGCCGGACTGGCGCGCCGCTGCCAGATCCAGCTGGCCTACGCCATCGGTGTGGCCCAGCCGGTTTCCATCCTGGTGGAGACCTTCGGCACCGGCACCGTGGCGGATGAGGTGCTGGAGAAGGCGGTCCGGAAGACCTTTGATCTCCGGCCCACAGCCATCATCCGGGATCTGGGGCTCCAAAAGCCCATTTACCGGCAGCTGGCCGCCTACGGCCACATCGGCCGGGAGGACCTGGGGGTCCTGTGGGAGAAAACCGACCGGGCAGAGCAGCTGAAGGCCGCCTGCCAGTAACAAAACCGGAGCATGCCCGAAGGGGTTCGGCCGGCATGGATTCCATGGCCTGCCGGGCCGGCCCCCAGGGTGGCGCCGGAAGGATATGACCGAAAAGGAGGGGCGTGTATGCCGGAAATTTCGGTGATTGTACCCGTTTATCGTGCCGAGGCATTTCTGCGTAAGTGCACAGAATCCATCCTGGCACAGACGATGGGGGAGCTGGAGGTCTTGCTGATCGACGATGGCTCCCCAGACGGAAGCGGCGCGCTCTGCGACCAGATTGCCGGGGAGGACAGCCGGGTACGGGTTTTCCACAAGGAGAACGGCGGGGTGAGCTCGGCCCGGAACCTGGGCATGGCTCAGGCCCGGGAACCTATCTGTCCTTTGTGGACGCGGACGACTGGCTGCCCGCCGATGCGCTGGAAACCCTGTATCGTGCCCTGCGGGAGGCCGGCGCGGACACGGCGGGGGCGCCCACAACCGGGTGGAGACAGATGGGCGCCAGGAGAAGGAACCCGGCGCCCTCCCGCCGGCGTCTACGGCCCGGAGGAGATTCGCAGGGGGATTGTGGACCGCCTGCTGGGAGAGCGCATGGGCAAGCCCGGAGAGGTGCTCAATGGGTTTGTCTGGCGTTTTCTGTTCTCCCGGGAGATCATTCAAGGGCATAACATGGCCTTTGCCGGGGCGTATCTGGAGGACGAGCTCTTTCTGCTGGAGTATTTCTGTTATGCCCGGAAGCTGGCCATGGTGGACCAGCCGGTGTACCAATATCTGCAAAATCCCGTGTCCGTCACCCGGCGGTATCTGCCGGACTATATGCAGACCTTTCAGGGCTTTATGAAGGCCAAGGAGGACCTGGCCCAGCGCATGGGCCTGGGGAAAATATGCCCCTCTGGCGGGAAAACTCCTACTGGTCGGGGCTGCTGATCGCCATTGGCAATGAGTTTGCCGCCAGCAACGCCGCCTCACTGGCGGAGAAACGCCGGAGAATCCGGGGCATCTGTCAGCTGCCGGCCATGGCCCGGGCCATTCAGGCCATTCAGCCCCAGGGCCTGGGCCGGAACAAACAGATTGTGGCTGACCTGGTCCGCCGGCGGCGGTTCTTTTTGCTCTCGCTGTTGTATGGGATGAAAAACCGAGGGTGATCCGATCAGTGAAGATGGGGGTAGGGGAGAAGCCCCCATGACTTTCTGGATTGCGGATTGACAAAGTATCTTCCTATGGTATCCTAAATTTAGGAGGGAGAACCCGCATCAGAAAGGAGCTATCCTATGAGAAAAACTTGGATTGGTCCCCTGTGCATGGTTGCTGCGGCTCTGTGTTGCGTGTGCTGCTGGGAGAGTGGGCCTCCCACCGTATTCTGGATGAGGGATCGCCGGTGTCTTTCCAGACATATCAAACCCAAACCCAGGCGGAATATCGGCATCTGGGGGAGGAGCCCATGGATTACTGGGAGACCTATACAGGTTTCTTTGACGATTTTCCATTTTACTGTACCGAAGAGATGCTGGAGGAGGAATTGCAGGCGATTCGTCAGTGGTCGGAGACAAAGATTTCTCCAGTATCCTACGAAGAGGCAAACGACGCCGTTGTGGCGGCCTTTGCCAAGTACGGTGTGGAAGGTGGACTATACCCACCGGAGGAAGGGTAGGCTTTTTCTGCACCCCGGTGATTCTGGATAACACAGTCCGCTATATTGAGAGCGTGGCCCAGGCCCAACAGCAGAAAAGAGACGGCAGGGGATGGCGTATATGTCAATCAATGATACCATGATGAAGGAAAGGAGTGATTGCCTGTGGAAGTGGTCCAGAGCAGCGTGCTCGGACGCCTGCTGCTCCCGGTGTGGCTCTGGCTGCGGGCGCGGTATGAATACAGTCTGCTGGCCAGGGTGCTCCGGGGATTGCCCAGGCCTGGAGCCGGGCCTGCGCCGGAAGTGTCCTGATCCAATTTGTAACCCGGGAGGGCTGTCTGTCCAAGGCCTGGAAGGACAGCGGCCTGTGCCGGATTTTAACCTTCCTGCTCAGTATTCCCACCATCCTGTTGCAGAAGCTGTATGGCGCCTGCCGGGAGGCCTTTTGAGAACAGTGTGGCCGCCCGGATCGTGTTCGCGGTGGTGGAGGAGACCCCTTGGCGATGGCCTGGCTGATGCTGGTGATCATGGTGATCCCGTTCAAATACTGGAACAACGCGTACAGCTTCGCCGGGTTTCTCCTCTGCTTCCTTTTGGCGGTGGCCTCGGGCATGCGGAAGCGGAACTTCCGGCTGGATCTGGCCTTTTGGGGCCCTGGATTGTGGCCTTTGGGGCGATGATCCTGGTGGCCTGGCCCCTGTCGGCCTACCCCTCCCTGTCCACCCGCTTTCTGCTCTACTACGTGACGTGCATGCTCTGTGTGGTGGTCATTGTCAGTACGGTGGAGACCTGGCGGCATCTGACCCGGCTCATGGCCTTTTCCTCCCTGGCTCTCCTGGTGATGTCCCTGGCGGGGCTGTACCAGAGAATTCAGGGGTGGAGGTCAACCCCTCCTACGTGGACATGAACCTGAACAAGGGGATGCCCGGCCGCGTCTGGAGCTTTTATGAAAACCCCAATACCTTTGCCGAGGTTTTGCTTCTGCTGATCCCCGTGGCCATCGCTTATATGCTGTGCAGCAAGGGCTGGCTGGGCCGTTTCCTGGGCTTTTTCAGTGCCGCTGTGGGCTGCGTGGCCATGGCCATGACCTATTCCCGGGCCAGCTGGGTGGGGCTGGCGTTCGCGGCGGTGGTCTTTGTGGTGCTGTGGAACCGGAAGCTCATCCCCTTCGGGATTCTGGCGGCCCTGGTGGTTCTGGCCATTTTGCCGGATACGGTATTCAACCGAATTCTCACAATATTTAATACCTCTGACACCTCCACCAACAGCCGCTTCCCCTGTATCAGGCGGCGGGGAGTTCCTGCAGCAGCGCCCCGTCTTGGGCGCCGGCCTGGGCTCTGACGCGGTGCGGCAGGCCATCGGAGATTTGAATCTCTTCCACGGAAGGACCACTTCGTCCACTGCCATAATATCTATCTGCAGGTTTGGTGTGAGACGGGGCTGGTGGGTGTCATTTCCTTCGTGGGCGGCATTTTGTGGACCTTCAAGAAGGGCTGCCGGGCAGTGGCCCGGGCCACCTGTGACCCGGTGGTCCGTATGACCATCCTGGGCGGGGCCGCCGCGCTGATGGGAACCATGGTCTGCGGCCTGGCCGACTATATCTGGAACTATCCCCGGGTGATGCTCATTTTCTGGTTCGTCTGTGCCCTGACCCTGGCGGGCATCCGCCTGGCGGCCCGGCAGGATGGGGAGGAGACGAGCGCCCCTGTGTCTGAGTAAAAGGAGACCCCAGTGAAACTCAAAGATGTATGGAAGAAAAAGGAGGTGACCCTGTCTTTTGAGGCATTCCCGCCCAAAAAAGACAGTGATTTTGCCTCGGTGGCCTCAGCGGTGGAAAAGATTGCCCAGCTGAAGCCCGATTTTATGAGCGTGACCTATGGGGCGGGGGGCGGTACCTCCGCCTATACGGGAAAGATCGCCCAGATTGTCCAGGCCCAGGGGGTGACCGCCCTGGCCCACTTGACCTGTGTCTCCTCTGACCGGGACCGGATTCACCATGAGCTGGATGCCCTGTGCCAGGCGGGGATTGAGAATATCCTGGCCCTGCGGGGGGACTACCCCGAGGGCTATGATCCGTCGGCCCCCCGGGATTACCGCTATGCCCGGGACCTGGTGGAGGAGATTCGGGCCTATGGTGGGTTTTCCATCGGCGGGGCCTGCTATCCAGAGGGGCATGTGGAGTGCCCCAGTCAGAGGAGGACCTGCGCCACTTGAAGGAAAAAGGTGGACTGCGGGGTGGATTTTCTGGTGACCCAGATGTTTTTCGACAACAGCGCCCTGTACAGTTTTCTGTACCGGGCCCAGCAGGTGGGCATCACGGTGCCGGTGCTGGCGGGGATCATGCCGGTGACCAACGCGGCGCAGATGACCCGGATTCTCTCCCTGTCGGGGACCACCCTGCCCAACCGGTTCCGCATGATCCTGGATAAGTTCCGGGAACGACCGGATGCCATGAAGCAGGCGGGCATTGTCTATGCCGCCGAGCAGATGGTGGACCTGGTGGCCAATGGGGTCGACGGGGGGTGCATGTCTACACCATGAACAAGCCGGATGTGGCGGCGGGCATTGCGGAAAACCTGTCGAAGGTGCTGGGCCGGACATGAGACTGGACCAGAGAGATTGCCCGCTACCTGGGGGCCGCCGGGAAGCCGCTGTGGCCGGAGGCGGCGGCCTGGGCCCGGGACTGCCAGCGGGAACTGGAAGGGACAGTGACCCCCGTCTGCTGGGGAGGCGGCTGTCCCTTTCTCTGTTTGCCGGGGAGAGCCGGGATTTGGACTGGCACCTGCGCCACTGTACCCAGGGCGTTTTGTTCGCGGTGACGCTGGGGGCGGAGACCGACCGCCTGCTGCGCCGCTGGAGTGTCCAGTCCATGGCCAAGGCGGCGGTGGGCCAGGCGGTGTGCGCGGTGTGGCTGGATGACCTGTGCGCCGCCTACTGCGCCGGCCTGCTGCCCCAACTGGGGGCCGGGGAATTCCTGACACCCCCCTTCAGTCCGGGGTATGGGGACTGGAGCCTGGCGGCGCAGGACCGGGTTTTGGACCTGCTCCAGGCCCCCAAGCGGATCGGGCTGACCCTCACGGAAGGGGGAATGCTGGTGCCGGAGAAATCCATCACCGCCCTGGTGGGCATCAGTGACCGGCCGGAGGAGGCCTGCGGCCAAAATGTATGCGATGCAATAAAACAGATTGTCCCTTCCGGTCCGCACCGGAGGGAGAGGAAGAAAGGGGCGTTGTCCTATGAAACCACTGCTCCAGGCGATGAAGGAGCGCCGCCTCTATCTGGACGGCGGCATGGGAAGTATGCTCCAGGCGGCGGGACTGCCGGAAGGGCTGCTTCCCGATGTGTGGGGATGGAGAATCCCCAGGCGGTGCAGGGGGTCCACCGGGCCTACTTGGAAGCCGGCTGCCGCCTGATTACCACCAATACCTTTGGAACCAGCGCCCCCAAGCTGGCCCCTATGGGGTGACCCCGGCCCAGGTGATGACCGCTGCCGTGGCCAACGTCCGGGCGGCCATGGACCAGGCAGGGGGTGACGGACGGCTATGTCTGCGCAGATATCGGGCCCTCGGGGAAGCTGCTGCGGCCCTATGGGGACCTGGACTTTGAGGCGGCGGTGGGGCTGTTTGCCGAGACCGTCGGGCCGCGGCCCAGGCCGGCGCGGACTGCATTCTCATTGAGACCATGGTGACTTGTATGAGATGAAGGCGGCGGTCCTGGCGGCCAAGGAGAACTGTGACCTGCCCATTCTGGCCAGCCTGATTTTTGATGAGACGGGAAAACTCCTCACCGGCGGCTCCCCCCGGGCGGCGGTGGCGCTGCTGGAGGGGCTGGGTGTGGATGTCTTTGGTCTGAACTGCGGTCTGGGCCCCAAGGAGATGGCCCCTGTGTTTCAGGCCTTGTGGGAGGATACCTCCACCCCCTGCTCCTCCAGCCCAACGCGGGCCTGCCGCGCAGCGAGGGGGGCAAAGCGGTGTACGATGTGAGCCCTGCCGACTATGCCCGGCAGATGCGCCCTCTGGCCCCCATGGCCACCCTTTTGGGGGGGTGCTGTGGGACCACCCCCGACCACCTGCGGGCGCTGATCCAGGCCACCCAGGACATTCCGCTGCCGGAGATTCCCCAGTGGGATACCCTGCTGATCTCCTCCTACTGTCAGGCGGTGGCCCTGGACGGCCGGGACCCGGTCATCATCGGGGAGCGGATCAATCCCACCGGAAAGAAAAACTCCAAACCGCCCTGCGGGAGGGGGATATGGGGTATGTATTGGGGAGGTCTTCCAGCAGGAGGAGGCCGGCGCCCACATTTTGGACGTCAATGTGGGCCTGCCCGGCCTGGATGAGCCGGCGGTGCTTACCCAGACGGTGGAGGCCATCCAGGAGGTGACGGGGCTGCCCCTGCAGCTGGACACCTCCAACCCCGCCGCCATGGAGGCCGCCCTGCGGCGGTACAATGGCAAACCCCCTGTGAATTCTGTCAACGGAAAGGAAGAGAGCCTGGAGACCATCCTTCCCCTGGTGAAGAAGTACGGCGGCGGCCTGGTCTGCCTGACACTGGATGACGAGGGCATTCCCGCCGACGCCCAAGGGCGGCTGGCCATTGCGGAAAAAGATTGTCCGGCGGGCGGAGGCGATGGGGATTCCCCGGCGCGAGCTGCTGGTGGATGGCCTGACCATGCCGGTCAGCGCCGGAGGGGACAACGCCAAGGTTACCCTGGAAACCCTCCGCCGGGCCAAGGAGGAGCTGGGAGTCAAGACTGCCCTGGGGGTGTCCAATGTCTCCTTTGGCCTGCCCAAGCGGGAGCAGCTGAACCAGAGCTTCTTTACCATGGCTCTGGAACAGGGGGCTGGATGGGGCCATCATCAACCCCAAAAGCGAGGCGATGATGGGGGCCTACCGTGCCTATCGGGCCCTGGCGGGGCTGGATGACCAATGCCAGGCCTACATGGAGGCCTTCCAGGGGAGACCGCCAGTTCCCCGGCTCCCCGTGTCGCAGGCCCATACCTTGGGGCTGCGCCAGTCGGTATGCAAGGGCCTCAAGGAAGGGGCTGCGGCCCAGGCCAAGGTTTTAGCGGAGAGCGGCCAGGCGGTTCTGGACATCATCAATGGGGAACTGGTGCCTGCCCTGGACGAGGTGGGCAAAGGGTTTGAGAAGGGAACTCTCTTCCTGCCGCAGCTGCTCATGAGCGCGGAAGCGGCCAAGGCGGCTTTTCAGGTGCTGAAGGAGTACCTCCCCGCTGGAGAGAACAGCGGAGCCCCCAGATTCTCCTGGCCACCGTGAAGGGGGATATCCACGACATCGGCAAGAACATTGTGAAGGTTCTGCTGGAGAGCTACCGGTTCCGGGTGCTGGACCTGGGCAAGGATGTGGCACCGGAGGCCATTGTGGAGGCGGCCCGGACCAAGAAGATTCCCCTGGTGGGGCTGTCCGCGCTGATGACCACCACTGCCCCGGCCATGGCAGAGACCATCCGGCAGCTGCGGGCCGCGGATTTGCCCTGCAAGGTGGTGGTGGGCGGCGCCGTGATCATCCCAGGACTATGCCGACACCATTGGGGCTGACTGCTATGCCGCTGACGCCATGGAGTCGGTCCACTATGCCCAGCAGATCCTGGGGACATAAGAGAGGAAGCATCCGAGAAAAGACAGGACGCCGCCGGTTTTCCGGCGGCGTCCTTTATACTAAAGGTTGACAAAAGTAGTGTAGTGTGGTATATTTAGCGCATAAAGATAAAAATATATCACAAAATGAAACAGGAGGGCACGGAGAATGAAGGGACGAAGACGGTATCTATACGGAAGCTTGGGCCTGCTTTCCCTGTTGGGCTTTGTCGGCGTGTTGACCCAGGAGCGGGTTTTTTTGCTGTTTTTCGCCTTCGCGGTGGATTTCGGACACTGGTTTCGGAAAAATGACGAGATGGTGGAGGACTACATGAACCGGTCTGCCGCCTTGGCGTTTTACGTTGGTATGGCGGCTACGGGGATTCTGGGGACGGGAGCGGTGTTTCTCCAGGGGATGGATGGACATAGGGCGCTGCTGACAGGGCTGGCCGGCGGCTTTGCGGTGGCGGTGATCGTCCATGCGCTGGCGGAACTCTATTATACCGTCCGGGAAAGCTGGGGGCTGGTCCATGATCCAGAATAGGATAAAGGAGTACCGGGCCAGACACAACATGACCCAGGGAGAACTGGCGGACCTGGTGGGGGTCCGGCGGGAAACCATCGGCAACCTGGAGAAAGGGCGCTATAACCCCTCTCTGGTGCTGGCCTGGCGGATTGCGGCGGTGTTTCAGGTGACCATCGAGGAGATTTTTTACAGTGGAGGCGTGAGGACTGCCAGGGGAAGCAGTGCCGTTCAAATAAAAAACGTGTGTACCGGGGCGACTGCGGGTACACACGTTTTTTGCACTGTACCGGGAAAGGGATTAGAAAGGTATCCCAGTGAATTTTTTCCCGGGGCAGGTCCTCCAGGCTGTGGGGCTCCGGCTGAATGGCGGAAAGCCCAGGGAGAGAATGGCCTCCAAGGTGTAGCGGGCCGGGACGGAGAGCAGCGCGCGGCAGAAGGCCTCTGTGGAGGTACCGTCCTCCGCCTGGCGCAGGCGGCCTTGAATCCAGCAGCTGCCCAACCCCAGGTGGTGGGCCATCAGGTGCATATTGCTCATGGCAATGGCACAGTCCTCGGTCCAGACGTCGGTTTTCTCCGGATCGGCAAAGACCAGAATGGCGGCCTTTGCCCGGCCAGCATGGCTGCGGAACCCTGGCGGCAATGAGACAGGGCTTCCAGCGTTTTGGGATTCTGAACCACAACAAACTCCCAGGGCCGGCGGCCCCGGCTGGGGGAGAGGAGCCCTGCGGCCAAAATGGTCTCCAGAGCCCTTTGAGGAATGGGGATTCGGTGTACCGCCGGATGCTCCGGCGGGAGAGAAGCAGGTTGAGCAGGTCCATGGCAGAGCCTCCATTGACAGAGCGTTTCCAGCCTGACCAGCGGGCAGGCCGGGCCTGCCTGCATGATACCATACTGCGGCGCAGCCTGCAAGGGGGAGTCCCCGTTCCACAGCGCGCCACGCTGGAGCAGTGTGGGCGGGCGGACAGGAATGTTTTCTCTGGAAAAGTATAAAATGGAAGGTAAAAAGTTCTATATGCAATATATGTTTGACTTTTGTATTCTTATATTATACGCGGCGTGTTTCTGGGAAACCCTTTGGTGGATGATTCGCGGCGCGGCAGACGCTGGATGGCCCTGGCGGCCCTTGCGTTGAGCCTGGTGGTGGCTGCGGGAAGCGGGCTCCAAAATTATGCCGACTACGGGGCCCAGTATACCGGCCTTTTAGACCCGCATTTCCTGGCAGCTGTGGCCATCAGCTTTCTCTCATCCTTGGTTTTGATCTCTGCTGCGCTGTTTCTGCTCTGCTGGTGCCATAGGAGAGGACAGCACAGACTGGAGCGGAACCTGGAGGAGAGGGAACCTTGAGAAAGGGAGCGCGTGAGGCGGAAAGCATGGGGAAAATGGCGTAAACAAGAGAAAAAGGGAGAGCCATTCTGGTTGGGATGGCGCTCCCTTTGCATATTCCGACGAATTATTTCATGGACCCGCTGCAATCTGCCGGCCGCTTGGGCCGGGAGGAAGCAGATTTTCCGTTGCAAAACCCGTGGGGAGTTGCTATAATAAAATGAATCATGCTATTTTATAAAGGAGGAGAGTACCTTGCGGCTGAAATCCTTGGAACTGCAAGGGTTCAAATCCTTTCCGGACAAAACCCTCCTCTCCTTTCCCCATCCCATCACGGCGATCGTGGGGCCCAACGGCAGCGGCAAATCCAATATCAGCGACGCCATCCGCTGGGTGCTGGGGAGCAGTCCGCCCGGTCCCTGCGGGGAGGTAAGATGGAGGATGTGATCTTCGGCGGCGCCCAGGACCGCAGGCGTCAGGGCTTTGCCCAGGTGACCCTCACCTTGGAGCAGTGCCAGGACCTGCTGCCCGACGGTGGGCAGGAGGTGGCGGTGACCCGCCGGTACTATCGGTCCGGAGAAAGTGAATACGCCATCAATGGAACTGCTGTCCGCTTGCGGGATGTCAATGAACTTTTCATGGACACGGGGCTGGGCCAGGAGGGTATGCCCTCATTGGGCAGGGAAAAATTGATGAGATTCTCTCGGCCAAAAGCACCCAGCGGCGGGAAATCTTCGAGGAGGCGGCGGGGATCTCCCATTGCCGCCACCAAAAGGAGGAGACCCAGCGCAAATTGGAGCGCACCCAGGAGAACCTGCTGCGGATTGGGGACAAACTGGAGGAATTGGAGCTCCAGCGCACCCCCCTGCAGGCCCAGGCGGAACAGGCCCAGACCTACTTGGCCCTGCGGGAGGAGCTGCGGGTGCTGGAAATCTCCCTTTGGATGGACCAGCTGGACCAGCAGCGTGCCAAGAGTGCGGCCCTGGAAAAGGATTTGGCCACGGCCCGGCAGGAGCTGGAGAGCTGCCCTGTCCAGGCCGATCAGCTCTATGCCAAGGGGGAGACCCTTTGCAGCAGCTGCGGGACCAGCAGGCCCAGGCGGAAGCACTACGGGCCCAGTTCCAGGACAACGAAGCCCAGCTCCGGGACAACCGTCAGCGGGTGGAACTTCTCCGGGACCGGGTGCGGGCCAATGAAGCCGGGGCCCAGCGGACCCAGGCAGACCTGGCGCAGCAGCAGAGCCGCCGGCAGGCCCTGGAGGCCGACCTGGCCCGTCAGCAGGCCCAGCTGACCCAGCTGCGGGCGCAGGAGGACGCCCTGCAAACGCGGATGGAGGCGGTGCGGAAGGACTTGGAGGATACCCGGGAACAGCTTCGCCAGGCAGACTCGGCTTGGCAGGCGGCCCTTCGCCGGGACCGGGAGGAACTGGCAGAGTGCCGGCGCCGGGAACGGGAGGCGGAGGAGGCATGGATGGCCCTGCGGATGCAGGAGCACACCTTGGGCTCCCGGGCCAAGCTCCTGGAGGAGATGGCCCAGCACTATGAGGGCTATGGAAAAGGGGTCAAAACCGCCATGGAGGAGGTCCGCCGGGGAATCTCCGGGGGTCTTCGGCCCGGTGGGTGAGCTCTTTTCGTGTCTCACCCCGGGATACCGTGGCCCTGGAGACTGCCTTGGGCGGGGCCATGCAGAACCTGCTGGTAGAGGATGAGCAGGCGGGCAAGGCGGTTCTCCGGCTGGTGAAACAGCGGGAGGGCGGCCGGGTCACCTGTCTGCCTCTGACCGCCCTCCGGCCCGCTGTCCTGCGGGAGGAGGGCCTTGAGAGGGAGCCGGGATATCTGGCGGTGGCAGCGGAACTGGTCTCCTGTGAGGAGGTCCTCCGACCGGCGGTGAACGCCCTGTTGGGGCGGACCGTGGTGGTGGACCATCTGGACCATGGGGTACAGCTGGCCAAGGCCAGGCGCTACCGGTTTCCCGTGGTCACCCTGGAGGGGGAGATTCTCCGGCCCGGCGGTTCTATGACCGGCGGCTCAGTCAACCGGCGGGGGGGCCTTCTCTCTCGGGGGGCCGAGGGGGAAGCCCTCCAGGTCCAGTGGGCCCAGGCCCGGCAGGCCGCGCCCAAGGCGGCGAGGTGCTGGAGCGTGCCCGCCGGGAAACCCAGCGGGCGGCGGAGGCCCTGGAGGCCCGCCAAAGTGCCGGCCCCACGCCGCCGGAAACCTTGCTTCGCAGCCAGAACGACCAGGAGGAGACCCTTCGGACCCTGGGAGAGGAACTGGCATCTTTACGGGGCACCATGGGGCATTCTCTCCGCTGCTTGCCCAGCTGCGGCACCAGCTGCGGACCGCTGAGGCAGACCAGGCCCGCCAGGACGGGCTGCTCCGGGACACGGTCCAGCAAACCCAGGCGCTGGAAAAGGAGATTGCCCAGCGGGAGGCCAAGGTGGAAACCCTGGAGGCTGCCCGGCGGGCACTGTCTGTCCAGCTGGAGCAGAGCACCGGTCAAAAGCTGGCCCTGGAGCGGGCCCGGGTGGAGAATGACCGGGCGGCCCGGGCCCAGAATGACCTGCAGCTGCGGCTGCAGCGAGAGGCCGGGGTGCTGGAGCAGAGAAAGCTGCAGGCCGGCATGGAGGAAAAACGCCTCCTGGACCGGCTGTGGGACACCTATGGCATGACCCACCAGGGGGCGCTGGCGGTCCGGGTCCCTGTGGAGGACGCGGCCCAGGCCCAGCGGCGCACGGTTCAGCTGAACCAGGCCATACAGGCCCTGGGCACTGTAAACCTGGGGGCGGTGGAGGAATTTCAGCGGGTGGAGGAGCGGTATGGCTACCTCAAGGACCAAAAAACGACGTGGAGACCGCCCAAAGGGAATTGGAGGAGTGATCCAGGTGATCACCCAGGAGATGGAGGCCATTTTCCGTCGGGAGTTTGCCCGGATTCAGGCGGCCTTTTCCCAGACCTTCGCGGACCTCTTTGGCGGTGGGCAGGGGACCTTGTCCCTGGAGGACGAGACGGACGTGCTCCGCTGCGGCATTGAGATCAGGGCCCAGCCCCCGGGCAAGACCCTGCGGGCCATCAGCCTTCTCTCTGGAGGAGAGCGGTCCCTGGTGGCCATCGCCCTGTACTTTGCCATTTTGAAGATTCACCCCACCCCCTTCTGCGTGGTGGACGAGATTGAGGCGGCTCTGGACGAGGCCAACGGCGCCCGGTTTATCCGCTACCTGCGGGCGGTGGCCTCAGAGACCCAGTTTCTGCTCATTACCCACCGCCGGGGAGACCATGGAGGCCGCCGATGTCCTCTATGGTGTCACCATGGAGCGGCAGGGGTCAGCCGGGTGCTGAAGCTGGACCTGCATCAAGCGGAAGCATTGCTGGACGGCGCCCCGGCCTAAAAGACACCGAACAAGGAGGCATCCCCATGGGATTGTTTAATAAAATTAAGAAGCTCAATATTTTCTCCGGCCTGTTCTCCGTGGATGAGGACTTTTTGAGGAACTGGAGGAGTCCCTGATCCTCTCGGATATGGGGATGGAGACCACCCTGGAGGCGGTGGAGACCCTGCGGGAGCGGGTAAAGGAGCGGAAGATCAAAGAGCCGGAGGAGGTAAAAGCCTGCCTGCGGGAGATTTTGGTGGAAATGCTGGCGGTGGGAGAGCCCGGCCTGGACCTGTCCGGCAAGCCGGCGGTGATCCTGGTCATCGGTGTCAACGGCGTGGGCAAGACCACCACCATCGGCAAGCTGGCCAACCGCCTGAAGGCCGATGGGAACCGGGTCCTGCTGGCGGCGGGGGATACCTTCCGGGCCGCCGCCGCGAGCAGCTGTCTGTCTGGGCCGAGCGGGCCCAGGTGGAGATCGTCAAGCACGAGGAGGGGTCCGACCCCGCCGCCGTGGTCTTTGACGCCATGAACGCCGCCCGGGCCAGACGGGTGGATGTGGTTCTGGTGGACACCGCCGGACGGCTGCACAACAAGCAGAACCTGATGAACGAACTGAACAAGATCCGCCGGGTCATTGACCGGGAAGGGGAGAGCAGCTCCAAAGAGGTTCTGCTGGTTCTGGACGCCACCACGGGACAGAACGGCCTGATCCAGGCCAAGCAGTTCAGCCAGAGCGCCGGGATCACCGGCATTGTGCTCACCAAGCTGGACGGGACGGCCAAAGGCGGCGTGGTTTTGGCCATTGCCAAGGAGATGGGCGTACCGGTGAAGTACGTGGGCCTGGGGGAGGGGATCGACGATCTCCAGCCCTTTGACCCGGCGGCCTTCGCCGAGGCCCTGGTATAAGTCATTGGGGATTCCCCGGAGACGGGGAGTCGAGGATAGAAAGGAGCAACCAATATGGCTCGTATGGATGCAAGGGCGCAGGATGCGTTGCGCCCTGTGGAGATCCTTCCTCACATCAACAAGTTTGCCGAGGGTAGCTGCCTCATTCGCTGGGGCAACACCCATGTGCTGTGCTGCGCCAGCGTAGAGGAAAAGACCCCGCCCCACGTCCCCGAGGGGGAGGGCTGGGTCACGGCGGAATATTCTATGCTGCCCCGGGCCAACCGGGAGCGCAGCCGCCGGGACATCTCAAGCTCAAGCTGGCGCCCCGGTCGGCGGAGATCCAGCGGCTGGTGGGCCGGGCCCTCCGGGCCGCGGTGGACAGCAGGAAGCTGGGGGAGCGGACCATCACCATCGACTGCGACGTACTCCAGGGGGACGGCGGCACCCGGACCGCCTCTGTGACCGGGGGATACGTGGCCCTGGCCCTGGCGTGCCGGAAGCTCATGGAGGAGGGGGTGCTCCGGGAGATGCCGCTGACCACCCAGGTTGCGGCGGTGTCCGCGGGCATCGTGGACGATGTCCCCCTGCTGGACCTGTGCTACGAGGAGGACTCCGGCGCCATGGTGGACCTCAACTGCGTGATGACCCGGGAGGGGGAGCTGGTGGAGCTCCAGGGCACCGGCGAGGGCCGGCCCTTCACCATCCAGGAACAGCGTCAGCTGGTGGACCTGTGCGCCAAGGGGATTCGGGAGCTTCTGGCCATCCAGGCGGCGGTTCTGGAAGGAGGCGCCCTATGAAGGTTGTACTGGCCAGTCACAATGCCAAAAAGATAACGGAGATGCGGGCCATCCTCTCCCAGATGGGGGTGGAAGTCCTCTCCCAACGGGATGTGGGCGTGGACCTGGAGCCGGAGGAGACGGGGACCACCTTTGAGGCAAATGCCCGAATCAAAGCCAAGGCGGTGATGGAGGCCACGGGGCTGCCCGCCATCGCCGATGACTCCGGCCTTATGGTGGATGCCCTGGACGGGGCGCCTGGGGTCTATTCCGCCCGGTACGGCGGCCCCGGCCTGGACGACACCGGCCGGTGGCAGCTGCTGCTGAGGAATATGGCGGGCCAGTCCCACCGGACCTGCCGGTTCGTCAGCGTGATCTGCTGCGCCTTTCCCGATGGGTCTGAAATTCTGGCCCGGGGAGAGTGCCCCGGCGTTCTGGCCGAGGGACCCAGCGGGGCGGGGGCTTTGGCTATGACCCCATCTTTTTCCTGCCCCAACTGGGCAAGACCATGGCCCAGCTGACCCCGGAAGAAAAAAATCAAATCTCGCACCGGGCCCGTGCCCTGGCGGGATTTCAGACGGAATGGGAGAAACGACACAATGGAACTGACCAGTAAACAGAGAGCCCAGCTGCGGGGCATGGCCAACGGTCTGGACACGATTGTGCAGATCGGAAAGGACGGCATTGGAGACAATCTGGTGCAGCAGGCCAATGAGGCCCTGGAGGCCCGGGAGCTCATCAAATGCCGGGTGCTGGAGAGCGCCATGCTCACCGCCCGGGAGGCCTGCCAGGAGCTGGCCAAACGCACCCGAAGCGAAGGCGTGCAGGTCATTGGGACCAAATTTGTACTTTATCGAGAGAGCCATAGCAGAGAGAAAAAGACAAGATCGTGTTGGTGAAGGACCGGAAGAAACCGACCCAAACATAATGGGAAAGCAGGTGGAATCACTTCATGAAGATTGGAATCTATGGCGGGACCTTTGACCCGCCCCCATTTGGGACACATGGAGGCGGCCCGGACAGCCCTGGAACAAATGAACCTGGACCGGCTGATCATCATTCCCGACTGCGAACCGCCCCACAAGGACCTGGCCGAGGAGGCGGCCACGCCCCAGCAGAGGCTGGAGATGGCCGCCCTCATGGCCGATGGCCTGGGCCCCCGGGCGGAGGTCTCGGACCTGGAGATCCGCCGGGAGGGAAAGAGCTACACCGCCGACACGGTGGAGGCCCTCCATGAGACCTTTCCAGAGGATGAGCTGTGGCTGCTCATGGGAACGGACATGTTCCTCACCGTGCAAAACTGGTATCAGCCTGAGCGGATTTTCCAGTATGCCGGCGTGGCGGCCTTCTCCCGCAGTGAGGAAGATACCCAGGCGCTCTTTGAGGAGCAGAGTCAGTACTTAGCAGAGACCTTTCGCGCCCGGACCACGGTGGTGAACCTGCCCAAGGTGACGGAGATCGCCTCCCGGGACCTGCGGCGTATGCTGGCCTCTGAGTGGACCGGGGGCAACGTGGACCCCGCCCAGTATCTATGGACGCCGGTCTATGGATATATTCTGCGGGAAAAGCTCTTCGGCACCCAGGCGGATTTGCGGCACCTCAGCGACAAGCACCTTCGGGCCATCTCCTACTCCATGGTCAAGGCCAAACGTTTGCCCCACATCAAGGGGACGGAGGAAACGGCGGTGGCTCTGGCCAAGTTCTGGGGTGTGGACCCGGAAAAGGCCCGCCGGGCGGCGATCCTTCACGACTGCACCAAGTATTGGGACCTGGAGACTCAGGTGGCGGCCTGTGACAAGTATGGGATTGCGCTGGATGAATTGGAGCGGGTTTCGGTCAAGTTCCTCCACGCCAAGACCGGAGCTGCCCTGGCCAAGTATGTGTTTGGGGAGCCTGATGATGTCTACGACGCCATTTTCTGCCACACCACGGGCAAACCGGGGATGACCAAGCTGGACAAAGTGCTGTATCTGGCCGATTATATGGAGCCCAGCCGGGCCTTTGACGGGGTGGAGGAGCTGCGCCGTCTGGTTTGGGAGGACTTGGACCAGGCTATGATTTTGGGGCTGGAGATGACCGTGGAAGAGCTGCGGGAACGAGGTGCGGTGGTCCATCAGAACACCCAGGGGACCCTGGATGACCTGAGGAGGAAGCTGCGGTGAACAATCGATCCTTTTCCGAGGAAGAGATGAGACAGAGAGAGAAGGAAGAACGCTCCCGCCTGCGCAAGCAGGAGCAGGCCTACCGCGAGGCCCAGCGGGGGTCTATTCCCGCATCTATCAGGAACAGGATGCCATGCCCGAGGATTACCGGGCAGCTTTTTGGGAGGACCCCGGGACCGGCTGTATGACCAGGACCGCCGGGCGGCCCAGAAGGGCGACGACTGGGCGGCGGAGCGGCGGCAGATTCAGGAGGAGCTCTGGGATGATCCCTGGCCCAAAAGCCGGGGAGACCGCCGGTCAGAGCCCCGGTTGACCCGCCCCGGCGCCCCAGCCGGCCGGCCCCGCCCCCCCAGGACAGGGAACCTGCCTCTGACGAGTGGCAGCCGCTCCCGGAACTGCGGCCGGGGGGACAGAAGGCGCCCCAGCGAAAGCGAAAGTCCCCCCCTCCTGCCGGAGGAACCGGCGGCGCGGCGGACCTCCCCCCAGAGGGGCCGGCGGTCCGCCCCGAAAAAAAGGCGGCGGCGGAAGATTTTGGTGACGGTGCTGCTGGTTTTGCTGGCGCTGCTGGCCATTGGGTTTGTGATCCACCAGATCTATGTCCGGCCGCCGGATATCCCCACCCATGAGAACCAGGAGGCGGGGACCGATCCCGGCAGCCTGGGGGTTGGCCGGCGGGAAGACGTGTATACCTTCCTTCTGGTGGGCCGGGATGATGGCCAAGGCGGCGGCGGCAACACGGACACCATGATGGTGGGCTGTTACGACGTGAAAAACGGCACGGTGGACGTGCTGAGCATCTACCGGGATACCATGGTGGATGTGCCGGGGGAGATTCCCAAGATCAACTCGGTGTACAACCGACAGGGCATTGAGGGGGTCCAGAAGCAGATTAAAAACCTCATCGGCTATACCCCGGACTACTATTTCGTGGTGGAGCTGGACGCGGTGGCGGAGCTGGTGGATGCCATCGGCGGCGTGGATTATGAGGTGCCCTATAACATGGACTACGATGACCCCACCCAGGACCTGCACATTCATTACAAAAAGGAATGCAGCACCTGAACGGAGAGGACGCGGTAAAGGTCCTGCGCTGGCGGAAAAACAACAGCGGGGAGAGCCTCTCCGTGGGGATGTGGGCCGGGTTGAAGTCCAGCACTCCTTCCTCCGGGCGCTGGCCAAGGAGATGGTGAGCCTGGGGACCCTGACCAAGATCGGCGAGATCGTGGACATTGTGGACCGAAACCTGGAGAGCAACCTGGACTATGGAGAGATGATCTGGTTCGGGGAACGGGCCCTGGGACTGAAGGAGGGAGCATCCGCTTCCACAACCTGCCAGGAGACTATACGGGCACCATGTGGAGCCCCACCTATCAGAATTACCAGTCCTATGTCTTCGTCAACTCCAGTGCCCTGCGGGACCTGATCAACCAATATATGAACCCCTATCTGGAGGACATCACCCCGGACATGCAGCATGTGGTTCAGGACACCACGGTGAACAATCTGCCTGTGGAGAGTGACACCACAGCCCAGACCGGGCAGGCTGCGGGGATGCCGCCCAAGGACAGACCACAGACTAAACCGCTGGGACCTCCGCCCGCCAGGGCGGGCCCAGCGATGAAAAGGAAGAGCCTATGACACCAAAAGAGATGGCCCTGCTGCTGGCCCAGGCACTGGACAGCAAGAAGGGCAAGGACATCCGGGTGCTGGAGACCGACAGCGTAACCACTCTGGCAGACTACTTCGTCCTGTGTACGGGCACCTCAGCCCCCAGCTCAAGGCGCTGGCCGACGCAGGGAGAGAGCCATGAAGGAGGCGGGCATCCTCCCCCATCACGTGGAGGGGCACCGGGGAGGAACCTGGATTCTGCAGGACTACGGCGACGTGGTGGTCCACCTGTTTGACAAGGAGGCCCGGGCCTTTTATGACCTGGACCGCCTGTGGGAGGACGCCAAGGTGGTGGACCTGAGCCAGGTGCTCCAGCCCGGAGAGTGAATCCCCCGGCCGGGGAAGCCCCCGGCTGGCTGTCACGTGACAATTTGAAATCGACTCGATTATAAAAACAGGAAAGTGTGATCAGATTGAAGTACGAGTTTAACCGCATTGAGCGCAAATGGCAGGACCGCTGGGCCAAGGAGAACTGTTACCATGCCGAGACCGGCGGGGACAAGCCCAAATTTTACGCCCTGGTGGAGTTCCCCTATCCCTCCGGCCAGGGACTCCATGTGGGCCACGCCCGGCCCTATACCGCCATGGACGTGGTGGCCCGGAAGCAGCGGATGGACGGCTACAACGTGCTGTTCCCCATCGGCTACGATGCCTTCGGCCTGCCGACTGAGAACTACGCCATTAAGAACCACATCCACCCGGCCAAGGTGACCAAGGACAACATCGCCAACTTCACCAAGCAGCTGCAGATGCTGGGCTACTCCTTTGACTGGGACCGGGTGATCAACACCACCGACCCCAAGTATTACAAATGGACCCAGTGGATTTTCCTCCAGCTGTTCAAGAAGGGCCTGGCATACAAGACCTCCATGCCCGTCAACTGGTGCACCTCCTGTAAGTGCGTGCTGGCCAACGAGGAGGTGGTCAACGGCGTCTGTGAACGCTGCGGCTCCGAGGTCATCCGGAAGGAGAAGAGCCAGTGGATGCTGAAGATCACCGAGTATGCCCAGCGCCTGATTGACGACCTGGACCAGGTGGACTTCATCGAGCGGGTGAAGATTCAGCAGAAAAACTGGATTGGCCGCTCCACCGGCGCGGAGGTGACCTTCCCCACCACCCGGGGGATGACCTGGTCATCTATACCACCCGCCCCGACACCCTTTGGCGCCACCTACATGGTGCTCTCGCCGGAGCACCCCCATTGCCCGGTGGAAGAACGCCATCGGCAACTGGGACCAGGTCACCGCCTATGTGGAGGCCGCGGCCCGGAAGTCTGACCTGGAGCGCACCGAGCTGAACAAGGAAAAGACCGGCGTGGAGCTGGAGGGCGTTGCGGGGATCAACCCGGTCAACGGCAGGGAAATCCCGATTTTTATCTCCGATTATGTGCTGGTGTCCTACGGCACCGGCGCCATCATGGCCGTCCCCGCCCACGACGACCGCGACTGGGAGTTTGCCAAGAAGTTCGGCTGTGAGATCATTGAAGTGGTCCAGGGCGGGGACATCGAGAAGGCGGCCTTTACCCTGAAGGATGACACTGGCATCATGGTCAACTCCGACTTCCTCAACGGCCTGACGGTGAAGGACGCCATTCCCGTCATCACCAAGTGGCTGGAGGAGAAGGGCATCGGCGAGGCCAAGGTGAACTATAAGCTGCGGGACTGGGTGATCTCCCGTCAGCGCTATTGGGGGAGCCCATTCCCCTGGTCCACTGCGACAAGTGCGGCTGGGTTCCTCTGCCGGAGGATCAGCTGCCCCCCTGCTGCTGCCCGAGGTGGAGAGCTATGAGCCCACCGACGACGGGCGAGTCCCCCTCTCCAAGATGACCGACTGGGTGAACACCACCTGCCCCTGCTGCGGCGGCCCGGCCAAGCGCGAGACCGACACCATGCCCCAGTGGGCTGGGTCTTCCTGGTACTTCCTGCGGTACATGGACCCCCACAATGACAAGGCCCTGGCCTCCAAAGAGGCCCTGGAGTACTGGGGCCAGGTGGACTGGTACAACGGCGGCATGGAGCACACCACCCTCCATCTCCTCTACTCCCGGTTCTGGCATAAGTTCCTCTATGACCTGGGCGTGGTTCCCTATGCGGAGCCCTATCACAAAGCGGACCAGCCATGGGATGATCCTGGGCGAGGGCGGCGAGAAGATGTCCAAGAGCCGCGGCAACGTCATCAACCCCAACGACGTGGTGGCCCAGTACGGCGCGGACACCATGCGCCTGTATATCATGTTCATCGGCGACTTTGAAAAGGCCGCCGCCTGGTCCGACAACGCGGTCAAGGGCTGCAAACGGTTCCTGGACCGCATCTGGAATCTGGCCGAGCAGGTTACGCCGGCCGAAGCCTACGGCAAGGAAAACGAGGCCCTCCTGCACAAGACCATTAAGAAGGTCTCCGACGACATTGAGGCCATGAAGTTCAACACCGCCATCGCCGCCCTGATGACCCTCACCAATCAGTTCTATGATAAAGGGGTCAACCAGGCGGAGTTCCGCACCATGCTCCAGCTCCTCTCGCCCTTTGCCCCCCACATGGCCGATGAGCTGTGGGAGCGGTTTGGCTGGGAGGGCATGGCCAGCACCTCTGCTTGGCCGGCCTATGATGAGAGCAAAACGGTGGCCTCGGAGGTCACCATTGCGGTGCAGGTGGGCGGCAAGCTGAAGACCACCGTCACCGTGGCCACGGACAGCGACCAGGATGCCGTTTTGGCGGCGGTCACCGCCGAGGCCAAGATTGCCAAGCTGATGGAGGGAAGGAGCTCGTTAAGGTCATCCATGTCCCCAATAAGCTGGTGAATCTGATCCTGAAGCCCAAGGCATGACGAGGGGTCGCCTCTAAGGCGGCGAATATGGAAGGGTATTTCCTTGGTATGCGCGGGAAATGATAAAATTCTTAGGAATACACCTTGACAATCTTCTGTAAATTGCATATAATACCACTGTTAAAGCCATATTTTACGATGGCCCTTTGGTGCGTGGAAGATACAGTCCACCACTTCGGAGGGAGGGAAAACGAATGTCTGAAGTCCATGTGAGAGAGAATGAATCTCTGGAAAGCGCTCTGAAACGGTTTAAGCGCAGCTGCGCCAAGTCTGGCGTCCTGGCTGAGGTGCGGAAAAGAGAGCACTACGAAAGCCCCAGCGTGAAGCGCCGCAAGAAGTCCGAAGCAGCGCGGAAGAATCGTAAAAAGTATTATTAATAGCTTGAAAACCCTGTCCGGTTGTGCCCGGACAGGGTTTTTTCATGGCGTACGCCCCGGGGAAAACCTGCGTCGGCTCCAGACAGCCTGCGTATGCTCAAGCCTCCTGGCGGACCAGCCTGGGCAGGAATTCCGCGATCTCTGGATAGAGCAGGAAAAACCGGGAGATGCCCAGTTCCTGGGCCAATGTCCGTTTTTTCTCCAGACTTTCGCCGTCGTCAAGGAGGACGAAGTGGGCCCCGGACTCCCGGCTCATGTAGGTGAAGTAGTGGGCGCAGAGGTCCGGGGAGAAGAACACCGAGGGGTTCAGGCGGCGCTGCAGCCGCTCTAAGGTTTCCTGGGAGATGGGCCGGCCCTGCCCCCTTGACGGAGGGGAGAAAGAAATCGTCCGGGCCCGCCGGAGGCAGAGAACCAGCCGGTGGGGGCCGTAGGTGTCGATGGCCTCCTCCAACCGCCGCCGCAAAGAACCTCCGGAGATGGCGGAGGCCAGATAGATGGACGCCCGGTCGCTGTAATTTCCATAGGACTCAGGCAGGAAAAGGGTCCGTTTCCGCTGGGTCAGCCCCTCCTCCAGGCCGCAGATGAGCTGGGGAGAGGAACCGGGTGGGCGGCTGCTCCAGGTCCAGAATGACGCCGCCGAAGCCGCGCCCCTGGCAGACGGTAAGAATGTCCCGGACTGCCCGGCGGGGATCACATTGTCCAGCAGGAGAGGTGGGTACCCCCACCAACATCAAACCACCCTTGCCATGGGGCGGGAGAGGGGCCTGGCAAAGTTGACCAGTCTCATCCAGTTGATAGGCCATGTGGGCCAGAGGAAGACCCCAAGTTTGGGCCTGGTCCAAGGATTGGGGCGGCGTGAGCAGGAATTGCCGCGGGAAGGATACATCATAAAAAGGAACCCCCTTGTCCATTGGTTTCGGTTCGTGTATAATCAGGGAACAGATGGTTCCCCACCAAACGTCTGCTCCAAAAGTATGCGGACAAGAGATTGTTTAGAAGGTGATGCCGTGAAATTTCCGTTGGTCCCTGATTTTTTATTTTGAAAGCATCCACGCCATTGATTTGGCCCGGCTGCGGGCCCGGGGAGTTCGCCTCCTGCTGGCCGATTTGGACAACACCCTGGTGCCCTATGGAGTCCACACCCCCACCCAGCCGGTGCGGGCCTGGAAGCAGGCGCTGGACCAGGCGGGGATCACCCTGTTTCTGCTCTCCAACAGCCGCAAGCCCGGCCGGGCCCAGCGATTCGCGGAGGCTCTGGGTATTCCCTACGAGGGCCATGCGGGCAAGCCCAAGGTGGGGGGCTTTCAGCGGGCGATGGCCCGGATGGGGGCCGCGCCGGAGGAGACAGCCATTGTGGGGGACCAGATTTTTACGGATATCTGGGGGGGCAACCGGGCCGGTGTGCTGACGCTGCTGGTCCACCCCATCCAGTTTGGCACCGTGTTTCGAGGCCTGCGTTACGGTTTGGAGACCCCCTTCCGCGCCGGAGCCGGAAAGGGGTCGGGGCTGTGAGGGCGCGGTTTGGCACCGCCGGCAACCCGGAGGGGTTTTATGCCGCGGGAAAGAAACAGTCCAAGCAGATGCCCGGCTGGCTGCGGGAGCGGGGACTGGACGCCTATGAGTACCAGTGCGGAAAAGGGGTCACGGTGGGGGAGGCCACTGCCCGGGCCATTGGGCAGGCCGCTGCTCAGGCGGGGATCTCCCTGTCCCTCCACGCACCTTACTTTATCAACCTGGCCAATCCCGAACCGGACAGCCAGGCCAAGACCGCAGGGTATGTCCTGGCCGCCTGCCGGGTGGCCCGGTGGATGGGGGGCGGACCGGGTGGTGGTCCATACCGGGGCGATCCAGAAACGGACCCGCCAGGCGGCCTTGGCCACCGCGCGGCAGTGCTTCCGAACGCTGCGGCACCGGTGTGACGAGGAGGGGTATCAGGATATCCTCTTGTGCCCGGAGACCATGGGAAAGATCAACCAGCTGGGGGATCTGGAAGAGGTTCTGACCCTCTGCACGGAGGCGGAGGGCCTGCTGCCCTGCGTGGACTTCGGCCACCTGTACGCCCGCTCCTTGGGGGCGTTGGACGGCCCGGGAGGCGGTGGAGCGTATGCTGGACCAGATGGTCCGGGAACTGGGGTGGCCCGGGCCAGCCAGTTTCACAGCCATTTTTCCAAGATTGCCTATACGCCCCGGGGGAGAGGCCCGGCATAACCTTTGACCAGCCTGATTTTGGTCGGACCCGGCGCCCCTCTGTGAGGCGCTGGCCCGCAGGGGCTGGTCCCCCAGAGTGATCTGTGAGAGCGCCGGGACCCAGGATGTGGACGCCTTATGGATGAAGGGGCCTATCTCCGGGCCTTGGGGGAGACGGCGGAGGGCTGAGAAGGGAGAAATCGAAAGAAAATCCCCAGGAAAGCCCCTGGGGAGGGGAAATTCCCTTGCAAAAATCAGAAAGGTATTGTAAAATAGAGAACGCTTATGGAATAAAAGCGGCGCGGTTTGCCGCTTTGCCGGCGGGTCTCCCAAAGGGGCCTGCCGAGGATGTCAGCCGTCGGCGGGACGCCGATACGGCAATTTTGTTTGGAGGATGAAGAACTATGATTTCTGCCGGCGAATTTCGGAATGGCGTTACCTTTGAGATGGACGGCCAGGTTATGCAGGTGGTGGAGTTCCAGCACGTAAAACCGGGCAAAGGCGCCGCTTTTGTGCGCACCAAGATGAAGAACGTCATCACCGGCGGCGTGACCGAGACCTCCTTCAACCCCACCGCCAAGTTTGAGCAGGCCTATGTGGAGCGCAAGGACATGGAGTACAGCTACAACGACGGCGATCTGTATTACTTCATGGACCCCGAGACCTACGACCTGGTACCCATCGGCGCCGAGCTGCTGGGCGACAACTTCCGCTTTGTGAAGGAGAACATGGTCTGTAAGATCAACTCCTATAAGGGCAAGATCTTTGCGGTGGAGCCCCCCAATTTCGTGGAGCTGGAGATCACCGAGACCGATCCCGGCTTCCGCGGCGATACGGCCACCAACGTGACCAAGCCCGCCACCCTGGAGACCGGCGCCGAAATCAAGGTGCCCCTGTTCATCAACCCCGGCGACAAGATCAAGATCGACACCCGCACCGGCGAATATCTGGAGCGTGCCAAGGGCTGAGTCCCGGCATGGGAAAGGATGGTGCAACGATGACGATTTCGGAAAAGGTTGCGTATCTGAAGGGACTGGCCGATGGCCTGGACCTGCAGGAAAAGCCCTCCAAGGAGGGAAAGCTCATTGCCAAGATCATTGATATCCTGGAGGACGTGGGGTTCGCGGTGGAGGACCTGGAGGTTGAGGTGGAAGCCCTCACCGACGAGGTGGAATCCGTGGCGGAGGACCTGTCCGATGTGGAGACCATGGTCTTTGAGGATTGGGAGGATGAGGACGACGAGGACGCCTGCGGCGGCGGTTGCTGCTGCTCCTCTCTGGACGACGACGATTTCTTTGAAATCGAGTGCCCCAGCTGCGGCGAGGACATTGTCATCGACGAGAGCATCCTGGACATTGGTGAGGTCACTTGCCCCAACTGCGGCGACAAGTTCTCCATGGATTTGGTGGACGAGGCGGAAGCAGAGGACGAGGAATAATCGGACAAGAAAGCGCAACGCCCCAGCCGGCCTGGCTGGGGGCGTTATTGTTTTTGCTTGGGGAAAGGGGAACTATCCCGGTGTGGTCCCTAAAACCGAGTGGATGCCGTGGGCGTATCGCTCCCAGGCGGCGGTTTCCTGGGCCAGCTGGACAAGGCCCCGTTGGGTGATGCGGTAATATTTCCGGGTGCGGCCATTGGCTTCCGCCGGGTAGGACGTGACGCAGCCGCCGGCTTCCAGCTTTTTTTCAGCACGGGGTATAAGGTGCCTTCCTTCATTTGAAAGGTATGATCCGACCGGCGCTCCAGCTCTGAGATCATTTCATAGCCATATCGGTCCTGGTCCCGGAGCAGGGAAAGAAGCGGCAAAGATGAGTGCTCCAGCGATTGTTTATGTTCCATGAGAAAACCTCCGTTCCAGGGATGGTCAGTCAAAAGACAATGGCACAGAAGGAGGCGGGGGCCTCGGTGTGGTCCTCCAGATGCGCTTCCAATTCCTCTTGCAGGGCTGCTTTTTTCCTGGGGTGTGACATGACGAAGGTGGGAGGTGACTTGTTGGGTGTAGGTACGGAAGGGCGTGTCCATGGGAACACCTCCTTTGAAAAAGAACGACCGTTTCTATCTAAAAACAGCGTACCTTGTGTTTCGAGGTATGTCAAGAAAGAACAGCTCGGACATAGTCCGAGCTGTTCTTTTCGTAAGAATGGTCAGCGGGTCCGCTTCAGCAGGAGGGTTAGGAAGAACCACAGAGCCAGCAGAAGGGTGATGGAGGCGCCGGTGGAGGTGCCCAGGTAGTAGGAGACTATCAGCCCGCCGATGCCGCATACCACCCCGCCCAGGACGGAGACCAGGTGGTACTGAGGCAGGTTCCGAGCCACGTTCGGGCGGCGGCGCCGGGGAGGACCAGCAGGGAGTTGATGACCAGCAGGCCCACCCAGGTCATGGACACGGTTACCACCACGGCGATGGCGGCGGAAAAGAGGAAGTTTTCCAGACCACCCGGATGCCCCCGGCTGTCCGCCAGGGCGGGGTGGACGGCAGAGAGCATCAGCTGGTTGAAGGAAGTGATCCACAGCACCAGCAGGCCCAGCAGAATCAGAGCCAGCAGGCCGATTTCCCCGGGGGCCACACTCAGAATATCGCCGATGAGCAGGGTGTTGAATTTGGTAAAGCTCTGGCCGCCCAAGGTGCTCAAAAAATGCCCAGGGCCACGGCAGCGGAGGAGAAGACACTGATGGCTGTGTCGCTGGCCATGCTGGGTTTTCTGCCGGACCAGGGTAAAGAGCAGGGCGATGACCACGGAGAAGAGGACCGCCGCGCCCACCGGCTGTGCCAGGCCGCAGAGAGCCCCGATGGCCATGCCGGTGAAGGCGGAGTGACCCAAGGCGTCGGAGAAAAAGGACATTCGGCTCTCCACCACCATGGTGGACAGCAGACCGAACAGAGGTGTGACCACCAGGACTGCCAGCAGGGCATTTTTCATAAAGAGCATGGTGTCCGGGCGGCCCATTCAAAGGGGGGAGCCAGGAGAGGAGCCAATACCAGAAATTCACTGGGCACACCCCTTCCTCTCCCAGGGTCAGGTGGAAGACCTGCTGAAATTCCGGGGAGTGGAGGACCTCTCCAGGGGTTCCCACCTTCAAAATGGCCTGCTGAAGGAGGATGACCTTGTCAGCATAATGGCGCAGGGTGGAGAAATCGTGGGTGGAGAAGAGGATGGAGAGATCATATTTCTGCCGGATCTCGTCCAGCATATCCAGCAGCAGATGCTCTCCCCCACATCGACCCCGGACAGAGGCTCGTCCAAAATGAGAATCTGCGGAATGGGCTCCAGGGCCAGGGCCAGCAGCACCCGCTGGAGCTCCCCGCCGGAGAGGGTGCCGATGCGCTTTTGAATCAGCGCCTCACCGTGGACCCGGGCCAGGCACTCGGTTACCTTGTCCCGCAGATGGCCGGGGACAGGCAGGAAAACCGGCCAGCGGCTGATGGCGGCGGCGAAGAAATCCAGGACACTGATGGGATAGCCCCGGTCGAAACTGGGGCTCTGGGGGACGTAGCCGATTTTGGGGTGGGAGGATATCCCCGGCCAGCTGAAACTGGATCGAACCGGAGTAGGGCAGCTGGCCCAGGATGCTGCGGAACAGGGTGGACTTGCCCGCCCCGTTGGGGCCGATGAGGGCGGTGATCTCCCGGCAGTTGAGCTGGAAGGTGATATCCCGCAGGATGCTCTCCCCCCTCCAGGGTCACGCCCAGGTCGCGGACCTGGAGCCGGCAGGTCCCCGGTTTGCCGGGCATGGGGATGCGGCTGTGGTTCTGTTTGGAAAATCTCATGCGTACGCCTCCCGAAGGGTGTTGACATTGGTTTGCAGCATCGCCAGATAGGCGGCGATGCCGGGGTCCTGCCCGTGGTCGCTCATCATCAGATCCAGGGAGAATATGGGAACACCACATTCCCGGTGAATCATCTGCGCGGTGGCATCGGCCCCGTTGACCTCGGTAAAGATGGCGGGAAGCTGGTGAAGGCGGATCTCCGCCACGATGTCCGCCACCTCACGGGCGGAGGCCTCGCTGCCGGCTTCCTCCTCCATGGCGCGGAGGATGGTCAGGTCGAAGGCGTCGGCGAAATAGGAAAATCCGTCGTGGAAGGTGATAAGTTCCCGACAGGAGAGGGATTCCAGGGAGGTCTTCATCAGGTCATAGGCCTGGGTGAGCTGTTCCCTTGCCAGCCGCGCGTTGGTGGCATACAGAGCCGCGTGGTCCGGGTCCAGCTGGGACAGGCCGCCGGCCAAATTCTCCAACATGGAGCAGGCCCGCAGAGGGTCCATCCAAATGTGGGCGTCCGCCTCATGCTCATGGCCGGCAGGGAGGATTCCCCCTTCGTGATGGTGTCCTGCGTCCTCCCCCTCCAGCAGAGGGATGCCCTGGGCGCAGTCAATCTGGGGCGTATCGCCCACAGTCTCCAAGGCGCTTTCCATGGACTCCTCCAGGCCGGCGCCGTTGCACACGATGATGTCGGCCCGTTCCAGGGCCTTCATATCTTTTACGGTGAGGGTGTAGTCATGCAGGCAGCCGATGGGCTGGTCGATCATCAGGGTGACGGTGCAGTCCGGAACGCCGCGGGTCACCTCGCAGGCGAAGAGATACACAGGGTAGGTGGTGGCGACGATTTGGGTCCGGCTGTCTTCTGTTCCGTCGCTGGGGTTGGGGGCGCAGGCGGACAACAGCAGAAAGAGGCCACCCAAAAAGAGCAGGCAGGTTCGTCTCATCGGCTCCCTCCTTTCATAAGATATCGGATGGTAATTCATTATACCCCAGGCCGTCAAGTTTGTAAAAGGAAAAGCCGGAAAAAAAGCAAGAAAGTTTTAAGAAAGGAAAGAAAAACATAAGATTCTGGATTGCGTTTGGAGGAAACTCCGGTGACGTCCCGATGAGGAGGCGGGGTATCCTGGGAAGCAATCAATCCCAGGAGGAATGTTACATGGAATACTATCACAATCCCGGTAAGGCGCTGGAAATTGAGGTGGCGGGGGGAACGGTACCTCCGTCATGGCATTCGGACGCACTTTGTGGAGGTGGGGGAGGACTATCTGGACCTCTTTCGCCGCTATGTGGTGCCGGTCTACCGGCCAGGGGACTGGGTGGCGGTGAGTGAAAAGGTGGCCGCCCACGGTGTCGCCCACCACGCCTGCCTTGTGGCAGTCGGAGCCCTTGCCGCCGAAGTGGCCGGCCTCGATGTACTTCTTGGCGTTATCCCACGCACCGCCGGCGTTGGCCATGTAGATAGCCATCAAGAAGCCGGTGACGGTAGCGCCGGCCAGCATACCCACAACGCCCATGTAGCCCAGGATCAGGCCCACCACAATGGGGCAGACCACGGCGATGATGGTGGGCAGGATCATCTCGTGCAGAGATGCCTTGGTGCACAGGTCCACGCAGCGGGCGTAGTCGGGATCGGCCTTGCCGTCCATCAGACCGGTGATCTCCCGGAACTGACGGCGTACCTCCAGCACCACGCTCTGGGCGGCACGGCCCACGGAGTTCATGGTGAGGGCGGCGAACACGAAGGGCAGGCAGGCGCCGATGAACAGACCCACCAGCACCACGGGGTTCATGAGGCTGAAATCCTGGAAGGTGACGTCAGCGCCCACCTCCTTGACCTTCTCGATGTAGGAGGCCATCAGAGCCAGGGCGGTCAGAGCGGCGGAGCCGATGGCGAAGCCCTTGCCGGTGGCGGCGGTGGTGTTGCCCAGAGAGTCCAGAGCGTCGGTGCGCTGGCGAACCTCGGGAGCCAGACCGGCCATCTCAGCGATGCCGCCGGCGTTGTCGGCCACGGGACCGTAAGCGTCGGTGGCCAGCGTGATGCCCAGCGTGCTCAGCATACCCACGGCGGCCAGAGCGATGCCGTACAGGCCCATGCCGGTGGAGGCAGCGCCGCCGGAGCAGAAGTAAGCCACCAGAATGCAGATGGCCACAATGATGATGGGAACAGCGGTGCTCAGCATACCAAGACCAAGACCGCCGATGATGATGGTGGCAGCGCCGGTCTGAGACTTGGAGGACAGATCCTGGGTGGGCTTGAAGGTGTCGGAGGTGTAGTACTCCGTGGCCTTACCGATGAGCACACCGGCGATCAGACCCGCCAGAATGGCGAAGTACAGGCCCAGATGCTCCTTGCCCAGCAGGCAGATCACCAGCGGGCAGGCGATGATGGCGATGAGGATAGCGGACAGGTTGGTACCACGGGACAGGGCCTTCAGCAGGGTGCGCTGGTCGGCCTGCTCGTCGGTGCGGACGAAGAAGGTGCCGATGATGGAGCAGATGATGCCGATGGCCGCCATGACCATGGGGATGGCCATGGCCTTGAAGGCCTGATCGGAGAAGGCGGCCACGCCCAGAGCGGAGGCGGAGATGATGGAGCCCACATAGGACTCGTACAGGTCAGCGCCCATACCGGCCACATCGCCCACGTTGTCGCCCACGTTGTCGGCGATGACGGCGGGGTTCCGGGGGTCGTCCTCCGGGATACCGGCTTCCACCTTACCCACCAGATCGGCGCCCACATCGGCGGCCTTGGTGAAGATACCGCCGCCCACACGGGCGAACAGAGCCATGGAGGAGGCACCCATACCGAAGGTCAGCATGGCACTGGTGATGGCGGAGGCCTCCAGCTTGAACACGAAGCGCAGCAGGAAGAACCACACGGAGATGTCCAGCAGGCCCAGACCCACCACGGTGAAGCCCATGACGGAGCCGGCGGAGAAGGCCACCCGCAGACCACGGTTCAGACCCTCCTGGCAGGCGTTGGCAGTGCGGCAGTTGGAGGTGGCACCCTCGCGGATGGACTGCGCGATCTTCTGCATCGTGGCATTGCCCTCTGAGTAGGACATGACTTTCTTGCGTTGGATTGCGGCAAACAGCAGCGCCAGAACAGCGCCGATGAAGCCGATCCACAGATAATTTTCCACGAACGACACTCCTTTTCTTTTTGCACATTGCCTGGGAAAGACAATGCGGAAACGAATAACACACCAATTTTAGCATAACCGAAAGGATTTGCAAGTCTCTCCCTCTTTTTTTTTGTGAATTCAAATAAATTTCACAAAAACCACAAAAAAAGAGAGGGAGGAATTGGCGAAAAAGGGCAGAGTTACAAAGAGGGAATTCCGGGCTCTTTTTCCCTCAATTCCGGCCCCAGGTAGAGGGCTGGAAAAGAATCAAGATGGGGAAGATCTCCAGACGTCCCACCAGCATGGCCATGGAGAGCACCACTTTGCTCAGGGAAGAAAAGGCGGCAAAATTGCCCAAGGGCCCCACCGCCTCCAGACCGGGGCCGGTGTTGCTGATGCAGGCCAGGGCGGCAGAGCAGGAGGTGGTCAGGGAAAAGCCGTCCAGGCTCACCACCAAACAGGTCCCGCCCAGGACCAGGAAGAAGCAGGTGAAGAAGACAAAGACGGTGTTCAGGGTCTCCTCATCCACCGCCTTGCCGTCCAGCTTGACCACCTTCACCGCCCGGGGATGGGAGAGCCGGCGGAGGGAGCGGCGGGCGCAGCGGAGCAACAACAGCACCCGGGAGGCTTTGAGACCGCCGGCGGTGCTGCCGGCGCAGCCGCCGACAAACATCAGCAGCACCAGGACAAACTGGGAGACGGTGGGCCAGAGGGCGAAGTCCGCCGTGGAAAAGCCTGTGGTGGAGACCACTGAGGACACCTGAAATAGGGTGTCCCGCAGGGCATGGCCGGCGGATTCATACAGGGGAAGGACGTTGAAAAGACAATGGCCGAGGACAGCGCCACGGCGAGAAGGAAGAACCGGAGCTCATCACTGCCCAGCGCCTGGCGCAGCCGCCCGGTGAGGACCAGAAAAAAAACGGCAAAATTCAGGGAACATAGGAGCATGAAGACTGTGATGATGACCTCACAGGCGGGCAGGCCATAGGAGGCGATGCTCAGATTCCGCACAGAGAAGCCGCCGGTGCAGACGGTGGCGAAGGTGTTGACCACAGCGTCGTAGAAGGGCATGCCGGCCAAGCAGAGGGCGAGAATTTCCAAAAGGGTGAGGGAGATGTAGATCAGATAGAGGATACGGGCGGACAGGGCGGTCTTGGGCACCAGCTTGTTGCTCACCGGGCCTGTGGCCTCCGCCTGGACCAGCACCTGGGTCCGGCCCCCCACCTTGGGCAGGAAAGCCAGGGTGAAGATCAATACCCCCATTCCCCCAATCCAGGAGGAGAAGGAGCGCCAAAACAGAATGCCGCGGGGGGAGGGACTCCACCTCAGTGAGAATCGAGGCGCCGGTGGTGGTGAAACCAGAGACAATTTCAAAGAAACAGTCGGCAAAAGAGGCGAATTCTCCAGAGAACCAGAAGGGAAGGGCGCCGAACAAGCTGAGAAAAACCCAGATGAGCCCCACCACGGCGAAGCCCTCCCGGGAGAAGCAATCCGGCCGGGCCCGAAGGCGAACCAGCAGGCTGCCCAGCAGGCCAACCAATCCAATGGTATACAAAAAAGGCTTGGGGTCCTCCCGGTAAATCAGGCAGACCACCAGCGGAAGCAGCAGGCACAGAGCTTCCAGCTGCAAAGTACGTCCTAACGTGCGCAGCATCAGTTTGTAATTCATAATCTATGTCACAGACAGAGCGGGGAGGGGCCGCCCTTTGACCGCAGGGGAGGGGCGGAACGACTCCGAGAAAGTGGAAGGACGGGGACTGCTATGGTTTTAAGAAGATATCCCGGAAGGTCTGGATGCCCTGGCCATGGGAAATGACGATTACCCGATCCCCAGGGGAGAGCACCGTGCCGCCGGAGGGGACAACCACTTGATTTTCGTGGAGCAGGGCGACGATCAGAAAGCCCTTTCGAATTTCCAGGTCCTTCAGGGGAATGCCCAGATGAGGGGTATTTTCGTGGAGGATGAACTCAGCGGCCTCCACATCGGTGTCGGAGATGCGGTACAGGGCCGTCATGACGCTGCCGCTCTTATCCTCAAAGCCCCGAACCAGCCGGAGAATCCGGGCCACGGTGATGAGCTTGGGGCCACCACGCAGTCCAGACCGGCGGCCTGGACCACGGAGGAGTAGTTGACCCGGTTGCACTTGGCCACCACCTTGCGCAGTCCCTGCTGCTGGGCGTAGAGGGCGGAGATCAGGTTGTCCTCATCCCGCCCGGTCAGAGCGATGAAAGCGGCGTTGTTGGTGAAGTGCTCTGAGAGCAAGAGCTCCTGGTCGGTACCGTCCCCGTGGAGAATGAGAGCCTCTGGGAGGGACTCTGAGAGCCGGCGGCAGTGTGCCTCGTTGCTCTCCACCAAGGTTACCCGCACCCCCATGGAGAGGAGCATCTTGGACAGGTAATGGGCGATGCGGCTGCCGCCGATGAGAAAGGCGGAGTGGATTCCCGGCAGGTCCCGGCCCAGGGTGCGCAGGTAGGAAGAGAGGTCCTTGGGGAGCCGGTGACATACAGCTTGTCCCCCACCCGGGGTACAAAGTCTCCGTTGGGGATGATCACCTCTCCCTTCCGCTCTGCGGCGGAGAAGAGGATCGACAGACTGCTGGCCCGACGGAAAAGGTCGGACAGAGGAATCCCCACCATAGGGTCTCCTCCTGCACACGAATGCCCAGCATCTCCACCTTTCCCCGGAAGAAGGTGTCCACGTTGGCTGCGGCTGGGAAGCGGAGCAGCCGGGAAATCTCCAGGGCGGTGGCATATTCAGGGTTGATGACCGCGTCGATGTTCAGGTCCTTCTGCAGGGCGGGCAGGTCGTCGGTGTAGGCCAGGTCCCGAATGCGGGCGATGGTGAACTTGGCGCCCAGACGCTTGGCGGTGAGGGCGCAGAGCATGTTGACCTCATCCAGGTTGGTGGTGGCCAGGACCAGATCGGCATCCTCCACCCCGGCCTCCCGCAGCACGGAGGGAGCGGCGCCAGGGCCCTTGATACACATCACATCCAGGGTGTCGCTGGCCCGGTGGATGGCGGTGTCGTTTTGGTCGATGATGGTCACGTTGTGGTCTTCCGGGAGAGATAGGCGGCCAAAGTGGAGCCCACCTTGCCCGCCCCGACGATAAGAATGTTCAAAGCAGATCCGCCTTTCCAAAAGCGGGGGGAACCCGCTGAAATGAGAAAGTTGTCGCATAAAGATTGTATTATCATAGCACAGATAAGATTAAGAAGCAATTAAGAAGCTGTCCAATCTTTGGGCGGGAACGGGGTTTTTCTTTGAAAAAGAGAAAAACTGTGTTATGATACAGAAGAGGTTGGGGTTTGCCATGAGAAATGTGGAAGCAGGGGGGAAGGATTATGCATCAAATGGACTTGACGGAGGGCGTCATCTGGAAAAAATTGATCCTTTACGCCGGGCCGGTGGTGCTCTCTTCCCTGCTGCAGTCGGCCTACTCCATAACGGACTTGATTGTGGCCGGATGGTTTATTGGCAAGGATGGCATTTCCGCCATCAACAACGCCAGTCAGGTTATGATGATTTTAACCCAAATTATCATGGGAATTACCACCGGGGCAACATTCTCATGGGGCAGTATTTTGGCAGCAAGGACCGGTCCAACCGGGTCAAGACGAATCGGACGATGTTCGGTTTCGCCCTGTCTGCGGGGGCGCTTCTGTCCGTGCTGCTCTTCCTGCTTAGCCGTCCCATTCTGGCGGCCCTCCGGGCGCCGGCGCTGGAGGAGGCTACGTCCTATCTCCAGGTGTGTTCCGCCGGTCTCATTGCCATCTTCGGATACAATGCCTTGGCGGCCATGCTCCGCTCTGTGGGCAACTCCAAGCAGCCCTTTTACTGTGTGGCCGTGACAGCGGGCTGCAACATTGCGCTGGACTGTCTGTTTATGGGGGCTTCCGATGGGGCGTGCGGGGCGCGGCCCTGGCCACGGTGCTTGCCCAGTGGGCCAGCTTTGTGGTCTGCCTGGTGTATGTGCTGCGTCACCGGGACTTGTTTGGCCTGGTTCGGCGGCAGATTTCTTTCCACAAGGATAAGATGGTCCAGATTCTCAAGCTGGGGATTCCTGCGCGGTGCAGATGACGGTGGTGGGGCTGTCCTGGCTGGCGATGACCTTTCTTATCAACGCCTACGGGGTGAGGCCTCCGCGGCCAGCGGGATCTGCGCCAAGGTAAAGGACGTGGCTCTGCTGGTAACCATCGCCCTCTATACTGCGGCCACCACCATGGTGGCCCAGTGTCTGGGTGCAAAAAGTTTGACCGGGCCAGCCGGGTGGTCCATGTGGCCATGCGCCTGTCCCTGGCGGTTACGGCGGTGCTCATTCTGGGATTGAACTCCTGGCCCCGCAGATTCTGTCGGTGTTTCACCCCGACCAGGGGACCATGGAGATTGCCGTGAGGAATCTCCGCATTGAGATTTTAGGGCAGATTTTCTATGCCAGCTTTATGGTGTACAACGCCCTGCCCATGGGGGCGGGGCATACCATGTTTGCCTTGGGGTCCAGCCTGCTCAACTGCATTGTGGTCCGGGTGATCCTGGCCCTGATTTTGAACCATTTCTATGGCCTGGTGGGAATTTTCTGGGCCTGCGCCATCGCGCCGGCCTCCTCGGTGCCCCTGGGGTACCTCTATGAACGGACTGGGGTCTGGCGGCGGGCCTTGGTGCAGGGAGAGGAATCCTAAGGGAGTGGGGTGCGTGTCCGAAGGGGAAAGGTGTCAGAAAGATAGAACAGCTATCAAAAGGTGTACCTTTTGATAGCTGTTTTTGTTGGGATGATTTTATAACAAAATGGCAGAAAATGCAAGAGTTTTCTCCTGAAAAATTATCATTTTTGATTAAACAATCATGTCATTTCGCCAGATTGTCAACACTGTCAAAAGGTACACGTTTTGACAGCTGCAAAATGGAGGAGGAAGCAATGAAAAAGAGAGGTTTATCGGTATTGCTATTGTTTTGCATGCTGCTGACGATGGTGCCGACTGTGGCAGTTGCGGCGGAGGAGGGGCCTGCGCCGGATATTCCCACAGGGGCGATCTATGTGTCGCAGGATGGTGTTGCAGACGGCGATGGCCAATCTGCCCAAAGCGCGTTGAAATTTGATGAAGCAATGGCCAATGCCAAAGATGGCAATGTGTTCGTCGTTGTCGGCACGGTAGAAATGGAGAACTGGACGACGCCGGAGAAAGATATTACGATCTGCGGCGCGAACGAGAACGCTGTATTAAAATTTGCCGGGTATTATGGCAAAGAAAATGTTTGGCTTTCGTTACAGGGAGATCTCACAGTTGAAAATTTGACCCTGGCATTCTCCAAGCAGCAATACGCACAAGCGAATGGCGGAGCGTCGCTTCCTACTTTTATTTTTGCAAACGGCCATACGCTTCACCTGACAGAGTCCTCTGTGATCGATACACCAGAATGGAAAAGCTCCCCCAATAGTTCCAGCTCCAATATGGTGAAGTCCTCGGTATACATTTTCGGTGGCGGCAACCGGGAGAACGATGTTACCGGCGACACGCATCTGATTTTGGAGATGCAACTTAAAAACGAAAAATCCATCGTATATGTCTATGGCGGCGGCCGATGCAGCGACGTATCCGGCAACACCAACGTCGAACTGAAAGGCGAAGGCGTTCATGTGTACTCCGTTGTCGGCGGCGGCCTGGTGGATGAGGATGAAGGGGCCGCAAATGTTGGCAAAAACACCAACATTACCATCAGCGGTGGCGCGTGGGCCGGCGATACCGAGGTATCTTCCTCTCAACCAGATAAGATTGCTGTTGCGGGCGGCGGCCACATTTTGAGCAATGATCCGAGCATGATCGGCACCAATTCTGATATTAAAACCGCGACGACCAACGTTGGCGGTGAGGTACATATTACTCTGAATGGAATCACCGGCAATTTGGTGGACTGTATTGTCGGCGGATGCTACGACGCGGGCAAGTCGAACGCAGAGAAGATTACGTGCACGACGGGGCCAGTCAAGATTTACATTGATAATTGCCGCTTTGAAAGCCAATTCCATCGTATTTTTGGCTGCGGATATTGTGCCTGGGGAGGGAACAACAGAGACATTCAGGTCAAAGGCAACGTTGAGATTACTGTGGACCATTCTACGGTACAGTATCTCTATGGCGGTGGCTGCGGTATCACAGCCGCATTGACCCTGGTCACCGGCGATGTTAATATAACGCTGACAAACAGCATCGGCGCGGATTCAAACGGAGCCTATATGCATCGCGGTATCTTTGTCAGTGGGCAGAATAAAAACCAAGCTGGCGGAGACATGGTTCTGGGCAACGCAACGCTGACGCTGAATGAATGCAAGTGTAACTATATTCACGCCACCGGTGACGGCGCTGGTACCGCTAACAAGGTTGAGATTTTTGTTAATGGAGGAGGCTCTACCGAAAGTAACGCCGAATATATTTATAACAGCGATACTTCCTATGGTATTGCCCAACGACATCCTAATGCAACGGTTCATATCAGTGGCAATGTTCCGCTCACACAGTTGAGAGGCTTCCAGCACGTTAACATTACAAATGGCAGTACTTTGCAGCAATATAGTTCGGAAGAGACTCTTCTTGATAAGCATGACAGAGTATTGAATGAAAACGTGAACATGGGTGAAGGTGCTAAACTGAACCTCACTGGTTCTGGTAATGAAATCAGCGGCGCGTTTGATATGAAGAAAGACAGCACGCTGTATATTGCCGGTGCAAATTATTTTACTGTTGGCGGCACGGTAACAACGGCGGATGGCGTAACATTTGAAACGGATGAAAATGGTGAAACGACTGGCTACGATCGTCCTATCCGTGATGGCCGTGTATTTCTGTATTCCAAGACTGCCCACGATGTTGGCGGTACATTCTTTGCTTTCCCGCAGGGTACGACTATCAGCCCTCAGCTTGTGGCAGAGGATAGCACCGCTCTACTCGTGGCCAAGCATCAGTGGAAGCTGGCCGCCAAGCCCTTTATCCTCAAGCCAATCGAGCTGACCAAGTACATCGCGGGCGGCGAGCACAACCACGATGATCCAACAGCTTCCAACTGCTTCCCTGATCCGCGCTTTGTTGGCTTGGATGAGGATGCAGAGATCAAAGTGAATGGCAATGTTTGGAACAAGTCTGAGCACCATGGCCAATATCCGTTCGTAATCAACTATTACGATAAAGATGGCACCCTGCTGGAAGATGACCACAAGCCGGGCACCTATGTTGCCAAAGTGGAGCCGAGCGATGGAATTAAGCTTACCAATATTACGATCAATGGCTGCAAGATCAAGACAGAAGACAGTCTGCTGCACATCCGCAATGTTTCCGACGTAGCTGGTATTGAGAATATCGATCAGTTCGCCAGCGCGATTCAGTCCGGCGAGCCGACCGGCGCGGTAAAGGACGCGACCGCGGTGATTCCGGATAGCACGAACTACCTGGTAAACAACCTTGCGGGCCAGATACCGAACGCAGACGCGGATATTCGTCTGCTCCACGACGAATTGCTCAGTGCTGCGGCGGCGGAAGACCCCTTTATGAAAGTATTGCAGCAGCGTCTGGAGGGCACACTGGAGGGTGCGACAACAAGTGATGTCAAGGTAGAGGCCGACCCCAACCGCCAGTACGCCATGAAATACCTGGACCTGATTGACGCCAACGACAGCAACCTGCTGGTTTGCGCCCAGGGGCGTATGACATTTATCTGCCCTATCCTGCGGGAACCGACCAGAACACGGAATTTGCGCTCTATCGTTTCGACGACCTGAACCGCACCTATACCCAGGCAGACAGCGGAGAAGGCGCGCTGGACAATATTAAAAAGACTTCCATTCGGAAAGTTGAGGTCACGAATGAGAAAGCAGGGATCAAGTTTACCGTGCCTGCCGATTTTGCCAGTGAGAAAAATTACTCCATCGGTGCCATGGCGCTGACCTGGGTGAAGGAATCTTCGGGGGCGGTGTGACCACCCGGTATACCCTGTCCTATGACTCCAACGGGGGCATGCAGTACAAAGGCGAACGGTACGTCAGAAATACTGTGGTCCAACTGGACAAGGTGCCCACCCGGGAGGGGTATACCTTCACCGGCTGGTATGCCGACAAGGAACTGACCCAGGCCATCACGGAGATCAAGATGACCTCGAACAAAACGGTCTACGCCGGTTGGGAAGAGACGGATGTCCCCGGCATGCTCAATGGAGAGGACCACTACGCTTATGTGGTGGGCTATGAGGACGGCACAGTGCGCCCCGGCGGGAACATCAGCCGGGCCGAAGTGGCCACCATCTTCTTCCGGCTGCTCCAGGACCAGGTGCGCCAGGAGAACCTGACCACTGACAGCGCCTTTGCTGACGTTGGCGCCGGTGACTGGTACAACACGGCCATCTCCACCATGGCGGAGCTGGGCATCTAGAGGGCCGGACCCCGGATACCTTCGTCCCCAATGCCCCTATCACCCGGGCGGAATTCGCGGCCATCTGCGCCCGGTTTGACACCGGGGAGAACGCGGACGCGCCACCTTCCCCGATCTGGCGGGCCACTGGGCCAAGGAGGAAGTGGAACGGGCGGTGTCCCTGGGCTGGATTATGGGCTATGAGGACAACACCTTCCGGCCGGACAAGGCCATCACCCGGGCTGAGGCGGTGACCATGATCAACCGCGTCCTCCAGCGCAATCCCCAGAGCCCCCGAGGTCCTGCTGAAGGACATGGTTACCTGGCCGGACAACCAGGACCCCAGCCAGTGGTACTACCTGGCCATCCAGGAGGCCACCAACAGCCACGACTATGAACGCACCACAGGCATCTATGAGACCTGGATCCAGCTGCGGGAGACCCCCGACTGGTCCCAGTATGAATAATCAATCAGGGTTTTGCGGCGAAGAAAACCGAAAGAGCCCCCAGCGCCAGAAGGGCGCTGGGGGCTCTTTCACGGTTAGAGAGGGACTATCCCCGTGCCGGGGAAACCCATTCCATCAGTTGTTCCACGGAGACAGACTGGTTCATGTTGTAGCGGTGCAAGCCCAGCAGAGACTGGGGCTGCCCCTTGATGAGGGTATTGGTGCCCTCCTCGGTGGGTGAAGGAGATGTCAAAGCCGTTTTCCAGCAAGGTGACCTGGGCAAGGGAATTGTACCGGCCGCTGGGATAGGCGATAACGTGGACGTTTTCTTCCCCGTGCCGTTCTGAATGGCCTGCCGGATTTTTTTGACAGTCGGCGGAGAGGGATGCCCGGTAGTCCGCCTCCGATTCCCCCTCTAAGGGCAGGATGGTCTCCCCGGGGCTGGTCTGTGGCCTCGTAGGGGCCCCACTGGTGCATGTCATAGGTGTGGCTCTGCAGGGAGATCACCCCGGAGGCCACCATCTCCGCCCCCTGCTCGTAGGAGAAGTGGGGGGGTAATGGGGTACGCGGTGTCTTTGTAGTGCTCGGTATTTCCGTGGTGGCCCCCACCATAAAGATGGTGGCCACCATGCCGTACTTTTCCAAAATGGGCCGGGCATATTCGTAGTTGCTCAGGTAGCCGTCGTCAAAGGTGATGACGATGGGCTTGTCCGGCAGGGCCTTGCCCTGGTTCACATAGGCGGCCAAGTCGTCCGGGAAAACGGCGGTGTAGCCTGCCTGGGCCAGGGCGGCGATCTGGGCCTCGAAGAGCGCGGGGTCATGGCGGTGGAGTCGTTGCCCTCCTGGTCGATGTGGTGGTACATGAGCACGGGAACCTCCGCGGTATAGGACTGTGCGGCCAGAGGCGCGGCCTGGGCCATGTCCGCAAGGTGCTCCTGGACGTTGTCCGAGGTGACATAGACACCGAAGTCATCGGGAATGTACAGGGAGTCATCCCCGAATATCCGGGCCAGAGCCATCTCACCCACGCAGTTGCGGAAGTGGGTCTCGTCGTAGAAGTACCGGGGTTCAAAGCTGACCGAGCTGTAAGAGAAATCCCAGTAGGGTGTGACCTGGGCCAGACGGGTGTAAAAGTCGGCCACTTGGTCCCAGGAAAATAGTCCATGTAATCCGCGTACACCGGGGCGCAGAGGACAATGAGGTTGATCCCGTTCTCCTGGCACAGGTCCCGGATGCGGGTCAGACTCTCCAGGGTTCCGGTGATGGCCTCCTCGTTGGTGGTGTTGGTGGCCTCAGGGTAGTTGGCGAAAACAGGATATGCCTCAGGTATCGGTCCATATTTCCGATGGGCTCGGCATCCCGTACTTTTTTGTCGTAGGCGCCGGTAACAGGGTCAAAGACATCGAAGGTCTGGGTGAGGTAGGTGTCCTTCCGCAGGGCCTTCAGCTTGTCCAGACTGTGGCGGGGTCCATGAAGAGGTATTTGGACAAAAACGCGGCGGCGTTTTTCCCTGTGGTCTCCGGGGGCATGGCGTAGGACAGAGGGTCTGGCTCGGTGTTGTAGTCTTTCGCGTTGTCCAGATAGACGTTGACCACCAGATTTTTTGACTTCATAGTTCTCCACCAGGTAGAACGCCTGCTCTTCCACATCCAGCATGTCCGCACCGTACATAATCATGTTGTAAAGCTGGCGTCCAGGTAGGAATTGAGGGACTCTACCGGGAAGGAGCTGGTGGAGGAACAGCCTAAAATATAGGAGTCATAGTCCTGGTGATGGTCTTTCAGATAGGTGATTTTGGCGGTGCAGGGGGTTTATGGTCATCTCGTAGGAGGGCCACTCCAGGGACTTATGGGAAAAGACCCCAAAGGGGTCCACCCAGCAGTTGAACCCGACCACGGCAGCCCCCAGCAACAGAACCGTAGCCAGAAAACAGGCCAGCCATCGTTTGGAATCCAGTGGAACCTCCTGTGGTGAGAATTGCTTGTAGATAAAATCCGAGGAGATGTAGTCGGCCCGCAGCACGCCGAAGCAGAACAGGACCACCAGCGGCACCAGAATGGCCACCCATTGCAGGAAGGGGACTGCCGTTCCAGCATGGGACGGATGGGGCCTTTTTTCTCCTGATACCATTCGGCCAGCAGCAGGGTAGCCACGCCCAAAAAGAGGATCAGAAAGTCTCCGCCGCCGAGTCCCAGGGTCATCAGGGTGCCGTTCCAAAGGTCGGGCAGGTTGGGGTGGAGAAAGGTCTCCTTCACCATCCAAACCGCGGTGAGGAACCGGGGCGCCCGGGTGATGTACCGGCCGAAAAGACCAAAAGATTGGTGCGGACCAGCTGGAACAGATGCCAGCCTTTGGACTTGTCGTTGATACGTAGGGCCTGCTTCCAGCGCAAAAATACGGGGCCAGCAGCAGGGAAAGGGTGATGATTCCGCCGTTCCAGAAGCCGAAGGCGACGTATTTCCAGCTCGCGCCGTGCCAGATGCCGATGACAAAATAGACCAGGAAAGTGGCCAGGGAGGTGGGGAGAATTTTCCCCAGCTTGCCCTTCAGATGCTTCGGGTGAACTTGCCCAGCTTGCCAAAGGGCTTGGACAGGGAGAGAGGGTAGAAGAGGTAGTCCCGCATCCAGGCCCCCAATGTGATGTGCCAGCGCCGCCAGAAGTCGGTCAGGGAGGTGGAGAACAGAGGGCGGCGAAAGTTCTCCGCCAGGTCGATGCCGAACAGCCTGGCCACCCCACGGGTGATGTCAATGCCGCCGGAGAAATCCCCGTACAGCTGAATACAGTAGAAGAGAACACCCACCGCGAGAATGCTGCCGCTGTAAGACCAGGGGTCGTCCAGCACGGTGTTCACCAGCACGGCGGCCCGGTCCGCAATCACCATCTTTTGAAATACCCCCAAAGGATCAGCTGGATGTCGTACTTTAGATCGGTGTAATCCAAACTGCGCCGGGCAAAGAGCTGGGGCGCCAGGTCGTTGAACCGGCTGATGGGACCCTGAACCATCTGGGGAAGAAGGAGACAAAGAGAAGAAGTTTGGCGAAGTTCTTCTCTGGCGCGTACTTGTCCCGGTAGACGTCGATGACGTAGCCCACAGACTGGAACATGAAAAAGGAGATGCCCAGGGGCAGAACCAGCTCAGACAGGGGGATTTGGGTCCCGGGGCGGAGCTGGTCGGCCAGGGGCTGGAAGAGGTCCGCGGTGAAGTTCCAGTATTTCAGCACATAGAGCAGGCCAAAGTTCGCCAGGCAGGCGACCAGAACCACAGCCCGGCGATAGGGTTTGTATCGCGCGGTGATCGCCTTTTTTCTCCTTTGGGGGCGGCCCGGCGCAGGTCATTGAACCGCCCCAGGAGAAGCCCCGACCCATAGACGATGACAGCGGTGTAGAAGACATAGAGGACGGTCTTGCCCCCGCCCACACAGTAGAAAACCATGCTGGCCGCCAGCAGGGCCATCCACTGGACGCGCTGGGGCAGCAGGTAATACGCCGCCACCGACAGGGCCACCAGGACCAGAAAGGGGAGTGTGGTAAAGGACATGGTTACGCTTTTCGGGCCTGGATCAGGGCCAGAATGGCCTCCACAGAGTTAAAATTCTCGGGGACCAGGTCATCCACCGTGATTTCCACGTCAAAGACGTCTTTGATCTCAGAGACAATGGTGACAATGTCCAGGGATTCCAGAATTTCGTCGTCTACCAAGGCGGTTTCAGCCTCAAAGTCCACGCCGGGCACTGCCTCGGTCAAGATTTGGAGAAGTTCTTCTTTCATGGTTTCATACCTTCTTTCTCAGGATAGCACAGCACAACGGAGCGGCGTCCGTCCGGGACGAAGCCCCGCCGCTGATAGGCGGTTTGGGCGGCCAAATCGTCAGAGCGGGTCCACACAACACTTTTGACACCGCCGATGGCACGGAGATACCCGTCCAGCAGAGGGCGGGTGCGCCCGGTGCCCCGGAGATCGGATCGGACCGCCAAATGACGGATTTCTCCGGTGTTCCCTACCAGGGAAAAGTGGAGCAGACCTGTGATCGCGCCCCCTTCCTCCAAGGTGAGTACACGGCCCTGGCGCAGGTCCCGGTCCAGTTCTTCCCGGTTGGGAAGGCAGCCGGTCAGGGGGAGAAATTGGACTGCAAAAAGGCCTGCACAGAGGAGAGCGCCTCCGGCGCCGGGGTAGAAAGGGGAGAGCCGGCTCTCCCGTCTCTCCCCGGGGCGGGAGAGACGAAGCCGCTCCAGCACAGGGACAAAGCCCTGGGCGGTCAGATAGGAGACGGTCTCCCGAAGTCCTGTGTCCCGGGGGCGGAAAGCCACTTCGGTGACGGTGGGAGGGGGCAGCTCCGCGCCCAGGGGAACGGTCAGATCCCCCAGATAAAAGGTGAGGCGGGTGTGGTCCCCCCGGTCCCGCAGCAGCAGCAGCCCCGCCGGGGTGGCCTGCGCCCGAAGGGTGCCGGCGGCAATGGCCGGTCCATATTCCTCTGGGCTGACCATGGTGTTGGTCCGCACGCCCCGGTGGAAGTGTCCGGTGACCAGTCGGGCCAGGTCCTCATAGGCGGTGATCGTTTCCATGAATCCATTCCTCTTTCAGCTTGGGCCGGTCGATTTTTCCGTTGGGATTGTGGGGCATCACCGCCACCTTATGGTAGAGATTGGGCACCATATACCGGGGCAGGCTGGCCCGGGCCAGCTTGGCGATGTCCTTGCTCTCCTGGCTGCCGGTGTAGATACAGTGAATCCGGTCTCTTTCCGGGTCAAACAGGCAGGCCACCTCTTCCATGGAGGGGATGCTGTTGAGCACGGTCTCGATCTCACCCAGCTCGATGCGGTACCCCATGTGCTTGATCTGGCCGTCCTGTCGGGTCAGGAAGGTGAACAGACCTGCTTCGTCCATCACCGCCAGGTCGCCGGTTCGGTAGATAAGATCGGGGTAGTTGGGGTTGCGGGGGTCCTGAATAAAAAGCCGACCGGGTCTTGTCCCACTGGCCAAAATATCCCTTGGCCAGACCGATGCCCCGGACGCAGAGCTCCCCCGGCTGTCCTGGGGGCACGGGCTGGAGGTGCTCATCCAGGAGAAAGACCTCTTTGTTGGCGCAGGCCCGGCCGATGGGAATTCTCTCGCCGTCGGCGAATTCCCGCTGGATGGGGTACCAGGTACAGTCCACAGTGACTTCCGTGGGGCCGTACAGGTTGGTGTACTGCACCGCTGGCAGGGCGGCCCGCCAGCGGTTGAGCTGCTTGGCCTGAAGGGCCTCTCCACCCAGAATGACGGTACGCAGGTGGGAGGGAACCTTTTTCTCCAGCACGCCGGAGTTGGCCACCAGATGGAAAGCGGAGGTGGCCCACACCAGGGCGGTGACCTTCTTTTCCTCCAGGAAATCCATGAGGAGGGTGGGGAAGAGGAAATCCTTCTTGGGAATGATGTGGGTGGTGGCCCCGCATTTCAGCGTCAGATAGATGTCCTTTACAGACAGGTCAAAGTAGAAGGGGGCCTGGTTGCCCATCACGTCCTGGTGGGTAAACTGACAGGCGTCGGCCATCCACTCGGTGAAGTCAATGACGCTGCGGTGGGCGATGACGATCCCCTTGGGGGTGCCGGTGGAGCCGGAGGTGAAAATGGCGTACACCGGGTCGATGTCCAGCACCCGCCCCCGGCGGGCATCCAGCAGGGCGTCCTGGGGGATGGGCAATCCCTCCTCCGCACACAGCACCGGGCACAGGTCCGCCAGGGCCTGGGCCAGGGTCTCCTCCCCGGCGGGGTAGACCAGCGCGGCAGGGGAGAGGGTCTCCAGAATCCCCCGCAGCCGGGGCAGAGGCATTTGAAGGTCCAGGGGACATAGAAATGTCCGGCTTCCAACACCCCAAAGAAGGCGGCCAGGTTGGCCGCGGTGTGGTTGACCAGCACCGCCACGGGCCGGTTGTGCTGGGGACCCAGATCGGCCAACGCGGTGCCCAGGCCCCGGGCGCAGGCCCGCAGCTGGCCGAAGGTGAAGGAACGGGCTTCATCGGCAAAAGCCAATTTATGGGGAACCGGGCGGCCGAGGAGTCCAAATAGTCTAAAACGTTTTTCTGCAGCATCTCAGGAGCCTCCCAAAGGAGAACAACCGTTCTGGGATGAAAACGATCTACCAGAAGGTGTTCAGACTGAATTGCTTTTAAGACATCATATCATACCATATTCTACACAAAAGCGCAAGAACCTTCCCCTCCGGGACCCGGAGGGGAAGGAAAGAGAAGCTATTTCCTCCCATACAGAAGGCCCACGTCAGAGAGCATCCACGGGGCCTGCACATAGCGGGGAATAAAACCCTGCCGCTCCACATGGGGGATGTGATGGAGCTCCTGCACCCCTGCCTGCCGAAGCTGGGACAAAAAGTCCGTCATGTCTCCGTACAAGGATTCCTTCTCAAAGAGGTCCTGGAAGGCGAAGCAGCCCCTTTCTTGACCACCCGCAGGGCTTCCCGTACCACCTCACGCTTGTCCGGCTGGGTGCGGACCTCATGGAAGACAAAGTTGCTGACGGCGGCCTCGAAGGTTTCGTCGGGGAAGGCCAGGTGGGCGGCGTCCCCCTTTGGAAGCGAACCCGGTGGGAGACCCCTTCGGCGGCGGCGTTCTGCTGGCACTGTTCCTTGGCGTAGCTCCACGCCGCGCCCCAGTAGTCCACCCCCACCAGGCTGGCGTTGGGAAACCGTTTGGCGCAGCGGATGGTGAGGGCGCCGGAGCCGCAGCCGATGTCCAGCAGGGTGCCCCGGCCGTCCCAGGGCAGATGGTCCGTCAAATACTGGTGGACCTGTCCCATGAGACCGCCCCGGTTGAAGTCGAACAGAACGCGGCAGCGAAGCATGTACAGCCAGAGTATCACGGCGGCGGCCAGCAATCCCCCACAAGGAGCGTAAGTGCCGTGGGGCCATCCAGAACAATCAGCAGGACTTCGCCCGCCAGAAGCGCACCGGCTATGGCGGCCAGCCTTTCATGAGGGCCAGGGGGACCCAGTTCCCATAGTCTGTTTTCTTCTGATCCATGTGTGTTCCTCCTTAGATAACGGTTGTTATGTTTTGTTATGTAAAAGCCCGGAGCATTCGCTCCGGGCTTTAGCCTTTGCTGTTTTTTTTTTTTTTTGTAAGAAAGCGATCAGAGACCGAAAACCGCCGTCGGCGTAAATTCCGGTCTGTTGGGTCAGCCGCAGCACATGTTCCATAGAATACTCTCCCTTGAGCAGTTCCAGAGTTCCCTTCATCCGCATTTCCACCAAAATCCGGATCAGTTCCGCATCCGCGTCCGGTGCGCCGTACCGGTGAAAAAACAGGGAAAAGGCGGACCGCATCGTGTCATACAGTTCCTCTCGAAAGGACGCATATCGCGTCCCCTTGGCCCCTTCCAGCAGGAGCAGGGCCTCCTCCCGGTGGCGGTACAGAAAGGCCATGAAGCGGAGGTCGCAGTCGGGGCCAGTGTCTGGGTGTTCCAATTCCTCCGAGGCCAGTTCATGTCCCAGCTGGGTCAGTTGTTGGGCAGTGTCCTGTACGATCTGGGCGAACAAATCCTCCTTGTTTTGGAAGAAAAAATAGACCGCTCCCGTGGTCACCCCGGCAGCCCCGCAGATGCGGCGCAGGGAGGCGTGCTCAAACCCCGGGAGAGAAACTCCGCCTTGGCGCAGCGCAGCAGGCGCTGTCTGGTCTGCTGATCTTGTTCCCCCATCGGCGGCCTCCTCTTTTAGATGGTTTGCGTTTGCTAACCATTATACTACGATCCCATCCCAAAGGCAAGGGGATGGGGAAAAATCGAAGGGGCTGCCCACGTCAAGAGGACAGCCCTTTGCGGGCCAAACGGGCGTTGACACCCTGCCTGGCCAAAGTGTAGAGAACGGAACAGAGGGGAACGGCCAGCAGCATGCCCGCCAGCCCAAAGGCGTTGCCGCCCACCGTCACTGCGGCCAGGACCCAGATCCCGGGCAGCCCCACGGACTTGCCCACCACCCGGGGGTAGATGAGGTTGCCCTCCAGCTGCTGGAGAATGACGAAGAAGAGGATAAACCACAGGGCTTTTATGGGACTGACCAGAAGAATCAGGAAAGCCCCGATGCCCACCCCGATGAAGGCGCCGAAGATGGGGATGAGGGCGGTGAAGCCCACCAGGACCGAGATCACCCCGGCATAGGGCAGGCGGAAGATCAGCATACCCAGGAAGCACAGGGTGCCCAGAATAACCGCCTCTGTGAGCTGGCCGGTGACAAAATTGGAGAAGGTCCGGTTGGTCATGCGGGCCACGTCGGTGATCCAGTGGGCCCATTTTTCCGAGAAGAGAGCCCGGACCACCTTTTTCGCCTGACCGGTCAGAGTCTCTTTCTGGGCCAGCAGATAGAGGGAGAAGGCGAGGGCAAGCACCAGGTTGACCACCAGAGAGAAGATGGAGGAGGTGATGCCGATGGTGGTGTTGAGAAAATCCTCTCCATACTTGGAGAGAAAGGAGGTGATGTTGTTTTGCAGCTCTGCGGAATTGAGCGAGAATTCCGGCAGCTGAATGGAGTGGGCCTCCAGAAAACCCGCCAGGTTGTTCCACCAGTGCTCCAGATGGGTCAGCCGGCTGGGGAGCAGGCTGACAAAGTTTACCACGCTGTCCTTCAGGGCAGGGACCACAATGAAGAAGATGGCGAAGACAACCCCCACCAGCAGCAGAGTGCTCACCAGCAGGCACACCGGCCGCTGGGCCCGTTTTTGCCGGGGGCCGTACCGTTTTCCCCAGGCGCGCCGCCAACCCCGTTCCACGGGGCGGAGAATGACATTGAGCAGAAAGGCCAGACAGCCGCCCAGCAGAAAGGGCAGGAAGATGGAAAAGACCGTGGAAAGCATCTGTCCGGCCTGCCCAGGGTGGTTGAGCCCCAATAGAGCAGCAGCCCGAAGGCGATGAGCAGGGCTATCCGCTTCATGTTTTTCTTGTTTAAGTCCATCGGAACACCGTCCTCTCCTATGGTGGGCCATTTTACAGGAAATGGTTGGAAAAGTCAATCCTTTGGGAGCGGAACCTGGGAATGCCCAGGAAGAGAGAAAGAAAACAGCCCTAACCGTTTGGTTAGGGCTGTTTTGCGCGAGGCGGACTTGAACCCGCACGTGCGTATTGCACACTAGAACCTGAATCTAGCGAGTCTGCCAATTCCACCACTCGCGCGTTGTTTGCTCTGTCGGAGTTCCGTGTCTCGTTCAGTGCGAGACTTATAATACCATAGGGGTGGGCAGCTGTCAAGGGATTTTTTTCGACTTTTTCAGATTTTTTGGAAAAAGTTTTCCGCCCCGGGCGGACCGGGCCCGCCCGGGGCGGAGAGAGGGAATCGCTTCCTTACTTGGTGCCGAAGATACGGTCACCGGCGTCGCCCAGGCCGGGCACGATGTAGCCGTGGTCGTTGAGCTGGTCGTCCACCGCGGCCACGTAGATCTCCACATCAGGGTGGTCCTTCCGTACCCGGGCGATGCCCTCGGGGGCGGCCAGGATGTTCATCAGCTTGATGTTTTTCACGCCGTACTCCTTGACAAAGGAGATGGCGGCGGAGGCGGAGCCGCCGGTTGCCAGCATGGGGTCCAGAATGATGACCTCCCGCTCGGCGATGTCGTTGGGCATCTTGCAGTAGTATTTCACCGGCTCCAGGGTGTCGGGGTCCCGGTACAGGCCGATATGGCCCACCTTGGCGGAGGGAATAAGGGTCAGGATGCCGTCCACCATACCCAGGCCAGCCCGCAGAACGGGGACAATGGCCAGCTTTTTACCGGCCAGCTGGTAGGTCACCGCCTTGGCCACGGGGGTCTGCACCTCCACAGCCTGGAGGGGAGGTTCGGGTGGCGTCATAGCACATGAGGGTGGCGATTTCGCAGACAATCTCCCGAAAATCCTTGACCCCGGTGGTCTCATCCCGCAGGATGGAGAGCTTGTGCTGCAGCAGGGGGTGATCCAATACGTGTACCATTTCCATTTGTTCCATTTCTCCCTTTCTATTTATTGTGGATGGGGCGTCTGGGCGGCCTGCTCCCGTTCCAGTCGTTCCCGCTCCGCCTGAGACAGCCGGTGATAAACCGGCACAAGCTGCGCGGGGAGAGCGTCTGGCCGGCCTGGGCCAGCGCCAGGGCCTGACGGGCCACCCCCAGGCGCTCTGCATCCGCAGATTGGGGGGCCAAAACAGCGGGGATGCCGCGGCGGTCAACGCGTCATAGCAGAGCTGGGCGCCGTCCCCCACCACCAGTTGAGGGGTTTGGGTCCCTGCCAGCTCCTGAACCAGGTCGTCCAGAGAGATGGCCCGGTCCGGCGTCAGGCGGCGGGGGCACTGCCCATCCACCTGAAACCGGGCGTTGTAGATTTGATGCCGGCGGGCATCCATGGCGGCGCAGACCTGGCCGGAGAACCCAGCCAGGTTCCAGGCCATGGACTCCAAGGTGGAGCAGCCGGCGCAGGGGCGCTGGGCGGCCCAGGCCAGCCTTTGGCGGTGGCAACCCCGATGCGCAGCCCGGTAAAGGACCCGGGGCCCGCCGCCACGGCGATGAGGTCCAGGTCCGCCGGGGTGAGGGAGCAGCCCTGAAGCAGGTGCTCCACCATGGGCAGCAGGGTTTGGCTGTGGGTCAGGCCGCTGTTTTGGAAGGCCTGGGCAATGAGGGTTTCGTCCTCGCACAGGGCGGCGGAGGCCGCCACGGCGGAGGATTCCAAAGCTAAGATTTTCACAGGATGAGACCCGTCCTTTCCCTTGGTTTGGGGGGTCACCATCCGGGTCCCCGGATGGTGAGAATCCGCTGGTTCGTCTCTGCCCCCCGGCGGATGTCCACGTAGATGGTGTCGGTTCCAGCGCCTCCTGGATGGTTTCACTCCACTCCACCGCGCAGACGCCGCCCCGGCGGAGAAAATCCTCCCAGCCGATGTCAAACAGGTCATCGGCGTCCCGCAGGCGGTACATGTCAAAGTGGAACAGAGGCAGGGTGCCGCCCTCATACTCGTTGACGATGGTGAAGGTGGGGCTGGTCACCCGCTGGGAAATGCCCAGGCCCTGGGCCATGCCCCGGACAAAGGCGGTCTTTCCCGCCCCCAGGTCGCCGGTGAAGGCCACCACAGCACCCGGGGCCAGCCGCTGGGCCATCTCCCGGCCGATGGCCTCGGTTTCCTGTTCGCTTGCTGAATATCGTTCCATGGCAGTTCCGTTCCTTTCCTGGCGGCCATGGGGGACGCCAGTAGATTGAGGGTATTTTATCATAAAATGAGCAAAGTTGCACCCCTCTGCGACAAAATTTATTGCCAGTTCAGGGTATGATGAAGGGAGAAACGACCCGCTGGGGGACAAGCCCCGGGAGAATGGGAAGGGAGGCGTGTGCCGTGGGACGAAAAAAGCGGGAGTGGCCGCTGTTTTTCTCTGCCTCAGTGCGGCGCTGTATGGCCTGGCGCTGATTTTCAGCGCCACCCGGTATGAGGAAACCCTCCATGGCTTGGTGGGAAAGCAGGCTGTGGCGCTGGGGGAGGGGTTGTCCTGTGCCTGCTTCTGTCCGTGCTGGATGTGAGAAAGCTGCTGGAGAAGTTGTGGTGGCTGCTGCCTGTGGTCAATGTGGGGCTTCTGCTCCTGCTGGTCCCCCTGGGCAATGACGACGGAACCGGGAACAAGAGCTGGATCTCCCTGCCCGGGGGCGGATTCAATTTGCAGCCGGCGGAGGTGGTCAAAATCTCCTTTCTGCTCCTGCTGGCTCTTCAGCTGAGAAAGCTGGGGAGAAGGGATTGAACCGGCCCAAGGCGGTGTTTCTGCTGCTGCTCCATGTCCTGGCCCTGTGCGCGCTGCTCTATGGGGTGTCCGGGGACATTGGCATGGTGGCGGTCTATCTGGCGGTCTACCTGGTGATGCTCTGGTGGCGGGGGTTCATCCCCTCTGGCTCCTGGGGGAGGTGGCCGCGGCGTGGGAGCGGTGGTTTTGCTCTGGCCCCGGCTGCCGGAGTATGTACGCATGCGGTTTTTGGTGGTGTTCGACCATGGGCTGGACCCCTTGGGAAAGGGATTCCAGCAGGAGCGCAGCCTGCTGGCCATTGGTTCGGGCCAGGTCACGGGCCAGGATACCTCCAGGGGACCCAGACCCAGAGCCCCTCCCCGTCGGCCCTGCCCGCCCGGCACACGGATTTCATTTTTTCCGTGGCGGGGAGGAGCTGGGCCTGGTGGGCTGCCTGCTGATCCTGGCCCTGCTGGGGGCCATTCTGTTTCGCTGCGTCTGGCTGGCTCACCGAAGCCGGGACCCGCTGTTTGCCGCAGTGGCCATGGGCGTGGCGGGCGTCTTTGGCGCGCAGACGATTTTGAACATTGGCATGTGTCTGTACGTGGCCCCTGTGGTGGGGGGTGACGCTGCCCTTTTCAGCTACGGCGGGTCCTCCTGCTCACCGCCTTCGGCGGGTGGGGATTGTCATGTCCATGAAACAGGAGAAGCTGGGAGGAAGCGGCAATTGGCCGGGCGCATAAGCCCCCGGGCCGGGGACAGACTAAGGACAACTTTCCAAAGAGGAGGTCATTCCAATGGCACAGTCCCGTTTTTCCCGGCGGCTGGGGTTCCTGGTGATCCTCGCCGCCCTTTCCTTTCCATGGTCCTGCCGGCGTTTGCGCTGTTTGACCAGGACGATACCGCGAGGGGAGACCAGTCCCTGCCCATCGCGGAGAACTTTTCCTTGACCACCTACCGTGATGTGGCGGTCAGTGGGACCTTTTCCGCGGTGGACCCGGAAGGGGACCCCTTGACCTTCCGGGTGACCAAAAAACCCTGCCCGGGGGCCATCACCTTTGCCGAGGAGGGCTCGGCCCGGTTCACCTATACCCCTTACGAGAACAAGACGGGTAAGGACTCCTTCACCTATGTGGCAGAGGATGGGGAGGGGAATGTTTCCCAGCCCGCAGTGGTTTCGATCAAGATTCAGAAGCCGGATACCAAGGTCACGTATTCCGACATGGCCGGCAACCCCGCCCACAAGGCGGCCATTGCCCTGGCGGAGCGGGATATTTTGTGGGGGAACAGATGGGGGAGACCTGGTTCTTCCGGCCGGAGGCCCCTGTGACCCGGGAGGAGTTTTTGGCCATGGCCATGGACGTGGTGGGGCTGGAGACCCTTCCCGAGGCCACCATGACCGGCTTTGCCGACGACGATAGTATTTCCGTCTGGGCCAAGCCCTATGTGGCCTCAGCCCTTCGGGCCGGGATGGTCCAGGGAAGCGGCGGGGACGGCGACGGGGCGGAATTCGCTCCTGACCGGGTGATTACCCAGACGGAGGCGGCGGTGATGCTCAACCGCCTGCTCCAGGTCTCTGACGTGGCGGCCACGGGGGCCTTGTCCCAGGACGCGGCCCCCGCCTGGGCCTACCAGTCCGTGGTCAATCTGGAGGCCGTGGGGGTTTTGAACCCGGAGGAGGACGGGTCTCTGTCCCTCAGCCCGTCCCTTACCCGGGCCCAGGCGGCGGAAATGCTTCTCTCGGCCCTGGAAGTGCTGGACTTTCGGGACAGGATTTGGTAAACTAAACCTGTGAACGTCTTTGCCTACGGACGCGGAGCCCAGCAACCAGGGCTCCGCGTCCTGCCCAAGAAAGAGAGCACGCCATGGAGCAAGCTGTGATCCATTCACCCCTTAGGCCCTCTGACCCTGTTCGCGGAAGACGACCACCTGACTGCCCTGGTCTATGGGGACTATGGCAGTTATGACGACCTGCCTCTCTTCCGAGAGGCAAAGCGCCAGTTGGAAGCGTATTTCGCCGGTCAGCGGCAAGCGTTTTCCCTCCCCTCAACCCGGATGGAACGGCATTCCAGCGCCGGGTTTGGCAGAGCCTGTGCGATATCCCATACGGAAGGGTAATCTCCTACCGGGAGCTGGCGGCCCAAGTGGGGTCTCCCCGGGCGTTCCAGGCGGTGGGACAGGCCAACGGGAGGAACCCCTGCCCATTCTCATCCCCTGCCACCGGGTCATCGCCGCGGACGGAACCCTGGGCGGCTATTCCAGCGGAGTGGAGCGCAAGCGGTTTCTGCTGAGGCTGGAAGGGCTCTCCATCCCAGAGTCCAAACCGCCCAGACGGGTGGGAAAACGGGGGGTGAGAGCCCGGTGAGACGTTGCCCTACATCCCGCCCTGCCGGCCTTCTCTCAGGGAGAGGCGTCTGGCAGGCTTCCCAAGTGAAAACCCCTGTCCCAGGCCAAACGGTGCCTGGGACAGGGGTTTGCTGTTTTCGAAATGGAAAGAGACAGAAAGGAGACAGGGGCACCTTTGGGGATTAACGTGTGCCTGTCAGGTGGTAGCCCGCTCGCTCGACTTTCTGCTTTACTTGCTCATCATCCAGGGATTCGGCGTATGACACGGTCAAAAGCCCCTTTTTTCAGGTCAACCTTGCCGGCCGCGCCTTTGATGTCGTTGACGGCTTCTTCGACCCGGACTTTGCAGTGCTCGCAGTGCATGCCCTCCACCTGGAAGGTCTTTTGTCCGGCCACATGGGACAGCTTCTTTTTCCGGGGCTTGTAATCTCCGCCGCCGCAGCAGCCGCCGCCCTTGCCGCGGAAGTGACGGACGGTAGACCAGAGCCCGATGGCGACAACCACGACGACAAGGACGAGAAGGATGATATTTTCCGTTCCCATTGCAGTGCCTCCTTTTTGGGGGAAGGGGATGCGGCCCCAAGGCGCACATCCCCTTCCGTCAATGGATCAATGTTTCTTCTTGTGTTTGGTCTCTTGGCCATGTCCGCCGCAGTGTCCTGTGCACTGTCTGCCATACGGGCAGCCGATGCAGACTTCCCCCTTTTTTGGCCCGATACAGGTAAAACAGGATTCCGCCGATGATGCAGACCAAGATGGCCACAATGATGACGTCTACCATAACTTTACCGGCTCATGGCAGCCTGATTGCCGGCCAGGGCATAGTCCTCTTTGATCTTCCGATTGGTTCTGTGGACCATGCAGACGATGACAGCGGCCATAATCAGGACAGCGATCAAACCAGCCACAGCGGCGCCGACGTTCAGCGTGGAGGGGGCGGTCACCAGGGTGCCGATGGTGTAGACCAGGTAGCCCACCGTGTAGCCGGTGCCCAGCTGCAGGCCGATGCCGGCCCACAGCCACTTCCCGCTCTTCATCTCAGAGTTCATAGCGCCAATAGCGGCAAAGCAGGGCGGCGTGTACAGATTGAACATCAGGTAGGCCAGAGCAGCTACCTTGGTGATGGCGATGACACCCGCCACCTCGGCGCCTGCGCCTTCCATCATCTCCAGCGCATCGGTATCGATCAGGTTCTCCAGGCCCACGAAGCAGACGGCCAGGGTACCCACCACGTTCTCCTTGGCAATAAAGCCGGTAACAGCGGCGGCGGCCAGCTGCCAGCTGAGAACACCAACAATGGGGACCAGCAGGTACGCAAAGGGTCCGGCGATGGAGGCCAGGATGGAGCTGTCGGCCGTCTCGGCCACCTGGAAGCTCCAGGTGAAGGTCTGCATGATCTGCACGGCGGTGTTGCACAGCAGGATGATCGTGGCAGCCTTCACGATGTAAGCCCAGCCCCGGTTGCACATGGACTTAAAGGCGCCCCACAGGGAGGGGGCCTTGTATTCCGGCAGCTCCATGATGAAGAAGGACTTTCTGGCCTTGTAGCCGGCGATCTTGTTTACCAGCAGAGCGCCCAGGAAGATCAGAACGATGCCGGTGGCATACATCACGAAGCTCACCCAGCCCGCGTCGTCAAAGAAGGCGCCGGCAAACAGGGCGATGACGGGGATCTTGGCGCCGCAGGGCATGAAGGGGGTGAACATGGCGGTCGCCCGGCGTTCGCGCTCGTTGCGGATGGTGCGGCTGGCCATAACACCGGGGATGGCGCAGCCAGTGCCGATGACAAAGGGGATCACGGATTTGCCGGAAAGACCCACTTTCTTGAAAATGGGGTCCAGCACCACGGAGACACGAGACATATAGCCGCAGTCTTCCAACAGGGCGATGAGGAAGTACATGATCATGACCAGAGGCAGGAAGCCGATAACGGCGGACACGCCGCCGATGACACCGTCCACCAGCAAGGCGGACAGCAAGGGGTTGGCATTCTCCAGCAGGGTGCCCACCCAGGCCTGGAAGGTCTCCAGCCAGGCCACCAGGGTGTCGGCGATGAGGGGCCCGACCCAGACCTGGGAAATCTGGAACACCAGGAACATGATGCCGGCAAAGATGAGGATGCCCGCCACCGGGTTGGTGAGGACAGCGTCGATCCGGTCGTCGGAATTCTTATCCTTGGTCAGCACCTTCCGGGTCTCTACCTTGGAGACGATTTTGTTGACGAAATCAAACCGCTCCCGGTCGGCATTTTCCACCGCCTTTTTGTCGGTCAGATCAATGTTTCCCTCGCTGTATGGGGCGAGCTGGCTCTCGTTGGCCCGGGCCACGGCGGTCTCCACCACGGTCTTCAGGCCCTCTGCGGAGGTGGAAACGGTCCGGATGACCGGACAGCCCAGCTTGGCCGACAGGGCGTCCACGTCGATCTTGGTGTCCTTTTTCTCGTTGATGTCGCTCTTGTTCAGGGCGACCACAACGGGAATGCCCAGTTCCAACAGCTGCGTGGTGAAAAACAGGCTGCGGCTGAGGTTTGTGGCGTCCACAATGTTGATGATCACATCGGGATTTTCGTGCTTTACGTAGGCGCTGGTGATGCTCTCCTCACTGGTGAAGGGAGACATGGAATAGGCGCCGGGCAGGTCCACAGCGATCAGCTGCTCCTCCCCGCCGTAATAGGCTTTTTTGATGGGGTGTTCCTTTTTTTCTCTACCGTGACACCCGCCCAGTTGCCCACCTTTTCGTTCCTGCCTGTTAGGGCATTGTACATGGTGGTCTTACCGGAGTTCGGGTTGCCCGTCAAGGCAATTCTCATGACAGATTCCTCCCGTGTCGTTTGTTGGATTTGACTCTCTCTCGGATGCGCATACCTATTATAAATTAGCAAAAGCTAACTTATAGCGAAAAAAGAAGAAGACGCACAACAACGCCCAACGCTCAAATGATGATGGCGTCGGCCAATTGATGGTCAATGTTGTAGCGTCCGTCTTTGATGGAGACAATACAGCCGCCTTTCAAATGGGAGACCACGGTAATATGTTCTCCGCTGTAGCAGCCCAGGGAAAATAAAAAGGCATTCAAATCCTCGTCCTCCGTGTCAATTTGGCGGACGACATACTCCTTACCTTCTACTGCATCTCTTAAATTCATTTTATCACCATTAAAAATATAATAATCGGGTCATGCTCCGGCCGCGAACTGCCGGCTGACTTGTGAAGCAAAGAGAAGTAATTAGCTCTAACTAATTGCTTGCATAGTATATCTCCTCTTTCGGAGTTTGTCAACCCTAACTTTCAAAAAAGCAAGGAAAAAACATAGTTCTGAGCGGCGTGTTTTATGGGTATTTTTATAAGAAAAATCCACGCCCGCGCAAGGGCGCGGGCGTGGATGGAACGGCAGGTTCCGTTATTTCATGAGCAGATACAGCACGGCCTTTTTGGGCGTGGAGGCGGTTCTCCGCCTCGTCGAATATCTCGTTTGCGTGGGCCTCAAAGACCTCGGCTGTGATCTCCTCTCCCCGGTGGGCGGGCAGACAGTGCTGCACCATGGCGCCGGGATGGGCGGCGGCCATAACGGCGTCGTTGATTTGATAGCCCTCAAAGACCAGCTTACGCTGGCTGGACTCGCCCTCCTGTCCCATGGAGGCCCACACGTCGGTGTACAGGACGTCGGCGTCCTTGGCGGCGGCCAGGATGTCCGGGGTGCACTGGAGCATGCCGGGATACTGCTGGGCAAAGTCCAGAACGGCAGGGTCCGGGCGGTAGGCATCGGGGCAGGCGATGGACACCGTCATGCCGCACTTGAGGCCGCCCACGATGAGGGAGTTTGCCATGTTGTTGCCATCACCGATGTAGCACAGCTTCAGGCCGGCCAGCTTGCCCTTGTGCTCCCGGATGGTCATGAGATCAGCCAGCACCTGGCAGGGGTGGCAGAAGTCGGTGAGGCCGTTGATGATGGGGATGGAGCCGTATTCCGCCAAATTCTCCACCTCCTCCTGGGCGAAGGTGCGGATCATGATGCCGTCGCAGTAGCGGGAGAGCACCCGGGCGGTGTCCTCCACCGGCTCGCCCCGGCCGATCTGGCTCTCCCTGCCGGAGAGGAAGAGGGCGTGGCCCCCAGCTGGAACATGCCGTTCTCAAAGGAGACCCGGGTGCGGGTGGAGTTCTTCTCGAAGATCATGGCTAGGGTTTTCCCGGCCAGGAAGGGGTGCTGGATGCCCGCTTTTTTTCATGGCCTTGAGCTGGTCGGCGGTGTCTAAAATGGTGAGAATGTCCTGGCTGGAGAGGTCCAGCAGCTTCAGCAGGTCTTTTTTCATGGATGTGTTCTCCTTTTTCTCTTATCCCATGAGGGTCTGCTTCAGAATGGCCAGGCCCTCGTCCATTTCCTCCTTGGTGATGACCAGGGGCGGCAGCAGGCGCAGCCGGTCCCCGGCGGTGAGGCACAGCAGGCCGTGGTCGATGAGCAGGGCGGCCAGTTCCTTGTTGGTCCGGGGGCCCTTTACATCAATGCCCAGCATGAGGCCCAGGCCCACAACATCCCCCAGTTCCGGGCTGCCGATGGCCTGGATGCCCGCCCGGAGGTAGGCGCCCTTCTCCCGGACCTGGTCCAGGAAGGGCTGGTCCATGGTCTCCAGCACCGCCAGGCCCGCGGCAGTGGAGACGGGGTTGGCTCCTGAAGGTGGAGCCGTGGGTTCCAGGGGTAAGGACCCCGGCGCACTTCTCGTTGGTGAGGATACCACCCAAGGGCAGGCCGCCGGCGATCCCCTTGGCGAAGGAGACCACATCCGGCTGGATGCCGAACTGCTGGAAGGCGAACAGGCTGCCGGTGCGGCCGATGCCGGTCTGGACCTCGTCCACCAGCAGCAGCCAGTCCTTCTCCCGGCACAGGGCGGCCAGGGACTGGACCATGGAGACCTCCAGGGGGCGCAGGCCGCCCTCCCCTGGATGAGTTCTACCATGACCGCGCACACGTCGTCCCCCGCCTGGGCCTGGATGCTCTCCAGAGTGGGGTCGGCGTAGCGGAAGGCCTCGTTGAAAGGGAAGAAATAGTTGTGATAGCTCTCCTGCCCGGTGGCGGTGAGGGTGGTGATGGTCCGCCCATGGAAGGAGCGGTTCAGGGTGAGAATGGTGCTGCGGCCCTTGCCGTACTTATCGAAGCTGTACTTCCGGGCCACTTTGATCATGGCCTCGTTGGCCTCCGCCCGAGTTGCCGAAAAGACCTTGTCCATTCCGCTGCGGGTGCACAGCTGCTGGGCCAGCAAGGTCCCGGGCTGGGTATAAAACAGATTGGAGATATGCCCCAGCTTCCCAATCTGCTCTGTAATGGCGGCCATCCACTTGGGGTTGCCATATCCCAGGGAATTAACCCCGATGCCGCTGGTAAAGTCGATGTATTTCCGCCCCGACAGACTGTACAGGGTGGCGCCCTGCCCGTGGTCAATGTCCACTGGAAACCGCCCATAGGTATGCATCACATAGGTCTCATCCAGGGCCTTCAATTCTGCAAAGGTCACAATCCCCACACTCCTTTCCTCTTACAAAAAAGCCTCGCAGAGTTTCCGCCCCGCAGGGTGGGAAAGAATTTCTAATCCATGTTTTCCCCGGCTTCGCCGGAAAAACATACTTCTCAGCCGCAAGTGTGCGGCCCCAGAGGGGCCGTGCGCGCAGTCGGCTGTCGTCTCCCATTTTGGGAGCCAAGCGCAGCGGGTCCCAAAATTCTTCTTTCACTCCCACAGCATCGTCCCAATTCCCTGATGGGACAGCATCTCAGTGAGGATGGAGTGGGGAATCCGTCCATCTAAAATATGGGTGCGGTGGCCCCCGTGTTCCAGGGCGTTGACACAGCACTGGATTTTGGGAATCATCCCACCGCCGATAACCCCGCTGGAGAGCAGGGAGGGGACCTCCTCCAGGCGGATCTGCCGGATCAGGGTGCTGTCATCCTTGGGGTCCCGGAGCACGCCGCGGACATCGGTGAGGAGAATGAGCTTCTCCGCCCCCAGGGAGATGGCCAGCTCGGCGGCCGCCGTATCGGCGTTGATGTTGTAGGCGGTGTCGTTGTCAATGCCCAGGGCCACGGTGGAAATCACGGGGATGTAGCCGCAGCTGAGGGCGTCGTTGACCACCTGAGGGGCCACCTTGACGATCTTACCCACCAGGCCGTACTTCTCGTCCAGCTTCTTGGCCTGGAAGAGGGCCCCGTCCAGGCCGCACAGGCCGATGGCCTTGCCTCCCAGATTGTTGATGATGGAGACCAGGTGCTTGTTCACCTTGCCGCAGAGGACCTGCTGCACCATGTCCATGGTCTCGGCGTCGGTACAGCGCAGGCCGTCCACGAACCGGGACTGCTTGCCCAGCTTCTTCCAACATGGCGGAGATCTCCGGCCCGCCGCCGTGGACCACCACCACACGGATGCCCACCAGATGGAGCAGGATGATGTCGCTGATCACCGCGCGGCGGAGCTCCTCGGAGATCATGGCGTTGCCGCCGTACTTGATGACAATGGTCTTTCCGTACCATTTTTGAATGTAGGGCAGCGCCTCCGCTGAAGGACAGTGGAGCGCTCCATAATTGTTCATGTCCATGGGAGAGTCCCTCTTCCCGGGATTAGGTGCGGTAATCGCCGTTGATCTTTACGTAATCGTAGGTCAGGTCGCAGCCCCAGGCCTTAGCGGTGGCGTCTGCCGCTGGTGAGGGTCGACCTGGATGACCACCTCGTCCTCCGACAGGACCCGCTTGGCCAGTCCTCGTCGAAGGGTGGTAGGCCCTCCGGCGCACACCAGCCTCATCTCCTGCCCGGGAGAGGAACTTCACCTCCACGTCCTTGGGATCAAACTGCGCCCCGGAATAGCCGATGGCGCACAGCACCACGCCCCCAGTTGGCGTCGGCGCCGAAAACGGCGCATTTCACCAGGGGAGAGCGGACCACGGCCTTGGCCATCTGCTCGGCCTGCTCCTCGGTCTCGGCCCCCATCACGGTGCAGGTGATGAGCCGGCGGCGCCCTCGCCATCGCTGGCGATCATCTTGGCCTCGTACTCGCAGACGTGGCGCAGGGCGGCAAAGAAAATGTCGTAGTCCTCCCCGGGACCGGTGATGGCGGGGTTGCCCGCCAGGCCGTTGGCCAGAACGACGCAGGTGTCGTTGGTGGAGGTGTCCCCGTCCACGGTGATGCGGTTAAAGGTCTTGGTGACCACCTGGACGGAGCATGTCCTGCAGGAGGGCCCCGTCAATGGCGCAGTCGGTGGTGATGCCGCAGAGCATGGTGCCCATGTTGGGGTGGATCATGCCGGAGCCCTTGGCAATGGCCCCGATGGTGACGGTTTTGCCCCCGATGCTCCACGGTGGACGGCGATCTCCTTCACCTTCAGGTCGGTGGTGAGGATGGCGTGGGCGGCGTCCAGGGAGGCCTCGGGGGGGGTGTCCGCCAGGCGGCGACCAGGGAGGGAACCCCTTCTCAATGGCCTGGATGTTCAGCTCCACACCGATGATGCCGGTGGAGCAGACGGCGAAGTCCTGGGGCCGCAGGCCGGTGGCGGCAGCGGCGGCCTGGGCCATCCGCTGGGCGTTCTCCCTGCCCTTGGGGGCGCAGGCGTTGGCGTTGCCGCTGTCAAAAATGATCCCCGGGCCTGGTGGTCGGCCAGGTGCTCCTTGGTGAGGATCACCGGGTCGGCCTTGACCACATTGCGGGTATACGGGCCGCGGCAGCGCAGGGGACGGAGGAGAGGATCATGGCCAGGTCCTTTTTGTCAGGCTGGGGCGTGGTGAAGTTGTCTTTGATGCCGCAGTGGATGCCCGCGGCCTGAAAACCCTTGGGGGCGGTGACACCGCCGGTGATAATGTTCATAACAGAAAAACCTCCTTGGTGAGAATGGTGTAGAAAAGCATAGGGAAGTTGAGCCCCTCTCGGCCGGTTATTCTAAACCGGCGGTCTCCGCAAAACCCAGCATCAGATTCATATTTTGGACCGCCGCGCCGGAGGCCCCTTTGCCTAAGTTGTCAAAGAGAGCGGTCACAGTGGTTTGCGCTTCGTGACCGCAGACGATCAATCGCAGCTGGTTGGTGCCCACCAGGGTGTCAGAGTAGATCACAGGCTCATCTCCGCCAAAAGGCGCCACGGAGACAAAGGTTTGCCCCGCATAATAGCTGGACAGCGCCTGGTGGATCTCTTGGGCGGTGGGGCGGCCGGGCAGGGTGTCGTTGCGGAGCAGGACGGTGGTGGCCATGCCCTGGATATAGTCCCCCAGGATGGGGTGGAAGACCGGCGGGGGCGGCCAGACCGCAGACGTGGACCATCTCCGGCAGATGCTTGTGGTGGAGATTGGTGCCGTAGATGCGGGCGGAGGCGTGCCAGGGGGATCGGGGGTCCTGATACTCCGCGATGAGCTTCTTGCCCCCACCGGAGTAACCGGTCAGGGAGTAGGCGCACAGGGGATGGTCCGGGGAATCAGACCCAACTGGACCAGGGGATACACGGAGGCAATGAAGCCAGATGCGTGGCAGCCCGGGTTGGCCACCCGCTTAGAACAGACGATCCTCGCCCGATGGTGGGGGGAGAGCTCAGGAAACCCGTAGTCCCAACCAGGGGCGGTGCGGTGGGCGGTGGAGGCGTCGATCACCCGGGTGTTGGGATTGTCAATCATGGCCACCGCCTCCCGGGCCGCCTCGTCGGGCAGGCACAGGAAGACCAGGTCGGCGGCGTTGAGGAATTTCTTCCGCTCCGCCGGGTCCTTGCGCTTATCCTCGTCGATGAGAAGAAGCTCGATATCCTGGCGGGGGTCAGCCGGTCGTAGATTTGCAGGCCGGTGGTGCCCTCCCGTCCGTCGATGAAAATCACAGGTTTCATGCTTCACGCTCCTGGATAAACTGCTTGAGGTGTTCCATTTGGACTTTCACTGCCTCCGGAGCCGGTCCGCCGTAGACCTTCCGTCCTTCCACACAAGTTTCTAAGGAGAGGGCGTCGTAGACGTCGGCCTGGAAATAGGGGGAGACCTTTTGATACTCCTCCAGGGGAGGGTCTCCAGCGGGAGTGGCCGGTGTCCATACAGTGCCCCACCAGCTTGCCCACGATGCCGTAGGCTTCGCGGAAGGGCATGCCCTTTTTGGTCAGGTAATCGGCACAGTCGGTGGCGGAGATAAAACCGCCGTTGGCGGCCCGGCGCATGTTGGCCCGGTTGACCGTGAGGGTGTCGATCATGGCGGTGAACACAGGCAGGCAGAGCTCCACCGTGTCGATGGCGTCAAAGACGCACTCCTTGTCCTCCTGCATGTCCTTGTGGTAGGCCAGGGGGAGCCCCTTCATCACCGTGAGCAGGGTGATGAGGGCGCCGTATACCCGCCCGGTTTTTCCCCGGACCAGCTCGGCGACGTCGGGGTTTTTCTTCTGGGGCATGATGGAGGAGCCCGTGGCATAGGCGTCGTCCAGCGTGATGAACTGAAACTCCCAGCTGCACCAGAGAATGAGCTCCTCCGAGAACCGGGACAGGTGCATCATCAGAATGGAGCAGGCCGAGAGAAACTCCAGGGCGAAATCCCGATCGGACACGGAGTCCAGCGAGTTGTCGGTGGGCTTGGAAAAGCCCAGCAGCTCTGCCGTGCGGAACCGGTCTACGGGATGGGTGGAGGTGGCCAGGGCCCCGGACCCCAGGGGGACTCATCCAGCCGGGCCCGGCAGTCCTCCAGCCGGGTGATGTCCCGGCGGAACATGTTGGCGTAGGCCATCATGGCGTGGGCGAAGGTGGTGGGCTGGGCCCGCTGGAGGTGGGTGTAGCCGGGCATGATGGCGTCTAGGTTGCTCTCGGCCTGGCGGAGAAGGGCTTTCTCCAGGTCCAGCAGCATCCCCACAATGACGGGAATCTCATCCTTGACAAAGAGGCGGAAGTCCACCGCCACCTGATCGTTCCGGCTGCGGGCGGTGTGCAGCCGCTTGCCCGTGGCGCCGATGCGCTGGGTCAGCAGCGTCTCGATGTTCATGTGGATATCCTCGTTGTCCTTGGTGAATTCCACCTTGCCTTCCTTGATCTCCTCCAGGAGAGTCTTTAAGGTGGTTACGATCTTCTCCGCCTCCTCCTTGGCAATGATGCCCTGTTCCCCCAGCATGGCCGCGTGGGCGATGGACCCGGTGATGTCCTCCCGATACATCCGGGCGTCAAAGAAAATCGAGGCGTTGAAGTCGTTGACCAGGGCATCCGTCTCCTTTTGGAACCGTCCGGCCCACAGTTTCATAGCAAACGAATCCTTTCCATAGAACGGCGCAGAGCAGGACCTGCAGATCCTGCCCCCGCCATGGTTTTCCTGTCATACTGGCCTCGGACTTGCCTCCAACCGGGGCACAGCCCGAAAAGCCTCGCAGAGTTTCCCGCCCCGCAGGGCGGGAAATCCAATTGCAATCTATTTTTTCGCCGGCTCCGCCGGGGAAAATCCGGATCAGTCCGGGCGTGCCTGGCCCCGCCAGGCGCGGTTCGACTGCAACGCGCAAATTTTGAAGCCCAGCGAAGCGGGTTCAAAATTTCCCCGTCTCAAAGTTTACCAAGCTCCCGCAGCGCCTGGACCGTGTCCGGCAGGCCCCAGAGGTTGATGAAGCCGGTGGCGTCGTCCTGGTTGTAGTCGCTCTCCTCGAAGGTGACCAGTTTCTCCGAGTACAGGCTCTCAGGAGAGGTGATGGAGGAGGTGATGATGTTGCCCTTGTAGAGCTTGAGCTTCACCGTGCCGGTGACGTGCTCCTGGGTGTCCACGGCGAAAGCCTGGAGGGCCTCCCGCAGGGGGGTAAACCACTTGCCGTTGTACAGCAGGTCGGCAAAGTCGATGGCCAGCTTCTGCTTCATGTGTTTGGTGTCTTTATCCAGGGTGATCATCTCCAGCACCTCGTGGGCCCGATAGAGGATGGTGCCGCCGGGGGTCTCATAAACCCCCGGTCCTTCATGCCGATGAGCCGGTTTTCCACAATATCGAGAATGCCGATGCCGTTGGCGCCGCCCAGCTGATTGAGCCCCTCGATGATCTTGGAGGCCTTCATCTTCTCGCCGTTGAGGGCCACCGGTACCCCTTTTCAAAGTCCAAGGTAACGTAGGTGGCCTGGTCGGGGGCCTGCATGGGGGACACGCCCATCTCCAGGAATCCAGGCTTATTATACTGAGGCTCATTGGCGGGGTTCTCCAGGTCCAGGCCCTCATGAGAAAGATGCCACAGGTTCTTATCCTTGGAATAGTTGGTCTCCCGGTTGATTTTCAGGGGGGACGTTGTGGGCCTCTGCATAGTCGATCTCCTCTTCGCGGCTCTTGATGTCCCCTCCCGCCAGGGGGCAATGATCTTCATGGTGGGGGCAAAGCGTTTGATGGCAAGCTCAAAGCGGATCTGATCGTTGCCCTTGCCCGTGCAGCCGTGGCAGATCGCGTCCGCCCCTCGGCCTTGGCGATCTCCGCCAGCTTCTTGGCGATGATGGGGCGGGCAAAGGCGGTGCCCAGCAGATAGGCCTCGTACTTGGCCCCCATCATCATGGAGGGGATGATGACGTCGTCCACCATCTCGTCCACCAGGTCGGCCACAATGAGCTTGGAGGCGCCGGTTTTCATGGCCTTCTCCTCCAGGCCTTCCAGCTCGGCCCCCTGTCCCACGTCGGCGGAGACGGCGATGATCTCGGGGTCGTTGTAGTTCTCCTTCAGCCAGGGGATAATGATGGACGTATCCAGGCCGCCGGAATAGGCAAGCACGACTTTCTTGATCTCAGACATGGTGATGACCTCCCAAAAAAGTTTCCGTGGAATTCTCATTGGGGAAAGCATAGCACGAATCCATGCAAATTGCAAGAGAATTATGCATAATCATTCGAAAAAGAAGGGAAAAACCCCAGGCAACTTTCCACAAAAATGAATATTTAGGGGAGTATTCGCATATATATACTGAAAAATACGGAAGGAGAAGAGAATTGACTTTTTTCCGGAAGGCTGGTAAGATGACAGCACAGCACCAGACGGAAGAGAAGGCAGATGTACAAAGGGTTTGCAGTGTGCGCTTACAAATGAATTAATATATTATGATTTCTCATGTCATTATGAAGGTTGAGTAAAAGACATTGTCCTCTGGATTGATAGAATGATTATTTCAACCTGATTCGACAAGAACAGGTTCCAACTGATTTTATAAATGCGGACCAAGAGGGATGCTCCGCCTCGGGCATCCCCTTCCCGTAGTAAAAATAGAGGGAAATTGAATATGCGGGTATGGTGGAATTGGTTGACACGCAGGATTTAGGTTCCTGTGGAGCAGTGCGTGTGGGTTCGAGTCCCACTACCCGTACCAAAGGCGGTGGGTTCGAAGAGGGCCTGCCGTCTTTTTCCATATGACCACTTATTGCATAGAGGAACAAGGCCCGCAGACGTATGATAGTGGGATGTCCCCAGTGAAAAAGGAGAAGATTGTATGCTTTATAGAAAATGCCTGAGACATTACGGCGCGGCCCTCCTCCTGGGCCTTCTGCTGGCAGCTGGCGTGAGCGGCTGCGGAGAGACAGAACCGGCCCCCGAGGCCACGGAGCTTCCGCCGGCGGAAGAGGCGGAGGAGCCCCAGGCATCTGCCGAGCGGGAGATTTCATGGGAACCGGTGACGGTAACCACCAGCGGCCGGGGGAGGTTTGCTTTGACCTGCGGCCGGAACACTTCATAAGGCGGTACAACCAGCTCTACCGGCAGGACTGGGGGAGGACCTGCTCCAGCCCCTGGACCAGTGGATGGACTATGGAGTGGGCTTTTCTCCCGGTCAGGCGGGGCGGAGGGACATCAGTATGTCTCCCAGGTGGACGAGAGCAACTACGCTGAGCCCTTCCTCTCCCTCTGTGTGACCCAGGGACGGCGCCCGGGTGATGGAGACGGTGACGGGCTTGTCTCAGAAAAACTATGACGGCGGCCCCATCGAATTCTTTCAGGCCAAGGCCTTTTACAGCCTGCGGGTGTTCTTCCCTGCAATGGAGCGCGCCGACTTTGACCGCCTGTACGAGGCCCTGTTCGCCGGGGGAAGTTATGCGGAGACGTATGAGACCCCGCTGCCCAACCGGGTGTTCTACCAGGATGGGGTGGCCTGCTATGCTACCCTTCAGATTGGAGAGTGCGACCAGATCCACGTCATGGCGGTGACCCAGGCCCAGCTGGACCAGTGGCGGGCTGCCGGGGTGGAGGTGACAGAGGGATTTCCCGCAGGGGAGCCATGAGCTGCCCAGGTTTGGGTTGACAAGGTCTGGGGCGGAGAGTAACCTTACTATATAAGGAATATGCCACAGGCGATTCGTCTTGTATGAAAAAGGAGTGTGATCCCATGCTCACCCAGCGTATCGAAGCCATTCGGCAAAATTATGTCAATACAAAGCCCCAAATCTCCTGCGAGCGGGCCAAAATCTGGACGGATTCCCACCGAGAGACCGAGGACAGCCGGTGGCCATCCGCCGGGCCCGGGCCTTCTATGACTGCTGTGACCGGCTGGGCGTCCATATCTTTGCGGGCGAGCTGGTGGTGGGGGCCATCGGGGAGTTTCGGAAGTGTGGTATCCTCACCCCGGAGTTCTCCTGGATGTGGGTGGACCGGGAGATGGACACCTTTGACACCCGGCCCCAGGACCCCTATCGGATGACCGATGACCAGCGGGCATTTGTCCGCCGGGAGATTTTCCCCTATTGGAAAGGAAAGTCGCTGGAGGAGGCCTTCCTGGCCCGCCTGCCGGAGGATACCTACCGGATTGGGGTGGACACAGGGGTTCTGGACAACGACTCCAAGTGGCGCCAGGCGGTGGGGAGATCACCCCGGACTACCAGGATGTACTGTTCAAGAAGGGGTTCGGCGGGATTCTGCGGGAGGCGGAGGACCATCTGGCGGCTTTGGACCCCACCAATCCAGAGGACCTGTCAAGCGGGAGTTTTACACCTCCGTCTGCTGGACCTCCCGGGGATTATCCGCTACGCCAATCGGTATGCCCAGGCGGCGGAGGCCATGGCGGACCAGGAGAAGGACCCTGTCCGAGCCCAGGAGCTGCGCCGGATCGCCCGCAACTGCCGGCGGGTCCCGGAGCATCCCCGGAGAGTTTTTACGAGGCCATTCAGTTCCTGTGGTTTGTCCAGGTGGGGGGGCGTTTTGGCAGAAAATCCCCTGTCGCTGAATCCCGGGCGGTTTGATCAGTACATGGCCCCATACTATGAGGCGGACCTGGCCCAGGGGACCCTGGACGAGGCCTTTGCCCAGGAGCTGGTGGATGCCCTGTGGCTGAAATACTCGGAGTGGGTGTGGACCATCTCCGCCAATACGGCGGATTATTTTGCCGGGTATAACCAGTTCCAAAACCTCACCGTGGGCGGCAAGCGGCGGGACGGAAAGGACGGGACCAATCCGGTGACCTACCTGGCGCTCAAGGCCACAGAAGAGGTCAAGACCCACCAGCCCGGCCTGTCCGTCCGGGTGCAGGCGGACTGTCCCAAGGAATTTCTGGACGCGGTGACCCACCTGGTGTCCAAAGGCACTGGGTTTCCCGCCATTCACAGCGACAGCGTGGGCTATCAGATGCTTCTCAACGCCGGCTATGCCCCGGAGGACGCCCGGGACTGGAACAACTGCGGCTGCGTGGTGCCCCACTACCGGAAGACGGGGAGTGGACTGCGGCGGTGAACATGAACTTTGGCTCTGCCTTGGAGTATGCGCTGAATGAGGGGAAGAGTCTGATGACAGGCCGTCAGATGGGGTTGGCGGAGCGGCCTGCGGAGACCTTCCGCACCTTTGAGGAGGTGGAGGCGGCCTTTTACCGCCAGTTCGATTTCCTCTGCCGCCACGCGGTGATTATGACTTTGGAGGCCCAGCGGCTTCACCAGGAGATGGTGCCCCGTCCCTTCCTGTCCTCCTGCATCGAGCACTGCATGGAATCGGGGAAGGACTTGTCCCAGGGGGCGCCAAGTATACCATTGGTCCGGTGATCACCGGCATTGGGCTGGCGGTGGTGGCCAATTCCCTGGCCGCGTGAAAAACTGGTGTTTGAGGACGGGGTCTGTACCATGGCCGAACTGGCCGCCGCCCTGCGGGCCAACTGGGAGGGTATGAGGACCTCCAGGCCCGCGCCAAGGCATGCCCCAAGTATGGCAACGACGAGGACGCGGTGGACGACTTGGCCATTCGTCTGGCCAACCATTTCTATGAGGAAATCCATCCGTACCACGATATATTTGGCGCCCCCTTCCTCACCGCGTTCATGGGGATCTCCAATTACATCCCCATGGGCCGGGTGCTGGGGGCCACCCCGGACGGCCGAAAGCACGGGGAACCCTCCAGCGAGGGGTCTCCCCTTATGTGGGGACCGACCAATCCCCCCCCTGGCCGCGATGCGCTCCAGCGCCAAGCTCAACCAGGAGGTCCATTCCGGGGAACCCTGCTGAACCTGCGGCTGAGCCCCGAGTTGGTGGCCACCAAGCGGGGGCAGGCCAATTTGGGGGCATGATTCAGACCCTTTTTGCCCTGGGAGGCTTTCATGTGCAGTTTAACTGCATCTCCTCCGAAACCCTGCGGGACGCCCAAGCCCATCCAGAGAACTACCGGGATCTGCTGGTCCGGGTGGCTGGGTATTCCACCCAGTTTGTCAATCTCTCCCGGGCCATGCAGGACGCCATCATCGCCCGGACGGAGCACAGAGGCTGAGGGGGGCTTATGGGCGGCTACATCACCCAAATCCAGCACTGTTCGGTCAACGACGGAGAGGGCATTCGCACGCTGATTTTTCTGGCTGGCTGCCCCCTCCGTTGTGCCTGGTGCGCCAACCCGGAGGGGCAGACCCGGGAGAATCCCATGACCCGGTGGATGGAGAAGAGGGAAGTCCTCCAAGCGGTCCGGCGGCAGGCCATTTTCTACCGCTTTTCCGGGGGTGGCGTCACCTTTTCCGGCGGGGGAGGCCACGGCCCAGGGGGAATTCTTTCAGGAACTGACACAGCGGCTCTATGACGAGGGATATGACCTGGCGTTGGAGACCTGCGGCGTGTTTGACTTTGACCGGATGGCGCCGGCCTTAGGGAAAATGAATCAAATTTTTATGGACCTGAAGCACCCGGACCCGATGGCCCATCGACGGTTCACCGGGCTGGACAACCGGCTTGTGCTGGAGAACCTCCGGCGGACCGCCCAGCTGGGCCCGCCGCTGGTGGTTCGGATTCCCGTGATTTTGGGGGTCAATGGAACCGATGAGACCATGGCCGCCTGTTTTCGCCTGTTGGGACAGCTGGCGCCGGGGCGGCCCTGGAGCTGCTGCCGTATCACCGGCTGGGGAGGAAAAATACCGCCAGCTGGGACGTCCGGTGCCCAGCCCGGCCTTTGGCATTCCCTCCCAGGACCAGTTGGACCACTGGCGGGCGATGGCCCAGGCCATGGGGCGTCGGGTGGTGTCCTATCGATAAGGAGGAAATTCCATGAAAGAATATCAGCTGCATGGACTGCGGGCCCTGGCGCAGTCGCCAAAGGGGACGGTTCCCGCCTTTTTGCAGGCCCCGGCCACCCAGGGGGCCTGGCGGTTTCACCACGCCCTGGAGGACTATGGGCCGACGCCTCTGGTCCGGTTAAATGGCCTGGCGGAGGAGCTGGGCCTGGGCGGCGTCTTTGTCAAGGATGAGTCTCACCGGTTTGGTTTGAACGCCTTTAAGGGGCTGGGCGGCATCTATGCTCTCTCCCGGGCGGTGGCCCGGGAGCTGGGTCTGCCGGCGGAGGTGACCTTGGAGGAATTACAGGCTCCGTCGGTGCAGAAAGAGGTCAGGAATATGGTGTTTGTGACCACCACCGACGGAAACCACGGGCGGGGGGTGGCCTGGGCGGCCCGGAAGCTGGGCTGTGAGGCCCATGTCTATCTCCCGGCGGGCTCCGCCCCTGCCCGGGCGCAGGCCATTCTGGACGCAGGCGCGGTGGAGGCACGGGTTCTGCCTCTGGGCTATGACGACGCGGTGCGCTATGCGGCCCAACAGGCCCAGGAGAAGGGGTGGACTCTTATCCAGGACACCAGCTGGCCCGGCTATGAGGAGATTCCCACTTGGATTGTCCAGGGATACACCACCCTGGCCCGGGAAGCGGCGGACCAACTGGCCGAGGCGGGGTTGACCGGCCCACCCATGTTTTTTACAGGCCGGCGTGGGGGCCATGGCCGGCGGCGTGCTGGGATACTTGGCGGACCGGTATGGGGCCCAGGCGCCGGTCTTTGCCGTGGTGGAGCCGGAGAACGTCGCAGGCATCTATGCCTCTGCCCAAGCCGGTGACGGTCAGCCCCATCCGGCCCAGGGCCCGGGGGAGACCATCATGGCGGGCCTCAACTGCGGCGAACCCTGCACGCTGACCTGGCCGGTGCTGCGGGACCTGGCCAGTTGGTACATCGCCTGCCCGGACCAAGTGGCGGAGCGGGGTATGCGACGTCTGGGGCGCCCTGCGGCGGGGGACCCGGCGGTGATCTCCGGCGAGAGCGGCGGCGTGACCATGGGGCTGCTGGACCTGCTGATGACGGCGCCGGATTTGGCACCCCTCCGCAGGGACATGGGGCTGAACCGGCAGTCTGTGGTCCTGTTGATCAGCACGGAGGGGGACACCGACCCGGTGCATTACCAGAAGGTGATGACACATGATTGACAAATGAAAAAAACGTGGTATCGTATAGGCAGTACATTCCGATATCCAATCGGACAGGAGGGACTACCATGGCAAAGAAACGGAAATGGGGCCGGGTGCTGGCCTTTGGCGCCATCACGGCCGCCCTGGGCGGCATCGCGGCGTATAAGCACCGGAAGGAAATCGAGCGGACGCTCCAGGAGATCGCGGACCAGATGGACGCCTGGGAGGAGAGCAGCGAGTTTTTTACGGACCAGGACACCGTTGTTCACACGGTAAATCCCGCCCCTGAGGGGGTCGAGGAGGCACCCGCAGCGGAAAATGAGCCCGCCGAGAGCGACTTTGTGGACGCGGCCCCGGCGGAGACGGAAGAAAAGCCCTCTACGGCAGAGTGATTCCTTGCACACAGACAGCCCGCCCTCCGTCCCAAAAGGCGGGGGGCGGCGGTATTTTCATTCCAGGGAGGAGAAAGGACCCCAGTGGAGATCACCATCCAACCGGCCTACCAGGAACCGGAGGCCATTCGAGAACTGCTTGTGGAATACACCGGCATGCTGCTGGAGCAAAATCCCGCCTTTGCCGGCTACCTGAAGCAGCAAAACTTCGCGGCAGAGCTGGACAACCTGCAGGAAAAGTATGGGGTGCCAGAGGGGCGGCTGTATCTGGTCCGGGCAGATGGGGCGCCCGCCGGCTGCGTGGCGATGAAAAAGCTGGATGCCCAGCGGTGTGAGTTGAAGCGGCTGTATATCCGCCCCGCGTTCCGCGGCCAGGGCCTGGCCCGGCGGCTGGTGGAGCGTCTGCTCACCGACGCCCGTTCCGAGGGCTACCAGGCTATGCTGCTGGACACCTTTCCCTTCCTCTCCGGGGCGATCCGCCTTTACCGGACCTTGGGGTTCTATGAGATCCCCAGCTACAACAACAGTCCCTTGGACAGTCTCATTTATATGAGAAAGGACCTATGTCCTGCCTGCTTTTTTTGCGGTTAGGCGTCATCATGGGACAGAAAAGCGAAACAGACTTTTGTATACACAGAATTGCAAGCGAGTTGGTCCGCGGACCAACTCGCTTGTTTTAGAGTAATGCTTCTTGCAGACTTAGCCAGCAAATCTGATTGTTTCAGAAAAACAAAAGATGAGCCCGATAAGGGCTCATCTTTGGTCGGAGTGTGGGGATTCGAACCCCAGGCCTCTTGGACCCGAACCAAGCGCGATACCAAACTTCGCCACACCCCGATAAGCCTTTCTATTATACTTGTATTGTGGGGAAATGTCAAGTGGGAAAACGGGAAAAAGTGAGGTATATTCCGTGGAGGGATGCCATAGAGATAGAGTAGCCAAGCAAAGAAAGGGGGCGGGATGATGGCCGGGGAAGGGACAAGGAAAAAGAGCCGGAAGAAGGAGAGCCTCTCCCCAGGGGAGAAGCTGCGGCTGCGGCAGCTGCTCATTTGTCTGGTCCTCTTCGGCGTTGTCTTCGTGGGCCGGGGGATGGACTTGGGGCCGGTGTCCCAGCTCTCCGCCACGGTGGGGGAACTGGTCCGGGCGGACACGGATTTTCAGGCGGTTTTCGCGCGGATGGGGAGTCCTTCTCCAAGGGAGAACCAGCGGTGGAAACCTTCCGTTCCCTCTGGAGCGGGATGTTTTCCCAGGAGGAAACACCGGCCCAGACGCCGGAGAAGGGGGCGGCGCCGGAACAGCCGGCGGCCCAGGAGGAGCAGGCAGAGGGAGGCGCGGATGGCGCGGAAAACAATTCATAGCACCGGTGGATTCTGGCTGATCCTGGGGGCGCTGCTGTTGGCGGCGTCCTTCGGCTTCTGTTCTGGGCGGCGGTGGCGGCGGCAGTGCATGAGCTGGGGCACGTGGCAGCGGTGCGGGCCCTGGGCGGCCGGGTGGGCAGCTTTCGGCTGACGGGGGTGGGCGCGGTGATCCAGCCCCGGCGGGAGCGGATGTTTTCCTATGGAGAGGAGTGCCTGGTGGCGTTGGCGGGCCCCGCCGCCAGCGTTTTGCTGGCCATAGGGGCTGCGGCGTGGGGCAGGCATTTTGGCGGCGCGGATGCCTATCTGCTGACGGGGGTAAGTCTGGCGCTGGGGGTGTTTAATCTGCTGCCCATAGGTCCTCTGGATGGAGGCCGCATTCTCCGGGCGGTGGCCTCCCGGTGGGCGGGACCGGATGCGGGGGACCGTGTGTGCGGTCTGCTGACAAAGGTTCTGGCCGCGGGCCTGGCCGCCCTGGGCGTATGGGTGTTGGGGAAGAGCGGAAATTTTACCCTTCTGCTCTGCGCCGGTTGGCTGCTGTGGCGGCGGGAAGGGAGCCGGTGAAAAACCGGGAGCCATCTGAACCCTTTTTGGGGACGGATGACTCCCGGTTTCGTTTGGCGGGAAGCCCAGGGCAAACCGATTTGGTCAGCGTGTTTTCTCCATAATGTAGTTGGTTAGAAGAATCCCCCGGCGTTCCACCTGCTGAGCCCGGAGGACCTGATATCCTCTTTTTTCAAAGAAAGGCCGCGCGGTGATGGAGGCGTGGGTGACAAGGAGGCCGGCGGCGGAGGCCTCCAGACGATCACAGAGGGCGGTGGCGATTCCCATGCCCTGGTGGTCCTTGTGGACATACAGACGGTCCAGATACCCTGTGTTGCTGTCTATGTCCCCAAAGCCCACGGCGCAGCCGTCCTCTACCGCCACGAGGGTGTGGTGGACCTGAAGAGACCGGTCCCATGCCCCCAGGTCGATGTCCTTTGGCGCCCATGCGTCCAACTGCTTTTCTGTGTAGTCTCTTCGGTTGACGGTGTGGACCGTCTGATAGAACAACGCTGCCAATGGGACCGCGTCGAACGGCTGGTAGGCTCGGATCACCATGCGCCTCCCCCCTCTTTTTTGGATGTTCTTTTACTCTACCACATTCGATGCCCTGGGGCAACTGGGGCTGTGGGTTGCCAGATGGGCTTTTTTTTTTGCTATAATTTACTATCAATTCCCAAGACAACAGCCCGCATGGGTTAAAGGAAGGCCATTTTTGGCATACTGGTGGAAGGAGACAGCGTATGGGTATGTTTTCTCAGTTGGCCCAGGGGTGGACTGGTACAGCATGGCCGCGATGGCGCTGCGGATCGTGGCGGTGCTGCTGTGCCTGGTGGTCCATGAGGTCTGCCATGGCCTGGCGGCCTACTGGCTGGGGGACCCCACCGCGAAGCAGAGTCACCGGCTGTCCCTCAATCCCATTCACCATCTGGACCCCTTTGGCCTGCTCATGATGGTGGTGGTGGGGTTTGGCTGGGCCAAGCCCGTGCCGGTGGACCCCGCTACTTCCGCAAGCCCAAGCAGGGCATGGCCATCACCGCGCTGGCCGGACCGGTTTCCAACTTCCTGTTGGCCTATGTGTCGGCGATCCTTTACAGTGGATTGTACGCGGTGCTGGTGGTGCGGGGGGAGACCACGGGGCTGGCCTTGGCACTGGAGTTTTTCGGCGTACTGATGACCCTGAACATCGGCCTGGGTATTTTCAACTTGATTCCCTTCCCGCCCCTGGACGGTTCCAAGGTTGTGGCCATGTTCCTGTCGGACCGGCAATACGTGCAGTGGATGCGTCTGGAGCGGTATGGGATGATTGTGCTGATGGCCGCCCTCTGGTTCGGGCTGCTGGACGGCTTTCTGGGGACGGCCCGCTCCTGGATGCTGGACTGGATGCTCCGGGGGCCTCCTTCGCCTACACCGGGGTGCTCTCCCTGCTGATGTGACGCCATGGAACGCCCGGTCTATTACATTAAAGGTGTGGTGCGGGACGGCGCGGAGGCCACCCAGGACTTTGTGGGCCCGCTGGATTTGATCCTCCATCTGCTGCAAAAGAATCGGATTGCCGTTCGGGACATCCCCCTTGCGGGCATTCTGGCCCAGTTTTTGACCTGGATGTCCTCCCGGCGGGCGCTGGACCTGGAGGTGGCGGGGAGTTTATCTCCATGGCCTCCCACCTGATGCTTTTGAAGACCAGAATGCTGCTGTCCGAGCAGGACCAAGAGGCCCAATCGGAGATGGAGGAACTCATTGCCTCCTTGGAGGCCCGCCAGCGCCATGAGAACTATGCCCGGATTTTGGCGGTGCTGCCCCAGCTTTCGGAGGGGTACCAGCAAGGGAGAGCGGCCTTTCCCAAGGGCCCGGAGCCCCAATTTGCCCGCCGGGTGTACCGGTATGTCCACAGTGGGGAGGACCTGCGCGCTGCCGTGGCGGCCTGGCAGGCCCGCCAACGCCGGGCGGCGCCCCCTCCCTGGAGGAATTCCGAGGGGTTGTGCGGCCGGCGCCCTACCGAGTGGAAGAAAAGGCGGCGGAGCTCCTCTCCCTTCTGCGGGCGGAGGGACCCCGGCGGCTGACGGACCTGATCCGCCGCAGCGGGAGCCGCTCAGAGGCCACGGCCACCTTTCTGGCGCTGTTAGAGCTTTGCCGGGAGGGAAAGATTCACTTGGCCGGGGAGATGGACAACCCGGAGGTCTCCTGGCGATCGGGGACCTGAGGCTCTGGGGAGAAGGGCGGACAAGGGGAGGAGGGGATGGCAATGGAGCGAAATCAATGGGAGAGCGCCGCGGAGGCAATCCTTTTCGCGCTGGGGGAGCCGGTGGAGGAAACCCGGCTGGCCCAGGCCATGGGCTGCCCCCGGGAGGCGGCGGCCCGGGCCTGCCAGTCCCTGGCCCAAGGCTATGAGGCGGAACAGGCGGGGGTCCGTCTGGTTCGGCTGGAGGAGAGCTGGCAGCTGGTCTCCCCCCCCAGTGGGGGGAGACCATCCGGGGCCTGCTGTCCCGGCGCAAGCCGGACAAGCTCTCGCCGGCGGCCTTGGAGACCCTGGCGGTGGTGGCGTATTTTCAGCCGGTGACCCGGGTGGTCATTGACCAGGTGCGGGGGTGGACAGCGCCCATTCCCTGGCCCTGCTGCTGGACCGGGAGCTGGTGGCGCCCTGCGGCAGCTTGGACGCGCCGGGCCGCCCCATCCTCTACCGCACGACCCCGGTGTTTCTGCGGAGCTTTGGCCTGTCCTCCCTGGAGGAGCTGCCGCCGCTGCCGGAGTCCGGCCTGAACCGGGAGGAGGGACAGCCATGGTAGGATGGATTCTGCTGCTGGTGGTCCTGGCGCTGGTATTGCTGGCCTGTGTGCTCCGGCTGGGGGTGGCGGCAGGCTATGAGGAGGGGGGCGGCTGGGTTAAGGTACACCTTGGCCCCAAATGGGTCTCGCTTTACCCAGTCCCCAGGCGCGGACCGCCCGGCGCCGAAAAAACAGCGGCGGAAGGAAGCAAAGGCCGAAGCGACAGAGGATCAGAAGGACCGGGAAAAATTCTCCTTGGGGGGGGCGCTTGACCTGGCGCTGGAACTGCTGCCCCAGGTCAAGGCGGCGGCGGGCAAATTCCGCCGGGCGCTGCGGGTGGACGAGCTCTGTCTGCGGCTGACGTGGGGAGAGCCTGACCCGGCGGACGCGGCGATTCACTACGGCCGGGCCTGGGGGATTGTGGAGGCGCTGCTGGCTTTTTTGGAGGCAAACTTTGTGCTGAAACACCGGGAAGTCTCCCTGCATTTGGACTACCAGATCGAGCGCCCCGGCTCTTTGTCCGGGCCAGCCTGTCCCTGACAGCGGCCCAGCTGCTGGGCATCGTCCTCCCTTTGGGGTGGGCGGCGCTGAAGACTTTGTGGAAGCATCGAAAACAAACGGCCGCGGCGGGGGCCGCCGCCCATGGAAGGAAAGGGGAGCCAAGCAATGGAAAAGAATCATCCTGTCAGTGAACTCATGGCGGAGACCATTGAGAAGATCAAAGAGGCCGTGGACGCCAACACCGTGGTGGGGAGCCTATTGTGGCGGGGGGAGATTACCCTCATTCCCGTCTCAAAGATCTCCCTGGGATTTGGCACTGGCGGCTCGGAGATGGGGGAAAGCCCCGAAGGTCAGGGGGAGAATCCCTTTGGCGGCGGCGGCGGCGCTGGATTGAAGGTCACACCGGTGTGTTTCCTGGTGATCAACGCCGGTATGGTGAAAGTTCTGCCGGTGGACACCAGCCATGAGACCAGTCTGGTCCGGGTGGTGGACCTGATCCCTGACGTGGTCAATCGGATTGCCGGCCTGGTGGAGGAGAAGAAAGCCAAGAAACCGGCGTCGGAAGAACCGGACGGTCCGGCGGGAAATCCTTGAAACATTCGTATAAAATCCCTTTCCCGCTCCATACTAAAGGGGAGCGATCTTGTTTGGATGGAGGGATTTTGTGCGAAGACAACTGATTGCCCTGGGGATGCTCTGTGGGCTCCTGCCGGGGTTTGTGGTCCATACCCACGCGGCGGAGGCGCCTGCGGTTTCCGCGGCCTCCGCTGTTTTGATGGATGCGGAGACCGGCCGGGTGCTCTATGCCCATAACGAGCAGGAACCCCGGGCCATTGCCAGCACCACGAAGCTGATGACCGCGCTGGTGGCGGCGGAGTATCTGGGGGGAGACCTGTCGGAAACCGTGGAGATCAAGCGGGAATGGACGGGGATTGAGGGGACCTCTCTCTATCTCAAGCCGGGGAAACGATCACCTTGAAAACCCTGCTCTACGGGCTGCTGCTCGCCTCGGGCAATGACGCAGCGGTGGCCCTGGCAGGAATCTGCGGGGGAGGTGGAGACCTTTGTGGGGTGGATGAACCAGCGGGCCCAGGACCTGGGCATGACCAACACCCACTTTTCCGACCCCAACGGCCTGGGCGATGAAAATCATTACGCCTCGGCCCTGGATATGGCCAAGCTGGGGGTGGCCTGCCTGCAAAATCCCACGGTGGCGGAGATTCTCTCCACCCGGACCATTACCCTGGAGGGGCGGCAGCTCACCAACCACAATAAGCTCCTGTGGCAGTATGAGGGCTGCACCGGCATGAAGACGGGCTATACCCGGCAGGCGGGGCGCACCCTGGTGTCCAGCGCGGGCGAAATGGGCAGACCTTGGTCTGCGTCACCCTGAACGACCGGGATGACTGGAACGACCACAAGGCTCTGCTGGACTATGGATTTTCTGCGTTTCCCCGACAGGTGCTGGCGGAGGAAGGAGAGGAGCTGGGGCGGGTCCCCTTACAGGGAAGCCTGCTCCACATGGCCTCAGTGGAAGCCCGGGAGACGGTGGCCTATCCCTCAAGCAGGGGGGAGGAGGTCACCATGGAGGTAGACCTGCCGGACCAGGCGGAGGCGCCGGTGGTGCAGGGGGAGATCGCCGGTTCTGTCCGGTTTTTGGTGGGCAGCCGCCAGGTGGGGCAGACCTATCTGGTCTGGTCGGGCAGCGCCCGCCGGGATGTGGTGAAGGAACGGCCGGTGGACTCTCCCTGGATTTTCTGCCCCAGAGCACACCCCCACCTATGAGGAGATGCTGTCCCTCTTTTCCAAGGCAGGCACAGTGAGCGAGTAAAACGGGAGGGCGCGATGGAAGATCGTCTGCAAAAGATACTCTCCGCGGCGGGAGTGTGCTCCCGCCGCCGGGCGGAAAACCTACATACAACAGGGCCGGGTCACAGTGAACGGCCGGCCCGGAGTCCTGGGGGAACGGGCGGACCCGGACCGGGACCAAATTGCCCTGGGACGGCGTGCCGGTGGGCCGGCAGGGGGGACCACCAGGTGCTGATGCTGTACAAGCCCCGAGGGGTGGTGACCACCCTGTCCGATGAAGGGCCGGCCCACTGTGGCGGACCTGGTCCGGGATTGCGGGGAACGGGTGTGGCCGGTGGGGCGGCTGGACATGGACTCTGAGGGCCTGCTCCTGCTGACCGGCGACGGCGCCCTGACCCATGGGCTGCTCCCCCCCGGCATCAGGTGGAAAAGGAGTATCTGGTCTGGGTGGAGGGATTTCACCCAGGCGCGGTGGAGGCCCTGACCCGGCCCATGACCCTAAATGGGCAGAGACTGCGGCCGGCCCGGGTCCGGCTGGTCCGCCCGGGTCCGGGGAGCGCCCTGCTCTCTGTGGTGATCCATGAGGGGAAAAACCGCCAGATCCGACGGATGTGCGCCCACTGCGGCCTGACGGTGAAGCGGCTCAAGCGGATTCGGGAGGGGCGCCTCCTGCTGGACCGCGATCTGCGGCCCGGCCAGTGGCGGCCTCTGACCCAGGCGGAGGTCAAGGTACTGCGGGAGGAATCTTTTCTGCAAGAATAAGAATTTTTTCTTGCAAAAAGGGAGAAGTCGCGCTATAATATCCCCGAAAGAACGGCACAAATGGGGCCAACTGGCGGCGCTGTGACAGAATTTCCCCGGGTCAGCGGGCCAGGCTGGGCTGGCGGTGCCGGACCGACGCGGAACAGGAGGGCGATTTCATGTCAAAGGATATTCTATCTCTCATCAGCAGTAAAATGAACACCTTTTCCAAGGGGCAGAAGCTCATTGCCAACTACATCCTGTCCTCCTACGACAAGGCGGCGTTTATGACGGCCAGCAAGCTGGGCAAGACCGTTCACGTCAGTGAATCCACCGTGGTGCGCTTTGCCTCGGAGCTGAAGTACGACGGGTATCCCGCCATGCAGAAGGCCCTGCAAGAAATGATTCGGAATAAACTCACCTCTATCCAGCGCATTGAGGTGACCAATGACATCATCGGCAACCAGGACGTGGTCTCCACGGTGATGCAGTCGGACATGGAAAAGATCCGGCTGACCATGGAGGAGATTGACCGGGACAGCTTCCAGGCGGCGGTGGATGCCATTGTCAACGCCAAAAGATTTACATTTTGGGCACCCGGTCCTCGGGCTCTCTGGCCGGGTTCATGTCCTTTACTTTGGCCTCATGTTTGACAACGTGGTCCATGTGGGGGAGAGTGCCAACCAGGAAATTTTTGACCAGATCGTCCAAGTGGGCCACGGGGACGTAACCATCGGACTGTCCTTTCCCCGGTATTCCCGGCGGACGGTCCGGGCCATCAACTTGCCCACGAGCGGGGCTCCAAGGTCATCGCCATCACCGACAGCGCCTCCAACAGCATGGCCAAGGCGGCGGACTATGTGCTGCTGGCCAAGAGCGACATGGCCTCCTTTGTGGACTCCCTGGTGGCTCCCCTGAGCCTGATTAACTCCCTGCTGGTGGCCATTGCCCGGAGTAAGTCCGACGTGGTGGACCACTTTGAGCGGCTGGAGCACATCTGGGAGGAGTACGGCGTATTCGTCAGCATGGAGGAAGAGAACCAATGACGCAGACCCCTGTGGTGGTGGTGGGCGGCGGCGCGGCGGGGAATGATGGCCGCGCTGGCGGCCCGCCGGGCCGGTGCGGCGGTGGTGCTCCTGGAGCCCAACGAGAAGCTGGGCCGCAAGCTGTACATCACCGGCAAAGGCCGGTGCAACCTGACCAACAACACGACCCCCGAGGGCGTGCTGGCGCACGTGACCCGAAACGGGCGCTTTCTGTACAGCGCGGTGACCCGGTTTCCGCCGGCGGCCGTGATGGAATATTTTGAAGCCTTGGGCGTCCCCCTGAAGACAGAGCGAGGGGGGCGTGTTTTCCCTGTTCAGACCGGGCGGCCGACGTGATCGACGCCTTGTTTTTTGCCCTGAAAAAGGAGGGCGTGGTCCTGCGCCGGGGCAAGGCGGAGGAACTGCGGCTGGCCCAGGGGCGGGTGGTTGGCGTGTCCCTGGGGGAGGAGAGCCTTCCCGCCGGGGCGGTGATCCTGGCCACCGGCGGGCTGTCCTACCCCGCCACCGGCTCCACGGGGGACGGGTACCGGCTGGCCCAGTCGGCCGGGCATACCATCGTCCCCCCCACGCCCTCTCTGGTTCCACTGGAGGAGGCGGGGGACACCTGCGCGCAGATGCAGGGACTTTCCTTGAAAAATGTGACCCTGACCCTGAAAAATCAAAAAAAAAAGTGGTCTTTCAGGAGCAGGGAGAGATGCTTTTCACCCACTTCGGCCTCTCCGGGCCGCTGGTGCTCAGTGCCAGCGCCCATGCCAACTGGAGCAGGGATACCTACACCGCAGTGCTTGACCTGAAGCCCGCCCTGGAGGAGGAGAAGCTGGAGGCCCGGATACTCCGGGACATCGCCCAGGCCCCCAATAAGGCCTTCCACAATTTTTGGAGGGTCTGCTGCCCCGGCGGATGGTGCCGGTGATGGGCGCGCGGGTGGACATTGCCCCGGACCTGCCGGTGAACGCCCTGACCAAGGCCCAGCGCCGGCGGCTGGTGGAGGCCATGAAGCACTTTGCCCTCCCCTGGCGGGGCCCCGGCCCATCCGGGAGGCCATTGTAACCGCCGGCGGCGTCAAAACGGGCGAGGTGGACCCGGGGACCATGATGTCCAAAAAGACGGCGGGGCTTTTCTTCGCGGGAGAGATTTTGGATCTGGACGCCTATACAGGGGGCTTCAACCTCCAGATTGCCTGGTGCACCGGCCGGGCAGCGGGAGAGGGCGCGGCCCGATACAGCAAGGAGGAACGGGAATGAGACCCTTTCGCAGCATTGCCATTGACGGCCCCTCCGGGGCAGGGAAAAGCACGCTGGCCAAGGCACTGGCGGCCCGTCTGGGCTTTTTTGTATGTGGATACCGGCGCCATTTACCGGACGGTGGGGCTGTATGTGGCCCGACAGGGAGGGACTGCGGGGACCCCAGCAGGTGCTGCCCCGGCTGCCGGAGCTTCAACTCTCCTGACCTATGGAGCCGACGGCCTTCAGCACATGCTGCTGGCGGGGGGAGGACGTGACCCAGGCGATTCGGGAGAACCAAGTCTCCCGGTATGCCTCCCAGGTTTCCGCCTACCCTGCGGTCCGTGCCTTCCTGCTGGAGATGCAGCGCAACCTGGCCAGAACCCATGATGTCATCATGGATGGCCGGGACATCGGCACCGTGGTCCTGCCCCAGGCGGACCTGAAAATTTTTCTCACCGCTTCCGTGGAGGAGCGGGCCCGCCGCCGCTGCCGGGAGCTGCAGGCCCGGGGGGCCCAGGTGGACCTGGCGACCATCCAGGCGGAGATCGCCCAGCGGGACTACGCGGACAGCCACCGGTCCGCAGCACCCCTTCGGAAAGCGGCGGACGCGGTGGTGGTGGACACCTCCCAGATGGATCGGGAGGAGAGCCTTGCGGCCCTGATTACCCTGGCGAAAGAGAGGTTAGGCCTGTGACCCTTTACGAATTTGCCTATATTGTCAGCAAGATGATTTTCAGCATTGTCACCTTCCGCACGCCACTGAAGGCCTACGGAAAGGAAAATATTCCGGCCGGGGGCGCGGTGATCTGTTCCAACCATGTGCATAATTCCGATCCCTTTTACATCGTCTACTCCTTTCACCGAAAGGACAAGATATGGATTATGGCCAAGGAGGAGATCCGTCATTACCCCGTGGTGGGGCGGCTGCTCAACTGGCTGGGCTTTGTCATCTGGGTCCGGCGGGGAAGTCGGATGTGGGGGCCATCAAGTCTGCCCTGAAAGCCCTCAAGGGGAAGGAGAAGCTCCTGATTTTCCCCGAGGGTACCCGCCATGAGGAGATCGGGGAGGGGAAGACCGGAGCGGCTATGATGGCCATTCGCACTGGGGTCCCCGTGCTGCCGGTGTACATTGCCCCGGAACGGACCCCGTTCCACCGGACCAAGGTGTACATTGGGGAGCCCTATCAGCCCTTTACAGAGAACCGCCGGGCCACAGCGGAGGACTATGAGGCGGTGACGGAGGAGATCATGGACCACATCCGGGCGGTCCGGGACCGCCGGGCGGAAATGGAGGCCCGGGGATGAGGAAGGTCCTTTTGGCCAAGTCCGCCGGCTTTTGCTTCGGGGTCCGCCGGGCGGTGAAGCTGGCCCAGGAGATTGCCGAGAGCGGCGCACCCTATGTGATGCTGGGGCCGGTGATCCACAATGACCATGTCATTGCCCAGCTGGCGGCCCAGGGGTGGGCTGCGTGTCCAGCCTGGAGGAGGTGCCCCCGGGCTGCGGCGTCATCATCCGCTCCCACGGGGAGGGGAAGGAAGTCTATGACAGACTGGCGGCCATGGGCTGTCCCGTGGCGGATGCCACCTGTGTGAAGGTGGCCAAAATCCATGAGATTGTGAAGGACGCCAGCGACCGGGGGCGGCAGGTCATCATCATCGGCGCCCCGGAGCACCCCGAGGTCCGGGCCATCGCAGGCTGGTGTATTGGTGCGAAAATCTTCCGAAATGAGGCGGAATTGACGGTTTTTCTGGAGGAATGGAAAGAAAATCCACAAAAACCTGTGACCTTGGTTTCACAAACTACATCAACGGATAGAATTTGGACTCCATGCAGAGAAAAAGCAAAAAAAGAGTGTACAAACGCCGAAATCTTTGATACAATATGTAATGCTACGTGTATGCGGCAATCAGAAGCGCAGAGTTTGGCGGAGCAATGCGAGGCGATGATCGTCATCGGTGATCGGAAAAGCTCCAACACGACCCGTCTTGCTGAGTTATGCCGGGCACACTGCCCGTTGGTTTACCACATCAGCCGGGCTGAGGAGCTCGACCGGAGGAAGGTGAGCGGGGTAGCTTCTGTGGGAATCACCGCTGGCGCGTCGACGCCGGGGTGGATAATAAAGGAGGTCAAAGACAAAATGAGCGAGGAAATGAACAACGCTATGGAGATCGAAGAGTCCTTCGCTGATATGCTGGAGAAGTCGATCAAAACTTTAAATACGGGAGACAAGGTCACTGGTGTCGTCACCGGCATCACCGCCACCGAGGTCAACGTGGACCTGGGCACCAAGCACGCCGGTTACATCCCCATGTCGGAGCTGAGCGACGATCCCGCCGTAAAGCCCGAGGACATCGTGAAGGTGGGCGACGAGATCGAGACCTATGTCATGCGGGTCAACGATGTGGAAGGGGTTGCCACCCTGTCCAAGAAGCGCCTGGACAGCGTGAAAAACTGGGACACCATTGAGGCTGCCGTAGAGGACAAGACCATCCTGGAGGGTACCGTGACCGAGGTCAACAAGGGCGGTATCGTGGTCAATGTCAAGGGCATCCGTGTCTTCGTGCCCGCCTCTCAGACCGGAATGCCCAGAGGGGCCGACCTGTCCGAGATGATCAAGGACCGCGTGAAGCTGCGTATCACCGAGGTCAACCGTTCCCGCCGCCGTGTGGTGGGCTCCATCCGCGCTGTTCAGGCAGAGGAGCGCGCTGCCAAGGCCGCTGAGGTCTGGGCAAACATCGAAGAGGGCAAGAAGTATGAGGGCACGGTGAAGTCTCTGACTTCCTATGGTGCCTTTGTGGACATCGGCGGTGTGGACGGCATGGTCCACGTGTCCGAGCTGTCCTGGAGCCGCATCAAGAACCCCGCTGAGGTGGTCTCCGTGGGCGACAAGGTCAACGTGTATGTCATCTCCTTCGACCCGGAGAAGAAGAAGATCTCCCTGGGTATGAAGGACCACAACGAGGACCCCTGGGAGAAGTTCACCTCCACCTATGAGGTTGGCTCCGTGGCCAGCGTCCGGGTGGTGAAGCTGATGACCTTCGGTGCCTTCGCGGAAATCGTGCCCGGTGTGGGACGGCCTGATCCACATCTCTCAGATTGCCGACCACCGCATTGAGAAGCCCGGAGACGAGCTGGCGGAAGGTCAGATCGTGGACGTGAAGATCACGGATATTGATTATGACCGCAAGAAGGTCTCCCTGTCCATCCGCGCCCTGCTCAACGACGCCCGCGCCGCTGAGGAAGGGGAAGACGGCGAGGACGCCTGAGACAGCAGAGAACCGGCAGAAACAAAACAAAGAAGGGGGAACTGCCGCAATGGGTGGGTTCCCCTTTTTGATAAAACAAAAAGAGCGGGAAGATGCCTTTTTGGGGCATACTATCCTCGCCAAAACAAAGAATGGAGGACGTCATTATGGCAACCATTACCAAAGATACCATCGTGGGCGATATCCTGGACATCGCACCCGAGACCGCGCCGGCGTTCATTGACATCGGTATGCACTGCCTGGGCTGCCCGCCTCCCGGAACGAGACTGTGGAGCAGGCCTGCCTGGTCCACGACCAGCCCGTGGAAGAGCTGGTGGAAAAGCTCAACGCGATCATCGTGGCAAACCGGAAGTGAAACCAAAAAACGGGAGCGGGTTCCGCTCCCGTTTTTTTGTGGAAGGGAGAATGGAATGAGACGATTGGAGCTGTCGCCGCGCCTGGCCGCCATAGCCGAACAGGTTCCCCAAGGGGCCCGGCTGGCTGACGTGGGGACCGACCATGCCTATCTGCCTGCTTGGCTCCCTGCTGGCGGGGCGCATTTCAGGGGCGGTGGCCACGGACGTGCGGGAGGGGCCCCTCCAGCGGGGCCGGGAGACCGCCCGGCTCTATAAGGTGGAGGACCGAATGGTCTTCCGCTGCTGTGACGGTCTGGCGGCGGTGGAGCCCCAGGAGGCGGACACCGTGGTCATTGCCGGCATGGGGGAGAGCTGATGGCCCGGATCGTAGAACGTGCCCCCTGGACCCGGGGTGCACCCTTCTGCTCCAGCCCATGAGCGCCCAGGAGGTGCTCCGCCAGTGGCTGGTGACCCATGGGTACTGCATTCAGCGGGAGACCCTGGTCCGGGAGGGAGAGAAGTTCTACGGGATTCTCACGGCCACAGGGGGGGAGAGCCCGGCGTATACCCTGGCAGAGCTCTGGGCAGGCCGTCAGAGACGGGGAGAAGTGTCCCCGCACCGGCTGGCCTATTTGGAGGAGCAGATCCGCCGGCGGGAACGGGCGCTGGCGGGAATGGCCCAGGGCAAAACCCCGCCGCAAGGGGAGATGGAAACAGAGCGGAAGCGGCTGGAAGAGCTGCGGCAGATGAGGGAGGAGTGGAGCCAATGGCAACAGTAAAAGATGTGTGGAACCTGCTGGACCGGAAAGCGCCGTTCCGCACGCAGATGGATTTTGACAACGCCGGTTTTCTGGTGGGCCGGGGGGACCAGCAGGTCACCCGAGTCCTGGTGGCTTTGGACATCACCCCAGAGGTGATTCGGGAGGCGGCGGAGAAGGGATGCCAGCTGATCCTGGCCCACCACCCGGTGATCTGGGGAAAGGTGGGGCAGATCACCGATGAGACCGCCACCGGGCGGAAGGTGCTGGCCTTGATTGAGCAGGGCATCGCGGCCATCTGCGCCCACACCAACTTGGATGCGGCGGAGGAGGCGTCAACACGGCGCTGGCCCTGCGGCTGGGCCTGAGGGACCAGGTTCCGCTGGCGGTGGACGCACCGACGAAGCGGGCAGACCCTACGGCGTGGGCCGGGTGGGGCAGCTGGAAGGCGGCCCGATGACTGTGGACCACTTTGCCCGTCGGGCCAAGGAGACCCTGGGGCTGTCGGGCATTCGTGTTTTGGATGCCGGGGTTCCCGTCCAACGGGTGGCAGTGGGCGGCGGCGCCTGCGGCAGTATGCTGCCCCAGGTCCGGGCCATGGGGTGTGACACCTTCCTGACTGCGGACCTGAAGCATGACCTCTACCTGGAGGCCCGGGAGGCGGGGATGAACCTGCTGGATGCAGGACACTACTCCACCGAGGCGGTGGTCTGCCCGGTGATTGCCCAGTGGGTGCGGGAGGCGTTTCCCGACCTTTGGGTGGAAGTGGCGGAAAATCAGGGAGAGGTTTTCGAATATTTCTAAGGAGAAGCCTTGTCAAGTGGGGGCTTTCTGTGATAGAATTGCTACGTTAAAAATATAAAGATGGGAACCGCTTCGGCTCCCATCATTCTTATGATAAGAAGGGAACGATACCTATGTCAGGACATTCCAAATGGCATAATATTCAGAAGACCAAGGGGCTGCGGATGCCAAGCGCAGCGCCGCCTTTACGAAGATCGCCAGGAGATCATCGTGGCGGTGAAGACCGGTGGGTCCGGCGACCCCAACAACAACTCCCGCCTGGCGGCTGTGATCGCCAAGGCCAAGGCGGCCAATATGCCCAATGACAACATTAAGCGTACCATCGACAAGGCTCTGGGCGCCGGGAACACCGACAACTTCGAGAACGTGGTGTACGAGGGCTACGGCCCCAACGGCGTGGCCGTCATCGTGGACGCCCTGACGGATAACCGCAACCGCACTGCGCCCGAGGTCCGCCACCTGCTGGACAAGTACGGCAAGGGCCTGGGCGCCACCGGCTGCGTGTCCTGGTCCTTCGACCGCAAGGGTGCGATCATCCTGGACAATGAGGATGGGGACTTGGACGAGGACACCGTGATGATGGACGCCCTGGACTGCGGCGCAGCGGACTTTGAGCCGGAGGAGGACTGCTTCACCATCTATACCGAGCCCGATGACTGCGGCAAGGTGGCCTCCGCCTTAGAGGGGAAGGGCTATGTCTTTGCCTCCGCCCAGGTGGAAATGGTCCCCCAGAACTATGTGAAGCTCACTGACGCAGGGGACATTAAAAATATGGAGAAGCTCATTGACGCGCTGGAGGACAATGACGATGTTCAGAATGTCTACCACAACTGGGAGCAGGAATGATTCCTCCTGGGAAATAACCAAATGACAAGAAAACCCCGGCCCATGGGCCGGGGGTTTACGTTTTATTTTTCTCGCTGCGTTTTTCCATAAAAGGTAGGACTCATATTTTTTGAGGTCCGTAAGTTCCTCAGGGAAAATTGCTCCAGTCTGCGCCGCTGTTCGTAGACCGGGTCTATGTTGGACAGGCCCAAGAGGTAATCGGATGAGACCTGATAAAGTCGGCAGACGCGCACCAACATCTCATGGGAAGGGGCGCTTTTTTCCTGTTCCCAGCTTCGAATGGCAAACACGGAGACATTGAGCTTACGGGCCAGGTCATCCTGGTTGTCTCCGTGATCTTTTCGAATTTCAGCTAAGCGTTCTCCAATCATATTTATCACCTCACCCGAACAGTATAGAGAAAGAAAACATTTTTTCTGGATAAATCATATTATTCTTGCTAATATAATAATTGAGTGGTATGATTGCTATCATAAGGAAATGAGGGAAAAAAGTCCCCGTTTTCTGCGATTCTATTTAAGAAAGCAACGGCTGGCGGCCCCCAGAAGAAACCCCATCCTTTTGCCGGGAGAGGGAGGACTATGGGGCGGTATCCCGTTCTGTGAAATAACCGTACATGGCGTAGAGCAACTGTTTTTCCTGCTCGGTCAGGCCATCCAGGTAGATGGCCTGGCTATTTTGCAGACCCAGCAGATAGTCGGTGGAGATATGAAAGAGCTGAGCCATGGCAACAATATATTGGGCGGTGGGAATGGACAGCCCCATTTCCCAGGCGTTGACCGCAGAACGGGTGACACCAATTTTCTTGGCCAGCGCGGACTGAGATAGTCCGCAGGTATCTCGTAAGGTTCGAATTTTATCGCAAATCACAGTGTTCACCCCTTTGGTGATATTATAATTTGCGCCGTTCGATATGAAATTATCAAGAAAAGTATAGTTTTATTGACGCCGAAAGACCTGTATGCCATAATAGAAAAACATGTGAAAGGGGATTCCTGAAAGCACCGAGGTGATTTGTGGGAAAAGTCTCCAGCAATGTTTGGTAGTTTCTGCCAATATGGGTGGATTGGTTGTGAGAGCCCTCTGCCCGTGGTAGACTATTGCCACGTAGTAAAGAGGTGTTTGATATGATTGTTGGCTATATTCGCATGTGTACGCAGGCGGAGGACCGGGACCGGGAGAAAGCCCTCCATCAGTGGGGGGCGGAGAAACTCTATTGGGAAAGGACAGCAGCCGAAGCTGGGTCCGCCCGGCCTATGAGGAGATGGCCGCCACCCTCCAGCCGGGGGACACCGTGGTGGTCAGTGAGTTTCGGCAGTTGGCCGGCAGCGCCCGGGATGTTTTGATACTGCTCCATCGGCTGTACAGTGCCAAGGTGGAGTTTGCCAGCCTGCGGGAGAATTTCCATACAGCCACAGGGCAGGGGCGGGAAACCCTTCGGGTCTTGTCCGCCCTGGCAGAAATGGAGGAGGAGCGGATGCTCCGCCGCCAGAAAAAATGTGGAAAAGGCCAAGGCGGCCGGCCGCTATAAAGGCCGGACGCCCCTGGCCATTGACGAGGAGACGTTTCGGGCGGTCTGTACCCGGTGGCGGGCGGGAGAGATGACCGCTGTGGCGGCGATGAGGCTGCTGGGGCTCAAAGCCGAATACGTTTTACCGACGGGTCAAGGATTTGGGCCTGTAAGCCGCCGAAAAGATGTTACACGAAAAAAGCTGGACGATCCATAGGATCGTCCAGCTTTTGATGGAACGAAGGAGAACTTAGTCCAGAGAGAAGAGGATTCGGGTGTTGGGGTCGGCCATACGGACCAGCACGGAAGCGACCTCCGCCCGGGTGATGGGGGCATTGGGCCGGAAGGTGCCGGCGTCGTCATTGCCCGAGAGAACCCCTGCCCGGTAGAGTTGATAGATCCCTTTGTCGGACTTGTACACGTCGGGAATGGAGCCGTCGGGTACGTCGTTGACCGAGGGAGAGCGGAGCTGGGAAGGGCCTTGGCCAGGATGGAGGCGAACTCCTGCCGGGTGAGCGGGGCATTCATATCACTGGGAAGGGAGGAGATGATTCCCTGGCTGATGGCATAGTCGGAGTAGGCCTTGTACCATGGACTGCTGTTGGCGAAGGTGCCATTGCCCGTCAAGTACAGCTTGCGCAGCCGGGCGGCCAGGGTAATGGTCTGGGCGGCGGAAATTTGCTTGTCGGGTTTGAATTTGTTGGTTTCAATCCCATCCATCAGACCATAGGAGTAGGCCGCGGTCACATAGGGATAATACCAGGCGCGGGAGGAGACATCCTTAAAATTGTTTTGATAGGTCTTGCTCTTGACAAAGCTGTGGCCGCTGGTGTCCCATTTGGCCACCAGCGTTTGTCCATAGGTGCTTTTGAGCTTGGTGCCATTGGTGACCAGTTCCTTTCCCACAGCGGTGTACCAGCCCAGGAAGGCGGCATTTTTCCGGGTGGGGGTGGGCAGGTCGTAGGTGCTGTTCTTGCTGACCAGTTCCGCGCCGGGGGAGACGCTGCCGCCGTTGGCGTTGTAGGTGATGGTGAGGTGGTTTTCCTTTACCGTAAAGGTCTGATAGGCGGAGTTGGCATAGGACCAGTTATTGGCGTTGGTGGATTGGACTTTGATCCGGTAGGTCCCCGCCGGCAGCCGCTCCATGGAGTAAGGGGATTTCGTATAGAAGTAGTATCGATAGTTTTCCTGCCAGGAGCCATCGCTGTTTTCCGGTCCACATAGATATTATAATGGGTGGCGAGGCTGACCGGAGACCAGGAGACGGAGATCAGGTCCCCATCCCCATAGACGGAGGAGAGCTTCCCCACTTGGGGCGCAGCGGGCTTGGCAGGGGAGCTGGGGAGGATGGTATCCTTGCCGGAGAGATTGGCCTTGAAATAGATCAGGCCCCCGATGGTTCCGTCGTACTCCGACAGGAGCTTTTTGGAGGCGGCGCCTGGATCGTAGAGCTGGGCATCCCCGCCCACCGTCCGGGCGATGGGAACGAAATGGCCGCTGTTTTTCACCCGGGCGATGACATAGTAGCCGCTGTTGAGAAGATCGTTGATCTTGGTGACCACGTCGGCCAGCGGCGTGGAGACGGAGAAAAAGGTTTGATTGACAAAGTAGAACCGGGGAGAAGAAGTGGAGGTGATGCGCCCAAAGGAGAGCAATGCGTCTTTGGAGCGGTCTGAACTGTGACTGATGTAGCCTTTGGAATCCAGCCAGTCCCGGAACACACCGGGGTTAAAGGTGGACGGATCATAGGCCCCGGAGTGGCACATGAGGATGGCGATGGAGGTGACCAGACAGCCGGAGCCGGCCATGGTGTGCAGGTCCCCGAGAGCGGTGTTCCCCAGGCGGAATCTCCCTGCCGCCAGGTGGTATAATCGGTGCTGTATGTTTTGCCGTTGTAGGTTGCCGTCCCAGCCGCCCGGGCCAGGGGGGCGGGGAGAAGGCTCAACGCCAGAACCAGGGCCAGGACACCGGAAAGGGCTCGTTTTTGTTTCACGGTGGAGTACCTCCTTTGCACGAAGTCGGGAGAGGGAATCTTTCCCATCAGTATTACATAGATTTGCCAAAATGTCCAGACAATCCAGGGATTTTCCAGAATTTAGCGTCAAAGGACAGAAAACACCCCGGATCAGCCCCAAAGACTGATCCGGGGTGGAGAAGAGGCGGGGGATTACTTTAAGTTGAAGAATGCGTCTTTCCCCAGATACTGGGCCACGTCATCCAGTTCTTCCTCAATGCGGAGCAGCTGGTTGTATTTGGCCACCCGGTCGGTGCGGCTGGGGGCCCCGGTTTTGATCTGGCCGGCGTTGAGGGCCACGGCCAGGTCGGCGATGGTGGTGTCCTCGGTCTCGCCGGAGCGGTGGGAGACCACGGCGGTGTAGCCGGCCCGGTTGGCCATCTGGATGGCGTCCAGGGTCTCGGTCAGGGTGCCGATCTGGTTGACCTTGATGAGAATGGCATTGGCCACACCTTTCTCAATGCCGGTCTTCAGGCGCTGGGTGTTGGTGACAAAGAGGTCGTCTCCCACCAGCTGAACCCGGGAACCCAGCGTCTTGGTGAGCAGGGCCCAGCCCTCCCAGTCGTTTTCCCCATGCCGTCTTCCAGGGAGATAATGGGGTAGGTGTCAGCGAACTTTTTTCCACATGTTCACCAGCTGCTGGCGGGTCATGGTTTTCTTGGCTTTGGGCAGGTCATAGCAGCCGGTTTCCTCGTTGTACCACTCGGAGGTGGCGGCGTCAATGGCGATCATAAAATCCTCATAGGGGCGGTAGCCGGCGGCTTCCACGGCGGCCACAATGGCCTTCAGGGCATCCTCGTCCTTTTTTCAGGTTGGGGGCGTAACCGCCCTCGTCTCCCACGCCGGCGGCGGGGGTGCCGTTCTCCTTCAGCACCGTTTTCAGGGTATGGAATACCTCCGCGCACATGCGCAGGGCGTCCTTCCAGCTCTTGGCCCCCACAGGCATGACCATGAACTCCTGGATGTCCACATTGTTGGTGGCGTGGGCACCGCCGTTGAGGATGTTCATCATGGGGACGGGCAGGGTCTTGGCGTTGACTCCGCCCAGATAGGTATACAGGGCAGGCCCAGACTCTCACTGGCGGCCTTGGCGCAGGCCAGGGAGGCCCCCAGAATGGCGTTGGCGCCCAGGCGGCTCTTGTTGGGGGTGCCGTCCAGCGCAATCAGGAGCTTGTCGATGGAGGGCTGATCCAAGACGTTCAGGCCGATGAGAGCCTCGGCAATGTCTTTGTTTACATGCTCCACTGCCTGGGACACGCCTTTGCCCAGATAGCGTCCGGCGTCGCCGTCCCGCAGCTCACAGGCCTCATAGATGCCGGTGGAGGCGCCGGAGGGTACTGCGGCCCGGCCCATGGTGCCGTCGTCCAGGTAGACCTCTACCTCCACGGTGGGGTTGCCCCGGGAGTCCAGGATCTCCCGGCCCAGAACGTCAACGATTTCGATCATCTGCTTCATGTTCATACGCTCCTTTTGCTGTGTTTCCATAACCCGCCCCTGTGGGGCGGTTAGTTGATAATAAGAGTTTTGCCGTCCATCTCTTCCGGCTGGTTCAGCCCCATCAGGTCCAGCATGGTGGGGGCGATGTCTGCCAGCCGGCCGTCCCGCAGGCGGACCGCGGCGCCCACAATGCAGAAGGGGACCGGGTTGGTGGTGTGGGCGGTGAAGGGCTGGCCGTTCTCATCCAGCATCTGGTCCGCGTTGCCGTGGTCGGCGGTGATGAGGGCCACGCCGCCCAGGTCCGTGGTGGCCTTGGCCACCCGGTCCACGCAGGCGTCCACGGTTTCCACGGCCTCCACGGCGGCCTCAAAGACACCGGTATGACCCACCATGTCACAGTTGGCGAAATTTAGGATAATCACGTCATACTTGCCGCTCTCGATTCGCCGGATGGCCTCCTCCGTGATGGCGGGGGGCGCTCATCTCCGGCTTGAGGTCATAGGTGGCTACCTTGGGGGAGGGGATGAGGCAACGGTCCTCCCCGGGGAAGACCTCCTCCTGACCGCCATTGAAGAAGAAGGTCACATGGGCATATTTTTCCGTCTCCGCAATGCGAAGCTGGGTCAGGCCCAGTTTGCTGAGATACTCGCCGAAGATATTTTTCAGCTTCTCGTGGGGAAGGCCACGGAGACGTTGGGCATGGTGGCGTCGTACTCTGTGGTGCAGACGAAAGGCAGGGGAGAAACCCACGCTTGCGCTTGAGCTTATCAAAGTCGGGGTCCACCAGGGCGCGGGTCAGCTCCCGGGCCCGGTCGGGGCGGAAATTGTAGAAGATGACCCCGTCCCCGGCGTTGAGGCGGCCCTCCCGGGTGCAGATCACCGGCTCCATGAACTCGTCGGTGATTCCCTCGTCGTAGGAGGACTGAATGGCCTCCAGAGGATCATCGAAAAAGTGCCCCGTGCCATTGACCATGGCGTCATAGGCCCGCTGGAGCCGGTTCCAGCGGCTGTCCCGGTCCATGGCGTAGTACCGTCCCATCACATCGGCGATCTGTCCAATGCCCAGGGCCTGTATTTTCTCCTGGAGTTGGCGGACATAGTCCCGCCCCGAGGTGGGGGAGACATCCCGTCCATCCAAAAAGACGTGAATATAGAGCTGTTCCAAACCGTGACGTTTGGCCAGCTCCAGCAGGGCATACAGATGGGTGATGTGGCTGTGGACCCCGCCGTCGGAGAGCAGACCCATGAGATGCAGGGCGCTGCCTGTTTCCTTGCAGGCCTGAATGGCCTCCAGGTAGGCGGAATTCTCGAAAAAGGTACCGTCCTCAATGGCGTGGCTGATTTTGGGCAGGTCCTGGAACACCACGCGGCCGGCACCGATGTTGGTGTGTCCCACCTCGCTGTTTCCCATCTGCCCGTCGGGCAGCCCACGTCAAGGCCGGAGGCCTCCAGCTGGCAGAAGGGATACTGGGAAAACAGGTAATCCAGCTGGGGGGGTGGCGGCGGCCAGAACCGCGTTGCCTGGGATTTCCTCGCCCAAGGCGAAACCGTCCATGATGATAAGTGTCGTCGGAGTTTTCATAAAACCTTTCCCTCGCTGCCCGGAGCCGGAGCTCCGGGCCAGTGTCTTGTCAGTCTTGGTTGGCGGTCTGAATGATTTGGAGGAATTTTTCCGGGTCCAGGGCGGCGGTGCCGATGAGACCGCCATCCACATCCTCCTGGTGGAGAAGGGCTTCCGCATTGGTCTCGTTCATGGAGCCGCCGTACTGAATGGTGGTGGACCGGGCGATCCGGGCGCCATAGAGTTTGCGCAGCACGCCCCGGATGGCGGCGCAGACCTCTCCGGCCTGCTCGGGCGTGGCGGTGTTGCCTGTGCCGATGGCCCAAATGGGCTCATAGGCAATGACCACCCGGCGCATGGCCTCAGGGCTGACCCCGGCCAGGGCGGCCTTCAGCTGGTAGGTGATGAACTCCAGGGTGACACCCAGCTGCCGCTGCGCCAGGTCTTCCCCCACGCAGAGAATGGGCCGCAGGCCCGCGCCAGGGCGGCGTGAATTTTTTTGTTGATGATGAGGTCGCTCTCTCCGAAGTGGGCCCGGCGCTCGCTGTGGCCGATGATCACGTACTTCACGTCCAGGTCGGCCAACATGGCGGCGGAGATCTCTCCGGTAAAGGGGCCGCTGGCCTCCCAGTGGAGGTTCTGGGCTCCCACCGCCACCCGGCTGTCCTTGAGGAGCTTGACGGCGGCGGGAATGTCCACATAGGGGACGCACAGGACGATGCTGCACCGCTTGGACCGGGGCAGGGCGCCCTTCAGACGCTCGGCAAAGCGTTTGGTCTCCGTGGCGGTTTTGTGCATCTTCCAGTTGCCCGCGATGATGGTCTTGCGATATTTTCTGTTCATGAATCCGCGTTCCCTCCGGCCTGTTCCTTGTCTGCCAGGCAGGCGATGCCGGGGAGGACGAGGCCTTCCAGGAATTCCAGGGAAGCGCCGCCGCCGGTGGAGATGTGGGAGAGCTGATGGGCCAGACCCGTCTGTTCCACCGCGGAGGCGGAGTCCCCCCCGCCCACGATGGTGACAGCGTCGGCTTGCTGGGCCATGGCGGCGGCCACGGCGCGGGTGCCCTGGGCAAAGGCGGGGAACTCAAACACGCCCATGGGGCCGTTCCAGATGACCGTGCCGGCCCCCCGGATGGCGTCGGTGAACAGTTGGATGGTTTTGGGGCCAATGTCCATGCCCATCAGGTCTTCGGGGAAGTTCTGGGCGTCCACCAGCACAGGCGCGGCGTCGGGGGGAGAATTCCTTGGCGGCCAGGTTATCCAGGGGCAGCAGAAGGTTCACTCCCATCTGGGATGCCTGGTCCAGCATCTGCCGGGCGTAGTCCACGTGGTCAGCGTCCAGCAGAGAGGTGCCGATGGGGCGGCCCTGGGCGGCCAGAAAGGTGTAGGACATGCCGCCGCCGATGAGAATGGTGTCTGCCTTCTGAAGCAGATTTTTGATGACGCCGATCTTGTCGGCCACCTTGGCCCCGCCCAGGATGGCCACCAGGGGGCGCTTGGGGGCTTCCAAGGCAGCGCCCATGAACTGGAGCTCCTTCTCCACCAGCAGGCCGGCCACCGAGGGCAGATAGTGGGACACCCCTTCTGTGGAGGCGTGGGCCCGGTGGGCGGCCCCGAACGCGTCGAAGACAAACAGATCAGCCAGCGAGGCCAGTTCCCGGGAGAAATCGGGGTCGTTCTGCTCCTCCTCCAGGCGGAAACGGAGGTTCTCTACCAGTACCACCTGACCAGGCTGGAGAGCGGCGCACTTTTCCTTGGTGTCTGGTCCCAGCACGTCTTGGGTCAGAGGGACGGGAATGCCCAGCAGCTTCTCCAGGTGGTCCCGGGCGGAGAACAGGAGAGCTCCTTTTTCCACTGGCCGTGGGGGCGGCCCATGTGGGAGAGAAGAATGACCGCGGCATTGTGCTCCAGCAGATAGCGGATGGTGGGCAGTGTGGACACGATGCGGGTGTCATCGTGAATGATCCCGGTGGTTTTGTCGTGGGGAACGTTGAAATCACAGCGCAGGAGGATCTTTTTCCCGGATACATCAATGTCCCGGATGGTCTTCTTGTCATAATTCATCAGAAAAAGCCCCTTCTTTTCATTTTTGTCGGCGGGTCGTCCGGGTTCCACTCCGGTCCGGCGGCGGTTCCGCGGTGTCGGGTCAGAACCCTGCAAGAGAGGACGGCGCTGCCTTCCGATCTCCTTCCCCGCACAGTTGGGGAAGCCCAGCTGGCGGAGTGCCTCATAGGTGAGAACAGCGACAGAGTTGGCCAGGTTCAGGCTGCGGGCCTCCGGCCGCATGGGGATGCGGAGGCACCGGTCTGGATGGGCCTGCCGGAACCACAGGGGCAGGCCGGCGGTTTCCTTGCCGAAAAAGAGCCAGCATCCGTCCCGAAACTGGGCCTGGGCGTAATCCCGCGGTGCCTTGGTGGTGGCCAGCCAAAGGTCCGTAATCTCGTTTTTGTGAAAGAGGTCCTCTATGCTATCATAGACGCGCAGGTCCACCATGTGCCAATAATCCAGCCCCGCCCGCTTCACTGCCCGGTCGCTGATGTCAAAGCCCAGGGGGCGGACCAGATGCAGACGGCTGCGGGTGGCGGCGCAGGTGCGGGCGATATTTCCCGTGTTCATGGGGATTTCCGGTTCCACAAGAACGATATTCAGCATGATATCCTTCGCCTCGATCCTGACAAACTGTCGTGATGATACAGCCTGCATTTTACTGCAATACGGGAAAAAATTCAATATAATCCCGCAATAAACCGATAAAAAGGGAAAAATTAAGCGGTTTCCTCAAAATGGAGGGAGCGTTTCTGGTAAATTCAGCTTGTCGCACAAAAGGGAAGGGGGAAAGAAATGCAGGAATCCCTTCTTTTTGGGAAAATGACGGAAAGCGGCCGGGTGGGGAGAGGGCCTTGTGTTTTCGCGCGGTTTCCACTATAATGGAGCGGAAAAAGACAGGCGGTCGGGGGCGGAACAGGCCCGGCCGGGCGAACCTGATCCGGTGTAAGCCCGAAAGAAAGGAATGGTCAACACCATGAAATTAGGCATCGTGGGCCTGCCCAACGTGGGCAAGAGCACCCTGTTCAACGCCATCACCAACGCGGGGGCGGAGTCCGCCAACTACCCCTTCTGTACCATTGACCCCAATGTGGGCATGGTGGCGGTCCCTGACCACCGGCTGGACAAGCTTTCCGAGATGTACCACCCCAAAAAGACCACCCCCGCAGTCATTGAGTTTGTGGACATCGCCGGTCTGGTAAAGGGCGCCTCCCAGGGCGCCAGGGACTGGGCAACAAGTTTCTGTCCAACATCCGTATGTGCGATGCCATCGTCCATGTGGTCCGCTGCTTCGACGACGAGAACATCATCCACGTGGAGGGCAGCTGTGACCCCGCCCGGGATATCGGCGTCATCGACCTGGAACTGGTCATGGCCGACCTGGAGATGGTGGAGCGCCGCATCGACAAGGACACCAAAGCGGGCAAGGGGACAAGAAGTTCCTCCACTCGGCGGAGGTCTTCAAGGGCCTGCGGGACTGGCTCAACGAAGGGAAATCCGCCCGCAGCTACCCCTGTGATGAAGAGGCCCGGGAAATCCTCCACACGGCCGACCTGCTCACCCTGAAGCCGGTGATCTACGCCGCCAATCTGGACGAGGATGGGTTCAAGCACCACGACGGGAACCCCTATTACCAGGCGGTGGTCCAGGCAGCCCAGACGGAAGAGGCCCAGGTCATCCCCATCTGCGCCAATGTGGAGGCGGACATTGCCGCCATGGACCCGGAGGACCGGGCGCTGTTTTTGGCGGATTTGGGGTGGAGCAGTCCGGTCTGGACCGGCTGGTGAAGGCCAGCTATACCCTGCTGGGCCTGATCTCCTACCTGACCTGCGGGGAGGATGAGTGCCGGGCCTGGACCATCACCCGGGGGACCAAGGCCCCGAAGGCCGCCGGGAAGATCCACACCGACTTTGAGCGGGGCTTTATCCGGGCCGAGGTGGTCTCCTTTGCCGACCTGGAGGCCTGCGGGGGCTCCATGACCGCGGCCAAGGAGAAGGGCCTGGTGCGGTGTGAGGGGAAGGAGTACGTGATGCAGGACGGCGACGTGGTGCTGTTCCGCTTCAATGTCTGAGAGAAAATCCGTGCTCATCACCGGAGCCTCCCGGGGCATCGGGGCGGCCACTGCCCGTCTGTTTGCCCGGCAGGGTTATGGGGTGGGAATCCACTACCACACTGCCCAGGCCAGGGCCCAGGCCCTGGCGGAGGAGCTCAGGGAGCTGGGGGTCCCGGTGGGCCTGTACCCCTGCGACGTGTCCCGACCGGGGAAGTGAGGGAGATGACGGCGGCCTTTCTCCGGGACTTTGACACCTTGGATGTACTGTTATGCAACGCGGGCATTGCCCGGCAGGAACTGTTCACGGACATCACCCAGGCAGACTGGCGGGAGATGCTGGGGTCAACCTGGACGGGGTGTTTCACTGCTGCCAGGCGGCCCTGCCCCACATGATCCATCGGAAGCAGGGAAAGATCATCACCCTCTCCTCCATGTGGGGGGCAGGTGGGCGGCTCCTGCGAGGTGGCTTACCCGCCGCCAAGGCGGGGGTGATCGGCCTGACCCGGGCCCTGGCCAAGGAACTGGGCCCCTCGGGGATCACCGTCAACTGCGTGGCGCCGGGGGTCATTGACACGGAGATGAACCGTCAGCTCTCCCAAGAGACCAAGGCCGCCCTGGCGGAGGAGACCCCTCTGGAACGCCTGGGCACCCCGGAGGATGTGGCCCAGGCCATTTGGTTTCTGGCCTCCCCGGCAGGGGATTTTTTCACCGGGCAGGTGCTCTCGCCCAATGGCGGGTATTTGATCTGAGGACAAGAATTTAGAAATTGTTCATATTTTCCAGTAGATTCTGACGGGACATCAGCGTATGCTAAAGGGGAATGGAGGTGGTATGGTTGGCCAATCACAACGCCCATACTTACTTCGGCCTCCAGGTGCTGGGGCAGCTGCCTCCAGACCTGCGAGAACTCTGCACCGAGGATCTGCCGGTGTTCCACCTGGGCCTCTATGGTCCGGACCCGCTGATTTTCTCCCTTTGGACCAAGAAAATCTCTGATCGTCTCCACAAGCGGTGGCGGGAGGAGTCTCTGCCTGACTTGACCGATGCCATTCAGACGGGAAGCCCCACAGCCCGCAGCTTTGCTGCCGGCTATATCCTGCACCACATGCTGGACGACACGGTTCACCCGGTGATCTATGGCTGGATGGAGGAGGGCTCCTCCCATTTCCGGCTGGAGATCGCTTTGGATTTGCTTCTCCTGGAAGAAAAGCGCCGGGCCAATTCCCCCAAGCTGCACACCGAGGGAAAGGGGCGCACCGCGGCCACGGCGGAATCTGTGCTCAAGCCCATGGGGGCCCGGCAGTATCTGGCCGGTCTCTGGCGCATGGCCGCACTCAGCAACTGTTTCTGCGGGCCCGGCCGGCCCGCGACAGGCGGCATCCGCGCCCGGGAAAAGGTACAGGCCCGTGAGCTTCGGGACCGGATGGAGGCGCAGATTGCCCCGGCGGCCCAGGAGTTGGCGGGAATTTTGGTACGGACGACAAGTAGATAAGGGCAAGAAAAACCACGCCGGTTCTGGAGGACAAACCAGAACCGGCGTGATTTTTTTCGTGGAAGGGGGGAGCCATCCCATTAAGAGGGGCGCATGGGCAGGCGCAGCTGGCAGAGGAAGGTTTCCCCCTGGAAAAAGGTGGCTTGCCCGCCGTGGGCCGCGGCGATCTGGGCCACCAATTTTAACCCGGTTCCGTGGGCTGGGCCACCGTCCTCCTCCTGGTACAGTGGTGGGGCAGGGGCATTGGGGGTGGTGTTTTCCACCCAGAGCAGGCATGCCTTGCCTGTCTGCCGGGCCCCCAGGCGGATGACAGCCCCCGGGGGGTTGTGCCGGACGCAGTTGATGAGCAGGTTGTTGAGGGCCCGGCGAAGGAGAAACTCGTCGGCTTCCAGGCTGGGCAGGGGCTGGTCCGGCAGGTCCAGCGCCAGGGAGAAACCCTCCGCCAAACCGCTGTTGAGAAAATCCGCGGCGGTTTGGCGCAGGAAGGGGCCAGGTCCAGCTTGGTTTTCCGAAGGGCCTGCATCTGGCAGTCCAGACGCATGGTGAGGTTGAGGTCATTGATCAGATCCCGGATGGTCTGGCTCTGCCGGCGGATGATGGCGGCCTGGTCCCGGCGGGCCGGGGGCAGGGCGGAGTCGGCCTCCAGCTGTCCCGCATAGCCCATGACCATACTCAAGGGGGTACGGATGTCGTGGGAGATGCCGTTAATCCAGTCAGACCGGGCTTCATCCGGGCCTGCTGGTCCTGCCGGAACCAGCGGCGCAGCAGAAGGGCGGCCAGGGCCAGCACGCAGATCAGGGAGAGAAAGAACAGGAGCACCCCCAGACAGGCAGCAGGTGGAGGATTTGCTCCGAGAGGGAGATGGTGAGCTTCCAGGTGCTCCCCTTCGGGCCGCCCGCCACCAGCAGACCGTCTGGACGGATGCGGGTCTGGACGGGGTAATCCTCCAGGTACCACCGGGTAAAGGCGGCGACATCCAGCAGGTCGTACTGGTCAGGGACCTCCGCCGGCTTGTTGTACTGCCACAGGACCTGACCGTCCCGTCCGACCAGCATGAGCCAGAGGTCCTGCTGTGCCAAAAGGTCCTCTCCTGTGAAGTGATAGCGGCCCTCCTCCAGAACCAGGGACTGGGAGAGCTTTGTCAGAGGGGCGTTCCAGAACTGGGTGATCTGGGCGGAGCGGAGGACCAGGGCCAGGAGACCGGCCAGGCAGAGGGTCAGAATCAGGATGGCGGAGAGGGCCACCAATCCGGCGGCCTTCCAGAGGTGCTTTAACTTCATGGGGCTGCCTCCCGCACCAGACGGTAGCCCAGCCCCCGGACGGTGAGCAGGTACTGCGGGTGGGAGGGGTCGGTCTCCAGTTTCTCCCTGCAGGCGGCGTATATGAACCATGAGGGTGTTCTCATAGCCCACCATGGGCCCCTCCCACAGGGCCTGACAGAGGGCGTCGATGGTGACAATGTTGCCGTGGTTCTCCCAGAGCTTTTTCAGCAGGGCAAACTCCTTGGCGGTGAGGGGGACCTCCCGGCCATCCCGCCGGAGGGTTCCCTGTCCCCCAATGGACCTCCGTGCCGCCCAGCCGGGCGGGCTCCTCCTCGGAGGCGGCGCGGTACACCCGGCGGAGCACTGCATGCAGCCGCAGCAGCAGCTCCTGGGCCAGAAAGGGTTTGGTGATGTAGTCGTCGGCGCCCAGTCCCAGGCCCCGGAGCCGGGCCTCGTCCTCATCCCGGGCGGAGAGAAAGAGCACCGGGACGTCCCCTGCTGCCGCAGCTGGCCCAGCAGAGAGAACCCATCGCCGTCGGGGGAGCATCACGTCCAGGAGAATGGCGTCGGGATGGACCTGGGCCCGCTGGGTTAGGGCCTCCCTGCAGCTGCCGGCCAGGCAGACGGCGTAGCCGGCCTGGGTCAGGATTTCCTGCACCATCATCCGGAGGGCGGGTTCATCGTCCACCACCAAAATCTGATAAGCCATTGAAATACACCTCCTATTGTTCTTAATAGTATAACGGATTTCCGGGGTATTTCCAGCCACCTTGGGAAAAAAAGTAAGGAAATCGTAAGGTGGCCTTCATGGGGCTGTAAGGCGGGCGCGGTATTCTTTGCCCTGTAAGGAGGTTTGCGCTATGCCGATCATTGAAACCAGAAACCTGTGCAAACGCTATGGCACGGTCATGCGGGTGACCAACCTGGCCCTTCAGGTGCCGGAGGGGAGCATTTACGGCTTCCTGGGGCCCAACGGCGCGGGGAAGTCCACCACGCTGAAGATGATCCTGGGGCTGGTCCGCCCCACCCAGGGGAGATTCAGGTGTTTGGCCAGCCCATGAACCGGGGCAACCGGATTGCCGTGCTGCGCCAGGTGGGCAGCCTGATCGAGAGCCCCAGCTACTACGGCCACCTGACCGGCGCGGAGAACCTGCGGATTGTGCAGACCCTCCGGGGCCTTCCCCCAAAAGCCATCCGGGAGGTGCTGGAGATCGTCCGGCTGGAGGGGCAGCGGGGGAAAAAGGTCTGCCACTACTCCCTGGGCATGAAGCAGCGGCTGGGCCTGGCCGTCGCCCTGCTGGGCATCCCCAGGCTGCTGGTCCTGGACGAGCCCACCAACGGCCTGGATCCGGCGGGCATCCAGGAGATGCGGGAGCTCATCCGCTCCCTGCCCGGCCGGTTCGGCATGACGGTGGTGGTGTCCAGCCACCTGCTCAGCGAGATCGACCAGATGGCCGACCACGTGGGCATCATCCGGGAGGGAGGCTGGTGTTTCAGGACACCCTGTCCGCGCTCCATGGGCGCAGCCGCCACCATCTGGCCCTGCGAACCACCAACAATGCGCTGGCCGCCCAGGTGCTCAGGGAGAAGGGCATCGGCTGGACGGAGGAGGGGGACTATCTGGTCCTGCCCATTCTCCCGGACGAGCGGGCGGCCGGGTTGTGCCGGGCTCTGGTGGAGGGACGCCTGGGGCTGGTCCGCCTGGAGGAGCGGCAGAAGAGCCTGGAGGACATCTTCCTGGAGCTCACAGGGGAAAGGAAGTGAGCCTATGAAGCTGCTGCGGATGGGGTTTTTCAAATGCCGCCGGAGAAAGATTGCCCTGATCTGTCTGGCCTTTGTGGCGGTGCAGCTGGCGTGGATGGGCCGCACCTTGACCCAGATGGAGCCGAGGGAATTGGCCCAGGGCTGGATGTCCCTGCTGTATAACCTGGCGGTCATCGACGCGGTGATGCTGCCCCTCACCATCAGTGCCCTGGCCAGCCGGAACTGTGAGATGGAGCACAAGGGGAGCACCTGGAAGCTCTGGGAGACCGTGACCACGCCGCAGCGGCTGTTTGGGGCCAAGCTGGCCTGGGGAGCGATTCTGGTGGGCGGCATGCTGCTGCTGCGCACGGTGCTCCTGAGTCTGTTGGGGCTGGCGGTGGGGTTTCCGACCCAGATCCCCTGGGGGAAGCTGCTGCTTTCCTTTGCCCTCTGCTTTGGGGGTGAGTTTTGTGATCTATGCCTTGCAGCAGGGCCTGTCCCTTTGGTTTGTCAACCAGGCGGTGCCGCTGGCGGTGGGGATTTTCGGCAGCTTTGTGGGGCTGTTTGCCCTGTTTTTTTCCCCAGTGGGTCCAGCGGTGCGTCATCTGGGGGGTACTATGGGGTGCTGATCCAGGCGGGCATGAACTGGGACCCGGTCACCCGGGCCACGGAGTTTTTACTGGGTCCAGACCCAGCCCCTGGAATTCGGCCTGCTGGCCCTCTGGATGATCGTCGTGCTGGCGGTGGGCCGGGGCCTGTTTGTTCGGAAGGAGGTATGAAAGGTGCTGCTTCGTGCATTGCGCAGTGAGGGAATGAAATGCCGCCGGAGCCCGGTGTGGGCGGTCTTTCTGGTCCTGCCGTTGTTTCCTGCGATTATGGGAACCCTGAACTATCTGGGAAACCTGGAGATTCTGGACAATGGATGGTACAGTCTGTGGAGCCAGCATACCATATTTTCCGCCAGTTTTTCATGCCGGCGCAGTTTGGTGTGTTTTGTGCCTGGCAGTGGCGGCTGGAGCACACGGATCACAACTGGAACAGCCTGATGACCGCCCCGGTGCCGGTGCGGGACCTCTACTGGAGCAAGTTTCTCCTGGCCGCCGGTGTGGCGGTGCTGGGGCAGGTCTGCATTGGGGTACTGTATCTGCTTAGCGGCCAGCTGGCAGGGGTGTCCGGCGGGCTGCCCCTTCAGCTGGCGGGCTGGATGTTCTTCGGGGCCTTGGGGGCATGGCGGTGTGTGCGGTGCAGCTTTTCCTCAGCTTGGTGATCCGCTCCTTCGCCCCGCCAGTGGCCCTGGGGCTGGTGGGGGGCATTGCCGGCCTGGTGATGACCAGCCAGGGGGCCGGACTGTATTGCCCATATTCCCTGCTCTGCCTGGGCATGCGGGCCAATAACCCCAACCTCTCCCTGGAGGTGGGACCCTTTGTGCTGGCCTGCGGGGTCTGCATCGCCCTCTTTTCCTTCCTGACCATCCGCTGCATGGCCGGGCGGGATGTGACCACGGGATAACGGCAAGCGCCCCTCTGATCCAGAGGGGCGCTTGCACGTTGTGATGTTAAAATGTGACGCCGGTATAGAGCCAATCCACGCAGATGGGGGTTCTGGCACCCAGCTTGGAGGAGAAGGTGCGGACCTCACACATGGACCAAAGGCTGGTGCTGGGGTCCTGCTGCCGGAGCCGGATCCAGTGCATTTCTTCGGACTGATCGTACACGATGTCGTCTATCACAGTCCTGGTGGAGATTTTGGTGTTGTCGAGGGTCTGTACCTCCACTGCGCCCAGACCGCCGTAAATGCTGGTCCGTCGGACATCTGCCAGCACGGGGGCGGCGGTGTCTTTGGGCCGGAGGAGAGCCGAATGGTTCCCACCCGGAGTATTCCGCCGTGAGGATCAGATTTTCCAGGGGAACCTCCAGGGAACTGCCGGCAACCGAGAGGTTTTTATTATAGACCTTCAGGTTGGAGCGGAGGTTTGGGCTGACGATCTCCTGGGTGTCGTCGGTGAACTTTACCTTATAGGTGGTGGGGTGTCCTCTTCCACAGTGATTTTGGGGAGGTGCCGGGGTCGCCTTTTGGACCGGATTCCCCTTGGGGACCTACATCACCTTTCTCCCCTGGGGGCCGATCCCACCGGTCTCGCCCTGGGGACCTGCCTCGCCTTTCTCGCCCTGGGGGCCGGTTTCTCCCTGGAGCCCTGTGGGCCCCACGGGGACCACGAAGGCCAGAGAGATGCCGGTCTCTGTGGGGGTAGCGGTGACCTGGGGAATGTCACCGGCGGTGACGCTGCCCACGGACACCGTGGGCGTGGCGCCGGTCAGACCCTGGGGTCCGGTGGCGCCCACCGCGCCCTGGGGGGCCGGGTTCCCCCTGTTCTCCTTGGGGGCCTGCTTGTCCCTGGGGCCCTGTGGGCCCCACAGGGGACCACGAAATCCAGGGAGATTCCGTCTCTGTGGGGATGGCGGTCACCTGGGGATCTGCCCCGGCGGTGACGCTGCCTACCGCCACTGTGGGCGTGCCGCCGGCGGGCTTGGGGACCGGTGGCCCCGGGTTCACCCTGGGGACCGCGTGCGCCGGTTTCTCCTTGGGGGCCGGTCTCGCCCTGGGGCCCCGTGGGGCCAACGGGGACCACGAAGTCCAGGGAGATGCCGGTCTCTGTGGGGACGGCGGTGATCTGAGGGTCCTCGCCGGCGGTGACGGTGCCCACCGAAACCGTGGGGAAGCGCCTGTGGGGCCCTGGGGACCGGTTTCCCCCTGTGCGCCCTGGGGACCCTGGATGCCTTGCGGACCTACTTCCCCTTGGGGTCCGGTGGGGCCGAGCGGGACCACAAAGTCAGGGAAATGCCGGTCTCCGTGGGGTTGGCGATGACCTGTGGGAGGTCGCCCAGCTGCACGGTGCCGACTGCCACCGTAGGGGTCTCCCCCCGTTCCCCTTGGGGGACCGGTCTCACCGCGCTCCCCTTGGATTCCCCGTTCTCCTTGGGGCCCCTGTTCGCCCTGGGGGCCGGGGCAGCCCATTTCCCCTGGGGTCCCTGGGGCCCCCGCACACCGGCATAGCCCTGCTCGCCCTGGGGTCCCTGTTCCCCGGCGGGGCCCCGCTCTCCCTGCTCACCGCGCTCTCCTCTCGGACCGGTGGGCCCCATGGGGCCTGCATCCCCTTTGGGCCCTACGGGTCCTCGGTCTCCTTGGGGGCCCATGGGCCCAGGGGTCACCTCGGGGTCCCTGCGGTCCTACGGCGCCAGGGTCTCCCTTCGGTCCCATGTCGCCCCTGACCCCTTGGGGTCCCCAGGGGGCCCTGCGGGCCTGCCATTCCCCGGGGACCGATGGGGCCAGGGCACCCGCTGTCTCCCTTGATGCCCTGTTCTCCCTGGGGACCTTGTTCTCCCCGGGGACCTTGCGGTCCCTGGAGACCGGAGACCACTTGCTCCTCCGGGAGAGGGTTGGGGTAGCAGTTTTTGTAATAGTTGTATCCATAACAATTCATATGAGCTTCCTCCCGCGCAAAAGAATGAGGGCTGCAAGGCCAAGGCTACGATTTCCCTTTGGAGGTGGTGTCATTGTCATAGAGCCGTTGACTTTGCGTTCCAAAATAGAAAGCAATGACCACCGAGAATATCGTAAGAAAATCCTGACCGGAGACCCGATTGGTGATGGTCAGGTATCCAAAGACCAGGGTGAGCAGAATGGTGACAATGCTTTTGACGCAGAGCAGATTGCTCAGACGAGTGAGAAACAAATCCTATCTTGCCTCCTTTTGGCATGCCATGGATCGTGGAGATCACAGAGGAATCTCGAACCGCTGCCATTCTATGCCTGGAGAGCGGGCTTGGTGCGTGGACTGGGGGAGAGAGGACGGCTTTCCCGCTCTTTGCAGGGAAAATAAAAAACAGTGTGTTCTTGTAAAATAAGAACACACTGTTTTTTGGCACGCCAGGAGGACTCGAACCCCCAACCCTCAGAACCGGAATCTGATGCGCTATCCATTACGCTACTGGCGCATAGCAATCTTAACTTGCCAAGTTATTATAGCAGGGGAGACGGGAATTGTAAAGGAAAATTTTGACGAATTTCAAAAGAAATTTTTAGGGAGAAATTTTGGAAAAAAAGACAGAAGGGGACTTGCTCCCGGCAGGGTTCCGTGATAGAGTGAACTGGTAAAATTGGCGTTTTGGCGCCCATGGAAAACCGAAAGGAGAATTGAACCGTGAGCTTTTCGTTCCACGTTCCCACCAACCTGGTCTTTGGCCAGGGCGCGATCCAGAAGCTGCACAAGCAGCGTCTGCCGGCAAGCATGCCCTGATCGTCATTTCCAGCGGCAAATCCACCCGGGCCAACGGCTACCTGGACATTGTGCAGGACCAGCTGACCCAGGCCGGGGTGACCTACACCGTGTTTGACAAGATTTTGGCCAACCCCGTCCTGGACAATGTGATGGACGGCGCGGCCTGCGCCCGGGCCAACGGCTGTGACTTTGTCCTGGGCCTGGGCGGCGGCAGCAGCATCGACGCGGCCAAGGCCATTGCCATGATGGCCCCCAATGAGGGCAATTACTGGGACTACATGTACGGCGGCACCGGCGGCGGCAAAAGATGAAGAACAAGCCCCTGCCCATTGTGGCCATTCCCACCACCGCCGGCACCGGGACGGAGCTGGATGCCTGGACCGTGGTGACCAACGAGGAAACCAAGGAGAAGATGAGCGGCGGCAACAAGCACACCTTCCCTGTCCTCTCCATCGTGGACCCTGACTTTATGCTCTCCGTGCCCCCCAAGTTTACCGCTTACCAGGGGTTTGACGCCCTCTTCCACTCCACGGAGTCCTACATCAACAACACCAATAACCTGATGCGGGACATGCTGGCCCTGCGGGCCATTGAGGCCGTGGGCCGGAACCTGGCCACCGCCTGCCAGGACGGGAAGAACGTACAGGCCCGGGAGCAGGTGGCTTTCGGCAGCAGCCTGTCCGGCATGGTGATGAGCGTGGACAATCTGTGCTCCGAGCACGCCATGGAGCATCCTCTGTCCGCCTATTACCACGAGATCGCCCACGGGGCCGGGCTCATCATGCTCAGCCGGGCCTACTATACGCACTTTGTGGAGCACTGCCCGGAGCTTCACGACCGGTTTATCGACATGGCCAAGGCCATGGGCAAGACCGACGCCAAGGAGCCCATGGACTTTGTGACCGCCCTGGTGGACCTGCAGAAGGCCTGTGGCGTGGACGAGCTGAAGATGTCCGACTACGGCATTACGCCGGAGGAGTTCCCCAAATTTGTGGACAACGCCCGGAGCACCATGTGCATCCTGTTCAAGCTGGACCGTCTGAAGCTCACAGATGAGGACCTGGTGAAAATTTACACCGAATCCTATCGGTAAACCAGCTGGGGCGCATCTGTACTCCGGTAAAAACCGCCCCTTCCGCCGCAGTTGTGCGCGGCGGAAGGGGCGGTTTTGGTTATTCTGGCCGGGGACCAGGTCTTCCATCCCCAGGGTGGCCAGGACAGCCTGGGCCCGGGCCACGCCCTCCTGAGGCAGCCGCAGGGGAATGCGGCCTTGGGTATCCTGGAGCAGCCCCTGGGCTTTCAGGTCCTCCAGAACCTGAAAGTCATACCCCTTCCAGCACCGGCGGCCGGCGGGTCGTCATGGTCCTGGAGGAGGTGAGATAGAGCAAAGCCAGGGTCAGTTCCTGGAGCTGCTTTGGGGATCTGTCCATGGGAAGCCTCCTTTCTTCTGGAGAAAAGGGACCCGCCCCTTCCTGAAGAAGCGGCGGGTCTGACGAAAATGGGATCTGTTTTACTCTGCTCCGTCCGCCTCTGAACTGGGAGAGGACGCCAGCTTGCTGCCGCACTGGGAGCAGAACACAGCCTCAGCAGAGAGCACCGCACCGCAGGCGGGACAGACAGCAGCGGGGGCTTTCTCGACTTTGACGCCGCAGTGTGCGCAAAAGTTGTCCTCCTGGGACAGTGCCGCACCACAGCTGGAACAGGTAGGGGAAAGGGCATCCTCTTCTGCCTCTTCCCCTTGACGGCTGGCCTCAATGTCGGCTCTCGCCCGGGCACTGACTTCCCGGGCGGCCTGAATGGAGGAATACAGGGCCATGATCTCGTCGTCGAAGGTCTCTCCTCCGTCCAGCTTGTCCAGGACCAGTTCGCCGATATTCAGGGTAAACTCGTCGATCTTTTTTCCTCGTTGTTGATCTTGAGGCTCAGTTTTCCGTTTTCAATGGCGGTGTTGGCCTTGCTGGCGGCTTCCGCAGCCAGGGAGTTGAGCTTATCACGCAATGCCATGGGCATTCTTCCTCCTTACAGAACTGGGGGGTGAGAGGGACCGATCAGAAATAGGCCTTGATGGCCTCGGTGGCCAGGGCGATATCGGCACTGATGGTGATGGTAAACTTCACCTTGTTGGTGTCGGAGAAACGATCCAGCCAGGCCAGGAATTCCTCCACCTCAGGGGAGTCGGGCTCGGAGGGGATGATTCTGCACAGGCTGTCGATGAACACGTGGGTTAAATCGTAGTTGGAGGCATACATGCCGCTGATAAAGCCCTTTGAGGAAGGTAAAGTTGTCGGCGGCGAAGTCACTGGACTCCACCAGACGGACTTTGGGGCTGACATCATAAACCAGCTTTTTGCCGATTTCGACGCAGACCACGCTGCCGCCCTCGTTGTCAGCGGCATGATTGATCATATCAATGAGCTGCTTGGTTTTACCGGTACCTTTTGCGCCCATAATTACTCGAACCATGAATAATCACTCCTTCTTGATCCAGAAAAGAATAAACTTCCTGTTGGGTTCATGTTACCATACCAACGGGAAAACTGCAATGGGATTTATCAGATTTTTATAAATTCCTTCCAAAGAAATTCTCTTTTTTGTGCTTTTCTTTCGCTGGGGTCCCGGGGCCCAAGAGCCCTTAGGACGGTCCCTTGGACAGCAGGTCCTCCCTGCCGGGCCGCGAAGCCGGGCTTACCCAGCAGGGCGAACATGTTGGTTTTATAGGCCTCCACACCGGGCTGGTTAAAGGGATTGACCCCCAGCAGATAGCCGGACAGGCCGCAGGCGTATTCAAAGAAATAGACCAGCTGCCCCGCCCAGTAGGGGGTGCGCTCCTGCACGGTGAGCAGGAGGTTGGGCACGCCGCCGGCCACGTGGGCCAGGACGGTGCCCCGCCGGGCCTGTTCGTTGACGAACCGCAGGTCCTTTCCCCGGAGAAAGTCCAGGCCCGAGTGGTCGCCGGGCACTGGGTCCAGCAGGCAGGAGGACTGGGGAACGGTGAAGCGCACCACGGTCTCAAACAGGTTCCGGGCGCCCTCCTGGATGTACTGGCCCATGGAGTGCAGGTCGGTGGTGAACTCCACGCTGGCGGGGAACACCCCCTGCCCGTCCTTGCCCTCGCTCTATGATGGCCGAAATGGTCGACGCCGGTGTATCGCCGGGAATGGCGATCATATCGAGGCCGACAGAGCAGACGCAGGTCATGGCTTCGAGCTTTTCAAGGCTCAGGCTGCCGCGGCCGACGGCTTCGAGCATGCCCTTGTCTTCGCTGACCGGGATGAAGGCGCCTGACAGACCTCCGACGCGAGACGACGCCATGAGGCCGCCCTTCTTGACGGCGTCATTTAAGAGCGCCAGGGCTGCCGTCGTACCGCAGGCCCCGCAGCTTTCAAGGCCCATTTCTTCAAGAATGGAAGCCACACTGTCACCGACAGCCGGTGTCGGTGCCAAGGATAAGTCGATGATGCCAAAGGGCATATTGAGGCGTTTCGACGCTTCCATGGCGACCAATTGGCCGACACGGGTGATCTTAAAGGCCGTCTTCTTAATCGTTTCGGCGACGACATCAAAGGGCTCACCCTTCACGTTTTCCAGGGCTACTTTTACGACGCCCGGGCCGCTGACGCCGACACTGATACAGGAATCACCGTTGGTGACGCCGTGGAAGGCGCCGGCCATGAAGGGATTGTCCTCTACCGCATTGGAGAAGACGACCAGTTTGGCACAGCCTAAGGCATCCTGTTCCTTCGTCCGTTCGGCCAGATCCTTAAAGACCCGCCCCATTTCAGCGACGGCATCCATGTTGATGCCGGCCTTAGTCGAGCCGACGGCGACAGAGCTGCAGACGAGATCGGTCACAGCCAGGCTTTCGGCGATGGAATCGATGAGGATCCGGTCGCCCTTGCTCATGCCCCGACCATGGTGAAAAAGTCGGGGGAAGGATGGTCTGGGTGATATCCAGAACATTGACATTCTGCTGGGCCAGGGTCTGGGTGACCGAGGCGATGATGCCCACCCGGTCTTTCCCGGCGACGGTGATAACTGCACGCATAGTGAATGATACCTCTCTTATCCTTAGTTTGATCTTATGGCCGTTCTGGGCTGCCTATGCCTGGGCGTCGGCCTGGAGTTCGTCCAGGGTGAGGGGAAAGGCGGGGAGAAACTCCGCCAGGAAATAGTCCAGCTCCGGCAGGTGGAAGGCGTCCAGGGCCGCGCGGGTTTGCTGGGCGGCGGACTGGAACTCCCGGTTGCCCGCCTTCAGTTCCTCCAGGCACTTGAGATGGGCCGAGAGCTTGTCGGCGGCCTTCACCAAAACCAGCACCTCCGGGTCGGATTCCTCCAGCAGGGTGGCGAAGGCGGGGCGCATCTCCTGGGGGAGCATGGCCACCAGCCGCTGGGCGGCGTCGGCCTCCACCGCCTTGTAAGCGGTCTGGATGGCGGGATTGGCGTACTTCACAGGGGTGGGAAGGTCCCCTGTGAAAATCTCCGGCGCGTCGTGGTAGAGGGCCACGGCGGCCACCCGGCCCGGGTCCACCGTTCCCCAAACTTGTCCCGCCGGATGACCGCCAGGGCGTGGGCCAGCACGGCCACCATGTGGGAGTGCTCCTGGATATTTTCCTGCATGGTGTTGCGCATCAGGCCCCAGCGGACAATATAGCGCATGCGGGCGATGTAGGCGAAAAAGGATGGGACATGGCAAACTCCCCTGGAAACAAATTGACCGACCTGCGGATTTGTGTTAAGATCGATCATGAGTGTTCTATTATACCAGGTTTTTTTCCAAAAGAAAAGCATTTTTCCCACACAGGAGGTTCCCCATGCGCGTTGCCATCCACACCCTGGGGTGCAAAGTGAATCAGTACGAGAGCCAGGCCATGGAGGAGCTCCTCCGGGCCAGGGGACACAGCCTGGTGCCCTTTGAGGCCCAGGCCGATGTCTATCTCATCAACAGCTGCACCGTGACGGCCACCAGCGATAAGAAATCCCGGCAGGCGGTCCGGCAGGCCCGGAAGCGGGCGCCCGGGGCGCTGGTGGCGCTCTGCGGCTGCTATCCCCAGGTCTCCCCGGAGGCTGCCCGGCAGCTGGAGGCAGACCTCATCGGCGGCAGCGGAGACCGGCGGGGATTTTTGGACCTGCTGGAGCAGCTGGCACGCACCCGGGAGAAGGCGGTGGCCCTGGATGATCCCTTCCGCCGCCGGGTCTTTGAGGCCCTCCCCGCCGGGGGGGCTGGAGGGGCGGACCCGCGCCATGCTCAAGGTGCAGGACGGCTGCTGCAACTTCTGCACCTACTGCATCATCCCCTACGCACGCGGGCCCGGTGCGGTCGCTGCCGCTGGCGGAGGCGGCGGCCCAGGCCCGGGACCTGGCCGAAGCGGGCTACCGGGAGCTGGTGCTCACGGGGATTGAGCTGTCCGCCTATGGCCGGGACCTGCCGGAACGGCCCGGCCTGGCCGCGCTCATTGCTCAGGTTTGCCGGGCGGTGCCCGGGATGCGGGTGCGGCTGGGGTCCCTGGAGCCCAGGACGGTGACCGAGGACTTCTGTGCCCAGCTGGCCGGTCTGCCCAACCTATGTCCCCACTTTCACCTGTCCCTGCAGTCCGGCTGCGACGCCACCCTGGCCCGCATGAAGCGGCGGTACACCACCGAGCGCTACCTGGAGTCGGTGGAGCTGCTGCGCCGGCATTTTGACCGGCCCGCCATCACCACGGACCTGATTGTGGGCTTTCCGGGGGAGACGGAGGGGGAGTTTGCCCAGACGCTGTCCTTTCTCCAGACCTGCGCCTTTGCCCAGATGCACATTTTCCCCTACTCCCGCCGGCAGGGCACCCCGGCCGCCGGGATGCCCGGGCAGATTCCCAACGGGGAAAAGGCCCGCCGGGCCCATCAGGGGGCGGAACTGGCCCGGGCCATGGAGAAAAGCTGGCTGAGCAGCTGGATGGGACAGCGGGTCGCTGTCCTGTTTGAAGAGGAAAAGGACGGGTTCTGGCGGGGCTATACCCCCCAATACATAGAAGTTCGGGGGAAGGGGGAGAACCTGCACAACCGGGTTTGCCCCGTCACCCTTACCGCTGTGGGGGAGGGCGTGGCCTTCGGCGTTGTCACAGAGGAGGAAGCACCATGAGCAAAGCAGACCAAATCTTCCTGGCCAACTGCCAGGAGATTTTGTCCCGGGGCACCTGGGACACCCATCTGCCGGTCCGCCCCCGGTGGGAGGACGGCACCCCCGCCCATACGGTCAAATGTTTCGGCCTGGTCAACCGCTATGATCCGCGGGAGGAATTTCCCATCCAGACCATCCGGCGGATGTACCTGAAAAGCGCGGTGGAGGAGCTGCTGTGGATCTGGCAGAAGAAGTCCAACAACGTCCGGGCTCTGTCCACAGGCATCTGGGATGCCTGGGCGGATGAAAGCGGCTCCATCGGCAAGGCCTACGGCTACCAGTTGGGAGTCAAGCACCGCTACCCCGAGGGGGAGTTTGACCAGGTGGACCGGGTGCTCTATGACCTGAAGCACAACCCCGCCTCCCGACGGATTCTGACCAACCTGTACAACCACCATGATTTGAGTGAGATGGCCCTGTACCCCTGCGCCTACTCCATGACCTTCAACGTCTCCGGACATACCCTCAACGCCATTCTCAATCAGCGCTCCCAGGACATGCTCACCGCCAACGGCTGGAACGTGATGCAGTACGCCGCGCTGGTGCACTTCATGGCGCGGGCGTCGGGGCTGGAGGCCGGGGAGCTGGTGCACGTCATCGCCGACGCCCACATCTACGACCGCCATGTGCCGGTGGTGGAGGAGCTCCTGGGCCGCACGCCTTACCCGGCCCCCAGGCTGCGGCTGGACCCGGCGGTGACGGACTTTATGCCTTTACCCCCGACAGCGTCCAGTTGGAGAATTACCGGTATCATCCCCTGAAGGAAAAGATTCCCGTGGCCATTTGAGGAGGTGCGCCCATGAAGCTCATTGTTGCGGTGGATGCCTGCTGGGCCATTGGAAAAGACGGGGATCAACTGTGCTATATCCCCCGGATCTCAAGCGGTTTCAGCGGCTGACCACCGGCCATCCGGTGCTGCTGGGACGAAAGACCCTGGCCACCTTCCCCGGGGCGGCCCCTGAAAAACCGGCGGAATCTCATCCTCTCCACCGACCCCGCCTTTGCCCCGGCGGGCGGGGAGGTCTTTGCTACCTTGAAGGCCGCCCTGGCCGCCGCGCCGGCGGATACCTTTGTCATTGGCGGGGCCTCCGTATACCGGCAGGCCCTGGCCTACTGTGACACAGCCTATGTGACCCAGATTCACAGGGCCTTCCCGGCGGCGGACTGCTATTTTCCCAACCTGGCGGCGGACCCCGCCTGGGAGGCTGTGGAGACGGAGGGCCTTACCGGTATGAGGACCTGGCCTATACCTATGTGACGTATCGAAGACGGTAACGCCAGATATTTTCTGGAAACGAAGAAAAACGGTCAAGAAGAGAAGAACTCTTCTTGACCGTTTTTGGCAGGAGAGGAGAACCCATCCAGCATAGGCTATCCCTGCTGTACCGCTGCTTTGGCCTGGCCCTGCCGCAGCATGATCCAGAGGATGCCCATACCGGTCCCGCCGGTTACAGTGGAAAAGGCCAAGGTGGGTCCGGTGCCGGCGGCATCCAAGAGAAAGCCGCCCAGAAAACTGCTCAGAACGATGCCCAGGGTATTGGCCATGGTAAAATAGGTTTGTCCTTGGACCCGGTCTGCGGGCGCTGTCATGTCGTTGACCCAGTAGACGGAGGCCACAGCGTACAGGGCATATCCTGTGGTCTCAAAGATCTGAATGCCATAGAGGAAGAATACACTGGGGGCCAGCCAGGTGAGCAGGGCGTGGAGGAAAAAGGAAAGACCGGCCAGACGGACCCAGCGCCAGCTGGCAGCCCGGCGGAGACAGGAGGGAGAAGAGCACCATGGCGGGGATGTCCATAAGGCCCTGGAGGGTGAGAAGGGTTCCCATTTCCCCGCTGCCGCCGCCCAGATATTGGACAATTTGATAGGGAAAACTCATGAGAATATTGTGGCTGGTGTAGAGAAGAACCACCCCGGCCAGTAGGGGAGGAACCGGGGGTAGCGCCGCCAAAAGGACTGGGGAGACGATGGCGGGGACGCTGGGGGTGGGGCCGCCTGCTTGGCTGGGGTACCGGGCCGGAAGGAAAGGGCGGCCGCCAGCAGCAGGAGGGTCGCCCCGCCCAGCAGCACAGGGATACACTTTGGACCAAAAGCGGCGGCTGCGCTGCCGCAGAGGGTGGAGGCCAGCGCGTAGGACCCTGCCCCCACACCCCGGGCAAGGCCGAAGTTCAGCGGCATACCCTGGTTGACACAGTCCATCCCCAGGGCATAGAGCAGGGAGGTCAGGAGCTGAAGCAGGAGCAACAGGGAGAGAAAGAGTCCCCCTTGGACGGCCTGTCCAGGAAGCAGGAGCAGACCGCCGGTGCACAGCAGCATGGCCAGGATCAGCAGGGCGGCGAACTGCCCCAGGGAGAGAACCTTTAGGTGGTCCGCCCTGGCCCCCCACAAAGGGTTGCAGCAGGGCGGTCAAAAGGCCGGACAAGCCAAGCAGCAGGCCGATCTGGGTGTTGGAGAATCCTTGGTCCAGCAGATATACGCTGGAAAAGGAAAGCAAAATGCAGTAAGCCATCCAGTAGCAGCCCTGTATCCAGGCGTAGTGGGATGTGAGAAAGCGAGGTTTCATGGGGGCCTCCTTTCCAAAGGGAAAGATCACCCCCGCTGTTTCTGCGCAGCGGGGGAGAGAAAAAAGGGAGAGAAGTCACAGAGGGATCAGGCGTTGCGGCGGCGGGAAGCTCGGGGCTTTCTTCTTGGGTTCGGCGGAAGATTCCGGCCCGGTCAGGCGGCCGATGAGCGCGGCGGCCAGGAAAGCAACCAAGGTGGGCGGGAGGATGGGGAGAAAGATCTGGGCAGGGGGGTGCCGGAGAGGTTGGAAAGCATCAGGTAAAAGATGAGGCCCACACAGAAGACATCGACGATTCCCAGCAGGATGGCAAAGAACTTTTTCATGATGATCCCTCCTTTTTAAACTTTATTTCACGAGGAGGGCTGTCAAACCGTTCTCTCTTGATCTGTCTGTATCATACCGGGAAAATTGCTTGATTTCAATGACTAAACCCAGTGAAAATTCCAACATAGATTAGGTAGTCCTTCTGAAAAATGAGTGGACAGCATACGAAAGATAAGAAGAAATTATGAAAAATAAGTAGGAATCATATGGAAGACTCTGGCGGGAATGCGGAAGGATGCGGCTTTTGGAAAGAGAAAAGAACATAAAAATCCCGGCGAAGAGGAGCGGGGAGGGGCGCGGCATAAAGTGCTTGATTTTAGCTGGGGAGACGATAGAATGAAAAGGAATCGGTGCCTTGGATGTCTGCTCTGGAGGAAATCCCCATGGAGAAAAACGACTTTCTGCTGTACAATGAGATCATCTATCATATCCATACCTGCCAGGATATGGATGACCTGAAACGCTCTATTCTGGCCCAGGTGAAGCTGATGATCCCTTATACCTATGCCAGCCTGATTGTGGTGGAGCTTGACCCCGAGACCCGGGAGATCCGCCACAGCGATCCCTTCTGCCTGCCGGACAGCTTCACCGCCCTGGAGGAGGCCTGGATCGACCGGGATCACCAGGACGAGAGCTTTTGGGTCAGCCACGCCCCCGAGTCCATCGTGGTCCGCAGCAGTGACCTGACCGGGGAGGCCCGGCTGGAGAGCCCCATTTTTCAGGAGCTCTATCAGCAGTATAACATTTACGACACCATGAGCATGAATCTGGCCTACGATCACCAGGTGATGGCCCTGCTTACCCTGTACCGGACCCGGGCGGATGGGGTGTTTACCGACCAGGAGGCCTTTTATCTCCGGGCACTGGCAGGACATGTCAACTATGCCTATTACACCATGGCCCAGCGGGAGGCCAGCAAGCCCCCCAAGACCCGGACCATGGAGGAGCTGGTCCAAGACTACGAACTGACCCGCCGGGAGACGGAGATTCTGGGCCTGGTCTTCCAGGACCTCAACAACGAAGAGATTCTGGACCGGCTCCATATCTCCCGGCACACCCTGCTCAAGCACTTGCAAAACCTGTACCGCAAGTGCGGGGTTTCTCCCGCTGGGACCTGCTGAAGCTGCGGCCCTAAAAGGGGAACGACGATGCACAAGGAGAGATCTGCCCATGGAAACCAATGACTTTCTGCTGTACAATGAGGTGCTCTACCGGCTCCACGCCTGCCGGACCATGGAGGAGCTGAAGCCGACGCTGCTGGGACAGTTGAAGCTGATGATCCCCTACACCTATGCCAGCTTTCTCTCCATTCAGGTGGACCCGGAGACCCAGGAGCTTGTCCACCGGGACCCTTTTTGTCAGCCCCGGCAGTTTGAGGCGGCAGAGCGGGCCTGGCTGGGGCAGATTGACCAATCGTACAGCATCTGGCTCAGCCATGCGCCAGAGTCCATGGTGGTGCGGGACAGCGAAATCCTGTCGGGAGACAACCGGTTTTCCGCCCCAGCTACCGGAAAATCTATCTGGATTATCACATCTACGACTGCATGCAGATGAACATCACTTACGCGGGCCAGGCCATGGGCCGCCTGGCCTTTTACCGTACCCAGGCGGACGGCCTGTTCACCGACCGGGAGGCCTTTCTCCTGCGTACCCTGTCCAACCACATTGATCTGGCCTGCTATCACTGTACCCAACGCCAGGCCCAGGCGGCACAGCCGGCCCGGACCCTGGAGGAACTGACCCAGGTCTATGGGCTGACCCGTCGGGAGACGGAGATCCTGGGGCTGGTGTTTCAGGACCGGAACAATGAGGAGATTTTAGAGCAGCTTCATATCTCCAAAAACACCCTGCTGAAACATCTGCAGAACCTGTACCGCAAATGCGGGGTCTCCTCCCGCTGGGACCTGCTGAAGCTGCGATAACGGACAAAAAGAAGGTCGTTTCCTCTTCGAGGAAACGACCTCTTTTTTTCAAAATTTTTGTAACGTTTGTTCTCTTCCGGCGTTATTGGAGAGAAAGGAGGGGAGTTGTGTGGACTTCGAGGGGATTTATCAGTCCTACTGCAAGGACGTGTTTCGGTATCTGCGGAGCCTGTCGGCCGGGGAGGACCTGGCCGAGGAGATCACCCAGGAGACCTTTGCTAAGGCCCTCAAGGCCATTGACCGGTTCCAAGGGGACAAGGACATCCGCGCCTGGCTGTTTACCATTGCCAAACACACGTACTATACCCACTGCAAGCGGGAGAAGCGGACCACGGGGGAGGAATTTCCCCGTCCATCCCCGGACCGGAGAAACCTCTGGTGGAGCAGATCATCGACCGGGAGCGGGCCTTTCAGGTCCACCGGTTTCTGCACGGGATGCGGGAGCCGTACAAGGAGGTGTTTACCCTGCGGGTGTTTGGGGAGCTTCCCTTTGAAAAAATCGGCCTGCTGTTCGGGAAAACGCCCAGCTGGGCCCGGGTGACCTTTACCGGGCGAAGAAACAAATCATCGAATATATGGAGGGGATTGAGAATGAACACCATCCGTTGTAGCATTGTGGAGGACCTGCTGCCCCTGTACATCGACGGGGCGCTGCGGGAGGAGACTGCCCAGGCGGTGCGGGAACACCTCAGCGCCTGCCCCGCCTGCCGGAACGAGTATGAGAAGCTGGCCCAGACCCTGACGCTGCCCTCCGCCCCCGACCTGCAGGGAGGAGGACCGGCGGGCGTTCCAGGCCTTTCGCCGGCACTGGAAGCGGAAGAAGCTTCAGGTGGCGCTGCTCTGCGTTGTTTTGACCGCGGCGGTGGTGATCGCCGGCTGTGTGGTCTATCAGGAGGTGGAGGTAGTGCACGATTTATTTTCCCCCACCACCACGGTGGTCCTGCGGGAGGCTCAGACCCACGGTACATGGGCACCTGTCCCGTGGGAGGAGGGAGACCGGCTGCGGTTTGAGGGCCTATTTGCAGAGAGAGCGGTCACCCTGGATGCCAACAGCGACAGCGCGGTCACACTCCGGGTGTGGGATGACCAGCACAACCTTGTGGTGGACGAGCTGACCGTGGCGCCGGGGGAAGAGGTCTCCCTGAAAACGCTGGAGCGAAACACCGACTATCAGGTGGAGATGCAGACAGAGGCGGAGTTTGCCTGCCTTCGCTTTCACTGACAGGGGCGGTCAGGGCCGGGCGGCGCGGAGCGCCCTGCCGTAGTTCCGGCCAAGAGGAGGCCGGCCAGCAGCAGGGCGGCCCCCAGACCAGAGTAAAACACGGCCAGGAAGGGGTCCGGCGCCAGACCGGAGACACGGAGAAACATGCCCAGGCTCATCATCCCGGCCATGAGGAGAAAGGACTTCTTGTCAAAAAAGCGGAGGAAGAACTGTCTGTCCTCCCAATATCCCAGGATCCGTCTGGTGTGTTTTCCCACCAGGCGGCCGAAGACAAAGACCTGAAAGAGAAAAAAGACCAAAAGGGAGAGCAAGATGTGGGGGAGAGAGACTTGGGTGGCATAGGCCAGCAGGCCGATGCGGAGGATGTTGACCCCCGCCGCGGTCCAGACCAGGCAGGCCAGGAGCAGCAGGGTGTTCTTTTTCACTTGCATCTGAAAAACTCCTTTCTGAACAATGTTCAAGTTGGCGTTTGAAAAATTCCCACGATTTTGTGGGAATTTTTCAATAAATGGTTCTGCGGATCAGGGCAAGGATGGGGGCGCAGGGCGCGTCTTTCCGCAGCAGGGCGGCCAACAGCAGGGAGAACAGCAGGTCGACAAAGTCCTCGGCGGAAAACCCTCGTGAAATGTCCGGGGCGCACCTGGGGGTCCTGGGCCAGCACAGCGAGGAGGAACTGCTTGATGTGCGCCCAGGACCGCTCCATTCTACGCTGGCCGGCGTCCAGTTCCTCCTGGGAAAAGCAGAGAGCGTGGACGGAGAGAAAGCCCGGGTAGGTTTGGCGGCTCTCCTCCAGCCGCTGAAACAGCCATGCCACGCAGGAGAGCAGGTCCGCAAAGGCCCCGGGGTCCTGGGGAAGGCAGAAGATCTCCTGCCAAATGCTCTCCACCGTGGCGGCCACCAGCTGGGACTTGGAGCCGAAACGGTTATAGATCGACCCCACCGAGACCCCGCAGGCCGCGGCGACCGAGCGGATGTTGAGAGCGGTCCAGCCCTGCTCCTGGAGGAGGGTTCTGCTGGCCTGCAGGATGGCCTTGTCAGAGGTGACGGAGGGATACATGGAAGGACTCCTTTCAAGTTGAACAATGTTCAGCATACAGAAAAACCCGCCCCTGTCAAGGCATGCCCGGAGAAAGCCGCGCGCCGGGACAGGGGGGGGGATCAGAAAGCGCCGGCCAGCTGTTTCCAGAAGGCCGCGCCTTTTGCTAAAATGGACTCGTCAAAGGCAAAGTTGTCCGCGTGAAGGGCCGGGGAGGGGCCGCAGCCCAAAAAAGAAAAAGAGGGCGGGCAGATGGCGCTGGTACCAGGAGAAGTCCTCTGAGATCATGACAGGCTTCTCCAGCTCCAGGAAGGGAAGGCCCAGGTTTTTGACCCGGTCGTACAGGGCGTCGGGGTTCCATACGGCGGGATACCCGTCGTTGGTGTGGACCGCCACCTGACAGCCGGTGTCCGCCTGGACCTGCTGGCCAATCTCCCGCAGCCCCTGCTGGAGGTCCAGAAAGACCTCGTCCTGAAACGCCCGGAGACTGCCCAGCAGAACCGTTTTGCCGCTGACCGCGTTGCGGACGGTGCCGCTCTCCATCCGGCCGAATTTCAGCAGGCGGAAGAGGTGGGGGGGCAGGGCGGCCTCCAGGGCCGCAGCCCGGCGGTAGAATTCCACCCCGGCGGCCAGGGCGTCCAGGCCCTCCTCGGCCTTGGCGATGTGGCTGGAGCGGCCGGTGATGGTGACGGAAACCTCACAGGACCGGCTCATCATCTCCCGCTTTCGGGAGGCGATGACACCGGCGGGGAGCTCCGGCCACAGGTGCATGCCAAAGACGCACTGGACCTTATGGGCCTCCAGCACGCCGCTCTGGCACAGGTCCTTGGCGCCGCCGGTGGTCTCCTCCGCCGGCTGAAACAGGAGCAGGACGTTGTGGGGCAGGGCGGTCTGCTGGTCCAGCCATACCGCCAGGTCCAGGACCATGGCCATGTGGGCCGTCGTGGCCGCAGGCGTGCATGCGCCCTGGATGGACAGAGGCAAAGGGCAGCCCGGTCCGCTCGGTGATGGGCAGGGCGTCGGCGTCGCTGCGGAAGGCGATGGCGTCGGGCCGGCCAAAGTCGAAAAAGGCGCACAGAGCGCCGGGGATGGGAGAGGAGAGGGTGCAGGAGAGGGGGAGAGAATCCCCCGAAGGTAGGACAGGGTCTCCGGCAGGTCCCGGTCCAGCTCTGGAATCCGGTGCAGGGCCCGGCGGTATTGGATGACTTGCATAAAAAACCTCCTGCGCCGGGAAAGGGCGCGTCAAAGTGTGGGGCGGGGGCGGTGGTCCGGGGGCGCCTGGGAAAGGTGCTTGCACAGCGGGGGAAAAGATGGTATACTGCCCCCATCTTACTGTCCCAAAGGAGGCGCTCAGATGAACGCACAGGAAATCATTGAACGAATCCGCACCGCGGAGAAAAAAACCCCGGTCCGGGTGTTCCTGAAGGCCCGGGAGCCGGTGGAATTTCCCCATGCCACCGTGTTTCCCTGCGGGGAGACCACCCTGGTCTTTGGGGACTGGAAGGACATCGGCCCGGTGCTGGAGGAGCACAAGGGGGACATCCAGGAACTGGTGGTGGAGAACGACAGCCGGAACTCGGCCATCCCGCTGCTGGACAAGCGGACGGTCAACGCCCGGATTGAGCCCGGCGCCATTCTCCGGGAGCAGGTGGAGATCGGGGACAACGCGGTGATTATGATGGGCGCCATTTTGAACATTGGCGCTGTGGTGGGCGCGGGTACCATGATTGATATGGGCGCCGTCCTGGGCGGCCGTGCCACCGTGGGCAAGAACTGCCACATCGGCGCCGGGACGGTTCTGGCCGGGGTCATTGAGCCGGCCAGCGCGGTGCCGGTGGTGATTGAGGACGATGTGGTCATCGGCGCCAACGCGGTGGTCCTGGAGGGCGTGCGCGTGGGCAAGGGCGCCGTCGTGGCTGCCGGTGCCGTGGTGGTCAGCGACGTGGCCCCCAACACCGTGGTGGCCGGCGTCCCCGCCCGGGTGCTGAAGGACAAGGACGGAAAACTGCGGAGAAAACCGCCTGATTGACGCCCTGCGGGCGTTGTAATAGTCGGCGCGGAAGCAAAGAAAATGGGCCGTTCGGGGATGACCCGAAGGGCCTTTTTTCTGATGTTTTCCACAGCCCGGCCCAGATTTGACCCGGTTCATCCCCGGTCACACCGGGGCCAAATCCGGGCGGGGGTGGGGTCGGATTTGGGCCACAAAGTAAAATAAATAGTCAAACAAAGAGTCAATCAAATCCTATTATGAGAAGCGGGGAAACACGACCACCGGGGCCAGTTATCCACAGGGGGGAAAAAGATGGGGGCAGTTCCTCGTCAAAGACCTCTCCCTTGGCCACAAGGTTGGTGGGGCCGGTGAGCCAGAGGCCGGTGATCCGGTCCCCTGTCCGGGCCACGTCAATGGTGAGCACGCCGCCCGCCATGGAGACCTGCACCCCTGGCCGCTGACCTGTCCCAACAGGGTGAGGACCGCCACCACGCTGCCGGTTCCCGTGCCGCAGGCCAGGGTGAAATCTTCCACCCCCCGCTCAAAGGTCTTCTCCAGGACCTGGTCCGGCCCGGTGGGTTCATAGAAGTTTACGTTGGCCCCCTTTGGGGAAGGCGGGGTGCGACCGCATGGCCTTGCCCAGCTGGAAGAGGGCCTGGGGATCGGCGTCGGCCAGACCGGGGTAGGGGACCACCGCGTGGGGCAGGCCGGGGCTGCCCAGCTCCACATAGGCGCAGGGCCAAGCTTTGCCCTCCACCACCGGGGCCTCGTGGAGGCGGATTACGGTGGGGGAATTCAGCTGGACCCGATACTGCCGCCGGTCGATCCGGGTTCCGGTGACCAGACCGGCGGTGGTCTCCACCCTCTGGGTCGGGCCGGACAGCCCTGTCTCATAGCCGTAGCGGCAGATGCAGCGTGCGCCGTTGCCGCACATCTCTCCCAGGGAACCGTCGCTGTTGAAAAAGAGCATCTTGAAGTCCGCTCCTTCCTGGGCCTGCTCCACCACCATCAGGCCGTCGGCGCCCAGGGGAGCGGTGGGGGGTACAGAGGGTACGGGCCAGCAGAGGAAAGGCGGAGGGGGGGAGCCTCTCTTCCAGGTTGTTCAGGATGATAAAATCATTGCCTGCGCCGTTCATTTTCCAAAATTGCATGGGGGTCTCCTTTCCCGGAATTGCTGTGTTCTATTTCAACATAAACCCGTGGAAAAATCAAGGCCGGAAAAGACATGGTTCGCTCTTGACAAAAATTTCTTCCAGTGTTACTATATTTTTGTACAAACTGTTTCGCTGTTTTGAATGGAGGAGGGCGGTTTCCCCCGCTCTCACAATCTATTTGAAAGCCGGCAAATGGCGTGCGCTGACGCTCCCATTGCCGGTTTTTTTGCGTCTTTGGGGAAGAGAGAAGGAGAGATTGTCATGCACTTAGGTCCGCTGCACGTGGTGGGAATGCTTGCCACCATTGGGCTTATCGTTGGAATTGGCGTATATTCCGGCCGGAAGGTGGCCTCCGCTGCGGATTTTTCCAGCGGCGGCGGGAAGGCCGGGGCCTGGATTGTCTGCGGGGCCATTATGGGTACCTTGGTCAGCGGCCAGGCCACCATCGGCACGGCACAGCTGGCGTTTTCCTTTGGAATGTCCGCCTGGTGGTTTACTCTGGGCTCGGGGATTGGCTGTCTGATTCTGGCCATTGGCTACGCCGCGCCCTTCCGGCGCAGCGGCTGCACCACCCTGCTTCAAGTGGTTTCCCAGGAGTACGGTCCCCGGGCGGAGACGGCGGAAGCATCTTCTGCTCCGTGGGCATTTTCATCAGCGTGGTGGCCCAGGTGCTGTCGGCCACGGCGCTGCTGACCACTATTTTTCCCCTCAGCCACTTGGCCGCGGCCCTTATCTCCATCCTACTGATGGGGTTTTACGTGATCTTCGGGGAATGTGGGGGGCCGGCATGGGCGGGGTCGCCAAGCTGATCCTCCTCTACGCCTCTGCCATTGTGGGGGAATTCTGGTTTACGGCCTGGCCAATGGATTCGGCGGACTGCTGGAGACCCTGGAGCAGCTGCTGACCTCCTCCCCCCTGGGGGCGGTCAGCGGCCTGGCCACGGAGGAGGCGGTCCACCAGCGGTTTACCTCCCTGGTGGCCCGGGGCGCCTCCAAGGACATTGGATCGGCGCTGTCCCTGGTGCTGGGAGTGCTGTCCACCCAGACCTATGCCCAGGCCATCTGGTCAGGCAAGAGCGACAGCGCGGCCCGGAAGGGGGCCCTGCTCAGCGCCCTGCTGATCCCGCCCATCGGCGTTGCCTGCATTCTCATCGGCCTGTACATGCGGGGCCACTGCATCACCGCCGAGGAGGTGGCGGCGCTCCAGGCCCTGGGCCAAACCGTGCCTGGGGATCTCATCCCCCTGGATTCCACCTCCCAGGTGTTCCCGGTGTTTGTGGCCCGGTTTATGCCCCAACTCCTGGGCGGGGTGGTGCTGGGCACCCTGTTTATCACGGTGGTGGGCGGGGGCTCCGGGCTGGCCTTGGGGATGGCCTCCATTCTGGTCACCGACCTGTTTGCCCGGAAGAGTAGCCGGATGAAGCAGTCCCGCACCAATCTTCTGGTCACCCGGGGTACCATCCTGGTGATTCTGATGGCGGCGGCTGTGGTGGCCATTTTGGTGCCCGGCGCCATGATCAACGACTTTGGTTTTCTGTCCATGGGGCTCCGGGGCGCTGTGGTTTTCCTGCCCATGTGCGGGGGGCTGTGGCTCAAGGGGAAGATTCCCCGGGGGTTTGCCCTGGCCTCCATTTTCGCCGGCCCCATCGCGGTGCTGGCGGGGAACTTTATGGACCTGCCTTTTGATCCGCTTTTCCTGGGGATGGCGGTCTGCCTGAGCATTCTGGCGGTAGGGCTGGCCGTGAGGACCCATCGAAACGCTTCTTTGTCCATACACTGACTTGCAATAGACGCCGCCTCCGGCCGGGAACAGCAGCCCGCCGGAGGCGGCGCCGCGCGGAGAAAAGACCGCTGGTTGGGACGGACGCCGGCAAAATTACCTGGGGAGCCGATGACAGGAGGGAAGCCGTGTGCTATAATAAAAACAGAGACATGAAGTGCGGAGAGAATGGAGAGGGGTGCGTTTTGGATGCTGGGTGCGTTGATTGGGGATATTGTGGGCTCGGTCTATGAGTGGCGGAATCGAAAGGACAAGGGGTTTCCCCTCTTTCAGCCGGACTGCCGGATGACGGATGACAGCGTGATGACCGCGGCGGTGGCGTCGGCGGTGCTGATGGGGGGCTTGGAGGAGCTGGAGCTCTTTCAGGCCCACGTGATTACGGAGATGCGCCGGCTGGGGCGGAAATATCCGGCCCTGGGGTACGGCCCCGGTTTGAGGCCTGGATTCTGTCCCAGGAGCCCAAGCCCTACCGCAGTCTGGGCAACGGCAGCGCCATGCGGGTTTCCCCGGTGGCCTGGGCGGCGGAGAGCCTATCCCAGTGCCTGGCGCTGGCCAAGGCCTCGGCGGAGGTGACCCATGACCATCCCGACGGCATTGCCGGGGCCTGCGCGGTGGCCGGGGCGGTCTACCTGGCCCGGATGGGGGAGAGCAAGGAGGCCATTGTGGACCACGTGACCCGGTACTACCCCCTGGACTTTACCCTGGACGAGATTCGAGAGGGCTACGCCTTTGACGTCTCCTGCGCCGGCAGCGTCCCCAGGCCATGGAGGCCTTTTTGGAGGCGGAGGATTTTGAGGACGCGCTGCGCAACGCCGTCTCCATCGGCGGCGACAGCGACACCATCGCCTCCATGGCCGGGGCGGTGGCCGCCGCCTTTACGGCATTCCCCGGTCCATCCGGGATCAGGCCCTCCCTTCATCGACGGGGAGGTACGGAACATCTATGACCGGTTTATTCGGCGATATTGAGGAGGCGTGGCTATGTGGAACACCACCTTGTGTTACATCGAGCGGGAAGGGCAGTATCTGATGCTCCACCGGGTGAAGAAAGAAAACGATGTCAACCAGGACAAATGGGTGGGCATCGGAGGAAAATTTGAGGACAAGGAGAGCCCCGAGGAGTGCCTGGTTCGGGAGGTCCGGGAGGAGACCGGCCTGACCCTCACCGACTATGCCTATCGGGGGCTGGTGACCTTTGTCTCCGACCGGTGGGAGACGGAATATATGCACCTGTTCACCGGGCACACCCAGCAGGACCCCTGTGTGGTCTGTGATGAGGGGACCTGGAGTGGGTGGATCAGGACAAGGTGAAGGACCTGCCCATCTGGACAGGAGACAAAATCTTTCTGGACTTGCTGGCCCGGGAGGTTCCCTTCTTCTACCTCAAACTCTCCTATGAGGGGGATACTCTGGTCCAGGCGGTGCTGAACGGCAAGGAGCTTTCCACTGAAATCTAAAACCAACGGCCTGCCGCATGTGTTGCGGCAGGCCGTTGGTCAAATGCTGAAGAAAAAGGGACGGGACCCAATGAGTTCCTCAATTTGGGACTCTCCATAGACCGTGATGCCGTGTTTTTTCAGCATCTGGGCGGTCAGACCATCCCCTAGGGTCAGGGTTTTGGTGAAGGTGCCGTCATAGATCTCCCCGGAGCCGCAGGAGGGGCTGCGCTCCTTGAGCAGGGCGGCCCTGCAGTGGTAGAGGTCTGCCAGGCGGAGGACTTCGGCGGTTCCCCGGACGAAGGCCTCGGTGACATCGTCACCGTCCCGGGTGACTACCGGTTCCCCTGGAGCTCCGCCGGGACCCGGGGGTGGGGAGGCCGCCAAAGAGCTCGGCGCAGACGGGGATGCAGGTGTGCTGCTTCAGCAGCTGCTCCAGCTGCGGAAGCTGGTTGCTCTGCCCGTCGTACCGGCAGCCCACCCCAAAAGGCAGGCGCTGACCAGAAGTCTCATAGGACCGGCCCTCAGCCCAGGGCTTCGGCCCACTGGTCCTGCTGAAAGCCCACCAGGACCCGGCCATCGTCCAGCACCAGAATGGGGCGCTTGACCAGCATGCCATCGGAGGCCAGCAGGGCGTACTGCTCCGCCTGGGTCATGTCCGGCAGCTTTTTCGACAGGGACAGGGCGCGGTAGAGCTGGCCGCTGGTGTTGAAGAATTTTTTCAGGGGCAGGGCGCTGGCCTGGTGCCAGGTTTCCAGCTCCTGCAGGGTGGGGTTGTCCTCCTTGATGTCCCGCTGGGTGTAGGCGATGCCCTGTTCATCCAGCCATTTCTGGGCCTTTTGCAGGTGGAACACCGGGAATAACAGAGAAACAGCATGGTTTTATCCTCCTATGAACGTGAATGGTCTCTTCTGAGATTCTTGAGATTCTATCATATCGAAGTGCGGCCGGAATTGCAAGACCGGGCGGACGGGAAGGGGCCGCCCATAGGAGGTCGTCACAGAGCAAACGAAAGGAGAGCGCGTGCAATGCAGGTAGAACAGTATGTCATGGCCTATGAGGTGGAACAGGACCGGCTCCGTGCCCTGCTGCCGGCGGGATTTGTCTCCCTGCGGCCTGTGCTGCGGATCAACGGTGAAATCCGGCGGGGACCGGAAGAGACAGCCTATCTGGAGCTGAATACCCCTGTGGAGGGGCATGGGAAACGGGGCTGGCTGAATGTGGGGGCACTGGGACAGCCGGACGGCGGAGCTGTCCTATGCCCGAGAGGGAAAAACCGTCACCTTCGCCGCCCCCCTTTCTCACTATCTCCTTTGCGGCGGTTGGGGTGGAGGGCGGGTGCCCTGCGGAACGGGACAACGAGGGGTGCTTCTTTCTGGGGGAGACCCTGTCTTTTCGGCCCAGCCAGCCTGGAAACAGCCACAAGGAATTTTGTGACTGTGTCTTTGCTTGGCAGTTTTCTCCGGGGACGCCCAGGGCGCCAGCCAGGGAAAACCCTACCCGCCTTTGCAACAGCTCCCCGGGGGACGTATGAAAAGCGCGCCCTCTCCCGGAAAACGCGGCGGCCATTCCTGCCGGGAGGTGCTGGGGTCCTATGTGGTTCGGTGGGAGCGGGGGGAGGACCCGTCGGAGCAGGGGTCCTGAACGGGGATCTCGATTTGGGTGATATAGTCCTCGTCCTGCTGGATCACCAGCTCATTGACGCCCTTTTCATAGGCGAAACCGGTCAGGGTCAGCTCGTGGTCCCGGGCATAGGCCAGAATGGCCTCGTACTTGGCGGGAAGTCCCTGCCAGGGTCCCTGGTAATAGGCCAGAAGATACCGCCCTTTGGGACGCCGGTGCAGCCCCGTCCGGCGGGTGGGGGCGGGGACCTCCAGGAAGAGGTGGGTGTAGTCGGTGAACCGCCCCTGCCGCAGGTGCTCCACGGGGAGCATGGCGCCATAAACCCCTTCGTGAAGGTGGCCCAGCTGATGGGCCTTGGCCTGGTCGATGACCGCGGCAATCTCCCGGTCCGTGGGGGTGTCCCCGGGCAGGGGCACTGTGGCCAGGTAGCAGGTCTCCCGGCGGACCAGGGAGATTTGTGTCAGGGGCAGGGTTTCCAGCCGGGCCAGGGAGGCCTGCTGCCGGACCAGGGCGTGGCGGATTTCCTCCAGGCGGCGGATCTGCCCCTCCACTCCGGCAATTTTTTTTTCCGTGAGCAGGCGCCGCAGCTCCCCGGCGGAACGGTGGGACAGAAAGGTTTTGATCTCCGGGATGGAGACCTCCAGAGCCCGCGGCATCAGGATGGTTTCCAGCCGGGCGCTCTGGCGGTAGCTGTAATATCGGTAGCCGTTCTCCCCCACAAAGGCGGGGGAGAGCAGTCCCACCTGGTCGTACCACATCAGTGTTTTTTGTGGATGCCGTGGATGGCGGCAAACTGTCCGATGGTGAATGTTGTCTCTTGTGGTATCAATGTAAAAACTCCTCTTGACTGTCCAGTTACAGTACGGTTTATTGTACTGGATACAGCGGGGAAAGGCAAGGGAAACCGTCGCCTCCCCGGCTGAATTGCACAACAAGGAGAGGCAAGAAGCAATGGAGTACCAAATAGACATCCGCCCGTTCCAGCCGGAGGACCAGGAGGCCTTGGCCGGGGTGATCCGCCGGACCTGGCAGTATGATCGTTTCTGTGGGCCGAAGACGGCCCAGCGGCTGGGACAGGTCTACCTGCGCCAGTGCCTAACGCAACAGACCTTCACCCGGGTGGCGGTGGTGGACGGTGTGCCTGTGGGGATCATCATGGGGAAGAACGAGAGGACCCACCGCTGCCCCTGGTCCCTGCGCTGGCGGGCGGCCCGGGCAGTCCTGGCGCTGCTGGCGACCCGGGAGGGGCGGAAGGTGGCCCGGCTCTTTTCCGGGGTGGAAAGGATCAACCAGGCGCTGCTGTCCCGGTGCCCCCAATCCTACCCCCGGCCAGGTGGCGTTTTTCGCCGTGGACCAGCCCCGCCGGGGCATGGGACTGGGCAAACGTCTGTTTCAGGCGGTGATGGACAACATGCGGCAGGAGGGCATCGGGACCGTTTTCCTGTTCACAGATACCAGCTGCAACTATGGCTTTTATGAACACCAGGGGATGGTCCGCCGGGCCGAGCAGACCCAGCGTATCTGGCTGGGACAGGAATCTGGAGAGATGACCTTTTCGTCTATGACTACACCCTGGCCGGCTGAGACCGGGGGGTTGCGGCGGGGCCGGGACTGTGGTATGATAAAAAGCCGGGAGAACCGGCGTGAGAACAGAAGAAAGGACGATGTTTTTGAGAAACTGGTGTGATTCGGTGCTTGTGGCCTGACCGGGAGGTTGGTGCCAGACCATCATCGCCAAGCCTCCCCAGATAAAGAAAGTATGGAGGAGGACCTTCCCAATGAATCGGGAAAACAAACGAAAACCTTTGAAAAGGGTTACTATAAAACCCATCGCTGCAACGATACCTTTTCCTGCCGGGTCTGCGACCGGCTGGTCTTTCCCACCCCCACGGGGGGCGACCACCGCAACCACTGCCCCAACTGCCTGAGCAGCCTCCACGTGGACCATGAGCCGGGAGACCGCGCCGCGGATTGCGGCGGCATCATGGACCCCATCGGGGTCTGGGTCCGGAAAAAGAGGAGTGGGCGGTGATTCACCGGTGCCGCCGGTGCGGCAAGCTCAGCTCCAACCGGGTGGCGGGGGATGACAACCCCATGAAGCTGATGTCCATTGCCCTCAAACCCCTCTCTCTGCCTCCCTTTCCCCTGGAGCGGATCGAGCAGCTCACAGACGCCATGGGCGGCAGCGGCAGCCTGGGGATAGGCGGCAGGACCCCTTAAAGCGTGATACAGAGGACGTTCCCCCGGGAGCGTCCTCTGTTTTTCTGGAAGAAGGAGGGTTGACCGTTGAAAAATGACGCGGTCCATGGTACAATAAACTCCTACCAAGCAAGACAGAACCCAGATTCCGTCCTGAAAGGAGGGAGCGTATGAAACGAATCAAGACCATTGTGTCCTTTCTCTGCGCCGCGGCGCTGGCACTGACCCTGCTGGTGATGCCCTCTTCGGCCTCTGGAGGACTGTTTTTCCTGTCCCTCAACGACACGCTGCCCGCCCAGTCTGTGCAGATGACCCCGGTCCAGTACAGCGGCTGGGTGTACGTGCCGGTGAATGTCTTCAACAGCCAGAGCACCGGGGTCAATTTCGGTCTATACTATGGGCTGACGGAGAACAACACCAAGCTCGTTCTCTATAACCTCTCCGGGAAGACCATGACCTTTGATCTTCAGAATGGGACCGCCACGGCGGTGGGGGGAGAGGCCCCTGTCCCAGGGAAGGTTCTGCGGCAGAACGGGGTGTACTACGTCCCCGCCTATGCGGTCTGCCGGTATTTTGGCCTGAGTTATTCCTTTTACAGCACCGACTACGGTCCGCTGCTGCGGCTGAAGGACGGAAACGCCATGCTCAGCGATTCCCTGTTCCTCAGTTCCGCGGCCTCGATTATGCGAAGCCGGATCAACAGCTATTACCAGAGCCAAAGCCCCAATGGCGGCGGGGACGGGGCGGCAACAGCACCATTGTTATCCCCAATGATCCCGATTCCGGCACCCCCAGCCAGCCCAATCAGCCGGGGAACCCGGATACTCCGGTGGCCCCGGACATTCCGGCGGATGCGGAGCCGGCCCCCACATTCTCCCTGTATGTAGGGGTCCAGGCCTCGGCGGACCGGGAGATTACCGCGACCCTGAATGCCATGAGCACGGTGGGAGTCCGCGGCGTGGTGTTCTTCCCGGCGGAAGAGGTGAACCAGTGTGCCGACCAGATTCGGCAGGCAGCCGGACGGGGGCATAAGGTGGGCCTGATTCCCACGGGGAACACCCCGGCGCAGCGCCTGGAGAGCGTGGAGGCCGGCAGCCGGCAGCTGGCGGGCATCCTGCGCCAGGAGACATGGTTTGTTCTGAGCAAGGAATCCACCCTGGCGGAGGCAGGCTATCTCTGCTGGACCCCCAGCCTGACCTTCTCCTCCGTCACCGACCCGACCCGGACCTATGAGACCCTGGTGCGGGCGGGAGAACAGCAGGGGTCGGCCCTCCGGGTCTTGGTCCACAGCCAGTCCGCAGGCGGGGCCCTGGCCGGCGTGCTGGGCCAGCTGGCCCAGGATGGAGACACCTTCCTACCGGCCCGGGAAACCAGCTATTGAAAAAGGAACTGCCAGAATCCCTGATCCCCCGGCATTTGCCGGGGATTTTTCATGGAAAACAGGGGAGAAATCCCCCAGGCCCCCAGGCTGATTTTGGTGAAAACGACAAAAATGCACCGCAGAGCAAAAAAACGCAGCAAGGGCTTGCAATCTGTCTCTGGTGTGGTATTATGTTAATACTTTATCACGATAGAGTGCTAAAAAATCGTGAGAAAAGAAGGAAGAAGTTTGATTGAGAATGGAGCGTTAGAACATGAAAAAGCACTTGCAGTCTTGCTGGCAGCCGTGATGTGCTGCACCCTCCTGTCCGCCTGCGGGCAGCCCGAAACCACGGACCCCACCGAGGGAACCGAAGGTACCCAAACAGAGACCAATGCCGCCGACCTGGTTTACGCGGTGGAGGCCGGCAGCGCCGGTGAAGCCATTGCCAAGGAGAAGGGCTGGCAGACCAACCCGGTGACCGCCCAGGCGGACACCCTGATGGAGGTCTCCGCCGGCACCTCCGACGCGGCCATCATCGACCTGCTCATGGCGGCGGCTATGACCGGGAAGGCACCAGCTATCCCGATCTCACCTATGACAGCCAGGGTCTGACCACCGAGGAGTACGGCATCGGCTGCCGCAAGGGCTCTGACCTGGCCCAGTACATCAACAATGTCCTGGCTGAGGCCTATGCCGACGGCACCATGAAGGAGATCGCTACCACTTATAAGCTCCAGGACGCCCTGGTGGAGCAGCCCGCCGCAGAGGAGTTCACCCCTGCCGCAGACGGGGATGTGGCCTATATCCAGGACAAGGGTACCCTGATTGTGGGCATCACCGAGTTTGAGCCCATGGACTACAAGGATGAAAACGGCCAGTGGATCGGCTTTGACGCAGACATGGCCAAGGTCGTGGCGGAAAAGCTGGGCGTGGAGGTCCAGTTTGTGGTGATCGACTGGGACAACAAGATCATGGAGCTGGACTCCAAGAATGTGGATGTGCTGTGGAACGGCATGACCCTCACCGATGAGGTGAAAAACTCCATGGAGTGCACCAACCCCTATTTCAACAACGCCCAGGTGGTGGTCACCGCCGGGAAGTGACGGGGCTATCCCAGAGAAGCAATCAACCGCAAAGGCAGAGAGCGGCCGCTCTCTGCCTTTGCCTGGCCTATTGAACATCAGACGAGGAGTTCACCATGTTTTGGAACGTAACCTTAACCCTGCTGAGCGGCTTGGGGACCACAATACAAATCTTTTTCTTGACGCTGCTGTTTGCCCTGCCCTTGGGGCTGGTGATTGCCTTCGGCTCCATGAGCCGGCTGACCCCCCCTGCGCTGGCTGTGCAACACCTTGGTCTGGATTGTCCGGGGAACCCCCCTGATGCTCCAGCTCATCGGTTTCATGTACATCCCTGGGATTTTGGGCAACAACATTTGGGACGGAGAGGCCGGCCGGATGACAGCCACAGTGGTGGCCTTTTCCATCAACTACGCCTGCTACTTCTCTGTCATTTACCGGGGCGGAATCCAGGGGGTCCCGGCGGGCCAGCGGGAGGCCGCGGAGGTCCTGGGACTGACCAAGCAGCAGATCTTCTTTAAGGTCACCCTGCTCCAGATGATTAAGCGCATTGTGCCCCCCATGTCCAACGAGATCATCACCCTGGTCAAGGATACCTCCCTGGCCCGGATCATCTCCGTGTATGAGCTGACCTTCACCGGTTACTCCTTCATGAAAAGCAGCGGCCTGGTGTGGCCATTCTTCTATACCGGCGTGTTTTACCTCCTTTTTGTGGGCATCCTCACCATCCTTTTCAATCTCATCGAGCGGAAGCTCAGCTACTTCCGGTAAGGAGGCACTCTATGGCGATTTTAGACGTACAACATATTGAGAAGAGTTTTGGCGCCACCAAGGTGCTCAAGGACATCAATTTCTCCCTGCCGGAGGGACAGGTTTTGGCCATCATCGGCTCCTCTGGCAGCGGCAAGACCACCTTGCTGCGCTGCCTGAACTTTTGGAGACCCCGGACAAGGGGAGCATTTCCGTGCGGGGCGAGACCCTGTTCGACGCAGGGGACCCCGCCACCCAGCGGGAGAGTGAGATTCGCCGAAAGCGGCTCCATTTTGGCCTGGTGTTCCAGAATTTCAACCTTTTCCCCAGTATACGGCCCTGGAAAATGTCACCCTGGCCCGGGAACTGATGGCAAGGGAGAGAAAACCGGAGAATCCCTGGAGGATATCCGGGCGGAGGGGAGAGACCTGCTGACCCAGATGGGACTCCAGGACCGGATGGGGAACTATCCCCACCAGCTCTCCGGCGGCCAGCAGCAGCGGGTCGCCATCGCCCGGGCGCTGGCCCTCTCCCCGGACATCCTCTGCTTTGATGAGCCCACCTCCGCCCTGGACCCGGAGCTCACCGGCGAGGTGCTCAAGGTCATCCGCAGCCTGGCGGACCAGCACACCACGATGATTATTGTCACCCATGAGATGAGCTTTGCCCGGGATGTGGCCGATCACGTTCTGTTCATGGACGGCGGCGTGGTGGTGGAGGAAGGGACGCCGGAAGAGGTTTTCGGCCATCCCCAGCAGGCGCGTACCCGGCAGTTTTGAGAAATACAAGGGGGACTGATCCCCGGCATAGAGAAAGAGCGGCCGTATCGGCCGCTCTTTTTTTCCTGTAAAGATGCGGAAGGGGGATTAAAAGGCGATTTCATACGCTGGGCCCAGGGTCACGGGCCCGCCGACGGACAGACGACGGAGACTGCCGCCTTGAATGGCCACGGTGGTTTGAAGGGTGCCCCCGGCTGCCGGATGGTTCGCTTATGCAGTCCCTCCTGCCGGCGTGCGTGCCAGGCGGCCATAGCGGCCGCAGCAGTGGAGCAGCACGGGGGCTGGAGAAGGGTGTCGGTTTTGGCAGGTAAACCGCAGAACGCATGAAGTCCTCCTGGGGGTTCCAAAACAGAACGCCTGCGCCGGGAATCTCCCATTCCCGGGCCAGCTGGGGAGAGGAGAGTCCGCAGTTCCGGGTCAGGGGGAGGGCGCTTCCCTGGCAGATGACATAGGAGAGGCCCGGGAAGTGGAGTACGGAGGCCTGCTGGCCGAACAGGGAACGAGTGCCTTGGGCCTGGGGTGGGGGCAGGTCCACGGTCACCTGGCCGGTGAGGGGTTGGCGTGGACCAGAAGAGGGCGGGGACACTCTGGGCCTCCACCGGGAATTTTTTCTCCCGCCGGATGCCCCGGCTCACGGCGAAGGCCAGGCCGGCTTGGCGGAGTAGGTCCCCGCTCAACGCGCCTGCCGCGGTCTCCAGCCGAACCACACCGTCCCCTTGAGGGGGGGTAAGAAAGGCCACCTGTTGAGCTTGGAGTTCTTGGACAGACAGCAGGCGCTGGGTCAGGTCCTGGTAGGCATCTGGAGAGACTGAAGTTTTGACCAATAGGGGTCCGCGCGCCATCCGGGCCGGCGGTTTGAAAGGATAGCTTCATGGAGCACGCTCTTTTCCTTGTGAAGTGGGAGCGGCGCTCCAGGCAGGAGGGCCGCCGGAAAAACATGGTATTTGTGATTATTGTAGCATAATGCCCCCCTTTCGTAAAGGGAAGCTGGGATTCCGCCCAAAATGAATGACAATATTTTGCGGAATCTTTACAAATTGGGTGTTTTCAGGGCGAAAGAGATATGATATAATATCCTGAACTATGTAGAATTAAAATGAACCCGATGACTTTTCTGTTTCAGAACAATCGTCAGGAGGATGATAGCATGCGTTACGATGATTATGACGATTACAGCAGCCGGTCCTCTCGAGGGAGCTCCCGCCGGGGCTCCTCCTCTTATTCCAGTGGACGGGACTATGACCGGGACTATTATCGCGACCGGGATTACCGCAGTGACTTTGGGCGGGACTATGACCGTGGATACTATGACCGGGACCGCTATTCGGACCGATACAGCACCCGGAGCAGCCGGGATTGGTATGATGACTTTGACCGCTCGGACTGGGAGCGCACAGCCCCCAACTGGGAGGACCATGGCGCCGCCCGGAAGAAACGGCCCGCCGGCGGCAGCACCGAAGCAGCCGGCCCGCCCCCAGCGGACGGAGTGGTTCCCGCAGCGGTTCCTCTTCCAGCCGGAACACCTCCCGCTCTGGGCAGGGCAGCCGGAACGGAAACCGCCGGCCCCCGGAGGACCCCAGGAGAAGACCGTCCAGCCAGAGCCAGCGCCGGCCCCCCGCGTCCTCCAGCCGGAGAAGCGCGGTGCAGCTGGTGCCCATTATCCTGGGCCTGGTGGTGATTGTGCTGGCGGCGCTGGTGATCCGCTCCATGCTGGGCGGCAAGAGCGGCTATGAGCTGGAATTCTCCACGAAGAACATTGTGGTGGGAGAGACGGCCACCGCGACCCTTAAGGGCGTGGACAGCAACGCCGCAGAACCAGAGGTTCTCTGGACCAGCAGTGAGAACAACGTGGTCTCCGTGGAGGGCGAGGGGCTGGAGTGTACCTTGACCGCCAAGAGCCTGGGCAGCGCCACCATCATCGCCACCGTGGAGGGGGGAGAAGGTGGCCAGCGGGACGGTCACCGTGGTGGACACCGCCCCTGGGGTTGTCTCCATCCGGGTGAGCCAGGACGAGGTGACCATTTCCTCCGGGGGAGACCTACACCATCAACGCCACTGTGGAGATGGAGAAGGCGGATATGACCCCTGCCACCATCAAGTGGAGCAGCAACAACACCTCCGTGGCTGAGGTGGACAGTGAGGGTGTCATCACAGCTCGGGAAGTGGGCAACGCGATTATCAAGGGCGTGGCGGAGAGAAAACCGTGGAAATCGCCGTGGAAGTGGTGGAGAACCCCAATTCCACCCCCATGACTCCACCCAGGATGCAGGACGGGAGCCGGAAGGGGGACAGGACGCCACAAATAACAATAACAACAGCAATAACAACAGTAACAGCAATAACAGCAGCAACAACCAGAACAACAGCAGCAACGGTGGCGGTACCACCAGCGGCAACAGCGGGACCGGCGGCACGGGGGATGGAAACCAGACCAACGGCGGCACAGGGAATACCACCACCGGCGGGACGGGCGGCACAGCCGATGGCGGCGCCACCGGCGGCCAGGGAACCGGCGGCACAGACGCCGGGACCGGACAATAAGCCATGCAGAGCGCGGACAGGTCCAACCGGACCTGTCCGCGTTTTGTAAAGGGCGGACAAACAGGAGGGAACCAGATGAAAAGCATTGGATGGATTGGCGTGGGCATCATGGGAAAACCAATGGTGCGGAATTTGCAGAAGGCAGGGGTATACACTCCATATTTATGCCCGGAACCGGGAGAAGGTGGCGGACGTAATCCAAGAGGGGCCATATTTCACGACACCATTGGGGACTGTGCCCAGGGACGGGACGCGGTGATCACCATGGTGGGCTTTCCCAAGGATGTGGAAGAGGTCTATTTTGCCCCGGGAAATATCCTGGACCGGGCAGACCCGGGGACCTATCTCATCGACATGACCACCACCAGCCCTGCCTTGGCCCAGCGGATTTTCCAGCAGGGCCGGCAGCGGGGCCTGCGGGTTTTGGATGCCCCGGTGACCGGCGGGGACATCGGGGCCCGGGCGGGCACCCTCTCCATTTTGGTGGGCGGGGAGGCGGCGGACTACCAGGCCTGCCGGCCCCTGCTGGCGGCCATGGGGACCAACCTCAGCCACCAGGGCCCCGCAGGCTGCGGACAGCATGCCAAACTGGCCAACCAAATCATGATTGCCGGGACCTTGTCCGGTCTCTGCGAGGGACTGCGCTATGCCCAGGCCAAGGGGCTGGACGGCAGAAAACTCCTGGGGGCGCTGGCCACGGGGGCGGCGGGGAGCAAGCAGATGGACGCTTTGGGGGGAAAAATTCTCGCCGGAGACCATGCCCCGGGGTTTTTCCTCAAACATTTTGTCAAGGATATGACCCTGGCCCTGGGGGAGTCGGGACAGCGGCCTGTCCCTGGAGGTGCTGGGGCAGGTGCTGGAAAACTGCCGGGATTTGGAGGAACGGGGGCTGGGGACCTGGGAACCCAGGCCCTTATGGTTCATTACCGTCCGGAGGAGTGACCGGCCTGCTTCGGCGGAGAGAGGACGGAGAGAAAAGGAGGCGGGCCCCATGGCGCGGCGGCGGGCGTTTGATATGTGCCACCCCAGTGTGAATTTACTGTATTTCCTGCTGGTGCTGGTCTGCTCCGTGGGCTGCATGCACCCTGCCTGCCTGGGGATTTCCCTGGGCGGTGCCCTGGCCTGCGGGCTTCTGTTCCGGGGGCGGCGGGCCGTGGGACGGCTGCTGGGCCTGCTGGGGCCGGTGGCCCTGCTGGCGGCGGGGGGAAACCTCCTTTTGGTCCGCCAGGGGGAGACGGTGCTGGCCCGGCTGCCCGGCGGGCGGCCGCTGACGCTGGAAAGTGCCCTCTATGGCCTGGCGGCTGCCTGCCTGCTGGGGGCGGTGGTGCTCTGGTTTGCCAGCTGGCAGGCGGTGCTGACGGCGGATAAGATCACCTATCTCTTTGGACGGATTGCCCCTGCGCTGGCTCTGCTGCTCTCCCTGACCCTCTCCTTTGTGCCCCGGCTGCGCCGCCGGCTGGAGGAGACGGACCGGGCCCAGCGGGGCCTGCTGGGTCAGCCCCGGCGGCGCTTGGACAAGGTGGGCTGGGGCGCGGCCCTGCTCTCCAGTCTGCTGGGCTGGAGCCTGGAGAACGCCATAGAGACAGCGGACACCATGAGAAGCCGGGGGTACGGCCTGCCGGGCCGCACCTGCTTCTCCATCTACCGGCTGGACCGCCGGGACAAGGGACTGCTGGGGTGGCTGGCCCTCAGCGGCGGTTATGTGGTGGCCGGCTGGGCGGCGGGGGGCCTGTCGTATACCTATTATCCGGCCTGCCAGGCCGCTGGGGGCCCAGGGAGCCTCAGCCTGCTCACCGTGTATCTGGCCCTGTGCCTGACCCCGCTGGCACTGGAGGCATGGGAGGAGAGACAATGGAAGAGAACAACCAAAAACACTGGTCGGTAAGGGAGAGCCTGTCCTTCCAGCGGCAGGTTTCCGAGACCATGCGCCTGGGCATTCTATTGGCATTGTCTGGAGGGCTGATGGACGCTTATTCCTATCTCTTTCGAGGGGAGGTCTTTGCCAACGCCCAGACAGGAAATATCCTGCTGTGCAGCGTGGCCCTGTCCCAGGGCGAGTGGGGGGGTGGCGGTGCAGTACGCCTTTCCCGTGCTGGCCTTTGGCCTGGGGATTTTGATGACCTTTCTGATTCGCCAGCGGTTCCGCAACCGCACCAACCGGATTCACTGGCGGCAGCTGGGGGTGCTGGCGGAGATTTTGCTGCTGACTTTGGTGGCCTTTCTGCCGCAGCAGGCCAATCTGTTGGCCAACAGTCTCATCTCCCTGGCCTGCGGCTTTCAGGTGGAGGCGTTCCGAAAAATTCACGGCAACGCCATCGCCACCACCATGTGCATCGGAAACCTGCGGGCGGGGATTCATGCCGCAGCGGAATTCGGCTTTTCCAGGAAGCGGGAGGACCGCAACCGGGCCATCACCTATTTTACGGTGATTCTGGCCTTTGCCCTGGGGGGCGGTTTTGGGGAACCTGGCCATTGCCCAGTGGGGGACCTGGGCCATTCTGGGCAGCAGCGCCCTTCTGCTGGTTTGCTTTGGCCTGATGTTTTTCCAGGGAAAGGAAGGGGAAGGTCATGGCACAGCTTGAGCTCCACGACCTGACCGTGTTCTACCCCGGGCAGGAGACCCCCCGCGTTGAGAGGGGTGACAGCTTCCCTGGAGGCGGGAGAGTTTGTGACCTTGTGCGGCCGGTCGGGCAGCGGAAAGTCTACCCTTCTGCGCTGCTGCAAGCCTGCCCTGGCGCCCCAGGGGACCCGGCGGGGGGAGATTTTCTGGGCGGGGAGGCCCCTGTCGGGGCTGTCGGACCGAGCCCAGAGCGCCAGCATCGGATATGTGGGGCAGTCTCCCGAGAACCAGATGGTCACGGACCGGGTTTGGCAGGAGCTGGCCTTTGGCCCGGAGAATCTGGGCTGGGACCCGGCGGTGATCCGCCGCCGTGTGGCGGAGATGGCCTCCTTCTTTGGCATCCAGACCTGGTTTCACCGGGAGATATCCACCCTCTCCGGGGGACAGAGACAGCTGCTGGCCCTGGCGGCGGTGATGGTGCTGGAGCCAGCCTTGCTGCTGCTGGATGAGCCCACCAGCCAGCTGGACCCCATTGCCGCCGGGGATTTTTTTTGGAGATGGTCCAGCGGATCAACCGGGAACTGGGGACCACAATTCTTTTGGCGGAGCACCGCTTGGCAGAGGCGGTCCCCCGGTCGGACCGGCTGCTGGTGCTGGAGGGCGGCCAGCTCCTGTGCCAGGGAACCCCGCGGGAGGTGGGGGCGTGGCTGCGCCGGCAGAACCACCCTCTGGCCGCCGCCCTGCCTGCCCCCATGGAGATTTGGGCCCGGGTCTCTCAGTCAGGGCCCTGCCCGGTGACGGTGCGGGAGGGACAGATCTGGCTGGCCGAGTATGCCCGGTCACACCCTCTGGGTGACCTGCCCCGGTGTGTCCCTCCCGTCCCCGGGAGAGACGCTGCTGCAGGCGGAGAGCCTCTGGTTCCGCTATGACCGAAACGGGCCTGATGTGGTCAAGGATTTCTCCCTGTCGGTGGGACGGGGGGAATTGCTGGCCCTTCTGGGAGGGAATGGAACGGGGAAAACCACGGTGCTGCACTTGCTGGCCGGGCTCCGGGCCCCCAGAGGGGGAGGCTGCGGAGGCAGGGGCGGGTGGCGATGCTGCCCCAGAACCTCCAGACCCTCTTTTTGGAAGAAAAACCCTCCGGGAGGACCTGCTGGACCAGACAGCGCGGATGGACCTGCCGCCGGCGGAGGGGCGCGGCGGTGGCGGAGATCGCGGCACTGTGCGGCCTGGAGGGGCTGCTGGACCGTCATCCCTACGATCTGTCTGGGGAGAGCAGCAGCGGGCCGCCCTGGCAAAGGTCTTGCTGACCCGGCCGGAGGTCCTGCTCCTGGACGAGCCCACCAAGGGGCTGGACTGGCGGTGGCAGGAGGAACTGGCCGCCCTGCTGCAAAGGCTCCTCTCCCAAGGGGCGGCGGTGATTCTGGTCAGCCATGATTTGGAGTTCTGCGCCCGGTATGCCCACCGCTGCGCCCTGTTTTTTGACGGTGCTGTTGTGGCTCAGGACCAACCCCGGGCCTTTTTTCCGGGAACCGGTTCTATACCACCGCCACCAACCGGATGGTCCGGGCATACCTGCCCCAGGGGATCACGCCGGAGGAGGTCATCTCCGCCTGCGGCGGGGAACCCAGTGGGGAGAGGAAACCGCTGGCCCGCCCTCCTGAGAACCAGGCGGCGCCGGAAGAGGCAGGGGAACCAAGGGAGCCTGCCGCCATACCGGCCCCGCCCCGGGACAGAGCGCCCGGCGTAAGCTGACGGTGGTGGGGGTACCCCTTGTTCTGGGCGCTTTGACCCTGCTGGCCGGGGAGCTTCTGTCAGGGGAAGCAGTATCATTGGATCAGCCTGCTGCTTCTGATGGAGGGCCTGCTGCCCAGCTTTTTCTGGTTTGAGCAGCGGCGGCCCGGGGCCCGGGAGCTGGTGCTGCTGGCCTGCCTGTGCGGGCTGGGGGTTGCGGGGCGGGGGGCCTTCTTTTGGGCGCCCCAGTGTAAGCCAGTGACCGCGTTGACCATTCTCACCGGCGTCAGCCTGGGGGGACAGGCGGGGTTTTTGGTGGGCGCGGTGACCATGCTGGTCTCCAACCTGTTTTTGGACAGGGCCCCTGGACCCCCTGGCAGATGTTTGCCATGGGGTGCATTGGCGGCTTGGCCGGCAGCCTGTTTTCCCGGCGGGGCGCCGTCCCAGGAAGGGGATGCTGTGCCTGTTTGGCTTTTTGGCGGCTGTGGTGCTCTATGGGGCCGTGATGAACACCGCCTCCGTACCGCCCTGGTCCCATTCCCTCCAGTGGGAGCTGCTCGCGGCCGCCTGCGCGGCGGGTCTGCCATGGATTTGCTCCACGGGGGAGCACAGCCCTGCTCCTGTACCTGCTGGCAGACCCGGTGCAAGGCAAGCTGGACCGGATGCGGGAGAAGTATGGATGGGGCCGAGGGTGAACGGGGAATGGGCCATGGAAAAAAACAGACCACCGGCCGGACATGCGGTCGGTGGTCTGTTTGTTTGGAAGGGGCGCTATCCCCGGAAGAAGCCCACAGAGGGGTTCATCAGATCGAAGATCACAAGGAAAATGAGCACCAGGGTCAGCACGCAGCAGCAGACAAACAGCCTGTGCAGCCATTTGTTTTTGGACTCTATCATGGCTTCGTAGAGGATAGGATCTCCTGGCTGGCCCGGGCCTTTTTCTCTGCCTGGGGAATCTCTTGCTGGATGCCCACCAGCTCGTCCAGGGAGCCGTCCATGGCCATCACCATGTCGCAGACAGTCTGAAAGCTGGGGTTGTCCGTCTGCCCGGACAGAATGCGGTTGATGGTCCCCACGGGGACCCCGGAGAGGTCGGAGAGCTGCTGGTTGGTGAGTTTTCGTTTTCTTTCAGAAGCTTTAATTGGGTGGAAAGCATCATTTTATCACCTATGATAACGGATTTTATCAAATAAGGGTGGAGATTTGAGGGGACATCTATCCCTGCCATTGACGAATTCTGTCGAATTGGCTACCATATAGCCAGTTTTTGTCGAACCATAGCGAAGGAAGCGGGGGAGATGTCCCCAGGAAGGGCCCGGCGAGTCAGGGCAGGCAGTGCGCTGCCCCCATGCCGCGGAACCCGCCTTAGTATATCATTTTGCTTCCCGGCCTGTAAAGCACAATTTTCGAGAAAGGAGCAGGCGGCATGACGGAATACGTGGAAAAGCAGGAGGATTGGATGGCCCCCAACGGATGGGGGCAGCGGCTTTCGGTTCAGGGGTGCGGTATCAGACGGTCTGTTCCCGGCGGCAGGATGCCCCGGAGGCCTACTGCACCTATGGCCTGGAATGTTTGGGAGAGTGCAGGGGAACCTGGGTCCAGATGGATGTGATTGAGGATGTCTCTCCCAGCCGGGAGAATGTTCTCTTCCTGGCCGAGCGGTTCAATACCTTGGGCCTGTCCCCCCTCCATTTTCGGGATGCGGTGCTGGACAGCCTCAATGGATAACAGGGGAAACAGGCAGACTACGGCGTATGCCTCAGAAAGGTCTCTCGGGGAGAGGCCTTTCTTTTTTTGCCGGAAAAGGCCGGAACAAACTGGTCCATCCTCTCCCCTTCTGACCTTTTTTGAGGGGGGCGGGCCGTATAATGGGAGACAAGCTTGACGGGGAATGAGAGGAGGGGATGCTGTGACGGTGGTCTATCTGGATGCCTTCCTGGTGCTGAATTTTGTGGTGAACTATCTGCTGCTGGCCTGTGCCGGCAAGCTGGATGGGGAGCCGGTGGGCCGGGGGCGGACCGCGCTGGCCGCCGCCCTGGGAGCGGCCTATGGAGGATTGGCCCTGCTGCCGGACTGGGGCTTTTTGGAGCACCCGGTCTGCAAGGCCGGCGCGGCGGTGCTTATGCTCCTGGCGGCCTTTGGTCGGTCGGAGCGGCTGCTGCGGACAGGGGCGCTGTTCCTGGTGCTCTCCTGTGCCTTCGGGGGCGCTGCTGCTGGTGGCCATGGTCCGGGGGGGTGACCCGGGGACAGGGGGGCTGCTGGGGCCCTCTCTGGGGATGCGGGGCATCCTCATTGCGGCGGCTTTGAGCTATGGAATGCTCTCCCTGCTGCTGCGGGGGCAGTTTGCCCACACCAGGACGGGGGGAGAGCTTCAGGAGCTGACCCTCTCCCGGCAGGGGCGCTCTGTGACGGTGCTGGCCCTGCAGGGACACGGGCAACACCCTGCAGGATCCTGTCACAGGCCGGCCGGTGGTGGTCATTGAGGGGGAAAAACTCCAGACCCTGGTGCCGGAACTGCCCGTGCTGGACCGGCAGAGCCTGTCCCACCCGGTGGACCTGCTGCGGGACCTGGAGGGGGAACTGGGCGGTCTGCGCCTGCAGCTTCTGCCCTACCGGGCGGTGGGGGTGGAGTGCGGTATGCTGCTGGCCCTGCGGGTGGACCGGGCCCGCTATGGCCCCTGGGAGTACCGGAACTGTTTGACCGCCCTCTCTCCCACCCCGCTGTCCGATGGGGGCGGATACTGCGCCCTCATCGGCGGACGGGAGGGAGCCTGAGCGGGCGGATCGGAAACGAATGGGAGGAAGCGCACATGAAGGGACGTTTTGGCGTGTGGTATCTGCGGCTGTGCCAGTGGCTGGCCCGGCACCGGCTGTGGCGGCCGGGAAAAATTATGTACATTGGGGGCAGCGACGTGCTGCCCGCTCCTTTGAGCCGGGAGGAGGAGGGGGGAGCTCATCGCCCGGCTGGCGGAGGGGGGATCAGGCGGCCTCCTCCACCCCTAATTGAGCACAACCTCCGGCTGGTGGTCTACATTGCCCGGAGGTTTGAGAACACGGGGATCAACATTGAGGACCTGATCTCTATTGGGACCATCGGGCTGATCAAGGCGGTGGGCACCTATCAGCCGGCCAAGAACATCAAGCTGGCCACCTATGCCTCCCGGTGCATCGAGAATGAAATCCTGATGCACCTGCGCAAGACGCCAGCCTGAAAAGCGAGGTGCCCTTTGACGAGCCCTTGAGTACCGATTGGAATGGCAATGAGCTCCTGCTCTCCGACATCCTGGGGACGGAGAGCGACCTGGTGATGAGGCCCATGGAGGAGGATGCGGACCGCCAGCTCCTGGCCGACGCCCTGGAAAAGCTCACCCAGCGGGAACGGGAGATCATCACCCTCCGGTTTGGGCTGGGCGGCCGCCGGGAGCATACCCAGAAGGAGGTGGCGGATCGAATGGGAATCTCGCAATCCTATATTTCCCGGTTGGAAAAGCGCATCATCGGCCGCTTGAAGCGGGGAGATCCTAAAGGTCACGGAGATTCCGTGACAGGGGGTAAACAGGGGAGGACCCCACAGACAAAGGACTGGGTGAGACGTGTGAGGTCTCATCCAGTCTTTTTGTGTAAGGGCACCGGTTTGGCAGGACAGATCAAAAAGGACTGTTATCGAATATAAGAAATCAACAAATGATAGAATTTAATAAATAGTATTTGAAAAGGGATGAATTTCAAAAGGAATTTTGATATAAACAGATATCTAATCCAATGATTCAATGGAAAAGAGAGGGGAATGGGGGTATTATAAAAGAAAAAACCTGTCAAATATCATAAAAAGCTTGATTTTCGATGGGAAAATTAGTAAACTAATGCCAAAGGAGGCGGGGAGATGGATCGGCGGTCGAAAGGGTATCTCATGGTGGCGGCGGCCATTGCCCTGGTGGCGGTGGGGGGTGGCTGTGTGGGCCCTGTTTTCCGAGACCCTTCCCCGGCCCCAGCCCCGGATATCGCCCCTCCGGTGGAAGACAACGCCCTGCCCACGGGAGAGGATGACGGGGACAAACTGCCCCAGGCCCAGGGAGGCGGGGCGGTGAACATCACCTATTCTGACCAGGTGGCGGTCTGTCTGGAGACAAGGACGGTATCCATTCGGTTTGCCAACCCCGCCCGCTCGAACCAGAGTATGGTGGTGCGTCTCGTCCTGGGGGAGCTGGTGGCGGCGGAATCCGGCACTCTGCCCCCAGGCAGCGCCCTGGAGTCCCTGCCGCTGCTGGCCGATGTGACGCTGCCGGCCGGCGAGTATGCGGGGGCGTTTCACGTTCTGTTCTACGACAGCCAGGATGGCGGCCGGGCGGGGGTCAGTACCAAGCTCCCGGTGTCTGTGACGGTGGCGTAGAACCCCGCGCCGTGTGTCTGCGGCCTGCTGCAAAGGAGTTGGATGGGATGAAAAATGGTTGACACTGCCCCTGGCGGCCGGGTGCCTGGTTCTCCTGGCCATGCCCGCGCTGGCCAATGAGGGCCACATGAATCGGCCCTCTGACCTCTCCACGATTCCGGTTAAGGGGTCCTATCAGGAAAAGCTGGAGACGGAGACGGTATACAGCGTGGATATCTCCTGGGGCAGCATGGAGTTTGTCTATGCCAAGGAGGGGACAGGGGTCTGGAACCCGGAGACCCATAGCTATGACAACGTAAGCGGCGCGGGCTGGCAGTATCCCGCTGGAGGACCAGGGGGCTGGCGGGCAATGAGGTTCAAATTACCAACCACTCCAACACGAAGATTGTCTGTTCCCTGGACTTTACCACGGAGGAGGCATTCCCGGAGATCGTCGGAACCTTTGACCGGCCGGAGATTTCCATTTCCAGCGCGGAGGGGAAAGCCGTGGACGACGAGACGCTGACCCAGAAAAGCAAGCTGAACATGCAGGGCGCCCTGGCAGAGCAGGTGGTGACACCCACGCCCATTGGAGAAATTTTGGTGACGCTCCAGGAGTGACGGCCTGGTTGAGAGGAAAAAAGAGGAAGCATCGGCGGGATGCTTCCTCTTTTGTTGGGTTACGTCTCCGCCACCTCCGCGAGCATGGACCGAAAGAGGCGGACGTGGTGTTCCTCATCCTGGATGATTCGTTGGAGATTGGCCACGATGTTGGCGTCCTGGATGGTTTCCGCCTGCCGGCGGTATTTTCCAATGGCCGCCAGCTCGCCCTGGATGGCGTTTTGAAGAAGGGCCGGCAGCTGCTGGGGATAGCGATTGTAGGCGGGGGTCCAGTAGTGGGACCGGCCCCCTGGACGCTCCACAGGCGGGGGTCCAGCCCCATCTGGTGGGCGAAGGAGGCGAAGATGTCCAGATGGTGCATCTCCACAATGCTGATCTGGTGAAAGCACCGGGCGAACGCCGCGTGCTGGGGGGAGGAGAATGCTGTTGTAGAAGTAGAGACTGACAGCGGACATCTCGGAGTTGTCGCTGCCCACGTTGCTCAGCATGGCGTAGGCGTACTCTTTCCGATGGGTTTCCGGCTGGACGGGGGGATAAGGCAGGTCGAGATCGACGGAAAATTTGCCGTTTTGATTGGTTTCCATGGGGCGCCCTCCTTTTTGGGATGATGGTCTCGGAATACTTTACGAGAGCGGGCCCAAAAAGTATGACGGAGGGCTTTTCCGATGAGGACACCGGGGCTACTTTAGCCGGCGGCGTTATGAGGCGTCGGGCGTTTCCTTTGCCGGAGCATCCGATATCCCACGCCGATGTGGGTCTGGATGTACTGGGGGTGGCTGGGGTCGGTTTCCAGCTTTTTTTCCGGAGAGTGGCCATAAAGACCCGGAGAGAGGGGGTGTCGAGGCGGTGGAGTTGCCCCAGACCTGGCTGAGGATATAGTTGTGGGTGAGGACCTTCCCGGTGTTTTTGGCCAGCAGACACAGCAGTTTATATTCAATGGGGGTCAGATGGATTTCCTGCTCCCCCCGATAGGCGCAGCCGCCAGCGTAGTCAATTTTCAGCGCGCCGTTCTGGTAGATGCTGGCCTCCTGGTCGGTTTTTTGGGTGTCATAGCGCACCCGGCGCAGGGCGACCCGAAGCCGGGCCAGCAGCTCCTCCACGGAGAAGGGCTTGGTCAGATAGTCATCGGCGCCGGCGTCCAGGGCGGAGACCTTGTCGCTGTCCTCGCTGCGGGCGGAGATGACAATGATGGGCAGATTGCTCCAGGAGCGGATTTTTTGAATGAGGGTGACGCCGTCCATATCGGGCAGGCCCAAGTCCAGCAGGATCACGTCGGGGCGGTAGGACAGGGCGTCCATCAGAGCGCCCGCGCCGGTTTTGGCCCGGTGGAATTGATAGTTTTGGGTCTCCAGGGTGGTGGTGATCAGGTTGCCGACAGCGGTGTCGTCCTCCACCACTAAGATCTGGGGTTTGTTCATGGATGGTTACCTCAAGGGATTGTAAAGTCGCGGATGGGTCCGCTGAGGGGAAGAACAGCGGATAAAGGCGCCATAAAGAGAAGGAAAAGCGGAGCAGTCTGGAAAAGGGACAAATGGCGGAAAAATGGCCAAAAAAGAGGGGAGCGCGCCGTTTCTCCCCAGTATACCACAAGCTTGCCGGTTTTCCTATTTTTATTTCCACCAAAAAATGCGACATTTCTTAATGCCGCCTTAATACCTTGACGTTTTCTTTAATGGGACGCTAATTCGGCCCGTGCTATAATACAACCAGATAGGACGACCCCAGACTGGCGTGCAGTTCCGGGGGAAAGTTCGGAGGTTCTCCATGCCTTTTTGAAACATGATCGCATCACCCCGGCCCAGGTGGTGATTTTGGGCTTTCTCTTTCAGATTCTGATCGGCGCCTGCCTGCTGAGTCTGCCGGTGGCCCCCAATCCGGGAGCGCGTCCCCTTTCTGGACGCGCTGCTCACCGCCACCTCTGCCACCTGCGTCACCGGCCTGGTGATCCATGACACCGCGCTGTTCTGGTCACCTTTCGGACAGGGGGTGATCCTTCTGCTGATCCAGGTGGGGGGCATGGGGGTGGTGACCATGGCGGTGGCCATCTTTATGTTTTCCGGCCGGAAGATCGGTCTGAAGCAGCGCTGGGTGATGCAGGAGTCCATCTCCGCCCCACAGGTGGGCGGGATCGTGCGCATGACGGGATTCATTCTCAAGACCGCTTTTCTCATAGAAGCCATTGGGGCCCTGCTGCTGGCGCTGCGGTTCTGTCCCCAGTTTGGGTTGGGGAAGGGCATTTGGTATGGTATTTTTCACGCGGTCTCCGCCTTCTGTAATGCCGGCTTTGACCTGATGGGGGAGACAGGGGCCTTCTCCTCCCTGACAGGGTATGTGGGGGACCCTCTGGTGAACCTTGTGATCTGCCTGCTCATTGTGGTGGGGGGCTGGGCTTTCTCACTTGGCACGATGTGGCGGCCCATGGCCGGCACGTGAGCCAGTACCGTCTCCAGAGCAAGCTGATCCTCCTCACGACCCTGGCCCTGCTGGTGGGAGGCTTTCTGTTCTTCCGGTTTTATGAGTTTTCCCGTCCGCAGTGGGCGGCACTGACCGGCGGAGAGCGGGGGGCTGGCGGCCCTGTTTCAGTCGGTCTCCCCCGGACAGCGGGCTTTAACACCGTGGGTTTGACCCAGCTCAGCGCCTGCAGCCAGCTTATGACCATCCTGCTCATGCTGGCAGGGGGCTCTCCGGCTCCACCGCCGGGGGTTTAAGACCACAACGCTGGCGGTGCTGCTGCTCAGTGTGGGGGCGGTGATCCGCCGGCAGGGCAGTGCCCGGTGCTTTGGGCGGCGCCTGCCGGACCAGGTGCTCCGCAACGCGTGCGCCACCTTCTTGCTCTATCTGGTGCTGTTTTTGGCGGGCGGGATGCTGATCTGCTGCATGGATGAGATCCCGCTGATGCAGGCGCTGTTTGAGGCGGCCTCCGCCATTGGGACTGTGGGCCTGTCCCTGGGCGCCACCGCGGAGGCTTCGGAGGCGTCTCGGCTGATTTTGATTTTTTGATGTATTTTGGACGGGTGGGCGGCCTGACCATGATTTACGCCATGGCGGCCGGCTCCAACGGCGCCTCCTCCCAGTATCCCCAGGAACAGGTGACGGTGGGATGAGGACGTGCCCGGAATAAAAGAGAAAGGACGATGGTATGAAATCTGTCTTGCTGATTGGGCTGGGCCGGTTTGGCCGGCAGATGGCGGAGAAGCTGCGGGAGCTGCGCCACCAGATTCTGGCGGTGGACCGGGATGAGGGCCGGGTCAATGACATTCTGCCCCTGGTGACCAACGCGCAGATTGGGGATGGCACCAACGAGGCCTTCATTGCCTCCCCTGGGGGTGCGGAACTTTGACCTGTGCGTGGTGGCCATTGGGGATAACTTTCAAAAGCTCCCTGGAGACCACGGCCCTCTTGAAGGAATATGGCGCCCCCTTTGTGCTCTCCCGGGCCTCCAGTGAGGTGCACGCCAAGTTTCTCCGGCGCAACGGGGCGGATGATGTGGTGTACCCGGAGAAGCAGATGGCCCAGTGGGCCGCGGTACGGTACAGTGCAGACCATGTGTTTGACTATGTGGAGATGACCCGGGACCACTCTATTTTTGAGACCCAGGTGCCTGCGGCCTGGATCGGAAAGACCATTGTGGAACTGGCGGTGCGGCAGAAATACCGCATCAATGTTCTGGCCACCCGGACAGGGGACCAGCTGGAGTTCCTACCAGGGCCCATGCATCGCTTCCGCAGGAGGAGACCATGTTCATCCTGGGGGCCAACCGGGATGTGCAGAAATTCCTGAATCTTTGACTGGACAGCAGAACGCCCTGGGCTCGAAACCGTGAGGAATCGTGTGCCCAGGGCGTTTTCTATCGTCTTTTGTTTTGGACCGGTCAGCGGGTGTCCAGGGGAAAGAGCAGCTTGAGAAAGAGCTTTTCCGCCGGTCCGCCTCGGGTGAAGTCAAACCGCCGCTCCCGCCCCGTTCCGTCCAGGAGGCAGAAGCTGTTGGTATCCCGGTTGACCTGAAAGGACAGCTGGTCCAGCACCATGTCCAGGGCCAGCTCCCACTCCAGAAGCCAGCGGGTCTGGTCGGTGTAATAGATCTCCCACAGCCAGGCAAACTCCAGGGGCTGCTGGCCGTCGGCCAGGAAGGACTCCCAGAGAAGGGCCTTGTGCTCCGCGGTCAGTGCGGTGAGGAGCTGTTGGGGACGGGCGTTTTCCCAGGCAAAGTAGGAGAAGAGGCTTCCCTGGGTGGGCTGAAGCAGGCCGCATTTGTGGACAAAGGCCTCATGCTGTCGGGAGACCACCCCCAAGGTCCTCCGCTGGCCGCCAGCGCCCGGGCCATCACGGTGAGATGGTCGGCGGCGTCCCGGTCGCCCAGGTCCAGACGGACCCCCAGCCCTTGCAGGCGCCGGATGGGGCGGCCGGAGAGGGAACGGGTCAAAACCCGCCCTTTCTTGGGGGAGCTGCCGGGACGGACGGTCATTTCCGCGGTTTCCCGGTGTTCGGTGGTGCCGTAAAAGGTCAGGGAGCAGGTCTCGCTGATATGGCAGGCCAAGCCGCCTACGCTGTTCAAAATATCCTGGTCACTGTACACCACGTCCCGGTACAGCAGGGTGAGGGCGGTGCCCTCGGGCAGGCGCAGCACAGCGGGGAACTCGTCAAAGAGCTCGTCCAGCGTGACCATCAACTCCAGAAAGGCTGCGGTGGCGGGATAGGTTTTGGGCAGTGGGGTTAAAGGAATCTGCCACTCTTTGATGACTTGAAAGGGATATCTCATGGGGATCTTGCTCCTTCCCTGGGCTGGGCGCGGACGGCCCTGTGTCAAGGATTCCGTGCCTATTGTACCCCGAAAAAAAATTAGGATGCGGTTTAGAATCCTGCCTGGGCGTTAAACTCTCATTAAGAAGGGACGGTGACGGAGGGCCCTTTATAAAACCTTAACAGGGGCGGAAAATACAAATCTCACCCATATCTCTTTGGGGGTATAATGGGGAGTAAGAAAAGGAATCCCTGTTCAAATCCCATTCCCCGTCGTATGATGGAAAGGGAAAGCACACCAGAGGCGGGGATTTCGAAACCGCAAAGGGAGAGAAGGGGCGCGTATGGAATCGGTGCTGCTGGCAGTGGCTTTGCTGGGGTTCGGCATAGGGGGCTATTTCGTGGTGGGGCGCGTCGCGCGTTTCTTTGCCATAGGGGACCTCCGGCCGGTCCGCCGGGAGAGGGGCAAGATCGAAGGAGCGGGAGGACATGCCCTGGCTGTCCCGCCAGTGGCCCACCCCCCGGAGCAGGAGAAGCCCCGGGAGAAGGGCGGAAAGTCATCCCGGCTGGCGGGGTGAGAGCGGGCTGCCAGTGCAGCCTGGAGACAAGAAGGAGGGAGGTCTGTGAAGGAAGAAGACAGGCGGCCGGATTCGGAGCAGCTGCTGCGCAGCATCCAGAATGCGGACGGCCCCCTGGGGGAAGATTAAAATCTTTTTTTTTGGCTATGCCGCCGGCGTGGGCAAGACCTACGCCATGCTGGAGGCCGCCCACCGTGCCAAGGAGGCGGGGGGTTGACGTGGTGGCCGGCTATATTGAGCCCCACACCCGGCCCGAGACCATGGCCCTGCTGGAGGGCCTGGAGGTCCTGCCCACCAAAACCGTGACGTACAAGGGCATCTCCCTGAAGGAGTTTGACCTGGACGGGGCCCTGGCGCGGAAGCCCCAGCTCATCCTGGTGGATGAGCTGGCCCACACCAACGCCGCTGGGAGCCGGCACCGCAAGCGCTACCAGGATATCGAGGAGCTGCTGCGGGCAGGCATCAGCGTCTACACCACCGTCAACGTGCAGCACCTGGAGAGCCTCAATGACGTGGTGGCCTCCATCACCGGCATTTCCGTGTCCGAGCGGGTGCCCGACAATGTGTTTGACTCGGCCTACCAGGTGGAGGTGGTGGACCTGGAGCCGGCGGACCTGCTGGAACGCCTCCGGGAGGAAAATCTATCAGGGGCCCCAGGCGGCCCAGGCCCTGGATCATTTTTTTCAGCCTGAAGAATCTGGCCGCCCTGCGCGAGATCGCCCTGCGGCGCACCGCGGACCAGTTGGAGAGCTCCCCGGTTTCAGGGGAGGTGAAGCCCAAGGGGGGGAGCATATTTTGATCTGCCTGTCCGGCGCGCCCTCCAACGCCAAGGTCATCCGCACCGCGCCCGGATGGCCAAGGCCTTTCACGGGGCGTTTACAGCACTGTTTGTGGAGACGTCGGACTTTGCCTCCCAATCGGAGCAGGACAGGAAACGCCTGCGGGATCATGTCCACCTGGCCGAGGAGCTGGGCGCCCGCATTGCCACGGCCTATGGGGATGACCCGGCGGTACAGATCGCGGAGTACGCCCGGATCAGTGGTATCTCCAAGGTGGTTCTGGGCCGGAGCCCCCGGAAGCGGGGCTTCACCTCCCCAAAAACCTGGTGGACCGGCTCAACGCCCTGGCCCCCGATCTGGACATCCACATCATCCCGGACCAGGCGGCCCGGCAGAGCAAGCGGCTGCGGCGGCTGCGGCAGTCCCAGGAAAAGTTCTCCCCCAAGGACCTGGCCAAGATGTTGGGAATTTTGCTGCTGTACCCTGGGCGGTGCCCTGTTCAGCCATTGGGGTTTGCCAACTCCAATGTCATCATGCTCTATATTTTGGGGTTTTGGGCATCGCCATGGTTACCACAGGCCGGAGTTACAGTGTGGCGGCCTCGGTGCTGTCGGTGCTGATCTTTAATTTCTTCTTCACGTATCCCTATTTTACGTTGATGAGCGACCCCAGCTATATCGCCACCTTCGGTGTGATGTTCCTGGTGGCCTTCCTGAGCAGCTCGCTGACCACCCGCATCAAGCGGCAGGCCAGGCTCAACGCGGAGAAGGCCTACCGCACCGCCATCCTCCTGGAGACCAGCCAAAAAGCTCCAGAAGGCGGAGGGGAGCCAGGCCATCCTGGCCCTGACCGCCCACCAGCTGAACAAGCTTTTGGACCGGGACCTGGTGATCTACCAGCGGGAGGAAAACGGGGAGCTGAGCCCCACCCTCTTTCCCGTCTCTCCAGGGACGGACTTGTCGGAATTTTTGACGGAGTCCGAGCGGGGCGTGGCCGAATGGGTGATGAAGAACAACAAGCACGCGGGCGCCACCACCAACACCCTGCCCAACGCCAAGTGCCTGTATATGTCCATCCGGGGCACCGGCGGCGCCCTGGCTGTGGCGGCCATCGTCACCAAGAACCGGGAGAAGCCCGAGGCCTTTGAGAAGAATTTTATGGTGGCGATTCTGGATGAGTGCGGCCTGGCCCTGGAGAAGGAGATGACGGTCCGGGAGAAGCAGGCGGTGGAGGAACGGGCCCACCAGGAGACCCTCGGGCCAACCTTCTCCGGGCCATCTCCACGATCTGCGCACCCCCTGACCAGCATCTCCGGCAATGCCAATATTCTGATGGAGGGCCGGGGCAGCTGTGCCAGGAAAAGCTCCAGGCCCTGTATACCGCCATTTATGACGATTCCATGTGGCTTATTGACCTGGTGGAAAACCTGCTGTCCATCACCCGCATTGAGGATGACAAGCTGGGCCTGAAAACCCAGCCGGAGCTGCTGGAGGAGATCTTCCAGGAGGCCCTGCAGCATCTGGACCGAAACGCCAGCCAGCATCAGATCTCCGTGGAGCTGGAGGACGACCTGCTCATGGCCAACGTGGATGCCCGCCTCCTGGTGCAGGTGGTCATCAACATTGTCAACAACGCCATTAAGTACACCCCGAGGGCTCCCATATCACCCTGTCCGCCCATCGGGAGGGGACCAGGTGGAGGTGGGAGATTGCCGACGACGGACCGGGGATTGACCAGGACGCCAAGGATCGGATCTTTGACATGTTCTATACCGCGGATAAGAAACGGGGGACAGCCGGCGGGGGCTGGGCCTGGGGCTCTCCCTGTGCAGGTCCATCATCAATGCCCACGGCGGAACCATCCAGGCCGTGGACAACCATCCCCAGGGGACCATTTTCCGCTTCACCCTGGGCGCAGTGGAGGAGACAAACCATGAATAAACCGCAGATTCTTTTTGTGGAGGATGACACGGCGGTGGGAAACCTCATCGCCACCACTCTGGAGACCCAGAACTATCAGTTTCACCGGGCCAAGACCGGGGCGGGGGCGCTGATGGACGCCCTGTCCTACCGGCCGGATGTGATGCTGCTGGACCTGGGACTGCCGGACATGGACGGCATTGAGATCATCAAAAAATCCGCTCCTGGAGCAATCTCCCCATCATTGTGGTCTCTGCCCGGGGGAGGACGCGGACAAGGTGGTGGCCCTGGACGCGGGGGCTGACGACTACTTGACCAAGCCCTTCTCGGTGGAGGAGCTGCTGGCCCGGCTGCGGGTGTCCCTGCGCCGGGTGCGCTACGACAGCCAGAAAACCAGCGCCGAGGCCGCCCTCTATGAGAATGGGGACTTGAAAATTGACTATGCCGGCGGCCGGGCCTGCTGCCGGGGGCGGAGATGAAACTCACCCCATTGAGTACAAGCTGATCTGCGTGCTGGCCAAGAACACCGGCAAAGTGCTGACCCACAACTATATCATCAGTGAGATTTGGGGGTCTCCGCCGGGGAGGCCGTGGCGGAGATTCCCTCCCTGCGGGTGTTTATGGCCACGCTGCGCAAGAAGATCGAGCCCGATCCCAGCCACCCCCGGTACATCCAGACCCACGTGGGGTGGGTTACCGGATGATTCGGCAGAGGCAGGAGGACGAGAGCTGACTGTCCCGCCCCAGCAGAGCGCCGCCGTGCTGTTTTGGCACGGCGGCGCTTTTGACATCTTCTGGCGGTACAGGCAGAAGGGTGGGAAAAACAGGGGCAAGATTTGTGGAATCTTAATCTTAGACCGGAACTCTTATGGGCACACTAATTACTTCTGTGCTACCATAACCTCAGCAATCCAAACGTAATCCAAGACCTGCATTGTGAGGTGTTTTTATTATTATGGTTGAATTTCAACAGGTCTGCATGGCTTACAAGGAAAAAGAAGTTTTGAACAATGTGGATTTAACCATTCAGGATGGTGAGTTTTTTGTGCTCATTGGTTCCAGCGGCTGTGGGAAAACCACGCTGCTCAAGAGCATCAACAAGCTCCTGCCCGTTCAGCAGGGAACCCTGAAGATCAACGGGACTCCGGTGTCCCAGATTAAGGTCAACCAGCTGCCCAACCTGGTGGGATATGTGGTCCAGGCCGGGGGCCTGTTCCCCATCTGACGGTGGAGGAGAACATCGCCCTGGTGATGAAAGTGGCCCAGTACCCCAAGGAGCAGATCCATGACCGGGTGACCGCCATGCTGAAGATGGTGAACCTGGACCCGGCCCTGTACCGCAACCAGTATCCCTCCCAGCTGTCCGGCGGACAGCAGCAGCGCGTGGGGTGGCCCGGGCCTTTGCGGTGGACCCCCCCATCGTCCTCATGGACGAACCCTTCTCGGCCCTGGACCCCATGACCCGGTCAGAGCTGCAGAATGAGATTCACGCCCTGCAAAAAGAAGACAGGGAAAACCATCATCTTTGTCACTCACGACATGGATGAGGCCGTCAAGCTGGCCGACCGCATCTGCATCCTGCAAAACGGCCATGTGGTCCAGTGCGACAAGCCGGAGAACATCCTCAAGCATCCCGCCAATCAGTATGTCAGTACCTTCATCGGGGAAAACCGCCTGTGGTCCAACCCGGGGTACATCCGGGCCGCCGATATCATGCGCCTGCGGCCCAAGACCGTCAACAACCGGGGGCGGACGGTCCTCCAAGCCCCTGCAAATGATGCGCCAGGGCGGCGTGGACAGTCTGCTTATGGTGGATGAGAAGGAGCACCTGTTGGGCGTGGTGTGGCTGACAGAACTGATGGAGGAGCGGGATGGCTCGGCTCCCGTGGAGGATTACCTGTCTGACGACTATGTGGCCGTGGAGGAGGACACCACCCTCCATGAGATCATCGCCAACATTGACTATGACGCGGCGGGCATCATCCCGGTGGTGGACCGGCAGCGGATTCTCCGGGGCTTCCTCACCAAGAGCAGCCTCCTGGCGACCATGAGCCGCCAGTTCGTCCCGGAGCAGAGAAGGGGAGAGGAGCGGTGTGATATGCGCTACGCACTGAGCGACTACTTAGAGATCTATGTGACCAAATGGGATGAGCTGGTGGAGGAGTTCCTGCGCCATCTATCTATGACCAGTCTGGCGGTTCTGCTGGCCCTGGTGATCGGGGTCCCTCTGGGTATCTTCATCACCCGGCACAAAAAGCTCTCCGCGGTGGTCATCGCGGTGGCCAACGTGATGCAGTCCATTCCCTGCATGGCGCTGCTGGCCCTGGGCATCCGGTCTTTGGAATTGGGGAAAAGCTGGCCGTGTTTATGGTCTTTGTCTATGCTTTCCTGACCATCCTGAAGAATACCTACGCAGGGATCGCGGGGATCTCCCCGGTCTCCCTGGAGGTGGCCCGGGGCATCGGGCTGACCCGGGCCCAACAGTTGACCCGGGTGGAACTGCCCATGGCGGTGCCCTATGTGATGTCGGGCATCCGCATTGCCGCGGTCTCCGCGGTGAGCACCATGACCATTGCGGCCTTTGCCGGTGCCAACGGCTTGGGTTGGTTTATCGTGCTGGGCATGAACTCCAGAAACTAGCCCCTGACCCTCATGGGGGCAGTGGCCGCCTCGGTGATGGCCCTGGCCCTGGACTTCCTCCTGGGCCGGGTGGAGAAGGCGGTGACCAGTGAGGGCCTGCTGCCGCCGGATCAGATCAAAAATCTGTCCCGTACCGTCCGCCGCCGCCGGCGGAACGTGGCCTGGGGACTGTGCGTGGCGCTCATCGGCGTGTCCGTACTGTCCTATGCGGCGCTGATCTAATGTCTCCCATCGGGGAAATCCCGCGCAATCTATATTATTTTCAAAACAAAAAGGAGCGTATTGAATTCCATGAAACTCTGGAAGAAATGTTTGGCAGCCGGTATGACTGCCGCGATGGTTCTGGCACTGGGTGCCTGTGGCGGTGACAATGGTCAGGACGAGGGGCAGAGCCAGGCCAGCGGGTCTGATAAAACCATTACAGTTGGCTCCTCCAACTTTACAGAAGCCATTATTCTGGGAGAGGTGTACAGCCAGCTGATTGAGGCTAAGACAGACTATACTGTGGAGCAGAAGTTCGGACTGGCCGGCGCCGCGGTCTGTTTCGATGCCCTGGAAAATGGGGAGATCGACATGTTCGTGGAGTACACCGGCACCGCGCTGATGAATCTGCTGGCCCAGCCCATGGCCACAGACAAGGATGAGGTCTGGCAGACCGTCCATGACCTTATGGAGAAGGACCACGGCATCGCCACCTCCAATCCTCTGGGCTTCAACAACACCTATGTGATGAGCGTGAAGCCCGAGACCGCGGAACAGTACAACCTGAAGACCCTCTCGGATCTGATTGAGAAGTCTCCGGAACTGAACCTGGGCTGCACCGTGGAGTTCATCCAGCGGGAGGACTGCCTGCCGCTGCTGGAGAGCAAGTACGACGCCAGCTTCAAGGACGTGTCCGGCCTGGACGCCAGCCCGCGTTATGACGCCATTGAGGCCGGTGAGGTGGACGTGGTGGACGCCTTTGCCACCGATGCCCTGCTGTCCAAGCTGGGTCTGACCATGCTGGAGGACGACCTGAACTTCTTCCCGCCTTACTATGCGGTGAACTTCTCTGACAAGGCGCTGGTGGATGGGGACCCCAGTTGGCTGAGACCCTGGCGCTGTTGGACGGTACCCTCAATGAGGAAACTATGGCCGCTATGAATGCCAAAGTGGACGTGGACGGTATGGACGCCAAGGATGTTGCCCATGACTTCCTGGTGGAGCAGGGCCTCATCGAGGGATGATCGCCTCCCACGGCAAACCCCATAAAAGAAGGAAAAAGTTCCCGGTATGCCAGAGAAAGCATGCCGGGAACTTTTGGGGTTTTGCTTTTCAACATTGAGAGAGAAAGGTCGTTGTGGTGATGAAGAAATCTGCTTTGTCCAACGAAGCCGCCCGGCAGGCGCAGGAGAGGACAAGCCCTGGAAGCGCCCCCGGATGTGGCGGGAGCTGGCTGTCATCTTTTGGGGTCCCTTCTCTTCGCGGCCTCTATGAACTGTATCGTTCTGCCCACGGGCATGTACAGCGGAGGCTTTTTGGGCCTGGCCCAGCTGCTGCGGATGGGGCTGGAATCCCTGGTGCCGGGCTTGCAGAGCCTGGGAGACTTGGCCGGCGCCATTTATTTTCTGTTAAACCTCCCTCTGCTGGCCATTGCCTGGTCCCGGTTTGGGCATTATTTTTTGGGCAAGACCATTGCCTGCGTCCTGTTTTACAGTGTGCTGCTGGCGGTGATCCCCATTCCGGAGGTGGGGGTGTTTGACGAGGTCCTCACGGCCTGCGTCATCGGCGGTCTGCTGTGTGCGGCGCGGGGGCCGGCCTCACCTTGACAGCCGGCTGTTCCGGCGGCGGAGAGGAAATTTTGGGCCTGCTGTGCGCCATGAAAAACCCTTGGTTCAGCGTGGGAGAATCTCCATGCTCCTCAACATTGGGGTCTTTTGGGACTGGCCTGTTCCTCTTTGACCGGCAGTCGGTGGTGTACAGCATTCTCATGGCAGGGGTTATGTATCTTTGCCTGGACCGGGTCCACCTGCAAAATGTGATGGTGGCCATGTTTATCATCACCAAGCGGGAGGACATGGAAAAACTGGTGTTCCAGCGGGCCGGCCGAGGCGTCACCCGCTGGGTGGGGGAGGGCGCTTACAGCAGCCAGGAGACGGACATTCTGCTCACGGTGGTCTCGAAAAAAAGGAGGCCCTGTCCTGCGCCGGGCCCTTCAGGAGCGGGACCCCAACGTATTTGCCATCATTTGTGAGGACATTTCCGTGGTGGGGAATTTCCAGAAACGGGTATAGAGGAGGACGGCGGAGATGGGAGGAAAGCTCTGGCTCTTTCTGCTCCTGGGATGCTGCCTGCTGGCCGGCTGTCAGCAGACAGAGACGGTTTCGGTGCCGCCGGCGGTGGGATGCTATCCAGTGGAGGGATATGCGCCGGACCCGGCGGACCTGGCGGCGGCCCCCTATACCTATACCGGCGGCGCCCAGGGCATTTCAGTGACCTGCACGGTGCGGCAGGCGGAGCCGGCGGCCTTTTCCGCCTTGCTCCAGGAAAAGGCGGCCCTGTGCGCCCAGCTGGCGCAGAACAAGCGGGCCAACCCTGACCCGTCCTATCAGCAGGGCCAGGAAAGCCTCCTGGCCAAAGCCCAGGGGGAGCAGGCCGCCCTGCAGCAGGCGGGCACGGTGTATGAGACCACCCTTCTTCTAAAGGGGATAGGCCAGGCGGAGGGCAGGTCCTGACCCTGTCCAGTGGGGAGCAGGTCTATCTGTCGCTTCCGCTGGCCCCGGGACAGGAGCGGCTGACCCTGTACAACACGCCGGCGGGGGAGTACAGCGAGGGGGTCCTGCTGCCCCATCTGCCCAGCTATCAGGTGAGCCTGGAGACCGGAGAGGGAGAGCCGCCGCTCTCCTTCCTTCTGGAGGAGCCGGCGGCGGGAGGCTGATATATGGACAAGGAAAAGGACCACAAAATGTGGTCCTTTTCCTTGTGTCGTGTGTATTTTCAATTTGAGGATGAAGAGATCAATATTTTTCCAGACGTTCCAGGTCCAGCACGAAGACGGCAACACCGCCTTGGCAGACTTCCATGGGGGTGGAGGCAAACAGCGGCGGCAGCCCGTGCGGGGGCGGCATGGAGCCGGGATTTTGGTAGAGAGTAACCGTCCGTCGGCCCGCTGTTTCCTTGAGCAGGTCCAAAACCTGTTCCAGCTTGGCTTCTTCCACGCCAATCATAATGGTGACGCTCCGTTTGCGGAGAAACCCGCCGGTGGAGTGAAGAATCGTGACGAATATGCCGTTTTCATTGAGCTGCCGGACCACGTCGCCGTAGTCCTCTCCCTGGAGCACGGCCAGAATCAGTTTGCTGTGGGCCATCGCTGTCCCTCCTTTTTGCGGCCTGTGGCTGCGTTCCTGAAAACTGGCTTTGATTATAGCGGTTTTCTGGGGGAATACAAGGGAAATGGGAAAGTTTGATTCCCCTTAACAAGCCGAATGGAACCTTAACATGTTCTTAATTTGTCAAGAAATACCTCCCTGGTATCCCGGCCAAATCTTACAATTTTGTTAGAACTTCGTAAGAAAATACCATACCAATGGGGGTTCTGTTGGCGTATCATAAAGGAAACCCATTGGAAGAGGAGGCAAACCCATGTACATCAAACTTGCCCTGCGCAATCTGCGGCGTTCTGCGCGGGACTATGGCATCTACTTTCTGACCGTGGCGGTTACAGTGGCGCTGATGGAGTCCTTTCTGGCGCTGGCCTGTGCCCGGGATGTGCTGTCCCTGTCGGAGAACATGGGGATTCTCACCACGGGGATTGTGGGGGTCTCGGTTCTGGTGGCGCTGCTGTCCTCCTGTGTCATTGCCTATGGCGTGGGCTTCATGCTGGGGCAGAGAAAACAGGAGTTTGCCCTGTATCAGCTGATGGGGATGGAGCTGAGGACCGTCCAACGGATGTTTTTGGGAGAATGGGCTGTTGGGACTGGCGGCCTTTGGGCTGGGGGCGCTGTTGGGAACGGGACTGGCGGGAGTCCTGGCCCAAGGGGTATGGTGGATTTTTCAGACGCCCCATCAGTACCAGGTAGTGGCCTCGCCCAAGGCGCTGGGGATGACCTTTCTGCTGTTTCTGCTGATGTACGGGGTGGGCGCCCTGCGGGCCGGCCGGGTGCTCCGGCGCCAGAGCATTCAGGGGCTGCTCACCTCCCGCCGGGCCAATGAGGTCCCGGGCCGCTGGCGGCCGGGACGGTGGTTTTGCTGGTTGCGCCGGCCCTGACGGGGATGGCTCTGGGGCTTCTGCTGCTGAGGAAGGCCCTGGATATGCAGACCAACGGGGCTTGGGCCTATCTGGCCGGTGGCGGCGGTCTGCTGCTGGGGGCGTTTACGCACTTTACCGGGGGCTGCCCGGTCTGCTGCTGGCAGCGGCCCGCCGGCGGCCCAAGGTCAAGTACAGCCGGGGACGTCTGTTCTACCTGGGGCAGATGGGGGCGCGGGTGGCCACGGCGGGGACGGGTGCTGGCGGTGACGGGGATTCTGCTCACCCTGGCTCTGACCGCCCTGTTTGTGGGGCTGGCCCTGGGAAGCGGTTACCGGGCCAATATGGAGGCGTACTATCCCTATGACGCCGGGGTGGCGGTGGACGCCCCTTTGACCAAGCAAAGCGCCCAGCCCCTGCTGGCGGCGGTGGACCGGCAATGCCCCGTGGAGGACAGCGTCACCTATTTCCTCTATGAGACCCCTTTACGGCACGGAGGCGATGGCACTGTCAGACTACAATCATCTCCGGCGGATCTTGGACCTGGAGGAGGCAGAGCTGGGCCCTGGGGAGTATTTGGTCCACTGTGACACCTGGAATTTTTGGGAGGAGATTCAACAATCTCTGGCCCAGGCCCCCATGCTCTCTCTGGCGGGACAGCGGCTCACGCCCGGTACCCCTTCTCTGCGGACAGAACCCATGGAGCAGTATCAAATGGCGGGGGAACGGGGGTATGCCCTTGTGGTGCCGGACCAGGTGGCACAGCGCCTGCCGGAGAAGGGCTGGCGGGTGGTGATGGACCTCCAGGGCGGGGGGGACTGCGGCGCTGCGGGAGGAGATTCGGACCTTCCTCCACAGTGCACAGTGGCGGCCTCAGCTGCTGCCGGGGAGAACGATGCCGGAAAAGGTGACCATGGGGGTGTCGGTCCAGGCCTGGGGGTGGCCAATTCGCTCACAGGGTTTACCACGCTGTCCTTTTGCGGCCTCTATCTCAGCTTGGTGATCCTCCTGCTCTCCTGTACCATTTTGGTCTTTCACCAGCTCTCCGCCCTGGACAGAAATCAGCGGCAGTATGCCATTCTCCGGCAGCTTGGGGTGGACAGGCAGACCCGGAGCCGCTGGATGGCCTGGGAACTGGGGACCTTTTCCTCCTCCCGTTTCTCCTGCCGGCGGGGGTGACGGGGCTTCTGAGTGCGGCTGCCCAGCGGCTGATGGGGCCTGCGGTTTTGCAGCCAGGGGTGTTTCTCCTGTGTGTGGAGCGGCGGCTCTGGGGATCTTCGCCGGGGTGTACGGCCTCTATTTCAGGGGTGACTTACCGGCTGTTCCGCCGGAGTGTGGGATAGAGGGCAGGGAAACAGAACCGCCCCGCCGCGAAGATTTCGCGGCGGGGCGGTTCCATGTCAAGAGGGGGTTATTTGCCCACGGCCTCAAACTCCTCCACAATCTCCTGAGAGGGAGGCGGGGTGAGCAGGGAGACCACCACGATGACCAGGCAGGCCACCAGGAAGGCGGGCAGCAGCTCATAGATGGCCCAGGCGCCGCCCATGGGGGCCACCAGGTACTTCCAGATGAAGACCATGGCCCCGCCGGCGACCATGCCGGCGATGGCGCCCTGCTTGTTGGTCCGCTTCCAGAACAGGGCGAAGAGGACCACCGGGCCGAAGGCGGAACCGAAGCCCGCCCAGGCGAAGGAGACGATCTGGAAGACGGAGCTGTCCGGGTTCCAGGCCAGGAAAATGCCCACGATGGCGATGCCGATGACCGTGCCCCGGGCGGCCAGCATGGAGGCCTTGGGGTTGAGCTTCTTGCCGAAGAAGTCCTGCACCAGGTCATGGGACACGCTGGAGGCGGCCGCCAGCAGCTGGGAGTCCGCCGTGGACATGGTGGAGGCCAAGATGCCTGCCAGGACCAAACCGGCGATCAGGGCAAAGAAAATGCCGTGCTGGCTGAGCAGGTTGGACAGCTGAATGATGATGGTTTCCGACTCAGAGCTGGTGCCCAGGAAGGGAACCTTGCCGGCTTTGGTGACCGCCAGGCCCACAATACCGATGAGCACGGCGATGAACATGGAGATGACCACCCAGATGGTGGCGATGCGCCGGGAGGTCTTCAGCTTGGCGTCGTCCTCAATGGCCATGAACCGCAGCAGGATGTGGGGCATGCCGAAGTAGCCGAGGCCCCAGGCCAGGGTGGAGGCGATGCTCAGGGCGCCGTAGGAGCTGGCCTGTCCTGTGGCGGCGTCATACCCCTGGGTGAAGTTCAGGTAGCCGGGCAGGGAGTTGGCATTGGCGGCCACCAGTTCCCATCCCCGGCCTGCTGGATGCCGAAGAGGACGATGAAGATCAGGGCAAAGGTCATAATGATGCTCTGGATCAGGTCGGTGGTGGACACGGCCAAAAAGCCGCCCAGCACCGTGTAGCCGATGACCACAATGGCGCCGATGATCATGGCCCCGTGGTAGTCCACGCCGAACAGGCTGTTGAACAGGGTGCCGATGGCCTTGAAGCCGGAGGCGGTGTAGGGGATGAAGAAGATCAGGATCACCACCGCGGCGATGCAGGAGAGCACGCTGCGCCGGTCCCGGAACCGCTGGGAAAAGAAGCCGGGGATGGTGATGGCGCCGATCTTGGCCGAGTACCGGCGCAGGCGCTTGGCCACGATGAGCCAGTTGAGGTAGGTGCCGATGGCCAGGCCGATGGCGGTCCAGCCCACCTCGGCCACGCCGCACAGGTAGGCCAGGCCGGGCAGACCCATGAGCAGCCAGCTGCTCATGTCCGAAGCCTCGGCGCTCATGGCGGTGACGATGGGCCCCAGTTTGCGGCCGCCCAGGTAGAACTCGTGGGAGCTGGAGCCCCCGCCCTTCCGGCTGCAATAGACCCCCACCAGCACCATGGCGACCAGATAGACCACAATGGTCGCAATGATACAGAATTGGGATGTTGTCATGGTATCTCTCTTTCCTCTCCTCAAAAATAGCCGGCCGGCCCAGGGCCGTGGGAAGGCGCCGGGAACGACCAGAAACAGAATAGGATTCTATCATACCATGACGAAAAAAAGAACGCAATACAGAACACGGTATAGACTTTAGTCTATACCGTGTTCTGTATTTTCTGAAAAAATAGAGAAAAATCAAGGGTTTTCGCCTGAACCATTCTTAGACGAAGGGAGAGGGAGAAAATCACATAAAAAATGGGGCATTTGCCGGGCGGCGTAGTCACACAGGGGATACTCCCCCGCACAGGCACCAGTCGTACAGCAGGGCCCGCTCACACAGGGCGTAGAGCTTTACCATGTCGTTGACGCTGCGCCCCTGGGAGAGCTGGCCCGCGGCCTGTCCCTCGGCAATGATCCGGCGCAGCAGGCGGTAGTAGGTGCGCTTATGGTCCAGCAGATGCTTTTCCCCGCTGGTGACGAGCTGAGTGGACAGCAGACGGGCCAGAAGTTCCATGGACACGCTGTTTTCGATCATGCGGAACAGGGCGCGGTTGAGAAAGAGCAGCTTGTCCATGGCGGGCATGGCCGGGTCCATGGCCTCCTGGAGGGCCAGGTATTTTTGGTCAAAGAGGTCGCTGAGGGTGCTCAACAGGGCGTCCTTTCCGTCGAAATAGTGGTAGAAGGAGCCCTTGGAGGTGTGGGAGGACTCGATGATCTCCTCCACGGTGGTGTCCTCATAGCCCTGCTCGTAGAAGAGCTGCCAGGCGGCCTCCACGATTTTCCCCGGGTGTTCCGGGCATTCTTCTTCGCCATGGGGCGCCTCCTTTCTCCGGGTGGTCAGCGGAAGTAGGCCAGAATCTCCTGGCGGCTGGCGGTCACCGCGCCCTGGATCAGGGTGGGCTGGCCGCCGCCCTTTCCCCCCAGGGCCTGGTGGAGCGCCTTGGCCTTGGCCCGGAGGTCCACGGTTTGGCTGCCCATGGCGTAGCGGTACCCGGCCTGGTCCGTGCCGGCGAAGACCGCGCAGATGCCCCCGCACCGTTCCATGCCCGCGTTGGCCAGGACCCGGAGACCGGTTCCGTCCAGGCCATCCTCAAAGAGGCAGAGGTTGCCGGGGGTCTGGGGGAGGGCTTTGGCCTTTTCCGCCAGGAGCGCCTGGCGGGTCTGCTTCAGGGTTTCCTTCAGGGTCTGGAGCTCCTGCTTCAGCCGCTCCACCCCCTGGGCCGCCTGGGGCTGCTGCACTGACAGGGCCGCGGAGATGGCGGCGATGTTGGTTTGCTTCCTCTGATAGTCCGCCAAGGCCAGCCGGCCGGCCACCATCCAAAGGCGGATGCCTCCCCGGTGGCGCATGGCATCCACCAGCTTCACCAGGCCGATCTCCCCGGTGCATGTTACGTGGGGGGCGCAGCAGGCGCACACGTCACAGCCGGCAATGGTGACGATGCGGACCTGCTCGGTCAGGTCCAGCTTGCTCCGGTAGTCCAGGGCCGCCAGCTCCTCCGGGGTGGGATAGCGGGCGGTGACCGGGCGGTTTTCCGTGATGAGCTGGTTGGCCCGGTCCTCCAGCACCGTCAGCTGCTGGGGGTGAGCTCCTTGTCAAAGTCCAGAATCACCTGGTCCTCCCCCCATGTGGAAGCCCACGTTGGTGCAGCCGTAGAGGCTGTGGGCCAGGCCGGAGAGCACATGCTCCCCGGAGTGGCACTGCATCCGGGCAAAGCGCAGGGCCCAGTCCAGTTCCCCCGGTGACGGAAGTGCCGGGGTCAGGGGCCGTCGGTGATGTGGACGATGGCGTCGCCCCTCTCCCGGGTGTCCAGCACCCGGACCGTATCCAGGGTGCCCTGGTCCCCGGGCTGGCCGCCGCCCTCGGGGAAGAAGGCGGTTTGATCCAGGACAATGTGCCACTGTCCCCCCCTGGACGGGGGTGCAGGAGAGAACCTGGGCGGAGAAGGTGCGGCAGTGGCTGTCCTGGTCGTAGAGTTTGGTTGTCATAGCGGTGGCGTCCCTTTCTTATGGATTCTTTTTCTCTTCCTTGGTCATGACGGCGTATTTCACCAGCAGGTCCTCGATGGCCTCGTCCAAAAGACGGGAGGCGGGGATGCGGGTTTGCGTGGATAATTGGCGAAATTTCTCCAGCAGCTCATTGTCAGTGGCAGTTGTCCATTGGGTTCGGTTGCGGTATCCGCTCATGGTTTTTACCCCTTTAGATATCATGCCAATTATAGCGATATCAAGAGATATCGTGCAAGCCATTGACATAACAATATATATAATGTTATATTGTGGGATAAGGAGGGCTACGCAATGTATGAAAAAGATTTTTTCGAACGATTGAACTTACAACAGTTGTGTGCGTTCCTGCGCACGGGGGCAGGCTTTCCCCAAGGCCGTGGAGCACGGTACCCTGTGGGAGCGAATCCGCCGGGCGGAGGATGCCTGGGAGGCAGCGATGAAAGCGTACCGTGACAAGATTCTCACCACCGACTGGAGCGACCTGCCTCCGAGGGGGGAGGCGGCTGTGCTGGAAGAGCTCCAGGGAGGGATCATGGATGCGGAGTGCCGCCTGGAATCCCTCTACTTCGAGGCCGGCTTCCATGCCGGCATCCGCATCGGCTGGGAGCTGGCCGCCGCCCAGGAGCCAGAGCAATGACCTCACCCACTGTCCCGCTGCCCCCAAAGGGAGGGGAGGCAGCCGCCATGCAACCCAATAGAAAAACGGCTTCCCAGTGCGGGAAGCCGTTTTCTATTGGACAGATTCACAGCAGAATGATGCCGGCGTCATGGCAGGTCTGGATGGTCTCGTCGTCCCAGGTGGATACCTGGACCTCTCAATGTGGGCCTTGCCCAGCAGGAGCATGCACAGGCGGGACTGGCCGATGCCGCCGCCCATGGTCAGGGGCAGCTGGCCCTCCAGGAGCATCTTATGGAAGGGGAGCTCCCGGCGGTCGTCGCAGCCGGCGGTTTTCAGCTGACGGTCCAGGGCGGCGGCGTCCACCCGGATGCCCATGGAGGACAGCTCAATGGCCCGGCCCAGCAGGTCATCCCACAGAAGAATGTCCCCGTTGAGGTTCCAGTCGTCATAGTCCGGGGGCGCGGCCGTCGTGGGGCTTGCCGGAGCGCAGCTTGCCGCCGATGCCGATGAGGAAGGAGACGGGATGCTCCCGGACAAAGGCGTTCTCCCGCTCCTTGGCCGTCAGGTGGGCCAGCGGTCCTCCAGCTCCTGGGCGGTGACGAAGGAGACCGCCTTGTGGACCTGGGGCAGGACACTCAGCTGGGGGAAGACCGAGCGCAGGGTCTTTTGGGTGTCCGCCATGGCGCAGACAATGGCCTCCACCGTGTGCTTCAGGTACTCCACGTTCCGGTCCCGGGGGGCAATGATCTTCTCCCAGTCCCACTGGTCCACATAGGCGGAGTGGAGGTTGTCGGGGATCTCGTCCCGGCGGATGGCATTCATGTCGGTGACCAGACCCTCCCCACGGAGAAGTGGTAGCGGTACAGGGCCATGCGCTTCCACTTGGCCAGGGAGTGGACCACCTGTGCGTCCCGCCCGGCGTCGGGAATGTCGAAGGAGACGGCCCGCTCCACGCCGTTGAGATCGTCGTTCAGGCCGGTGGAGGCCTCCACAAACAGGGGGGCGGAGACCCGGCGAAGGTGGAGGCTGCCGCAGAGGGTGTCCTCGAACACCCGCTTGAGCAGGCCGATGGCCTTTTGGGTGTCATAGAGGTTCAGCAGAGGGGCGTAATGCACGGGAATATAGGTTTTGGTGGACATCATGGATACCTCCTTTCGGAATGAGGTTCAAATCAGGATGGGGGCACTGGGCGGGCCGGGAAGGCGGGGAGGGTCAGCCGTGATAGAGCTTGGAGGTCTGGTATTTGGGCTCACTGGTCAGGCGGACCCCAGCCGGCGGAAGCTGTCCTCGTCGGCCTCAGAGAGAATGACCGTGGTGTGGGCCTCGCAGCCCCGGAGCTTCTGCAGCTGCTGCACCGCCCGCTTGGCGTTGGGGTCGGTGACCGCGCAGATGGACAGGGCCACCAGCAGCTCGTCGATATGCAGGCGGGGATTCTTGTTGCCCAGGACGTTGACCTTCAGATCCTGGACCGGCTCGATCACAGAGGGAGATCAGCTGAACCTCGTCGGGGATGCCCCTAAGTATTTCAGGGCGTTGAGCAGAAGGGCGGAGGAGCAGCCCAGCAGCTCGGAGGTCTTTCCGGTGAGAATCTTTCCGTCGGGCATCTCCATGGCGGCGGCGGGGTCTCCTGTGCGCTCGGCCACCGCCAGGGCAGGGGCCACCACGCTGCGGCTGAGGGGGCTCAGCCCCAGCTGTTTGAGCAGAAGCTCAATTTTATAGACTGCGGTGCCATCGGTGCGACCCCGGCGGTGGCGGCACTGCTCGGCGTAAAACCGGCGGAGGATCTCCTCCTTGGAGGCCTGGCAGACCGCCTCGTCGTCCACGATGCACTTGCCCGCCATGTTCACCCCCATGTCGGTGGGAGACTTGTAGGGGGAGGAGCCGGCGATCCGCTCAAACATGGTTTTTCAGCACGGGGAAAATTTCCACGTCCCGGTTGTAATTGACGGTGGTCACCCCGTAGGCCTCCAGGTGGAAGGGGTCGATCATGTTTACGTCGCTGAGATCGGCGGTGGCAGCCTCATATGCCATGTTCACCGGATGCTTTAACGGCAGGTTCCAGATGGGAAAGGTCTCATACTTGGCGTATCCCGCCTGGACCCCCGCTTGTGCTCGTGATAGAGCTGGCTCAGGCACACGGCCATCTTGCCGCTGCCGGGGCCGGGGGGCGGTGATCACCACCAGGGAGCGGGTGGTCTCCACAAATTCGTTCTTTCCATACCCCTCCTCGCTGACGATGAGCGGGATGTCATAGGGGTATCCCTCAATGGAGTAATGGCGGTAGACCTTCAGCCCCAGGGCCTCCAGCTGGGACTGGAAGATTTCCGCGGCGGGCTGGCCACTGAACCGGGTGAGCACCACGCTGCCCACCGGGAAGCCAAAGCCCCGAAAGGCGTCAATGAGCCGGAGGGTGTCGGTGCCGTAGGTGATGCCCAGGTCCCCCGGACCTTGCTCTTTTCCAGGTCCATGGCGGACACGGCCACCACGATCTCCACCTGGTCTTTCAGCTGCATGAGCATGCGAATTTTGGAGTCGGGATGAAACCCCGGCAGAACCCGGGAGGCGTGGTTGTCGTCAAAGAGTTTTCCGCCGAATTCCAGGTATAGTTTTCCGCCGAACTGATCAATGCGGGAGCGGATGTGCTCCGACTGCATTTCCAGGTATTTTCGTTGTCAAACCCAAGTCGTTCGATCATAATGCTGTGCTCCCCCTCATTTCTCTCTCTTGGTCCGGCAAGGGGCCGGAAATCTCGATGAAATATGGGTCTAATGTACCAATGATTGTATGAAAAGTCAACCGAAAGAGAAAAATATTGTCAATGTTGACGAAGTTGTGTGGCACGAGAAAAGAAAGGGGAAAATGACCCTGTGCAAGCTGACAGGAAAATAAAGGGGACTCTATTGCCTACCCACAAATTTTATGGTATAATTTGACGTTCAGAAAAGACAGAAAACCACAAAGAGCTGTGTTATGATTACAATAGCGACAAGGAGCTATCGATATGTTGGAACTGAAAGGACTTTCCTATCAGGTGGAGGACAACGGAGTGAAGACAGAAATCCTCCGGGGCATCGACCTGACCATTGAAGACAATAAGTTTGTCGTCATCACCGGCCCCAACGGCGGCGGCAAGACCACCCTGGCCAAGACCATCATGGGCCTGGCCAAGTCCACCGGCGGCCAGATTGTCTGGAACGGCACGGATATTTCCGGCCTGTCCATCACCGAACGGGCCAAGCTGGGGATCAGCTATGGGTTCCAGCAGCCCCCCCGGTTCAAGGGGCTGCGGGTGCGGGACCTGCTGGAGCTGGCCTCGGGCAAGCGGAAGCTGACCCGGGACGAGTGCTGCTCCTACCTGAACCGGGTGGGGCTGTGCGCGGCCGACTACGTGGACCGGGAGGTGGACACCTCCCTCTCCGGCGGGAGGTCAAGCGCATTGAGATCGCCACCATCCTGGCCCGGCCCGCGGGTCTGCTGATCTTTGACGAGCCGGAGGCCGGCATCGACCTGTGGTCCTTTGCCAAACTGACGGAGACCTTCCGCATGCTCCACGGCACCCGGGAGAACACCATCATCGTCATCTCCCATCAGGAGCGGATCATCGACCTGGCCGATGAGATCGTCATGATCTCCGGGGGCAAGGTGGTCCGCCATGGACCCAAGGAGGAGATCATGCCCCACATTCTGGCGGACACGGCGGGCATGTGCCAGTTTTTACAGCCGAACAGCAAGAACTGCCGGCAACCGAAGGAGGGTTAACCCATGAACAAGATAGATACCCGTCTCCTGCGGGAGATTGCGGACCTGGAAGGGACCCCAAAGGGCGCCTACAACATCCGAAAAACGGCCAGCTGGAATCCCGCAGCAACACGGCCAATATTGAAATCGTCTCCAAAACGGACAAGTCCGGCATTGACATCCACATCAAGGCCGGGACCAAGAACCAATCGGTCCACATTCCCGTCATCATCACCGAGACCGGGCTGGACGAGCTGGTCTACAACGACTTCTACATCGGGCCCGACTGCGACGTGGTGATTGTGGCCGGCTGCGGCATCCACAACGCCGGAGACAAAACCTCCCAGCACGACGGGGTGCACACCTTTTTACGTGGGGAGAACTCCAAGGTGCAGTACGTGGAGAAGCACTACGGCGAGGGGAGAGGGAACCGGCGAGCGGATCATGAACCCCAGACAGTGGTCTACCTGGAGAAAGGGGCCTCCATCCAGCTGGACACCACCCAGCTGCGGGGGGTGGACTCCACCAAACGCTACACCAAAGTGGTGGTGAAGGAAGAGGCGGAAGCGGTGGTCAATGAGAAGCTCCTGACCCACGGCAAGCAGGTGGCGGAGTCCGAGATGGATGTGATCCTGGCGGGCGAGGGGGCCAGCGGACGGGTGATCTCCCGGTCGGTGGCCCAGGACGAGTCCCAGCAGATTTTCTATCCCCGGATGATTGGGGACGCCGCGGGCTTCGGCCATGTGCAGTGCGACTCCATCTCATGGGGCATGCGAAAATCCAGGCCATCCCCGCCCTGACGGCCAACCATCCCGACGCCCAGCTGATCCACGAGGCCGCCATCGGCCGCATTGCCGGGGACCAGATTCTCAAGCTCATGACCCTGGGCCTCACAGAGGAAGAGGCGGAGGAGGAGATCCTCAATGGCTTCCTTGGATAAAGAAGGGCTCTATTACGTAAAGGAAGACCCCAGCTGGGCAAAATCCGGGGCTGGACCCCTGGGCGGTGGAGAACGGCATTCATTTGATCCGCATGGAACAGGATGCCGCCGAGGGGATCATGATGATCCGAAAGAGCAACCAGCAGCAGTACGGCACCGTCCACGGCGGGGTGCTGGTGGCCTTTGCCGACACCATCGCCGGGCACAGCCTGGCCCCCCCATGGCCGGATGTGCGTCACCCAGGGCAGCACGGTGAATTTCCTGCGCCCGGCGGCGGGGCCTACCTCTTCTGCCGGGCCACCCCCTGCAGGTGGGCAGCCGGATCTGCGTGGTCTCTGTGGAGCAGCGCAATGACCGGGACGAGCTGATCACCACGGCGCTGTTTACCTTTGCCGTGGTCAAGCGGATGGACCCCATCCTGCTGCCGCCCAAGCATCCAGGTCTCTCTTTCTAACCGCCGGGCCTCTCTCCTCCCTGGAGGGAGGGGAGACCGCCCCCATAGAAAAACCGGAGCGGACAGTGCCGCTCCGGTCTGCTGCAACAGGGGGTTGCCGGTCAGATATCCCATTCCTCGAATTCATCGTCGCTCTCGCAGCCCTCACAGGGACAGGTGCGGCAGAGCAGTTCTTTCTTTGCCTGAACCTTGGCCCACAGACAGGCCATCCAGTCGGAGATACGCTCCATGTTGGCCATGATCAGGCAGGCAATGGCGGCCACCGCCAGGACCAGCGCGGTGATTTTCAGGATAAGGTCAGTGAGTTTCATACAAAAACCTCCAAGATACAGTTGCGCAGCTTCCGTAGTGTATGGTAGTATTTTACCTGATCACACGCAAAAATACAATCCGAAAGTGTATTTTTTCCCACAGTTTTCTCATAGAAGGGCTGGGGCGCCCGGCGCCCGGCACGGAAAGGAAGGGTATCAACGTATGCGGTTTCAAAATGATAAAGGCGAGATCCAGATCAGCAGCGAGGTTTTCACCACCATCACCGGCGCGGTGGCCACCAGCTGTTTCGGCGTAAAGGGGATGGCAGCCCGGTCCAAGAAGGACGGCTTGGTCCATCTGCTGCGCAGTGAGTCCATGGCCAAGGGGGTCCGCGTGATTTTTGAGGAAGATGACACCGTATCCATTGAGCTGCACATCATTGTGGATGCCGGCGTCAATCTGACGGCGGTGAGCAGCTCCATCATGAGCGAGGTCCGTTATGCCGTGGGGAACATGACAGGCGCCCAAGTCCGAGCAGTGGACGTCTATGTGGACTCCATGGAGATCGACTGAGAGGAGAGAGAAGAGGAACTATGGTACAGTCAGTGGATGGAAAGACGCTGGCGGCGATGCTCGTCCACGCGTCCGCTTCCCTAAACGCGGAAAAGCAGAAGATCAATGAACTCAATGTATTCCCGGTGCCCGACGGGGACACCGGCACCAACATGAGCCTGACCCTCGGCACCGCCGCGGCGGAGCTGCGGCAGAAGGCCCCCACCACGGCGGCCCAGGCATCGGCCCTCTGCGCCTCGGCCATGCTCCGGGGGGCACGGGGCAACTCAGGGGTGATTCTCTCCCTGATCTTCCGGGGATTCTCCCGGGCGATGAAGGACAAGGACACCATGGACGGCATTGACCTGGCCGACGCGCTGAACGCGGGGGGTGGTCGCGGCCTATAAGGCGGTGATGAAGCCGGCGGAGGGGACGGTGCTCACCGTCTCCCGTCTGGCGGGGACCAGGCCGGCCGGGCGGCGGAGGAAAACACCGCCTTTGAGTATGTGCTGGGATCGGCCCTTGAGCGGGCCCGGGAGGCCCTGGCGGACACGGTGAACCAGAACCCTGTGCTGAAAAAGGCCGGGGTGGTGGACGCCGGCGGCATGGGCTTTGTGGTGATCCTCCAGGGAATGCTGGACGAACTCCACGGAATCCCGGCCCCTGCCGACGACCAGGAGCCCTCGCCCGTCCCCCAGCGGGAGAAGGCGGACTTTGGGGGCTTTGAGACAGGGGAGAGATCCAGTTCGGCTACTGTACAGAGTTCATCTGTTCCCGGGACACCCAAAAGATCCCGAGGCACTGCGGGCCTTCCTCAATGGACTGGGGACAGCCTGGTGCTGGTGGACGACGACGACATCATCAAGGTCCATGTCCACACCAACCATCCAGGCAAAGTCCTGGAGGAGGCCCTCACCTACGGCGGCCTTCTGACGGTCAAGGTGGAGAACATGCGCCAGCAGCATACGGAACTGCTCCAGCAGGAGGGAGAGACCGCCCCCGGCAGAGCCTGCCCCCGAAAAAAGAAATACGGCTTTGTGGCTGTGGCCGCCGGCGAGGGCCTGGCAAAGGTCTTTTTGATCTGGGCGTGGACGGCGTGATCCAAGGGGGCAGACCATGAACCCCTCCACCGAGGACATTCTGAAGGAGATTCAAAAAACGCCGGCGGAGATTGTCTATGTGCTGCCCAACAACAAGAACATCATTCTGGCGGCCCAGCAGTGTGTGGACCTGGTGGAGGACAAGAAGGTGGTTGTCCTCCAGGCCAAAACCGTTCCCCAGGGGATTTCCGCCATGATTGCCATGAACCCCGACGGGGAAGAGGCGGAGAACACCGCCGCCATGGAGGAGGCCATGGGGCAGGTCACCACCATGGAGATTACGTACGCGGCCCGGGACTCCTCCTTTGACGGAAATGCCATTCAGGCAGGGGACTACCTGCTGCTGGTGGACAACCAGCTCTTCGGAACGGAAAAGTCCATGGAAACGGCCCTGGAAAAGCTGGCCCAGGAGAGCCAGGAGCGCGGAGGCGAGTTTATCAGCATTTTCTACGGAGAGGGCGTCCAGCAGGGAGAGGCGGAACAGGCCCTGGCCCAATTTGAGGCCGCCTGCCCCGAGGCGGAGATCACCCTGCTGGAGGGCGGCCAGCCGGTCTACCACTATTTGATCTCTGTGGAATAACCCCAGCGATCAGAACAATGCAAACGTCCGGGAAGGCGGGAACCCCTTGTGGAGGGGTTCCCGCCTTTGGTGGTGGGGAGAGGGCTGCGGGGCCCTCTGCACAGCAAGCACAGACGCGGAAAGAACGTTCCTTTCCCGCGCCTGTGCGCTGCCCCTGAAGGGCCCTTTTTCTCTCCCGCAAAACGGGTTTTCACGTTCCTTTATATTTGCGCCTGGTGGCAATCCCACCCCGAATGTGCCGCTCGGCTTTGTTCAGGTCCAGAACCTCTTTGACCTGGAGATACAGAGCCCGGTTAAAGGCCGGCAGCCGCTGGGACAGGTCCTTGTGTACGGTCGACTTGCTGATTCCGAACTGCTTTGCTGCACTCCGGACGGTTGCCTGGTGCTCAATGATGTAAAGGGCCAGGTCACAGGCGCGTTCTTCAATATCAGTCCGCAAGTTCCACCACTCCCAACATTGTCCGTGTCACCACTGTATGCGGGGGGGGGGGAATAGACCAGGAAAAACCGCCCCTGCCGCCTGGGGCGGTCTCCCGAAGGGAGCCCCAGGGGCAGGGACGGCAGAGGGGAGAGGATCAGGTCTCCATGTGACGGCCCAGAAAACCGGCGATGGTCTGGGCCAGCTTGTACTCTGACTCGCCCACGGCCATGTGGTCCTTCTCACAGAGGAAGACCACACAGCCCAGGACATCCCCTTCCGAGAGAATGGGGGCGGCGGTGGAGACCACATAGTGGTCGGTGTAATCGCTCACCGGCAGGGCGGGAGAACCTTCCTGGTGCTGGTAGATCTGGCGGCCCTCCATGATCTGGGCCAGGGCGGGGGAGATGTTTTGTCCGTCAGCTCCCGGCGTCCGCCCCCCGCCACAGAGATGCAGGCGTCCCGGTCGGTGATGGTCACCATCTTTCCTGTGGTCTTATACAGGGATTCACACAGTTGGGCGGAGAAATCCCCCAGCCCTCCCATGAGAGAGTAGTATTTTTTTGAACACCACGCCGCCGTCGCCGTTGGTGAAAATTTCCAAAGGGTCGCCCTCACGGATACGCATGGTGCGGCGGATCTCCTTGGGGATCACGACCCGGCCCAGGTCATCGATGCGCCGCACGATCCCAGTTGCTTTCATATAGTAAATGCCTCCTGCGGTATTTTAATGGGAACATTCCTTAGTATTGACAGGATTCTTTTCCCTATACGGGCCGGAAAAATGGAAGAATTTGTGCGGTGTCCCGCTCAAAAAAGAAGGGAATAGGGTCGGGAGACGTCCGGTGAGGACGGCTCCCGCTTTTTTTTTATGCTGTCCTTTATCCCATCAAATATGGTCCTGGCGGACATACTACAGGCAAGGAGGAATTCACGATGAAGAAAAACTACAAGCTATCAGCAAAACAAATCCGGTGCTATGGCGCCTATCTGCGGGAGGAGGAGCGGGCGGACAGCACCGTTCAAAAAATATCTCCATGATCTTGCTGCGCTGCTGGCCTATCTCCGGGGCAGGGCGCTGACCAAGGCGGTTCTGCTGGAGTGGAAAGGGGACCTGGCCGGCCGGTACGCCCCGGCCTCTGTCAATACCATGCTGGCGGCGGTCAACGGCTTTCTTCGCTTCATGGGATGGGGAGAACTGACGGTCCGGTTTTTGAAGATTCAGAAGGCTTTGTTCTGTGATGAACGGAGGGAGCTGACCCGGGCCGACTATGTGCGCTTGGTGAACACCGCCCGGAGGAAGAGGAAGGAGCGCCTTTCCCTGGTGCTCCAGACCATCTGCGCCACCGGAATTCGGGTCTCTGAACTGCGTGAGATCACCGCAGAGGCCGTGGCCTCTGGCCGGGCGGAGATTGCCAACAAGGAAAACGGCGCAGCATTTTCCTGTCGGAAAAGCTGTGCCGTTTGTTGAAAAGCTATCTGAAAAGGAACGGGATTACAGCAGGGCCGGTGTTTGTCACCCGGTCGGGCCGGCCGTTGGACCGGAGCAACATCTGGCGGGATATGAAAGTCCTGTGCAAAAGCGCGGGGTGAAACCGGACAAAGTATTTCCCCATAACCTTCGGCATCTCTTTGCACGGACATTTTATACCCAGGAGAAGGATTTGTCCCGGCTGGCGGATATTTTGGGACACACCAGTGTGAATACCACCCGTATTTATACTGCGGAAAGCGGCCTGATTCATGCCCGGCAGATGGAGCGGATGGGGCTGATTGTCACATAGTTTCTCTTATGTGGTAGTTTTGATGCGTCAAAAGCCATAGATGTACTTAAATTGTACAGGAGACGTAGAGAAAAAGCAAGGGATACCAATGAAAATAGGAAACAAATTTTGTTTCCGGGTATGACAAACAGACCGGACAGACCTCCTGTTGCCCGGCCAAATTTTTTATGCCTGAAATAATAAAAAGCAGTGTCGTTTTCCCTGGCATTTAGAACCGCTGAATCCATGGATTCATGGCTTGGCCTCTGCTATGACCACATAAGAGAAACTATGTGGTCAAACGCCGGAAAGAAGAACAATACAAGGAGGTAACCATGACATGAAACGAAGGTTATTGGCAATGGCGCTTTCGCTGGTTATGCTGGTGGGGTTATTCCCAACGGCGGCGATGGCGACGGACGATCCAGGTGGAGGAAACAGCAGTTCAGTCTCAGCCGACACCTCCACGCTAACCACGTGGGAAGCTGTCTTTGGCGGCGATACCCTCTCCACCAAGGATATCGGCCGTATTTGGACGGATAAGACGGTATCCGAAGAAAATATCACCTTGAGCGGTGATATTGGGAGCAGTGTGACAATCGATAAGGAGACAAGCGCTGATTTCCTTGTAGGGCTTTCCGCCTTGGGTTCCGCTGCGGACATTACGGATGTTACCAAAGTCCCAACGGATACTGTGTTTGTGCTGGATTTATCCAACAATATGTGGGAGGATGACCAGATCAATACTATGATTCAGGCGGCGAACGAGGCGCTGAAAACGCTGCTGAATGCGAATCCGCAGAACCGGGTGGCTGTGGTGGGGTATTCCACCCAGTCCTCCGTTCTTCTTCCGTTGGAGCACTATGAGAGTAGTAGTACATTCCTAACAAGAGACAACAACACGTTAAAGGCAACAGCAGTGGTAAGAGGTGAAATAAAGGAAAGCTCTTTTGAACGCCTCACGAATACCTCCCACAAATATACGCAGCACGGCATTTACACAGGAATGCAGTTGCTGCAGAGCGAGGAGGAAACTACGGCAACCGTCGGTGGCACAACCGTCACCCGTGCACCGGTCATGGTGCTGATGGCAGAGGGCGAGGCAAAGTACGGCTCGGAGAAATTCATTGATCCGCCCGAGGAAGCCACCATTGAAGAGGTTGGCCAGCGAGCGACAAGCCGTTATGCCCAGTCCTTTGTTGCCGCCATGACCGCTGCTTATATGAAGGAACAGGTAACAGCGCATTACTATGGGGACAGCGGTCAGTCTGCCCGGGTTTATACGATTGGTGTGGATGTGGACGAGTGCGATGCCCCGGCATTGGCTTATGCTTATCTGGACCCCGCGCAGACAGTTCCAAGCCATTTTTCAGCAACGGACGGGGAAAAAAGACCCGACTGCATCTTGGGCACTCAACTATTTTAAAGAAAAGTTTAATGATTACAATACCGGCGGCACGGCTGCTATTCATACTGGAAGTTATGACGGCGGAAATTTGGGATGGAAAGAAACCAAGATTACAAAAAAAAAATGACAATGAAAATGTCACGGTAAGTAAGTTCGAGTACAACGACCAGTACTACGATGTTACCGATGCCAACTGGGGTACTATTTTCGACCAGATTGCCGATGATGTGAGCAATCAGGCGCCGACGGCCCCGACCGATGTAACCGAAGGCGCTGAAGGTACCGGCGGTGAGAGCGGTAAACTGGTTTTACCGATCAGCTGGGAAAGTACATGAAGGTGACCGGTACCCCGACCATCGTCTTTGCAGGAAAAAATATGCAGCCAAAGGTAGCCCTGAAACCAAAGACAATGTCACCACTTATACATTTGAGGGGACTGTCCAAGGAAACCCGGTTTACGGCAGCGCAAGCCTGTCCGCTATTAAGCTGACCGTGACCAACGGTGATGAGGGACAGACTTTGGTGTGGGAAATTCCGGCGAATCTTCTCCCTCTGCGTACTGTGAAGGTACAGGGTGATACAGATGAGCAGGGAGAGACCTCCTATACGATCAACTTGGACAAAAACGCCTATCCGATCCGTCTGTTCTACTCTGTGGCCAAAGAGGATGAACACAATTGGAGTGAGGCAGATAATGACTATCTGAAGAGCCGCTCCAAGAACGGCCAGACCAATTATTATGAAGCGGTATGGGATCAAGAGAATGGCGAATACGGCACCACCACCGCCGTGTTCACCCCGGCGGAATCCAACGCCTTCTACCACTATACCGAGGACACCATCCTCTACAATCTGGTGAACACAGGAAATCAAGATATCTATCTTTCTGAGGAGGACGCCGAGGCTGCAGAGGTAACGACTATTCTGCCAGGTGCAGGGACAGTACAAGTTGGCGGAATTGCTTATCGGCTTGAAGCAGCCGAAGGATATGTGTCTGGCCGTGCCTATTACTATCAGCATGTTTACTATCAGGCAGAAGACAGCTCTGACACCGCTGCCCAAAAACGAACCGACTATCACATGCTGCAGGATGGCAGCCGCATTGTTGTAGGTGGTAATGATAGCAACGCCGATATCGACAACGGTGTCCTCAAGATCAAGGCCGGAACCAATAAGCTTTCCCGCGTATCCGATGGGGATGGTGTCAAGGTCAAAAATACAACCCAAACGGCCGGTACCTATCGTCATCCGGTGTTCGAGCTGGGGAAAACGAGAAGGTCACCGTCTATCTGGGGAACAACGGTCTGTTGAAAGAGGCCACGCCTACGGGAAGTCTTACCGTGACCGTAGGAACTACTGAGGAGATGGCGCAAATTCAGACCAGGAATTTATATACAAGCTTATCTTAGCTAACCTGAATGGTTATGATACCCCTGACTGGCGAATACACAATCAAGATTGGAGGTGAGAGTTCGGGCCAGAAGATCGGCAATAATGGGACCTTCAAGCTGAAAGCTGGCCAGTGTGCAACCATTGAGGGTCTGCCTGCAGGCAGTGTATGGCAGTTACAGCAGGAGAATGTCCCTGGCTATACGCCTGCTTTTACCGGAGATGTGTATCAAGAGGGGGCGCAATCCGGTGCGATCCTTTACAAAGAGAAAGCTGGCGCTGCAACCTTGGATAAGAACGTGACTGTCACAAATACATACAATCCTGCCCAAGTGTCGTACCTGCTTACTTATGATGGAAACGCGATCAGTGGAAGCTTGCAGGCCCCCCGCCCCAAGCGCAAAGTGTAAATAGTGGTGCCAGCGTTACGCTCCCCTCAAGTGCACCGACCCACCAGGATGTGGATGGAAAAGCGGTTGCGCTGATCGGCTGGACAGAAACTGCGACAAGTAAAATATACAGCTTGGCAGACAAATCGGAGTTCGAATCCCTGGGCGAGGACTTCCATGAAAAAGGCGGAAACTACACCATGCCGGCTAAACTCACAACGCTCTATGCGGTGTGGGGCTATGACACCGACGAAGATGGCACCGCCGATGTGAAGGAGACTACTTACACGCTGACCTACAACGCCAATGGCGGTAAATTCACTGAAGAAAAGGAGACCAAAGAGGTCACCGTAGTGGCGCAGGACGGCTATAAACTGCTGGCATCTGGCGAGGAAGGGCTTCCCACCCATGCGAAAACGAATTGGAATGGCACGGAGACCGCTGTCGTGTTCATGGGTTGGTCTACTACCAAACTCGAAAAGATTTACAGCGTCAACGATGAACGGCCTGTGACAGTCTCTGAAATAGATATTACTGAAAGTGAAACCGTCTACGCCGTTTGGGGCTACGATGCCGATGGCAATGGCACCGCAGATATCAACGACAATACTCATAAGATCACGGTGAGCACCGGTGACAACGGACTGCCACAGTCGAGTATAGCATGGATACCACTTCCACCCCTGTAAACGCTTTGACGAAGGCAGGCTCCAACGATTACTATGTGGTGGACGGCCAGAATCTGACGGTAAACATCACGCCGAATAGCGGCTATGCAGTGGACACCATCACGGTGGACAATAATGAGTACAAGAATACCGCAGGTGCAACATCCCCGAATGGTGAGGGCTATACTTCCAACAGTTTTAAGTCCGTTAAGTTCGAGAAAGTGACAGCTGGCCACACCATCAGCATCACCTTCGCCCCGGTAACAGGCGACGGTGAAATCCCCGACAAATACAACCGCACGCTGACTTATGATGCCAACGGTGGTAAATTCGGGGATGCTGTTACGGGAACAGATACCAAGGTTATAACCGGACTGGAGGAAAGCAAGTCTTACAGCTTGTCCAATTCCCCGGTGAAGGTGGATGCGCCGACACCCGAGAAGGAGAACGGTATTGCGGTCTTGTTCCTTGGATGGCTGACAGAGGATAACAGCAAGAAGATCTATGGTGCGGAGGACAAAGAGGTTCTCGAGCAACTTCAAAGCAAGGTAACGATCTCCTCAACCGGTACAACCCTCTACGCAGCCTGGGGCTACTCCAGCGACGCACGACGCCGGATGTGGAAAAAGACACTGTTACCGTGACTGCTTCGGTGAATGGTGACAACGGCTCGATCAGCCCTGAAAATAAGACAGTCATCAAAGGCAGCTCTGTTGAGTTCACGATCACCGCCAATGAGGACTATGCACTGGATACCATCAAGGTAGGCAGTGATATTGTTCTCACCAATGATGGTGACAGCGAGTATACCGCAGACGAGAACCGCCAAGGCAAGTGGACTTTGAAGAATGTCCAGGCTGGTACACAGGTAGTTGTCAGCTTTGCTGAGGACAAGGACAGAGACGGTATCCCGGATAAGAATAAACCAATCGAGCCTGACCCGCAGCCGGAGTCCTACGCTTTGACCTACGACACCAACGGAGGCTTCGGCGGGCCGGGCAAGGTCGAAGTTAAGGCTGACGCAGCAGAGGACTATACTCTGGAAACTACAAATGTGCCCAAGCACGCGCCGGATGAGGACAACGGAACCGCTATGATCTTTATCGGCTGGACCACGGAGAGGACACCAAAATTTACAGTGCTTCTGACGAGAAAGGTCCGACAACCGTTGAAACCCTTACCCTGACTGCCGACGATGAAGTCTACGCAGTCTGGGGCTATGATGCCAACGAAGATGGTACCCCAGATGTGGAGGAAACAGACAAGTACAGCCTGACCTATGATACGAATGCCATGGAAGGCGATACAGTCAGCGGTTCTGTAAGCGATGCCAACAAGTATGTCTCCAAGCAGACTGTGGCGCTGGCCGATGGCAGCGGCCTGTCCTATCAGGAATCTGGAGCGGAGAATGCAAAGGTTATGTTCCTCGGTTGGTCCACGACCAAGACGGATAGAATCTTCAGCAGCAGCGATGAAGATAAGACAGCTTTCGCGGAGGTTACCATTGTTCCTGCTGTGACCTTTGACAGCCAAGACATCGAAGTCTATGCTGTCTGGGGTTACGATAAAGACAAGGATGACCGCCCAGACGTGATAGGCGAAGACTATGTGATCTATCCCTTCGCCGGTCCTAACGGCAGCATTTCTCCGGATACGGCAGCCACCGTTGAGAAGAACGGCGACCAGGCCTTTGCCTTTGCACCCAACAATGGGTATGCAGTAGATCGGATCGTCATTGACGATACCACATACCTGAACAACGGCAAGTTGGAATTGGAAGGCTATGATACCGCGCAAAAGACCTATACTTTCTCGAATGTTCAGGATGACCACAGCATCATCGTGACCTTTTCTGCGGATAAGGACGGTGACGGCATCCCGGATAAGTATGACGACCCAGAGGCGCAGACCTGCACGGTGACTGCCAGTGTAAGCGGTGCCGGCGGCAGCATTGCCCCGTCTGGAACAATGAAGGTGAACTGCGGCGAGAGTAAGCACTTCACCATCACCGCTGATTCCGGCTATCACATTGCCGATGTCACCGTAAATGGCAAGAGCGTGGGCGCAGTGAGCGGCTATACGCTGCAGAACATCACCGAGAATACAACCATCGTAGCCAGCTTTGCCCGCAATAGCAGCGGCACCACCCGTTACACCATCACGGCCAGCGCCGGTGCCGGCGGCAAGATCAGCCCCAGCGGCAGCGTGCGCGTGAGCCGCAACAGTGACAAGACCTTTACCATCACGGCAAATGAGGGCTATGTGATCTCCGACGTGCTGGTGGACGACAAGAGCGTGGGCGCAGTGGAGAAGTACACCTTTGAAAAGGTGCGGGAAAAGCACACCATTGAGGCGGTCTTTGCCCTGGCAAGCGGCGTGGCCGACCCGGAGGATACCGGGGTGTCCGACTGGCTGAACACCAAGGACCACACCGCCTATCTGAGCGGTTACGCCAACGGCTCCTTTGGCCCGAACAAGAACATGACCCGCGCCCAGGCGGCCCAGATGTTCTACAACCTCCTGCTGGACCAGGAGGTGTCCGCCGCGGTCCGCTTCACCGACGTGGCCGCAGACGCATGGTATGCCAAGGCTGTGCATACACTGGCCTCTCTCGGCATCCTCCAGGGGGTGGGTGACGGCCGGTTTGCCCCGGACCGTGCCATCACCCGGGCGGAGTTCACGGTGATGGCCATGCGCTTTGCCGACCTGGATACCAGCGGCGAGAACATCTTTACCGATGTGAATGCCGGCGACTGGTTCTACGACCAGGTGGTTGGCTCGATCCGGTATGGCTGGATCAACGGCTATGAGGACGGGACTTTCCGCCCGAACAACACCATTACCCGTGCCGAAGTGACCACCATCGTCAACCGGATGCTGGGCCGCGCGGCGGACAAGGACTATGTGGACAGCCACAAGGACCAGCTGCGCCAATTCCCGGATGTGGCGCAGACGAATTGGGCTTATTACAACATAGTCGAGGCCACCAATGCCCACGACTATGAAAAGTCCGGCGGGACGGAGGACTGGACCGGTCTGGCGGACTGATTGACCCAGTGGGCGCGGCGGAAAAAACCGCCTGTGATGCCCCCCCATCCAAACAAGGGGGCAGAGGAAAACAGCAGCGGTGCCAGACACAATGGGCGCGAATGTCAAGTGAGACATTCGCGCCCATGTTGCGTCTGCGGGAGGGAAGGGCAGACCGAGGCGGAATGGTGCAGTGGGCCGCGCCCGGAAAGCATGACAATGCGGGATCGGAACACGGTCCGGGGAAACCGGACTGTGTTCCGATTTCTTTTCTTGTAGAAGGGATTCCCTTCCGGGATAACCGTATAGAGCCGCTTTGGCAAGATAAAATATGGATATTACTTTGTCAATGGAGGCTCTGCACGATGAATCAATATAACCTGACAATGGAACAAATCACGGCCTATCGCACATGGCTGTCTGGGGGGAGGAGAAGAGCGCGGGAACGATTGAAAAATACCTGCGGGACATTGGCGCCTTTGCCCGCTGGCTGAAGGGTGCCCCCGTAAGCAAAGACCGGACATCGGAGTGGAAAACGCATCTTCTGGCGCAGGGGTATGCGCCTGTCACGATCAACTCCATGCTGGCGGCGCTGAACGGCTTGTTCCATTTTTTGGGGTGGGACGGTGCCGGTCCAAGTTTTTGCGCATTCAAAGGCGGTTGTTCCGGGAAGAGCGCCGGGAGCTGACCCGCGGGGAGTATGACCGCCTGTTGGAGACCGCCAGGAGCCTGGGGCGGGAGCGGCTGGCGCTGGTGATGGAGACCCTCTGTGCCACTGGCATCCGGGTGTCCGAGGTGTGCTATATCACCGTGGAGGCGGCCCGGGCCGGACGGGCGGAAATTTCCCTCAAGGGGAAGATACGCACCATCCTATTGCCCCAAAAGCTGTGCCGGAAGCTGCGGAAGTACGCCCGTAAAAATAAAATTGCCTCTGGCGAGATCTTTCTCACCAGAAGCAGGAGCGGGCTGTCCCGGAAACAAATATGGGCGGAAATGAAGGCGCTGTGCGGACAGGCGGGGATTGCGCCCACCAAGGTTTTTCCCCATAATCTTCGGCACCTCTTTGCCCGGACGTTTTACAAGGTTTGCTGTGATGTGGTGAAGCTGGCTGACCTTCTTGGTCACAGCTCTGTCGAGACGACCCGCATCTATCTGATTTCCAGCGGTGCGGACCATGCCCGGCAGCTGGAACAGTTGGGGCTGGTTCGTTAAGGATAAAATCAGCAGTTTGTCTCCAAAAGATTTTTGGTATCCCTAAAATATCTATATCTGCCATAAACATTCCCCAGATTTTTTCCGTAAAGCTGTGAGGAGACGCATTTAACAGGCCGTCCGAGAAATAAGCTCTTGACGGTCAAATTTGTTATGCCGCAAATGAACACACCCTCTTGAAAAACAAGGTTTCTTGTGATAAACTGACTATAAATAATATGTAGTTTTAGGGCCTGCAAAAATTTATGAGACAAACTGCTGATTTTGTGGCAATGCAGGCAGCGAGAGCAAATCCAGCGGAGCATCCTGAACAAAGATGGGGAAGGGAGTTGGTACACCACGGGTAACACACATTACGTTGGAACTGATTCTCGATAGGGGATTGGTTAAATTTATCTTCACGAAGGGAGACAAACCCAATGAAAAAGCAGTTACTTTCCATTTTAACAGCCGGCTGCCTGATGGCAGCCATGGTGCCCGCAGCGTTTGCGGCGGACGCCAACGATTTGCAGGCGCAGATCGACGCTGCCGAGGCCGGCAGCACAATCAAGCTGAACGAGAACACCACGATTACCACGCCGCTGAACATCAACAAGAGCATTACCCTGGATGGAAATGGCTATACTCTGACCTATACGGGAACCGGATACGCCATTCAACTGAATACAAATGATGCTGTGACGTTCGACGACCTGGATTTGGATGCCACCAGCAGCGGCGGGCGCGGCCTCGAAATTGTCAGCAACAAGCCCAACTTTAAGCTGAATGACAGCCTTTGGAATGTCAATAACCGCGGGATTGGTTTTGGTAGCAACGGTACGGTGGCTGGCGCAACCGTTACGATTGATAGCTCCATCATCCAGGACAGCAAAAAGCCTGAGAATAAAACCTATGAGAATTGGTCTGACCAGGCCGATACCAGAGGCATCAGCCTTTGGAACAACAAAGGACTGGAGCTGAACATCATTGACAACAGCGCGATCCTTGGCTTTGGCTATCCCATCAATATGGCGGGTGATATTGTAGACGGTGTTCGGGATATGGCTGATTCCGTCATTAACATCACCAACTCTAATATTTGGGGCTGGTGTGCCATGAACATCTGGACCATTGATACCACTTTCAACATCAAGAACTCTAATCTGAAGGGCTTTGTTGAGACGGACAATGCTTGGAACAGCTTTGCCACTATTGTTCTAAACGAAGACATCTACAAAGGCGTCACCGATTCCAGCAAGGCCAACGTCTTTAATATTTCTGGTGGGTCTGTTTCCTCGACCTGCGTTTCCAATGTCGAGGAAGTGTATCATTGCCTGTTCCGGCTGGACAAAGAGTTCATGTCCGAGTTTAATTTTGCACAAGCAAATCGGAAGAAAGTTGCTCTTACCTGCACCGATCCGTTCAGTGCTTTTTAGCCACCTATGAAGGAATGGACATCCCTGATTTTGAGGATTGGGCAGAGAATAAGCTGACTGGCGCTGCAGAGAACACCACTTATAACTGGGGGGCTATTGCTCCTGGTGTGGATGCACCTATTCCTGGGGTTCTTTCTATCCAGTCGGTTGATGATGTAACTCTGACTGGCGAAATAGGCCATGAAGGAGGGTTCAATCAATGAGAGGAAAGAAGCTCTTATCCCTGCTGCTAAGTACCACCCTTATTGGGACTATGCTTCCAACGGCGGCGCTGGCCACAGTGGATAGCGGAGCGGACAGCAGCCCCCTCGTCTGTACCACAGACGAGGGGGGTGCGGCAGAGAATCACGAGGAAAACACATTGGTGTCTACTCCGGCAAATACTAAGGGCGATAAAACCACCCCCGGCTGGGAGGACAACAATGACGGCCATCCCAAGCGGATTCAGGAAACCTTTGACTTTGTTGTAGACGGTATTGCCTACAAAAATTGGATGATACAACAGTAGAGGTTGCTCCGTGGTATTGGAAGTGGACCCATAGCTGCAACGACGGACATACTGAAACTGTGTTTGCAGGAACCGAGTACAGCAACCGTAGCGATGGTTTGATGATCCCCAAGGAGATTAATCACGAGAATCAAGCATATCAGGTAGTGGGAATCGGCGACAACGCGTTCTACAATATGACTGGCACCGAGGTCACCCTTTCCGAAGGACTCACCTATATCGGGGCCGGGGCGTTTGGCTACTCCACATGCAAAACTATTGAGATTCCTGCTTCTGTGACCCGCCTTGATAAAGAAGCGCTCCACGGGGATTTTACCTCTATTACCTTTGCAGAGGGGAGTAAGTTGGAGAGCATTGGAGACCGGGCATTTCGTGGCTGTGATATTACCAGCCTTATCCTGCCAAGCACCGTAAAGTCTCTGGGTCATAAAGTTTTCCAAGCCTGCGACTCCCTGGTGTCCGTCGAAATTCCCGCCAGTGTTACGGAAATCCAGACCGACACCTTTGACGAGTATTTTGATGCGGACGCAAATGAAGGCAGCGGGAATGTCACCTTTGCAGAGGGCAGCATCTTTAAGTTGCAAGACGGCGTTCTCTATGATTCCGAGAACCTGATCCGTGTGCTGGACTGGCAGGAGAATGTGGTGGTGCCGGAGGGCATCAAGTACATTGGTGCGGATGCGTTTAATGCTTATTCTACGCAGACCCCCAACAATATGGAAACTCTGAAATCCATCACTCTGCCAGAGTCTTTGGTCAGCATTGGTAAAAACGCTTTCCAAGCCTGTAAAGCCCTTGAGAGTATCACAATCCCTAAAAACGTATCCGAAATCGGTGGCGGAGCATTTTCAAACTGTTCCAGTTTGGCTACGGCCGAAATTCTGGGTCCCGTCAAGGAACTCACGGGAACTACCGGGGTCTTTTTGGGGTGTGCCGCGCTGAAAAATGTGACGCTGCCCGATACATTGACCAACATCGGAACTGGAACTTTCAACGGATGTGCTTCTCTTGAAAAAATTGATTTACCGGCGGGATTGACTGAGATCGGCAGGGAGGCTTTCAATGGATGTGAGTCGCTCAAAGAAGCGATTATCCCCGACGGAGTAACAGAGATCCCCAGCTATGCATTTACTGGCTGTCTCGCTTTGGAAAAAGTAGAACTTCCCGAAGGTATCACTTCTATCGGCGAGTATGCTTTTGACTTAACGGCCGAAAATGATAGCGGTGAATATGTTAATGAGAATCCCAAGTTGGAATCCATCAACATTCCATCCACAGTTACTTCTATCGCTGGCAATTTCTTAGGCGGTGTAAAAGCTAACGGCGAAACCGCTCTGATTTTCGAGGGTGAAAATCCTCCGACCTTTGGATTGGGCGCGCTTGACGGAATCAGCGGAGCAAGTTTCAATAAACCTACTGTTTACTACCCGCCGAGGCCGTAGATGCTTATACGTCGGAGGACAGCGACTTGGTTACGAACGGCCTTGTTTCTGCACCCGTGGAAGGTGAGGAAAATAGCAACCAGTATTCTTTGGCTGTTTCCCCGTCTGCAACCAGTGTATATGAGAATAACACCATTAACTTTACCGTGGAAAGCACGCTGCCCCAGGATGCGACGCTTATGGTAGAGAGAGTAGCAATACTAAGGTTGCAACGGCAGCACTTTCCAGCGATCAAAAGAGCGTCACAGTTACGGGCGTGAAGGAAGGAACTGCCACAATCACGGTCAGCATTAAGCTGAGTGACGTAGTTCTTGCGTCTGAAAATGTCACCGTTACTGTTGACGAGCGCGGCTCCTCTGGTACTACCCGGTACATGGTAAGCGTGGAGGATGCGGACAACGGCACCATCAAAGTCAGCCCCACCCGCGCCTCCAAGGGCAGCACCGTGACCATCAACGTCACCCCGGACGAGGGCTATGAGCTGGACAAGTTGGTTGTCACCGACAAGAATGGCGACACCGTGAAGTTGACCGACAAGGGCAGCGGCACATACACATTCAAAATGCCTGCCTCCAAGGTCACGGTAGAGGCCACCTTTACCCAGATTGCCACTGAGCCGGAGACGCTGCCCTTCACCGATGTGAAGACAGGGGATTGGTTCTATGAGGCAGTCCAGTACGTCTACGACAAGGGCATGATGACCGGCGTGTCGGCGGACCGGTTTGCCCCTGCCTCCACCACCACCCGCGGGATGATCGTCACCGTCCTCTACCGGCTGGAGAACGAGCCCGCCGTGTCCGGTGATCTGCCCTTCACCGACGTAGAGCGCGGCGCCTGGTATGCCGATGCCGTTGCCTGGGCGGCGGCCAACGACATTGTCAACGGCACCAGCGCCACCACCTTCGCCCCCAACAGCCCCATCACCCGGGAGCAGATGGCGACCATGCTGTACCGGTTTGCCCAGTACAAGGGGATGGACGCGGTTACCCTTCAGGAGAACCTGACGGGCTAGCCCGACGGGGGTCAGGTCAGTGACTACGCCATTCCGGCCATGAACTGGGCGATTGGCCAGGGGCCTGATTGCCGGGATGGAGAACGGGACCCTGGTTCCCCAGGGCAGCGCCACCCGCGCCCAGGTGGCCACCATCCTTATGCGCTTTTGTGAGAGCATTGGATAACATCGCCCGAGGACACGATACGGTATTATGAGGCCCATGAGAAACGCGCAGACAACCAACAGGTTGTCTGCGCGTTTTTTTCTTTGGCTGATGTCCCACCCCTCTCAGGATGTCTGCCGGGAACGGATGATGTACGAAGCAATGATTTCAATGAACTCGGAAGCGGTAGGCGCGGCGGTTAAGGGATAGCCAGCCATCCGGCAGAGCAAATCCGGGTTGACCTGCCAAGCCCGGGAAACCACTGTTCGGAGGTTGCGCTCTACCGCGGTCCATTTACATCCGAAGTGGTCGGCGGTTTCCCGATAGATTTTCTCTGTGATCTCTTCCAACCGATCCTCTTCCATGACGGCAAGATGAATGGCATAAACTGTGAGGGGAAATCCCTTGTAACACCTGGTGATCCCAAAGGGGCGCAGCGTTTCCAGAATGGTTGTCATAGACATATCCTCCTAAATGAAAAGATTTAAGAAGATAATAGAACGAAAAACAGGAAAATCGCTGGTTGTCGCTGATATTCGACACTTTGGGTTTGAAAAGGACAGGATTTCTTTGCAGAACATGTCTTCCTGATGGGCCGGTGGATTTCCTTGGGAATAACCGCCCGGCTCAGGGCATGGAACAGCGCCGCCCGGATTACAGGGCGGCGCTGGGGAGATGGCGGACAAAGGCATCCATGTGTTCTACTTTGTCCAGCTGGGAGAGAATGGCCTCTTTTTGGCCGGGGGTGCAGGCGTCGAAAAAACGGGCCGCCTCCCGGTTTCTGCGGAGGCAGGACTGAAAAACCAGTGTGGCATTTGGCTGCATCAAGATCACCTCTCCGGTAGCATGCCCGGAAATCAGGGGACCATCCCCGCCAAAAGAAGGAACCGCGCCGCTGCAGGGGGAAAAGAGCGGCCCGCTTATAAAAAGGGCTTCATCTGCTCTACGTTGGCCTGCTCGGTGGACAGCAGTTTTTCGGCCAAGGACCGGACCTGCCGGTCGTTTCCCTCATAGTCGTGGAGATGCTTGAGCCCCTTGGTGATGCCCATGTTGTTGCCCTTAATGGTCATCTCCGCAATTTTGGAGTCGGAGGAATCGGCGAGGGTCTGCATGGTGGACATGACCTCAGAGGAGAGGCGGGCCATCAGGCTGGGGTCCTTTGGGGCGGTGCCCTTGGCCTGCAAGAGCTTGGCGGCCTCGGATGCAATGGTTTGATATTCTGCAATCTGCCCCTGGAGGATGGTTTTTTCAGCTTGGCGGTTTGGACCTGGCCCACGATGTCTTGCAGGCCGAGAATCCCCATTTCCGCGGTTTCATGGACGTACTGGAGCAGTTCAATGTCTTTCATTTGGATCACCTCATCGATAGTATGCCCCAAAAACAAGGGAATGGGAAAGACTGCCTGGAAAAAAGAAAAATTTTTTGGAAGCGTGTATACAAACGTCCCCCTCGCGGGGGTGTTTCCCCAAAGAGTGAGGGCAAAAGAAAGGAGGGATCGTATGGGGACAACTGGACAAATGCTCATCACCGCGGGGGCGGTGCTGTCGGCGGGCATCCTGTTGCTGACCACCTATAACCGGGTCTACCGTTAGACCCTGCGGCAGAAGGCGCAGGACAGGGAACTGAGCGCCATTCGGAAAGAGAATACCCTGCTGACCTATGGGGTGCTGGCCTGCCTGAAGGGGCTGGAGGAGCAGGGCTGCGACGGCCCGGTGCATGAGGCCATTGACAAGATTGAGCGGGACCTGAATCTCCGGGCCCACGACCAGGAGGGAAACTGCGGATGAAACAACAGGGATGGAAGAGGTGGTGGCGCGCGGCAGGCGTCCGGGCCATCAAAACCATGGCGCAGACCGCCGTGGCGACCATTGGGGCGGCGGCTGTTTGTGTGAGGTCTCCTGGGATGTGGTGGGCTCTGCTGCGGTGCTGGCGGGGCTGCTGTCCCTGCTGACCAGTCTGGCTGGGCTGCCGGAGGTAGAGGGGTAAGCGGGAAGGTATCCCCGGGACAGGCACCAAAATTCCCTTTTTTCTACGATGGAATGGGGGGAATGGGTGAAAGATACGGGGTTGGGGCCGAGAGGAGAACCCCGTTCAGACTATGATTTGATCCAATCCAGGGAGGGAATGTATATGGCGGAAATTACGGAGACCGTTCTTCAGGCGGGCGATGAGATTCCAGAAAGCATGTTGGATGAAATGACCAACGGGAAGGGGGAGGCAGGCGATGAGCAATAGTCCTCTGGTCAGCTACACGAAGCTCTCCCCAATCATTCCGGGCGGCGCAACCATGTGATTGACACGATTTCCATTCACTGCATGGCAGGCAATGGTTCGGTGGAGACCTGTGGGGCGCTGTTTGCCGACCCGGCCCGCAAGGCCAGCAGCAACTACGGCATTGGAAGCGACGGACGGATTGCCCTGTATGTGGAGGAGGCCAACCGGTCCTGGTGTACCTCCAATGCCGCCAACGACTATCGGGCCATCACCATTGAGGTGGCCAACAACGGCGGGGCGCCGGACTGGCCGGTGTCAGACAAGGCCTACGCCGCATTGCTGGACCTATTGACGGATATCTGCCGGAGAAATGGGATCAAGAAACTGCTGTGGCAGGGAGACAAAGCCCTGATCGGCCAGGTGGAACAACAGAATATGACAGTTCACCGGTGGTTTGCCGCCAAGGCGTGCCCGGGAGACTATCTGTACAGACGCCATGGCCAAATTGCCGCCGAAGTGAATCGGCGGCTGGAAGAGGAGGAGGAAACTGTGGATATTGCGAAGCTGATCGCGGAGATGACCAACGAGCAGGCTTATCAGCTGCTGCAAAAGGCGGAGCTCCACGCCAAGACCGTGGCCGAGCCCGCCTGGTCCCAACAGGAGGGTCATTGGGCAAAGGCCACGGCGGAAGGGGTGGTGGGGACGGCACCAGCCCGGAGCGCCCCATGAAACGGGATGAAGTGATCGCGGTGTTGGGCCGGAAGGGTCTGTTATAAGGCTGAAAAAATAAGGAACGCCCTCTGGCGCTTGGCCAGAGGGCGTTCCTCATTCTAAAGGGGTTAAGGGGTGGGTTTTCAGAATTTCTTCCACCGCTTGGGTGAACTCTCGGTACTCGTCAATCAGGCGTCTCAGGTAGAGACGGCCGTTTTCTGTGATGGAGAAGTAAATGCGGGTCCGGTTTTCGTCAGAAAGCTCCTCAAAGTCTTTCCGAATAAACTGAAAATCCTCCAGACGATAAATAGCGATGTAAAGATTGGTCAGAGAAATTTTCCCGTCGCTCATCAGCTTGATGGTCTGCATCATCTCATAGGTGTACATGGGCTTTCTCTCCAAGAGAAACAGAACCAGCATTTCTGTGGTTGCTTTTTTTCAGGGATTCTCGAATCCCAGCTGGAGTGCCCGCCACTTTATCTCGCTTGAGCTCTTTTCGCTTTTTCATGACATCACCCAGTTTTGATACTTTTTATTAATCATATATCAGGAAAAGTAAATTGTCAATAAGAAATACTTGGTAGATACATCACCAATAGAATAATTTATGAATACTGTTTTGTGCCGAGGGAAGGCAAAATTGAGCAAAAGAACAAAATAAAAACGCTGCCCCATGGATAGGACAGCAAAAATTGACAATCCGCGGCGCGGCATGGTATGATGGATGTACCCCAAAAGGGGTCAGAAAGAGGCGCTGTTACATAGACGGCGGTTAGCCACTTCCCTGCGAAGGGAGGTGATGCTTGGATGGGAAACTTTCTCTGGAAGTTTTTTGTATGCTTGGCCTTTGCGGCCTACATACTCTCCATAAAAGCGTGCTGACCGCTTGGATGGTACCCAAACGGTCAGCATAGAACATATGCTACTCTGAGGGGCTAACCGCAGTAGCAGCGCCCTTTCTGTTTTTCATTATACCATCCCGCCCCGGTTTGTCAAGAGAACAGGCCGGAGCTTTACCGTACCTGGAATGAGGGGCATAGAGCGGAAAAAGAAGGAAATGTGGAAACGCTGGCAGAACAGCGGCGGGGCAGAGCGGGACGGTTGAGATACGGCAACGGGGAATACGTCAAGGCATGTCAAGAAAGAATCAAACAAAAAAGTTCCGAAAATCACCCAAATAAGATGATTTTCGGAACTTTTGGTCCGAGTGCTGAGATTCGAACTCAGGGCCTCTTGAACCCCATTCAAGCGCGATACCAAACTTCGCCACACCCGGATGCCGTTTCAAACAGCTTAGTAATAATACCATGGGGAGAAGAAAAAAGCAAGAGGGTTTTGAAAAAAAGAGGAAACTATATGCACAATTTCTTTGCTGTATTTCGAAGCAAAATTGGGTGATTTATACAGCGTTGGGGAGATCACCTCTTCCAGCACAATTTGTGACCAAGTTTCCAGACGGTCAAATACCGCACTGAGTTCCTGAGGAGAAGCCCAGGAGCCGGACATTTTTCGGTCTCCCGGACGGTGACCTCTCCTGTGGTTTCAGGAGATAGACCAGGGCGGTGTGGTAGTCACTGACGCCGCCGGTGGTTTCATTGATCAGACCCACGCAGGTCAGGGAGGTGATCTGAGAAAGGGTGACCTCCTCTGAGAGCTCCCGCCACAGACCGGCGGCAATGGGGTCGTCGTCGGCTTCCTCCGTGGGGTTGATGTGGCCGCCCACCCCCAGGGAAAGCTTTTCATGGAGGCGGGTCTCCGTCTGCTTTTTCAGGCGGCGCAGAAGGAAATAGTGCCTCCCCGGCGCAGAATGACATAGGGGATGATCTGCCTGACGGTATTGTCATACTCCGCCTGTTCTCGGGGGGAGAAAGGTATGATGGTCCAGAATGAACTGACGGATGGTCTCGAGATTTTGGGAGAGGAAGGGACCGGGGCCCAGGCGGGCTTCCAAGGCGGCGCGGTTTACAACGAGGACTTGCTCCATGGCAGTCACCTGCTTTCTGTGGGGTGTTGTGTTTATTGTACCAGAAGTGGTCCAGCCTGAAAAGGCAAACTTGCCCGAAGGGGCTTCGGCAAGGAAGGGTTATAGGGTGTCTCCCTTTCGTGGCGGGAGAACGAAGATAAAGAGCAGGGAGCTGATGAGAAGCAGGAAAGGGTAAAACAGATTGGGGATGACCTGGAAGGCGGACAGTTCATGTCCCAGTTCACTGGCGGCGGAGAGGGCCACCAGCATCTGGGCGCCGTAGGGGATGATGCCCTGGAATACGCATGAGAAGATGTCCAGCAGGGAGGCGGTCTTTCGGGGGGAGATGCCGTAGTCCTGGGACATCTCCTTGGCGATGGGACCGGCCATCACGATGGCCACCGTATTGTTGGCGGTGGCGATGTCCATGGTGCCCACCAGCAGGCCCATGCCCAGCTGACCGCCCTTCTTGCCGTGGAAGACCCGCCGGATGCCGTTCAGAAGGGCGTCAAAGCCGCCGTGGGCCCGGATCAGCGCGCAGAGGGCGGAGACCAGGATGGCGACCATGGCGGTCTCATACATCCCAGCGGCGCCGGAGCCCATGTTGGCCAGCAGCTCTGTGGGGGCGGTGGCCCCTGTGGCCAGCATGATAACAGCCCCGGACCCAATGCCCAGCAGCAGGACGAGAAAGACGTTGGCCCCGAGAATTCCCCACGAGAACCAGAAGGTAGGGGACCATCTGAATGAGGCTGTACGGTGCCAGGACCAGGGGCCCGGTGGACTGCCCGAAGGAGAGAACCAGGATGAGCAGGAGGGAGACCAGCGCCGCCGGCAGGGCGATGGCGAAGTTGACCCGAAATTTATCCCGCATGGGGCAGCCCTGGCCGTTGCAGGCGGCGATGGTGGTGTCGGAGATAAAGGAGAGGTTGTCCCCAAACATGGCCCCGCCCATGACAGAGGCCACACACAGGGGAATGGAGAAGCCGGAGGCCTCTGCCACAACAGGGCGATGGGGGTGATCAGGGTAATGGTACCCACCGAGGTGCCCATGGCCAGCGAGACAAAGCAGCTGACGACAAAGAGAACCGCCACGGCGAACTGGGCGGGGACCAGGAGGCAGAAAATAGGCCACGCTGTCGGCGCTGCTCCGCCCCACCACCCCCACAAAAATGCCGGCGGTGAGGAAGATGAGAATCATAATGATGATGTTTTTGTCCCCACGCCCTTCCCCATAAGAAGGAGCTTGTCATCAGGGAAAGGGCCCGGTTCTGCAGGCAGGCCACCAGCAGGGCTGCCAGGAAGGCCACCACAATGGGGATGTTGTAGAAGCCCATGGGGATCTGTAAACCGTACTCAAAGAGGATGCCAAGGCCCAGGTAAAGGATCAGAAAAGACGCCGATGGGGAGCAGTGCTTTGACGTTGCCGCGCTTCATAGAAAGAACCTCCGATTTTCATGTCTCTCGGACGGGAGCGAGGCTGGTCGATCCGGGAGGCGCCCCTGGCCGCCTGAGGCAAACAAGAAAAAGCTACAAGAAATACGGGGAAATGTCAAGGGGATTTCCGGGGCGGGCGGGAAAACCTTGCAATTGATACTTGCAATTTGTTCCGCGACCTGATAAAATATACGGCGTCTATGGAAAAAGGGTGGTCCTCTGGGGCATGCACCAAGGGCGTGCATAGGAAATTTCCCCATGAACACCTGTATTACAGGAGGAAAAAAGACAATGGATCTCATGAAAAATTTTATTGAGAAGAACATGCCTGAGAAGGCAGCCCCCGACGTCACAGTGGGTGACACCGTCCGTGTCCACCTGCGGGTCAAGGAAGGCAACCGGGAGCGGATTCAGGTGTTCGAGGGAACGGTCATCGCCAAGAAGCACGGCGGCATCAACGAGACCTTCACCGTGCGCCGGATCTCCTATGGCGTCGGTGTGGAGAAGGTGTTCCCTCTTTACAGCCCTGTCATTGAGAAGGTGGAGACCGTCCGGAAAGGTAAGGTCCGCCGGGCCAAGCTGTACTATCTGCGCGACCGCGTGGGCAAGGCGGCAAAGGTCAGGAGAAGCTGTAATTCCAACGAGTTTCCGAAAAGGGGAGCGCTCCGGCGCTCCCTTTTTGTTGGACGCGGGCCCGCCGGAAAACCAGGGAGCAGGGGCGTTTTTCCAGGGGTTTCCCCGCTTTTTTGTGGAAAAGCCTTTTCAGAACGGGGAAAGTCGTGTATACTAATCAGTTATGAAATAACACCGTTCCAGGGCGGGCAGCTGCCCCGGCAGGGAAGGGAGAGGATAGGAACGTGAACATCCAATGGTACCCGGGCCACATGACCAAAACCCGGCGGATGATCGGGGAGAATCTCAAATATGTGGACGTGGTGGCCGAGGTCATTGACGCCCGGATTCCCATTGCCAGCCGGAACCCGGACTTGGACGAGCTGGTGGGGAAGCCCCGGGTGGTCATTCTCAACCGGGCCGACCAGGCGGACCCTGCCGCCAGCAAGGTCTGGGGGGGGCGTACTTTCGGGCCCAGGGAATCTCGGTCTTGGAGTGTGACGCCCGCAGCGGCGCGGGGGTCAAGCAGTTTTCCCCGTGATGCGGGCGGCGCTGAAAGAGCAGATCGCCAGGTGGAAGGAGAAGGGCCAGGTGGGCCGGCCGGTCGGGCCATGGTGGTGGGCATGCCCAATGTGGGCAAGTCGACCTTTATCAACAAGGTGGCCAGGAAGAAATCCGCCAAGGCCGGGGACCGGCCCGGCGTTACCGGGGAAAGCAGTGGATCACGGTGGACCAAGGGCTGGAACTGCTGGATACCCCGGAATTTTGTGGCCCAAGTTTGAGGATGAGACCATCGGGTTGCATCTGGCCTTTACCGGCGCGGTCCGGGACGCCATCATGGACGTGGAGACCCTGGCATGCCATCTGATCCAGCTGCTGGCCCAGCGAAAGCCCGAGTCTCTCGCAGCGCGCTTTAAGCTGGTTCCGGAGGAAGGGATGGGCGGCTGGGCGCTGCTGGAGGCCGGCGCCCGCAAGCGGGGGCTTTTGATCTCCGGCGGCGAGGTGGACTTGGAGCGGATGGCCCACATTCTCCTGGACGAGTTCCGGGGGAAGATGGGCCGGATCACCCTGGAACTGCCGGAGGACCTGGAGAGGAGCGGACCCAAGTGGAGTGCCCTGACCTGTGGGAAATTGAGAACAGCCTGTTTGCCCAGGGCTGCGGGTGCCTGTGCGGGGTGGATGAGGCGGGGGCGGGCCCCCTGGCCGGCCGGGTCTACGCCGGGGCGGTGATTCTCCCCGGGGCTGGGGCCACCCCTACCTCAATGACTCCAAGCAGGTGACGGAGAGGCGGCGGGAGATTCTCTATGACCGGATCTGCCAGAGGCGGTCGCCTGGTCCGTGGCCTGGGCGGAGGTGGAGGAGATCGACCGGATCAACATCCTTCGGGCCCGGCTGCTGGCCATGGAACGGGCCATACAGGGCCTGTCCCGCCGGCCTGATTTGGCCCTGGTGGATGGGAACCGGTCCGAGGGCATCACCGTGCCCTGCCGGACGGTGGTGAAGGGAGACCGGAAAAGCGCCTCCATCGCCGCGGCCTCCATCCTGGCCAAGGTCTCCAGGGACCGGTACATGGGAGAGATGGCCGCGGTCTATCCGGTCTACGGCTTTGAGCGGCACAAGGGGGTACCCCACCCAGCTGCACTACCAGCGGCTGCGCCAGTACGGCCCCTGCCCCATCCACCGCCGGACCTTCCTGAAAAAGCTGTGAGGGGCGGGGACCGAACCAGCCTGGGGCTGTGGGGGAGAAGCAGGCCGCCCGGTATTTGAGGAAGCAGGGATTCCGGGTGTTGGAGAACCGCTTCCGCTGCCGGGAGGGGGGGAGATCGACCTTGTGGTCTCCCGGGGCCCCTACCTCTGTTTTGTAGAGGTCAAGCTCCGCAGGAATGCCGAATGGCCGAGGCCCGGGAGTTTGTCACCCCGGGAAAGCAGCGGCGGGTCCGCACCGCCGCCCTCTATTACTTAATGGAACATCCCTCCCCGCTGCAGCCTCGGTTTGACGTGGTGGAGGTTTACGCGCCCCAGGGAGAGAGCACCCGCAAGCCGGTGGTCCGCCACTGGGAGGGCGTGTTTTGATGGAAGCGCCCGGCGCTGCGGTGCCGGGGTCCATAGAATTGTTTTTGCGCGCCCGGAGCATGGGGCGCGGCATTGTCTCTGGAAAGGTATGTGAATCACATGAAGTATGTCAGCACAAGAAATCAGTCTGTTCGCCTGCGCGCCAGCCAGGCCATCGCCCAGGGCCTGGCCCGGGACGGCGGCCTGCTGACCCCGGAGGTCTTCCCCAAGCTCACCCCCGCCCTGCTGGAGGACCTGCGGGGCAAGACCTACGGCCAGCGGGCCGTGGCGGTGATGAAGCTGTTTTGGAGGATTTCTCCGAGGAGGAGCTGACGGCCTTTACCCAGGCCGGCTACTCTGGGGAAAAGTTTGACGATGCCCGGGTGGCGCCGCTGGAACCCCTGACGGAGGATACCTATTGCCTGGAGCTGTGGCATGGCCCCACTTCGGCCTTCAAGGATATGGCCCTGCAGATGCTGCCACACCTGCTCTCCGCCTCCCTGGTGAAAAACCAAGAGGAGAAGACGGTGTGCATCCTGGTCGCCACCTCCGGTGACACGGGCAAGGCCGCCCTGGAGGGTTTCAAGGACGTGGACCGGACCAAAATCCTGGTGTTTTATCCCAAGGACGGCGTCTCTGCGGTCCAGGCCCTGCAGATGCAGACCCAGCAGGGGAACAACGTGGGCGTGTGCGCCGTCCACGGCAATTTTGACGATGCCCAGACCGGGGTGAAGACCCTCTTCTCCGACGAGAAAACTCCGGGAGGACCTGGCCCGGAGAGGGTATTTCCTCTCCTCGGCCAACTCCATCAACTGGGGCCGGATTCTGCCCCAGCTGGTCTACTATATCTCCGCCTACTGCGACCTGCTGAACCTGGGGAAGATTACCATGGGGGAGAAGGTCAACTACTGCGTGCCCACCGGGAACTTCGGCAATATCTTGGCCTGCTGGTATGCCGGCCAGATGGGGCTGCCTGTGGGCAAGCTCATCTGCGCCTCCAACAGCAACAACGTGCTCACGGACTTTTTGGCCACCGGCACCTATGACAAAAACCGCCCCTTCCATACCACCATGTCGCCCTCTATGGACATCCTGGTCTCCAGCAATTTAGAGCGTCTCCTCTTCGCCCTGTCGGGCCAAAACGACCAGGAGGTGGCCGGCTATATGAAGCAGCTGGGGAGAAGGGATGCTATACCGTCTCCGAGGAGATCAAGGCCAAGCTCCAGGCGGATTTCTACGGCGGCTTCTGCGACGAGGCCAAGACCAGCGCCATCATCGCCCAGGTCTGGAAGGAGCATCACTATCTCATTGATCCCCACACGGCAGTGGCCTATGGGGTGATGCAGGACTACCGGGAGGCGACCGGGGATGACCGGAAGACGGTGTTTGTCTCCACCGCCAGCCCCTTTAAGTTCTGTGACAGCGTACTCCACAGCCTGGGCGTTGCCCAGGTGCGGGAGGCCTGGGCGCCCTGGATCAGCTGGCGGAGGTCTCCGGCCGGCCCGCCCCTGTCCCCCTGGCCAGCCTCCGGGACAAGGCGGTGCGCTTTGAAGAGAGCGTGGACAAGGAGAAGATGATGGACGTGGTCCTAGACATGCTGCGATAAGCGCGGGGAAGCCAGTGGCACTGTACACCATCGGTGACACCCACCTGTCCCTGGGCAGCGACAAGCCCATGGATGTGTTCGGCGGGCGCTGGGAGGGCTACGTGGACAAGCTGGCCCAAGGGCTGTCTGTTCTGCGGCCGGAAGATACCCTGGTTATCGCCGGGGATATCTCCTGGGGGATGAGCCTGGAGGAGTCGGAAGCGGATTTTGCCTGGCTCGATGCCCTGCCGGGAAGAAAGATTTTAATGAAGGGAAACCACGACTACTGGTGGAACACGGCGGCGAAGATGACCCGTTTTTTTTGCCGAAAAGGGGTTTTCCACCTTGCACATCCTCCACAACAACTGCCACTTCTATGGGGACTTGGCCCTCTGCGGCACCCGGGGTTGGTTCTATGAGGAGGAGAAGCAAGGGGCAGAATGAAAAGGTGTTTCGCCGGGAGCTGGCCCGGCTGGAGACCTCGCCCAGGCCGCCGGGTCCCGGGAGAAGCTCTGCTTTCTTCATTACCCCCCCTTTTTACACGGGGTACTGCTGCGCCCCCATCCTGGAGCTGCTGGAGCGGTACCAGGTGAGGGCCTGTTACTACGGCCATCTCCACGGCGGCAGCCACCGCTTGGCCCTTCAGGGAAGGCGGGGCGGGGTGGAGTACCGTCTGGTCTCGGCGGATTACCTAAAGTTTCGCCCGGAAAAAATCTTGGAATGAGGAAAAAAAGTCTGGTAATTCTGGAAAGAATCTGATAATATAGCCTATATATACTGCAATACAATGCCTTTTCAGGCTCTCAAGGGAGCAAAAAGGGCGTTTCACAGGAGGAAAAAGGACATGAATGTCAAGAGCGTTGTAGAAAACAAAGAGAAGTTTGAGGTCGAACTGACCATTGAAGTGGGTCAGGAAGAGTTCGAAGCCGGCCTGGACAAAGCCTATCGCAAGAACCGCGGCAGCATCTCGGTCCCCGGGTTCCGGAAGGGCAAGGCCCCCCGTAAGGTCATTGAGGGGATGTACGGCGCTGGAGTATTCTATGAAGCTGCCATTGAGGAGATCTATCCCCAGGCATGCATGCAGGCCATTGAGGAGAAGGGCCTGGATTCCGTTGCCCCTCCCCGGGTGGAAATCACCGATCTGGGGAAAGAGGGCTTCACCTTTAAGGCCATTGTCACTGTCCGTCCCGTGATCACCCTGAAGCAGTATAAGGGCCTGGAGGCCGACAAGGTTCTGCCCACCGTCACCGACGCGGCGGTGGACAATGAGCTCAAGCAGTATGTGGACCGCGCCACCCAGCTGGAGCCGGTGGACCGGGCCGCTGAGATGGGCGACAGCATGGTCATGGACTATGAGGGCGTCAAGGATGGCGTGCCCTTCGAGGGCGGCTCTGCCAAGGGCTATGAGCTGGCGCTGGGCTCCCACACCTTCATTCCCGGCTTCGAGGAGCAGGTGGTCGGCATGAAGGCGGGGGAGGAGAAGACCATTGATCTGACCTTCCCCGAGGACTATCACGCCAAGGATCTGGCCGGCCAGCCGGTCCAGTTCAAAGTAAAATGCGTCGAGGTGAAGGAGAAGAAGGTCCCCGCCATCGACGATGAGTTTGCCAAGGATGTCTCCGAGTTTGAGACCCTGGCTGAGTTCAAAGAGGACCTGAAGCAGAAGATCGTGGACCGGAACATGGCCCAGAGTGAGGCGAAGTTCCGCCAGGCCCTGCTGGCCCAGCTGTGCGAGCAGGTGGACATTGAGCTGCCCGAGGCCATGGTGGAGACCCAGATCGACCGCCTGATGGACAGCTATGCCTCCCGCCTGGAGCAGCAGGGCATCAGCCTGGAGCTGTACCTGCAGTACATGCAGATGAGCACCGACAAGCTCCGGGAGGACCTGAAAGAGGCCGCTGTGACCCAGATCAAGCAGCAGCTGGCGCTGGACGCCGTGGTGGCTGCCGAGGAGATCGTGGTCAGCGACGAGGACGTGGAGGAGGAGGTCAAAAAGGCCGCCGCCAACCTGAACGTTCCCTATGAGCGGGTGACCGAGGGCCTGGATCGGGAAGCCCTGAAGGTGGACCTGGCCCGGGACCGCGCCATGGCCGCTGTGGCTGTGGCTGCCAAGCCCAACCTGATCGCGGCGGATGCCGAAGACGGGGAGATCAAGCTCACCGAAGTGACCAAGGATGAGGAGAAGGCGGCGGAAGAAACCGAGGCCAAGCCCAAGAAGCGCACCACCAAGGCCAAGGCGAAAACCGAAGAGACCGCAGAGGACGGTGAGGAGAAGAAGCCCGCCGCCAAAAAAGCCCAGAGCAAAGAAGACCACCGCAGAAGGGGAGGAAGCTCCCAAGAAGACCACCACCCGCAAGAAAAAGGCAGAAGAGCCCAAGGGTGAGGAATAATTTTCCGTGGGGCGGGCATACTGTGCTCTGAATGGAAAAGGAGATCAAGCTATGAGTTTAGTGCCCTATGTAGTCGAACAAACCAACCGGGGAGAACGGTCCTATGACATCTTCTCCCGCTTACTCAACGACCGGATCATCTTCCTGTCCGAGGAGGTCAACGATACCACAGCCAGCCTTGTGGTGGCCCAGCTGCTGTATCTGGAGTCCCAGAACCCGGATCAGGATATCCAGTTCTATATCAACAGCCCAGGCGGTTCTGTCACGGCGGGAATGGCCATTTATGACACCATGCAGTACATCAAGTGCGATGTCTCCACCATCTGCATTGGCATGGCTGCCAGCATGGGTGCCTTCCTTCTGGCCGCAGGGACCAAGGGCAAGCGGATGGCGCTGCCCAACGCGGAGATCATGATTCACCAGCCCTCCGCCGGAACCCAGGGACAGATTACGGACATGGCGATTCACCTGAAGCGCCTGGAAGTGATCAAGAAGCGGATGAACCATATCCTCTCGGAAAACACCGGAAAGCCCCTGGATGTGGTCACAGCCGACTGTGAGCGGGATAATTTCATGTCCGCCCAGGAAGCCATGGAGTATGGCCTCATTGATAAAGTGATCGATAAGCGCTGATAGGACAAGGAAAAAAGGGGGCTGGCGTCCCCTTTTCCTGCGTTAGAAAGAGGTGAAATGGTTTTGGCCAAAAACGACGAAAAACGAGCCATCCGCTGCTCCTTCTGCGGCAAACATCAGGAGCAGGTGAACCGGATCATCGCAGGACCAGGCGCCTATATCTGCAACGAGTGTGTCCAGCTGTGCATGGACATTTTAGATAATATGGCGGCCCCGGAGGAGCAGCTTGTGAGCCCGGATATGCCGGAGATCATTCCCAGCCCCAAGGAGATCAAGGCCTATCTGGATGAATATGTCATCGGGCAGGAGACCGCCAAAGTGGCCCTGTCCGTGGCGGTTTACAATCATTATAAGCGCATTTACTTTGGCGGCGGGGACGATGTGGAGCTGCAGAAGAGCAACATCCTCCTGCTGGGCCCCACCGGCAGCGGAAAGACGCTGCTGGCCCAGACCCTGGCCAAGATTTTGAAGGTTCCCTTTGCCATCGCGGACGCCACCACCCTGACCGAGGCCGGCTATGTGGGGGAAGACGTGGAGAACATCCTGCTGCGCCTGGTGCAGGCTGCCGACTATGACATCGAGCAGGCGGAGCGGGGGATTATTTACATCGACGAGATGGATAAAATCGCCCGAAAGAGTGAAAATACCTCCATCACCCGGGATGTCTCCGGCGAGGGCGTGCAGCAGGCCCTGCTGAAAATCCTGGAGGGCACGGTGGCCAATGTTCCGCCCCAGGGCGGCCGGAAGCACCCCCACCAGGAGTTCATCCAGGTGGACACCCGGAACATCCTGTTTATCTGCGGCGGCGCCTTTGACGGGCTAGAGAAGATTATTGAAAAGCGGGTCAATCAGAAAGGCATCGGCTTTGGCGCCGAGATCATGAGCAAGGCGGAGCTGGAAAAGCGCAATATTTTAAGCCAGATTCAGCCCCATGACCTGCTGAAGTTCGGCATGATCCCGGAGCTGGGGGGCCGCCTGCCGGTGATCAGCTCCCTGTCCCCGCTGAGCCGGGAGGATTTGGTGAAGATCCTCACCGAGCCCAAAAACGCCCTGGTGAAGCAGTATAAGAAGCTGCTGGAATATGATATGGTGAAGCTGGTCTTCACCCCCGGGGCCCTGGAGGCCGTGGCCGATAAGTCCATGGAACGGGGGATCGGTGCCAGAGGCCTGCGGGCGGTGCTGGAAGAGGTGATGTCCCAGATTATGTACGACATCCCTTCGGACAACTCCATTGTGGAGGTGGATATCACCCCCGAAAGCGTCCGGGACGGGGCGGAACCGCAGCTGATCCGCGACCCCAACCGGCCGCCTCGCCCCCACTTGGCGCTGCGGCCCTCCGGGCCCAGAGCGGCGGCCTGGCCCGCCAGGACGGTACAGCCTGAGGGCGAGACAATCCAATTCCATGCAACTGACAGGGCGGAGGGGGAAACTTCTCCGCCCTTTCCGTCTACTCCAGCGCGGCTGCGCTGGAATCCAAGTTCCAGTTTTCGTTGAAAGGAAGTGAATCGGTTTGCCAGAGGAAGAAAAGACTGAAACCGTGCCAATGCAAACCATGCCCGCCCTGGCCCTGCGGGGTCTGACGGTATATCCGAAAATGATGGTCCACTTTGATGTGGGTCGGGAGGCCTCCGTGAAGGCCATTGAAGAGTCCATGTCTTCCAACCAACCCATTTTCCTGGTGGCCCAGAAGGACATCCGGGTGGAGGAGCCGGACCGAAACCATCTTTTTGCCATGGGGACGGTTTCGGTGGTCCGTCAGATTCTCCGCCTGCCGGGGAAGACCATCCGGGTGATGGTGGAGGGGCAGATCCGGGCCCGCCTCCACGAGCTGACCCAGACCGATCCCTACCTGGTGGCCCAGGTAGAGCCGGTGGAGACCAGCGAGCACTATGAGGGAAAGACCAATTCCCTCCGGGCGGAGGCGGCCATTCGCCAGGCCTATGAGCTCTTTGACCGATACAGCGAACTCTCCCCAAGAACGCCTCGGCGGAGATGCTGATGAATATCATGTCCAGCGAGGACGCCGGCTATATTGCCGACTTCCTTGCCCAAAATGTCTCCATGCGGGTGCTGGACAAGCAGTCCATCCTGGATGAGCTCCGGCCGGTCCAGCGGCTGAATAAGATGAACCGCCTCCTCCGCCGGGAGGTGGAGATCCTGGAGATGGAGCAGAGCATCCAGCGCCGGGTCCAGGAGAACATGACCCAGAACCAAAAGGACGCCTTTCTGCGGGAGCAGGTGCGGGTGATCCAGGAGGAGCTGGGAGAGGACGGCGACAATGAGCTGGTTGCCTACCGCCGGCAGATTGCCGATGCCAAGTTGCCGGAGGAGGTGGAGACCAAGCTGCTCAAAGAGGTAATGCACCTGGAGAAGCAGCCCTTCGGTTCCGCGGAGGCCTCGGTGCTGCGGAACTACCTGGATGTGTGCCTGGAGCTGCCCTGGACCAAGACCTCCAAGGAGAGGGTCAACGTCCAGGCGGCCCGGAAGATTCTGGACGCCGACCATTACGGCCTGGACAAGGTGAAGGAGCGCATCCTTGAATTTGTGGCCGTCAAGCAGCTGGCGCCGGAACTGAAAGGGCAGATCATCTGCCTGGTGGGCCCTCCGGGAGTGGGAAAGACCTCCATTGGAATGTCCATGGCCCGGGCACTGAACCGGAAAATGGCTCGAATTTCCCTGGGCGGCGTCCATGATGAGGCGGATATCCGCGGCCACCGGAAGACCTATGTGGGGGCCATGCCCGGCCGGATCATCAATGCCGTCCGCCAGGCGGGCACCAGAAATCCTCTGCTTTTGCTGGACGAAATCGACAAGCTGGGCAGCGACATGCGGGGCGACCCCGCTGCGGCTCTGCTGGAAGTGTTGGACTCGGAGCAGAACGGTACCTTCCGGGATCACTTTGTGGAGCTCCCCTTTGATCTGTCCGAGGTGCTGTTTATCACCACGGCCAACACCACCTCTACCATTCCCAAGCCTTTGCTGGACCGGATGGAGATCATTGAGCTGCCCAGCTACACCGACGAGGAAAAGCTCCAGATCGCCAAGCAGCATCTGCTGCCCAAGCAGCTCAAGCGCCACGGCCTAAAGAAAGAATCAGTTGAAGATCACCGACGACGCCATCCGGGAGGTCATTGTCTCCTACACCCGGGAGTCTGGCGTCCGAGTATTGGAGCGAGAGCTGGGGGCCCTGTGCCGGAAGGTGGCCATGGGCATTGTCTCCCCAGCGGTATAAAGCAGGCCCATGTCACAGGGGACACCCTGGAGGAGTTCCTGGGGCCCCTGAAAGTTCCATCCAGAGAAGAATGGCCTGGAGAACCAGGTGGGGCTGGTCAACGGGCTGGCCTGGACCTCCGTGGGGGGAACCCTGTTGGAGGCGGAGGTCAATGTGGTGCCCGGCTCCGGCAAAGTGGAGCTCACAGGCAACCTGGGCAATGTGATGAAGGAGTCAGCCCGGGCGGCCTTCACCTATATCCGCAGCCGGGCGGTCCAGCTGGGGGTGGAGCCCAACTTCTACAAGGAAAAAGACATTCACATCCACTTCCCCGAGGGCGCGGTGCCCAAGGACGGCCCCTCCGCCGGAGTGACCATCACCACCGCCATGGTGTCCGCCCTCACCGGAATTCCGGTTCGGGGAGATGTGGCGATGACGGGGGAAATCAGCCTGCGGGGACGGGTGCTGCCCATCGGCGGCCTGCGGGAAAAAACCATGGCGGCGCTGCGCAACGGCATCCACACGGTCATCATCCCCAAGGACAATGAATCCGACCTGGAGGAGATCGACCAGACGGTCCGCGGCGCCCTGCAGTTCATTCCCGCCTCCCATGTGGACCAGGTTCTGGCCAACGCCCTGGAGCATCCCCTTTGGCGCAGCCTGCGGAGGACGCGGGGAGGCCCCTCTGGGCGGTCCGGGACCAGTTCCCAGGCATCCATTCCGAGAACGTGAGAGGGACGCTGATGAAGCTCAACACACAAAACGCGGAGTTTGTGCTCTCCGCGGCGAGGCTGGCAGACTGTCCCCGGGACAGTCTGCCGCAGATCGCCTTTGCAGGCCGGTCCAACGTGGGCAAATCCTCTGTTATCAACCGCCTGCTGAACCGAAAGAACTTTTGCCCGGGTGGGGTCCGCCCCAGGTAAGACCACCCACATCAACTATTTCCGCGTGGACGGCAAGGCGCACTTCGTCGATCTGCCGGGATATGGCTATGCCAAGGTTTCAAGCAGGAACGGGCCCGGTGGGGCAGGCTGATTGAGCAGTGGTTTGCCGACGCCAGCCTGCTGACCCTGGGGATTCTGTTGGTGGACCTGCGCCACAAGCCCACCGCCGATGACTGCGTCATGGCCCAGTGGTTTAAGGATTCCGGCAAGCCCTTTGTGGTGGTGGCCAACAAACAGGATAAGATCAAGAAAAGCGAGTGGGAACCCAACCTGGCCCGCATCCGAGAGACCTTGGCGCTGGATGCACAGACCCCGGTGATCTCCTTTTCCGCGGAAAAGGGACTGGGAAAAAAGAGGAACTGCTGGGGGTTATTCTGGACCACATCAGCGCCGACACAGCCCAGGAGTAAGAAAGAGAGCGCCGGCCCGGAGGCCGGAAGGGGAGGAAATGGACATGAAACGAGTGGGGGGACTGTTCCTCTACGCCATTCTGGCCGGCTTTTTGCATCGGCCTGGGGGCACCGTCTTTTTGAAACTGAAGGATGCCTTTCCCGGGGCAACGTGGTGGGGGCGCTGCTGTTCACCATCGGCCTGTTTACCGTCTGCACCCGGGGATATGCCCTGTTTACGGGAAAGGCGTGCTACCTATTTGACAATCCGCTGCCTGCCTATCTGCTGGATCTGCTGGTCTTTTGGGTGGGAAACCTCCTGGGGGCCATGCTGATTGCCGGTCTGGAGCATCTGACCGGTATGGTGGGGGGAGAGACCGGCATCGACGCCACCGCCGCCGCCCTGGTGGAGGGAAAGATGGGGGCCACCTATCTGGGCCTGTTTGTGCTGGGCATCTTGTGCAACATCTGCATTTTCATCGCTGTCAACGGCTATGCCAACAACCCCCACCAGGTGGGAAAGTACTTAGCCCTCTTTCTGGGCGTGTCCGTTTTTATCCTCTGCGGCACCGAGCACAGCGTGGCCGACATGTATTATTGGTCGGTCTCCGGGGTGCTTTATGCGCAGCCGGGGGAGTCGGTTCTCCGCCTTTTGATAATCTCCCTGGGCAATGTGGTGGGGGTGTGTTTTTCCCGCTGATGGAGAAGGGAAAAAGACGCCTGGACCTGCCTGAAGCGCCATAAACCACCCAAGCCGGGGCCCTTTGGACCCGGCTTTTTTTCTTGTAGAACGGCAGTGGGAGAAAACCGCAGCCTTTTGCCCTCAGGTCTCCGGTGGCGCCGGAAGAGAAAGGAGAGAGACCCATGGTGGGAAAAGAAGACATCTACCGCATGCTGCGGGAGGAAGAAATCTGGCATGAAATCACAGAGCACCCGGCGGTGTATAACATGGAGGAGATGGCCCAAATCAAACTGCCCTATCCCGAGGCGGACGCGAAGAACCTGTTCGTCCGGGACAGCAAGAGGCGGGACTACTATCTCATTACCGTCCGGGGAGACAAGCGGGTGGACTTGAAGCAGTTCCGGCAGCAGAATCAGACTCGCTCCCTAAGTTTTGCCTCGGCGGAGGAGCTGGGAGAACTGTTGGGTCTGATCCCGGGGCGGTCACCCCGCTGGGCCTGCTCAACGACGGGGACAGACGGGTTTCCTTCTACCTGGACGCATCCTTTTTGCCGGCCGGAGGCACAGAAAATCGGCGTTCACCCCAATGACAATACGGCCACCCTCTGGCTGCAGGTGGAGGATTTGCTCCGCCTGATTCGGGCGCATGGCAATCCCGTGCATGTGGTCCCAATTTGACGGGAGGCAAAACACCGGAAAAGAGAGGAGTGTCCCCTGTGCCGTATTTTGTTCAGGGCCTTACCATGGGCCTGGCCTATGTGGCCCCATTGGGGTCCAAAATCTGTTTGTGATCCATTCTGCCCTGGCCCATCCCCGGCGCCGGGCCTTGGCCACGGCGGGGATCGTCATTTTTCGATGTGACCCTGGCGCTGGCCTGCTTTTTGGAGTAGGGGTGGTGATGGAGACCTTTCCCGTGGTCCGAATGGCCGTTCTGCTGGCAGGCAGCCTGGTTGTCCTGGCCATTGGCGTGGGTCTGCTCCGGACCAAGGAGGCGGGGGGCGGGGGAGGCCCCTCCCTGCCACAGGGTCCAAAACGGTGTCCACCGCCTTTGTGGTCACCTGGTGCAATCCCCAGGCGCTCATTGACGGCACCATGATGCTGGGGGCCTTTCGGGCGACCCTGCCTACCGCCCAGGCGTCCTCCTTTATCTCCGGGGTGGCCCTGGCCTCCTGCCTGTGGTTTTTGGGGTGACGCTGGTGGTCTCCCTGCTCAGCCGCCATTTTACCCCGGGGGTGATGGTGTGGATCAACCGGGTCTGCGGGGTGGTGATTCTCTGCTACGGGGAAGCCTGCTCTGGTCCTTTCTGACCATGCTGGGATAAAGGAGAATGTCTATGAAAACCATTGCAATCATTGAGGACGACCAGCCCATTGGGGACCTGTTGGAGGAGGCGCTGGGCCAGGCGGGCTATGCTACCTTGCGGGCCTATTCCGGCACCGAGGCTCAATACCTCTTGAGCGGGCGAAGCCCGACCTGATTCTGTTGGATCTGATGCTCCCGGCTTGACCGGGGAGGAACTGCTGCCCTGTCTGGGGAAATCCCGGTCATTGTGGTCAGCGCCAAGGTGGGGGTGGACGACAAGGTGAACGCCCTGCTGACCGGGGCGGCGGACTATGTGAGCAAGCCCTTTGCCATGCGGGAGCTTCTGGCCCGCATTGCCGTCCAGCTTCGGGGGCCCCGGGGCGAGGAGGTACCTTGTCTCGCCTTTGAGGACTTGATGCTGGACCCCGCCACCCGCCAGGTCACTGTGGGGGCGTGCCGGTGCATCTCACCAGGACGGAATATGCGCTCTGCCATCTGCTGCTCCAGAACCCCGGGCGGGTGTTGTCCAAGTCGGCAATTCTGGAGCGAATCAGCCGGGACACGCCGGACTGCACGGAGGGTTCCCTGAAGCAGCACATGAGCAACCTCCGCAAAAAGCTGCGGGCAGCGGGGGACGGGAGTACATTGAGGCGGTATGGGGATTGGATTTCAGTGGAAGAAGGAATCTTGACCAAATCTTGACCAAATTCTTACCCATTTCCTTGACGGCTACATGGTAGGCTGTAGCCAGACAAAGGAAAGGAGAAATCGACATGGAATACTGTCTGACCACCGAGGCCTTATGTAAAACCTACCGACAGGGCAAGGCTCTGCACAATGTGACGATGCATGTCCCCAAGGGGGCAATCTATGGCTTTGTGGGAAAAAACGGGGCCGGGAAGACCACACTGATCCGCCTCATCTGCGGCCTTCAAGCCCCCACGGCGGGGGCTACACCCTCTATGGCGTCCGGAATACAGACCCGTCTATTCACCGGGTCCGCCGCCGGATGGGGGCTGTGGTGGAATCCCCGGCGATCTATCTGGACCTGACCGCAGAGGACAATCTCCGCCTTCAGGCCCGTCTGCTGGGGCTGCCCTCGGAGGAGGGATTGCCCCGCTGCTGGAACTGGTGGGCCTGGGGGAGACGGGGCGAAAGAAGGCCCGAAACTTTTCCCTGGGCATGCGTCAGCGGCTGGGGATTGCCGTGGCCCTCTGTGGAGAGCCGGATTTCCTGGTGCTGGACGAGCCCACCAACGGCCTGGACCCCCAGGGCATCATCGAAATGCGGGAGCTTATTTTGAAGCTCAATCGGGAGTACCAGATCACGGTGCTCCTCTCCAGCCACATCTTGGACGAGTTGGCCCGCCTGGCCACCCACTACGGTTTTTAGACCAGGGAACTTTGGTCCGGGAGGTCAGCGCCCAGGAATTGGAGGCTGCCTGCCGCAGGTGTGTCCGACTGACAGTCACCGATGCCAAGACCCTTTGCCGGGTGCTGGATGGCCGGGGGCTGGAGTACCGTCTGGCCGGGAGGGGGAGGCCGACGTCTATGAGGCCCACGACCTTTCCCAGCTGATTCTGGACCTGCACCAGGCGGGCTGCCAGGTGACCGGGCTCCACCAGCGGGACGAGACTTTGGAGAGCTACTATATGAATCTGGTGGGAGGTGGCAGGGATGTCTAACCTCTTTTCTCCCGGCTCCTTGCGGCCGCGCAGGGACCGGCGCTTTTGGGGCGGCCCGGCGGGAAGCACAGGGGGGACCGTGTCATGAGAAATTTATGTTCCGCCCATTGGTTTCATCTGCTTCGGCATAAGGCATTTTTGGGTCTCGGTCCTCTTCATGGCGCTCTATGGAGGGATGGAGGCGGTGGGGTTGTACCGCCAGGGCGCGGAGAAACTCTCCGACGGCCTGTTTGCCGGACTGACCTTTCTGGGGGTGGTTCTGGCGGCCTTTTGCAGCCTCTATCTGGGCACAGAGTACCAGGATGGCACACTGAGGAATAAGGTGACCGCCGGATACCGGCGGGAACAGATCTATTTCTCCTGTCTGCTTGCCTGCTTAGGGGCGGACTGCTGATCTGGGGGTCCTACCTCGCGGCCTAGCTGGCCGTGGGGCTTCCTCTGCTGGGCGGGAAGATGGGGGATTGGGCGCTGGTAGGGGGAAGCTGTCTGGGGACGCTGCTTCTGCTTATGGTGTATGTCTGCCTGTATACCTGTCTGGTGAGCTGGCTCCAGGCCAAGGCCACGGCTGCCGCCGCCGCTATTTTGCTGGCCTTTGCCATGCTGTTTGGCGGGCTGTATCTCTACAACCGTCTGGACGAGCCTCCATCTTATCCTGATTCCTATCGACAGGAGAATGGGCAGATGCTCCAGCAGCCAGGCAGGGGTGAACCCCAACTATCTGCAGGGGAAACAGCGGGTGGTCTATGAGATTTTGTATGACCTGCTCCCCGATGGACAGGGGATGCAGATTCTCAGCGGAGAGGTGGCCTCCCCCAGGCACTGGGGAGAAATGCCAGGGCCTCCCTGCTTTTGATGGGTCTGACCACGGCCCTCGGCCTGGGAGAATTCCGGCGGAAGGATTTGCGATAGAGGAGGAGGCGTATGGTACCTTGGCTGCTGTGTGCCCTGCTGGGGGATGGGGCTGTATCTGCTGGGCAGGCTGTACTGCCTGCACCGGGCCATGGAGGCGCTTGCCGGCCAACTGACCGACTGGCTGGACCGGGACACCAACACCCTGCTCACCCTATCCCTGTCCCGGGACCCCTATGTCCGGCGGCTGACGTCTCAGCTCAACGGGCAACTGCGGCGTCTGCGCCGGCAGCGGCGCCGGTACCAGAATGGAGACCGGGAGCTCAAGGAGGCGGTGACCAACCTCTCTCACGATCTCCGGACCCCTCTTACTGCCATCTGCGGCTATTTGGAGCTGCTGGAACAGACGGAGCAGTCCTCCGTTGCCGCCCGGTATTTGGCCCAGATTCAGAATCAGGTGGAAAGGATGAAGCAGCTGACGGAGGAGCTCTTCCGATACTCTCTCCTCTCCACCGCCCAGCCTCTGGAGCGAGCGGATGTGATGCTCAACCAAGTCCTGGAGGAGAGTCTTTTGGCCCACCATGGGGCCCTAACCCAGCGGAACATTGTTCCGGACCTGGACCTGACCACTGTACCAGTGCGCCGTCAGTTGGACCAGGGAGCGCTCAGCCGGGTGTTTGCCAATATCCTCAGCAATGTCCTCAAGTACAGTGAGGGGACTTGGCGGTGCGGCTGACTTCTGAGGGAGAGATCACTTTTTCCAATGCCGCTTCCGGTCTCACCCCCGTGATGGCAGGCCGCCTGTTTGACCGGTTCTATACGGTGGAGTCCGGCCGCCATGCCACAGGACTGGGGCTGACCATTGCCAAACACCTCACCGAGGCCATGGGGGGACGCATCCGGGCGGACTGCCGGGGAGGGCGGCTGACCATTGCCCTGTCCTTTCCGGCGGAACCTTCGAAAAGGGAGGGCGCCTCTTGTTCCACACCCTATTTCTGTGATACAATGTAAAAACACCCTTGAGGAGGCGTGTGCCATGTATCAGCTTTCCAATTTCATCGACAACGACGACATCCGTACCCTGGCCCAGCTGGGACCCTTTCAAGTTATTGAATACCAGCGGGACCTCAGTGTCAGCCCGGACAGCGCCCAGACCGCTTATTTTAGCAGCGTTATGCATGTGCGCCGGCGGCAGGTCCTCTGTGATCTGAAACAAGCCAATATCACCCTTCAGGCCGGCGCCATGCAGTGGAGCGTGGGCAACGTCAACGCCACCACAGGGGTCAAGGGGTAGGAGACCTGTTTGGGAAAGCCCTCCGGGGCAAGGTCACAGGGAGTCCGCCATTAAGCCGGAGTACACGGGAGACGGCCTGCTGGTGCTGGAGCCTACCTACAAGCACATTCTTCTCCTGGACCTGGCCGACTGGAATGGCTCGATTGTCCTGGATGACGGCCTTTTTCTGGCCTGTGACGCCCGGCTGAAGCACAAGGCGGTGATGCGGTCCAACCTCTCTTCTGCGGTGGCGGGCAATGAGGGCCTGTTCAATCTGGGCATCACTGGCAACGGTGTGCTCTGCCTGGAGTCAGACTGTCCCCGGGAGGAGCTGGTGGAGATCACCCTCCAGGACGATGTCCTCAAGGTGGACGGCAACCTGGCGGTGGCCTGGAGCGGCAGCCTGAGCTTTACCGTGGAGCGGTCCGGCAAGACCCTGATCGGGTCTGCTGCCTCCGGGAGGGGCTGGTCAACGTCTATCGGGGCACGGGGAAGGTCCTGCTTGCCCCGGTGTCTCCCACCGGCAGGGGTTAAGTGGAGATGCACAGCGGCGTTCGTGGGAACGCCGCTGTTTTTTTGAGGGGAAAGCAGACCCGCTGAAAAAATAGGAAAGAGGGCTTGCACCGCTGGCCCGGTACGGTATAGAATAAAGAGGATATAAAGAAATCGGAATGAATCATAGGAGGGAGTGCTCTGCCAGGCAGAGGAGACAGATGAAAGGAACACATGATTTACGGCACGGGGTCCTCTGGAAGCAGATCCTGTTGTTTGCCCTTCCCATCGCCGCCACCAGTATGCTGCAGCAGCTCTTTAACTCTGCGGACGTGGCGGTGGTGGGACAGTTTTCTGCCCAGAAGGAGCTGGCTCTGGCCGCGGTGGGCAGCACCAGCTCCATTGTCAATCTCTACATCACCATTTTTACCGGCCTGGCTGTGGGAGCCAATGTGGTCATCGCCCGCCTGATTGGGGCGGAAGAGGAGGGGGAAGTGCGAAAAGCGGTCCATACCTCTCTGGTGGTGGCGGTTCTTTGCGGTGCGGTGCTGATGGTGGTGGGGAGTGTCTGGCTGGACCATTGCTGCGGTGGATGGATACCCCGGAGAATATCATTCATTTGGCCCGCCAGTATCTGCAAATTTACCTGCTGGGCGCCATATTCCAAATGGTGTATAACTTTGAGGCGGCCATCCTGCGGGCCAACGGAGACACCCGGCGCCCCTTGCTCTGCCTGCTTCTCTCCGGCGGAGTGAATGTGGTGCTGAACCTGGTATTTGTCCTGCTGTTTCACATGGATGTGGCGGGGGTGGCCCTGGCCACGGTGATTGCCGACGGGGTGGGGGCGGGCCTGCTCTGGCACTATCTGCGCCGGGAGACCGGGCCGATCCGGGTGGAGCCCGCCTTGCTGCGCCTGGACAGGAAGCTGCTGCGGGGCATCCTGTATATTGGCATCCCGGCGGCCATTCAGGGGATGATGTTCAACATTGCCAATGTGATCATCCAGTCGGGGATCAACCGGCTGGGCTCGGATGTGGTGGCGGCCTCCACCATTGGCGTAACTGCGGAGATCTTTGTCTACTATCTGCTCAACAGCTTTGGCCAGGCCAGCATGACCTTCAACGGCCAGAATTACGGGGCGGGGAATCTGCGCCGGTGCCGGAGTGCCACCCGCTGGTGCCTGCTGCTGGGGGAATCCTGTCGGAGGCCTTTGCGCTGCTGCTGGTGGTTTTTGGTCTGCCCTTTGCCGGGATCTACACTTCGGACGCGGGCATCGCCCTGCTGGCGCTGACGCGGATGCGCTGGGTGCTGCCTTTCCAGTTGTTCAATATGGTCATTGAGGTGATGTCGGGGACCCTGCGGGGGCTGGGGTACTCCTTCGTTCCCACCATCCTCTGCGCGGTGTTCGTCTGTGGGCTGCGTATTTTGTGGGTGGCCTTTGTCTTCCCCTTGATGCCCACCTTCCAGGGTCTGCTGCTGGTCTACCCTGCCAGCTGGCCGGCGGCAGGGGCAGCGGTAACTGTGGCCTACTGGGCGCTGAAGCGAAAGCTGCTGACGGAAAAACCGCCCCAGGCTCCGGTGGTGCCTTGACAAAAAAGACCAGGAACCCACAGAGGGGTGTCCTGGCCCATTAGGATTCCTCTTTCAAGAATTCCCGCCGCAGGGTTTCGACGATGCTGCGTACCGTTTCCTGCTGACTTTCCGAGAGATCATCAATGTAGAGGGCGGCACGGTGCTCCATGCCCAAGATATAGTCAACGGAGGTCCGGTAGAGCAGCGCCAGATTCTCCAAAACGTCAATGCGGGGCGTGGCGATGTTTCGCTCATACGCACTGATCGCGGCGCGGTCCACCCCAGCCGGTCGGCGACTGCTTTTTGCGATAATCCGCGCTTTTTTTCTCAGGGCCTTTAGCCGCCAGCCACGATCGTAGATTTCCATTTTGGGACCTCCTGCGCTTGGGTTTTATCGTTGCAAATTATTGTACGGCACAGAGAGGAAACTATATGTAGCAAATATATGTATAAAAAGAAAATTATATTTTCTGTCCGAAGGAAGGAAACGTGAGGATTTATGGTAAAAATACTTTTCGTCTGCCACGGCAACATTTGCCGCTCTCCCATGGCGGCCTGCTTGTTTTCCCAGATGGCAAAGGCGCGGGGCTGGACTGTGGTGTCCTCGGCGGCCACCAGCCGGGAGGAGATTGGAAACCCCATGTATCCCCCGCCAGGCGCAAGCTAAAGGAAATGGGGTGCCCTTTGGCCATCATCGGGCGGTGCAGATGACCAGGGAGGACTATGGAGCCTATGATTTTCTGCTGGCCATGGACTCTGCCAACGTGAAGAATATGAAGGCCATCGCGGGGGGAGACCCGGAGGGGAAGATCCGCCGTCTGCTGGACGGTACGCCCCACCCCAGGGACATTGCCGATCCCTGGTATACAGGAAATTTTGACGCCACCTATGCGGACTTGGCAGGGGGCTGTCAGGCGCTGCTGGACCGGCTGGAGAAGATGTCATATCTGAAAAATCCGTCTGAGTAAGTGCGTTTCCAGCGGCGAGAATGGAGGGCGCAGGAGGAGAACAGACGTATGATTTCCAGCCAATGTGACACACTATCCCGGTAGGGCGCAACCTGCGCCGGGAAGGAGTCTTGTCCCATGAAGGTGACAGTAACCGACGGCTGCATCAGCTGCGGCCTGTGTGTGGAGAGTTTCCCAGACCTGTTCCATTGGAATGAGGAGGGAACTGCGGAGGCTGTGGGCCAGGTGCCAGCTGGACAGGAGGATCAGGCCCGCCAGGCGGTGGAGGACTGTCCTGTCAGTGTCATTGCCGCGGCGGAATGAAAAAAAACACCCCGCTTCGCCAGAGAATCTGGACGAAGCGGGGTGTTTCTTTGGGGTCAGTCCTGGAACATGGGGGTAGAGAGGTAGCGGTCGCCGGTATCCGGCAGCAGCACCACGATGGTCTTGCCCTCGCTGCCGGGCCGCTTGGCGATCTCAATGGCGGCCCACAGCGCAGCGCCGGAGGAGATGCCTGCCAGGACACCCTCCCGCCGTCCCAGTGCCCGGCCGGCAGCGTAGGCGTCGGCTTCGGTGACGGGAATGATCTCGTCATAGATTTCCGTGTTGAGCACGCTCGGCACGAAATTGGCGCCGATGCCCTGCAGGCCGTGGGGACCTGCCATGCCCTTGCTCAGCAGGGGAGAGGCGGCGGGTTCCACCGCCACCACCTTCAGGTGGGGATTTTGGGCCTTGAGGAATTCGCCCGTGCCGGTGATGGTGCCGCCGGTGCCCACCCCGGCGACGAAAACGTCCACCTGTCCGTCGGTATCCGCCCAGATTTCCGGGCCGGTGGTGGTCCGGTGAGCGTCGGCGTTGGCGGGGTTGTCAAACTGCCTGGGGAGGAGGGCGTTGGGAATCTCCCGGGCCAGTTCCTCCGCTTTTGCAATGGAGCCTGCCATCCCTTGGCGCCCGGGGTGAGCACCAGCTCAGCGCCGTAGGCGGACATGAGCAGGCGGCGCTCCATGCTCATGGTGTCGGGCATGACGATGATGGTGCGGTAGCCCCGGGTGGCGGCGACTACGGCCAGGCCAATGCCCGTGTTGCCGGAGGTGGGTTCGATGATGACCGCGCCGGGCTTGAGCAGCCCCTTTGCCTCCGCGTCGTCGAGCATGGCCTTGGCCACCCGGTCCTTGGCGGAGCCGGCGGGGTTGAGATACTCCAGCTTGGCCAGAAGGGTGGCGTTCAGGCCCTCTGCCCGCTGGATCTGGCGGAGCTCCAGCAGGGGGGTTCCCCCGATGAGCTGCTCCACAGAGGTGTAGATAGTTCCCATAGTAGACCTCCTGATTGCAAAGGTTTGCACTTGCATGGAATACAATAGATGATATCATCATAGGCCACAGGGGATGGTTTGTCAAGGCGGCGTCAGGTTGTCCTTGACAGACTGGGGCAGGGGACTTACAATGAAGGAAAACAGGTTGGGTCCGATGGGACGGAACATACCGGCGGAGGTGGGAGGCATGTCTGTGGAGTATCAGGTGCAAATGGTTTACCGGCAGGAGGATGTGGCCGCGCTGGTTAAAGTGCTGGAGTTCCGCCGCCGACCGGAAAAAATCTGCGTTTGGCGCGCAAGATCGGCTACCCTATTTTTGGGTTGCTGCTTCTGGGGGTGGGGGCCAGCATCATTGCGGGCATTGTCACCACAGGGCCTTTGCCCCCATTACCATTGTCACCTTGGTGCTCTCTGCGCTCTGCATTCTGGGGGCATTGCCCTTCTGCGCCGGTCGGACAGCAGGGGAATGGCCCGACGGTCCTGGGCCCGGTACCCCAACAAGGGGATGACCTTGACCTATACCTTTTACAAGGACCATTTTGAGGAGACCGATGCGGCCTCCGGACAGCACACCTTCCCATACATCAGTATCAAAAGCGCCAATGAGGATGCGGGGCATTTTTTCCTCTTTACCGTGACCAACGCGGCGCACATGCTGTGCAAGGAGAGCTTTGTGCAGGGGGGACCCCGCCACCTTTGCCGCCTTTCTGCGCAAGAAAGCGGCGGTGACCATGGACCCGGTGGAGTGAAGGACGCCTGGTCCGGCGGAAAGAGGAGGAGAATAGGATGAGTATTTTCAACAATGAGAGCATCTTAGCTTGGCTCAAATATTTTTCCGACCACTCGGAAATTGATTTGTCCACGGTACGCATTTTGGACATCACCGGGGAGAACCGGAACCTGCTGCCCACGGTGCAGGCCAACCGCTCTGTGCTGGTGTTCACCGACGGGAACCACCCGGAGATTTTTTACAGCATGTGGGACGAGGGCATGGGGGACTGTGAGATTTGGTACAACGAGGGGCTCCGAGCCCCAGGGCCCTATGAAGCACAATCTCCTCTCAGAGATGATTGACCGGGGGGTGAACGTCTCCGCGGCCATGCTGATCAACAACCCCGGGCCCCTCAGGCTACCGGATCGGCCTGGACAACGACAGCTTTTCTCCCGGCACCATCCGGTACGTGGCGCCGGAGATTCGGGCGGTCATTCTGAAAAAGCTCTGCCTGGATGAGAAGGAGACCATTTGCTGTGTCTCGGGGAGAGCATCGCCGTGGAAGCGGCCATCGCCGTCCGCCGGGGCCATGTGGTAGCGGTGGAGTATAAGCCGGGAGACCGCCAGACCATGGAGGAGAATGTGGTCCGCTTTGGTCTGAACAACGTGCTGATCGTGGACGACATGGAGAGCTACTCCCACCGGTGGCCGGTGCCCGACGTGGCGTTCCTGGTGGCCTCCCCCAAGCTGGAGCTGGAGCTGCAGACGCTGGTGCGGGTCAACCCGAAGATTCGGGTGGTGATCTATACCTTGGAGTTCAGTTTCATGAGCCGGATTCCCAGGATGCTCTGGGAAAACGGCATCCAGCCCACGGAGGTGATGCAGCTGGAGGTCTCAAGGTGGGCCGGAAGGACGAGATCGAGGTGCAGCCGGCGCCCTGGATTTTCTCTGGCCAGGCGGGGCAGGAATAACGCACAAGAAAAAGGGCCCTTTTTTCGGGAAAAGAGGGGAATTTGTGCCTTGACAAGGCCCCGGCCAGTGCGTATAATATCCTCAATTAAACAAAGCCAATCACAATGGCGATGATGGAGACAGTAGGATCTGCGGAACCCTGCAGCGATTCGGGGATGGTGAGAGCCCGAAGGAAGTAGCGCGGAAGTCTGAATATCCCTCCTGAGCTGCAGGCCGAACACCAAAGCGCGGAAAGTAGGCCCTGCCGGTGTCCCCCGTTACAGGGAGCGCGTATGTTGGTACGCAGGTAACAGGTGGTACAGCGAAGTGTTTTCTTGGCCTTCGTCCTTTTACAGGGACGAAGGCTTTTTTCTTTGCCCGCCCTCCCCACGGGGCGGGGGGACTTCCGGGCACAGGCGGTGCCCATATTCCAAGGAGGTAAGTTCCATGAAAGAGAACGGTTTGGTAGAATTCCGGTGGCATGGCCGGGGGGGACAGGGGGCCAAAACGGCCTGTCTCCTCCTGGCGGACGCCGCCTTCAGCTCGGGCAAGTTTGTCCAGGGGTTCCCGGAGTACGGCCCTGAGCGGATGGGGGCTCCCATTACCGCGTATAACCGCATCAGCGACACCCGGTGCAGCATCCACTGCAACATCGACTGCCCAGACTATGTGGTGGTGGTGGACGAGACCCTGCTGGACACGGTGGATGTCACCAAGGGCCTGTCCCCGACGGGGGCGGTGATCGTCAACACAGCCAAGTCCCCCAGGGGAGATTCGGGGCAAGCTCCGGCATTGGACGGGGCCGGTGTGCACCATAGACGCCCGCCGGATCTCCGAGGAGACCTTGGGCCGGAACTTCCCCAACACCCCCATGCTCAGCGCGGCGGTGCGGGTGAGCGGTGTGCTGGAGGAAGAGAGGTTTAAGCAGGACATGGAGGAGAGCTTCCATCACAAATTTGCCGCCAAGCCCCAGGTGGTGGCCGGAAACATGGCGGCCCTAATGCAGGCGTGGGAGGAGGTGCAGGTCGGATGATCCGTCCCGCAAGAGAGATTGACGAGCATACCCCTTGGCAGGAGATGACCCTGGGGGAGAGGTCTATGAACCGGCCACCGCCCGGTATGTGAACACCGGCGCCTGGCGCACGGACACCCCGGTGCTGGACCGGGAGAAATGTCGCAACTGCCTGCTGTGCGTGCCCTACTGTCCCGACAGCTCCTGCCGGTGGCGGAGGGAAAGCTGGCCGGCATTGATTACCTGCACTGCAAGGGCTGCGGCATCTGCGCCCAGGTCTGCCCCTTTGGGGCCATCACGGTAAAGGAGGGTGGAGAGGCATGAAGTACAACGAACGTCTTTCCGGCAACGAGGCCATTGCCTTTGCCATGAAGCAGATTGACCCCGACGTGATGGCGGCCTTCCCCATCACCCCCTCCACGGAGATTCCCCAGTATTTTGCCCAGTACGTGGCCAACGGGGAGGTACACGGAGTTTGTCCCGGTGGAGTCCGAGCACAGCTCCATGTCCGCCTGCATCGGCGCCGAAGCCGCCGGGGCCCGGGCGGTGACTGCCACCTCCTCAGCGGGCCTGGCCCTGATGTATGAGATGATGTATGTGGCGGCCTCCAGCCGGCTTCCCATCACCCTGGCCTGCGTGAACCGGGCCCTCACCGGCCCCATCAACATCAACAACGACCACTCGGACTCCATGGGCATCCGGGACGCGGGGTGGATTCAGATTTACGCGGAGAACAACCAGGAGGCCTATGACAATTTCCTCCAGGCCATGCCCATCGGAGAGCACCCCTCCGTCCGTCTGCCGGTGATGATCTGTCAGGATGGCTTTATCACCAGCCACGCCTTGGAGAATATTGTGCTGCTGGATACCGACTCCGTCAAGGCCTTTGTGGGGAGTACCGCCCGGAGCATTTCCTGCTCAAGGCGGAGAATCCCCTGGCCATCGGTCCCTATGACCTGGGCTGCCACTATATGGAGCATAAGGTCCAGCAGGCCGAGGCCATGAAGGGGGCCAAGAAGCGGATTTTGGAGGTGGCCGCCCAGTTCGCGGCCCTGACCGGACGAGAATACGGCCTGTTCGAGGCCTACCGCATGGAGGATGCCGAGATCGCCCTGGTGCTCATCGGCTCCTCTGCGGGCACCGCCAAGGTGACGGTGGACGCGCTGCGGGCGCGGGGGATTCCGGCGGGCCTGGTAAAGATTCGGGTCTTCCGCCCCTTCCCGGCGGAGGAACTGGCCCAGACCCTGAAGAACGTGAAGGCCCTGGCCATTCTGGACAAGGCGGAGAGCTTCTCTGCCCAGGGCGGCCCCCTGTTTGCGGAGGTCCGGGCGGCCCTCTACGATCTGGAGCCCCGTCCCCGTACCGTGGGATATGTCTACGGCCTGGGGGGCCGGGATATCACCCCGGCGCATTTTGCGTCGGTCTTTGCCCGGCTGGAGGCCATTGCGGCCGGGGGCGAACTGGGTCCGGTCTATTCACATCTGGGACAAAGGGGGTAAACGGCCATGGAAAACACAGAGAGAACCTATCATTTCAAAAAGACCCTGGAGAAAAAAGAACGCTTTGTGGGGGGACACCGCCTCTGCGCCGGCTGCGGGGCGGGCATTGCGGTCCGGGGCGTTCTGCGGGCCCTGCGGGAGGAGGACCGGGCGGTGGTGGGCAACGCCACCGGCTGCCTGGAGGTCAGCTCCTTCCTCTATCCCTACACCGCCTATGAGGACAGCTACATCCATACGGCCTTTGAGAGCGCCGGCGCCTCCCTGTCCGGGGTGGAGGCGGCTTATAACGCCCTGAAGCGGAAGGGGAAGGTCCAGGGGGAGGTCAAGTTCATCACCTTCGGCGGGGATGGCGGCACCTACGACATCGGCTTTCAGTCCCTGTCCGGAGCCATGGGCGGGGCCACGACCTGACCTATGTCTGCTACGACAACGAGGCCTATATGAACACCGGCATTCAGCGCTCCTCCTCCACCCCCCGGTTTGCCAAGGCCACCACCTCTCCGGTGGGGTCGGCCATCCCCGGGAAGCTGCAGAACAAGAAGAATCTCACCGAGATCATCGCCGCCCACCATGTGCCCTACGTGGCCCAGACCACCTTCCTTGGCAATTTCCGGGACCTTTATACCAAGGCCCAGAAAGCGATCTATACCCCCGGCCCCAGTTTTCTGAACATCATGGCCCCCTGTCCCCGTGGCTGGGAATATCCGGCGGAAAAACTCCCGGAGATCTGTAAGCTGGCGGTGGAGACCTGCGTCTGGCCGCTGTTCGAGGTCATTGACGGGGTGTGGCACCTGAGCTACCAGCCCAAGCAGAAGCGGCCGGTGGAGGAGTATCTCCGGCTTCAGGGCCGCTTCCGTCACATGTTCAAACCGGGCAACGAGTGGATGATCGAAGAGGCCCAGCGAAACGTGGACGAGAACTGGGAAAAGCTCCTGGCCAAATGTCAGGGGTAAGATGTAAGATGATCCGGCTGAAAAATCCTTGAGGGCAAGAGATGCCCCAAAAGGTGAGACAACGATGGAACGACAAATTGTTTAAGCAGCCGAAAGGGCTTACCGTCTGAAAAAGCAGGCGGCAAGCCCTTTCTTAAAAAAGATAGCCGGGTGCTACTCGGTGTGGGCGCCGGAGCCGGCGGCTTCCTGCTCTCTGCGTTCCACTTCTGCCAGATGGTTTCGCAAGATCACTTCAATGTAATTGGTCATAGATCGCCGGTCTTTGCTTGCCAACCGGCCGATTTGATCGAAGACTTCGTCGGGAAGACGAAGGGTAAACACACGTCTGATTGTAGCCATGGTAACCTCCATGTGACAGGGTTTCCTCTTTTTTCGGCTGTTCCACTGAGGAACTATGCCAGATCATTTCAGACAACAGGCTGCTGCAGATGCTCAGGGAGGAGAAATCCATTCGCATGCCGGGGGGCCTGTACCATGAACTGCAAGTGCGGATGACCTACAACTCCAACCACATAGAGGGCAGTAGGCTCAGTGAGGACCAGACAAGACGGATCTTTGAAACGAACACCATCGATGCGGGGGAAGGAATCCCTGTGGATGATATCATCGAAACCGTCAATCATTTCCGCGCCATTGACTTTTGTATTGATGTGGCGGAAGCGCCGCTCACGGAGGAGATCATCAAAGAACTGCACCGTATTTTGAAGCAAGGGACAAAGGATGCCTCCCTTTCATGGTTTGCCGTTGGGGATTACAAAAACGGGCGAATATGGTCGGCGGCCATGAAACGACAAAACCGAAGGAGGTAGCACAGCACATGAAAGAGCTGCTGTCCCGGTACGAAGCTGAGACTGCGGTTACGATCCACGATATCATCCGCTTCCATTACGAGTTTGCGTGCATCCACCCATTTCAAGATGGCAACGGCAGGGTCGGCAGGCTGATTGTGTTAAAGGAGTGTCTGCGCTTTTGGATTGATTCCCTTTATCATCGAGGACGCCAAGAAAGGGTATTATTACCGGGGACTCTCTGAATGGGAAGGAGAACAGGGATATCTGACAGACACCTGCCTGGACGGGCAGGATACCTTTCGGAAACTGATGGCTCTGTTCGATATTCCGCCGGAAAGCGATCTTTAGAGCTTCCTTTGCTGGTCAAAGCCTTCTCCTGCACTGAAAGCATTCTCGGTGGGGCAAATGGAACCATGACGGGATACCTCCAATACAGTTTCACTTAGTATAGAGGGAAGCATCTTATTTTTTAAGGGGATAAAATCCCCAGATGGAACTGGGTGCGTTGAACAAACACCCCTTATAAGGAGAAAGGATTTTCTCCTTATAAGGGGTGTTTTTTGTGAATACATGTATGTTTCTGCGGCGGTTAAAAGGTCAGCACCAACCCGGTGGAGAGGGGCTGCACCCGGCTGCCCAAGACCTGGGTCAGGATGTCCAGGGCCTCTGGCCCGGTGCAGTGTCCGGTGATTACTTGGGTTACCCCGGTCTCCCCAGCCGGTGGGCGAAGGCCCGGACCTCCTGGGCGGGGGTGTCGTACAGGTGGAAGCCCCCACAATGGCGGAGATGGGCTGGCCAGGGAAGGTGTCCGCCACTTCCCGGACGATGTTGTCCGCGCCCCCGTGGCAGCAGCTGTTGAAGATCACCAGGCCCTTGGGGTGGAAAAGACCAGACTCTGCTCGTGGGAAAAGTCATCGGGAAGCCACTGGTCCCCCACCTTTCGGTACATGTTGGCGGCCAGGCCCCGCTGCGCCAGGCCCGGCGTCTTGTGGGGCAGGAGGGTGACGCCGGGGAGGGGAGAGAAGTCCCCGGTGACATAGCGGATACGGGGGGCAAATGTGGTCAGAAGGCCCCGCTGAAGGCCTTCGTACCGCCAGCCCTCGGGGGTTTTGTCATAGCAGGTCTCCCCGCAGCCCTGGCGGAGGTAGAAGGGGCGGTGGGGTTGCGGGCAAAAAAAGGTACCCATCCCGTTCCCGTGGTCCCAGTGGGCGTGGGAGAGCACGCCGAAGGAGACCGTGGACAGGTCGATCCCCAGGGTATCGGCGTTTCGGGCAAACCGGTCACTGGCCCCGGTGTCCAGCAGGATGGCGTGACCTTGGTATTCCACATAGATGGACAGCCCCCACTCGGCCTCCAGCCCCCGGGCGGCAAGGTTGTCCACAAGAATGGTGCCGCGCATAGCGATTCCTCTCCTTCTCTCATTGTGTTCCTCTTATTATAAGGAAGGAAACCGTTTTTGGCAAGGCGGGCGTTTTTTGAACGCATAGGGTTCGGACAGGCGTGCATAGAATGGAGACAACAACAGGAGGTGACAGACGGCATGGAAGGATGGGACAAGGTGGTGCCGCAGTTTCTCCGGGAGATGCTGTCCAGCCTGGACCCCAAGGCCCGGGACGCGGTGGAGGAGCTCCGGCTGCGAGAGGGATTTCCCCTGGCGGTGGTCCAGGCGGGGGAGGAGTGGACCCACCCCGCCTGGCGGGGGCGCCCGCTGACGGAGGAGGCGTTGCGCCGGGTGCTGGAGACCGCGGGGCGGGGATCGGTCCATACAGTGCTGGACCAGCTGCGCAGCGGCTATGTCACCGCCGCCGGCGGGGTGCGGGTGGGAATCTGCGGCGAGGGGGCCACCCGGGAGGGAGAGCTGCTCTCCTTTCGTCGGATTACCTCTCTGGCCCTTCGGGTGCCCCCACGCTCTGCCGGGGGTGGCGCGCCCTTGCTGCCCCAGCTGGCGGAGGGGGAGAACTCTCCAATACCCTGATCCTCTCCCCACCGGGGCTGGGAAAGACCACGCTGCTGCGGGACCTGATCCGCTGTGTCTCCCTGGGGGAAGGGGTGCGTCCCCGGCGGGTCGGGGTGGCCGACGAGCGGGGGGGGAGCTGGGCGCGGGCGCCCTCCGCCGCCATCTGGGCCCCCGGACCGACGTGCTGGACGGCTGCCCCAAGGCCGCAGCCCTGCTGATGCTCCTGCGGGGAATGAACCCCCAAGTGCTGGCGGCGGATGAGATCACTGCGCCGGAGGACCTGCGGGCCATACAGGAGGCCGCCGGCTGCGGCGTGACCCTTTTGGCCACCGCCCACGGGGGAAGCTGGGAGGAGCTGCGGCTGCGGCCCCTCTACCGGGAACTGCTGGACCAGGGGATTTTTCGGACCTTTGTGGTGCTCTCCCTGGCCCAGGGCAAGCGAGTCTATACTGTGCGGAAGGAGGGCATGCCATGACCGCGCTGTTGGGAAAGACCCTTCTCTTTGCCGGCTGTACAGCCTTTGGCCTGCTCCGGGGCAGCCGGCTGCGCCAGCGGACCGCCTGTCTGGGGGAGTTTCGCCGGACGCTGGCGGGGCTGGCCCGGGAGCTGGCCTTTTCCCTGCGCCCTGTGTCGGATTTGATGGCCAGCGCGGAGGCGGGGACCCAGGGGCCAACGGCGGCCTTTTTTCGGACCTGCCGCCGGCGGTTTGCCGAGGGCGGCCAGGAGAGCTGGGCGGAGAGCTGGACAGCGGCTCTGGAACAGGTGGCGCTGCCTCTGGAGGAGGCGGACCTTCGCCTGCTCCAGGAGGCCGGGGATGTGCTGGGCCGCTACGATGGGGAGAGCCAGCGGCAGGCCCTGGAAGGCCTTCTCCGGGGGCTGGAGGGACAGGCGGCGGAGGCGGCGGAGACGGCCCGCCGGCTCTGCCGGGTCTATCTGGCGCTGGGCCTTGCAGCGGGGCTGTTTTGCCTGATCCTCCTATAAAACTTCCTGGCATAGACAAGCTGGGCTGCGCATAGATTGGAACCAACGGAACAGCCAACAGAGGAAACAGGGACGAGTCCCTCGTCCCGGGGAAAGGAAGTCGGGAATGGACGTAGATCTGGTGTTTAAAATCGCCGCGGTGGGCATCTTGGTCTCGGTGCTGAACCAAGTGCTCCCCCGGTCCGGCCGGGAGGAACAGGCCACCATGACCACGCTGGCGGGACTGATTGTGGTGCTGATGATGGTTGTCCAGAAAATCAGCGACCTCTTCGAGCTGGTCAAGACCCTGTTTGGACTGTGCTGCGCTATGGATATGATTGCACTGGGCGCGGCAGGGGTGGTGGCGGCCCTCTGCGCGGTGGTGGTGCGCCAAAAGACCCCGGAGATCGCGGTGGTTTTGGTGGCGGCGGCCTGCGTGCTTCTGCTGTGGAATACCCTGCCTCTGCTGGAGACCATTCGGGATGTGATGGAGGAGCTGGCCGATTTGGCCGACATCTCACCCACCGTTCTGCGGCCCATGCTCCAGACCGTGGACTGGCCCTGGTGACCAAGCTGGCCGCCTCCCTCTGCCGGGACGCGGGCGAAGGGGGCGTGGCATCCTTTGTGGAGGTGGCCGGCGCGGCGGCAGCGGTGCTGGTCTCCCCTGCCCCTGCTGAAGATGGTGCTGCAGTTGGTCATGGGACTGCTGTGAGGCGCTGGGTGCTCCTGGTGGTCCTGGCTGCGGTCCTCCTGATGCCCACGGCGCTTGCCCTGGACCAGGAGGAAATCCTGCAGGACCAGAGCCAGTCCCTGGGCATTGAGGACCTGGAGGAGGCGGGAGAGGCCTACACCGGCCAGCATGACATTGAGGATGGCCTGGACGTGGGCGCCTCCTTCCGCCACATGGCCGAGACCGGCAAGGAGGCCCTGGGGGGCGTGGTGAAGCGGTCGGTTCGCAGCTGTGTGCTCCTGCTGGCGGTTACCCTGCTCTGTGGGCTCACGGAAGGGGTCAAGGCGGGGACGGGAGGCAGCGGCCTGGGGTGACCACACTGGCGGCCACCCTGTCCATCACCGCCATCGCGGTGGGGGATGTCAACTCCCTGCTGTCCATGGGGGAGGAGGCCATTTTCAATATGGAGACCTTGGGGGACGTGCTCCTGCCCACGGTGTCCATGGCCACCGCCGCCAGCGGAACCCCAGCCATGGCGGTGGTGAAGCACGGGGCCACCATCCTCTTTTCGGACTTCCTGATCCGCCTGATCGACACCCTGCTCATCCCGCTGTGCTACGCCTTTGTGGCGGCCAACGTGGCCTGGGCGGCCCTGGGCAACGATGGGCTCAAGCGGATCGGCGGCCTGCTGAAGTGGCTGATTACCATTCTCCTGTCCGTGGTTCTGCTGGCCTTTGTGGGGTACCTGAACCTGTCGGGCGTGATCTCCGGCGGGGCGGACGCGGCCACGGTGAAGGCGGCCAAGTTCACCATCTCCAACATGGTGCCGGTGGTGGGCGGCGTCATCTCAGACACGGCGGAGACCCTGCTGGCCGGCGCCTCCGTGCTGCGGAACGCCGCGGGGGTGTTTGGCATGCTGGCGGTCATCGGCATCTGTGTGGTTCCCTTTTTGAACCTGGGGGTGCACTACTTAATGTATAAATGTACCGCGGCCCTGGCGGCCACGGTCTCCGCCGACGGACGGATCACCGGCCTCATTGAGGCCCTGGGCACGGCTTTCGGTCTGATCCTGGCCATGACAGCCTCCTGCGCGGTGCTGCTGGTGGTGGCCATGGTCTCCACGGTGTCGGCGGTGGTGGGATAGGAGGCAGCGATGGAGATCATACGAACCTGGCTGCTCAGCGTCACCGTCTCGGCCATGGTCATTGCGGCGGCGGAGGCCCTGATGCCGGCGGGGGCGGTGAAGCGGGTGGGCAAGCTCACCGGCGGCCTGATTCTGGTGCTGGGCATCCTGCAGCCCCTGGTAACCATGGATTATGAGGACCTTTATGACATGGTGTCCTCCCTCCCGGCCGGCGCCATCAGCCAGGAGACCTTGGAAGAAAAAACCTATGAACCCATGAAAGGAATCATAGAGGAGGAATTGAGTGCATACATTGTGGACAAAGGGGAGCAGCTGGGGGCGTCCTGCTCGGCCCAGGTGGTTTGTGCCCCGGGGAGGGAGAGCTTCCCGTTCCCATCCGGGCCACCGTCACAGGCCAGCTGACCCAGGGGCAAAAGCAGGACCTGTCCCACTACATGGAGGAGGAACTGGACATTCCTCGTGAGGCACAAATCTATCGGAATGAGGAACTACCATGAACGGGAGAGAAGCCATGGGCCGCCTGGCCCAACGAGTGAAGGCGTCGATGGGAAGATACCGGCTGGTTTGGCTGGTGATTCTGGCAGGGCTCATCCTGCTGCTCCTTCCCACCGGGGAAAAGGAGGGAGAGGCACGGGAGGAAACCGAGCAGACGCAGTCGGCCTTCGACCTGGCCGCGACCGAGGCCCGCCTGTCCCAGGCCCTGTCCAAGATCCACGGGGCGGGGGAGGTTACGGTGGTGCTCACCGTGGCCAATGGACCCCGGCAGATCCTGGCGGAGAATGTGGACCGGGACGGGTCCCAGGGGGAGGAGAAGACGGAGACCGTGGTCCTCTCCCGGGGCAGCGGCAGCCAGGAGACCGTCACCGTCCAGGAAATTTACCCCGGTATCAGGGCGCTTTGCTGGTCTGCGCCGGGGGAGATGACCCCACTGTGCGCCTGCAGCTTACCGAGGCCATGTCGGCCCTGACGGGCCTGGGCGCCGATAAAATTTCGATCAGTCAAGGAAAGTGAGGAAAAACCTATGAAACTCTGGAAACGCAATGCCATCGCCGCGCCATCGTCCTGTTTGTGTGTGCGGCGGTCTATTTGAACTGGAGCTATTCTCAGGACACCGCCGCCGGGAAAAACCTGGGGGAGGCGGCCCTGGTGGGCAGTCAGAATGATCCTCTGCTGGAGAAGCAGAAGGAGGGGGCGGCCGCAGAGGAAGGCGCCGCCGGGGAAGAGGGGGCCAAGACCGAGGAGGGCGCCGCGCCCAGGAGGGCGCGGACGCCGAGTCTGGTACTTACTTCTCCACAGCCCGCCTCAACCGCCAGCAGTCCCGGGACAGTGCCCTTGCCCTGCTCCAGGAGGCCGCAGAGGATGAGAAGGCCGACCAGAGCTCGGTGGATCAGGCCAACGCGGCCATCCAGACCATGGCGGACTATACCATGACCGAGGCGCAGATTGAGAACCTCATCACCGCCAAGGGCTATACCGACTGCGTGGCCTTCCTGGGGGAGGACAGCATCAGTGTGGTGGTCTCCGCCATGGAGAACGGCATGACCGACGCCGACGCGGCCCGGATTGGAGAGATCGTCATGGAACAGACGGGTCTGAAAGCCGATCAAATTAAAATCATCGAAGCGGAATAATCAGCATAAGCCCCTCCCTTACAGCCGAATCCCCTGTAAGGGGAGGGGCTTGTTCCCGTTCTGCCCCCTGTTATAATGGAGAAAACGATGGATGCCCAGGGAAAGACACCCCGAAACCCATCTGACAGGAGGAACCCACCATGCCCAACCCGATGAAAACCCTGCTCCCCTTGGCCGCCGGCCTGGTGCTGGGGACGTGGTTCGCCAAGCGGCCGGTCCCGCCCCAAGCCCGTACCCTCTGCCCGCCCGCCGGCCAGGACCGGCATCCGCCGGCAGATGGAGCAGCTCAAACGGGAGTATGAGAAGCAGGATCGGATGCGCCGGGACTTTACCGCCAACGTCTCCCATGAGCTCAAGACCCCCCTGACTTCCATCTCCGGCTATGCGGAGATCATCCGGGAGGGATGGTGAAAAGCGAGGACGTGGGGCGCTTCGCCGGCAAGATTTACGAGGAGGCCCAGCGCCTGATCACGTTGGTGGAGGATATCCTGAACCTCTCCCATCTGGACGAGGGCGCGCCCGGGCAGGAGCGCCGCCAGGGGATTGACCTCTACGCCCTGTGTGAAAGGGCTGTGGCCAGCCTGGCTGAGGCGGCCCGGCAGCGGGGGATTGCCATCTCCTGACCGGGAGCCGCCAGCGGGTGGACGGCGCGGAAAAGCTCCTGGCGGAGATTATTTTAACCTCTGTGACAACGCCATCAAATACAACCAGGAGAATGGCCATGTGGCCGTCTCGGTGACCCGGGAGGGGGACCGGGTGGTGCTGACGGTCCAGGACACGGGCATTGGCATCCCGCCTGGAGAGACGGACCGGGTGTTTGAGCGCTTTTACCGGGTGGACAAGAGCCACTCCAAGGAGATTGGCGGCACGGGGCTGGGGCTGTCCATCGTCAAGCACGCTGCCGCCTATCACGACGCCAAAATTCAGTTGGATAGCCAGCTGGGCCGGGGGACACGGGTGCGCGTGCTCTTTCCCTTGAGCCAGAGGGAGGCGCAGCCATGATGGGGACCATTGCCCCCCCGGCGGCCCGGGCCCTGGCACGGCTCCATGAGGCTGGGTTTGAGGCCTGGCTGGTGGGGGGATGTGTCCGGGATATGCTGCTGGGCTGTGCCCCTAAGGACTATGATCTGGCCACCTCCGCCCGGCCGGAGGAGACCAAGGCGGTGTTTCAGGGGGAGACGGTCCTGGAAACCGGCATCCGGCACGGCACGGTGACGGTGCTGCTGGAGGGCATGCCCCTGGAAATCACCACCTATCGGGTGGACGGAGCCTACTCCGATGCCCGGCACCCGGACGGGGTAACATTTGCTGACAATCTCCGGGCTGACGCGGCCCGCCGGGATTTCACCATCAATGCCATGGCTTATGCCCCGGGGCGGGGGCTGCGGGACTATTTTGGGGGGCAGGCCGATCTGCGGGCGGGATGCCTGCGGGCGGTGGGGGACCCCGGAACCCGGTTTCAGGAGGATGCCCTGCGGATTCTCCGGGGACTTCGCTTCGCTGCGGTGCTGGATTTTTCCCTGGAAGAGGAGACCGACCGGGCGGCCCGGCGGTACGCCCCCTGCTGACCAAGGTGTCCGCCGAGCGGTGTGCTGCGGAGTTGGGAAAGCTCCTCTGCGGCCCGGCGGCCGGCCGGATTTTACGGGCCTACCCCGCCGTGCTGGGGGTGGTGATCCCGGAGCTGCTGCCCATGGTGGGCTTTGCCCACCGGAATGCCCACCACTGCTATGACGTGTGGACCCACACGGCGGTGGCAGTGGACCATGTGCCCCCCCGGCTCCCTCTGCGCCTGGCGATGCTGCTGCACGACATGGGAAAGCCAGATACCTTTTCTCTGGGAGAGGATGGGCAGGGACATTTCTACGGGCACCCCCGGCGGAGCGTGGAGCTGGCGGAAGGAATCCTCACCCGGCTGCGGTTTCCCCGGCGGACCCGGGAGCAAGTGCTGTGCCTGGTGCGCTACCATGACGCGGTCATCGAGGAGAGCCCCCAGCGGGTGCGCCGCTGGCTCAACAAATTGGGGCCGGAGCGCTTTTTTTGATCTGCTGGAGATCCAGCGGGGGATGCCTCCGCCCAGGCCCCGGCATATTGCACAAGGTTGGACCACCTCCGGCGCCTGGAAAAGATTGCCGGGGAGGTCCTGGCTGAGGCGCCCTGTCTGACCGTCAGGGAGCTGGCGGTGGGGGGAAGGGAGCTGTTAGCGTTGGGTTACCAAGGCCCGGCGATTGGAATGGCTCTCCGCCGGCTGCTGGATTGTGTGCTGGAGGGAACCCTTCCCAATGAGAAAACCGCCCTTCTGCAATATTTAGAACAAATTGATGCAAAAAAATCAGAAGGAAAAAAGAAACAAATCCTCGGGCGAAACCTAAAAAAAGAAAGTGAAAAATGTTCCTACCTGATAATTTTGCTAAAAAAACTAAATTTTCTCTTTATTTTTTCTATACAGTGTGATATAATGAAGCCACTCAAAAGGTCTGTGGCTTCGTCAAAAAGACGAAAAAACAGATGGGGAGTACGGCTCAACCTGAACCCAAAAGGAGGGATGCGGTGACCAGGGAGGGTGCGTGAGAGGCAAGAAAGAAGGAAAAAATAGAGTGAATTTTCCTCAAATGCAGGAAGACATTCGAAGAAAGCACACTCGAAACAAAAGAAGAAGTTCGGCCTGGCGCATGAATGAGCCACCCGCCAGACCGGAGACCGCGTGCGAATGATAGTTGAGATGATCCAATTAGAGTTCAACAAGAAACGAGGTAAAATGTATGAGTAATCAGGGAGAGAAAAAAGGCGTAAGCGCTATTGACTTTTTCTGCATTGGCTTTGGCGCAATCGTGGGAGTCGGCTGGGCCGTCTCCATCAACAACTGGATGAGCGGCAGTGGCGGCCCCATTCCTGCCGGTCTCGGTTACATCGCAGCACTGATCATGATGGTTCCCATCGCGCTGTGCTACTGCGAACTGGTTCCCGCCCTGCCCGTCGCCGGCGGCGGCATGGCATTCGCATTCCGTGCGTTTAATGACAAGGTCGCCGTGATTTCCGGCTGGGCGGCCTTTGGCGGGTTCGTATCCATCATTCCTTGGGAAGCCATTCAGATCACCGACGTTCTGGGGTATCTGATCCCTGGGCTGACCGACGGTGAACCCCTCTACTATGTGGCGGGCACCGGCATCCATCTGACCACCATCATCATTGGCGTGATTTGTTCTTTCCTGCTGTTCGCCCTGAACATGCGTGGCCTGGCTGCGGCGGCAGGTGTGCAGAAGATCCTGTGCTTCATCCTGGTGGGTTCCGCTGTCGTCGGCGCTGTGGCCTCTCTGCTCCACGGCAGCCCCGAGCACTGGCAGCCCCTCTATGACACCAGCAACCCCATGATCTATGGTGACCCCAGTCAGGGTTATGTTGAGGCAACCAATAGCAGCATGTTTGGCGGTATCCTCGCCATCATGTCCTCCGCTCCCTTCTTCCTGGCCGGGTTCGAGACCATTCCCCAGGGCGTTGAGGAAGCTGGCGGCGACATCAAGTCCGTTGGTAAGACCGTGGTGCTCTCCGTTACCCTGGCCTGCGTGTTCTATGCGTTCCTGCTGTTCTCCTTCGGCTTTGCTTGGGATTGGCAGGAGTTCGCACAGCCCACTGCGGTCGGCGGCATCATGACCAACCCTGCGGCGGCAACCATGCTGAGATTGAGCTACGGCGGTGCTGCCGGTGAGTTCTTCTACTGGCTGATCACCATCGGCGCCATTGCCGGTCTGTTCACCACCTGGAACGGCTTCTTCATGTCCTCGGCCATGCTGCTCATGGGCATGTCCCGTGGCCTGCTGATGCCCAAGATCTTTGCCAAGCAGAACAAGAACGGCATCCCTGTTCCCGGCCTGATCGTCTGCCTGGGCCTGTCCCTCATCGGCCCCTTCCTGGGCGCTGGCTTGATCGGCGACATCACTTCCTTCTCGGGCGCAGCCTTCGTGTTGTCCTGGGGCCTGACCTCCTACTCCTTGGCGTTCCTGCGGAAGAAGGAGCCCAACCTGGAGCGTCCTTACAAGGTCCCCGGCGGCGCCGCAATGGGCTGGTTTGCCGGCATCGTGTCCACGGTTGTCTTCATCCTGTTGTTCATCCCCGCCAGCCCCATGTACATGAAGAGCACGGCTTGCATCATGTTCGTCGGCTGGATGATCATCGGCTTGATCCTTTACCTGGCCGCCAGCGGTCAGCGCAGAGGCAAGTCTCAGACAGAGCTGAAGGAAGGCGTGTTCCACGGCATGGAAGAGAGAAAGCAGGCCTAAGCCGGATTCTCTTAGTCCGTTCGGTTAATTCTGTGATTTGCTAATTTACGTTTTCAAAGGAGTACCCCATGAATGAAGCAGCGGCGGCCAGCAAGGCCTTAGAGGATGTTGCCAACAACCAAGTGATTATGATGGAGTTGGTTCTGTATGCGATTATCAGTATCGTGTTGATTCTCCTCATGGATCTTTGGGCAGGAAAAGTGATTGGAAACAAGCAATCAATGGAGTATAAGGTGTTGCGGATTCCGAAGTATATTTCTCTCTTCATCATCTGTGGCTTTACGGTGATTGTTGGAATCATGTGCCTGTATAACCAGGACTTTTCCGTGACCCGCAGCACCTTGACCTACTTTGGGGTGCCGTACTTCATCGGGTTGTTCTACTACCTGATTAAAATGTTGCGCAGAGTGCGTTCCGTGCAGAAGCGGCGGAAGCTCTGAGCCATTGGAAAACGAAACAAAGCGCCGGAGTGAGATCACTCCGGCGCTTTTCTATGGGGAGAACCGGCACCCGCGCGGAACGCAAAAAACCGAACGCAGAGGCGTTCGGTTTTTTGCAGTGTATTTAGGAAGAGAGAGAAAAGAGAGAGGTAATGTTGATTGACTTCTGTTTACATGCTTAGGATAGCATACGGGGGAGAGAAGAAGTGGATAATTTACTAACTTTAAGTGAACAAATTATGAACATAAGGATCAAAAGAGAGGCGTCACTCCACCGCCACGAAATCGGCGGCGACATAGCCGACCTGCTCGCCGAACTGAATCAGGTACCAGCCATAGTATTCGTTAATGACCGTCACCTGGGCGCCGTCGTAGAGTTGGGCGATGGGCGGCGTGTCAAAGTCAGGCCGGCTGTAAACATCCAGGGCGCCCAGCTCCGCCCGGACTTCCCGGGCAGGGGATAGCTGTCAGGGAAGAAGGGAATGCCGAAATATTCTGTGAGGGAGAGCACGATGCTCTCCGCCATGGCGTCGATGTGGGTGACGATCCATTGGGCGTCGTCCGGGTTGTCGTGGAACCCCAGCTCCAGCAGGACCGCCGGCGCCCGGACCCGGCGAACCTCGCCGATGGTGGTGGTGGGTTCCGTGCGGACCAGGTTGGGAAGGGGGTAGATGGCCTTGAGGCCATCGGCTAAGAACTGGGCAGCCCGCATTCCCCGGGCACTTCCCGGGAAATAGAAGGCGATGATCCCCCGGTTTTGGCCCGCCTGGTCTTCGCCGGAGGCGTTGGTGTGCAGGGCCAGGTGCAGGTTGTAGTTCCCGGCATTGGAGGCCCGGATGGAGGAGGCCGCCGTCATGTCGGGGGGTGTTGCGGGTGTATTGAATCCCCGAGGCAAAGAGCATGGGCTCCATGGCGTCTGCCAGGCGGTTCATCCACTCCTCCTCATTTCCCAGGCCGTTGACATATTCATTGTATTCTTGGGTGGAAGGTGACAAATAGATAATGGGCAAAATAATCCCTCCTTTTTTCTCATCCTATGCGCGGCAGAGATGGCTGGTCACCTCTGTGCTGCGAAAGGGAGCGGGGGCCCGGACGTGTGTGCCATTGCAATCCCGGCGGGCCTATGCTATGATGAAAAAATGCCCACAGGAGGTATTGCCAATGGATCTGTGCAATCCCAAAGAGATTAAGGCCCTTTTGGGCCGCCATGGGTTTCGGTTTTCCAAGCAGATGGGCCAGAATTTCCTGATCCAGGAGTGGGTCCCCCGGCAGACTGCGGAGGCCTCAGGCGCAGCCCCTGGGGTAGGGGTGCTGGAGATCGGTCCCGGCATTGGCCCGCTGACCGCTCAGTTGGCCCGGCGGGGCGAGAAGGTGGTGTCTGTGGAGCTGGACCGCACCCTCCTGCCCATTCTGGCGGAGACCCTGTCAGACTATGACAACGTGGAGATTGTCCCGGGGACATCTTAAAGACGGACATTGCCGCCCTCTGCCGGGAGAGGATGCCCGGCCTGCCGGTGGTGGCCTGTGCCAACCTGCCCTACAATATCACAACCCCGGTGATCACAGCCTTGCTCCAGGCCCAATGCTTTCAGGCGGTGACGGTGATGATCCAGCGGGAGGTGGCACAGCGGATCTGTGCCCAGCCTGGAACGCCGGAATACGGGGCCTTCACCCTTCTCTGCCAGTATTACGCCGACTGCGCGCTGCTGTATGATGTGCCTCCCTCCTGCTTTCTTCCCGCTCCCAAGGTGACCTCCACGGTGATCCGTATGACAATCCGGGAAAAGCCCCCGGCGGTGGTGGAGGACCCGGACCTCTTTTTTTCAGGTGGTCCGGGCGGCATTTGCCCAGAGGCGGAAGACCCTTGTCAACTGTTTGTATCCTCTTTTGGAAAAAGTGTGGAAAAGCAGACCCTGAGTGGTCTGCTCCATGCCTGCAATTTGACGGAGACCATTCGTGGGGAGCGCCTTACTTTTGCGGACTTTGCCCAATTAACGGGAAAACTAAAAGAAATCAGGGGAAGTTGAAGGATGTCACTTGCATAAAAAAGTTGCAAAGAGATATAATGGAAAGAAGCTAAGGGTGGCTCTAAGGAGGGCATTTTACATGGAATTGACAAAAATCGAGCCGTGCTGGATTGGATTGACCAGCAGGTAAAGCTGACCCAGCCAGACCAGGTCATTTGGATCGACGGCAGTGAGCAGCAGCTGGAAGCGCTGCGGAAGGAGGCTTGCGCCACGGGAGAGCTCCACGAGCTTAACCAGGAAAAACTCCCCGGCTGTTATCTTCACCGGTCCGACCCCAGCGACGTGGCCCGGGTGGAGGACCGCACCTTCATCTGCTGCAAAAAGCAGGAGGACGCCGGCCCCACCAACAACTGGATGGATCCCCAGGAGATGTATGCCAAGCTGCATCGCCTGTACGATGGTTCTATGAAGGGCCGCACCATGTACGTCATCCCCTACTCCATGGGCGTGGTGGGCTCCCCCCTTCGCCAAGTACGGCATTGAGCTGACCGATTCCATCTACGTGGTGCTCAACATGGCCATCATGACCCGGGCGGGCCAGAAGGCTGTGCCCTACCTGGATGAACAGTTTATCAAGGGCCTCCACGCCCGGGCCAACCTGGACCCGGAGGAGCGGTATATTGTGCAGTTCCCGGAGGACAATGTCATTATGTCCATTAACTCCGGCTACGGCGGCAACGTGCTGCTGGGCAAGAAGTGCTTCGCCCTGCGCATCGCCTCCTACCTGGGCCGGCAGCAGGGCTGGATGGCCGAGCATATGCTGATTCTGGGGATTCAGAATCCCCAGGGGGAGGTCCGTTATATTACAGGTGCCTCCCCTCCGCCTGCGGCAAGACCAACCTGGCCATGCTGATCCCCGGAGGGCTATCAGAAAACGGCTGGAAATGCTGGTGCGTGGGGGATGACATCGCCTGGATTCGTGTGGGAGAAGATGGCCGCCTGTGGGCCATGAACCCGGAGTACGGCTTCTTCGGCGTGGCCCCCGGCACCAACGCCAAGTCCAACCCCAACGCCCTGGCCACCACCCGGCAGGGCACCATCTTCACCAACGTGGTACATAATCTGGACGACAACACCGTGTGGTGGGAGAAACTGGACAAGCATCCCCCAGAGCATGCCCTGGACTGGCGGGGCAATCCCTGGAGCCCGGAGACCGCCCAGGGACCCGCGGCCCACCCCAACTCCCGCTTCACCGCCCCGGCCAAGAACTGCCCCTGCATCTCCCCCGAGTTTGAGAGCCCCCAGGGCGTGCCCATCTCCGCCATCGTGTTCGGCGGCCGCCGGGCCAAGACCGCCCCCCTGGTCTATCAGTCCCGGGACTGGGCCCACGGCGTGTTTGTGGGCTCCATCATGGCCTCGGAGAAGACTGCCGCCGCAGAGGGTACGGTGGGAGAGACCCGGCGGGACCCCATGGCGATGCTGCCCTTCTGCGGCTACCACATGGCCGACTACTGGCAGCACTGGCTGGATATGGAGCGGGACATCGCCCATCCGCCGAAGATTTTCAATGTCAACTGGTTCCGCACCGACGAGGAGGGGAAGTTTATCTGGCCCGGCTTCGGGGAGAATATGCGGGTGCTGGAGTGGATTCTCAAACGCTGCTTCGATGAGGTGGGCGCCCGGGAGACCGAGATCGGCTACCTGCCCAACCCGGAGGACATCAACCTGGAGGGCATCGACGTGAGCCGGGAGACCTTGGCTGGCCTGCTGTCTGTGGACCGGGACCTCTGGCGCAAAGAGACAGAGGGAATCCACAGCTTCTACGCACAGTTTGGCGACAAGCTGCCCCAGGCGCTGCGGGAAGAGCTGGCGGGCCTGGAGGACCGTCTGAAGGATTGACAGAAACAACAAAGCTGCTGGCCGGAGGTCTGGTCAGCAGCTTGTTTCATGGAATGGAGGAGGGAACGGCAGGGGGAATTCTGCCCTGCGGGAACGCATTGGGATTCTCCTGAGGCGGCGGCGCGAAAACAGAGGTGACCGGGTTGCACCCTCCGGATTCCTATGCTATAATGGGTGCCGAATGCAGCAGAGGGGAGGAAAGAATGTGCGGATTCTTGGCATCGACCCGGGGTATGCCATTGTGGGATTTGGCATTTTAGAGGCACAGCGGGGACAGGCCCGCTTGCTTCGGTGCGGGGCCATCAATACCCAGGCAGGGGTCCCCATGCCCCGGCGCCTGCTCCAAATCCATGAGGATTTGGAGACATTGATCAAGCGGTTTGCCCCGGATGTCATGGCCATTGAGGAGCTCTTTTTCAACACCAATGTGACCACCGGCATTGGCGTGGCCCAGGCCCGAGGCGTCATCCTCATGACCGCAGCCCAACTGGGGGTCACCGTGTATGAATACACGCCCTCTCAGGTGAAGCAGGCTGTGGTGGGGTACGGCAAGGCGGAAAAACGCCAGGTGATGGACATGACGAGACGGGCTGCTCCATCTGGCAGCTGTGCCCAAGCCGGACGACGCGGCCGACGCCGTGGCCATCGCCCTGTGCCACGCCCGGTCCCACACCTCCCGGCTGAGCCGGCAGTGACAGGAAGGAGAGAGTTCCCGTGTTTTACTATCTCAAGGGCAGAGCGGCCCACTTGGCCCCCAACTTGGCGGTGATCGACTGCGGAGGCGTGGGCTATGCCTGCCGGACCACCAGTTATACCCTCTCTGGACTCCAGATGGGACAAGAGGTAACCCTCTATACCCACCTGAATGTCCGTGAGGACGCCATGGAGCTCTACGGTTTTGGAACGGAAAAGGAGCGCAACTGCTTTCAACTGCTCATTGGCGTCTCCGGTGTGGGGCCCAAGGCCGCGCTCTCCATTCTCTCCGCCACCACCCCGGAGGGATTGGCCACCGCCATCATCACCGGGGACGAAAAGGCCCTGACGGTGGCCCAGGGCATCGGGAAAAAAATCGCCCAGCGCATCATCCTGGAGCTGAAAGACAAGCTGGCCAAAGGCCAGCTCCCCGCCGGAGAGGAACGCTATGGGGGCACAGGGGTGACGGTGATCCCCCAGAACAAGAGCTCGGAGGCCACGGCGGCGCTGGCGGTGCTGGGATACAGCCCGGCGGAAATTGCCGTGGCGCTGAAGGGACTGGATTTGGAGGGGCTCTCCTTGGAGGAGATTGTCCGCCAGGCCCTGCGGAAAATGATCAAGTGAAGGGAGGCAGGGCGGCATGAGCATCGACTTTTTCCCAAGAGGAGGCCCAGACGACCCCTCTTATGACCACATCCCTTCTGGGGGAGGACGAGGGGAGGGTTCCCTCCGTCCCAAGCGCCTGACAGAGTATATTGGCCAGGAAAAGGCCAAGGAAAACCTGTCCGTATTCATTGACGCGGCCAAAATGCGCCAGGAACCCCTGGATCATGTGCTCCTCCATGGCCCCCGGGACTGGGCAAAACCACGCTGTCGGGGATCATCGCCAACGAAATGGGGGTCCATATCCGCATTACCTCCGGCCCGGCCATTGAGAAGGCGGGAGATTTGGCAGCCCTTTTGACCAATCTTAACGAGAATGATATCCTGTTTGTGGATGAGATTCACCGGCTGAACCGGTCGGTGGAGGAAATTTTGTATCCGGCAATGGAGGATTATGCCATTGATATTATCATCGGCAAGGGGCCCTCGGCCAACTCCATCCGGCTGGATTTGCCCCGCTTCACCCTCATCGGCGCCACCACCCGGGCAGGGCAGCTCTCCGCCCCTCTGCGGGACCGGTTTGGGGTGATGCTGCGGCTGGAGCTCTACACCCCGGAGGAGCTGGGCCAAATTGTCACCCGCAGCGCGGGGATTTTAGGGGTCCCCATTGAGGCAGCCGGCGCGGCGGAAATTGCCCGGCGGGCCCGAGGCACCCCCGGATTGCCAACCGCCTTCTCCGGCGGGTGCGGGATTTTGCCCAGGTCCGGGCTGGCGGCGTGATCACCCAGGGGTGGCGGACCAGGCGCTGACGGCGTTGGAGGTGGACCACCTGGGCCTGGACGCAGTGGACCGCCGCATGCTCTGCAGCATCATTGCCCACTATGCCGGCGGACCGGTGGGGCTGGAAACGCTGGCCGCCACAGTGGGGGAGGAGGCGGTGACTCTGGAGGATGTCTATGAGCCTTACCTCATGCAGATGGGCTTTCTCACGCGGACACCCCGGGGACGGTGTGTTACCCGGTTGGCCTATGAGCATCTGGGGCTTCCCTTCCATGGACAGGAGCAGCTGAAGCTGTGAGGCGGCGGAGATGAAGGAAAAATGCAAAAGCAAATGGGGAAAAATACACAAAAATGACGGAGATTTTTTGTAATTTAGCATTAACTTGATAATTTGCTTGACTTTTCCTTCTTGTTACATTATAATAAAAGTGAAATTTATATGAACGCTGAATATGGAAAAACACCAGTATTACAGACGAAACTCTCTGTGCACGGGCCGCGTCAGGGGACCGTGCCGCCGAGGAAACCCTCGTTCTCCGCTACTCCCGCTTGGTGCGTGTCTGTGCGCGGCCCTTTTTTCTGGCTGGGGGAGACAGCGAGGATTTGATTCAGGAAGGCATGTTGGGGCTGCTCTCGGCCATTCGGGAGTTTCGCTCAGACCGGGGCGCCCGGTTCCGCACCTTTGCGGAGCTGTGTGTCCGCCGCCGGATCATCTCTGTGGTGCGGGCCGCCGCCGGCGGAAAGCACTCACCGTTGAACGATTATGTTTCCCTCGATCCATCCCTCTTTTTGGCTCACCAGGATTTTACCTTCTTTGGCACGGCATATCATCAGCAAAGAAACCCCGAGGACGTTGTCATCCATGAGGAGAATCTCAGCACGCTGGAGGAGGCGATCCGCAAGGGTTTGACTGGGCTGGAGGCCCAGGTTCTGGCCTGTTATCTCCATGGCCTGTCCTATGCCGAGATCGCGGAAGAGGTACAACGGTCCACAAAGTCGGTGGACAACGCTGTGCAGCGGATTCGACGCAAGATTGCACAGTATTTATCCCGCGGCGAATACAGCGAAAGCTGATCGCATATTTTTATCCGACCCAAAGAAACCTGGGTTACAATGTCAAAGAGAGGGTTAACAGCATGTACGAAGACAAGACTTTAGTATGCAAAGAGTGCGGCAACGAGTTCGTGTTCACCGCTGGAGAGCAGGAATTCTATGCAGAGAGAGGCTTCCAGAATGAGCCTCAGCGCTGCAAGGCTTGCCGGGATGCCCGCAAGGCCGCTGCCCGCGGCCCCCGGGAATATTTCACCGCGGTGTGTGCCTCTTGCGGCGGAGAGGCGAGGGTTCCGTTCGAGCCTAAGTCTGATCGTCCCGTCTACTGCAGCGAGTGTTTTGCTCGGATGAGAGAAGCTTAATTTCTTAGAAATTACGCCCACCACGAACGGCGTCAGAGGAATCTGACGCCGTTCGTTTTTTTTTGTGGGCAGGAACGAGGCGGTTCCCGGAGGGGAGTTGGCCGGGGAAAAGGATTGGAATGGGAATAAAAGGTTAAAATAAGGGAAAAGTTTAATGAAAAGATGGAAAAACCCTTGCAAATATGGAAAAATAACGATATAATGAAACCATTCGTACAACAAATCAAACTGTGGAGGAGTCGAAAGCCGAAGTACATAGGAGACCGATCGGGAGGTGAGGTCAATGTTCCGGATAGGAGATAAGATCGTCCACCCCATGCATGGCGCGGGAATTGTGGACCAGATTGTGACGCGGAAAGTCAATGGCGTCTTGCGGGACTATTACAGCCTGAAGCTGCCCCTGGGGGATATGCTGGTGATGATCCCCACGGAGAGTTGTGGGGAGATCGGCGTTCGCTCTATCCTCAGCGGGGATGAGACGGAGCGTGTCTTGGGAAAGATTCCCGACCTTCAGGTGGAGATGGACACCAACTGGAACCACCGCTACCGAGAGAACATGGAACGCCTCAAAAGCGGCGACCTGCTGGAGGTGGCCAAGGTGGCCAAAGGTCTCATGTTGCGGGACGCCCGGCGGGGCCTGTCCACAGGGGAGCGGAAAATGCTCCATTCGGCCCGGCAGATCTTGATTTCAGAAATTGGATTGGCCCAGTCCATCAGCTACCAGGAGGCGGAAGACCGCATGGACCGGGCCCTTCACTCATAACATGTAGGATACAGAGAACGTGGAATTGAAAAGGAGCCTGACAGGCTCCTTTTTGCCGTGGAAAGGAGAAGAATATGGATTTGCTGCGGAGATTGTTTCATCGGGAAGAGGCGGCGGCTTCCTTTTGCTCAGCGGTGATTGTGGCCGGGGGCCGGGCTTCCCGAATGGAGGGGATCGACAAGATTCTCTGTCCCATGGGAGGGGAACCCCTGCTGCTGTATACCCTCATGCCCTTTCAGACCTCCTCTCTGGTGGATGAGATTGTCTTGGTCACCCAGGGAGGACCTGATGGTTCCCATTGGAACGCTGTGCAGCCAGCGGGGAATCACCAAGGTGCGCCGGGTGGTCAAAGGAGGGGAGAGCCGGACCGAGTCGGTTCTGGCGGGGCTGCGGGAGACCGATCCCCAGGCGTCACTCATTGCCATTCACGACGGCGCCCGGCCGTTTCTGCCCTTGGAGGTGTTGGAGCAGACCATAGAGACTGCCCGGCAGAGAGGAGCCGCCGCCCCTGCCCTTCCCGTGAAGGACACCATTAAGGTGGCCCAGGAAGGGGTGGTGCAGCAGACGCCGGACCGGGCCCGGCTCTTTGGCGTGCAAACGCCCCAGGTGTTTGAGGCCTCGCTCATCAAAGGGGCGCTCACCAAAGCCTGGGAAGAGGGCGCGGCCCTCACAGATGACTGTTCCGCCGTGGAGCGGATTGGGTTTCCCGTCTGTTTGACCCAGGGCAGTGAGGAGAATATCAAGATTACACCCCCAGGGACCTGACCTGGGGAGAGGCTATTTTAGCGGAGAGGATGGGACGATGAGGATCGGACATGGATACGATGTACACCGGCTGGTGACGGGCCGGAAGCTGATTTTGGGCGGGGTGGACATCCCTCATCATCTGGGACTGCTGGGCCATTCGGACGCGGACGTGGTGACCCACGCCTTGATGGATGCCCTGCTGGGCGCGGCGGCCCTGGGGGACATTGGGCAGCATTTCCCGGATACGGACCCGGCGTACCGGGACATCTCCAGCCTGGACCTGCTGGGACGGGTGATGGCGCTGCTGGCAGCGCAGGGGTGGCGGGTGGAAAATGTGGACCTCACCATCCTGGCCCAGCGCCCCAAGCTGAAGGACTATCTCCCCCAGATGCGCCAGAACTACTCCCGGGCAATGGGGCTGCCGGTCACGGCCATCAGTGTGAAAGCCACCACAGAGGAGGGGCTGGGCTTCACAGGAACGGAACAGGGGATTGCCGCCCACGGGGTGGTCCTTTTGGAGCCGTTGGGAAAATAGAGGCTTCCTGCCGCAGAGAGAGGCATTTGGTCGGGGACAGCACCGCCCTCGACACAGTTCCGCTTCCCGCGCATACACTGGTGCGGGAGGAGCTTTTTATGGTATATCTGATTATGTGCCGCTCCCTGACCTACGCACAAAGGGTGTCCAACGCCCTGGAGCGGGCGGGGATCCCCGCCCGGGTCCTCCGGTCTCCAGGGGAGATCTCACCCACCGGATGCAGCTATTCGGTGAAGATCGCCGCCCGGAACCTGGCCCGGGCTCTGACCATCCTGAACGGAACGCGGCTGCCTACCTGGGCATCTACGTGAACGCGGCGGGATATGGTTACCGGGAGGTGGAGCTGTGATCTATTTGGACAGTGCCGCCACCACGTATCAAAAGCCCCCTGCTGTATTCCGGGCAGTCCGGGGGCCATGGCATCCATGACCAGTCCGGGACGAGGGACCTATGGCCCGGCGGCCCGGGCCTCCCGAACGCTGCTGGCCTGCCGGGAGGAGGCCGCCGCCCTCTTCCAGGTGGGGCAGCCCGAGCGGGTGGTGCTGACCTTCAACGCCACCCATGGGCTGAACATTGCCGTGCATTCCCTGGTAAAGCCGGGAGCCACGGTGCTCCTGTCGGGATATGAACACAATGCGGTGACCCGGCCTTTGGCGTCGATTGCCGATGTCCGCCTGCGGGTGGTCCGGGCCCCGCTCTTCTGTCCCAATCTGTTTCTGGAGGAACTGGAGCGGCGGCTGACCCCGGAGGTGGATGTGGTCATCTGTACCCATGTGTCCAACGTGTTCGGCTATGTGCTGCCGGTGGAGGAGGTTGCCGCCCTGTGCCGGCGGCGTCAGGTTCCCCTTATTGTGGACGCCTCCCAGTCGGCCGGGGTGCTTCCTGTGCGTATGGAGGACTGGGGCGCGGCCTTTGTGGCGATGCCTGGTCACAAGGGGCTCTATGGTCCCCAGGGAACCGGGCTGCTCCTCTGCCAAGCTGGAGGAGAACCCCTGATCGCGGGAGGAACGGGCAGTCTGTCCCGACAGCCGGAAATGCCGGATTTCCTGCCGGACCGGCTGGAAGCGGGAACCCACAACGTCCCCGGGGTGGCCGGTCTGCTGGAAGGGCTGCGGTTCCTCCGGCGGCGGGGAATCCATTCGCTGTTCTGCCACGAGGCGGCGCTGGTCCGGCAGGCGGCGGAGGGGGCTGGCCCAGCTGCCCAGGGTCCAGGTCTACTCAGCGGGAGAGAAGGGCTGCCAGAGCGGCGTGCTCTCCTTCCGGGTGGCCGGCCGGGACCCAGGCTGGGTGGCGGAGGAACTGGGCCAGCGGGGGATCGCGGTTCGCGCGGGACTCCACTGTGCTCCGCTGGCCCATGCCACGGGGGGAACCGAGGCAACCGGCACCGTGCGGGTGAGTTTTCTGCCTTCAACACCGGCCAGGAGGTGGAGCGGTTCCTGAAAACAATGCGGCGGCTGGGATAGGTGCCCACGAAAAGCGCCCTGGATTTCCAGGGCGCTTTTCTCAGAAGAAAAGGTGAAATTTCCTCTGCCGGCGGGGTTGTAAATGGGAGGGAAATACAGTATAATAACTTGAATTACCATAGAAAACTTGGCGGATTATACCCTAAAGGAGGTGGGAGCGATGACCTCGTTTTTGCAGTACTGCGTCAACACGTTGGGTTATCTGCGGTTGATGACAGTCTCTGATCTGATCGACATCGCCATCTTGTCCTTCCTGTTCTATAAATGCATCGGGATTTTCCAGCGGACCAACGCGGCCAAGGTGGCCAAGGCGCTGCTGCTGATTATCGTTGCGATGTGGATTTCCTACCAATTTAACCTTAATGCCATCAGTTTCATTTTGAATAAGGCGGTGGAGCTGGGGCTGCTGGCCCTGGTGGTCATTTTCCAGCCGGAGATTCGCCGGTTTTTGGAGCGCATTGGCAGCAACAACGTCTCCCGAATCTCCCGCTTTTTCCGGAATGAAACCCCAGTCAGCGATGTGGAGGAGGCCATTCAGGAGACGGTGGAGGCCTATGGAGAGATGTCGAAAAACCGGGTGGGCGCCTTGATGGTGTTCGAGCGGGAGACCAATCTGTCCAACATCATCTCCTCGGGCACTCCCTTCCAGTCCACGGTGACCAGTGAACTGCTGAAAAACATCTTTTATCCCAACGCGCCCCTCCATGACGGCGCAGTGGTGGTCCGGCAGGGGAAGATCGCGGCGGCGGCCTGCATGCTCCCCATGTCGGAGAGTATGAATCTAAGCAAAGACCTGGGCATGCGCCACCGGGCCGGTCTGGGTATGAGCGAGCGTTCTGATGCGGTGGTTGCCATTGTCTCCGAGGAGACAGGGGCCATTTCTGTTGTGGTCAACGGTAACCTCCGCCGGCACTTGTCCCCGGAGACGCTGGGACGGATTCTGCGCAATGAACTGCTGCCCCGGGAGGAGAGCGCCTCCGGCAAGCGGCGCAGACCTTCCCTGCCGTTCTGGAAAGGAAGGGGAGGAGAATCGTGACCAACCCGAAGAAAAACCGCAAAATCTTCAATATCGTCCTGGCCATTGTGCTGGCGGTGGGTGTGTGGATGTATGTCATCAACGTGGAAAATCCCTCCGGCACCGGTACTGTCCGGGAAATCCCGGTTACCGTGGTGGGAGAGGACAGCCTGGCTGAGCGAGGGCTGATGGTGACGGAACAGAACCGGGACCATGTCTCTCTCAAACTCTCCGGTCGAAAAAAAGACCCTGATGAAGCTCAATCGGAAAAACATCACCCTAAAGCTGGATGTCTCCTCGGTTACCTCGGAGGGGGAGCATACGCTGAGTTGTAAGGTGGACTTCCCAGATACCGTGGGCGACAATGTCTCTATTTCGGATTGGGAGGACCTGCATGTCACGGTGACGGTGGAGAAACAGGCAACCAAAGAGATTCCGGTTCGAGGAGAGTTCATCGGGACGGAGGCGGACAACTGCCTGGCCGGTGCGGTGACCACCGATCCTGAGACCCTGGTTCTAAAGGGCCCGGCAAAGGAGCTGGAGGGCATCTCCTATGCCCTGGCAACGGTGGGGGAAAAGAGGTTCGGGATACCATAGTGGAGCAGTCCAGTGTGGTATTCATGGGCCCGGACGGAACCCCCGCCAGCCGGAAGAATGTGACCGCCAGTGCGGAGTCGGTGGAGGTCACCGTCCCAGTCCGGCAGGTGGTCTCCCTCCCGCTCACGGTGGAGATCATCGAGGGTGGCGGCGCTGCCCGGGAGGATGTGGAGGTGACGATTTCCCCGGAAACCATCACCGTGGTGGCCCAGGAGGGCGAGGAAGCTCTGCCCAGTGCCATCTCCTGGGAACCATTGAGCTGGAGGATGTTTTGGGCGATACCTCCTATTCCTTCCCCATCAAGCTCCCTACGGGCGTCACTGCCTGGGGAGAGCAGAGCCGATACGCCAGAGTGTCTCTCACCTTTCCCCAGCTGGTAACGCGGCAGCTGGCAGTGGAGCAGATTGCATTGCAAAATATCCCCCAGGGGTATGACGCGACGCTGGTGAGCAAGCAGCTTTATGTCTGGGTGCGGGGAAGGCAGGACCTGGTGGAAGCCCTCGATCCCAAACAGCTTCAAGTGGAGGTAGACCTGTCCGAGGCGGGAAAAGGGGACGAGCTTCAGCGGTTCCCGGCAAAGGTTACCTGGAAGGGCGGCGAACCGGAAGGGGTTAAAATCATGGGGACGCATTACAGCGTTGCCCTGCGGCTGAAACAATAGGAAACCATGGTTTGAGAAACAGGTAAGGAGGTTTCTATGGAACAGATCGCAATGGTAAAGTCCATTCTGGACAATGGAATGGCGCAGGTTGCCGTACAGCGGGAGACCGCCTGCGGCGCTGCCCACAGCTGCGCGGACTGTGCAGGCTGCGAAAAATGATGACGCGGACGGAAAACGTCGTGGTGGCATACAACGATGTGAACGCGCACCCGGGGGATGTGGTGAAGGTACAGAGTGAGAATGGCAATTTCTTTAAGACAGCAGCCATTGTCTACCTGCTGCCCTTGGTCCTGGCCCTGGTGTTTTACGGTGTGGCCTCGGCCCTGTCCCTGGGCGGAGAGGGTCTGCACGCCCTTTGCGCGGGGATTGGGTTTGTCCTGGGCATCCTTGTGGCCGTGGCCTGGGACCGCCACATGAAAAAGGTCAGCGGCCTGCGCTTCCACATTGTGGAGGTCAAACGGGCATGTTCGGGTATGTAGAGCGGTTACCCCGGTTCTTGCACCGGAGGAGGCCCGGCGGTATGAGGCGGTCTACTGTGGTCTGTGCCGCACCCTGGGGGAGCGGTACGGAAAGACGCCCAGCTGATCCTCAACTATGACTTTGTCTTCCTGGCCATCCTTCTGGCCCGGCCAGAGACAGGGGGAACCTTTCCCGACTGCCCCTGTCCCGTCCATCCCTGGCGAAAGAAAACCTGCTGGCTGGGGTCTCCTGCCCTGGACGCTGCGGCGGACGCCACGGTGATTCTCACTTGGTGGAAGCTCCAGGACGCTCTCCGGGACGGAAAGCTGGCCCAGCGAATGGGCAGCCGGGCTGCGGCCCCTGCCGCTGAGAGGACATTACCGGGCCGCGGCGGCCCGGTGGCCGGCCTTCGATGAGACGGTTCGGTCCTGCCTGGAGGAGCTGCATCAACTGGAGCGGGATCGCGTGCCGTCCTTGGACCGCCCGGCGGATACCTTTGCCCGGATTCTCCAGGCGGCGGCAGTGGAGACGGATTTGGCCGCGCGCACCCGTGGGGTGCAGCAGATTTCTACCACGTGGGGCGCTGGATCTACCTGGCCGATGCCTGGGACGACCTGGCGGAGGATCAGCGCACAGGAAACTACAATCCCCTCCTGGCCCGATTTGGGGACCAGGCAGCGGCATCCAAGGAATCGCTGCGGGAGACCATGCGAGTCTCCCTGGGCCTGGCAAACACCGCCTTTTCCCTGCTGGACTGGGGAGAGTGGGAGCCTCTGCTGGGCCATATTCTGGGCACGGGACTGCCCGCTGTGGAAGAGGCCGTTTTACCGGCCAGTGGAAGCAGCGAAAGCGCCCATTTCATCATCATCAAGGGTCCGCGCCTGCCGCGGTGCCCCCAATAAGAGAAGGAAACGTATGAATGATCCCTATGCCGTGTTGGGCGTGAGCTCTTCTGCCAGTGAGGAGGAGATCAAACGCGCCTATCGGGACCTGGTCAAGAAGTATCACCCGGACAACTATGCCAATAACCCTCTGGCCGACCTGGCCGAGGCCAAGATGAAAGAGGTCAATGAGGCCTATGACGCCATCATGAAGGCCCGGACCCAGGGCGGATACCAGTCGGCCGGCGGGAACGGGTATGGCGGTGGCCGGACCTCCAGCCAGGGCGGCGGCCGCTACAACAATCCCACGCTGATTCAGGTGCGCCAGCTCATTGCCCAGAACAATCTGGCGGAGGCGGAACGGATTCTCCGGAGTACCCCGGCCAACAACGGGGAGTGGTACTACCTTATGGGCAGTATCGCCTACCGCCGGGGCTGGATGGACGATGCCCGCCAGAATTTCTGGACCGCCTGCAACATGGACCCCAACAACATGGAGTACCGTCAGGCCATGAACAGTATGGGGATGCAGGCCCGACGGGGAACCTATGGAGGGGGGAGACGATATTGCCAACCTCTGTACCACCCTGTGCTGCCTCAACTGTCTGTGCAATTCGTGCAGCGGCTGACGGCGCACGGAAGAAAAAATGAGAATGAGGTGTTTGGCTTGATACGAAGTATGACAGGCTATGGCCGGGGGAGGGGTCCTCCACGACCGGGCCATCACGGTGGAGGTTCGGGCGGTGAACAACCGCTATCTGGACTGTGCGGTGAAGATTCCCCGGCTCTATGTATTTGCCAAGGAGAGCATTAAGGCCCAGGTGCAGAAGCAGGTGGGCCGGGAAAGGTGGATGTGCTGATTTCCATTGATGCCACCGCTGCGGACAAGGTGGCGGTGAGCCTGAACCGGTCTGTGGCCGACGGATATTACACCGCCCTGACCCAGATGCGGGATGCCTATAACCTGAAGGATGATATTTCAGTCTCTCTCCTCTCCCGGTTCCCGGATGTGTTTCTGGTGGAGAAGGAGCAGGGGGATGCCGATGTGATTGCTGCGGACCTGCTCCAAGTGCTCTCCCAGGCGTTGGAGGGCTTCAACGCCATGCGGGAACTGGGAGGGCCAAAAGCTGGCGGAGGATATCCGGGCCAAGGCCGCCGCCATCGCCGCGCTGGTGGAACAGGTGGAGGTTCGTTCTCCGGAAACGGTTGCCGCGTATCGGGAAAAGCTCCGCCAGAGGATGCAGGAAGTTTTGGAAAATACCCAGATCGACGAGAGCCGGATTCTCACCGAGGCCGCCATCTACGCGGACAAGGTCGCCGTGGACGAGGAGACGGTCCGCCTGCGCAGCCACCTGTCCCAACTGGAGGATATGCTGGAGCAGGGAGGCGCCATTGGCCGCAAGCTGGATTTTCTGGTGCAGGAAATCAACCGGGAGGCCAACACCATCGGCTCCAAGTGCAGCGACGTGGCCCTGTCCCGGGTGGTGGTGGAGCTCAAGGGCGAGATCGAGAAGATCCGGGAACAGGTGCAGAACATCGAATAGAGGAGGCGACCTGTTGAAGCTGATCAATATTGGGTTCGGCAACATGGTATCGGCCAACCGGCTCATGGCCATTGTCAGCCCGGAATCCGCCCCCATTAAGCGCATGGTCCAGGAGGCCAGAGACCGGGGGTGCTGGTGGACGCCACCTATGGCCGCCGTACCCGGGCGGTCCTCATTACAGACAGCGACCATATCATCCTCTCTGCCCTGCAGCCGGAGACGGTAGCCGGCCGGCTCAACGGGCGGGAGGAACTGGCAGGGGAGGAAGAGGAATGAACAAAGGGACCTTGGTGGTGATCTCCGGCTTTTCCGGCGCGGGCAAGGGCACGGTCTTGTCCCAAGTGCTGGCACGCCGTCCTGATCTCTATTTCTCCGTGTCCTTTACCACCCGTCCCCCCAGAGAAGGGAAAAAGACGGGGTCAATTACCATTTTGTCACCCGACAGGCGTTTCAGGAGCGGATTGAACGGGGAGAATTTTTTAGAGTACGCCGAGTATGTGGGGAATTTCTACGGAACCTCCATGGCGGTGATCCGGGAGAAGCTGGACCAGGGAATCGACGTGATCCTGGAGATTGAGATTCAGGGGCGGCCAAGGTTCGGGAGAAAATGCCGGAGGCGGTCTCCCTGTTTTTGGTCCCGCCCTCCTTTGAAGAGCTCTCCCGCCGGCTCCACGGCCGGGGAACCGACTCGGAGGAGAAGATCCAGCAGCGGCTGGAGACTGCCCGCCGGGAGGCGAAGGAAATTGTGAACTATGACTACATCGTCGTCAATGACACGGTGGACCGGGCGGTGGGGGAGATATTAGCCATTCTCATCGCGGAGGGCTGCCGGAAGGAAAGACGGCTTCATCTTGTGGAAGGAGTGTAAGGGATTATGATGCTGTATCCCGCAATGAATGAACTGCTGGAGCAGGTACCCAGCCGATATCAGCTGGTGAATGTGGTGGCGGCCCGGGCCCGGAAGATCGCCGCCAAAGCGGAACGGGAGGACCTCATGCTGGAGGATAAGCCGGTGAGCATTGCCATTCGGGAGATTGCCGAGGGACACTGGAAGGACCCGGAGGAGGCGGCCGGGATGGAGGAAGGATTCCCGGAAGAGGAGCATCTAATCCAAGGGGAAGCGGGCATCGAATGAACAGCGCCCGTGCCGTGACGGGCGGTATGATGCTGGCCAAAATTGCCCTGTCGGCGGCCACCTTTGCCATTGATCGGCCCTACTCTATCGGGTTCCCGCCCAGCTGGAGAACCTGCTGGAGCCGGGCATGCGGGTTCTGGTGCCCTTTGGCAAGGGCAACCGGTCCAGCGAAGGCCTGGTGCTCTCCCTGGAGCAGGCGGAGGAAACCCACCGGCTCAAGGAGATTCAGACTCTGCTGGACCGCCGCCCTGTCCTGACCCCCGAGGGCATCCAGCTGGCGCTTTGGATGCGGGAGCGGTTTTTCTGTACCGTCTATGCCGCCGCGCTGACCATGCTTCCCACGGGACTGTGGTATGTGCTCAAGGAGGGATACGCCCTGGCCCCCGGGGGTGGACCGGGAGACTTGGGAGGCCAAGACGCCGGGCCATCCCCGGGCCAGACAGGTGATGACCCTCCTCCACGGAGCAGGGGGCGGGCTGACCTGGCCCAGATCAGAGCCATTCCCGACGGGAAAGACCCCCGAGGGGTGCTGCGGGAGCTGGAGAAGGCGGGCCTGGTGGTCCGGGAAACCCAGGCCCGGCGGAAGGTCAAGGATAAGACGGAGCAGATTGCCTCCTGGCTGTGGACCCGGCGGAGGCGCTGGCCCGGATGGAGCCCCGGCGGAAGGCGGCGCCCATGGGGTATGAGGTCACATCCTTGCTGTGCAACCTGGGCAGCGCCAGCGTGAAGGAGCTGTGCTACTTCACCGGGGCCTCCCACCAGACGGTGAAGAGCCTGGAAAAGCGCGGGGGATTCTCCGCCTGCAGGAGCGGGAGGTGTTCCGCCACCAGCTGCCGGATATCCGGCAAACGCAACCTTTGTCTCCTCTGAACGAGGCGCAGCAGGCGGCCTATGAGGGGCTGCGGGCGCTGATGAACGGGGAAAGCCGGAGGCGGCCCTCCTCTACGGGGTCACCGGCAGCGGGAAGACCCAGGTCTACCTCCATCTGATCGAGCAGACCCTGGCGGCGGGACGGGGGCCATTGTAATGGTCCCGAAATTGCCCTGACCCCCAGCCTGCTGCAGCTCTTCCTCACCCATTTCGGCCGGCAAGTGGCGGTCCTGCACAGCTGCCTGTCCACCGGGGAGCGGTACGACGAGTGGAAGCGGGTCCGGGATGGACAGGCCTCTGTGGTCATTGGGACCCGTTCTGCGGTGTTTGCTCCCCCTGGCGGATGTGGGCCTTATGATTTTGGATGAGGAGCAGGAGAGCAGCTATCAGTCGGAGAGCATGGTCCGTTACCACGCCCGGGAGGTGGCCAAGTTCCGCTGCACCCACCATAAGGGACTGCTTCTGCTGGGGTCGGCGACCCCGGCGGTGGAGAGCCGGTATGCCGCGGAGATGGGACAGTATCACCTGTTTACCCTCAGGCAGCGATACAATGCCCACCAGATGCCGAAAGTGCGCCTGGTGGATATGAAGCAGGAACTCCGGCAGGGAAACGCCACGGGCCTGTCCGGCCTGCTGCGGGAAGAACTGGAGGAAAACCTCCGGCGGGGGGAACAGAGCATTCTCTTTCTCAACCGCCGGGGCAACAGCCGTATGGTGGTATGCAGCCAGTGTGGCGAGGTTCCCACCTGTCCCCCGGTGCTCGGTTCATTTGACCTATCACAGCGCCAATGGCAGGCTGATGTGCCACTACTGCGGCCATTCCCAGCCCCTGCCGGAGCTCTGCCCCCATTGCTATGGCCGGCTCCAGTTTGTGGGCATGGGCACCCAAAAACTCCAGGAGGCGCTGGAGGAGAGCTATCCCGGGGTGGAGATCATGCGGATGGACGCGGACACCATTACAGCCACCCAATCCCACGAGGTGCTGCTGGACCGGTTTCGGTGGAAGCAGGTCCCCATCCTTTTGGGCACCCAGATGGTGGCCAAGGGCCTGGACTTTGCCAATGTGACCCTGGTGGGGGTGGTGGACGCGATCTGTCCCTATACGCAGACAATTACCGGGCTGCGGAGCGCACCTTTTCCCTGCTGACCCAGGTGGTGGGCCGGGCGGGGCGGGGGAAAAGCTGGGGCGGGCTGTGATTCAGACCTGGACCCCGGACAACGATGTGATCAACCTGGCTGCCCGCCAGGATTACGATACGTTTTACGAGGAAGAGCGGGAGATGCGCCGGATGCCCGGTTCCCCCCTTTCTGGACCTGTTTCGGATTACCCTTTCCGGTCCGGAGGAGACCCAGGTTCTCCGGGCCTGCGCGGTGATCCGGCGTAGCTTAGAACCCTGGGTGAAGCCCCGGCAGCAGGGGCCAGAGGGACCGGAAGTGCTGGGCCCTGCGCCGGCGCCTGTTTTGAAGGTGAACAACCGGTACCGGTACCGCGTGCTGCTGAAGTGCCGGAACGGGCGGGAGATCCGGGCGGTCCTCGCCCAGATTCTCCAGGCGGCCCAGCAGGACCGGGCCAACTGGGGGCTGTCCATCGCAATGGATGTAAATCCCATGGATTAAAGAGAAATAAGAGGAAGGAATGACCCATTATGATCAGAAAAATTCTGCAAAAGGAAGACCCTGCCCTGCATAAAGTATGCCATCCCGTCACCAGCTTCGACCGGAAGCTGGGTGCTCTGCTGGATGATCTCACTGCTACCCTGAAGGATGCCCAGGGCTTGGGCCTGGCTGCCCCCCAGATTGGGATTCTCCGCCGGGTCTGCGTGGTGATGGACGAGGATGAGCAGTACCTGGAGCTGGTCAACCCTGTCATTGTCAGCCAGGAAGGCGAGCAGGAGGGATTTGAGGGCTGCCTGAGCTTAACGGGGATGTACGGCATTGTCAAGCGCCCCATGAAGGTGACGGTGAAGGCCCAGGACCGCCATGGAAACCCGGTGGAATATGAGCGGGAAGGGGTCACCGCCCGCTGTTTCTGCCATGAGATTGAGCACCTGGATGGACACATGTACTATGAGCGGGCGGGCCGCCTGTTCACCGAGGCCGAGGTGGATGAGATGCTCCAGAAGGCCGAGGAAGAGGCGTAATGCAGGCCTGTTGGAGCGGTCAGGAGGGGAGAGAGGCATGAGGATTCTATTCATGGGCACGCCGGATTTTGCCGTGCCCTCGCTGGAGGCCCTGGTGGCCGCCGGACATGAGGTGGTGGGGTGTTCAGTCAGCCGGATAAACCCAAGAACCGGGGGATGAAGCTCCAGCCCACGCCGGTGAAGTGCTGTGCCCAGGCCCACGGCCTGGCGGTCTTTCAACCCACCAAACTCCGGGACGGCACGGCGCTGGAGACCATTGTCCAGCTGGCGCCCGACCTCATCGTGGTGGCGGCCTACGGCCGGATTTTGCCCCAGGAGATTCTGTCCTATCCCCGGCTGGGGTGCATCAATGTGCACTCCTCCCTGCTGCCCAAGTACCGGGGGCGGCCCCCATTCACTGGGCCATCCTGAACGGAGAGCAGGAGACGGGCGTGACCATCATGCACATGGCCCACGAGCTGGACGCCGGGGATATCATTGCCCAGCGGGCCACCCCCATTGACCCGGACGAGACGGTGGAGACCCTCCATGACCGGCTGGCCCGTCTGGGGCGGAACTGCTGGTGGAGACGGTGGAGCATCTGGCCGACGACACCGCCACCCGGACCCCCCAGGAGGAGAGTCAGGTGACGTTGGCGCCCATGCTGAGCCGGGAGCTCTCCCCCATGGACTGGAGCCGCCCTGCCCGGGCCCTCCACGATCAGGTGCGGGGACTGCTTCCCTGGCCCGCTGCAGTGACAGAGCTGGGGGCGTACGCTGCAAGATTTTGGCCACCACCGTGCTGGAAGAGACCACGGAAAAGGCGCCGGGCAGCGTGGTGACAGCGGACAAGACGGGCCTGAAAATTGCCTGCGGGGGAGGGGACGCTCCTCCGCATCGACCGGCTTCAGGCCGACGGCGGCAAGCGCATGAAGGCCGCCGACTATCTGCGGGGGCACCCCATCCCCGTGGACTGAGAGAGAAAGGAGGGATGGGGCATGTCCGCCCGAGAGGCTGCGCTGCTGACCCTGGTGGCGATGGAGCGCCAAAAGGCCTGGTCCAACGGCCATTTGAAAAAGGTCATCCAGGAACAAAGATTAGACCGGCGGGATGCCGCCCTGGCCACCCGCCTCTGCTTTGGTGTGATCCAAAACCGCATGCTGCTGGACCACTATCTCCAGCAGTACTCTGCCATGAAACTGAGCAAAATGGAGAGCAAGGTACGCAACAACCTGCGGTTGGGTCTGTACCAGATGCTTTTTATGACCAAGATTCCCGTCAGCGCGGCGGTAAGCGAAGGGGTAAAGCTGACCAAGAAGCACTGCAAAAATCCCCGGGCGGGGGGATGGTCAACGGCCTTCTCCGCACTCTGGCCCGCCATCTGGACGAGCTTCCCACCCTGGACCGGGGGAATCCTGTTGCATATCTCTCCCTGCTGTACAGCCACCCCCAGTGGTTGGTGGAGGAATGGAGCCAGCAGTTGGAAGCGGGGGAGCTGGAAGAACTGCTCCGCTGGGACAACAGTGAACCCCCTGTGACAGTACAAGTAAACACTTGCCGATTCCAAACCTCTCAGGTGGCGGCGGCGCTGGAAGAGGAGGGGATGACAGTGACGCCCATCCCTGGCTGCCGGACTGTCTGGTGCTCACGGGAACAGGGGACCTGACCCAGGGGCGCGCCTGGCAAACCGGGATGTTCTACCCGCAAGACCCTGCGGCCCGCCTGGCGGTTTTGGCGGCGGGCCTGTTGCCAGGGAATAAGGTCCTGGACGCTTGTGCGGCGCCGGGAGGAAAATCTTTGCTGCGGCTATGACCATGGGAGACCAAGGAGAACTCTATGCCTGCGATCTCCATGCCCATAAAAAGGCTCTCATCGAGGCTGGGGCAGCTCGGCTGGGACTGGGTTCCATCACAGCCCAGGTGCTGGACGCCAGAAAGCCCCGTAAGGGGTGGGAGGGGACCTTGACACGGTGCTGGCCGATGTACCCTGCTCCGGCTTGGGTATCATCCGCAAGAAGCCGGACATTCGCTATAAGCCCCAGGAAGAGCTGGCCGGACTGCCCGCGCTGCAGGGGGAGATTTTTGGACAATGTGGCCCATTATGTCAAGCCGGGCGGGGTGCTGCTTTACTCCACCTGTACCCTTCGTCCTCAGGAGAATGAGGCGGTGGTCCGGGCCTTTTGGCTTCCCATGGGGGCTTTTCTCTGAGGGATTCCGGCTGCCTGGCCCCATGGGGGAACAGCCGGAGGGGGTTTGTACCCTTTGGCCCCAGCGGCTGGGGACCGATGGATTTTTCCTGGCCAAATTCCGAAGGAGGGAAGACCATGACTGACCTGAAATCCATGACGCCGGAGGAACTGACCGCCTGGTGCAGGGAACAGGGCCAGCCGGCCTTTCGCGGCAGGCAGCTGTTTCAATGGCTCAGCCGGGGGGTGGTTTCTACCCAGGAGATGACGGACCTTCCAAGGCCCTTCGGGCGAAGATCGACCAGGAGGGCGGCATTTCCCCCCGTCGGTGGAGCGAAAACAGGTCTCAAAACTGGATGGAACCATAAAATATCTTTGGAGGCTGTCGGACGGCAACTGCATTGAGACGGTTCTCATGCGCTACCGCCATGGCAACTCCGTCTGTATTTCCTCCCAGGTCGGCTGCCGGATGGGCTGTGCCTTCTGCGCCTCCACAGTGGGGGGGCGGGTCCGCAACCTGACGGCGGGAGAACTGCTGGACCAGGTCATTTTTACCCAGAAAGATTCCGGTGTCCCCATCTCCAACATTGTTCTGATGGGGATTGGGGAGCCGTTGGACAACTATGACAATGTACGGCGGTTTTGACCCTGGTCAACCACCCGGACGGTGTGAACATTGGCATGCGCCACATTTCCCTGTCCACCTGTGGACTGATCCGGGGATTGACCGCCTGGCGGAGGAGGGACTTCAGCTCACCCTGTCTGTGTCCCTCCATGCCCCCTGACGATGAAACCAGGAGCGCCCTCATGCCCATCAACCGGGGCACGGGGGTGGAGGCCCTGCTTGCGGCCTGCCGCCGGTATTTTGCCAAAACCGGCCGGCGGATCTCCTATGAGTATGCCATGATCGACGGGGTCAACGACACCCCCCCGCCATGCCGCCCTGTTGGGGACCGGTTGAGGGGACCGTTGCCCATGTGAATCTCATTCCTCTCAACTATGTGGAGGAGAGCAGCTTAAAGCCCAGTCCCCATGTGGCCGCCTTTCAGAGGCAGCTGGAAAAGCGGGGTATTCCGCCACCGTCCGCCGGCGGCTGGGCAGCGATATCGACGCCTCCTGCGGCCAGCTGCGCCGGAAAGCCCTGCAAAACCGGGCGGAATGAGGAGAGCAGGAGATGCGAAAGGAGATGATCCCCCATGGTTTCCGTATGGGGACTGACTGACAGAGGAATCGTACGAAGAGAAAACCAGGATTCCTGTGCCTATGAAATCATAGAGGACGGCGACCTGGCCTGGGGCGTCGTGTGTGACGGCATGGGCGGGGCCAAGGCCGGCGACATCGCCAGCAAGATGGCGGTGGAGACTTTCTGCGCCCATTTGGAGCAGCTGCGGGATCTGGAGGGGCCCCCCCGCGGCGGACCTGCTGCTGGCCGCCGCCGAGGACGCCAATCGGGTGGTCTATCTCAAGGCGGAGACCGACCGGGACTGCGTGGGCATGGGCACCACCTTGGTGGGACTGATCTGCGGGGCACCACCCTGTGGGTGGTGAACGGGGGACAGCCGGGCCTATCACATCACCAAGCAGGCCATCCGGCAGATTACCCGGGACCACTCTGTGGTGGAGGATCTGGTGGCCAAAGGGGACCTGACCCCAGAGCAGGCCAGAAACCACCCCCAGAAAAATTTGATCACCCCGGGCCTTGGGCACCGCCCGCCGGGTGAAAGCCGATCTCTTTCAGGAAACTGTGGCGGAGGGAGACTATCTCCTGCTCTGCTCTGACGGACTGATCAACGAGGTCACCGACCAGGAAATCCACCGGAGGTCTTGGCTGGGGGCCCCCCAGGAGATTTGTCAGCGGCTGATGACCCGCACCTTGGACAGCGGAGCGCCGGACAACGTCACCGTTGTGCTGTTCCAACTGTGAGGAGGCGTATATTACCATGAATCAATACATCGGTAAAATGCTTGACAACCGGTATGAGATCCTGGATGTCATCGGGGTCGGCGGGATGGCGGTGGTCTATAAGGCCTATTGCCACCGGCTGCACCGGTTTGTGGCCATCAAGGTCTTAAAGCGGGACCTGGCCGCCGATGCGGAATTCCGCCGCCGGTTCCATGAGGAGGCCCAGGCAGTTGCCATGCTCTCCCACCCCAACATCGTCTCTGTGTACGATGTCAGCAAGGGGATGATCTGGACTATATCGTCATGGAGCTCATCGACGCATTACCCTCAAGCAATATATGCAGAAAAAAGAAGGTCGCCTGAACTGGCGGGAGTCCCTGTATTTTATCACGCAGATTGTCCGGGCCCTGGGACACGCCCACAGCCGGGGATCATTCACCGGGATATTAAGCCCCAAAATATTATGGTGCTCCGGGACGCAGCGTGAAAGTGGCTGACTTTGGCATTGCCCGGATCATGTCCGCCGCCCAGAACACCCTGACCCAGGAGGCTCTGGGGTCGGTGCACTATATTTCCCCGGAGCAGGCCCGAGGCAGCCACATTGACGCCCGGGCGGATATCTACTCTGCCGGCGTGGTTCTCTATGAGATGCTCACCGGGCGCCTGCCCTTTGATGGGGACTCCCCGGTGTCCGTGGCCATCCAGCACATCAGCGCCAAACCCATGTCTCCCCGGGAACTCATTCCCGACATCCCCTTGGGCCTGGAGGAGATCACCATGAAGGCCATGGCGTCCCGGATTGACCAGCGGTATATGAATGCGGAAGCCATGCTCCGGGACCTGGAGGAGTTTCGGAAGAACCCCCAGGTGGAGTTTCACTATAACCTGGCCAGCTTCCACGGCAACCAGCCCGTGCCGGATGAGCCCACCCAGGCAGTGGATGGGGCCAGTTCCCTGGGGCGGCGGCAGCGCCCCCCGCCCGGCCCAGAACCGCGCCGCCCCCGCGACGATATCCGCCGGAGGAGGCCTATGAAGACGCCCAGGAACGCAAGCGGAATCTGGTCATTCCCATTGTGGTGGTGGTCTTCCTGGTGGGAGTGGGCATTTTCCTGTGGCTGACCTTTTTCAGCGGCCTGTTCGCCCAGGATGACGCGCTGAAAGTGCCGAACCTGCTGGGGGAGAAGATCGAAGATGTCACCCAGGATCAGGAGATCCTACAACATTTTAAGATTGTAGAACAGGCCAGGGAACCCAGTGAGGACTATCCCGAGGGACAGATCATCCGACAGGACCCCGGACGGCGGCACCGAGGTGACTGCCGGGGAGGAACCCATCACCATTCAGGTGGTGGTCAGCTCCGGGAAGGAGACGGTGGAGATGATTGACGTGCTGGGGGACACCTATGAGACCGCCGTCACCCGTCTGCAGCAGCTGGACCTGAAGGTGGATACCCCCACCCGGGAGCCCTCAGATGACGTGGAGGAAGGCAAGGTGATCTCCAGCGATCCCGTGGCGGGGACCAAAGTCAGCCCGGGAGATACCGTGCGTCTGGTGATCAGCTCCGGCCCTGACACCCGAAACGTAACCGTCCCCACCCCTCACGGGAACCACGCTGGAGAACGCCCGAAACATCGCCACCAGCGCGGGGCTGAAAATCTCCAGCGTGACGGAGGTAAACAGCGACAAGCCGGTGGGCCAGGTGGTTTACCAGAGCATTGCCCCCAACACCGAGGTGGAGGAGGGCACAGGCATTGTCCTCCAGGTGAGCAAGGGACCGGAAAAGCAGGAACCGGTGACCAGCACCAAAAATATCGAGATCACCCTGCCCGATGACGAGCGGGAGAGCGTAGAGGTGCGGATTACAGTGGACGGAAAAGAGGTCTATAAGAACGACGTGAGTACGGAGCAGGGGAGTTTTTATGTTCCCGTCACCGGCTCCGGCGTCATGGAAATCTGCATCTATTTTGACGGAAGTTTGGAAAAACGGTACAGTGAGAATTTTAACGAATGAGTCAGACAAGGGTAGAAGGAACCATCCGTAAGGCATTGAGCGGATTCTATTACGTTCAGACAGAGCAGACCCTGGTGACCTGCCGGGCCGGGGAAAGTTCCGGTATCAGAAAGTGACCCCCTGGTGGGGGACCGGGTGGCCATTGCCCTCCAGCCGGATGGGTCGGGCTCCCTGGTGGAGATTCTGCCCCGCCGCAATGCCTTTCAGCGTCCGGCGGTGGCCAATCTGGACCAGCTGGTCATCATCGCCTCCGGGGCGGTCCCGGTGAGCGATCCTTTTCTGCTGGACCGGATCATCTCTCTGGCCGAGCGCAAGGGCTGCGAGCCGATTTTGTGCATCAACAAGTGGGACCTGGTCCCGGCCCAGCAGCTGCTGGAGACCTATCGGGCCGCGGAATCCCCGCCCTTCCGGTCAGCGCGGTTACTGGCCTGGGAATCGACCAGCTGCGCGGCTTGCTGGCGGGAAAGATCTCCGCTTTTACTGGCATCCGGGGTGGGTAAGTCCAGCCTCCTCAACGCGCTGGACCCCGCCTTTGGCCTGGCCACGGGAGAGATCAGCGAGAAGCTGGGCCGGGGCCGGCATACGACCCGGCATGTGGAGCTGTTCCCCCTGGCAGGAGGGCTCATTGCGGACACACCGGGCTTTTCCGCCTTCGATCAGGAGAAGGGAGAGGACCCGGTGGAGCAAGAGGCCCTGGCCCGGTCTTTCCGGGAGTTTCGTCCTTACCTGGGCCAATGCCGCTTCGTGGGCTGTGCCCATGTGAAGGAGCAGGGCTGCGCCGTTCTGGCGGCCCGGGATGCGGGGAAGATCGTCCCCAGCCGGCACGAGAGCTATGTGCGGCTGTATGAACTGGCCAGGGAGAACAAGCCCTGGGGGAAAACTGAATTTCCGTGTCCGCACCACCCGTCCCCTTTCGGCATAGACTGAGAGCGGACGGGTGTTTTCATGCCCGGGAAGGAGGGGAGCCCATGAAGATGGTGGTGGTGAGCGCACCCAAAGCCTTGGCAGGCTTGCTGAAAAAGCTCTTCCATATTTGAAACGGGGAACCAGGTCTATCTGCCGGCAGTTCCCATAGGATGGGACAGATACTTACTTGACACGAGAAAGGATTGGTCACAGTGATGGAATTGGAACTCCGGCAGGAGACCGTGCGGGGATGGGAGTCCGTCTGCCGTGCGACATTGGAACAGGAAGAGACCGCAGAGATGATCGTGCCGGATGCCTGTCCGGACATTTGGCAGGTGCTGGATGGGAGGCCCGTCTTCTCCTCCAGCGGAAGGAGCCCCAGGATGGGAAAGGGGAGTTTTCCGGCCTGCTGAAAACCACGATCCTGTATCAGCCGGAAGGAGAGCAGGGCCTGCGGGCCATGGAAGTGACCCTGCCCTTCTCCGCTTCCCCGGAACTGACCCAGCTGACCCGGCGGAGCATGCTCCATGTGATTCCCGGGTACTGTCAGTGGATGTACATCTGCTCAACCCCGGAAGGTTCTGGTCCGGGTGGGATATTGCTTGGACATCGAGGGCTTTGAGCCCCAGGCCAGAAGTCTGACCTCCCTGGTGGAGGAGCCGGAACGCTATGGAATCCGCCAGAAAACTGGGGAGCTGCGCAGCTTTCAGACCGTCTACGCCCAGGAAAAGGCATTTACCTACCAGGACACGGTGGTGCTCCCCGCCGGACGACCCGACGCGGTGGAGCTCTTGCGGACCCGGGCACAGTGCACCTGCACAGAGGCACGGGTCATCGGCAGTAAGTTGGTGTTCAAAGGAGAGGCGATGCTGCAGCTGCTGTGCCGGGGGGAGGACGGAGCCCTGTTTACCGGGGAATTCCACCTGCCCTATTCCCAGATCATGGATGCCGGGGAGGACAGTGAGGAGGGCATGTGCAGCATGGACCTTCTGTTCACCGACGTAAAGTGTACCCCTGTGGAGGAGGACCGGCGGAGCTTCCAGGTGGAGCTGGCGGTGCAAGCCCAGGCGGTGCTGCGCCGGGAGGTGACGGTGCCCATTCTCACCGACCTGTACAGCACGGCCTATGAGGTGCAGCCGGAGGAGGTAACCTGTCCTGTACTCCACCTCCTGGGACAGGGAGAGGAGCAGGAGAGCGTCCGGGAGGTGGTGGGAACCCAGGGCCTTCCCGGCAATCTTTTGGATGTGCAGGCCCGGCTGGGCCGGACCGGTCAGAGCCAGGAAGGAGAGGACCAAATGCTCACCCAGGAGGTGGAGCTGGTGGTGCTCTATGACACCCAGGAGGGCCTGGCGTCTGCCCGCCAAAAAGTGGTGGTGCAGCATCGCCTGTCCGGCCAGAGCGGCGGGAAGGCGGTGTTCTCCACGGAGCTTCTCCGGGAACCCACCGCTGCGCCGGCGGGAGAGGGAGTGGAGGTTTCTTTCCCCTGGCCTTCCGCTGGATGGTTCTGGAAAAGGAGGAGGCCCCGGTGATTGGCCGGGTGACCTTGGGGAAAAGCGGGAGCTCGGCGCCCGGCAGCCCTCTGTGATTCTCCGGGCAGTCCACCCTGGGGAGGACCTGTGGACCGTGGCCAAGGCCTACCTGACCACGGACAGCGACATTATGGAGGCCAGCGGCCTGACCTCTGGGGAGATTTTTCCCGGGCCAGATGCTGCTGATCCCCGGAAGAGCAGCTAAAGGGGCGCCCCCGGCACACAGTGCCGGGGCGCTTTGTCTGGCGTTTTATGATGGATACTGGTGGCAGGGAGGCAGACAGCTGTGGTTTTTACAGACATAGTAGGTGGTCTGTTCTCCCAGCAGGGGATAGGCGTCCGTGGGCTGTTCCAGAATGGTGACCACGGCGTCCAGGGGGAAAGGGCCAGGGCTGCCGGGGCGGGGCCTCTCCCGGCGCCAGAACCACCGTGATCTCCTCTGCCGGCACGGCCTGGGCCAGCAAGGCCAGCAGAAAGACAGGATAGGCCGTGGGATAGGAGGCGGCCAGGGGAGAGAAAGGCCATTTGGGCTTCCGCTGCCCTCTGCCACGTATCCTCCCGGGTCAGATGGGACAGACGAATCAGGTTCCAGGCCATCATGGTGTTTCCGCTGGGAAGTGCCCCGTCCGCGGTGTCCTTGGGGCGAATCAACAGGGGATCGGCGTTTTGAGGCGTGAGGAAGAAGCCGCCGCTGGGGTCGGTGAAATCAGTAAGGACCTGCCGGCACAGGGTCTGCGCTTGGGACAGATAGGACGGCCCAGGGTGGCTTCGTAAAGGGACAGCAGGCCAAAGGCGCAGAATGCGTAGTCCTCTAAAACCCAATCCCCGGGCCAACCCATCCCGGCTGGTGGCCGACAGGGTACCCTGGCTCCCATGAACCCGGGAAAGGTAGGTCCAGATCCCCCGGGCGGCGTCCCGGTAAATGGTCTGCCCGGAGACCCGATAGAGCCAGGATAGGGCGCCCATCAGCAGGCCGTTCCACCCGGCCAGCACTTTATCGTCCCGATGAAGGCTGGCCCGGGCCAGCCGGTATGCATACAGGGCGGGGATGCAAGCGGCGAATCGGTCCCCGGCAAGGGGCTGTGGAGCAGATTGGGGATGCTGAAGCCATGGAAGTTTCCCTCTTCCGTGATGTCATAGCAGGCGTTAAAGGCGGTCCCCTGGTCTTCTCCCAGCACAGCCAGCACTTCCTCCGGGCGAAGGGCGTAGTAGGCGCCCTCGCTGCCGTCGCTGTCGGCATCCTGGGCGCTGACAAAGGCGCCGGAGGCCAGGGACATCTCTTTGAAGAGATAGCCGGCGGTCTCCGTGGCCACCTGGCGGTAAAGCGTCCGTCCCGTGATGGCGTAGGCCTTGCAGTAGGCCAGCATCAGCAGAGCGTTGTCATAGAGCATTTTTTCAAAGTGGGGGATGTGAAAGGCCCGGTCGGTGGAATACCGGCAGAATCCGCCGCCGATGTGGTCGTAGATGCCCCCGCGGTAAAGCTGCTCCAGAGTTTTTCCGCCATGGCCAAGGCGGCGGGGTCCGCCTTTTTTCTCTCCATAGGTGAGCAGAAAGAGAAGACTGTGCCCCATGGGAAATTTGGGGGCGGCGCCGAAGCCGCCGTATGTCTCATCATAGGTCCGTTTCCACTGGGCCACGCCCTCCTCCAAAAGGGACCGGGTGGGGAACTTTGCTCCGGAGGTCTCTGGGTAAGCAGCTGAAGAAACTGCCGCCCGGGGCGGTGAGGGCCTCCCGGTCCTGAGCCCAGGCGTCCCGGATGGCAGACAGGAGCTGCCGCAGTCCGGTCAGGCCGCCCCGGCTGGTGGGAGGAAAATAGGTTCCGGCAAAGAAGGGAAGCTGTTCCGGGGTGAGAAACAGGGTGGTGGGCCAGCCGCCGCTGCCGGTGAAGGCCTGGCAGGCCGCCATGTAGAGGCTGTCAATGTCAGGCCGCTCCTCACGGTCCACCTTGATGGAGACAAAGCTCTCGTTGAGAAGCCGGGCAATCTCCAAGTCCTCGAAGCTCTCCGGGCCATGACGTGGCACCAATGGCAGGTGCTGTACCCGATGCTGAGAAAGATGGGTTTGTCCTCAATTTTGGCCTTTTGCAGAGCTTCCGTCCCCAGGGGTACCAGTCCACTGGATTGTCGGCGTGCTGCAGCAGATAGGGGCTGGTTTGGCCCCGCAGATGGTTGCTCATAGGGATACCTCCGTGATTAGATGCGGTTAGTATATGAAAAATCCACAAAACATGCAAAAAACCGTCCCTTTCTCAGAAAAAAGGGACGGTTTTTGCAGCTTCAGTCCATGTCGGTGGTACGCACTTTTTTTTAAGTGGGCAAACTGAGGCAGACCATGGGCCAGGGGGCGTTGGAGCTCGCCCTGGATGAGGGGAGGGCATAGTCAATGAAGGGCTGGCTGATGCCGTTGCCCTCGGGGGTGATCCAGTCCAGGGGGACCTTGCGCTCGGTGTTGGCGGCCTGGGTGAGGGGATGAGCTTGGTCTGGCAGCGATAGCCGCTGGCGTCCCGGGTGCAGTCCAGGGCCACCATTTGGTCTGTGAGGCCGGCGGTGGCTGCCTCTACTGCGGCCTTTCCCGCCAGATAGGCCTCCCGCACGTCGGTCAGGGAGGCCAGATGAGAACCGCACCGCTGGAGCAGGGAGAGTTCAATCCCCGTACTTTAACCCCCAGGGCCCTCTTCACGGACTCAGCCAGCAGGGCGGCCAGCCCGCCCAGCTGGGCATGGCCGAAGCCGTCGGTGGCGGAGGTCTTGGCCTCGGAGACAAAGGTTCCGTCCCCATAGTGAATGCCCTCGGAGACGGCCACCAGGCAGTTGCCGGTGTCCTCATAGACCCGCTTTACGTCGGCCAGAAAGGCCTCCATGGAGAAATCCACCTCGGGCAGGTAGATGAGGTCGGGGCCGGACCCGGCCCAGGTGGCCAGCCCGGCGGCACCGGCCAGCCAGCCGGCATGGCGGCCCATGATCTCCACGATCACCACAGTCCCTGTGTCATAGACCCGGGCGTCCTGGTAAAGCTCCATGCACGAGGTCGCTATGTACTTGGCGGCACTGGCATAGCCGGGGCAGTGGTCAGTGCCGAAGAGGTCATTGTCGATGGTTTTGGGGACCCCGATGATGTTGCAGGGGTAGCCCACCCGCTGCATGTATTTGCTGATTTTGTTGCAGGTATCCATGGAGTCGTTTCCGCCGTTGTAAAAGAAGTAGCGGACGTCGTATTTTTGGAAGATTTCCAAGATCCGTTTATAGTCCGTGTCGTCCACATCCGGGTCAGCCAGCTTGTAGCGGCAGGAGCCCAGCGCGGAGGACGGGGTAAACTGGAGCAGCTCCAGCTGACCGGGGTCTTCCTGTCCCATGTCGTAGAGCTGGTCGGCCAAGACCCCTTTGATGCCATGGGCGGCCCCCAGAACCCGGGTGATCTGGGGGAGGCCAGCGCGGTCTGAATCACGCCCTGGGCGCTGGCGTTGATGACGGCCGTGGGCCCGCCGGACTGCCCGATGATGCAGGCGCCTTTCAAGTTTTCCATAAAGAAAACCTCCCTAATAAAAAATGAATGGAGAGCAAACTCGATTCCTCTTGAGAACCCATCATAACATATCCCATCCGCTCTTGCAATTCTCAATGAATGCTGGTACAATAATTTATCCGAATTGTTTGGAAAGGAGCGGTATCTATGCCGTTAGTGACGACCACAGAAATGTTTCAGAAGGCCTACGAGGGCGGCTATGCCATCGGCGCTTTCAATGTCAACAATATGGAAATTGTCCAGGGCATTACGGAGGCGGCCAAGGAAGTGAGCTCTCCTCTGATTTTGCAGGTGTCCGCCGGGGCCCGGAAATACGCCAAGCACGGCTACCTGATGAAACTGGTGGAGGCCGCCGTAGAGGATACGGGCCTGCCCATTGCCCTGCACCTGGACCATGGCGAGGATTTTGCCATCTGCAAGGCCTGCATTGACGGGGGCTTTACCTCGGTGATGATCGACGGGTCCAAGCATTCCTTTGCCGACAATATTGCGCTCACCCGCCAGGTGGTGGAGTACGCCCACCAGCACGGCGTGGTGGTGGAAGGGGAACTGGGCGTCTGGCCGGCATTGAGGACGACGTGAATGTCTCGGCGGGGGACTCCTCCTATACCGACCCCAACCAGGTGGAGGAGTTTGTTCGGGCCACGGGGGGGACAGCCTGGCCATTTCCATCGGCACCAGCCACGGCGCCTATAAGTTTAAGCCGGGGACCAAGCCTCAGCTCCGCTTTGATATCTTGGAGGAGGTTTCCCGCCGCCTGCCTGGGTTCCCCATTGTACTCCACGGGGCCTCGTCGGTGGTTCCCCACTATGTGGAGCTCATCAACGCCAACGGCGGCCAGCTGAAGGATGCCATCGGCGTGCCGGAGGATCAGCTCCGCCAGGCGGCCAAAATGGCGGTGTGCAAGATTAACATCGACTCGGACCTCCGCCTGGCCATGACCGCCGGCGTGCGCCAGCAGCTGATGGCGGACCCTGCGGGCTTTGATCCCCGGGGCTATCTGAAGGTAGGCCGTCAGTATGTGAAGGATCTGGTCAAGGACAAAATCGTCAATGTTCTGGGCAGCGATCACAAGGTCTGACCTGTCTGTGGCCGGCCCCTTTGAGGTGCGGTGGAACGGAGAAAACGGTACAGCAGTCGCTGTACCGTTTTTTGGTAAATCGGGAAGGAAAGAGAACCATGAAAGAACGCTCCATTCTGAAGAACAAGTATTATCTCTACCTGACGGAATTCTTTTCCGGCGTCTCCGTCATGGCGGTGGAACTGGGGCCAGCCCGTCTGCTGGCGCCGTACTTCAGCTCCTCCCAAATTGTGTGGACCATCATCATCGGCACCATTATGATTGCCTTGGCCCTGGGCAACCTCTGGGGCGGCCGGACCGCGGACAGGAATCCCGACCCTGACCGGCTCTACCGCCGTCTGCTCTTGGCGGCGGTCTGGATCGCTGCCATTCCCGTGTTGGGAAAGTACATTATTTTGGGCATTTCCAGTCTGTTGGTCCTCACCATCAGCACCCACTTTTTGGTGATTGCGGCCTTTTGCGCCTGTATGGTCATTTTTGTCTTTCCCCTGTTCCTGCTGGGCACGGTGACCCCTTCCCTGGTGAAGTACACGGTGGACAGCCTGGAGGACAACGGCAAAGTGGTGGGGACCCTGGGGCCTGCAACACCATCGGCAGCATCCTGGGGACCTTTCGGCCCACCTTTGTCACCATCCCGGCGGTGGGCACGGCGGTGACTTTCTTGCTGTTTTCCGGGATTCTGCTGGTCATTGGGCTGGCCTATTTCTTCAGTGCGAGAACCTGCTGGAGAACCTGCCTGGCGGCGGGGATTCTCTTTGTGCTCTGCACCCTGTTGGGCGGCCGGGGCGGATTTGCCTTCTGGGAAAAGGACCTTACCTATGAAGGGGAGTCGGTTTACAACTATCTCCAGGTGAAAGAGACCGAGGACCGGACCATCCTCTCCACCAATGTCCTGTTTGGGGTACAGTCGGTGAAGATGAAGCAGGAGGGCCTCACCGGGATGTACTACGACTACGCCCTGGCGGCGCCGGTGATGGCGGGACTGCACCAGGGGACCGCGGGCCGGGTTTTGGTTCTGGGCAACGGCACCGGAACCTATGCCCGGCAGTGTACCCGCTATTTTCCCCAGGTTCAGGTCTCCGGGGTGGAGATTGATGACAAGATCACCCAGCTGGCCACGCGTTATTTTGACCTTCCCGAGACGGTGGATGTGACCACCTATGACGGCAGGGCCTACCTCCAGGCGGTGGACACCCAGTATGACGTGATTCAGGTGGATGCCTATCAGGACATTACCATCCCTTTCCAGATGTCCACGGTGGAGTTCTTTGCCCTGGTTCGGGACCACCTGGCGCCGGGCGGGGTGATGGTGGTCAACTTGAATATGCACTCGGACGGGGAAGGAAGCATCAACCAGGCCCTGTGCGACACCATTGCCAGTCTGTTTCCCTATGTGTCTACGGTGGATGTCCCCGGCACCACCAACCGGGAGCTCTTTGCGGCGGTGGACGGCGACCCCGTGCAGTGGCTGGCCCAACGCCGGGCCGCCCTCCCGGCGGGGGAGCTGCGGGACCAGATGGAACGGGTGTCCCAGGGGCTGATCCCCTATGTGGGCGGGGCGCATATTCTCACAGACGACAAGGCGCCGGTGGAACTGCTGGGGATGCGGGCCATTGATGATCTGATCCAGCAGGAACTGGCGTATTACCAGGAAATCTACCGGGAGGAAGGCCTGTCCGGCCTGCTGAACCGGTTTTGAAAGGGGAAGGACCATGCTGCATATCCTCACAGGCCGGGCCGGCAGCGGCAAGACCACCCAGGTGCTTCGCCGGATGAGGAGGGGGAGAGCGCCGGCCCCAGCTGTTGCTGGTGCCGGAACAGGCGTCTTTTGAGACCGAGCGGCGGTTCTGCCGGGAAAACGGCAACCAGGCCGGGCGGTACGGGGAGGTGCTCTCCTTTACCCGTCTGGAGAACCGGGTGCTCTCCCTGGGCGGCGGGGCGGCGGAGCCTGTTTTGGACGCAGGGGCCGGCTGCTGGTTCTATACGCCGCCCTTCGTTCTGTGCAGGCCAATCTGACGGTCTATGCCATGCCCTCCCAGAAGCCGGCCTTTCTGACCAGTCTGCTGACCACCCTGGACGAGCTGAAGAGCTACTGTATCACAGGGGAGCAGCTGACCCAGGTGGGAGAGGAGACCGAGGGATTGGACGGTGAGAAGCTCCGAGACCTGGGCCTGATTTTTGGTGCCTATCAGGCCATGACCGCCCGGACGGCCCTGGACCCCCGGGACCGGCTGACCCGGACGGCGGAAAAGCTGAGGCGGTTTCCCTTTTTTCCAGGGTCAGGACGTGTATTTGGATGGGTTTACCGACTTTACCCCCAACAGGGTCTGGTGCTGGCGGAACTCCTCCGCCAAGCCCACTCCTGACACTGGCGCTGACCTATGGAGAGGGGGCTGGGGAGGAGGCGGTCTTTGCCCCGGCGAGGAAAACTCTGGCTTGGATCAAGGGGCTGGCTGCCAAGGTGGGCTGTCCTGTGGAGGAGGAAGCTCTGCCCGCCGGGGAATGGGAGCGGACCCCTGCCCCTGCGCCATTTGGAGCAGGCGCTTTTTGCCCATCCCATGCCCTCCTATACCGGCCCCTGGGACGGTAGTATAGTGGTCCATGAGCTGCCCTCTCCCCGGGAGGAGGTGGCTTGGGCCGCCGGGGAGATTCGGGCCCTGGTCCGGCAGGGCCGGGTTCGCTACCGGGACATTGTGGTGACGGCCCGGTCTATGGACCCTTATTGGGAGCAGCTGGAGGGGGTGTTTGCCCAGTATGACATCCCCCTGTTTCAGGCGGATAAAACCGACCTTCTGCAAAAGCCCCTGTTTACCCTCATCACCGCCGCGCTGGACGCGGTGAACGGGGGCTATCTCTATGAGGATATGTTTCGCTACTTGAAGACCGGTCTGGCCGGACTGAGCCTGCCGGAGTGTGACCAGCTGGAGAACTATGTTCTCACCTGGGACATCTGGGGCAGCCGCTGGACCGGAGCCGGAGGCTGGACGCGTCACCCCGGGGGATACCATCAGCGGTTTACGCCCCAGGACGAGGAGACGCTGGAGACCCTCAATGCCCTCCGCCTGCGGGTGATCCAGCCTCTGGAACGGCTGCGGAAGAACGCCGGTGGCACCATCGGAGAACAGGTGCTCGCCCTCTACCAGTTTCTGGAGGAGATCCATGCCCCGGAGCATCTGGAGGCGCGAAGCGCGGCGCTGCTGCACCAGGGGTGAGCCGGAGCTGGCCCGGCAATACAGCCAACTGTGGGAGATTTTTTTGCCGGGCCCTGGAGCAGTGCGCGGCGCTGTTGGGGGAGGTGGAGGCAGCGTTTGCCGATTTTTCCCGGCTGCTGCGCCTCCTTCTGTCCCAATACTCGGTGGGGACCATTCCCGCCTCCCTGACCGGGTGACCGCCGGAGATGCCCAGCGGCTGGGGGACGGGCCTGTAAGGTGCTCTTCCTGCTGGGAGCGGAGGATGGGGCCATTCCCCAGGTGGCCCCCGGCCAGGGCCTGCTCACCGACCAGGACCGGCTGCTGTTGGAGGACTACGGGCTGACCTGTTCACCCCGGTTGGAGGAGAAGATCAGCCGGGAGAATACCATTGTGTATACCACCTGTGCCCAGCCCACGGAACGCCTCTGCGTCACCTGGCCGTTCCAGGGGGCGGGAGGGGGCGAGAAACGCCCTCCTTCCTGGTGGAACGGCTGAACCGTCTGTTTCCCGCGGCGGCGGCCCAGGGGGGCGGCGCCCTCCCTGGATCAGCTGCGTGCCATGGCGGCCGGACTGCCCCAGGTCCGACAGGCTCTGTCGGACGATCCCCTCTGCGACACGCTGTTTCGCCGCCTGGATCGGGCGGCCCACTGGACCCGGGGAAGGTTGTCGGCGGACCGGGTGGCGGCGCTGTACGGGGAGAAGGTGGCTATGTCGGCCTCTCGGATGGATCAGTATCAGTCCTGTCACTTTGCCTATTTCCTCCGCTACGGCCTGGGGGCAAAGGACCGCCGCCCGGCGGGGTTCCATGCCCCGGAGTACGGAACCTTTGTCCATTTCGTGCTGGAAACCGTGCTGCGGGAGGTCCGGGCCCAGGGGGGGGTGGCGCGGGTCTCCCAAGAGGCGGTCCAGGCCTGCACGGCCCGGGCGGTGGAGGACTATGTGGCCCGGGAACTGGGGGGTATGGAGCACCAGACCCCCGCTTCCGCTATCTGTTCCGCCGGCTGGAACGGAATGTCCGGGCGGTGGTGGACAATGTGGCGGCGGAACCCAGGCCTCGGATTTCCAGCCGGTGCTTTTTGAGCTGGGGTTTGGTCCGGGAAAAGAGCTCCCTCCGGTGGAGATCACCGAGGGAGGCGTAACCCTCCGGATCTCTGGGTTTGTGGACCGGGTGGACGGCTGGGTCCACGACGGGCGGCTCTACCTGCGGGTGGTGGACTATAAGACGGGGAAGAAGTCCTTCGACCTGACGGAGGTGTGGAACGGGCTGGGCCTTCAGATGCTGCTCTACCTGTTCACTCTGGAGGAGGAGGGGACCGCATTTTCGGAACGCGGCCCATACCGGCGGGGGTCTTGTACCTGCCGGCCCGGGACGCCATGATTTCCGGCAGCCGTTCCATGGATGAGGCAACCCGTCAGCGGCTGCTGGACAAAGAACTGGTCCGTCGAGGCCTGCTGCTGGAAGAGGAGGACGTACTGCGGGCCATGGAGCACGGGGAGGGCGGTCCCCGCTTTTGCCCCTGCGGGTGAGCGCCCGGACGGGAAAAATCTCGGGGAGGCTCTGGTCAGCGCCCAAAAGCTGGGCCGGCTGAAGCAGCACACCCAGCGGATCTTGGCCCAGATCTGCGGCGAGATTGCCCGGGGACCATTGACGCTGACCCGGTCTGGCGGGGAGGCCAGGAATGCCTGCCAGTATTGTGATTTTCCAGGCCTGCCAGTTTGAAGAGCACACCGACCGCCGGCGGTGGATTCCGTCGGTGAAGAACAGCGAATTCTGGCAGTGGCTGGAGCAGACCCAGGAGGAGGGAACACCCATGGCGGTGAAACGAACGCCTGAGCAGGAGGAAGTGGTCAAAAATCGCGGCGGCGCCCTGCTGGTTTCCGCTGCCGCCGGGTCGGGAAAGACCCGGGTGCTGGTGGAGCGGCTGATGGACTACATCCTCCAGGAGGGGCGGAATATTGACGAGTTTCTCATCATCACCTTTACCCGGGCAGCGGCGGAGGAGCTTCGGGCCCGGATTGCCAAGGAGATCGCCGAGGCGCTGGCGGCCCAGCCCGACCATGCCCACCTCCGCCAGCAGACGGTCCGGCTCTATGAGACCCAGATTTCCACCATCCATGCTTTCTGTACGGTCCTTCTGCGCCAGTGGGGCCACCTGCTGGATATCCGGGGGACTTTGCCCTCTGCGAGGATGAGGAGGCCCAGGTCCTCATGACCCGGACCCTGAACCAGGTGCTGGAGGCACGGTATGAGGAGATCGACCCCACAGGGCCCTTTGCCAGGCTGCTGGATGTGCTCTCCAAAGGGCGGGATGACAGCCGCCTGCTGGAGATCACCTTGGATATCTATGGAAAAATTCAGAGCTACCCCGACCCCTTGGCCTGGCTGGCCAGCCAGCGGGAAGCCCTGGACCTGTCGGCGGTGACCGATGTGGGACAGACCCCCTGGGGCAGCCTGCTGCTGGAGGAGGCCGGCCAAACCGCCGCCTATTGGGCGGACCAAATGGCCTGGGCCTGTGACCTGGCCCAGAAAGAGGCGGGGCTGGAAAAGGCCTACGGGGACAGCCTCCAGGCCACCCGGAGGAGCCTGGAGGCCTTTGTCCAGGCAGCCGGAACCAGCTGGGATGAGGCGGCCCGGGTGGAGATTGTCTTTCCCAAGCTCAAAGCTGCCCGGGGGTGGAAGACCCGGCCCTGCAGGAGCAGATCAAAAGCATCCGGGCCCGGTGCAAAAAGGCGGTGGAGGAGCTGACCCAAACCGTGTCCGGCCCCAGCGCCCCCTGCTGGCGGATATGGCGCTGGTTTACCCCGCCATGCTGGGGCTGCTGGACCTGGTGGAGGATTTCTCCCGGGCCTATGAGGCGGCGAAGAAGCAGCGCTCCCTGCTGGACTTTTCGGACCTGGAACACTTGGCGGTCCGACTGCTGGTGGACGAGGCGGGGGGCCCACCCGCTGGCCCGGCAGTGGGGGGGCGCGGTATACGGAGATCATGGTGGACGAGTACCAGGACACCAATCAGGTGCAGAATACCATTTTCCAGGCGCTGTCCCAGGAGGGGAGAAACCTTTTCATGGTGGGGGATGTCAAGCAGTCCATTTACCGTTTCCGTCTGGCCGACCCCACCATTTTCCTGGAGAAATACCGTACCTTTCCCCCTATGACCAGGCCCAGGTGGGACAGGAGCGGCGGATTACGCTGTCCAAAATTTTCGCTCCCGCCCCCCAGGTTTTGGAGGCGGCCAACGATCTGTTTCGTGCCATCATGTCCCGGCGGTTGGGGAGATGGACTACACAGACGGGGAGGCCCTGTACCCTGGCGGCACGTTTCCGGCGGGAGAGGGCTATGAGACGGAGTTTCATGTGCTGGACTTTACAGAGGACCCAGCGTACACCGAGGAGAAGCAAAACCGCAATGCGCTGGAGGCCAGGTTTGTGGCGAAGGAGATCGCAGAACTGCTCCAGTCCGGCTTTCCCGTGTCCGATGGGGCCGGCGGGACCCGTCCGGTCCGGCCGGATGATATTGCCATCCTTTTGCGCTCTCCCGGCCCGGTGCGGCGTTATTACACCCAGGCGTTGGAGGAGCAGGGGTGGGCTGGTCCGCGGAAGAGGGGGAGATCTGTTTGCTGCCTCAGAGGTCTCAGTGGCCCTCTCCTGGCTTCAGATCATAGACAACCCCCAGCAGGATATCCCCCTGCTGGCCGTGCTTCGCTCCCCCTTGGTGGGGATGACCGGGGACCGGCTGGCGGAGATTCGAGGCCTGGCGGAGGGCACCTTTTACACCGCCCTTCAGGCGGCCGGGGCGCAGGGGTGGGAGGACTGCCGGTCCTTTCTGGGCCAGCTGGAAGCCCTGCGGTTTGGGGCGGGAGAGGAGAGCAGTCATCACCTGCTCTGGTCTTTGTACCGGCAGACCGATATGCTGGAGGTGTATTCCTCCCTGCCCGGCGGGGAAAAGCGCCGGGAGAATCTACTCTCCTTCTATGAATTGGCCCGACGGTTTGAGGGGCGGGACACAAAGGGCTCTTCGGCTTTCTCCTTCATTTGGACCGGGTACGGGAGGCGGGGGGGCCTGCCGGCGATGCCGGCCGCGCCCAAGGAGGAGGCCGGGGTGAAAATCCTCTCCATCCACCGCTCCAAAGGGCTGGAGTACTCGGTGGTCTTTCTCTGCGGCCTGGGACGGCGGATCAACTATGGGGATTTGCAGAAGCCGTTTCTCTTTCACCCGCGGCTGGGCCTGGGGCCCAAGGGATTGGACCGGGAGACTATGGTGGAGTTTACCACCCTGGCCCGGACCGGGGTGGCGCTGGCCCTGAAGAAGGAACTGCTGGCGGGGGAGATGCGCCTGCTCTATGTGGCCATGACCCGGGCCAAAGAGAAGCTGATCCTGACCCACGCCCTGGCCTATGGGCGGGGGAGACCTGAGGAACCTGGCGGAGAGTGTCTCCTACCCCGCCGACCCCCGGGTGCTGGCGGGGTGCACCAGTGTGGGTCAGTGGCTCCTGCTCACTGCGCTGGCCCGGCCGGAGGGGGGCGAACTGCGGGCGGCCATCGGCCGGGAGGAGCTTCCCCTGCCGGCGGCAGCCCTGGGGCCATCCTGGCGCATTGCCTACCATGGCGGCGGGGTGTCCCAGAGGGGGTCCTCCCGCCGTGGTCCCTGCAAGGCGGCGCGGCATGCCGCTCTTCCGCCGGAGGAGCTCCTCGCGCAGCTGCGCTGGCGCTATCCCTATGAGGCGTCCGCCGCCACCCCTGCGAAGGTGACGGCCACCCAGGTGGCGGACCAAGACCCGGAGGAGGCCGGCTGGTTTCTTCTCCGGGACCAGGGATCGAGGGGCCGGCCCCGTTCTACCGCCCGCAATTTGCCCAGGCCTCTCTGGGGCTCACCCCGGCCCAGAGAGGGACGGCGGTCCACACGGTGATGCAGAGCATCCGTCTGGACAGAACAGGGTCTGTGGAGCAGGTCCAGGCGGAGCTGGACCGCTTGACCGGGGGCCCACTACCTCACCGAAGCCCAGGCCCAGGCGGTGGACCCAGCCGCAGTGGCCCGGTTCTTCGCAGGGGACCTGGGCAGGCAGCTGCGGGGAGCCGGAACCTGCACCGGGAGTATCCGTTCTCGGTCCTGACCGAGGCCCGTCGCTTCTTTCCCCAGGCGCCGGCGGGGAGGAGGTCCTGCTCCAAGGGGTGATCGACTGCTGGTTTGAGACGGCGGAGGGGATCACCCTGGTGGATTTCAAGACGGACCATGTCTCCGCCGAGCATCTGGCCCAGCGGAGCCAGCGGTACCGGGGGCAGATGGCAGCTTACGCCTATGCCCTGGAGGAAGTGACCGGAATCCCGGTTGTCCGGCGGGTACTCTGGTTTTGGTCCCCAACCTTGGGGTGGAGCTGTCCTGAATCCACGAAAAAAACCCAATAATTCTGAAAAAAAGAGTTGCATTTTTGCTCTGAAAGTGGTATCATGTATCATGCGCTTGTGAGGCGCGATCATTTTTGACATCAGAAAGAGGTGAACACTCATGAAGGAAGGCATCCATCCCAACTACGAGCAGACCACAATCAGATGTGCTTGTGGCAACGTGATCGAGACAAGATCTACTAAGAAAGACATCCGAGTAGAAGTTTGCTCCAAGTGTCACCCCTGCTTCACCGGCAAGCAGAAGATGGTGGATACTGGCGGACGCGTCAGCCGCTTCAACAAAAAGTTCGGTTTGGAAAACTAAAAGATTTTGTCTTTGAACCCGTGCCCTTCCCGGCACGGGTTTTTCCGTTGTTCCCGTCGGGAAAAGTTTGCCCCCGACGGTGTCTGCCCCTGGCTTTTTGCATAGACTAAGCCGAGTACCCTTTCATCTGCATAAAAATAGGAGGCGTTACCATGTTTCAATCCATCGACCCAAAACAACTGCAGGAAAACGTCTTTTCCCTCATTGGTGACCAGTGGACCCTCATTACCGCCGGCACACCGGACCACTGCAACACCATGACCGCCAGCTGGGGCGGCCTGGGTGTGCTGTGGCGTAAGCCGGTGGCCACCATTTATGTGCGACCCCAACGGTATACCTATACCTTTTTGGAGGAGAATCCATACTTTACCCTGTCGTTCTTCGGCCCCCAGTGGAAAAAACAGCTGGCTTACTGCGGCGCGGTCAGCGGCCGGGAGGAGGACAAATTTGCCGCCTGTGGGTTTCACGTGGGGGCGGCGGGGCAGGCGCCGTATATTCAGGAGGCCGATCTGGTCCTGGTGTGTAAAAACGCTATTGGAATGATCTGAACCCGGCGCACATGGATGAAGAGGCGTTGAGCAACTACCAGGCCAAGGACTATCACCGGGTTTACATTGGAGAGATTACCCAGGTCTTGGTCAGGCAAAAGCAGATTCCCTGATCTTGGAAAAAGGAGGTCCCTATGACCGATCATACGATGGAAGAAAAGAGAAATCACGCCGTCCTGGTGGGGCTCCATGCCAGCAGCCTCTCCCAGGAGGAGAACGCCAGCGACGCCACCCTGGAGGAATTGGAGGCGCTGCTGGAAACCGCCGGCGGTGTGTGCGTGGGCAGTGTGCTCCAAAATCGGGAGACCCCCGAGGCCAGAACCTTCATTGGAGAGGGGAAGGTGGCGGAGGTGGCCGCCCTGGTCCAGGCCCAAGGGGCGGACCTGGTGGTCTTTGACAACGAGCTTTCCCCCTCCCAGCAGCGGGTCCTCACCGAAGAGGTGGGGGCCCAGGTCATCGACCGGGCGGGGCTGATCCTGGACATCTTTGCCCAGCGGGCCCGGACCAAGGAGGGCGGCTCCAGGTGGAGCTGGCGCAGTACAAATACCTGCTGCCCCGGCTGACAGGTATGTGGGGGCACCTGGTCCGTCAGACTGCCTCGGGGAGAATCCCCCATTGGAACCCGCGGCCCCGGAGAAACCCAGCTGAAACCGACCGCCGGCACATCCGCCGGAAGATCGCCAAGCTCACCGAGGACCTGGAGGAGGTCCGCGGATTCGGGCGGTCCAGCGGGACCGCCGGGAGAAGAATGAGATCCCCGTGGTGGCCATTGTGGGCTATACCAACGCCGGCAAGTCCACCCTCCTCAATGCCCTGACCCACGCTGGAATCCCGGCCCGGAACCGGCTGTTTGACACCTTGGACACCACCACCCGGACGCTGGAGATCTCTGACACCTGCACGGTACTGATCTCGGATACCGTAGGCTTTATCCGCAAGCTCCCCACCACCTGGTGGAGGCCTTCAAGGCCACCTTGGAGGAACTCTCCTTCGCCGACCTGCTCCTCCACGTCATCGACGCCTCCAATCCCCTGTGGCGGGAGCAGGCGGCGGTGGTGGAGGCCCTGATTCGCCAGCTGGGGGCGGAGGCCACCCCGCGGCTGGAGGTATTCAACAAATCGGACATCTATGTGGGGAAATCCGCCCCCATGGGGAGGATATTGTCTCCATCTCCGCCAAGACAGGGAGGGGCTGGACCAACTGCTGGCCATGATCGGCAAGCGTCTGGACACCGGATTTTATCGGGTGACGCTGTCTGTGCCCTACGACCAGGGCGGCGTGGTGGACATGCTCCACCGGCAGGCCAAGGTGGAATCGGTGGAGTACGGCCAGACCATTCAGGTGGTGGCGGTCTGCGGGGAAAAGACCGTGGGTCAAGTGCGGGAATACGTGATTGACGGCTGGCAGCCCAGCAAGGAATTTTGGGAGGACTAAGGAGGCGGGAACCATGGCAGAGTATTATGTCCCAGCCCGGGACAGCGAGACAGAATTCACGGAGAAGCGATCCCGCTTCATTGGCCATGTCTGGCGGGTGGAGCAGGAGGAAGAAGCCCGGGAGAAGATTGCCCAGATGAAGGCCAAGCACTATGATGCCCGCCATAACTGCTGGTGCTACCTGATCCGGGAAGGAGGCATCATCCGGTATTCTGACGATGGAGAGCCCCAGGGAACCGCGGGCCAGCCAATGCTGGAGGTCTTTCGCCGGGCGGGAGTGGAGAATGTCTGCTGCGTGGTGACCCGGTACTTCGGCGGAATCCTCCTGGGCACCGGCGGGCTGCTGCGGGCCTATACCAGGTCGGCCAAGGACGCGCTGGACGCGGCGGGCATCGCCCAGGTCCGTCAGTGGGCCCAGACGGTGGTGGAATGCCCATACCCCCTGCTGGAGCGGGTCAAGCTGGAGATTGCCGCCGCCCAGGGCATTCTGGGGGAGGTTTCGTATGGCGCCCAGGTCCGCCTGCCCGCCCTGCTGCCTGTGGAGCACTGGCCGGCCTACGCGGCCCGGATCACGGAACTGACCGCAGGCAAGATCGCGGCGGAGAAGCTGGGGGAGACCTTCCAGGCGGCGCCGGTGGAGGCCCGCTGAGGGGGCGTGCCTCTCATTTTTCAGAAAGAAACCCTGATTTTTAGAAAATATTCCTTTTATTCATAAAAAGTTTTCATAGGAAGCAGGAATTCGCAAATTTTTTCCGTATAATTTTTAGGAAGAACAGGCCCTTACAACACGAAACGGGAGGGAATGCCCATGTTCCTGCGGGAGATGACAGAAGAACTGGAACGACAAACCTTGTCCCCCCTACGCGGCGCTGTCTGCGGACTCTCGGGGCGGCAGCGCCCCATGGAACCCTGTCAGATCCGAACCTGCTATCAACGGGATATTGACCGGATTCTCCACTCCAAGTCCTTTCGGCGTCTGATGCATAAGACCCAGGTGTTTCTCCAGCCGGAGGGGGACCACTACCGCACCCGAATGACCCACACCCTGGAGGTGGTTCGGATCTCCCGCACCATCGCCCGGGGCCTGCGGCTCAACGAGGACCTCACCGAGGCCATTGCCCTGGGTCACGACCTGGGGCACACCCCCTTTGGCCACGCGGGGGAGCGGGTGCTCAACGAGATTCTTCCGGTGGCTTCCGGCACAACGAGCAGTCCCTTCGGGTGGTGGACCGCCTGGAAAAAGGGGGCGAGGGGCTGAATCTCTGCTATGAGGTGCGCCGGGGCATTCTCTGCCACACGGGCCCGGACCGGGCCGAGACCTTGGAGGGACAGATTGTCCGGCTGTCGGATAAGATTGCCTACATCAATCACGATATCGACGATGCCATGCGAGGGGGGATCATTTATCCTCTGGACATCCCCCTGGATATCTCCCAGGTGCTGGGGTTTGACCACGGCGGGCGGATCAACACGCTGACGGGAGATGTGATTCAGGCCAGCCAGGGAAAAGGGGAGATTGTCCAGTCCCCGCCTGCGGACAGGCCATGGCCCGGCTGCGTCAGTTCATGTTTGAGGCGGTTTATCACAACCCGCTGGCCAAGGGGGAGGAGTCCAAGGCCCAGGATATGATCGCCCGCCTGTTTGAGTTCTATCAGCAAAACCCGGATGACTTGCCCCCGGATTACCAGGATATCCGGGCGCGGGAGGGGGTAGACCGGGCGGTCTGTGACTACATTGCCGGCATGACCGACAACTACGCCGTGGCAAGTACAGCGAGGCGTTTATTCCCCTGGCCTGGTCGGTGAAATGAGAAACACGGAAAGGAGGGGACCGCGATGGCCATTCCATCGTCATTTAAGGATGAGCTGGTGGCGCGAAGCGATATTGTTGACGTGGTCTCCGACTATGTGACCCTGACTCCCAAGGGGGAGCTATTGGGGGGGCTCTGTCCCTTTCATGGGGAGAAGACCCCCCTCCTTCCATGTCCTGCCGGACCGGCAGCTCTACCACTGCTTCGGCTGCGGCAAGGGGGGCGGCGTGGTCTCCTTTGTGATGGAGATGGAGAACCTGCCCTTTCTGGATGCCCTCCGCCTGCTGGCTAAGCGGGCGGGCATGGAGTTTCCCGAGGGGACCTGGACGAGAGCAGCCGCCGGAAACGAAACCGCCTGCTGAACCTGAACAAGGAAGCCGCGCGATTCTTTCACAGCCAGCTCCACAGCCCTGTGGGGCAGCCGGGCCTGGACTATCTCCAGCGCCGGGGGCTGTCCAAAGGGATTATGACCCGCTTCGGCTTGGGGTTTGCCCCGGACAGCTGGGACAGCCTCATTCGGGCCATGGCCCAGAAAGGGTATGAAAAGCGGGACCTTCTGGACGCGGGTCTGGCGGTGAGCAACCAAAAGGGGAGCATCTATGATCGCTTCCGCAATCGGGTGATGTTTCCCATCATCGACCTGCAGGGGGGATGTCATCGGCTTTGGCGGACGGGTGCTGGGGAGGGAACCCCCAAGTATCTCAACTCCCCGGACACGCCGGTGTTCAACAAGAGCCGCAACCTCTTCGCCCTGAACCTGGCCAAAAACACCAAGCTGGGCCGGATCGTCCTGACAGAGGGGTATATGGACACCATTTCCCTCTACCAGGCCGGGTTTGACTGCGCGGTGGCCAGCTTGGGGACCTCTCTGACGGCGGACCATGCCAAGCTGCTCTCCCGATTTACCAAGGAAGTGGTCATCTGCTACGACGCCGACAGCGCCGGGGTTCAGGCGGCCAACCGGGCCATTCCCATGCTGGAGAAGACCGGGCTGAAGGTCAAGGTGCTTCGGGTGACAGGGGCGAAGGACCCGGATGAGTTTCTCCGCTCCTTCGGCCGGGATGCCTTTGCCCGGCTGTTGGATCAGTCGGAGAACTATGTGGAGTACAATCTGCGGCAGCTTCAGAGCGGCTATGATTTGACAGACCCGTTGCAAAAGGCGGAGTTTGCCCGGGGCCGGGGGCGGAGCTGCTGGCCTCCTGGACAGCCCGGTGGAGCGGGAGGTCTATGCCGGCCAGCTGTCCGAAATGACTGGCGTGGGGAAAGCCGCGCTGCTCCAGGAGATCCAGCGGGTGCAGGACCAGCGCCTGCGCGCGGCGAAAAGAAGCAGACCCGGCGGAATTTGACCCCTGTGGCGCAGATTCAGCCCAAGGCCCGGCAGCTGCGATATGAAAATCCCCGGTCCGCCCGGGCGGAGGAGGGCATCCTCCGTCTGCTGATGCTGGACGGGTCCCTGGTAAAAAGCAGACCCAGGGATTGGAACCCGGCCAGTTTTCTGCGCCGGTTCTGGGAAAGATCTACCAGGTCCTGCTGGAGCATCTGAAGCAGGGGCGGCCCCTCCAGCTGGGCACCCTGGAGGGAGAGCTGGAAGGGGAGGAGATTGCCCTCCTGGCGGACATTCTGGGCCAGCCCACGGCCCTGGAAAACGGTGCCAAGGCCATGGCGGACTACCGGGCCGTTTTGGAGACCGAGCGAATGAAGCAGCAAACCACCACCGATGAAGCGGTGCTTTTTGGCCGCGCGGGAAACCTATCGGAAAAAGAAAAGTATATAGGAGATGGAGCACATGAGCGAAAAAAAAGCACCGGAGAATAAACGGGAAAAAGAAAAACTGATTCATGTTACCGAGGAACAGCTCCAAGCGGGCAAGGCGGAGATCATGAAGATTGTGGCGGGCCTCAACGGCGCGGAGAAGCTGGGGACCTGCTGGATAAAGGCCGGAAAAAGGGCCGCCTGTCCTCCGGAGAGCTGATGGAGGCCCTGGAGGAGATTGACCTGGAATCCGAACAGATGGACAAGATCTATGATGTTCTGGAGAACATGGGCATTGACACCGGGGGGAAGACTACCTGCCTGAGCTCAGCGGGGATGACATGCCCCCCATTGAGGAGATTGAGGAGATTCCCGAGGAGGAGATTGTAGACCCCAATACCCTGGTGGACTCCTTCGGCATCGACGACCCGGTTCGGATGTACTTAAAGGAGATCGGCAAGGTGGACCTGCTCACCAGTGAGCAGGAGGTGGCCCTGGCCCAGACCATGGTCACCGGCCAGGAGACCAAGCGCCAGCTGGAGGAGATGGAGGCCGAGGGTGTGGCCCTGGACCCGGAGGCCCGGCGGGAGATGGAAAAGCTGGTCAAGGCGGGGGAGCGGGCCAAGCAGAGTCTGGCGGAGGCCAATCTCCGTCTGGTGGTCTCCATTGCCAAACGCTACGTGGGCCGGGGATGCTCGTCCTGGATTTGATTCAGGAGGGGAACCTGGGCCTGATCAAGGCGGTGGAGAAGTTTGACTATACCAAGGGATACAAGTTCTCCACCTATGCCACCTGGTGGATTCGCCAGGCCATCACCCGTGCCATCGCGGACCAGGCCCGTACCATCCGCATTCCGGTCCACATGGTGGAGACCATCAACAAGGTCATCCGCGTCTCCCGCCAGCTCCTTCAGGAGCTGGGCCACGACCCTACCCCGGAGGAAATCTCCGAGGAGATGAATATGCCAGTGGACAAGGTTCGGGAGATTCTGAAAATCGCCCAGGAGCCGGTGAGCCTGGAGACTCCTATTGGAGAGGAGGAAGACTCCCATCTGGGGGACTTTATTCCTGACGAGGACGCTTCCGAGCCCTCCGAGGCCGCATCCTTTACCCTGCTGAAGGAACAGCTGGTGGATGTGCTCTCCCCCCTCACGCCCCGGGAGGAGAAAGTGCTGAAGCTCCGCTTTGGCATTGAGGACGGCCGGACCCGCACCCTGGAAGAGGTGGGCAAAGAGTTCAACGTCACTCGGGAACGGATTCGGCAGATTGAAGCCAAGGCCCTGCGAAAACTGCGCCATCCCAGCCGCTCAAAGAAGCTGAAGGATTTTCTGAACTGAACAAACACAGTCCCCCGTGGCAGGCGGAAGCCTTGCCGCGGGGGATTTTTGTGCCCGTGGACAGAACCGGGACACCGGCAGAGAGGGAAAACAGGGGAGGGACAAAAACGCGGCGGCACGCATACTATGGAGAAAAAAAGAGACGGGGTGTGGATGGGAATGGAGACGCTGCTGCGCTCCCTTTTGAGACGGGGCTACTGGTCATTGCCTTGTCTGTGGACTCCTTTGTGGCCAGCTTTTCCTATGGCGCCAATCATATTCGGATGCCATTTCGTTCGGTGGCCTGCATCAGCGGAATTTGCAGCGGAAGCTTGGGGCTCTCTTTGCTTGTGGGCCGCGGCCTCCGATCTTATTTGCCGGAGGGGTCCTGCCTTGGATTTGCTTTCTGCTGCTGGCCGGGCTGGGTATTGTCAAGATTTTTGACAGCTCCCTCAAGGCGCTGATCCGGCGGCACCGGGACCTGCATAGACAGTGGCAGTTTTCTGCCTTTCACTTTCGCGTGATTCTGAACATTTACGCCAACCCGGAACAGGCAGATCAGGACCGATCCGGGGCTTTGTCCGTGGGAGAGGCCACGGCGCTGGCGGTGGCGTTGTCCCTGGACAGCTTGACGGTGGGGGTCGGGGCAGGGTTGGATCAGACGCCGGTTTTCGCGGCGGTGCTGCTCTCTTTTGTTCTGGGCCTGGCGGCCATCCTGCTGGGCCGCTGGCTGGGAGATAAGCTCATGAGAGGACTTCAGATTGAGGTGTCTTGGATCAGCGGCCTGATGCTGCTGGTTCTGGCGGGCCTAAAGCTGGTGTGAGCCAGCGCGTCCAAATTGTATGGGAGGGTTTGTACATGAACGAGATTGATCAGAAGTTTGAAGCATTGGCGGCGGAGATTCGGGGACTCAGTGAGAAGGAGATTTACTATCGCATCCGGAAGCACTTTGACCAAGTGCCCCGTGAAATTCAGAAGAGCTGCATGGACTTTTTTCAATCAGTTCAATTATTGGGGCAGGCTTGACCCGGAGAAAGGCGTGTACGAAGAGATCGAAGAGAAAGGGCAGGCGCTGTTTGCACATATGGAGGACTTTGTCTGGCTGTATCATCACTTGGGGGACTACCGGTCCAAGAAAACCCTCTATGCCATTTTGAACAACTGGTACCGCTATGATTTCACCACCACGGCGCAGGCCAAGGAGTATCTCTTTGACGACTATTTTGACCTGGACCTTGTCTCCTGCAGCACGGAGGAGGTGGTTGTGGACCTGGGGGCGTTTACAGGGGACACGGTGCTCTCCTACCTGAAAAATTATGGCCAGGACTGCTATAAACGGATTTACTGCTATGAGATTACCCCCAAGATCTTTGCCCTGCTGCGGAAAAATCTGGAGCAGTACAGGGACATCGAGTTTCGTATGAAGGGGGTGGCGGATACCGAGGGAACCATGTTCCTGGTCAGCAACCAGACCAGTGCCTCGGCCAATACCCTTGGGCAGGAGCGTGGGGAGGAGGTTCCTGTGACCACTCTGGATCAGGATATCACCGAGCCGGTGACGCTGATCAAAGCGGATATTGAGGGGTTTGAACAGAAAGCCCTGGAAGGGGCGAAGCATCATATTTTGAACGATCACCCCAAGCTCCTCTTTTCCGTGTATCACAACAATGAGGACCTCTGGAAGATCCCTCAGCGGATTCACCAGATATCCCCAGAGTATCGCTTCTACCTGCGCTTCAAAAAGTTCTCCTCTCTATCCCACGGAGATCACGCTGTTCGCCCTCTGATGGAGGGGGAAAGGGGCCCCAGGCTGGTACGCCTGGGGGGCCTTTTTGACCAAGGGAAACCGCTACCTCTGGAGAAACTCTTCCAGACACAGACCGGATTGCCGGATGGCCTGGGCATATTCCCGCCCGACATACCGGTAATGCCAGGGCTCGTAAATAATCCCCGTCTTCTCCTCCTTGTCAGGGGATAGCGAAGAATGAAGCCGTACTCCCAGCAGTGCTCCATCAGCCACTGCTGGACCGCGTGTCCTCCTGGGCTCGGTTCAGCACATGATTTTGGGTGTCCACAATGTCCACGGCCAGGCCCAGCTGGTGCTCGCTGGTGCCCGGGACCGCCACCTCCTTGGCCGCTTTGGCCATGGCCTCCGACCGGCTGTTTCCCCGGGCGATCTGCTTTGCACCAGATTGTTGTAGAGCTGGGTCTGCTTTTCCTGGGTCCGGTAGGAGGAACAGAGGGCGGTGCATGTCCCGCGGCGCGGCAGTCGGCCAGCATGGCCTCAGGTCGGCGGCGCAGCGGGAGTCTACCTGGTGTCCGTTCTCGACCTGGGTCAGCTGGGGCTGGTATCCTTCGGGCAGGGGATGCCAGGGATTGACCAGGCACAGGCGCCAGTCCGCCGGGTCTGGGGTCTCCTCTTGGGACACCGGGGTGGGCGGCACAGCCTGGGAGTCCGGTGCGGCGTTGAGTCAGGCGAGACCTCTTGGGAGAGGCCGAACCAGATCAGTCCGACCGAAAGAGCGGCCAGCAGCCCCAGGGAAAGGAGAATGCGGTTCTTTTGCATGGAATCTTCACCTCACAGTTTGTAAGGAAAAGATACCAGGGCGCTCCCTCCAATACGCCGCATTTCGACATCAAAACAGCATCAGACGCCGGCACCATTGAAAGAAAGGACAAAAGAAATCCCATTTTTCCTGGGAAGAGTTGGACACGGAGGTTTGACTGGTTCGCAGACTCAAGTTGACTTGCTCCCCCCTTCTGATCGGTAAAAGGCAGGAGATAGCCGGGGGGGGGGGGATAGAGGGGCAGCAGGGCGGAAAACTGTGCTGCGTCCAAGTTGTAGTATTGCTGGCAGAATTGGCGCATTTGCACGGCGTCCTCCATGGAAAAGGCGGCTTCTGCGGTGTTTGTCGCGGGAATCCGATAGGAAAAGGCCAGCATTTTCCCTGTTTCATCATCTAAAATCAGGTCCAACTGGTGGCCGGTGCTGCCGGAAAAGGAGCAGTTCCAAAACACTGCGGCGGAGGGATTTGCCGTGTCCGCAGCGAAGTAGTCCTGGAGGGGGTGGATTCCTGGGAGGAGGTAACGGAGAGATTGCTCACCGCCACAAAGGGGTGGCGGAATGCAGGGTCCACAGACTGGGGTTGAAGAGCTGGTCCAGGGAGAAAAGCAAAGGGGATACTCCGCCATGACATTCAGAGCCGTTTGCGCGGCTTCCTCCGCCTGCTGGGCGGACAGCCGGGTACTGGCCTGGGTCAAGGCGACAACGCTGTATCCATTGGCCGCCAGCTTTAAGTGGTCTATGAGGTCTGCCAGGTGCAGGGGGCGGTTTCATACTGCACTGTGGTGTGGCCCAGTGCCCGGTCCTGCCAGGCCGCGCCCATCCAGGGCATGAAAAACCGACGCTCACCAGCAGAGCAGCCAGGAGGGGGGAGAAGAAAACGAAGGGACTTCATGGGCGGCCTCCTTCCAAAGAAACGGTCACGGTGGTTCCCTGCCCCAGGGTGCTCTCGAAGGTGATGCGGCCTTGGTGCAGCACGGCGATCTTTTCGCACAGAGCCAGGCCCAGCCCCGCGCCGCCCTGGGCCCGGGCCCGGGATTTGTCCACCCGGTAGAAGGCCTCGGTCAGGTGGGAGAGGACCTCCGGGGCATTCCTCTGCCGGTGTCCTGGACGGTGAGGCGGCACCCGCGCTCGGTCATCTGGCAGGATATGGAGATGGTGCCCTGGGCCCCGATGGCCTTCCGGCTGTTGTCGATGAGGTTCAGCACCAGGGAACGAAACAGGTCAGGTTCCAGCAGACACAGCCCAGGCTCCCATTGGGTGGTGAGGACAATTCCCTGCCGCGCCAGTCCGGGGGACAGGTGGGCGGTGAGGTCCTGCAGAAGATCCGCCGGGGCGGCGGGAACCAGGGAAAGGGCCTGGTGTTCCGCCAGATACAGCTCCAAGAGCTTGAGGGAGAGCCGCTCCAGCCGCTTGCCCTCGGAAAAAATATAGTCTGCGGCGTTGGCCTGCTCCTCTGGGGAGAGAGTACCCCGGCGCAGCAGGTCCGCGTACCCCAGGATGGAGGTCATCGGGGTTTTGAGCTCGTGGGTAAAGCTCCCGATGAAGCGGTCCTGTCCCTCCATGGTGGCCTTGAGCGCGGCAAAATTGGCCTCCTGGCGGGCGGCCATGGCGTCAAATTCCCGAGCCAGCGCCCCCAGCTCGTCCTGGGTCTGCACTCCGCTGCGGCGGGACAGGTCCCCGGCGGCCAGCGCCTGGGCGGTTTGGGAGAGCTTGTCCAGGGGGCGGGTAAGAAACCAGGCGATACTGTACGACAGGCCGGCGCACACCACAAAGAGAATAGCGAAAATCTTTCCGTGGGCCTGCTGCTGCTGCTGGCGGGTCTGATAGATGGAGGAGATGTCGTAGGCCACATTGAGAATCAGGGGTTCCCCCTGAATCTCCAACTGGCCGGCCAGTTGGAGATACTGCTTGCCTCCATAGGAGAAGGCCGACTGGGCGTAGTGCGTCTCATCCACCTGCTCCCTCAGGTCTAAGAAGCCATCCGATATACTTCCTTGGGAGAGAAACTCCTGCTCTGTCTCCAGGAGAGGGCCGACCAGGACTTGTTGCCTTGGGCGGACAGCTGCTGGAGCACCTGGACCACATCCTGGGGCTGGGACCAGACCTCTACCGTTTCTACCAACTGCAAGGTGCGGACGAGAAGCGCATAGGCGGATCTGGCGGCAGCCTGTTCCCGCCCAGAGCGTTCTGAAAGGAGAAGGAGATCAGCGCACAGCTGCCAGCGCCGAAGAGGAGAGAGACCAGGCAGACCATGCACAGGGTGGTTTTCAGACGAAATTTCATAGGGGCGTCTCCAGACGGTAGCCGATCTTGTTCACAGCCTGCAGCGCCTTTTCCCAGCCCACTTTTTTCCGCAGACGCTGGACGTGCAGGTCCACGGTTTTGCTGCCGTAGGCCAGTTCTCCGCCCCAGACCCGTTCATAAATGGTGTCCCGGTAGAGGGCGGCGTTGGGGCTGTGAAGAAAGGGAAGCAGCAGGTCGTACTCTTTGGGGGTCAGGGAGACCTCCTCCTCCCCCCCGCCAGACTTTCCGGGCCCGGGGGTCCACCCGCACCCCTGCCAGGGAGAGGGTCTCCTCGGTTTTGTGAAACCGGCGCAGGACCGTTTCCACCCGGGCCAGAAGCTCGGCCACGTCAAAGGGCTTGACAATATAGTCCTCGGCCCCCAATTTCAGCCCCTTCACCCTGGTCGGCCACCGCCGACCGGGCGGTGACGAAGATCACAGGAAGCTCCAGGGACTGGAAGTATTCCAAAAGGGTGAAGCCATCGGTGCGGGGAAGCATGACGTCCACCAGGGCCAGGTCATAGTTCCCGGCAGCCGCCAGGTCCGCGGCCTGATCCCCATCTGGGGCATGGTCGCAGAGATAGCCGGCCGACTTTAGGGTCAGGCGGATCAGATCGGCAATGGGCAGTTCATCTTCTACGATTAAAATTTTAGGCAATGAAAATCCCTCCTTGCTTGTGTGCATAGCATACCACAAAAAGGCATCAAACGGCAACGAATGGTTTCCCAGACAAAAAACCGGAGGGCATGCCCTCCGGTTGGGTGTTTAGGACGCGGAATCCGTCCAGTGAATCTGCGCGGTGCAGGAGCCAGTTTGCAGGGTATGGAGCTGGTCCGGCAGCACCGGGACATAAGACAGGAATTGCAGGAACAATGGTGGGTCTCCTTCTACGCCGGATAGTTGAAAGCCGGGATGGGTTGTCCGGAGGCATCCAGGAGAGCGGTGCTTTCCAGGAGAGCATCCGGGTCCAATGTGTCCCCCTTCTGTAAGGTGACACAGGCGGAGAAGGGAGAGAAGAAGCCAGTTCCCACCATGGTTCCCTCTTGGTCCGTCAGGGTAGCTTCCTGGACGGGAGCCTGGGTCTCTACCGTCCAGTGAAACAGATGGGTTGAGGTTTCACCGTAGGGATTTGACAGGGACAGGGTGACCTCTTTGCCGGGGGTGAGTACGGGTTGCCGGTAGGTAATGGAGAGCATATAGCGTACTGTATTTTCTGAGAGCTGAATTCCCTGCTGTCCGATGCCATCAGGGGTGTTTTCAAGGGGATCGGACTCTGGGGGCGTCTCCATGGTAAAATCAAAAAGTCGCGCCGCCATAAAAGGGAGAGGAGGCGTCTGAAACGGGAGGAGCGGAGAGGTCCACAGGGTCCGGAAAAGTGAGATCCACGGTCAGATACAGCGTCATGGCATCCCCACGACGCTGCGGAGGGTGGCTGTGACACCGTTGTTTTCACTGGTTATGTCCAGCGTCTGGGTGCAGGCGGCCAGGGTGGCCTGGTCCAGCTGGCTTAGGTCCAGGTAACTGTTCAGAGGGTCATTGGGGTCCAGGCGAATCTGGGCCTCATCCCCGCCGTCGGCGGGCATGGGGACGGCGGTTTCCTCCTTCTGCTGCCCACAGGCAGCACAGAACAGGAAAGCCAGCAGCAAGCAGGCGAGCAGAACCTTTTTCATGGGGGCACTCCTTTCTCACTGGGGAGGGGCTGAACACCGGGCAGTTCTTCCAACGTGGCAATGCCGTTTTCCAGGGCGCGTGTCCGCAGGAAACGGTACATCTCGGCCTGGGTTGCGTAGCAGTAGGGATTCACGTAAAAGATGCCAAGAATACCCAACGTGAATACATCCAGCAGGTACCAGCCCAGAAAGCTCAAGAAAGTAACAAAGATGTCCCACTTGTAGCCCTGGGTCATATCCAGGCTCAAGCGGATGACCCGTCTGTAATGCAGGTGTGGGTTTTCCGCCAGGATGAAGGGGACGGCAAAGTACCCTAAGCTGCGGATTATTCCCGGGACAATGAGCAGCAGAAACCAAAGGGCATTGAACAAGCGCCGCAGGAACTGGGTGAGCACCACATTGCCGTAGTTGGCGTTGAAGCCGAAAGCAACCCGAGAAAAAGGAACTTTGTGGGTTGGGGAACTCTCCAGCAGGAACCGGCAGGCCCCCACTTCAAAGGGACCGCTGACCAGAAACAGGATCACAAGCCACGCCGTGCCCAGGGAAATGGAAAAGAGGGCCAAGGGATTGGTGTAGTATTCCACGGTATACAGAAACTCCAAGGGGCCGTAAAGCGCAAGGTCTTGACAAATCGCGATACAGTTTGTCACCGTCTCATGGATCCTTGTGGGGAGGAAATCCCCCATTAGAAGCAGCAGGAGAAGAATCCCCCCTACCATGGGCCAGTAGTTGGCGAGGAAAGCGGCCTTTCCTGTCTGCTTATATTCTAAGCGATTCCAACGGGTTGTCTCCATATATGTCCTCCTTTGCATGCGAGGGGGCAAATAGGGTCAATTTCATTATAGGGGATTTTTCTCCAGCCGTCAATGGAAGGATGCTGTGCGTGGGTTTTCCATGAAAACCAAGGAGACCCTTCCGCCCTTTCTGTGGGCTTCGCCACTTGTAATTTCTGACAGATTGAGGTAAGATATGGCATCCTCCCAGCATGTGGTCCATCAAGAGGACGGGGAGGAGATGTGATGTGACAGGAGCGGAGGACGCCAATGACGAGAGCGGAATGGGAAGCCTTGCTGGAATATACCTTGAATATCGGCCGGCAGATGATGGAGTGCGGCGCGGAGGCCTGGCGGGCGGAGAATACCATGGCCAGGATTTTTCGGGCCTATGACCTGGAGGTCCTGGATGCCCATGTGATCGCCACCCAGGCGGCGGTGACAGTGAAGACCCCACGGGGAACACTATACCAGCACCTGCATGATCCTGCCGGACAAGACCGGGACGGATTTGGGGCGCCTGGAGACCCTCAATGCCGCCGCGCGGCATATCTGTGATGCGCCGCCGCCCTTGGAGGAGCTTCCCCTTTGCCTGAAGCGGCCAGTGGCCCGATGGTCCTGGCGGGAGCTATTGGGCTATCTGTTGGGCGCCGGGGCCTTTGCCATCTTCTTCGGCGGCGTCTTCTTAGACGGCGTGGCGGCAGGGGCCATCGGCGGCGTGGTTTACCTCATGGAGCAGGTGCGCCGGGTCCACCAGCAAAACAAAATTATCTACACTGTTGTGGCCTGTTTCCTGGCGGGCCTGCTGGCCCAGGCCTGTGTCGGAATAGGCTTTGGGGTCAACCTGGACTTGATTATGATTGGGGACATTATGCTCTTTATCCCAGGGCTGGTGATCGTCAACGGCGTCCGGGAGTTCTTTTACGCGGATATCCTCACCGGGCTCTATCGCCTGGTGGAGGCGCTCCTCATTGCAGGGGCCATTGCCGCAGGCTACGCGGTATCTTTGATGATGGGAGGGAGCCTGTGATGGGAGAAGGCGCGATACAGATTCTGTGCGGCGGTTTGGGGACGCTGGCCTACGCCCTGTTCTTCCATGTCCGTCCCCGCCATCTGCTCCTGGCCACCTTGGGCGGTGCGCTGTCCTGGCTGCTGTATCTTCTGGTGCTGGCCCGGGACGGGAATGTATTTCTCAGTGCGTTGGTGGCCTCCATGGGGGTCTGCCTGTGGTCTGAGGGAATGGCCCGGGTGCGAAAAGCCCCCGCCAACATTTTTATGATTCCCGGTATCATCCCCTGCTCCCCCGGCGGGGCGCTGTATTATACCATGAGTGCCCTCATCGGAGGGACATGGATACGGTCATGCTGAAGGGGAAAGAGACTGGACTGATGGCCTTGGGAATTGTGGTGGGCATCCTGGTTGCCTCTGAGTTGGTCCGCATGATCCTTTGGGCGGAGATTCGCCGGAAAAAATGCTCCGTAGCCGCCGGACGCCGCCGGGGCCCCGGTGAGGAAGAATCTGGACTTATAAAATATTCCCTTTTTGGCTCTGTTAAAAGACCAATTCCCGTTATAATAAGAAAGAACGGCAAATACGCCCGGAGGAACCCAAGGAAAAAAGGAAACGCATCGAGGTGTTTGATATGTTAGAGCAAGTCCGAAAAGAAGCCCATGCCGCCGCCCAGCAGATCTGTGAGGCAGCCAAACTCCGCCAGGGCCAGATTCTGGTGGTGGGCTGTTCCACCAGTGAGGTGACCGGTCATAAAGTGGGGAGTTATTCCAGCCCGGAACTGGGGCAGGCCATCTATGAAGGGATGCAGGAGGTTCTCATTCCCCGGGGAATTTATTTGGCGGCCCAGTGCTGTGAGCATCTGAACCGGGCCATCATTGTGGAGGCCGAAGCAGTGGGGCAGGGAGAAATCTGCAACGTGGTGCCTCAGCCGAAAGCGGGTGGCTCCTTTGCCACGGCCGCCTACCATGGGTTCCGGCATCCTGTGGCGTTGGAGCAAATCCAGGCGGACGCGGGCCTGGACATTGGAGGGACCCTCATCGGGATGCATTTGAAGCATGTGGCGGTTCCTGTCCGCCTGGAACAGAAACAGATTGGAGAAGCCATTCTCCTGGCTGCGCGGGTGCGCCCCAAGTTCATTGGGGGGACCGGGCGGTCTACGATGAGACATTGAAATAAGAGAAGAACCCCCTTCCCCAGAGCGGCTCTGGGGAAGGGGGTTCTTCGATAGCTGCTGCCCGCTGCCGCACCGGCAGCGGGGCAGGGAGTCAAAACAATAATGAATTACACGAACAATCCTTTGCTCAGTACGATCTTCTGAATTTCGCTGGTGCCCTCGTAAATCTGGGTGATCTTTGCGTCGCGCATGAGGCGTTCCACGTGATACTCCTTCATAAAGCCGTTGCCGCCCAGCATCTGAACTGCGTCGGTGGTCACGTGCATGGCGGTCTCTGCGGCGATGAGCTTGGCCTTGGCGGCGGAGGCGGAGAAGGGCTTGTGTTCGTCCTTGTCGCAGGCGGCTTTGTAGACCATGTACTTGGCCATCTCAATCTCATTGGCCAGGTCCACCATCCGGAAGGCCAGGTGCTGGTTCTTATAGAGGGGCTTTTTGAACTGCTCCCGCTGCATCAGGTACTTCCGGGCGATCTCAAAAGCGCCCTCTGCAATGCCCAGGGCCTGGGCGGCGATGCCGATGCGGCCGCCGTCCAGGGTTTTCATGGCGGCGACGAAGCCCTTGCCCGGCGGGGTAATCATATTGGCCACGGGGACGCGGACATCGGTGAAGTGAAGCTCACTGACCATGGCGCTGCTGATGCCCATGGTGTTGTGGCGGGCGCCGATGGTAAAGCCCGGGGTATTTCTCTCCACCACGAAGGTGGCGATGCTCTTGGGCCCCAGCTCGTGGTCGGTGAGGGCGTAGACGCAGAAGTAGTCGGACAGGGGCCGTTGGTGATAAAGCACTTGCTGCCGTTGATGATGTACTCGTCTCCGTCCCGCTGGGCGAAGGTCAGCATACCGCTGACGTCGGAGCCGGCGGTGGGCTCAGTCAGACCGAAGGAACCCAGATGCCCGTCCCGGAGCACAGGGGGCATGAAGCGCTTAAGCTGCTCATCGGTGGCCTCGGAGAAGTACAGGCTGCCGCCATACAGAGAGGTGGCAACGGAGAAAGAGACACCCAGGGAGGGGTCCACTTTGGAGATCTCTTCCACAGCCAGGGCGTATTCCATGTAGCCCAGCCCCTGACCGCCGTATTCCTTGGCATAGGGAAGACCGATGAATCCCATGTCGCACAGATCTTTGTAGAGGTTCACATCGTACTCGCGGGTCTCGTCCCGTTCAAGGACCTTGGGAGCCACCTTTTTCTCGGTGAAGTCACGGGCCATTTTCTGGATCGAGAGTTGTTGTTCGTTCAGTTCAAAGTTCATGATGGTATTGTCTCCTTTTTGCATTGGTAAGAACCAACTGGCCTGCTTGACTGAAAGCGCTGTCACGGACGACAGAGATCTCGACAATCGTTTCCGGCCAAGGACAAATTGTACAGGTACACATTACCACATGGAATCACGAAAATCAACGCCGTGACTTTAATTTTTTCGTGCAGAAGAAATATTTTTTCTTTTCTTGCTTTTCAAAATTTTCATTGAGACCGGAGAATTGCCTGAGAGAGATAAAACCAGGCAAGCATCTTTGTGGATCATTGCCAGAACCGGCAAAGATGCGCCCAAAAAAGAACCGGCAGCGATTTCCCATATCGCTGCCGGTCCTTTTAAAAAAAGAGAGAAAAGAGAGAGAAAAGAGAGTGTGTAAGTAAAGTCAGAAGTTTTTGATCTCTGCTGCTTACAGGTGATATAGTACAGGAGAATTGTGACCAAAATATTGGAATGATATGGCTAAATTATGAATTCCGTGACGGTTTTGTAAACGATTTCTTAATCGGACATAAGAAACAGGAGATGGGCTTTTGGATAGGGGGCAAGAGACAAAAACTGCGGGGAACCTGAAATGGTTCCCCGCAGGGGATGGACTTATCCGGCGCTGCTGACCAGCCCTTGTTTTACGGCCTGTTCGTAGCTGTGATAGGCGGTGTACAGCTCCATCTCTGCCGCGGTGACATCCCGCTTAGCGGTGTTCAGCGTGTTCTTAGCGTCCAGAAGGGCGTTATCCGAGAGGTTGCCCAGCTCGTGCTTTCGCTCTGCCACGGCGCAGACCTGTTCCTCATAGGCCAGGGCACTCTCCTTGGCCGACAGCGCGGCTTGGGCGGGGGCGAGGGCCTTGTAGAGGGATTGGAAGGAGAGTTCAAACTCCGCGATGGTGGCGTCGTTTTGATAGAGGGTGGACTGATAGGTATACTCCGCCATCTTGTACTGGTAGCTGTTCTTTCCCTCCTCCCGCCGGGCGTCGTCCATGGCCTGCTTGGCGTCCTCCACAGACCGGGCAGAGGCATAGAGGGTGTAGCTGTTCTCCTTGGCCTTTTCCAGGTCGGAGGTATAGGAAATGGCGGCCAGTTGTCCCTGGGTGACGTAGGGGGTGCTGGTAAGGGTCAGGCGGCCTGTGGGGACATCTCCCATCAGGGACTGGAGGGAACTGTACAGGGTGGAGATGGTGTTCTCCAGACTGTCCATGGAGGCCTTCAGACTGTCATAGCCGCTTTGGGCCTGCAGCAGGGTCAGCTGGGAGACCTGCCCCAATTCATAGCGCAGCTCCACTTCCCGCAGGGAACGCTGGGTGCTTTCCATGGTCTCCTGCAGGGCCTCCAGCTGAAGCTGGGTGGAGAGGATGGTCAGATAGAGGGACTCCGCCCCGGCAATGGTCTGGGCGGCGGCATAGTCGATTTGGCGGGCGGTGTCCTCCAAGGTTTTTTGGTAGTCCTCCTTCTGGTCCTGCAGATCGTCTAACTGGTCTTCCATGGATTCCAAGGAGGCTTTCAAGCTTGCCGCTTGCATTTCGCTATATTTACCGAGTGCAATTAAAGAAAGTGAATCAAACATGCCATCGGTAATATCACTTACGTTAGAAATTTTGCCTTCAGTTATGGCTATTTGTTTTAGAGTATGCTCTAAATTTTTCTTTGCATTTGCTAATTCTCCGGCCCCGCTGCTCACAAGCATAGAGATCTGTAGCTCCATGGCATCAATGGCATCCTCCATCTCGTCGATGGCCTCATCCCAGTCCATGGCCTCGGCGGATTTCAGGCTCTCTTGCGCCGCCTTCAAGGTCAGGTTGTTGGCCTTTACCCGAGGGCCGATCTGGTCGAAGGAGAGGGTCCCGTCTGAGGGAATGGTGACCGAGGTGTTGCCTGTGGAGGACTGGGGCTGTCCGCTGTCGTTGGGTGCCCGCACCGCCGCGGCGGGTGCGGACAGGGACAGCAGGGCAGAGCAGGTTAGGCACAGGGCCGCGAAACGTTTTTTCATAGGGGGTTCCTCCTGGCGTGGAAAAGGAATCGGTTGTTAGAAACCGGACGAAAGTGTTGCTATTTTAGCAGAGTTCTATGAAGAAACTGTGAACAGAAGGAAAAAATCGAAGGTCACCCAGTGACCTTCGATTTTTTTTCAGCTTGCTTCGGGCTTACCGCAGATCGGTTTCCTGGGGCAGCTCCTCTGGAAACGCCAAGCAGGTGATGGAGATTTCAAATGCGGTGCGCTCCTGGGTGGTCTCCCCTGATGGTTTTGAGGTAGGTGCGGCTCTGCAGCCGTCCGTCCAGCCAGAGGGCATCCCCTGTCTGAAGCTGGCTGCACTGCAGAGCCAGGCTGCCCCAGGCGATGCAGGGGAGATAGTCGGCCCGGCGGTAACGGCGGTTGACCGCCAGGAGCAGGTCGCAGATATCCCGACCCAGGGGGTGCGCCGCAGAACCGGGGGCTTGCAGAGGACCCCGTGCAGGAACACCTGGTTGCAGGGGTCCCTCTCCCGGGACCACAGACCGGGCCAGGACAGTGATCACCAGCCGGTTGCCCACCCCGCTGCGGTTGTTAAAGGAGCGAATCTCCCCAGTCACCTCCACGAAGGCGCCCGCCTGGGGAGGGCAGTCTCCGGGGAGGAGAGGGGAAGAGAATGTTCAGCAGGTCCTCCCGCCCCGACAGGCGGGGCACTGCCAGGGGAAAGCGATAGAAGTCGATGCCGTGTACCTGATGGGACAGAACTGCCTCTCCGGCGACGGTCCCCCGCAGGACCACCCGGTTTTCCTTTTTGTTCCATGTTCAGACCGCCTCCAAAGTTTGTTGACTGTCTGAACTATATGAGCTGCCGGAAGAAACTATGCCGGGGTTTTCTCAGTCCTTGGATTTATAGTAGAGCATACAGTGGCAGAATCCCTCGTAATTGGGGTCGGCGATCTGATCCCGAAACTCCTGACAGATACATTTGGTGGCGGGAGAGACCTCCAGCTTGCAGGGACAGTGCCCGCCCTTTCGTTTCAGCCCCCTCGAATCTTGGCCACAATCTCTTTGTCTTCATTCAAACGAACGCTCATATCGGTGCCTCCTGTGATGGTTTTCAGACATAGCTTACCCCAAAGCCACGTCCATTACCATCATGACAGAAAAGCCCACCAATGTAAAGAGGGCCATCCAATCTTTGTTTTCGTTGGTTTGGCTTTCCGGGATAAGCTCTTCCACCACCACGTAAATCATAGCGCCGGCGGCAAAGGCCAGCAGGAAGGGCAGGCAGGTGCGGACCTTCAGCACCAGCAGGGCGCCCAGCACGGCGGCGATGGGCTCCACCACCCCGCTGAGCTGGCCGTAGAAGAAGGACTGCCCGCGGGAATAGCCCTCCCGGCGGAGGGGGACGCTCACCGCCATGCCCTCCGGCAGATTCTGCAGGCCAATGCCCAGGGCCAGCATCCAGGCCCCTGCCGCTGTGGAGCCATCCAGCCCATAGGCCAGAGACCCAAAGGCGACCCCGATGGCCATGCCCTCGGGAATGTTATGGAGGGTGATGGAAAAGACCAGCATGGCACAGCGTTTGAAGCCCGCCTTTCTGCCGCTGTCTTCCCGGCGGAGCAGGGCCCGCCGTTCGCTGAACCGGGTGAACAGACGGTCCCCCAAAAACAGAAGGACGCCGCCGCCCATGAAGCCGATCAGCGCGGTAAGCCAGGGATTCATCCCCAGGGAAGCGGACATATCAATGGAGGGGGAGAGCAGGGACCAAAAGGCCGCGGCCACCATCACCCCGCCGGCCAACCCCAGCATGGCGTCCATCACGTTCCGGTTGGGCTGCCGCATGAAGAAAACCACGCAGGCACCCAGGGAGGTGAGCGCCCAGGTAAACAGCGTGGCAATCAGGGCCTGAACCGGGAATGCCAGCTGAGAAAAGCTGTCAAGCATAGAATTCCTCCTTTGGATGATTTGCCCCGGCGGGCGAGGGGGCGTCTGCCCGGCCTGGGACAGTGTATCCTATGAAGGGAGGAGGAGCAGGGGTGCCTATCCCTGTCGGAAGAGAAGAGATCGTTGATAGAAGCGGGAGAAAACACAAAAGCCGCGCCCGTCGGAGCGTCCGACAGGCGCGGCTTTTTGCGTGTGCATGGAGAGAATCAATATTCGACAACGCCTTCATAGACCAGTACGGCGTCGCCGGTCAGGATGACCTCGTGGTCGGTGTACTTGACCACCAGATCACCGCCCACTAACTTGACTGTGATATCTTTGCCTTTCTCCACAAAGCCATTCTCTGTGGCGGCAATGACAGCGGCGCAGGCGCCGGTGCCGCAGGCCACGGTTTCCCCATTGCCCCGTTCGTAGACCCGCATCCGCAGGGTGTCTTCGTTGACGATGCGGACAAACTCGGTGTTGATCCGCTCGGGGAAGTAGGAGGCCCGCTCAAACTTGGGCCCTAAGGTCTCCAGGTCCAGGGCGGAGGGATCGTCGCAGAACACCACGCAGTGGGGATTGCCCACGCTGGCGCAGGTGATGTGATAGGTGCCCCCGGCAATCTCCACCGGCCGGTTGATGATGGTGGAGCCGGGGAGGGTGGTGGGCAGGCTCATGGCATCCAGATCCGCTTTGCCCATGCCTACGCTGATGGTGTTGGCCTTGCCGTTGCGCGTATAGAGCAGCAGACTCTTGATGCCGCCGGCGGTCTCAATGGTCATGTACTCTTTTTTGACAATCCTCTTGTCATAGAGGTACTTGCCCACGCAGCGGATGGCGTTGCCGGCCATGGCACCCTCGGTGCCGTCCCGGTTGAAGATCCGCATCCTGGCGTCGGCCACCCGGGAGTCCTCAATGAGGACGATGCCGTAGCCGCCAATGCCGTAATGCCGGTCACAGAGACTCACGCACAGGGAGCCCGGGCTGGTAATGGTGCCCTTCCGGTTATCAAAGAAGATATAGTCATTGCCGCAGCCCTGCATCTTGGCGAAGGGAAGCAGCTGCCGCTCTTTGCGCATGCGGTTCAGGTCAACCAGCTCGGTGTTGTCCAGGTGGAACCGGCTGGCGATCATGTTGGCCATGGCGTTGGCGGTGTCCAGCGCGGTGATGGAGGCGATGGAATGACGGACTGCCTCCCGGTGGAGTTCAATGTATTCCCGAATGGTGTCGTCATACAGTGCGCCAGTGTAGACGATCAGGCCGATTTTTCCCGCCTCCATGAGCTGGTAGGCCTCGGGCCCGGGACAATGGGGGAATCTCATGGACCTGGATGCCCAGGGAACGGATGGCGCTGGCGGTGTCCGCCGTGGCGTACATGGGCATTTTCAGGTCGTCAAACTTCTTGGCCAGGCCGACCACCTCGGGCAGCTCGTGGTTTTCCACGCTGAGCAGCACGCCCTTGCCCATGTAGTGACGGTAGCCGGCGGCGGCAAAGCCCTTGAACAGCGCTTCGTTGAAGGTCCGGCCCAGACCCAGTACTCGCCGGTGGATTTCATCGCGGGGCCCAGAATGGCGTTGGCATCGGTGATGTTCTCGAAGGAGAAGACAGTCACTTTGACCGCGTAATAGGGGGGATTTTCCACAGGCCGGAGGGGTATCCCAATGTTTTCAGAGAGGCGCCCATCATAATCTTGGTGGCCAGGTCCACCATGGGAATCCCGGTGACCTTGCTCAGGTAGGGGACCGTCCGGGAAGCCCGGGGATTGACCTCAATGACAAAGAGCTCTCCCTGGTAGACCAAGTACTGCATGTTCACCAGCCCCTTGGTGCCCAGAGCCAGGGCCAGCTTTTCCGAGCACTCCACCACCACACGCATCATCTTGTCGGTGAGGCTGTACAGGGGGGATAGACGGCGATGGAGTCGCCGCTGTGGGACGCCGGCCCGCTCGATATGCTCCATGATGCCGGGCATCAGCACGTCGGTGCCGTCGGAGATCACATCCACCTCCAGCTCGGTGCCAGGCATGTACTTGTCCACCAGAACGTCGTTTTTGATGCCGCCGGAGAGGATGACGCCCATATATTTCTCCACGTCCTCCCGCCCATGGGCGATGACCATGTTCTGGCCGCCGATGACGTAGGAGGGGCGGAGCAAAACCGGGAAGCCCAAGGCTTCCGAGGCATCCAGCGCCTCTTCCAGGGTGGTGACGCTCATGCCCTTGGGGCGGCGGATGCCCAAGTCCTCCAACAGGGCGTCGAAGCGCCCCCGGTCCTCCGCCATGTCGATGCCGTCGGCGGAGGTGCCCAGGATGGGGATGCCCTGCTGGTCCAGAACTCCGTCAGGGCGATGGCGGTCTGGCCGCCGAAGGCCACCACCACACCCACGGGGTGCTCCACTTCAATAACCCCCATCACATCCTCAGGGGTGAGGGGCTCGAAAGTACAGCCGGTCGGCGGTGTCGAAGTCGGTGGAGACGGTCTCGGGGTTGTTGTTGACGATCACCACGTCGTAGCCCAGCTCTTTCAGGGTCTGGACACAGTGGACGGAGCAGTAGTCAAACTCAATGCCCTGGCCGATGCGGATGGGGCCGGAGCCCAGGACGATGACGGTGTCCCGGCCGGTCCGGGGAAGTTCCGGGCATCACAGTGCTCGTCATAGGTGGCGTAGAAATACGGGGTCTGGGCCTGGAATTCCGGCCGCGCAGGTGTCCACCATCTTATAGGGGAGCGGTGGGGCAGGGCTGCTGGGTCCACCCCCGCCAGGCGGGCCAGGGTCTTGTCAGGGTAGCCGTATTTCTTCGCCTGGAGATAGATCTGCTCGGTGAGCCCGCCCTGCAGGAGGCCTCCAAAGCGATGACCAGGTTTTGCAGTTTGCAGATGAACCACTTGTCAATCTTGGTGATGTCGTGAATGTGGTCCACAGACACCCCCTGGGACAGGGCCTCAAAAAGGGTGAACAGCCGCAGGTCATCCATGGAGGCCAGGCGTTCATCCAGGGAGCGGCCGGTGGTGTCCTGGGAATGGAGGCTGTCCAGTGATTTCCGCCCCCGGATGGCTTTCATCAGGGCGGCCTCAAAGGTATGGGCAATGGACATGACTTCGCCGGTGGCCTTCATTTGGGAGCCCAACTTCCGGCTGGCCCCGTGGAACTTGTCAAAGGGCCACTTGGGGAACTTCACCACCACATAGTCCACTGCGGGCTCAAAACAGGCGAAAGTCTCACCGGTCACATCGTTTTTGATCTCATCCAGGGTATAACCCAGGGCGATCTTGGCGGCCACCTTGGCAATGGGATAGCCCGTAGCCTTGGAGGCCAGGGCGGAGGAGCGGGACACGCGGGGGTTGACCTCGATGACCGCGTACTCATAGCTGTCGGGATTCAGGGCAAACTGCACGTTGCAGCCGCCTTCGATCTCCAGGGCGGAGATGATGTCCAGGGCGGCGGAGCGGAGCATCTGGTACTCCTTGTCGGCCAGGGTGAGCGCGGGCGCCACCACAATGGAGTCGCCGGTGTGGACGCCCACGGGGTCGATGTTCTCCATGGAGCAGATGGTGATGGCGGTGCCCTTGCGGTCACGCATCACCTCAAACTCGATCTCCTTCCAGCCAAAGATATACTTTTCGATGAGGACCTGGGTGATGGGGGAGTAGTCCAGGCCCACGGAGCCCACTTCCCGGAGCTCTTCCTCATTGTAGGCAACGCCGCCGCCGGTGCCGCCCAGGGTGTAGGCCGGGCGGACGATGACCGGATAGCCGATGCGGTTAGCAATGGCAACGCAGGTTTCAATGTCATGGGCGGTGTCCGAGGGGATGGTGGGCTGGCCGATTTTAGCCATGGCGTCCTTGAACAGCTGCCGGTCCTCCGCCTTGTCGATGGCATCGGCATTGGTGCCGATGAGGCAGGACGTTGTGCTCCTTCAGGAAGCCCTTCATGGTCCAGCTCCATGGCGATGGTCAGACCGGTCTGCCCGCCCAGGCCAGCCAGCAAGCTGTCCGGCTGGGTTTCCAGAATGATCCGCTTGATGGTTTCCGTGGTCAGGGGCTCCAGGTAGACCGCGTCGGCGATGGCGTTGTCGGTCATGATGGTGGCGGGGTTGGAGTTGATCAGGACGACCTCCAGGCCCTCCTCCTTCAGCGCGCGGCAGGCCTGGGTGCCTGCGTAGTCAAATTCGGCGGCCTGGCCGATGACGATGGGGCCGGAGCCGATCACCAGTACCTTCTTGATGGATGTATCCTTCGGCATTACAAGCCCTCCTTCATCATCGCAGTAAAGCGGTCAAACGCGGTCAGGCAGTCCTAGGGGCCCGCCGTGGGCCTCGGGGTGGAACTGGAGCGAGAACGCGTGAAACTCAGGGTAATCTACCCCTTCACAGGTGCCGTCGTTGACATTGACAAACCGCAGCTTGCCTCCGGTGCCGGCCAGGGTGGTCTCGTCCACGGCATAGCCGTGGTTCTGGCTGGTGATGGAGACCTCGCCGGTCTCCAGGTCCATGGCCGGCTGGTTGGCACCCCGGTGGCCGAACTTGAGCTTTTGGTCTTCGCCCCTGCGGCCAGGGCCATCATCTGGTGCCCCAGGCAGATTCCAAACATGGGCAGCTTGCCGAACAGTTTCTGAATCTGCTGGATGCAGAAGGGGTTGTCCGCCGGGTCACCCGGGCCATTGGAGAGCATCACGCCGTGGTGGCCCGCTGAAAGAATCTCCTCCGCAGGGGTGTTGTAGGGATAGATGGTCACCTTACAGCCCCGGGCCAGCAGAGAGTTGGCAATGCTCTCCTTGGCGCCGTAGTCCAGCAGCGCCACCGAGAAGGCGGCCTCCCCTTGGGGCATACGGACCGTGACTTCTTTTTCACTGGTGTTCTCCACGGACTGGGTGACACGGTAGGCCTTCAGCGCCTCCCAGTCGGGCTGGCCCTCCTCCGTGGTAATCACTGCGTTGAGGACGCCGCCATCCCGAAGCAGCTGGGTGAGCATCCGGGTATCCACCCCGGCGATGCCCACCACGTTCTGGGCTTTCAGAAAGGCGTCCACCGTTTCCTCACATCGGAAATTAGAGGGGTTTGGCAATATTCCCGGACCACCACGCCGCCCATCTGGCAATGAGGGCTCTCTTTGTCCTTGTGACAGATGCCGTAGTTGCCAAACTGCGGGAAGGTGTAGACCACCAGCTGCCCGTAGTAGCTGGGATCTGTCAGGCTTTCCACGCAGCCGGTCATGCCCGTGGTGAAGACCAGCTCGCCCATGGCGGTGCCGGCGGCGCCGAAGCTGTGCCCTTCCAGAACCTGACCGTTTTCCAAATAGAGATATGCTTTTTCATCGTGTCCCTCCATCCATGTATCAGGAATCAAACGGTTGTTTTTTGGGGAAAGTATCGGGGAAAAACGTAATTTTCTAACGTTTAAGTATACCGGAAAATTGATCCGGCGTCAATGTGGAACTGGATGCCCCGGAAAAAACAATGCGGGTAAAGTTTCGTATATTTTGGTAGAATTGACGAGAAAAAGTGAATAATTATGGAAATATACGAATAAATATTCAATCCTCATAAAAAACCGGGGAAACCAACGCGGTTTCTCCCGGTTTGCGGAACCTCTGTCAATAGAGGACCATGTATTTTGCGATTTCCCAGCTGGAAACGCGGGTGCAGTACTCCTCCCTCTTTTTCCTTGCCGGCGATGTACTGGGTGTAGATATGGGGCCCCAGCACCTCCGCCATCAGGGGTCGGCCTCCAGGGCGTCCAGGGCGTGCTCCAGGGAATCGGGCAGGTCCTCAATGCCGCAGGCTGCCCGTTCATCGGCGTTCATCTCAAAGATGTTCTCCGTGATTTCCTCCGGAGGGGTGAGCTTTCTCTCCATGCCGTCCAGGCCGGCGGCCAGGCAGGCGGCCACCGCCAGATAGGGGTTGCAGGAGGGGTCGGGGTTTCGCAGCTCCACCCGGGTGGACTGTCCCCGGGCGGCGGGGATTCGGATCAGGGCCGAGCGGTTGGAGGCGGACCAGGCGGAGTAGCAGGGGCCCTCATAGCCGGGAACCAGACGCTTGTAGGAGTTGACCAAGGGATTGGTGATGGCGGTCATGCCCTTCACATGGGTCAGCAGGCCGGCGATGAAGTGATAGGCGTCCTTTGAGAGCTGACGGTCTCCGTCGGGGTCAAAGAAGACGTTTTTCCCATCCTTGAACAGGGACATATTGATGTGCATGCCCGGAGCCAGCGGTGCCGTAAATGGGTTTGGGCATAAAGGTGGCGTGAAGACCGTTGGCGTAGGCGATTTTTTTCACCGTCTGTTTGAAGGTGATGATGCTGTCGGCGGCGTTCAGCGCCTCGGCGTACTTAAAATCAATCTCATGCTGCCCGGCGGCGCACTCGTGGTGGGACGCCTCGATCTCAAAGCCCATGGCCTCCAGCGCCAGGCAGATTTCCCGGCGGGTGTGGTCCCCATGGTCAATGGGGCCTAAGTCGAAGTAACCAGCCTCGTCGTTGGTCTTGGTGGTGGGTTTGCCGTCTTTGTCCATCTCAAACAGGAAGAATTCGCATTCCGGCCCGACGTTGAAGGTATAGCCCAGGTCAGCGGCCCGCCGGAGCACCCGCTTCAGGGCTCCCCGGGGTCCCCGATGAAGGGGGTGCCGTCGGGATTGTACACGTCGCAGATCAGGCGGGCCACCTTGCCGTGCTGTTCGTACCAGGACAGGACGGTGAAGGTGTCCAGATCGGGGTAGAGGTACTGATCAGATTCGTGGATCCGGGTAAAGCCCTCGATGGAGCTGCCATCAATAGAGATTTGATTGTTTACGGCTTTTTGGATCTGCGAGGCGGTGATGGCCACGTTTTTGGCCTGGCCAAAGATATCGGTGAACTGCATGCGGATGAAGTCAATGCCCTCTTCCTCTACCATGCGGATGATATCGTCCTTGGTGTATTTGCTCATTAAGATCAGTTCCCCTTTCAAACGAAAAAAGGACCAGTAAGCTTCGAATTCCGAAGCACTCGTCCGCTCTTTTAAATTATAGTATTCCCAAGCAGGACTGTCAAGGAAAAAGTCATCGGTCTGTGGTTTTTCTTATATTAAAGGATAGGATTTGGACAGGATGGCGGGGAATTTCCCCTCTCTGTTGGTAACATAGTGGAAAAATTATAAAATCCCAGGAGAAAGCGGCCGGACCCCATTGCAAATTCCACGGGTTTGTGGGAAAATAAGCGGGTGCAACATGGAACATCATGCGGGAACCCAGGCCCGCTGCAAGGGAACCAGATCAAAGGGGTCGATGAAGATGACAAAGCTGGAACAGATTTACGAGGGAAAGGCCAAAAAAGTATTTCGGACCGATGACCCGGCGTATTGCGTCGTGGAATACAAGGACGATGCCACCGCGTTCAATGGACTGAAAAAGGGACCATTTTGGGGAAGGGCGCCGTGAACAACCGGATGACCAACCTGCTCATGCAGATGCTGGAGCAGCAGGGGATTCCCACCCATTTCGTAAAGGAGCTCAGCGACCGGGAGACCGTGGTGAAAAGGGTGGAGATCGTACCCCTGGAGGTCATTGTCCGCAACATTTCCGCTGGTCACTTCGCCCAGAACTATGGGGTGGAGGAGGGATCGTCTTTGACGAGCCCACCATTGAGTTTTCCTATAAAAATGACGCGCTGGGGACCCCTCATCAATTCCTACCATGCCCGGGCCCTGAAACTGGCCACGGGCGAGGAGATCGACACCATCGTCCGCCTGGCCTTTCAGGTCAACGAGGCTCTGAAGGCATTTTTCCTGTCAGTGGGCATTAGGCTGGTGGACATTAAGCTGGAGTTTGGCCGGACGGGGACCGGACCATCGTCTTGGCGGATGAGATCTCCCCGGACACCTGCCGCCTGTGGGACAAAGACACCAATGAGAAGCTGGACAAGGACCGCTTCCGCCGGGATTTGGGCCACGTGGAAAGCGCCTATCAGGAGGTCATGCGCCGCCTGCTGGAGAAGCAGCCCTAAGGCCCCGACCTGGGATCAGCCGCGTGCGCCAGCACGCTGAAAAAGGAGGAAACACATGTGTGGAATTGTCGGATTTACCGGCAGCCAGAATGCGGCCCCCATTTTGCTGGACGGGCTGAAGAAGCTGGAATATAGAGGATACGATTCCGCCGGCATGGCGGTATTGGGACAGGATGGCATTCAGATGGTCAAAACCATCGGAATGATCAAAAATCTGGACAACAAGACGCAGGGAGGGGCGGCCCTTCCAGGCACCGCCGGCATCGGCCATACCCGCTGGGCCACCCATGGGGAGCCCACGGATGTCAATGCCCATCCCCACATGAGCAATGATGACAAGTTCGCCATTGTCCACAACGGTATCATCGAGAACTATGCCCAGCTCCGGGAGGAGCTTAAAGCAAAGGGGTTCCAGTTCAAGAGCGAGACCGATACTGAGGTGATTGTGCATCTGCTGGACCTCTACTATGAGGGTGACCTGAAAAAAGCGGTATTGAAAACCGTTTCCCGCCTGGAGGGCGCCTATGCTCTGGGTATCCTCTGCGCGGAGGAGGGGACGCCTGATTGCGACCCGTCACGCGGCACCCCTGATCGTGGGTGTGGGCATTGGGGAAAATTACTTTGCCTCCGATGTTACAGCCCTGGTGGCGTATACCAAAAACGTCATCTACTTAGAAGTCGGGGAGATCGCGGACATTACTCCCGATAGAATTACCGTATACGACAGCATTGGTAAGAACCTCGAAAAGTCTATCACCCGGATCGCTTGGGATATTGCAGCGGCGGAGAAGGGCGGCTATGAGCACTTCATGTTCAAGGAGATCATGGAGCAGCCCAACGCCATCAAGTCCACCATTGAGCCCCGGATTCAGAATGGAGAGGTGGTGCTGGACGACTTCTCCCTGACGGACGAAGACCTGAGGCAGATCAACAAGATTATGATTACCGCCTGTGGTTCGGCCTTCTATGCCGGCAGCGTGGGCAAGTATGTGATGGAGGAGCTCTGCCGGATTCCCGTGGAGGCGGACTTGGCCTCCGAGCTTCGCTACCGCAATCCCCTGGTGGATGAGCACACCCTGCTGGTGGTGGTCTCTCAGTCCGGGGGAGACCGCGGACACCATCGCCGCCATGAAGGAGTGCAAGGCCCGGGGGCCCGCATCCTGGCCATTGTCAACGTGGTGGGCAGCACCATCGCCAAGCTGGCCGACCATGTCATTTACACTTGGGCCGGGCCGGAGATCGCGGTGGCCACCACCAAGGGCTACACCACCCAGGTGGCGGTGCTGGACATGCTGGCGGTTTATTTGGCCCGCCGCCTGGGCAAACTGGATGATCAGAGGAACAAGGAACTGGTGGAGGCCATTCTTCAGTTCCCGAGCCTTATTCAGCGGGCCATTGACCTCAACCCCAATCTCCCCGCCTTGGCTCAGAAGTACCACGGGCACAACGATATGTTTTCATTGGCCAGAATGTGGACTATGCCGCCAGTATGGAGGGGTCCTTGAAGCTGAAGGAGATCTCCTACATCCACTCGGAGGCGTACGCCGCCGGCGAGTTGAAGCACGGGACCATCTCCCTCATTGAAAAGGACCGTCCCGTGATCGCCCTGGCCTGCTATGAGGCGCTGTTTGACAAGCTGATGAGCAACGTGAAGGAGGTCAAGGCCCGGGGCGCCCAGGTTTTGGCGGTGGTGCTGGAGGGGAACCGGCAGATCTTTGCCGAGGCCGACGATGTGATCTTTGTCCCCGGACCGAGGCCCTGTTCAACTCCCTGCCGGAGATTGTTCCCCTGCAGCTGTTTGCCTACTATGTGGCCAGAGCCAACGGCTGTGACATCGACAAACCCAAAAATCTGGCCAAGTCTGTCACTGTGGAATAAAAGGAGAAGGCGAGCATGCGAAACTACGCGGAAGAAACGGAGAAACGGGTCCAATTTATCCGGCAGGCGGTGGCCGATGCCCACGCCGACGGCATTCTGTTTGGCAACAGCGGCGGCAAGGACAGCGCGCTGGTGGGTATCCTCTGCAAAATGGCCTGTGAGAACACCGAGGGCATCATTCTGCCCTGCAGCTCCAAGCGGAATTTTACCATTGACAAGGACGACGGGATGGAGGTGGCCGAGCAGTTCGGCATCAAAACCCGGGTGATCGACCTGACCGCCCAGAAGGAGCTGGCCATGGAGACCATGTCCCAGGTGGCCACCCTCTCCCAGGCCGCCATTGGCAACCTGGCACCCCGTCTGCGGATGCTTACCCTCTACGCCATCGGCGCCAGTGAAAACCGCCTGGTGGCAGGGACGGGCAACGCCAGCGAGTACCACATGGGCTACTTTACCAAGTGGGGGGATGGGGCCTATGACCTCAACCCCATCGCGGACCTGACCGCCACGGAGGTTTTGAGTTCCTGCGCTACCTGAAGGCTCCCCAGGCGGTGATCACCAAGGCGCCCTCTGCCGGCCTGTTTGAGGGGCAGACCGATGAGGAGGACATGGGGGTCACCTACGCGGCCATCGACAAGTATATCACCACCGGCGAGGCCAATGAGCACGACAAGGCCATCATCGACCGCTATCACGCCCGCAGCGCCCACAAGCGGCGGGACCCATTGCGGTATCATGGGGAATGAAATGCGAAATCCGCCGTCTTAAGACGGCGGATTTTTGCACAAGCAGCAAGGGAGGAAGCCTATGAAACTTTTTTGTATGCGGAGGATGAGGAGACCATGGCAGAGGCCGTGGTGGATATTCTTACCTACCACAACTATTTAGTGGACACAGTGGCCGATGGAGCGGAGGCCCTGGCCTATGCCCAGAATGGGGACTATGACGGTATCATCTTGGATGTGATGATGCCAAAGATGGATGGGTTAGAGGTTCTTAGCCGCCTTCGAGAGATGGGATGCCGTACCCCTATTCTATTGTTAACAGCCAAGGGGGCTGTGGAAGATCGGGTTGCCGGCCTGGATTTGGGGGCAGATGACTATTTACCAAAGCCATTTGTTATGGAGGAATTTCTGGCCCGGGTGCGTGCCATGCTCCGGCGGCGGGAGGCATTTACGCCAGAAATCCTCCAATACGATGATGTCACCTTGCATGGGGGGGACCTTTCAGCTCAGAAGGAATGGAGAAGCAGTTACGCTGCCTAAGTTGGAATACCGTCTCATGGAGGTTTTGATACGGAACCAGGGATTTATCTCTCCTCAGAAGACCTGCTGGTGAAGGTCTGGGGCTATAATACCGAGGCGGAACTGGGCACAGTCTGGGTTTACCTGTCCTATCTGCGTAAGCGGCTGGCTAAGCTGGGATCACGGGTAAAGATCAAAGGGCGCCGGGGCATTGGTTATACCCTGGAGGTGGGGCAATGAAGAGAACGTTACAGTGGAAATTCATCCGCACCGCTATGATGGCGGTGACTGTACTGCTGTTGGTTTTGCTGGGCGCGATTAATTTACTCAATTGGTGGCAAGTGGAGCGGCAGACTGACTGGATGCTTCAAGTGCTGACTCAGGGGATGCGCCTCCTGTGGAGCCGAAACGGCCGGAGGGTTTCCTGCCGCCTCTGGACGCCGATGATAAGGGGCTGCCCGATTCTTTCAGGTGTTCTATGATGGGACGGGACAGGTGGCCTATGTAGATGTCAATCAGATTGCCACGGTAACAAAGGAGGAGGCTGTGGACTATGCTGCCCAATGCCAGGGACGGGACCAGGGAACGATCGACCGATTCGAGTTTCGCCGGGTGTCTGTCCCGGACGGGCAGGGAGAGCGTATTCTCTTTTTGGACATCTCTTCAAGCCGGTGGTCCATTCTGACGGTACTGGCGATTTCTGCCGGGATGGGGCTGCTGTGCTGGCTGGGAACCTTGCTGCTGGTGGTTCTCCTGTCTCACCGGGCCATTGCTCCCCTGGCCCGGTCAATGGAAAACAGCGCCAGTTTGTCACCAATGCCGGCCATGAAATTAAAACCCCCTTGGCCATTATCCAAGCCAACACGGATGCGATGGAGCTTCATCAGGGGCCGTCCAAGTGGAGCCAAAATATCCGGGTACAAACGCTTCGCTTGACAGGATTGATGGAAAACCTATTGACGTTGGCTCGGATGGATGAGGTCAAAGCCCCTCCGGCGCAACGGGTGGAACTGAGCTCTCTGGCGCAGGAGGTCTGCCAATCCTTTCGGGAGGGGGCGGCCCAACGGAATATCCAAATGGAGGAGGCCATTGCCCCTGATATTGTGCTACAGGCCAACCGGGAGCAAATGGTTCAATTGCTTTCCATTCTTTTGGACAATGGGATAAAATACACCGAGCCGGGAGGAAAGCTTGCTTTGTCCCTTCAGAAGGAGGGAAAAAAGTCCGTCTGCGGGTGAGAAACGGCCCCACGCAGATTCCCGAGGGAGACCTGTCTCGGATGTTTGACCGTTTTTTCCGGGGAGACCTTGCCCGCACCCAAAAAGGGAGGCGGATACGGCATTGGGCTTTCCGCCGCACAAGCTATCGTGGGGGCGTGGGGAGGAACCATTACTGCGACAGTGGAGGAAAGAACACGATGGTGTTCACAGTAGCCTTTGAGGGGGCAAAGCGGTTTTTGTAGGAAGAACCTTCATAGTTTATTTACAGACGCTTCCAAGAACGTTCATCTTGGAGGCGTCTTTTCTAAGTTAAATCTAAAGTAGTTTTCGTAAAATTTCGGTGAAGTCACGGAAAGGAGTGAGGTCCATGGACCTACGCCATGAATGGAACCACCGGATCAATGTGGAGGATTTGATTCTTCTGCGGCAGCGACTACGGCTGCTGGCCAAGCCGGATCCCTATGCGGTAGGGGGATGCTATCATATCCGCAGCCTCTATTTCGATACCCCTTCAGACAAAGCCTTGCGGGAGAAGCTGGATGGGGTCAATGGCCGGGAGAAGTTTCGTATCCGCTGCTACAACAGAGACTTCTCTTTGATTCATCTGGAGAAGAAAAGCAAGCGGAATGGTTTGGGGCGTAAGGAGAAGGTACGTCTGACCCCAGACCAGGTGCAAGCTCTGATGAACGGGGAGACAAACTGGATGATGGCCAGCGGCAATCCTCTGCTGCAAGAGCTCTGCTGCAAGATGAAGTTACAAGGGCTGCGTCCCCGTACTTTAGTGGACTATATTCGGGAGCCCTTCGTCTATGGCCCTGGCAATGTCCGGGTGACTCTGGACCATCAACTACGCACAGGGCTGCGGTGTGTGGATTTTTTAAATCCAGAGTGTATTACCATTCCCGCCCGGGATGCCACCGCCATTCTGGAGGTCAAATGGGACGCGTTTCTCCCCGACGTGATTCGGGATGCTGTGCAGATTCCCCGCCGTCGGGCAGAGGCATTTTCTAAATATGCCGTTTGCCGCATGTATGATTGAGAAAGGAACTGTTTTTATGACAACGTTCAGCGATATTTTTTCAAGTCCAGCTTTATGGAGAACTTGTCCAGCGTCAGTATTCCAGACGCCCTTATTGCCTTGGCTCTGGCGTTTGCTCTGGGGCTGTTCATTTTTCTGATTTATAAAAAAACCTATGCTGGAGTTATGTATTCTTCAGGATTTGGGGTTACGCTCCTGGCTCTGACCATGATCACCACTTTGGTCATTCTGGCCGTTACATCCAATGTGGTCTTGTCCCTGGGCATGGTGGGTGCCCTGTCTATCGTGCGCTTCCGTACGGCCATCAAAAGCCTTTGGACATTGCTTTTCTCTTCTGGTCCATTGCAGTTGGCATTGTCTTGGCGGCAGGGATGATTCCTCTGGCCGTCCTTGGCAGCGGGGTGATTGGGGTTATTCTTTTGGCCTTTGCCAACCGCAAACCCCATGTGCGCCCCTATATCGCCGTACTTCAGTGTGACGGCCAGGCAAGCGAACACCGGGCGGTAGAGTATTTGAAAACCCAGGTTCAACGGTGCGTGGTTAAGAGCAAAACGGCGCAGCAGGGAAGTGTGGAACTCAACTTGGAGGTCCGGCTGAAGGGTGATGGAACAGATTTTATCAATGATATTGCTGCCCTGGAGGGGGTCCGCAGTGCTGTGCTGGTCTCCTACAACGGAGACTACATGGGATAAGGAGGCGGACCAATGTCAACCCACAAGCACATTGATCGCATTGCACTTCTGATAATCCTGACGGTTCTGGCTGGTGTTCTGATCCTTTTTGCCGGAATGGGAGCCAGTGGCGAACGGACTGGGATGGAAAAAGAATATGAGACCGGTCTCTTCAGTACCGACCAGGTCCACACCATTGAGATTACCATGGATGACTGGGAAGGTTTTCTGGAGGACTGCGAGAATGAGGAATACGTCATGTGCGATGTGACCATCGACGCCAGACAGTCCGGGAGGTGGGAATCCGCGCCAAAGGAAATACCTCCTGACCCAAGTCAAAAACTATGGCAACGATCGGTACAGTTTTAAACTGGAATTTGACCATTATCAAGATGGTATCCAATATCAGGGATTGGATAAGTTGAATCTGAACAACATTATTCAGGATAACACTTACATGAAGGATTACTTGAGCTATCGGATGATGCAGGAGTTCGGAGTGGACGCGCCTCTGTGCAGCTATGCGTATATCACCGTCAACGGAGAGGAATGGGGGCTCTACTTGGCGGTGGAAGGAGTAGAGGAGAGCTTCCTGGAGCGCAACTACGGCGATGGCTCCGGGGAACTTTACAAACCTGACAGCGTCATGAGCATGGGCGACGGGGAAGTCGGGGGTGACGTTGAACTGCCGGCAGACTTCGACTTTTCTCATTTGACGCCCCCAACGGACAGAAAGCGGGAGAGGACAGCCAAACAGACTCTGCCCAGACCCAGGCAGAACAGGGTATCTCCCAGGGGGACATCCAGGGTACGGACGACTGGAATCAGGAGGAAATGCCTCCAGCCATGCCCCAGGGAGAACTGCCGGAGGGAATGGAAGAATTTGACCCCGGCCAGGGGCGGTGGTATGGGGGCATGAGTTCCGACGATGTGAAACTCATTTATACTGACGACGCGTTCAGCAGCTATTCCAATATCTTTGAAAACGCCAAGACTGCGGTAACTGACCAGGATAAAACCCGGCTGATCCGGTCTTTGAAAACTCTCAACGAAGGGGAAGATATCTCTTCCGTGGTGAATGTGGAAGAGGTCATGCGCTACTTTGTGGTCCACAATTTTGTCTGCAATTACGACAGCTACACCGGGATGATAGTCCACAACTATTACCTCTATGAAGAGGATGGTGTGCTGTCCATGATCCCCTGGGACTATAACCTGGCCTTTGGAGGCTTCCTGGGGGGCAGCGACGCCACCAGTGTGGTCAATGATCCCATTGACTCCCCGGTCTCCAGCGGCAGCACCGAGGACCGGCCTATGGTAGCTTGGATTTTCCAGGAGGAGACCTATACGCAGCAGTACCATGCCCTTTATGACCAGTTTATCACGACATATTTTGAAAGCGGCGCTTTTGAGACAGAGTTTGACCAAGTGTCGGCTATGATTGCACCCTATGTGGAAAGAGACCCCACCAAGTTTTGTACCTATGACGAATTTGAAACGGGGGGGTTTCAACCCTGAAAGCCTTCTGCCAGCTTCGGGCCCAGAGTATTCGAGGCCAGCTGGATGGGACCATTCCTTCTACCACGGATGGCCAGCAGGCAGATGACAGCGCGCTGGTAGATGTTTCTTCCTGTCCATTTCTGACATGGGGGAGGGAATGGAAGGCGCACAGGCCATCGGTGGTATGGGTCCCATGGGTGGCGACCAGGGAAGGGAAGAAAGACAGCCGCCGGGCAGGTCTGACAGCACGCAAGAAAGGGAGGCATCCCAGAGTGAGGGAGAAAAACCAACCGAACAAGAGGAGGGAGGGATAGAACAGGGGCGGTGAGATGGCTTTTCGGGAGGGCACCCCAATTGACAAGGGGATGATTTCAGGGGAATAAAATCGGATTTCAAAGGGGTCCCGCGCATTGACAAGGGGGCGGAATTGAGTAAAATAAAAGAGCAAGCAAGCTGGACAGCCGCGGGGGGAAGCCGAAAGGCTCCCCGTGAGGAAAGTCCGGGCTCCACAGGGCAAGAATAACGGTAACGCCCGCCGAAGGCGACTTCAGGACAAGTGCAACAGAGATACCGCCCGGCTCCGGCTGGGTAAGGGTGGAAAGGTGAGGTAAGAGCTCACCCGCCGGCGCGGAAGTGTCCGGTGCTGTAAACTCTATTCGGAGCAACACCGTGGAGGGGAACATGACTGGCCCGGTCTCCCCGGGGAGGTGGCTGGAGCGTGCCGGCAACGGCACGCCTAGATAGATGGCTGTCATGACAGAACCCGGCTTACAGGCTTACTTGCACCAAACCCCACCATTCGAAAGACCCACGCGGTCCCTGCCAGCGGCGGGGCCTGGTGGGTCTTTTGAAAAAAGGGAAAGATCATCCCATGAAGGAGGAACGGCATGCACTATCCAGTGATTACCATTTCCAGAGAATATGGCTCCGGGGGCCGGGCCATCGGTGAGCGGCTGGCCAAGGAGCTTGGGGTCCCGTTCTATGACAAGGAACTCATCTTTATGGCGGCCAAGGAGAGCGGCCTGTCGGAGGAGTACATCAAGAAAACCGAGCAGATGAAGTCCACCAGCTTTCTCTATGGCCTGTACATGAGCGCCCAGCAGCTGCCCATGAACGACCAAATCTTTTTGGTGCAGAGCAAGATCATCCGCCAGGTGGCCCAGGAGGGGCCCTGCGTGATCGTCGGCCGCTGCGCGGACTATGTCCTGCGGGAGCGGAAGGATCTGCTGAGCGTTTTCATCCACGCGCCGGTGGCCTTCCGGGCGGACCGGGCCCAGAAGGTCTATGAGAAAGAGGCCGGAAATATGGAGGACTTTGTCCGCAAAAAGGATAAGAAGCGGGCCGCTTTCTACAACTATTTTTCCCAGAATAAGTGGGGGACGCCCGCCATTACCACCTGGCCATCAGCAGTGTCTATGGGGTGGATTTTGCCGTGGAAGTCCTGAAGCATGCGGCGGAATCCTTCCAGGGGGACGGAAAAATGAACCAGCAGCCCCAACCGGCCCAGGAAAATAAAATGGGTGTTATGCCCGTCCACCGGTTGCTGCTGACCATGTCGGGGCCCATGATGGTCTCCATGCTCATCCAGGCCCTGTACAACGTGGTGGACAGCATGTTCGTCTCCTACATCAGCGAAGCTGCCCTGACGGCGGTCTCCCTGGCCTACCCCATGCAGAACCTGATGATCGCCGTGGCCACCGGCACCGGCGTGGGCATCAACGCCCTGCTGTCCCGGAATCTGGGGAGAAGAATTTTGTCATGGCGAATCGAACGGCCGGCAACGCCATCTTTTTGGGGTTGGTGAGTTACGGCGTCTTCGCGCTCCTGGGGGTCTTTGGCTCCCGCTTGTATTTCACGGCCCAAGTGGAGGACCCTGAGATCATTGCCTTGGGGTGCGATTACCTGTCCATCATTCTGGTCCTGTCCATTGGCTGCTTTGGCCAGGTCCTTCTGTCCCGGCTACTCCAGTCCACGGGCAAGACCTTTTACAGCATGGTCATCCAGATGGTGGGGGCGGGTCTGAACATTGTCTTGGACCCCATTATGATCTTCGGCCTGATGGGTTTTCCCCGGATGGGGTGGCCGGCGCGGCGCTGGCCACGGTACTCAGCCAGATGGTGGGCACGGGGATGGGGCCCTATTACAACCTGCGGAAAAACCCGGAGATCCGCCTTTCCCTGTCCGGCCTGCGGCCCAGCAAGCCGGTGATTGCCCGGATTTACAGGGGTGGGCATTCCGTCCATTCTGCTCCAGACGGTGTCCTCCCTGCTGATCTTCGGGCTGAACCAGATTCTGGTGACCTTCTCCGAGACCGCCACCGCTGTGTACGGGGTCTATTTTAAGCTCCAGGGCTTTGCTTTCCTGCCCATCATCGGGATGAACAACGGCATGGTGCCGATCATTGCCTACAACTACGGCGCCCGAAAACCGGCACGCATTATGCAGACCATCAAGCTGGCCATTGCCTACGCGGTGGGCATCATGGTGGTGGCCGTGGTGGTGTTTCAGATCTTTCCGGTCCAACTGCTGGGCGTGTTCCAGGCCTCGGAGGAGATGCTGGCCATTGGTGTGCCTGCCCTGCGGACTTTGAGCCTGTGCTTTTTGGTGGGCGGCTTCACCATTGTCGCCTCCTCGGTGTTCCAGGCCCTGGGGAAGGGGCTGCTGAGCATGTCCATCTCTATTTTCCGCCAGTTGGTGCTGGTGCTCCCGCTGGCCTACCTGTTTTCCCTGACGGGAGAGCTCAACCTGGTCTGGTGGTCCTTCCCGGTGGCAGAAGTCCTGGCTGGGGCGTTGGCGGCCTTCTATCTCAGGCGGGCCTACCGGCGGGTGATCCGTCCGCTGGCGCAGGAGGATTACCGCTTCTGATCCAAGGGGAGAATTTCCTTCAGGTGTATTAGAAATGTGTAGTATAAAAACTAAGAATTTAGTTAATCAGTCCGATTTATTTTGTTGAAATTAGGCAGTATCATTGAGTATGTAGATTAATGGGTCTGCGGCAAGGAAAGCGGAAAAAACGCAAACCAGCGCCCTTTCTTGGCTGGATTCCCCTTAATTATATTGAGAACAGTTGCCCTGCCTCCGGGCCTCCGGGAATGGGCAGTGTTTTAACTTGCTCTGCACAGAGCGGGCGATTTTGTCAGCGCAACTCGAATTTATTATGGAGGTAGATTATCATGCGGTTACTGACTGAAGAACAGAAGCATTGGGTAGAAGTGATTGGCGATTTCTGCAAGAAGGAAATTGAGCCCATCATGCTGGATTGGGACAAGGTTGTTGACCCTTCCAAGGCAATCCCCTTTGAGCCCTATGCAAAGGCGTTCAAGCTGGGCCTGAACTCCTTCGAGATTCCCAAAGGAGTACGGCGGCAACAAGGTCGACCTGGCTACCGCTGAGGTTATGTACGAAGAGATGGGCTACTATGACGGCAACTTCGCTTCCGTCATGCAGACCACCAACCTGGCTCTGAAGCCCATTCTGATCGGCGGCACCCCCGAGCAGGTTCAGTACTTCTCCAAGCACATCCTGGAGGGCAAGGGCTACGCTGCGTTCGCTCTGACCGAGCCCCAGTCCGGTTCCGACGCTTCCAACGTGAAGACCACTGCTGTCAAGGGCGGCGACGAGTGGGTCATCAACGGTGAGAAGTGCTTCATCACCAACGGCGGCGAGGCCGACATCGTCTGCGTGTTCGCTTCTACCGATCCCACCGCTGGCACCAAGGGCATCTCTGCTTTCATGGTTCCCACCAGCACCCCCGGCTTCTCTGTCACCAAGTATGAGGACAAGAGCGGCTTCCGTACCATCTCCACCTGCTCCCTGAAGTTCGACAACGTCCGTGTTCCCGCTGCCAACCTGGTTGGTGGTGAGGCTGGCCTGGGCAAGGGCTTCGGCTTCGCTATGAAGACCCTGGACAAGTCCCGTGCTTGCGTGGGTGCTCTGGCTGTTGGTATCGCTCGCCGCGCTCTGGACGAGGCCATTGCTTTCGTCAAGGAGAGAGTCACCTTCGGTGCTCCTGTTTCCAAGCGTCAGGGCATTCAGTGGATGATCGCTGACATGGCCACCAAGATTGAGGCTTCCCGTCAGCTGGTCTCCCACGCCAACGACCTGCAGAGCAAGGGCCTGCCCTTCTCCAAGGAAGCTGCTATGGCTAAGATGTTCGCTACCCAGTCCGCTATGGAAGTCTGCACCGACGCCATCCAGCTGATGGGCGGCAAGGGCTACATGAAGGAAGACTGCGTGGAGAAGCTGTTCCGCGACATCAAGGCTTACTGCATCTTCGAGGGCACCAACCAGATCCAGAAGATCGTTATCTCTGGCGATGTTCTGTACGGCAAGGGGCACTAATTTATTTAGTGTTTCGCGCTTGGCGCGGAAAACGTGTCTAACAAAAGATCCAGCCGATTTCGGCTGGATCTTTTGCTGAAACACCGCCGGCGCAGCCGGAGGGAGGAGAGGTTACCGCTGGGGAAGACGGGCTTTCTTTCCCCGGAGGTCAAAGCGATAGATGGCCACGGCAAAGGAAATGAGGGCGCAGACCTCCACCAGAGCGCAGCTGTACGCCCCTGTGATCAAGTTATACGCCAGCAGCGGCGGGGAGTTGAGAAGAAAAAGCAGGCGGGTCGGGGGCATGTTGTGGGTCCACAGGGCCAAGGTGGTGCAGGCCATGGACAGGCAGGGGAGCAGGCAGTAGAGGCCATCCCAGGTGAGCAGGGCGCAGCCCGCGTACAGACCCAGTAGGAGTGCCACCCAGCCCCGGCTTTTGGCCCAGGGCTTATCGTTATGGTAGCAGAGAACGGCCCGAAACAACCCAACGCCGTTGGTCAGAACCGCCGTGTAGGCCCCAGCAGCCCATAGTGGCAGGCCCAGAGGACCGAGCAGACCATCTGAAGGCGCAGAATCCGCAGCCGGCTGCCACTCTGCAAAGAGGTGAAGCAGACAATGGAGGGACCAGGCCCAAGGCTTGAATGGCAAGGAAGGAAACAGCAGACATAGGATACCCCTGATCAGCGTGATGGTTCCATTTTACCCAATTTTGTGGTAGAGTCATAGGAGAAATCTCACAGAGGAGGGACGAATATGGAACGAAAATCCCTGGGTGAATTGTTCTCTTTGACATCACCCCCTATGCCAGCCCGGTGCGTTACCCCAGCGGCACGGTCATTTTCCCAGAATGGCAGAAGGCCACCCAGCTGTTGTACCTGGAGGAGGGAAAAGCCCGGTGTACCATGAGCCATGAGAACGGCGCTGTCACCATCTTGGACTTTGTGGAAGGGCCGTGTTTTCTGGGCGAAATGGAACTTTTGGGTGTGCAGAAGGTAACCAGCGGCGTCACCGCCAGAACGGATTGTGCCGGCTGGATGATTCGCCTGGAGGAATGCCGGGAGGAGATGCTGAACGACCCTGTTTTTCTCCGGCAGCTCTGTATTTTTCCAATGAAAAGGCCATCCGCGTCACCAGCACCGCTGCCTGCAATCAAATGTATCCTCTGAAAAACCGCCTGGCGACCTTCCTTCTCCAGTCGCAGCGCCAGGGGCTTTACTGTGAGCCCCATACCCAGACAGCGGCCTATTTGGGGGTGAGCTACCGGCATCTGCTCTCTGTCCTGTCCGATTTCGTCAAAGGCGGGCTGCTGCGCAAGACCCCGGCGGGGTATGCGATTCTCCGCCCCGAGGGTTTGGAAGCCTTGCGGATCAAGGACCCCTTTCAACTGTGACCGCCTCCCCTTGACAGGAGAAGAGATTAAAAGTATAATTTGTCATACAAATCATACTTTTGGAGGGATTGCCATGAAAGGACCCGAGGGGACCCATGCCTGGACGGTCACCGTTGGCGCCAAGGGTCAGATTGTGATTCCCAAGGAGGCCCGTACGCTTTTTTCCATTCAGCCGGGGGATACGTTGCTCCTTTTGGCCGATGAAAGCGGGGGCTCGCGATCCCGGAAAAGGGATCGTTTGCGTCGCGGTTTCAGCAGGTTTTCCGGGAAAATCCCCAGGTGGAGCCATGAGTAAGCTGGTCTTTTCAACATCCCAGCCTATGGGCACACCAACCCCACCCTGGGTGTGGTGCGGGAGCTGGTTGCCCGGGGGAATCAGGTCTGGTACTATTCCTTCGCGCCCTTTCAAAAGGTCATTCAAGAAGCCGGCGCGACCTTTGTCCCCTGTGACGATGCCGCGTTGGGGATGACGCCCTCCCCGGAGGACAGCGCCCGGGTGGGCAAGGATTTGGCCTTTCCATTGACCGGATTGTCCGCGCCACACTGGCCCTGGATGAGAAGATCTGCCGGGATATGGAACGGATTGCCCCCGATGGGATCGTAGCGGATTCCATGGCGTTTTGGGGCAAGCTGGCGGCCCAAAAGCTGGGGATTCCCTTTTCTCCTCCACCACCACCTTTGCCTTTAACCGGGCCTCCGCGAAGGTCATGGGGCAGGGATGGGGAACCTGTTTTCCATGGTGCGGGCGGTGCCGAAAATTCACAGAAGCTTGCGTCGTCTGCGGGCATACGGATATCCGGTGAAAAATGTTTTCTCCATTTTGGAGAATGACAACGCGACCCATACCATCGTCTACACCTCCCGATATTTCCAGCCGGCGGCGGGGACTTTCTCCCCGCGATATGTCTTTGTGGGCCCTTCCTCCGTCCCATCCGGCAGCCCCTGGCGCCCAGCCCACAAAAAACCGTCTATATTTCCCTGGGCACGGTGAACAATCAAAACCTGCCCTTTTATCGGTCCTGCCTGACGGCCTTAGGGGAGACGCCGTACCGGGTGGTGATGGCGGTGGGCCGGGAATCAATGCGCCATGCCCTGGGACCCCTTCCGGCGAACGTACAGGCAGAGGCGATGGTGGATCAAATCGGGGTGCTGGCGGCGGCGGATGTCTTCCTCACCCACTGTGGGATGAACAGTGTGAGCGAGGCCCTTTTTCTTTGACGTGCCCTGGTTTGCTGCCCGCAAACCCAGGAGCAGAGGGGCGTTGCCAACCGGGTGCTGGCCTTGGGGCGGGACTCTGCTGCCCGATGACAGCCCGCAAGCCATTGCCCAAGCCATTGGTATAGCGCTGTCCGATCCCAGTTATCGGGCCCATGCCGCAACCATTGCCCAGAGCTTTCGGGAAAGTGGAGGCGCCCCGCAGGCGGCAGAGACCATTCTCCAAGTGATTGCCCAAGACAGGGCGACAGGGACCTAAGAGGGGGACCGATGGCGTTGGGCTTTCTACCCCATTCCCGTTTGTGGTTCCAAAGTAAAGTTTCCTGGGCGAATGGAATGGATGGATTGAAAAGCATAAAAAGGGGCTGACCCAAAGTTGGGTCAGCCCCTTTTTATTAATAGATCACTGCGGTTTCTAATTCACATACGGACAAAAATCGTACCATTTGGGATTCAGCGCGTTTTTCGGGAACATAGACTCCCGTTGGGACGCATGGAAAAAACGGCAACTCATGCCTGCGGAGTCAGCTGCCGGATGCCCTGCTGGACCCGGCGCAGGGTCTCCTCCTTGCCCAAGATGTGGCACAGCTCCACCGCGCCGCCGGGGTGGTGGCCTTGCCGGAGACGGCCACGCGAACCGGCCACATGATCCGGCCGTTTTTCAGACCCTGGGCCTCGGCCAGGTGGAGAAGGGCGTCGTGGATGGCCTGGAAGGACCACTCGGTCATGGCCTGGAAGACCGGTACCACCAGCTGGAGGGCCTCCAGCGAGTTCTCCTCGTTGGTTTTCATTTTCTTATGGAGGTAGAGCGTATTGCTGTATTCCGGCAGCCGGTCGAAGAAATCCACCATGGGGGAATCTCCGTCAGGGTATTCAGACGGGTCTGTACCAGGGGGCCACCAGTCGCAGGTCAATGGACGGATTGGTGATCCCCTGTTTCAGATAGGGCTCCGCCACCGCCAGAAAAGCTTCCGGTGAGAGGGCCTTTAAGTAGGCGCTGTTGAAGTAGTTGAGCTTCTCCAGGTCAAAGATCGCGGGGGATTTGGAGATCCCTGTGATGTCAAAGGCCTGTACCAGTTCCTCCAGGGTAAAGAATTCCTGTTCCGCCAGTTCTCCCCGGGGGAGACCAGCCCAGCAGAGCCACATAGTTGAGGATGGCCTCGGTGAGATAGCCCTGGGCTTTCAGGTCCTCGTAAGAGGGGTCCCCATGGCGCTTGGACATCTTGTGCTGGGCATCCCGCATGACGGGGGAACAGTGAATGTAGGTGGGAATTTCCCACCCAAAGGCCTCGTAGAGCAAGTTATACTTGGGAGAGGAGGAGAGGTATTCGCTGCCCCTGAACCACATGGGTAATGCCCATGAGATGATCGTCAATGACATTGGCAAAATTATAGGTGGGCAGGCCGTCCCGCTTCATCAGAACCTGGTCGTCCAAGGTGCTGTTTTCCACGGTGATCTCCCCAAAGGAGGCGTCGGAGAAGGTGGTGGTCCCTGTATGGGGATTTTCTGACGGATGACATAGGGCTTGCCGGCGGCCAACTGGGCCGCGACCTCCTGCTGGGACAGGCAGCGGCAGGGGTCCTCAGCCCGGTCAAAATCTCCGCTGTCCTCCTCAGACTCCGCTTTCTCGCAGAAGCAGTAATAGGCGTGGCCTTTCTCCACCAGCAGCTCGGCGAATTTGCCATAGAGCCCCCGGCGCTGGGTCTGGATATACGGCCCCACCGGGCCACCCACGTCGGGGCCCTCGTCGTGGTCCAGATGGCACTCGGCCAGGGTGCGGTAAATTACCTCTGTGGCGCCCTCCACCTGGCGGGTCTGGTCGGTGTCCTCCAGGCGGAAGATGAATTGGCCGCCGGCTTTCCGGGCGATGAGCCAGGTGTACAAGGCGGTGCGGAGATTGCCCACGTGCATGTATCCGGTGGGCGACGGGGCGAACCGGGTGCGGACAGTCCCCTTGGGGATCTTTTGCCTCCAGCTCGTCAAACCAGGTCATATCCATAGGAAAGGCCTCCCAAATTAAAGTATCGTTTTTCTGGGTAATATTCTAAAATTCGCACGGGAAATTGTCAAGGTTTATATGGGAATTCTTGCACGGAGGGGTTGTTGTGGTAAGATAAAAAGACATGAAAATTGAGCCGGATCGGCTTTCTGACAAGAAAAAGGGTGGATTCTTGCCCACGGAGGTATTATGGAACACGAGAAAAGATTATTTTCAGCGCCACACAGCCCAGCGGAAAGATTACCCTGGGGAAACTATCTGGGCGCCCTGCGCAACTGGGTTTCTCTGCAGGAGGACTATCACGCCCTTTACTGTGTCGCGGATGAGCATGCCATCACCGTCCGACAGGACCCGGCGGCGCTCCGCCGGCAGACCCTGGAGCTCTATGCCCAGTTTATTGCCTGTGGTCTGGACCCGGAAAAGAGCACCATTTTTATTCAGTCCCATGTGCCCCAGCATGTGGAACTGGCCTGGACCCTCAACTGCTATACCATGTACGGGGAACTGAGCCGGATGACCCAGTTCAAAGACAAGTCGGCGGCCCACGCGGACAACGTCAACGCGGGCTTGTTTACCTATCCCTGCCTGATGGCGGCGGACATCCTGCTCTACCAGCCGGACTTTGTGCCGGTGGGGAGGATCAGAAGCAGCACCTGGAGCTGACGCGCAACGTGGCCCAGCGCTTCAACGGCATTTACGGGGAGGTCTTTACCATGCCGGAGGCCTATATTCCCAAGGTCGCGGCCCGGGTGATGTCTCTGAGTGAGCCGGACAAGAAGATGAGCAAGTCCAGCACCAATGAGAATTCCTACATCCTGGTGATGGACCCGCCGGAGGTCATCCTGCGCAAGTTCAAGCGGGCGGTGACCGACAGCGAGGGCGGCGTCTATCGTTCCCCGGATAAGCCCGGGGTCTCGAACCTGATTGAGATTTATGCGGCGGTAACGGGCAAGAGCCCGGAGGCGGTGGAGCAGGAATTCTCCGGCCAGGGCTATGGCGCGTTTAAGCCTGCGGTAGGAGGCCGTGGTGGAGGCACTCCGCCCCATTCGAGAGGGAGACCCAGCGCCTGCTGGCGGACAAGGCCTATTTGGAGAGCCTCTACCGCCAGGGGGCGGAAAAAAGCCGCTGCCATGGCGAACCGGACCCTGCGTAAAGTGCATAAGAAGGTGGGCTTCGTTCCCCGCTGACGGGGAGCGGCTCAGACCTGCCTCTCGCGGCGGTCCCCAACCCCTAAGACCCAAAGGAGTGTTACAATAGAATGACAATGGAATTGCCGGCCATCGCGCGGATTGCAGCGGCGCTGGTGGCTGCTCTGCTGATCTCCTTCATTGCCACACCGGTGGTGAAATCCATTGCCCAGATGGTGGGCGCGGTGGACGTGCCCCGGGACGGCCGCCGGATGCACAACCACCCCATCCCCGGATGGGCGGGTTGGCGATTTTCCTGGGCTTTCTCCTCACTACCCTGATTTTTGTGCCCATGAGCTCCTCCATGCGGGGGATGCTCCTGGGGGCTGTGATCATCGTCATCCTGGGCATCTTCGACGATATCTACGCCCTGCCCGCCCTGCCCAAGCTGCTGGTGCAGATTGCGGCGGCCCTGGTGGCGGTGCTCCATGGCAACGTGATCCAGGTTCTGTCCAACCCCAATATTTTCAGTGAGAATCCCTACTGGACCTTGGGCTCCCTGGCGGTCCCCCTGTCCGTCATTTGGATCGTGGGCATCACCAACGCGGTCAACCTCATCGACGGACTGGACGGGCTGGCCTGCGGCGTGTCCACCATCAGCTCCATGACCATGCTGGTCATTGCCATGCTGGTCAGTGAGAATGTGGTGGCGCTGATGATGGCGGCGCTGGCCGGAGGGTGCATTGGATTTATGCCCTATAATTTGAACCCGGCGAAGAATTTTTTATGGGGGATACCGGCTCTACCTTCCTGGGCTTTGTCCTGGCCACGGTGTCCATCCAGGGCCTATTCAAGTTTTACACCATCATTTCCTTTGCGGTGCCCTTCTTGATGCTGGGCCTGCCTCTGTTTGACACCTGCTTTGCTATCCTGCGGCGGTTGGCCAAGGGCCAGAGCCCCATGGCGCCGGACCGCAGTCATGTGCATCACCGGCTGATTGACATGGGCTTTAACCAAAAAGCAGGCGGTGGCCATCCTCTACGTGATCAGTGCCATTTTGGGCCTGTCCGCGGTGGTCCTCACCACCAGCGGGGCCTTGAAAGCCATGGTTTTGCTGTGTGCGCTGTGCCTGGCGGGCTGATCTCCGGGAAAATTTTTCTCAGCCACAATGAGAACCACCAGGAAAAACAAAAGAAAAGGAGTCCAATGACCATGCCATTGAAAGTCATGACGATCTTCGGGACCCGCCGGAGGCGGTGAAGATGGCCCTCTGGTAAAGGAACTGGAGAGCAGAGCTGAGATTCAGAGCATCTGCTGCATCACCGCCCAGCACCGGCAGATGCTGGACGACGTGCTCCAGCTGTTTGCCATCCAACCGGACTACGATCTGGATATCATGGAGGCTCGCCAGAGCCTGTACACCATCACCAGCAAGTGCCTTCTGGGAATGGAGGAGGTCTTTTCCGGGAAAAGCCGGACCTGGTTTTGGTCCATGGGGACACGTCCACCACCTTTTCCGGGGCGCTGGCAGCCTTTTTATCAGAAAATTGCGGTGGGCCACGTGGAGGCGGGCCTGCGCACCTATGACAAGTATTCCCCCTTCCCGGAGGAGATGAACCGGACCCTGGTGGGCGACTTGGCGGAGTTCCATTTCTGCCCCACCCAGGCAAACCGGGAGAACCTGCTCCGGGAGGGGCTCCGGGAGGATTTTCGTCACGGGGAATACCGTCATTGACGCTCTGAAGACGACGGTCCGGCCGGACTATCGCTTCCGGAGCCAGCTGCTGAATACCTTGGACTACACGAGAAAACAAGTGATTTTGGTGACCTGCCACCGGCGTGAGAACTACGGGCAGCCCATGACCAATATCATGCGGGCCCTCCGCCGGATCGTGGAGGATTTCCCCAAGTGGAGCTTGTCTATCCGGTGCATCTGTCCCCGGTGGTGCAGGAGGCGGCCCGGGCCCACCTGTCCGGCCACGACAGAATCCATTTGATCGAACCCCTTACCCCGGATGAAATGCACAATGTCATGGCCCGGTCCGCCTTTGTGATGACGGATTCCGGCGGACTGCAGGAGGAGGCCCCCGCCTTGGGCCGGCCCGTTCTGGTGCTGCGCCGGGAGACCGAGCGCCCTGAGGCCGTGGCGGCGGGAACGGTGCTGCTGGCGGGGACGGAGGAAGACGTGATTTACGGCCATGCCGCCCGTCTGCTGACCGACCCGGCCGCCTACCGCGCCATGGCCCAGGCGGTCAATCCCTATGGAGACGGTCAGGCCTGCCGGCGGATTGTGGATGCCATCCTGTGGAAGCGGGGGCTGCGGGACCAGCCGCCGGAGGAATTCTCCGCCGGATGATGGGCCATCGTCTGGAGCAGTCAGGAAAGGGGGTGGGCTGTGTTCCATGGACCAGAAGAACCGGACAATTTTGGTCCTCGCCATTGCGGTGACTGTGTTTGCCGCGGTCTTTGTGAGCCTCGGCCTGCCTGCGCTGACAGGACGTGCGCCGGAGGTGGTACTCCCCGATGTCAATCAGGAGGCTGTGAGCACGGAGGGGAGAGACTTCTTGCCGGTGGAGGTTCGGCCGGATACGGTGCAGAGTGTCATCGTCAGTCTCTCCCGCCCGGAGAGTTATTATCGCCAACTGACCGTCCGTCTGTTCTGGGCGGGAGGAAGCTCCGCCGACCCGGTGGAAATTTGGGCGGACGGAGGGTATGTTCGTACGGCCATCACCACGGGGGGAAGCACCCAATCCCGGCTGGTGGGGGAGGGAAAGCTCCGCCTTTGGTATGCCGGGGACCGCGCCTGGCAGGAGGTGGACGCCGGGGATGACACCGCTGATCTGGCCCAGCGGATTCCCACCTATGAGGATGTGCTGGAGCTGGATACAGAACAGATTAGCGCGGCCAGCTATGAGGAGAAAAACGAGGCGTACTGTATCTTTGTGGAGGTGAAACGGTCCCAGGACGTCCTGGATCGCTACTGGATTGACACGGATACCGGGCTGCTCTGCGCGGCGGAGACGTATGAGGAGGATACCAAGGTCTATGAGATGACGGAGACCCAGCTGCGTGCCCCGCTGGAGGATGGCATCGTCTTTTTCTCTGCCTGACGGCACCATCCTCCATGAGAGCTCAAGTGTCACTGTCCCGGAGGAATAGAAAGGCCAGGGCCAGCAGGAGGACCAGATCAAAATGATCCCCTTCCCGCCACAGGAGAAAGAGGATCAGCAGAAGAAGGATATCTCCGCTGTCCAGTTTTCCCAGCCCCAATTTGCCCAGCAGGCCGGACAGCCCGCCGGTGCCTTTGGAGCCCAGCAGGGAAGAAAACATAGACTCAAATCCCGGGGATGTTCCTCCGGGATTTTTTCATAAGGGACCGCCTCCTGGTATGTAGGCATTATAAATGGAGCTCACCCTCTTTCCATAGGCGGTAGGCCTGCCGGGCTGCCCGAGACAGCCCGGCCAGTTGGATGGCTTGGTCCAGCTTTTTCTGGCGCTCCTCCCGCAGGAAGGGCCGGAGCGCGGCGATCAGGGCGTCGGCCTCCTGGTTGGACTGGCGGCTGGCCTGGAACAGCTCCAGCAGGCGGCCCATCTGCCCCAACTGCTCTGGGGCGAAGGGGGGCGGGGCGGCGGATTCCGGCTGGGGGCCGCTTCCCCGGGGAAGGAGGGGACTCCGTCCCCATCCCCAGCTTTCCGGCCAGGGACATGATCTGTCCCATGGCGTCAGGGTCTGCCAGCAGAGAGTTGAGTGCTTCTTCAAAGTCGGCCATGGGGAATCCCCTCCTTTCAAACGGACCAGGCGGATTACTTGTTTAAGGTTTTGTTCAGCTGCTCCATGGCCTTGGCGGCTTGGGGGTCTGACGAGAGCTCCTGCAGAACGCTGCTCAGGGCAGTGGTATCCCCCTGCAGGGCGGACTGCGCCGCGGCCTGCAGGCGGCCCACGTTCTTTTTGCAGGGACTGGAGGACCTTGCGGGTCTCCGGGTTGGCCAGCATCTGGCGGATGGCCTTCTGGTTTTCCAACAGCTGCTTGGCCTGGGGATTGGAACTGAGTTGATCTGCGAAATTTTGCATAACATGGTCTCCTTCCGGGTATTGCTGTCCCATTATATGAGCCGAGGGAGATGGATGTGCCTGTCAGAGTGCAGAAAAAGAAAATTGGGTCTGGAAAAACCGCAAGGAGTTTGCTATGATCGTTCCATCTTCCTGTTTCCCGGAAATTCGGCCAGAAAACCGGGAAAAGGGAATTCCTGGTAAGGCAATAGGAGGAAACACGACATGCTGATGGCCATTGATGTAGGAAACACCAATATGGTGTTCGGCCTATTGGAGGGAAGGAACTCGTGGGGAGTTTTCGCCTGATGACAGACGCCAACCGGACCTCGGATGAGATTGGGCTGACGGTGTGTGAATACTTTCGGCGGTTCAATCTGTCCACGGACCAAGTCTGCGATATCATCATCGCCTCCGTGGTGCCCCAGGTGATGTATACGCTCACCAGTGCCATTGTCAAGTATTTTGGAAAAAAGCCCATTCTCATTGATGATGATGTGTCGCCGGGCATCCAGTATGAAGGGGAGGACCACCTGGGTGCGGACCGGGCGGTCTCCTGTGTGGCGGCGATGGAGAAGTATGGAAAGCCTCTGGTGGTGCTGGACTTTGGGACCGCCACCACAGTGGATGCCCTGGATGAGAAGGGGATCTATTTGGGCGGGAGTATTTTGGCCGGGGTCCGGGTCTCCACGGACGCGCTGTTCCGCCAGGCCGCCATGCTTCCTCGGATTGAGCTCATTCGTCCCGCCTCCGTCCTGGGCCAGAACACCATTGCCCAGATTCAGGCCGGTTCTGTCATGGGCTACATCGGCGCCATTGAGTATCTCATCCGCCATACCAAGGCGGAGATGGGATACGGCGACGGCGTGAAGGTGGTGGCCACCGGAGGCCTGGCCCGTTTGATCGCGGACAATACGGACCTGATCGACGTGGTGGACAGCCAGCTCATTGTGGACGGGCTGCGGATCATTTATGAGCCGTATCAGAAACAACGAGGAAAGTGAAAAATATGAGTGACCTGTTCTCCTTTTTCATGGAGAACAGGTCATTTTTTTCTTGATAAACTATGTCAGAAATAATAAGAAGTCAGCTATCAAAAAGGTATACGTTTTGATAGCTGACTGTCTTTTTTTGCATTTTACAGTAAAAGAGCTGGAAAATCAAGGCGCTTTTTTCTTTCCTTTGAGACAAATCGATAAAAATTAACGGTTTTTTTTCTTTTCTTTGAAAGGTGTCGAAAGGTATACCTTTTGACATCAAAGGACTTTAGATAGCTGTGGATCAAAATGCCCAACAGATTTGATGAAAGAAAGGGAGGAAATAATAAGATGAAAAAGCGAATGCTGTCAACGCTCCTGACACTGGGTATGTTGTTGACACTGACCCCGGCAGTGTTAGCGGAAGTGCCGGAGGGTCCGCCGGAGATATTCCAGAGGAGACTTGTAAAGTCGAGTATAAGGAACAGTCGGATGGGATAGAGATTCAAACAGAGAAGGATTCAAATAATATTATTCATTTGGATATCACAATCAATGAGACCGCTCCCTCTAATGTTGTTCTGGATTTTAGTAGCGTGATTCAGGAGGCCGAAAACATTACCTACATGCCGGGTGCTATTCAAAAGTTTAAGGTTCATATTAAAAATCAATCAGGAAAAAACTATCAATATAAAGATGGCAGCTTTGTATTGAGCACAGCGGATACCGATGATTTTGGCACTTTGGAGGAAGGTGCACTGCTTCCGTTCTTGGGGTATGATGGCCAATATATCCCGATTACTGCGGTTGGCTCTATGCTCCCCCAATATTTCTATCAAGATCTTTTGGGAAAGCGTCTTCAGCAGCGGTAACCTTTGAGGAAATGTGTCAAATTTTTGATAAGCTGGAAGAGAAGGGGTATGAGGGAGAAAACCCGTTGGATAGTTATATGCTGGAGTACTTAAATAAGAAACTCAAGACGGATTGCGGATCAATGGAAGAACTGTATTTAGAAAAGCCAAAAGAGGTATCTTCGATATTATTTAGTTCAGGAGTTACTCATAACGGCATTTATACAGTCAATGAGCAAGACTTACAAAAGTATATTAGTGAGTATCCTTGGCTTAACACTTACATTTATGCTCAGAGGAGTGCTCAGGGAAACTTGAACGTACAAATAAAATGGCCCTCAGAAGTGCTGGCAAAAATCAGCTATGACCATTGGTATCAGCGCCTGTTCCAGTTTGCATTTGGGCAGGAAAATATAGAAAAGCTGAAGACTAATACAGCGGATGATCCTTTTTACGAACGCGCACGATGTTGCGGATTATACGATGAATGAAGAAACCTATGGGGAAGCAAATGAATATTTTAAAGATTTGCTGTATGCAGATGCGTTAAACAGCAACGAGGAGACCGTTTTTGACATGGCGTTTGCGTTGAATGGACCATTGATGGGGAATGTCTATCAAAACTACTCATTTAGTTGGTACAACGTGATTGAGCTTGAGGAGATTGAACCTGTCACCATAACTCCTGCTGACATCACTATCTATACCGGCGGCGAGAGCTATGACAGCGTGGTAAACGGCAGTGGGAACGAAATTGGCGCGGTGAATAATGGACTGCCGACACCTGGCTTCTATATTGATTTACCGGAAAGTGTGAATGCGTGGCTGCTTGAACATGTTGACAAAGAGAATATCATTACAACTGAGAGCGGAAAGCAAATCGTTGACCTGTCTAAATTTTTGACGTTCACCTATAACTACGCTGGAGAAACAAGAACATGGGAACTGGAACGATACGACACGCATGACAACGAAAACAACAGCACGGCGTATGATCGGTTTATTTACCGTATTAAGCCTGCTGTCGTGGAGAATCAGGAAATCCCGATCCGGTTGCAGTTTACGGATGAAAATGGCATGTTCATGACCAGTGATGATTTTACTGTTGATTTGGAGGATTTGTTCCATGAGTATGACATGACGATTTATTCCGGAGATCTGGAGACACAAAAGTAAAGGCTGTCCTCAGAGTTGGAGAGCAGGTTGTCTCGTACGCTGCTGAAGTGGGCGAGGGAAAACTCACTGTGCGCGGTGTAACCGATCAGAACACGGCAACCACAGAGGTGGTAACGGAGGTGCCGGTCGAAGAAGTGGATAACATCACGGCGCATGTGCCAGAAGACACACTGTTTTACATCAATGAGAGTCAGCTTGAAGTGGCCGAACCGGAGAATGTCAAACTGCTGGTGGACAGCATCGTACCAGACGAAGACAACACGCTGTATACCAAAGCGGTGGACGGGTTTGAGGAGATTACATCTGAGCACAATGTAAAATTTAACTATCTTGATCTGGTGGATACCGGCAACGGAAATGCGTATGTGACGACAGCAGGAAAACCGATTACGGTTTACTGGCCGTATCCGGCGGGCACCGACAAGATGGATGAGTTCCATATTGTCCATTATGAGGGCTTGGATCGAAATAATAACACAAGTCTTGCGGACGGAGAATATGATATGGTCTTGTATTCTGAGGAGAATGGCAACTTGGAAAACACAGATCAAGGGATCAGGATCACGGTAGAGTCGTTTTCTCCCTTTGCTCTGTTTTGGGAGGAGGACTCTGGCGGCAACGGCGGTCACGGCGGCAATGGCGGCAACAAGCCCAGCCTGAACACCGAGGACCACTACGGCTACATCGTGGGCTACCCCGTGGACTATGAGACAGGTGAGCCCACCGACGACCAGGCCAGAAAGCCCGTGAAGCCCCAGGGGAAGATCACCCGGGCCGAGGTGGCCACCATCTTCTTCCGTCTGCTCACTGACGAGAGCCGGAACGCGTACTGGAGCCAGAGCAACAGCTTCACCGACGTGGCGGCGGACGCCTGGTACAACAACGCCATCTCCACCATGGCCAACGCGGGCATCCTGGACGGGTATGAGTACGGCAGCTTCCACCCCAACGGGTATATCACCCGGGCGGAGTTTGCCACTATCGCGGTGCGGTTCTTCGACCTGAGCTACCAGGGCGAGGACCTCTTCCCGGACATTGACGGCCACTGGGCCCAGGACTACATCAACCAGGCCGCGGATGCGGGGATCATCGAGGGCTATCCCGACGGGACCTTCGGCCCCCAGAAGCAGATCACCCGGGCCGAGGCGGTGACCATGGTCAACCGCACCCTGGACCGGCACCCCGACCCGGACCATTTCCTGAAGGACATGCTGGTCTGGCCGGACAACCTGGACACCAAGGCGTGGTACTATGCTGACATGCAGGAGGCCACCAACTCCCACGAGTACCAGATGAAGGAGGACGCCCAGGGCAACGAGTATGAGGTGTGGACCAAGATCCTGCCCATTCGGGACTGGGAGGCCCTGGAAAAGGAGTGGTCGGACGCCAACTGCCCGGCCATGGAGCACCAGCCGGTGGCAGAAGTCGTTGGACTCCTCCGGCGGGAGCACCCGGCGCAGCTGCATCTCCACCTTCACCGGGTCCTTGGAGCCGTCGGTGAGGCCCAGCAGGCCGGTGATGCGGATGCAGTGGGTGTCCGCCACCACCACGCCGGGCACATGGAACACATCCCCCAGCATCAGGTTGGCCGTCTTGCGGCCCACTCCGGGCAGCTTCAGCAGCTCCTCCATGGTGCCGGGGACCTTTCCTCCGTAATCCCGCAGCAGCATCTGGGAGGCCCGCACGATGTCCCGGGCCTTGGCCCGGAAAAAGCCAGTGGAGTGGATGTACTGTTCCACCTCCGCCACGTCGGCCCCGGCCAGGTCCTCCAGGGTGGGGAATCGGGCGTACAGGGCGGGGGTGACCTTGTTCACCCGCTCGTCGGTGCACTGGGCCGCCAGACGCACGGAGAACAGCAGCTCATAGTCCTTTTCATAATTCAGGGAGCAGATTCCATCGGGTACAAGTCTTTGAGTGCCGATGGACAATGGCATTTGAATCATCTCATACACCTTGGGCAGGAAACGTCCGGGCACAGCCGACCTTATTATAGCACAGCCATCTGGTTTTTTCGATGGGAAACTTCCATCCCCTCAAATTTTCTTATAAATGCCGGGATAGCACAAAGTGGAAGGATATTTCATTGTAATTTTTTTCGGTTTCTGATATAATAAGCTGGAAAACGCAAACCCGCCATCATAGAAATTTGAATGAAAAAGGAGTGTTTCCCATGGTCAACGAAGTCATGGACTTTATCACCGCCGCCGATCCCCAGGTGGGACAGGCCATCCGCGCCGAGTACGACCGCCAGCAGCAGAACATCGAGCTGATCGCCTCGGAGAACATCGTCAGCGCCGCTGTCCTGGCCGCCGCCGGCACCGTCCTCACCAACAAGTACGCAGAGGGCTATCCCGGCAAGCGCTACTACGGCGGCTGTCAGTGCGTGGACGTGGTGGAGAACATCGCCATTGAGCGGGCCAAGGAGCTCTTCGGCGCCAATTATGCCAATGTGCAGCCCCACTCCGGCGCCCAGGCCAACTTCGCCGTGTACCAGGCCCTGTGCCAGCATGGGGACACGGTTCTAGGCATGAGCCTGGACCAGGGCGGCCACCTGACCCATGGCTCCCCCGTCAATTTCTCCGGCAAAAATTATAACATGGTGGCCTACGGCCTGGGGGCCGACGGCCGCATCGACTATGACCAGGTCCGGGACCTGGCCCGGAAGCACAAGCCCCGCATGATCCTGGCCGGCGCCTCCGCCTACCCCAGGACCATCGACTTCAGGACCTTTGCCGACATCGCCCACGAGGTGGGGGCCTATCTGTTCGTGGACATGGCCCATATCGCCGGGCTGGTAGCTGCCGGCTGCCACCCCTCCCCCGTCCCCTACGCCGATGTTGTGTCCACCACCACCCACAAGACCCTCCGGGGCCCCCGGGGCGGGATGCTGCTGTGCAACGACCCGGATATTGCCAAAAAGCTCAACTCCGCCATCTTCCCCGGCTCCCAGGGCGGCCCCCTGGAGCACATCATCGCCGCCAAGGCGGTGGCCCTGGGCGAGGCCCTTCAAGCCCGAGTTCAAGACCTATCAGCAGCAGATCGTGAAAAACGCCGCTGTGCTGGCCCAGTCCATCATGGAGGGCGGTCTTGATCTGGTGTCCGGCGGCACGGACAACCACCTGATGCTGGTAGGCCATCACCGCGGATGTGGGGACTCTGCTGGCACCGGAGGGGGTGGTGCTGTATCTGGATGAGATTCAGTATTTCAATAAGAAGCAGCAGCAGTCCCTGCTGGAGTTTATGGAAACGGGAAAACTGACCCTCATTGCCGCCACCACGGAGAATCCCTATTTCTACATTTACAACGCGGTGCTCAGCCGGGCCACGGTCTTTGCCTTTCAGCCTGTGTCGCCGGAGGAGGTTCTGCCGGTGGTGCTTCGGGGAATCCGGGAAATGAGCCAGGACCGGCAGGGGCGGGTCCGCTGGGAGGAGGGGGTGGCCGAGCACATTGCCCGCAGCTGCGGGGGGGATGTGCGGAAAGCCCTCAACGCGGTGGAGGCCCTCTTTGCGGCCCATGCCATGGACCGGGGCGAGACGGTCCTGACCTTGGCGGAGGCCCAGGTGGTGGCCCAGCGGTCCGCCAACCGCTATGACCGGGACGGTGACAGCCATTATGACATTTTGTCCGCTTTTCAAAAGTCGGTCCGGGGCTCTGATCCCGATGCCGCAGTCCACTATCTGGCCCGGCTGCTGGAGGCGGGGGATCTGATCTCCCCCTGCCGCCGGCTGATGGTCATGGCCAGCGAGGATGTGGGGCTGGCCTATCCCCAGGCGGTGCCCATCGTGAAGGCCTGTGTGGACAGCGCCCTCCAGCTGGGCCTGCCGGAGGCGCGGCTGCCCCTGGCGGAGGCGGCCATCCTGCTGGCCACCTGGCCCAAGTCCAACAGCGCCATTCTGGCGGTGGAGGGGCGCTGGCAGACCTGCGGGCGGGACGGACGGGGAGGTGCCGCCGCATCTCCGGGACGCCCACTATGAGGGGCGGCCCAGCTGGGCCATGGGACGGGGTACCAGTATGCCCATGGGTATCCCAACCACTATGTGAAACAGCAGTATCTGCCCGATGCCCTGAAAAACCAGACCTATTACACCTATGGGGAAAATAAAACCGAGCAGGCCGCCAAACAGTATTGGGACCGGATCAAGGGGAAGGCTAACCGAAGACCGTCTGTATTTTGTGTGCCAGGCGCCCAGGGGGGAATAGTCCCACGGGAGAGTTGACCGGATGTGATAAAATAGGAAAGAGGTTCCGGCCCCGGCTCTGGCTCCAGGCGGTGAATGAGGGTGAGCTTGATCTTCATGCGGTCCGGCAGGATGGCTTTGATGTAGACGGACACCCGGTCGTCTTCCGCCAGTCCTTCGGTCTGGTCTGCCAGGCCGGTGAGGTTGGGGGTCAGCTCTACAAAAGTTCCGCATAGGATTTCACCCCCCGCACCCAGCCGGCCACGGTCATGCCGGGGGAAAACCGGGCGACGTTCTCCAGCCAGGTGCCCAAAAGCTCCTTGTGGGAGAGAAAGAGCCGTCCCTGGTCGGGGTCGCTCCCTGTGAGCACGGTATAGATTTCCTGCCCCACGGTGAACCGGCGGGCAGGGTGAGAGATGCGGGAGACGGAGCAGTTTTCAATCCCGATGAGAGACACCACCCCGCACCCCACATCCACAAAGGCGCCGAAGCCCTCCAGGTGGGTCACGGTGGCGGGGAGAACGGTGCCCGGCGGGCAGCGGAGCAGTTCTGCCAGAGCCAGCTCCTGGGCCCGGCGGCGGGAGAGGGTGAGTTGGGGCGGCGCGCCCTCAGCCACCCCGGTGACGGTGAAGGAGATGGGCTTTCCCACCCGGGAGAGAATGGCGATTTCCTCGGGCGGTTCCCTCCCGGATGCCCAGGGCGGCCTCCTCCCGGGGAATGGTTCCGGTGAAGGGCCCAGGTTCACCAGCAGATCGTGGCCCGGGGTGCACAGGGGCCCGGCCCTCCAGCACGGTTTCCTGCTCCATAGCTTGGCGGAGGGGGGAGGGTCTCCCAGGCGGCTTGGTTTTCTGGGGTGTGGAGCAGGCGCCCTTCTGGGAGATACAGGTTGGACATACACTGCCTTCCTTTCTGATTCCATGAGTGAGACGAAGTCTGACTCAATGATATTCACATGGGGGCCAAAAATTGCCCCTTCTTTTTCCAATGGAGGTGTTGTACCATGGATATTCAACCCGGCGACGTGCTGGAGATGAAAAGGAGCACCCCTGCGGCGCCCGGCGGTGGGAGGTACTCCGGGTGGGGATGGATTTCCGCCTGCGCTGCACCGGCTGCGGCCGGGAGGTGATGCTCCCCCGAAAAAAGGCGGAGAAAGCCCTGAAAAAATCATTTCCCCGGCGGACCAGGCTGGGGAGGACAGGAGGAATCCCATGCGTTATGAAGGTCAGATTTATCGGCCCCCAGGAGAGTGGCGCAGCTATCTGCTCCAATGCACCATCGGCTGCTCCCACAACAAGTGTACCTTCTGCGGCATGTATAAGACCAAGAAATTTCACGTGCGTCCCATGAAGGAGATCATCGAGGACATTGCCATGGCCCGGGAGTATTACGGTCCGGAGAACGTGGATAAGGTCTTTCTCTGCGACGGGGACGCCATTGTCATGCGCCAGGCCCACCTGCTGCAGATTTTGGAGGCCCTGTACGCGGCCTTCCCCCATCTGCGCCAGGTGACGGTCTACGCCGGCACCCGCAGCACCATGACCAAGAGCCAGGAACAGCTCATTGAGCTGCGCCAGGCCGGCCTGAACCGGGCCTATCTGGGGGTGGAGAGCGGCTGGGATGAACTGCTGAAAAAGGTCAACAAGGGGGTCACCTCCGAGCAGATGCTCCAGGCCGCTGCCCTGCTGAAAAACGCCGGCATTGACCTGTGGGTCACGGTGATTCTGGGCCTGGCCGGCCCGGGAGAGCCCTCCAAGAAGCACGTGGAGGAGACCATCCGGGTGCTCAACCGGATGCAGGCCAACCATGTCTCCTGCCTGTCCTACATGCCGGAGCCCAACTCCCCCATGTACCAGGATGTCAAGGAGGGACGTTTCCAGATGATTACCCCCCGGGAGTACCTGGAGGAGACCCGGGCCCTGGTGGCCGGGCTCAACTATGGCCCCTTCCATTTCACCAGCAACCACGCCTCCAACTATCTCCCCCTCAAGGGAAGCCTGCCGGACGACCGGGAGAAGTTCCTGTCCATGATCGACAACGCCCTGGGGGGGAAGCAGCGGATTCGCAGCGAATATTCCCGCGCCCTTTGACCCCAGCGAAGAAAAGAAAAACCCACGGCGGTTTCTGTCCGCCGTGGGTTTTTCTATGCCAAAAAGAAAATAATATGAGATATGTTGGTACAATAGAGACAGGAAAAAGGAGGGTGCTGTCTATGTACCATTGGATGACGCAAGCAGAGATTCAGCGGTTCCTGGCCCATCTGCGCCGGGAGGAACGGAGCCCGGGGACCCTGGCCAAATACCGCCGGGATTTGCTGGCCTTTCCGCCCGGCTGCCCCAAGGGGGGCGGGTGGACAAGGAACAGGTGCTGGCATGGAAGGAGGAGATGGCCCGGCGGTATGCCCCCAGCACGGTGAACAGCATGATTGCGGCCCTCAACGGCTTTTTTGCCTTTCAGGGCTGGCACGGGTGCCGGGTGAAGGCCCTGCGCCAGCAGCGGGAAATTTTTCGGGAGAAGGCCCGGGAACTGGACAAGGGGAGTACCTGGCCCTGCTGGCCGCCGCCCGACGGCAGGGGCAGCCAGCGGCTGTATCACGTGATGCAGACCCTGGGGGCCACGGGGATTCGGGTCTCCGAACTGGTGTTTGTCACGGTGGAGGCTCTGGCTGCCGGCCGGGCGCTGGTGCACTGTAAGGGCAAGCGACGGGCGGTTCTGCTGCCCCAAAAACTCTGCCGGGCACTCCAGGGATACTGCCGGGCCCGGGGCATCACCGCCGGTCCGGTGTTTGTGACCCGCACCGGACGCCCGGTGGACCGCTCCAACCTGTGGCGAGAGATGCAGGCCCTCTGCTCCCGGGCCGGGGTGGAGGCCCGGAAGGTCTTCCCCACAACTTTCGTCACCTGTTTGCCCGGGCCTTTTACGCCCTGGACAAGGACCTGGCGAAGCTGGCCGACCTGCTGGGCCACGCCAGCATAGAGACCACGCGCATCTATATTATGGAGAGCGGCGCCGAGCATAAACGGCAGGTGGAACGGCTGGGGCTGATTCTGTAACAACGAAATTCTTATTCCGTTGTAAATAAGCCAAACGAAAAAATGCGGCGCACAACGGAATTCTTATTCCGTTGTAACAAATAAGCCGCAAGATGATATACTGATTGAGTTACTTACAATATATCACAGATCAAAGGGGAAATGCAAGCCAGATATTTGATAAAACGCACAAGAAAAACCACCTGAAGAAAACAGTCGATCTTTCTTCAGGACTTTTTGCACCTATTTTTGCGAAGAATGGAGAAAGTCTTCCTCTGGGTTATGCTCTCATTTCTTTTCCTTGGCTGTCGAATGACAACGGAATAAGAATTTTGTTGTAACCATACGGCGGGATGAAAAAGTAAGAGAAGGGAGTTTACACGATGAGTACAAGGAAAAGACGCTGGGGCGCCATATTGCTTACCGTCTGTATGGCGCTTTCCCTGATGACGACAGGGGCGCACGCGGCAGGAGAGGAACCATCTGCGGATTTTTCAGCCCATGAAGTGAATGTGGAAGATCCTTACCCGGAAGGGGTGACGGTGGATCTGTTTGATTACTGGTTGGAAGACCAAAACAGTCCCGACAGTCAGAGGATGAAAGGTGGGGACAGCGGCAAACATAAGAATATGGGAATTAACCAAAATCACGCCTTAAAATTCCTCAACGATGCAACGTGGGGCACCTATAACCAGTGGACCGGGAATGAAGGACCCTATACCGGCATTGTGTCGTCCCTATTGGGGGAGGACGGATATCCCCATCTAAACGAAGAGAAAATAGAAAGCGGCGAGTCCCTGTCCTATTTGTTCAACGGATTTGACAGTCGGGACACGAGGGAGAAGAAGGTCGAGGGAAAAGCCGCCTATATGGATGTGGGCGGACTGCTGCAGCGGGATCAGGAGGGTTATTATTACTACGATTGTACAAAAACTTTGCCAGCTTTGATGAAAATGAGAATCAGTTTACACTTTATGAGAAAGGCGGCGTAAAAGAAGGCACAGAGGAAAACGCTCGCTATCAGTTTTTCCCATTCAATACGGCAGAGCAAGTTTTTAACATAAGCGGCGGTGAGTTGAACGATAAAGAATTAGAGGGTAGCGAGAGTGCTCCGGCAAGAAAGGATATCATCAATCATTATTTCGGCGTTAGCATGGTGACCCGTTTTGTACAGACGAAGGATGGCAAATCTCCGTTTGATTCTACGAAGCCGGTAACCTATGAATTCTCTGGGGACGACGACGTGTGGATTTTCATTGATGGTGTATTGGTGGCGGACCTGGGCGGCATCCACAATACAGCATCGGTAAAAATTAACTTCTCCACGGGAGAGATTGATGTGAACGGAGGAAAGGATTCTGGGAAGGAAGGGGCATTGTCCACAACACTCAAACAGGCGTTTAAGAGTGCGGGAAAAATGGGGACGATGATGATTGGGATGAAAATACCTTTCGGGAAGGCACCTTCCATACCTTGAATTTCTTCTATCTGGAACGGGGGGAACGGGGCGTCTAACATGAGCCTCAAGTTCAATATGAAGGTGATCCTGGAGAGCGAGATCAAAAAGGTAAGTCAGGATTATACGGCTGCGGGGACTGCGGAGGGGGTAGCAGGCGCAAAATTTGCACTCTATCCGGCGGACGAGAGCTGGGATATTATAGATGGATACCAGAACGCACCCTATGCCACAGGAACAACGGATGAGAAGGGCGAGTTTATCTTGCTGGATCAGGAGAACGTCCCGCTGGTACCCAGTGACCTGCAAGGGGTCAGTTCTTACTGGGTACTTCGGGAGACAAAGGTGCCAGAGGGCTATCGGGGCATAGAAGAGGTTCATTTTCACTTGCAGAGCAATGACAGTGGATACCCCATCCTTTTGTCTGACAGCACCTGGGACGTGGGCGCCTATGCCATGTCTAAGGTGCTGGCGACGCCCGCACAGTGAGTGGGGAGGAGCCCGGCGCAAAATATGTGGAAACAACTGAAGAGGGAAAAGTCAAAGTCCTTGATAGTGAGGGCAAACCTGTGGGCACCATGTTTTCCGTGATTCTAAAGCGGCCGAATGATTTCCGAGGAACGTGGGAAGAACTTACTTTGAAGGATTTGACAGCGGTGTCCGGGAATCCGGAAAAAGGTTGGAAAATCCATCCAGCGGGGATGGAAGGTGTTCTCGAGGCGGCCCAGGAGAACTGGTATCCATTTAAGCTGGGCACTGAGTTCACCTGCGCCATTGAAAATCTGCCTGGAGACATTGAAAAGTATTACTTGGTAGCAGCGAAAGATCAGAAGCAACAGGCGGAGTATACCGGCGGTTATTTTTACATCAATCAAAAGATTACAAGTGTCGAAGCGTTGAAGGATGTCGATGTCGAGGACATTGTCATGCTGGACCCCTATGACTTCCAGCGCCAGTTTGCGATGAGCCTGTATGTGCCCAACATCCACAACCGCCTGCTGGTGCAGAAGACGGACGAGGAGGGGGTACCCCTGGATGGGGCAAAGTTTTCTCTGTATAAACAAGAGGATATCACAGTTGATGAACAGGGTAATTATCAAATATCAGAAGAGAAAACACCGATCACGGTGGAAAATACAGAAAAAACAGAGACGATTGACTTGGGGAATGGAAGCACAATCAAGGGTGCGATGACCTTTTCCAAGATTCCCAAAGGAGAGTATTACTTAATTGAGACAGAGGCCCCGGGCGGATTTGAGAAGAACCCCACGGCAGTTCCGTAATCGTGGATGACACCGGCGTTTACGCCGATGCAGGGAAAGAAGAAGATATGGTCTCTGTCAACCTGGGCGTGGGCAAACTGGTCAAGAGCATGGTGCAGTTTGCCGCGGACGATGACATTGACGCCACCCTCCACGACATCAAGGCGGCGCTGGAGACGGGGACGTACGAAAATAAGAAGTGGAACTGGACCGAGACAGAGGATAACGTATGGAACAGTACAGACCCTGAAAAGATCATGCACCTGTCCTATTCTTCCACAAATGCAGTCTTAGAGTATGGTCCGATTGAGGGCTACTCCAATGCACTGACCTATGACGAGGGCTGGGGGCGGCTGTCCATTCGGCAGTGCATGGACCATGATGATACCATTCAGTCTCCCAAACAGGATTTGAAAGAGCAAAGCCTGAACAACCTCTTTTTTCCGGTACCACCATGGTGGTGGTGGGGAACCAGCGCCAGGCGGCGGGGACGCTCTCCATCACCAAAAACGTGGATGGTCTCGACAAGAACATCGCCTCCCAGCTTTCCTTTGATATTACCCTGACCGCAGAACCAAAGAATTTGAACGGCGGGACGGTGTACCGGATGAAGGATGGGGAAACAGGTGAAAAAGTGCCCTTCTCGGAGGAAGGAAAAGCTACGCTTTCGATCCATGGTGGGGAGACCATCACGCTGCAAGTTCCGGCGGGTGTGACGATCACTGTGAAAGAGGATGCTGTATCAGGGTTTACTGTTGCATACGAAGATACGTCGTTTGCGTCGGAGGCAGTATCGGCTTCTGAGCAAAGTCAGGGCATTTCGGTAACGATTGAAGAGAAGGCTGACAAAGCAATCACGATCACAAATACGTTTGATAGTGGGAACGCTGTAGCGGAAATCATTCCAGCTATCAACAAAACCTTTACCGGAAGCGGCTGGAACATAGGTGATGCGGTATCCTTCCAGATTGAGGCCATGACGGAGGATACTCCTGTCCCCAACCCAAATCGAATTACAATCACCAAATCCTCTGACAGCACAGCATCGGCATCTTTTGCCCCCATCATTTTCACGGAAGCGGGAACCTATCAGTACGAAATTACAGAAGATGAGGGAGACCTAAACCGTGTCAAGTATGACACCAGTGTTTACACGTTTTCTGTAACGGTGACTGATAATGAAGAGAGGGACTTACCGTTAGTAATTGGAGCATTGAGAAGAACGAGAAACCAGCAGACGAGATCGTCTTTACCAATCATCGAAGCTCCGGAAGCCACCGCCCTGATCCGGACCCCGATGACGACAAGCCCAGCCTGAACACCGAGGACCACTATGGCTACATCATCGGCTACCCCGTGGACTACTACACCGGGCTGCCCACCGAGGACCAGACCAAAAAGCCGGTGAAGCCCCAGGGCAACATCACCCGGGCGGAGGTGGCCACCATCTACTTCCGCATGCTCACCGATGAGAGCCGGAACCACTTCTGGAGCCAGGACAGCGGCTACCCGGATGTGGCGTTGGCGGACTGGTTCAACAACGCCATCTCCACGCTCTCCAACGGCGGGATCATCAGCGGCTATCCCGACGGGACCTTTGACCCCAACGGGTATATCACCCAGGCCGAGTTCGCGGTGATTGCCGCCCGGTTCTTCGACATGGACTACCAGGGGAGGACCTCTTCCCGGACATCGACGGTCACTGGGCCCAGGATTACATCAACCAGGCCGCGGAAGACGGCTTTATCGAGGGGTACCCGGACGGGACCTTCGGGCCGGACAAGTACATCACCCGGGCCGAGGCGGTGACCCTGGTCAACCGGACCTTGGACCGGCACCCCGACCCGGACCACTTCCTGGAGGATATGCTGGTCTGGCCGGACAACCTGGACACCGAGCAGTGGTATTACGCCGACATGCAGGAGGCCACCAACTCCCATGAGTATCAGGTGAAGAAGGGCGCCCAGGGCAACGAGTATGAGGTGTGGACCAAAGTCCTGCCCGTGCGGGACTGGGAGGCCTTTGAAAAGGAGTGGTCAGACGCCAACTCCGCCGAGAATCCCGGTGAGGTGGTGGGGAAGAACTGAGTCCCCGGCACCCCGGTAACACCAGAAAAAGAACAGCCGGACGGTGAAAACACCGTCCGGCTGTCTGCGTTCCCTTACACGGAGCAGTGAAGAACCGCGATCTGGGGCTTGGTCCCTTCGTCAAGGGAGAGGGTGTCGGTGGGGTAGTATACATAATTCTCCACCAGGGACAGAAAATCCTCCACCTGGCCCACCGCCGGCAGGGCCCACGGCGCCCATCCGGTAGTGCATGGGCAGAAAGACCTTGGGCCGAAGATCGTCCAGCAGGGCCTTGGCCTCCTGGGGACCAATGGTGTAAAAGCCCCCACGGGCACCATGGCCGCGTCCAGGCCCTGGAGCTCTGCCTTTTGCGCGGGAGAGAGGGGACAGCCCAAGTCCCGAAATGGGCCACCCGCAGCTTGCCCACCTCCAGCAGATGGATGGTGTTCTCCCCCGCAGCCGGCCCCCTTCCGGGTCGTGGAAGGTGGGAATTTTGGTGATACGGAAGGGGTTGGGGCGGCCGGTGCGGAGGGTGACAATCTCCGCTGCGTTGTGGTCGTTGTGCTGGTGGGAGCACAGCACCAGGTCCCCGGTCAGGCGCAGCGGGGGAAAGCCCGGGACGTAGTGGTCCTCATAGGGGTCCAACACCACGGTGAAGTCCCGGCAGGTCAGGGAAAAGCAGGCGTGGCCGTGCCAACGTACCGTCAGTTGTTCCATGGGAAAACCTCCTTATGGTCGGGTATATCCCGAAGTCTCTGCCCTTATTGTACCATATTTCCTGGCGTTGGCCAGAAATTTCCGCCGGAAAGAGGGGATTTCCCGGAAATTTTTCCCTCAGAATGGAAAAATGCCGAAGAGCATAGTATAATAAAGAAAAACCGCCTGAGGCGGCGAAATGGAGAGATCAACATGAAAGCGACTTTGGTAATCATGGCGGCCGGCATGGGCTCCCGCTACGGCGGAGAGAAGCAAACCGACGGCATTGGCCCCCACGGCGAGGCCATTATGGAGTATTCGGTCTATGACGCGGTGCGGGCCGGGTTCCATAAGATTGTGTTTATCATAAAACCGGGGATGGAGCCCACCATCCGCGCCCTCTGCGGGGACCGGATCGAGACCATGCACACCCCCAGGGAGAGCCGGTGGAGGTGGCCTATGCGGTGCAGGACTTCTCCAGCATTCCGGCCTTCTATACCATTCCCCGGAGCGGAAGAAGCCCTTCGGCACGGTCCACGCGGCCCTGTGCGCCCGGGATGTGGTGCGGGAGCCCTTTGCTATTATCAACGCCGACGACTACTACGGCGTCTCGGCCTATGAGACCATTTTGCAAAAACTCCTGACCCTGAAGCCCACCGGGGAGGGGGCCATGGTGGGGGTACCGCTTGAAAAACACCGTCAGCGACAACGGGACGGTCTCCCGGGGGTCTGCCAGCTGGACAGCGGCAGCCTGCGAAAGGTGAAGGAGACCCTGAAAATTAAAAAGTACCCCTGACGGCCGCATTACGGACACGGAGAACCCGGCTCAGGAGGTCCCCTTGGACCCGGAGAGTGTGGTCTCCATGAATTTCTGGGGCTTTACCCCTGGATTTTTGAGGAGATGGAGGCCTATTTCCACACCTTCCTCCGGGAACTGGCACCGGAGGAGCAGAAGGCGGAATGCCTGCTGCCGGTGCTGGTGGACCGCTTAATTACCGCGGGCCGGCTGGATGTGGCGGTGCTCCATACCGATGCGGTCTGGTTCGGCGTCACCTATCAGGAGGACCGCCCGGTGGTGGAACAGGCGCTGAAAGCCCTCCACGAAAACGGGACCTATCCCCCTTCCCTAAAGGGCTGATCCAAAACAGGAAACCCGGCGGTGCCACCGCCGGGTTTTTCTGAGAATGGAAGAGAAAAGAGGAAAAAAGGGATTGACAAATCTCTCCAGAATGAGTATACTATCTAAGCAACCTAAAAATGCGGATGTGCTGGAACTGGTAGACAGGCACGTTTGAGGGCGTGTGTCCATGACGTACGGGTTCAAGTCCCGTCATCCGCACCAGATGGAAAAAGAACCGAGACTTCTTCAGAGAGGATCTCGGTTTTTTTTTCGTTTTGGTTATTTTTATCTGTTGTATAAGGAGGAGTAGGATTTATGAACTCGTCACTTTGTTCGCTCTTAGGAATCCAGTATCCTATTATGCAGGGGGCCTTTCAGTGGCTGGCAACGCCTGAGTTGGCTGCGGCGGTATCCAATGCAGGGGTCTGGGTACGATCAGCGCGTCTTTGTATCAGACGAAGGAGGAACTGACCGAGGCGATTGCACGGGCGAAGTCTCTCACAGACAAGCCTTTCTGCGTTAATATCTCTATGTTTCCTGAAGTGGTGGAAGGGGAGAAAACATGGGATTTTATTGCGGCCTGCTGCCAAAGCCAGGTCCCTGTGGTGGAATTGTCCGGCCGGGACCCAAAACCCTTTGTGGAGGAACTCCATGGAGCGGGCGCGAAGATCATTCATAAGTCAACGGCCGTCCGATTTGCGCAAAAAAGCAGAGGCTGCGGGGGTGGATGTAGTTTCTGTGGTGGGCTTTGAGTGCGGCGGTGCACCGGGGAATGATGATGTGACCTCTATGGTGCTGATTCCTTCTGTGGCCAGTGCGGTTCATATTCCTGTGATTGGCGGCGGCGGTGTATGTGATGGGCGCAGCTACTTGGCCATGCGGGCGCTGGGAGCAGAGGGCGTGGTCATCGGGACAAGGTTCATGGCTACGCAGGAGTGCGCCATCCATCCCAACTTTAAGAAACTTTTGGTGGACAGCAATGAGCGCGCGACAATGGTGGTGCAGCGGTCCATTGATTTCCCCATAGAAATTTGAAGAATGAGACTACGCTGCAAGTGGCGGAACTGGAGAAGGGGAACCCCAAGTTAGAGGATATTTTCCCGTATGTCAGCGGAAAACGGCAGAAGAAGTGCTATGACAGCGGGGACACCCAGGGAGGTGTCTTCCCTTGCGGTGAAGTCGTAGGACGAATTCACGATATCCCGACGGTACAACAGCTCATAAATCGTATTGTTCGTGAGGCGGAGGCCATCGCCCCTACGCTTCTTTGAGAGGCTGGGCAGCAAAGACGAGGAAAAACTTTTTGGACGGGAACACTGGCATAGTGATTCCCGGGACGTGGCAGACAAAGGAGAAGAAACAGGAATGAACGCATATCGGCACACCGTGCAGTATTATGAGACCGACCGGATGGGAATTGTCCATCACAGCAACTATATCCGCTGGATGGAGGAGGCCCGGGTGGATTACCTGGCCCAGCTGGGATGGGGACTGGAGCGGCTGGAGGCCATGGGCTCGGTGTCCCCGGCAACCTATTTGGACGCCAAGTATAAGCAGACCACCACTTTTCCGGATGTGATCTCCATTCAGGTGACCTTGACGCAGTTTACCGGGGTCCGACTGCGGCTTCACTATGTGATGACAAAGGAGGGGGGCCTGTGGTGTTTGAGGGAAATTCAGAGCACTGTTTCCAGGACCAGCAGGGCCATATTCTGCGTCTGCGCAAGGCATTTCCGGCCTTTGCCCAGGCCCTGGACCAGCAGCTGGCGGCCGGCCAGGAGGCGTGAGGCACGCGGTTATAGGTTGAGAAGGAAAATAGAAAAGTTCAGCACTGCGGCGAATCCGGTCCAGAGCAGATAGGGGATTTGCAGCCGCCCGGCCAGCGGGTCCGCCTTGGAAAACGCGGCGATCATCCAGCCGATGACGCACAGAAGAATGAGGAGCCAAAAGAAGGCCAGCAGATACTGTCCCGCGCCAAAAACCAGACGGTCCAGAAAAAATTCAGGATGAGCTGGAGCACAAAGGGACGCAGGCGCTGCCCCCGCATGGGGTCCTGGCTGAGCCACACCCGGGCGGCTCCAATCCCCATGAGAACGTAGAGAAGGTTCCAAACAATGGGAAAGAGGAAGGATGGTGGCGTGAAAACCGGTTTTTCCAGCTGTTCATAGACCGGCATCCCGTGATATGTGACAAGGGCCGCCAGGCCGCCCACGGCCAGGGAAGCAAGAGGAAGAGCAGGTAAGTCAGAACTTTGTTTCGTTTCATTGTTATCACCCATAGATAGTATGCCGGAAACCCAGGGATTTATGAAAGACAGCGCCCTTTTTTGAGCATGGCCTGGACAGGGGAGGAAAAAATTGGTATACTAAGGCCTGCCTTTGCGTAGAAGCCGTATAGAACAACTGAACAGCAAGGAGGATTATACGTGATCGAACATGGCATTGAAGTGCTGAAGGTCATTTTCCTGGGCATTGTGGAGGGATTACCGAGTGGCTCCCCATCAGCAGCACCGGCCACATGCTTTTGGTGGATGAGTTTTTACAGATGAATGTCAGTGAGGCATTCAAGGATATGTTCTTTGTGGTCATCCAGCTGGGGGCGATCCTGGCGGTGGTGATCCTGTTCTGGGAAAAGATGTGGCCCTTCCAGCGCAAAACACCCACCCAGCCCGCAGTGCGCTGGGACACCATTCAGATGTGGTGTAAGGTGGTGGTGGCCTGTATCCCTGGGGCGGTGGTGACCATCCTGTTTGACGACTATATTGAGGCCCATCTCCACACCCCACGGTGATTGCAGCGGCACTGATTCTCTATGGTGTTGGATTTATTCTGATTGAGAACTGGAACAAAACCCGAACCCCAAGGTGCAGACCTTGGCGGAGATCACCTATCGGACCGCCTTTTGATTGGCCTGTTTCAGGTTTTGTCCATCATTCCGGGCACTTCCCGTTCGGGATCGACCATCATTGGCGCACTTCTTATCGGGGTTTCCCGGGTGGCGGCGGCGGAATTTACCTTCTTTCTGGCTGTACCGGTGATGTTTGGCTTGAGTTTGCTAAAACTGCTGAAGTTTGGTTTTGTGTTCACCACCCCGGAGTTGGTGACTCTGGTGGTAGGCAGCTTGGTGGCTTTCCTGGTCTCTGGTGGTCATCAAATTCCTCATGGGGTACATTAAAAGCACGACTTCACGGCATTTGGCTGGTATCGCATCGTTTTGGGCGGCGTGGTTTTGGCCTATTTTCCTTCAAGTAAAAAAATGATCCTGCCGTCTCCTGGGCGGCAGGATCATTTTTTATGTTTTCATAGGGACTGTCCACAGCCCAAAGTACAGCAAAGGCACGTATCAAGAATTCTGTTACCAAAGGCCCATAACGTGCTGAATGAGAAGGCTGGTGCCGGTGATGCCAACCCAGCAGCAAGCGCCTAAGGCCAGGGGCGCACCGCCGGTTTTAATGAGCTTGACAATATCGGTGTTCAGTCCGATGGCGGCCATGGCCAGGACGATGAAGAATTTACTCAGTGTCTTAATGGGGGAAAAGACGCTGGCATCCACCCCAAAGTGGACCGCGACGGTGGTCAGAAGGCTGGCCGCGATAAAATAGAGAATGAAAAAGGGGAAGATGGACTTGAGACTGACCCCTTTCCCCTGGCTTTTCTGCCCCTTCCGGGTATAGAGAAAGGCCAGCACCAAGGTGATGGGGATGATGGCCAGGGTGCGGGTGAGCTTCACAGTGACCGCTTTGTCCAGGGTGGCGGTTCCCAATCCCCACATGCTGTCCCAGGTGGCCGCAGCTGCGGTGACAGAGGAGGTGTCGTTGACGGCGGTGCCGGCGAAGATGCCGAAAGCCTCTCCAGAAGTGGTGCTGAAGCCGATGAGGTTGCCCAGGATCGGGAAGAGAATGGCTGCCAAAACGTTGAAGAAGAAAATTACAGAGATGGACTGGGCCACCTCTTCGTCGTCGGCATCAATCACAGGCGCGGTGGCCGCGATGGCGGAGCCGCCGCAGATGGAGGAACCAACCCCCACCAAAGTGGAGATTTTGGAGGGAATCCGGAGGGCCTTGTGCAGCACGAAGGCGATGAGCAGGGAGACGCAATGGTGCAGACGATGATGGGAAGAGACTGCTTGCCGGTTTTCAGCACCACCGTCAAATCCAGGCCAAATCCCAGAAGCACCACGGCCCATTGCAGCACTTTTTTGAGGTAAATTTAATGCCGGGCGCCATCCGTCCCTGGTTTTTCAGGGGAATGGCGATCAGCATGCCCAGAAGGATGGCAATGACCGGCCCGCCGACAATGGGAAAGAAGGTGCCCAAAATCCAGGCGGGAACGGCGATGGCCAGGCACAGGGCGATCCCCCGGCTGTTGGTTTTGAAAAATTCCATAACAGGTTCCTTTTCTCTTTTTTTAGGAAATGGATTTATGGAGGGTAACATCTCGCCCCTTGCAGTCGAGAACGCCCGCCCGGCGCAGCTTGCTCAGCTCAGCCGACATGGCGCTGCGGTCCACGCCCAGGTAATCTGCCAGGCCCTGCCGGTCGTATGGGAGGCGAAAAGTGGGGCTGCCCGCCCGCCGGGCCTCTTCCATCAGGTAAGCCATGAGCTTCTCCTTGGTGGTCCGCTTGGACAAGAACGACAGCTTCTGCGTCAGCAAAAGATTCTTGGCCGCGACCACATGCAGCAGGTTGGACAGCAGGCGCTGATGAAAGGCACAGGCGTCGCTGCACGTGCGGATGACACGCTGACAGTCCAGCAGCAGAAGGGTGCTGTCCTGGGCAGCCTCCACACTGACCGGCAGAGACGCCACACCGGCGCAGGCAAAAGCCTCCCAAAAAGCTGAGGAGGCTGGAACGTAGAGACAATGCTGCGGTTGCCATAGTAGTCTTCCTGAATGACATGGACAGCGCCGGACAGCACCAAACCGACCCAGCGTGCCGGGTCTCCGGCACGGAAAATCATTTGGTGCTTTTTGACCTGCATGTGGCGGGTTCCCAGACAGGGGAGCATCTGGGATAACTCTTGGGAGAGATCCCCTGAAAAAGCGGGCATTGGCGCAAAAGCGCGAAATATTGTTCCATAGAATCTCCTATTGTGTTGGATTTCCAACATACGATTCCTGCTTATCCTACTAAACTATGAGAGAAAAGTCAAGGACATTGTAGGAGGTTTCGTGAAATGGTAAGAAAGATCATCAAGATCGAGGAGGCGGCCTGCAACGGCTGCGGATTTGCGCTGCGGCCTGCCATGAAGGCGCCATTGAAATGAGAGAAGGGAAGGCAAGGCTGGTACGGGAGGATTTCTGTGACGGTTTGGGGGATTGCCTGCCTGGGTGTCCCACCGGCGCGATCTCCTTTGAAGTACGAGAGGCACCGGAGTACAATGCGGCGGCGGTGGCTCAGGCCAAGGCTCCCACTGTCCCTGCGCCGCTGCCTTGCGGCTGTCCCGGCAGCCAGCCCCGCACCATAGGCGGAAAAGAGGGGATGTCTTCTGCTTTTCCGGCGCAGGGGGAGAGCTGCTTGGGACAGTGGCCAGTCCAGATCAAGCTGGTGCCGGTTCGGGCGCCGTATTTCTCCGACGCCCATCTTCTCATAGCCGCAGACTGTACGGCCTATGCCTATGGAAATTTCCACCAGGAGTTTATGAAAAATCGTATTACCCTGATTGGCTGTCCGAAGTTGGATGAGGGGGATTACCGGGAAAAACTCACGCAGATTTTGTTGGCCAATGGGATCAAAAGTCTGACCGTTGCCCGGATGGAGGTTCCCTGCTGCGGCGGAATGGAGCGCGCAGCCAAGGCCGCGCTGCTGGACAGTGGGAAAGACCTTCCCTGGCGGGTGGTCACTTTTCTCTGGGGACGGACGGATTTTGGAGGAACAAAACCGCTGACGTTTTTGACGGCGTGCCGGATAAGGCACGCCGTTTGTTTTGACAGGATAGACAAATATCCACAGATGTAGTACAAAGATTGACAATTCGCATGTGGTTTATTTGCACAAAGAACTACTTTAGCTCTCGTTTTCTTTTTTGCTCTCCCAGCAGGATAGAAGGATTCCAGGGGTTTTCCTGCAGGAAGTTTGGATAGAACTTTCATTTACAAAAGGAGCCCTTCAATGGTAGGATTAGATTGTCAGAAGAATACAGTGGGCCGTTTTTACGGCTTACCTCTGAATATCAGGAAAAATCCAGCAAAGGGTCTCCCGTTTGCGTTGGGACAAGGAGGAGTCAACGTGGCAAGAAAGCGCAAGACAATGGATGGCAATACTGCGTCGGCCCATGTGGCATATGCCTTTACGGAAGTCGCGGCAATCTATCCCATTACCCCATCCTCTGTGATGGCAGAGCTGTCGGATAAATGGTCTGCCGAGGGGCGGAAGAATATGTTCGGCCAGCCAGTAAAGGTCTCCGTCATGCAGTCGGAGGGAGGCGCTGCCGGCGCGGTCCACGGCTCCCCTGACCGCCGGGGCACTGACCACCACGTTCACCGCTTCCCAGGGCCTTTTGCTGATGATCCCCAATATGTACAAGATTGCCGGCAGCCTGCTGCCTGGGGTGACCCATGTTTCCGCCCGGGCGCTGGCGACCCATGCGCTGTCGATCTTTGGCGACCACAGTGACGTGATGTCCTGCCGTTCCACGGATATGCCATGCTGTGCAGCGCCAATCCCCAGGAAGTCATGGACCTGGGCGCTGTGGCCCACCTGGCCGCCATCGGCGGGAGGGTTCCCTTCCTCCATTTCTTTGACGGATTCCGGACCTCTCATGAGATCAAGAAGGTAGAGGTGTGGGACTACGATGAGCTCAAGTCCATGGTGGACATGGATGCGCTGCATGCCTTCCGGGCACGGGCATTGAACCCGGAGCACCCGGTATTGCGGGGCTCGGCCCAAAATCCGGATATCTTCTTCCAGGTCAATGAGACCCGCAACCAGTATTAAGATGCTCTCCCGCTGTGGTGGAAGAGTATATGGGGAAGGTCAACCAGCGCCTGGGGACCAACTACCAGCTGTTTAATTACTATGGCGCCCCTGACGCGGAGACCGTGATGGTTGCCATGGGGTCGGTCTGCGACGCAGCGGAAGAAGTGGTGGACTATATGAACGCCAAGGGGAAAAGGTTGGCCTGGTGAAGGTGCGCCTCTATCGCCCCTTTGCCACGGACCGCTTTGTGGCGGCCCTGCCTGCCACAGCGAAAAATATCGTGGTCATGGACCGCTGCAAGGAGCCCTCTTCCATTGGAGAGCCGCTGTACCTGGATGTGGTGGCGGCGCTGGCGGGCACCCCCTTCGCGGAAGCGAAGATTGTGGGCGGCCGGTATGGCTTGGGCTCCAAGGACACTACGCCGGGCGGAATCCTGTCTGCGTTCCGCAATGGGCAGAGCGACCAGCCGGTGCGGAGCTTTACCATCAACATCAACGACGATGTGACCCACCGCTCTCTCCCCATTCTGGAGGAGCCCGATGTGGCCGATGAGGGGACCATTGCCTGCAAGTTTTGGGGGCTGGGCGGCGACGCACCGTTGGCGCCAACAAGAACTCCATTAAAATCATCGGCGACAACACCGATATGCAGGTGCAGGCGTACTTCCAGTATGACTCCAAGAAGTCTGGCGGTGTGACCATCAGCCATCTGCGGTTCGGAAAGAATCAGATCAAGGCGTCCTACTATGTCACCAAGGCGGACTTTGTCGCCTGTCATCTGGCCTCTTATATCGAAAAGTTTGACATTGTACAGGATATTAAGCCGGGGGGGGGCACTTTCCTGCTCAACTGTCCCTGGAACTTGCAGGAACTGGAGGAGCATCTCCCGGCGGCGGCCAAACGCTACCTGGCCCAGAACCATATCCGGGTGTACACCTGTGACGCCACCCACAAAGCCATTGAGTTGGGCATGGGCAACCGGTCCAACACCATTCTTCAGGCCGCATTCTTTAAGCTGGCCAAGGTGATTCCGGTGGAGGAAGCGGTACAGCACATGAAGGACGCCATTGTGAAGAGCTACGGCCACAAGGGAATGGACGTCATCATGCGCAACTACAACGCGGTGGATGCCGGTGTCGAGGGTGTCCAGGAAATCCTGATCCCCAGCGGCTGGGCGGAGGCGCAGGAGGAACCCACGGAGCTTTCCGTGAAGACCGAGCGGGCGGAACTGGCGCAGTACGTGAAGGATATTATGATCCCTGCCAATGCCATGCGGGGAGACGCCATCCCGGTCTCCAAACTGATGCCTGGAGCGGATGGTACCCTTCCCCAGGGGACAGCGGCGTTTGAGAAGCGCGGGATTGCGGTAAAGGTTCCGGCCTGGAACCCCAACAACTGCATCCAATGTAATATTTGTTCCTATGTCTGCCCCCATGCCTGTATCCGTCCCATTGTCATGGACGCGGATGAAGTGGTGTCCGCCCCCAAGGGGACCAAGATGCGGGATATGCGCGGGAAGGGCTGTGAGATCTATGCCTATTCCATGACGGTGTCGGTGCTGGACTGCACAGGCTGTGGCTCTTGCGTGGAGGCCTGCCCTGGCCAAAACCAAGGCTCTGACCATGGAGCCTTTGAGCGCCCAGCTGGATGAGCAGACCGTGTTTGACTATGGAATGGAGCAGGTGAGCCAGAAAGAACTTCCCTTTGCCAAGGAGACCGTGAAGGGCAGTCAGTTCCAGCAGCCCCTCTTTGAGTTCTCCGGGGCTTGTGCCGGGTGCGGTGAGACACCCTATGTCAAGCTGGTGACACAGCTTTTTGGTGACCGGATGTACATTGCCAACGCCACTGGCTGCTCCTCCATTTGGGGTGGCAGCGCCCCTCCACGCCCTATACGGTCAATAAGGAGGGAGAGGACCGGCTTGGGAAAACTCTCTTTGAAGACGGTGCGGAGTTTGGCTATGGCATGAACCTGGCGGTGAACGCCCGGCAGACCGCTGCGGCGGATCTGGCTCGGTCCCTTGCCCAGAAGGAGGACACCCCCGCCGCTGTGACCCTGTGTGCCCAGAAATGGCTGAACCACCGGAGGGAAACCGAAGGCTCTCGGACCACGGGGCAGGCACTGGCCGCCGCGCTGGCAAAAGCCATTTCGGCCGGCACGGGGAACCAGGAGGAATTGCAGGCCCTGTACAACATGCGGGACATGTTTGGCCAAAAGTCGGTCTGGGCCTTTGGCGGCGACGGTTGGGCCTATGACATCGGCTATGGCGGGGTTGACCATGTGTTGGCCTCGGGAGAGAATATCAATATTCTGGTCCTGGATACTGAGGTCTACTCCAATACCGGCGGCCAGGCATCCAAGGCGACCAATACCGGCGCGGTGGCACAGTTTGCCGCAGCGGGTAAGGCGGTCCAAAAGAAGGATTTGGCGGCCATCGCCATGCAGTATGGCAATGTCTATGTGGCCCAGGTGGCCATGGGCGCGGATTACAGCCAGACCCTGCGGGCGCTGTTGGAGGCCGAGTCCTATCCTGGTACCTCTATCATCATCGCCTATGCACCCTGTATCAGCCACGGCATTAAGATTGGCATGAACAACACCATGCTGGAAATGAAGGCCGCCGTACAAGCTGGCTACTGGCATTTGTTCCGCTATGATCCCCGCCGGAAGGAGAAGGGGAGAAACCCCTTCCAGCTGGATTCTCCGGCACCCATTATGGACTACCAGGAGTTCCTCACCGGAGAGGTCCGTTATTCCTCCCTTCAGCTCACCTTCCCGGAACGGGCCACAGAGCTCTTTGCCCGGGCGGAGAAGGAGGCGCAGGAGAAATATGCGCGTCTGGTAGAGCTGAGCAAGCCTTGGGAGGCCAAGGACGCCTAAGTCCTGACTGGAAACGTATTCACATCCTAAAAATAAAAATCCAGGGAGACCGGCAGTGTTCTGTAAAGGACCTGCCGGTTTTCCTGTCCACCACCGAGGAAGTGGCGGGAAGAAAAAAGAACAGAGCGGACTGGAATGTCCACTCTGTTTTCTTTCACGGTGCCAACAGACCCTGTTCTATCAAAAATTCTCGTGCCACGTCGTCAACAGAGCGCTGCTCTACATCGACTTCGTATGTCATACTGCTCATGAGATCGTTGGTGAACAGCCCGTTCAAGGAGGAGAGGGTTTCCTCCAAATCGGGGCTTCCTCCCGGAACCGCTCAAATAGATCGTTGCGGGCCAAGATAGTGCCGTAATACTCTGGGAAAAACTGTTTGTCGTCCTCCAGAATTTTCAGATTGGCCCGCTTGTTCAGGCCGTCTGTGGCGTATACCACCATGACATCATAAGAGCCTTCTTCGATGGCCTTGTATTTCAGCATGATGTCCACGTGCAGAACCTCTTTGAAGTTCAGATCATAGAATTCAACGAAGGGACCAAACTTCATGCTGCCGGCATCGGTGAAAAAGTCCTGCTCCGCGCCGAAGCGCAGGGAACCGGCCACGGGCTGCAGATCGCTGATGGTTTTCAGGTTGTACTGTTCCGCCACTTGGCTTGTCACACCAATGGCATAGGTGTTGTTGACCCCGATTTTTTCCCAACATACGGCAGTCGTACTCTTCCTGAACCGTTTGGTTGACAAAATCGTAGAGGGTCATGCCGTCGGGAATGTCCGTGGTGTCCAACCCCAGAATGGTGGTGAGGATCGTGCCATCCCAGTTGTACATCAAGTCACAGCTGTGATCGTCACCGATGAGCGCCTGGAAGTTGTTCTTCGAGGTCATTTGGTCCTTGATGGTCACTTCCAGGCCATAGCGGTCCTCCATGAGCTGCTGGATCATGCTGTTGATGAGTTGGACTTCCGAGAATTCTCCTGATAGAGGACAATGCCGTTTTCATCTTGGGGAATGAAGCTCCAGGCGCCCACCGCGATCACACAGGCGGCCAATCCAGCGGCCCCCAGACGTTTGACCATACGGAAGCGGTGAGAGGTGGAACCGGCGGTGTGGTGATTCATCCGGTGCTCTATGAGACCCATTAAGGTGTCAAGCACCAAGGCCATGAGCATCAGCACGCCAGTGCCGCCAAGGATGGCTGCCATGTCATCCTGCCGGATGCCGGTGTTGATGACGCTCCCCAGGCCGCCGCCGCCCACGAAGGCGGCAAAGACGGCGGTTCCCACCGCGTTGACTGCCGCGATTCGGATTCCCGTGAAGAGGATGGGGGTGGCAAAGGGGCATTTCCACCCGGAGCAGACGCTGCATCCGGGACATGCCCATGCCTTTCCCTGCTTCCACCAGGTAGTCGGGAACTTGGTTCAGGCCGAGGCAGGTATTTCGTACAATGGGCAGCAGGGAGTATAAGGCCAGACCGATGATGACGGTCGGTTTGCCCGCCCCCAGAAAGACCATGATGATGCCCCAGCAGGGCCAATGCAGGGGTAGTCTGGATCAGGTCCACCACGCGCAGGATAATTTTGCGGGCGGAGGGATAAAAGTAGGAGAGAATTCCCAGAGGGACGCCGACCACGATGGCACACAGCAAGGCGGCGACAACGATCGAGATGTGGTCTAAAAATCATGATACCGGTCATAGCTCGTCCGCCTCCTTTCGCATTCCCTTGGTACCACTTTGCGCTGAAGCGCGTCGATGAGAGAGCCCAAGATGAAGGCCAGCAGTGCTGCGGGAATGGCGCCCATCAGGATCAGGCCGTTGTCATTGGCGCTGATTCCAGTGTAAATGAACGTGCCCAAACCACCCTGCCCGATCATTGCAGCCAGGACAGTCCAGCTGACCGTGTAAATGGTGGACATGCGCAGGCCGCCGATGATGGTCGGCAGCGCCAGGGGAATTTCAATCTTATACAGGCGCTGATAGGGGGTCATGCCGCAGCCCCGGGCCGCTTCAATATACTGCGGGTCCACAGAGACCAGCCCTGCATAGGTGTTTTTGAGAATCGGGAACATTGCGTAGATCGACAGGGCAATCAGCACGGTCGCGGGCTGCATGCCCAGCCAGATGAACAGAAGCCCCACAAAGACAATGCCGGGGATGGTATTGAACACCGAGAGCACCGGCAGCACAAATTTGGACAGCTTGGGCCTACGGGAGAGCAGAATGCCCAACACCACGCCCAGGATCAGACCGAACAGCACGGAAACCAAGGTGAAGGCGAGGTGGGTCAAAATGGCCTGGGGAAGATCATGGTAACTCATTGGTTCACCCCCACAGCCGTTCCGCCATGGCCGACGCCATGCTGGTCTTGGTCACGATGCCAGCGACCGTCTGGTCGGGGTTCAGGACCACCAGATAGGAGCTTCCGCTCTCAATCAGCTGATCGAAGCAGGCCCGGGCGTTGTCCTCTGTCTGCACTGTGGGCATGTTGCAGCGGATTAAGGGACCGATGGAATCCACCACATGCCCGGTCAGACGGATATCGGTGATGGACACGGTTCCCAGATACTTTTTGAGAGAGTCCACCACAATCAAGGTGTCCACGTTGTGCCGCTGCATTTTGCTGATGCATTCGTTGATGCCCCGGGTCTGCTCCACTGTATAGACGCCGGTGCGCATGAACTCCTTGACCTTCAGGTCTGCGGCGGACTGCTCCGGCATGTGCTTGCCCAGGAAGTCATGGATCAGACCGGTGGCCGGATGGGACAGCATCTCTTCCGGGGAAGCCATCTGCTCAATTTTGCCGTGGTTCATGAAAATAATCAGGTCAGCCAGGTCGAGCGCTTCCTCCATGTCGTGCGTGACGAACACGATGGTCTTGTTCAGCTTTTGCTGTAAGGATCTCATCTCCTGCTGGAGGGTGCGGCGGGTCATGGGGTCCAGGGCGGAGAAGGGCTCATCCATCAGAACGATGGGAGGGGAGGCGGCCAGGGCCCGCAGGATGCCGATGCGCTGCTGCTGTCCACCGGACATCTCCGAGGGTATTTGTGGGCGTACTGTTCATACGGCATATCGACCATGGCGAGCATGTCGCGCACGATCTGCTCGCACCGTTCCTTGGGATATTTCAAGAGTTTGGGAACCACGCTGATATTCTGCGCCACCGTCATATTCGGAAACAGGCCGATTTGCTGGATCACATAGCCGATGTGGCGGCGCAGGGTTACCTTATCCTGCTTTGCGATGTCTTCTCCATCTATGTAGATGTGACCGGCGTTTGGCTGAATGAGACGGTTGATCATTTTGAGGGTGGTGGTTTTCCACAGCCAGATGGCCCGATCAGGACGACAAATTTACCGTCTGGGATCTCAAAACTCAAGTCAAAGATCACCTGCTGGTTGCCATAGGACAGAGAAATGTGTTCAAATTTAACCAATGAGATACACACCTTTCTTTGCGGGGCTTCTGCTGCGGCGGAGAGGAGACGGAAACCATGCCGGCATCGGGTCCCTCTGAAAAAAGCCGCGGTACGGATTGCGTCGATTTTTCAAAATGGATTTTTATGATTCGTATCTTGGAATACAGGGGGGTCAAAAGGAAAACAGAAATGATTTTATTTTCTGCTTTCTGTGGAAATCTCAACCCAATATACGAAACGTAATATCTTCTTTATACCTGCCTTATACTCCTATATTATAAAGGAAAACGGACAAAACATCAATAGAGAAAAGCATTCGTAATTTTAACATTCTGTTGCATGCTGTCTAATGGAAAGCAAAGGGCGCCGGCAGGGCCAAAGAAATGATACAATGAGGAATCAAATTTGTCATCGGTACACATTGTATAAAAAATGAATTCCACAGGATAGGATACCATAAAATGGTCCCCTGCCGGGAAGCAGATTCCGCAGCAGGGGATGGGGAGAGATATCCACTTTGCTGACTCGGAAGGGGCTGGAGCCTTATTTTTTGTTGTCCAGAAGTTTGTTGAGCTCATCCATAAAGGTGTTGATGTCTTTGAACTGCCGGTAGACAGAGGCAAAGCGAACATAGGCCACCTCGTCCAAGTCTTTCAGCTTTTCCATGACCAATTCACCGATCTGTTTGCTGCTCACTTCACCGCCCAGTTCATTTTGAAGCTCTTTTTCAATGTCGTCAGCGGCCTTTTCCAGCAGGGGAGAGAGACAGACCGTTTTTCGCAGGCCTTGAGCATACTGGTCATCAGCTTGCTGCGATCAAATGCCTGACGAATGCCGTTCTTTTTGATTACGATCATGGGGAGAACTTCGATGGTTTCGTAGGTGGTAAACCGATTGTGGCATTTGAGGCATTCCCGCCGGCGGCGGATGCTGGTACCGTCGTTGGCGGGACGGGAGTCTACAACCTTGCTGTCGAGGGTGGCACAGAACGGGCATTTCATAGAGCAGAGACCTCCTGAAATTTTCTACGGTATTGGGTGTCAAACGATAGATTATATTTACATTATACCATAAAATCATAAGATTGTCAGCTTTTTTCAATAAAATTCGAAAACAGCATCCAGATAGGGCCAGGAAATGGAGGGAAGATTTCCGAGAAAAGAAGGCAGGGCAGAGAAAACAGCGCACCCAGTCAGGGTGCGCTGTCTCAATTCAGATTGCTTTTTGCTGGGCCTGGATCTTCTTGCGCCAACACCGGTGGCACATAGCGACATAGCTGTCATTGCCCCCAAAAACACCTGACTGCCTGTGGTGAGAATGGTCCCGCTGGCATCCAGACGGGCATTGACGGTGGCCTTGGAGCCGCAGGCGCACGGTCTTGATCTCTGTAATGGAATCGGCCAACTCCATCAGACGGCGGGAGCCAGGAAAAAGATGGGTAAGAAAATCTGTGCGCAGACCAAAACAGAGGACAGGAAGATCCGCTTCGTCTACAATCTGACGCAGTTGGTCAATCTGCTCGGGGGTGAAGAACTGTGCCTCGTCCGCGATGATAACGTCATAGTGTTCTCCCGCCTGATAGCGGTCATATAGATTGTCCTCCGGGAAAATGACATCGGCCTCCCGAAAGAGCCCCACACGGCTTTTGACGATAGAGGCGCCGTCCCGGTCGTCAATGCTGGGTTTGATCAGCCAAACGCGCATGCCCAATTCTTCGTAGTTAAACTGTGTGATCAGCGCCTGTGCGGATTTTGAGCTGCCCATGGCACCATACTTAAAATAAAGTTTTGCCACTGTTGTTCCCGCCTTTTCCTGGAAGATTCTTACCAAAACATGATAGCATATTCCCGGGCACAATGCAATTTTTGTCTGGCGGCCTTTGAACAGGGAAACAACAGATTGTCAATTTTGTCAAAAAGGGAGGGAGTTTCATTTGCACTCTTGATTGCTGGATATATCAATGTTATAATCCCATTAAAGGGTTGTAAAAAATACCCTGTACACACCGAACCAATCCATTGAAACGGAGGAAATGAAAAGGATGAAAAAGATTCTTGCACTTCTCTTGGCCTCGGTGATGGTCCTGGGACTGGCCGCCTGCGGCGGGACAATACCCGCAGAAGACACAGACGCCGGCACCAAGGAGCCCGCTACCACCACCGAGACATCGGCCAATGACATCCCCGACTCCATGACGTCTGAGGACGGCAAGTATGAGCTGGCCTTTGTCACTGACGTGGGCCAGCTGAAGGACAAGTCCTTCAACGAGGGGCACCTGGAACGGCGTGAAGCTGTATGCCAGCAAGAATGACATGTCTTACAAGTACTACCAGCCCGCTAACGGCAGCGAGGCCACCGACGATGACCGCTATGACGCCATGAAGGCCGCTGTGGATGGCGGCGCCACGG